>Ga0207841_1000007_pt1 | contig 568574 bp, 549 predicted proteins | sample HigsolmetaGSP18D_FD_184846 | JGI IMG/M metagenome (GOLD analysis project Ga0207841, IMG submission 184846) | High solid enriched microbial communities from the Joint BioEnergy Institute, USA - SP1-8-D (SPAdes) | ecosystem: Engineered > Bioreactor > SSF (Solid state fermentation) > Aerobic >... | reverse complement strand
TCCCCCCCCCCCCCTTTTTCCCCCTTGGCGCCCAAAATGACCCTCATTTGGTTTGTATAGGTCTGCAGTGTATCTAGAGTAATAGATCATTACCAAAATCAAAACTGCTAATAATCATGCTACAAAAAGGCCCGGTCTGGATTCCGGAGCCGTTGCCTCCTTGGGTTGCTCGTAATTTAAATCTTCCAACCAACCCATCAGCTTCAGCGGCTCCGGGTCAATCATTTTATACGCCCATTGCCATTTTACCGTCCACGGTCCGCCGTAGTCGGCCCAACTACTATTACTACCTGCAGGTATAGGTATGCGGACGTCCAGCGTCGGCAACGCGAGCGGCTGCTGCTCCTGCTGCTGCTGCTCTATCGCCAACAGCAGGGGCATGGTGAAGCGGATGTGGCTGGGGGCTTCGTGGGAAAGCTTGTTGTTAATATTATTATTGTCGTCCAGCCGGTGGTTCTTCAGGGATTGATTGATTCTCTGCAAGTCGTCCGGCTGGAGTGGGCGGATGATGAGGGGGATAGTACTAGTAGTAGTAGTGGTGGTGGTGGTCTGCGATCGTGACCGCGACTCGTCCTTCTCCGGCACGGTCTGAACCTGAGTCTGGGTTTGGACAGCAGCAGCATGTTCACGTTCATGTTCCTTCGGAACCAGTGCGACGCGGAACCAGTACCGATTATCCCAGAGCGCCCAGGGCGTGTAAGAAGAAGAACAAGAGCTCGGCTCTTCTGCCCCGTCCGGGGTCTGGGTCTGGGTTTGGGGGATGGGGACGTCGAAGCGCACTTCGGGCAGGCGGTGTCTCATGTATGGTTGTCTGGAGAGGAGCCAGATGTTGTTATTATTACTGTTATCGTTAGTGTCATTGTTATCGTTGTTTTCCTCTCGGCGATTGCGATTGCGTTGCATCGACACGTCCAGCACAGGACGAAACAGGACTCCGCCGACCGTGAAGGCCTGTGGTTGTCTCTTGCTCATGGAGGGAGAGTCGGAGTTGGACGGTTCATAATCATCGTCTGATTCCGGAAAGACGCGGTCTACGAACTGCTCGAAACTCCTGAGCGGGAAGTGGTTCTCGGGAAACGGCGAGATCAGCTCCGTGATGCGTCGCAGGGTCATGGCTTGGATCTGGATCTGACGGCTGCGAGAAATCTCCCCGTCTGCTTTTGCTGAGGAGGCATCATACACCTGGCTATTGCAAGATGACGACGGAAATTGGACCACCATCAACCCAGATCGGCCGTTGAACTCGAGGACGCGGCACGCGCTCAAAAGCCGGTTCGACAGCTCCGTCGACTCCCTCACGAGGTCCTGGCTCCGCTGGATTAGGGACAGGATCGAGGGAGGCTGAAGAGCGCGCGGCAGCTTCTTGGACGACAGGAGACTCCGTATCGCGTTCCGGGGGGTGAGGGTCGGGTCGAAGTTGGTAGGGTCTGTGACGAAGGGAACACCGTTTGCCTTGCAGGTCTCGAGAAGCCGGCTCTTGGGGAAGGAGAGGAGTGGACGGCAGATATGGATCCCGCCGGTGGATATCGTGAGGGTATCTTTTTCGACCACTTCTTCTTCTTCTTGGGCATTTGCTGCCTCTTGAGGCGGCAGGTACATACGTGCTTCACTCTTGTTCTCGTCAACGCGTAGACGAGGGCGGTTTCCCCTTCCTCCAGATGACGAGGATGATAGTCGCTGATGGCCCTTGAGGACTGCAAATTGCCCGCTCTCAGATACACCGTAGATCCCATGGCATTCGGGGATGCGAGCAACCTGAGGGATACCGGTCAAGCCGGCGCCCCTGGCTCCTGAACAGAATCTCCAGAGGGTCGTCTCGACGTTGTCGTCCCGGTGGTGGCCCATCAGCAGGGTTTCGATTCGATTGTCCCGGCAAGCCCTCCCGAGGGCTTGGAAGCGAAGCCTGCGAGCGTGCGTCTCGAAGGCTGTCACTTTGGACACGAAGTCCGGCTCGGGCCATTCCAGCTCGAGGATATCGGTCGTGATGCCTAGATATAGGCGTTAGAAACACATATAAATAATGATTTCATGCACACTATGACGAAATAAATATCAATCAATAATAACAAAATATCAAATAAATAAGAATCGAAACGAAAAAAAAAGATGCATCCCCTTACCAAGTTCCGCCAACCACCCCGCGACGGCACGAGCTTCCCTGGTACTCTCCTCGCGGGCCTTGTGGTCGACGACGAACGCTCTGACGGTGAAGCCATCGCCACCACCAGCATCATCGTCCACGAGCTTCCTCAACTCCAGCTGCTTACACAGGTAGGCCAGGGCCATCGAGTCTGCTCCGCCGCTGACTGCTATCCCTGCATGGCCCGCAACGGAGGCACGTTCGTCCTTGAATGTTAGCCAGGCGTTCGATTCCGGATGTAAGTATACACATTAGTATGCATGGGTATTAGGAATAATTATCCAGATGGGGAAAGACGATTGAAAACGCACCCAATCTGCGCGGCAGAGTAGTAGTAGTAGTAAGACTACTTAGACCCGGCCGCGTCGCCGCCGTCAACCGTGAGCCGGTCCCGGTCCATGCTTGCTGGAACGCGCTGAGGAACTGCGTCGGGGATATGGCGCCACTACCATTTTGACGGCAGATAAATACCCCGGCCATCGACTAAATAATCCGCGTGGAGAGTGTGATGTTCCGCAGAACCCATGGCACTAGGTGCTCGTGATCGGTGGCAGCGTCCTTCTGGGGAAAAAGATCTCGGGTTTTCTTGGCAGCGGTCGTGACTTGGAACGGACTTCAACCTGACACCAGTTGATAGGAGGTTCAACATGAGTTTCCATTACACTTTTCACATATGAAATTGACGGAGACATCTGTATTTGAAAAGCATGCCTGCGGGACTGATCACACAGGCGGTATTATTAGAGGAACCTGGAAATAATCACCCGGTACGGCTTCCGGTATTTCTTCAAGACTGCCGTCTGAATCTTATGCCATGGTCACTGAGAAGAAAATTGCCTCCCTTCTGTCGAGATCTTTGGAATTCAGATTTATTTCCACCCTAGATTTGTACATTGTATCAATTACATCCCTTTTTCCAACCTGGTCCCCTTCCAAAGACTGGAGTGTCGGACCCCGTTCTTAGGTAACAGCAAACCCTCGTGAGTCAACAACGGGGTAGAACAGAAGAAAGAGGATACATGGCAAAAATATACAGCTTTTTGCACAACCCATGTCTTCCAGTATGGACAGAGAATAGAATGTGACAAATAAACCACCAGAAACCTCGCTTTCAAAAAAAAGACATCCCGCCCAATACACATCTCCATCCCAACGTGCACTATGCAAGAGACGTTCGGAAAAGTCAAAACGTCAGAGACCTGAAACGGAAGGTGATGCAGAAACAGGTGCAGATGCTGAGCCAGTCACGGAACGCAAGCTCCCTGAGGGAGCGCTTCCATTCTCTCCGCTAAGAGTGTTGCCTACGTCCAACGGACGTTTCTCAACTGCCAGTTCGGTGTCGTCCCCTACACCGTCATGTTTGATAGATCTGGAGGTTGGAATTTCTTTCTTTCCATTGGCCTTGTAGAATAAAACCATATCGCCCGACGATCGCCAGATGTGTGCGCGAATCGTCGCGAGTGTCATGTTAGGAGGTATTGGCTAGGCAAAGTTCCGTGTCAGCATCCACGAACAAAAAATTCACCTGATCCTGGTGTCGATATAAAAATCGCAGACGATTGAGAACATACAGTATTCTGGCAATAAAGCTCCAAATATTCTTCCGGTTTCATCGCATTGTCATCTGGTTCATCCGGATTCGGTGGATCGATACGCTCGGCGATGTAAGCAAGGATCTTCTTTGCGCGGAGCATGCGGTTAGCGTTCAAGCGAGAGCTATTGTTGTTTGGCGTCCTCGAAAAGCAGGCATGTCAGCTTATTGCCTTGCAGACACAAGTTATTGCTTTGCCCTCTCTGAATGGTACGTACCCGTCGGGCTTGACGACCGGAGGCAGAAGGTCCCCATATGGCTTCAATGTGAATGCCACTTTGACCACATCTTTCGTTGGGATTTGGTTCTATGTAGTCGTCAGTTACTGTATCTTTCTCACATATCTGCATCATGTTGCAGTGTTTCCTGCTCCCTGCGTACCTTCAGTAGGAATTCCCCAAGCCACTGCGGTGCAGATTTCTCGAGCTTGTCCACCTCCTCACCCACGGTACCAACGGATCCCCTGTAAAGATCGGCCGCCACTGCAGAATCTCCGGATTCTTCCTGAATAAGAATTGCAGTTTCAGGTGGTATATCCAAGACTGGTGTCTCGCTTTCTTCGCTTGGAGCAATCGAGCTCATCAAGGGTTGCCCGGGATTTGCAGCGAGGAACTCATCGTATTCGTGCCGGATCCTTTGGACGACACCACCGAGATTGTTCTCGAATACTTTCTCCTCCTTTTCCGATGATTTATCGGATTCCTCGGCCTTCTCCTCTTGTACTGGAGGCTTGACATCTGATGAGCTCCGCCCAAGCTTCTTCTGAAAGTCCATTCGGAACTTCTTCCCAAATAAGGACCCGCTCTTTTTCCGTTCCTCTTTCTCCGGTTCCACAGGTGACTGTGGAAGAGCTGTGAGAGATTCTTCGGGAAACGTCGGAGTTTTGTCCGTGTCTGCGGTCTGCACATTTGAGTTCGGGGAGAAATAGTCACTCGATCTTTCTGACGAGGAGCATCTAGTCACATCCTGGCTTGGCGGCTGTACACCTGGATTAGATCCTTCTTCCTCTGTTGACAGAAACGGAGGGCCGAGATATGTATTCGACGAAGATGTCAAAGGCCCAGGAGTAGCGACCCCAATGCCAAGGCCCGGCGTGGAAGCTGTGCCATACGATCCGTTCGTGGGACGGGGCGTCGCCATCGCGGAATTAGACGTTCGGAAAGCGTCCGCAGAAGGAATATCTATGGGCCCTGGGGCTTTCGATCGAAGCCGACTCCTCTCTCGTGCTCTGGAAGCTGCCAACCGACGATATTCACTGTCGCGCCTAATCTCCTCATCGACTAGAGGCGCAAAGAGCCAACGCAGAACCCACTTTCCAAGGTTTACTATCAAAAGCTGTTAGTGTCTGCTGGGCGGGGACAAGATCGCTCCAAGGCATGCGAACGTACTCCTCTGATCTTCTCGAATCTCAAAACTCTCCGGAAGATTCGCTTCCTCTGCATATATCTCAGCATCAAAACACCGATTGGGCTCTAAAATAACCGAAAGTCTGCCCGTCCGGATATCAAGAGTACACCAGTGGGCGACGCTCTCCACGGTGTTAACCTCGGATGCAACATCATCAAGGTGACGCTTCCCAAACGATTTGATTGGGACACACTACCGAAAGATCTCAGTAGAATGCTCGAAATCGACATACTCTATAGAGCTTACCCTCAAGAGATCCCACAAGACTACTTCTCCGGCTGTGTCTTGTGTGAGCGTGCGTTTCCTGTCGTTCAACATCAAGTACTTGATCAACCCATGTTGGCCCTCTATTGTCTCTTCCGGTAATGTCTGCACGGGTAGCACAGGGCCAAGATCGTCCTCGAGTATTTCCGTCTTCCGTCCGCTTGCAACAGAGTATATCGTTGCACCGTCAGGATCACGCGTCTTGGGGAAAGTCGAAGTGTTCGATAATAACAAAACGGAGTTGTGGGGTATCTTCTTCTTGGTATGCCCGTTCGTTGTAGGCGCTGCGGCAGCAGTTGGCGATTCTGGCGGCGAGTCACTCAGACCAGAGACAGGGCCAATGCTGTGGCGATACGTTGACGGCGGGGCTTCAATCTCTGCCGTCGTGTCGACGTCGCTCCAGCGATTTATACTCGACCTGGGTGTCGCAGTCCAGATATGATCACCAGCGGCCACAACCTTGACCACCCCATCATGCTCCTGGAGCACCGCGACGCATACTCCTTGATCAATATCAGGCGCATTTCTGGTGTCGGTCTTCGCAACGAGGCCAGAGCGATCGCTGGAGTAGAAGACAGAGAGTCGCGGGTGGTCCGAATAGAGCGACCAGACGCTGTCGTTGTGCATGGTCAACGTGTGCATGCATCTTCCCGCCGTCAGAGACCACACCTTGATCGTCTGGTCAGACGACGCGGTCATGATCGTATCTCCATCCTGGTTGATTAGGATGTCGCGGACATTATCTGTATGACCAACGAATTTGGTGATCAGTTTTCCAGACTTGGGATCCCATACCCGGACTACACACTCCGGTCCACCGCTGGCGAGAACTGAACCCACAGCACCTAGTGCATAGACCGACCCTTTTGCGGTGCGGTCATCTCCGGACGCATCGATCTTCAGTTTCTCGCCCCCGCCATTGAGGTCCCAGAGATAGATCTTGTGATCCAAGCCGCCGGATGCAACCCAGTCAAAGTTATTTCCCGGCGTGGCCAGGCATTTGACATAGTCCGCATGTTTTCCTATCGAGGCAGGAAGTTCCGTATCCTCCGAGAATGGCCTCCATACCCTTACCGTAGTATCCGACGACCCAGAAACGAGGGCGGAGTTGTTCTGCGTCAGGACAATGTCATTGACCCAATGACTGTGCGCTTGTACCTTGCGTCCCAGCGTTGTTGGTCCAACCGTCTTGGAGGAGAAGGTAGAAGTTGACGAGGACAAGGGCTTTATGTCGAGATTCCAGGAACAGAGCACTCCGTCGCGACCGGCGGAATATCTGAAGCAGCCAGGTCCCGTTAGCAAATTTGCCAAATGGAGACATGTCATCAAAAAGCCACAGCGCCCGCATGCGGGGAAGCAGCCCCACCAGGACGACAGGTGACAGGTCAAAGAAGCAAAGAAAAGGGGACGCTGGACTCACAGGACGGAGTTTTCTGCATCGACGGCAAGACCATTGACGCCTAGACGATGGCCACCGGGAGCATCTGGCAGAGGTAGCACTGGCAGGCGGCTGAAGTCAGCTGGGCAATTGTCACCACCGATCAGGACTTGCGGGAGAGACAGAACCGCGGGCTCACCATAGCTAATCCTCTGATGGCTGGGTTTGCGTGCCATCCAGGTCGAACAACGGGGAGTTCAGACGAGAGGCGGAACAGCTGTGGAGGCGCAAGATGGGATTGCGGAGCCCGTCCGCAGAGTCGCAAAGGCGCCGAGCGCTCACGAAGTCGGTTCGAGGGCGTTGGGGAAGCGGGAAGCGGCCATGAGAGCAAACGGGAGGGATGGAGCGGCGGCGCCTCGTCCATGTATCTCTGGTGAAGTCATAGTCCGCGAGGAGAGGGGGGACGCGCAGAGGAGGTCGGCGTCGCCTGTCGTCACTCGGAGGAGCTGGACGGGGAACCGTATCATGGAGATGGAGCGCGCCTCTAGCCCGCGGTCCGGACGACTTGGCTGCGCGCCACGCCAGGGACACGGTCTTGTCGAGGCTTCGACGACAGACAGGCAGTCTCCGGCAGCGTCTGTCTCTGTGGGAGATGCGGAGCGTCAAACGGGCTATCTCGTCCAGGGCACGGAGGGAGCCGTCGGCCACGAGGCATCCCGTACCTTAAGCTCGCCATGTGCGCCGGGGAAGCGCCGCAGCGCTGGGGGAGACGCGCGCCCGTCCCCGGTGGGGAGGCGCCCCAACCTAGCGCTCCCTCGTATTCCTCTCGCTGGCAGTCTACAGAACGAGTACGCGTAGTGACGACGTACGCCAGTGGTGCTATCTTTTCGTATGCAGTATAGTCCTCCTGTTCTGCGCTCGGGGCGCTCCGTCCTCCGTATCGTATGTCCCAACGCAACCCCCTCCCCGTCCATGAGGTAGCACTACTCGAGCAGCCGCAAACTCTGGCGGCATCCCGTCTTAGCTTGGCCTGCTTGTCGTTGCAGCGTCCTCTAAGCTCCTCGTCCCTCTCGCCGCAACGTCTTGGCGGCTATGCGCCATTTCACTGGAAAGGCCGTCCAGCCAACGCCCAACAGCCTCCGGTATTAGCAGCCATTGGTAGCGGTGATAAGCACGCCGTCCCTTGCCCGCGGGCATCGATCCATGGCGGACGCTCGATGTACAGTACCGTAGGTTGAAGTGTGTGTCCTTTCCATGGGATCCCATATAGAAACCTGGGCCCTTCCTCAGACTTCGCTGGGAAGCGAGAGCGTGAGGATCCTGGAGGACCACGCGACTGTTACGTGCTGTACTCCCGTGCACCTTGTTTTCATAGTACCTTGCTATCCATGTATCCACTGATCGACTTCCCGTACTGTTATTAGAGGACAGGTCCGGTCTCCGATCTTTTCGTCAAAGTCCAATTTCATGCATTGCGATGGTCAGATAGCGACCAAAAGATTCAATCAAATCCGGGCTGGCTTGTAGAAAGCCCACGGGCCTGCCGAGTTCTCATGTTTGGTGATGAAATAATTGACCAAGAATGTGAAAAAAAGATATAACTTGTGGACGATATCCTTCCTCAGATCTGCGAAATCCCACAGAAAAGATTTAATTTTTGACAGACATTTCACACTGTCTTCATCATTCATTTTCATCCGGTTATATACCCATTCTAGGTACCTAGGCTTCCAGTGGATCACGCAATTCGTCACAGTGCAGCTATGCACATCTTATCCGCTCACCTCCGCGCAGCAATGCCAACACTTATTGATTAATTACAGTACAGTACATCCACAGAAGCCATGGATAATCTCCCGCAACAAGCTTCGGTAGCTTCCCGGATAGTCCACATGCACTTCTGGGGGCCAGTCTCAATATAATAATATGGATGTTTGATGGTCTTCCACTGCGGGGGCGGAGCCTATCCAGCAATAGATACTACCCCAGGCGACCTTAACTAGTGCTTATCTGAGGTCATACATACATACTACTACTGCGTAATAATCGTCAAAAGGTTCCCAGCAATTTTGAGCCGTCTCCCCCGCTTCTTCTGAGTTCCAACGGGTCTTTGGATCCATTGATAATACCCTAATAACATCCAAGTCTGGCTTTTTTTTTTCTATCGCAATAACCGTGACGGCGCCATTGTGGAGATTGCTTGTTTCATTTTGCTTTTGCGAGTTACCAGTTTCTTGATTCTTGAACTTTCTCTGTTAGAAGAAGGAAGCCATTTCAAATCAACACACGCAAACATCACTGAAAAAGGAAAACAGCAAAAATGGACATCCCCCTCTCCCAAATCAAGCCCTTCTACCCCTCCCCTCCCCCCACCGCCTCGGGCACAAGAACCGAACCCCCCGCCGTGCAAGCCACGATCGACACCCTCAGGCTGTCACCGCACGTCGAGGGCGGCTACTTCGTCGAGACGGACCGCGACCCGCTGAGGATCCTGAACCCCTTCCTCCGGGAGGACTCGTGCCCGGGCTCGTCATACCAGATCCCGGAGGGCGCGACGACGGGCAAGCTCGCGCCCGGTCAGGACAACAGCACCCGCAACGCCAGCACGACCATCTACTACTACCTCACGCCGGGGTCGCCGCTGGGCGCGTTCCACCGGAACCGGGGGCGGACGGTGCACACGCTGCACCGGGGCAGGGGCCGGTATGTGATCATCCACGCGGACGAGGTGGGAAAGGAGGGCGGGCCGAAGAAGGCGCGCATCGAGACCTTCGTGGTCGGGCATGATATCGCGAAGGGGGAGAGGCTGCAGTGGATCGTCGAGGGCGGGAAGTACAAGGCGAGCTTCCTGCTGCCGGATAAGGAGGGGGATCCTGAGGGGAAGACGGAGGGGTTGTTGATCAGTGAGGTCTGTGTTGCTTATTGCCTTATCCTTCATTTCTCTTCTCTTGTCCGCATGAGAGGCAATTGATTAACGTCAGAAATAGACCGTCGTCCCCGGTTTCGAGTTCGCAGACCATGATTTCATGCTTCCCGAGACGATGGAGGAGCTCCTGACTCCTGAACAGGTCAAGGAGCTCAGTTGGATGTTGAGAAAGGTGGATTAACGAGTGAGTCTAGGATTTTGTGTATTTTATGGGAGAATATTATCTGTCGTCGTTGACTTGTCTACCTTCACTCCTCTATATCGGATCTGTACACTCTATATAGAACATAAGACTACCAGGATAGCGGATGCTGGGATGAAGAAATGAATCAGGGGAAAAAAAATTCGTAATGAAGCATAAAAATCTCTATATCAACACCTCTATCTATACAATACACACAGACACAGGAAAACTGTCCCATATGGAGACAGCTAAGCAGATCCGAGGACAGGTAATCGGACCATTGTCGAACAACGGAAAGGGCCCATGTAAATGCACATGTATTGGCCGAGGTGGGCTGACTGCAAGCTCGTCAGTTCTCCCCCCACCATGTGGTCTATTCTGTCCTCTTCCTATGCCTCCCCTCGAGGGTATTCCACGCCCACTGGTAACTGCCCAAGAACACGGCGCCGCCGATTCCAATCCAGGTAACCCGCGGCATGATTCCCCTCCAGAAGGCGCCGAACCCTTCCTCCCTCGCGATGCCTCGCACCACATCCCTCACCCGGACACGTCCGGCCTCGCCGCCCTCATCACCTCGTCTCGCGAGCATGACCCGCGTCTTGATCACATCCAGCGGCGTCGTCAGACCCGCGGCGATCGCACCCGCGATGCTACCGAACAGCGCGCTCGTCGATGCCGGTATTTGTTGCTGACCCTCACTACCTTCCGAACCAGAAGACAACAGTGTACGTCTGGCATACGCGTCCTTCATGTTCTCCCACATGGTGAACTGCAGGACCGTGAACGGGATCTCCCGCGCGATGGTGATCCCCGTGCCCCGGTACAGTTCGCGGATCACCTGGCCGTAGCCTCTCTTCGTCTTGCCGGACGCGTCGGGATGCCGCAGGGAGAGGATATCCTTGAGTGCGAGGAGCGACGAGCCGCCGAAGAGACCGGCCTGGGCGCGCTGCTTGATGACTTCTGTGGGGACCCGGACTGTGCACGCGGCGATCTCACCCAGCGACGAGGCCAGGGAGTGCGCGACGAACGTCTGCTGCCATGTTGGCGAAGGCTGCTGCGATGTAGATATAGATGTAGAAGGTGAGGAGAGGAGGGATCGTTTCACGCCGTCGTAGACAATGAAGAAGAAGGCGGCTGACGGAGCGGAGCCCAGAAGCACAGACGGGAGACCGGCGTAGATGCCGCGGATCGTCTGGCGTAGGGACGGCGCGGGAGGTTTGGAGATCTGACCATCTGGCGATGATGAGAGAGTCTTTCTAGATTTCTGGAGACGGGTCTTGATTGTGTCGAGGGGGTAGAGGGAGAGGTCGACTGTGAGGCCGGCAACTGCGCCGGACTGCAAGCGGATCAGCGGGGTTTCGAAGGCGTAACGAGGCAGGGGAGAACACAAGTGTTATGGAGGATAAAACCAATTGCATACAAGAAGGGACCTAGTCCAAAGAGAGGAGACCAATGGCTCCGATTCAGCTTGTGTGCCCGCCATAGGTCTGAGTTGAGAGGTGGCAAGATTGAAATCCTATCGAAGCGACATTCCCGTGCTGCTTTGTTCGGCACAACAGAGGTTCAATGCATCTCAATTCGGATCAGAAACGTTCTGAGGAACGAAGGATATGGAGTTTATCTTGGAGATTGAAAATTGAAAAGGCTGGGCGTTTTGTTTCGGCCGTACATCGACAGTCAACCTCTGAGTTCTATCCTGGCAGTGATTAATTATCGCAAGATTTTGATCTGAGTTAAGTCCGTAATCTCCGACAACAGGTTCATCAGTCAGTGGCTCGTGGTAACTTCGTCACCAACGCGAATAGTGATAATCAATTATTACGTCTCACCACATAGACGTATTTCATTGCAATAAGAAAAGCGAAAATACGAATAAATCTGTTTCTTCAGAACTAACATATACTTCAATTTGTATCTGCTTCTATAATCTGTACTGTCTGATCCACTCTACCTTTCAGATTCGGTCGGCTCAGCCCAGGTCTACAACTTGGGCCCAGCCCTTCCTGTCTGGTAATGCAAAAGAGAGATGATCTGAATGCCAAAAAGATAAACAAGAATTAAAACAGGAAATCAAAGCAGCTGGAGAAAAGAAAGGGAAAAGGGAAAAAAAGCAATTAAGAGACAGTATGATTAGCGGATATATCAGTCATGTAGAGTTGACTTTGCGGAGTCGACTCGCTCACTCAACTCAACAAGACCAAATAGAAGGATAGAACAGGCTTGCATGAAATCACCAAGGTCCCTCACACGAAACGTGGAAGGGAACACCAGAAAGCGCGATGTGGCCGAGTCTATTGATTGCTTGACGCACAATCCCATCCCATCACCCATGCCAAGGTATCTGATCTGTCCGTCAACTCGAGTAAGACACAAAACGGATAGATAGAGGAATAGGAAAGATTTTGCTTAGAGTTATAGAAAGTCTCAATGTCAGAGAGCAAAGCGAATCTAGCAGCCAATATCTATGATTGACCCCAAAAGTACCAAACCAAACCCCATAACCCAGGCCTGATCGCTCGCTTTCCTTTTAAGTTTGCTCAAAGCTCACCAACGCCAAAAAATCCTCCCCTTGTTTTAAGAATGAAGGTAAAACCGATAGTCGAAGAATGGTACAGCCTCGTCGACACAATGCAAGAGAAAGAAGGGGGAAACAGGCGGTGTGGGAATAGGAATTCTTTAAACAATCGCGGGAGGAAAATCAGGATTATTGGGAATCGGGAGAATAAAAAATTAGTGCCGAGAAAAAAAAAAAACTTTATAGAATGGAACTATAAATACGGTGAGTACGTCGTATTTACTTTGCCTTGCTGGCCACAGGAACGCTTGTAGAAGGAGGCTCTAGGATATGGTCATGTCCAGGAGCCTTTATTATTTCACCGGATTCTTCCTGCCGGCACGCTCGAATGTTCATAACCCACTCATCGGTCAGGACCTCATGGAGAGTGGCTCGCTCTTTCGGATCTACCTTGAGCATTCGTCCGATAATATATCTGCTTTCACGTGGCAGAATGCGCAACAGCCGCCATGGTCCCTTAATGACTTCTTGACGTTGCCCCGTCGAGGTGGACGATGATGGTAGGGGAGGCGCCTCTTTGCTTGTTGTCTCTCGACGTTTAGGCTGAGAATTCTCTTGAGGTTTCGACGGAGGTTGCTCCTCACGAGTGACGGGTTCGGATTTCGACTGGGATTTGCTGTCACTGCGTTGATGCTGATGACGATGAGATGGTGATGATACCCCGTTCTGCTGTTCGGGAACCTCGTGGTTCCCGCCAGAAGGAGTGGCCAGGCGCTTTTCTTCCTTGGCCATAGAGGCAAGATCGGGGGTTGATTTGGGTCGCTGGTCTGTCCGACGTCTCGGCTCAGATTCTGGGACCGGAGTACCTGGTGTGGGTGGCGAGACAAATAATCTGTAGGAGTTGTCACTTAGCCGTGGCTGCTTCCACGGAAATCGACGGAGGGTCATGCAGCAAAATATGATCGCTAAGGACCAGATATCCGTTGGGCGAGGATCGTATCTCTTTTCATCGTACACCTCGGGAGCTAGATAGGGATCTGATCCAACAATACCTATTTCATTGTCAATTGAGATCAGATAAAGGAGCGACGGGGGCCAGGACTTACCGGAGGCCAGTACGATATCATTTTCGAAGGGATACCGGAAAACCACGGCACTCCCGAAGTCAATGAGCTTCATAATTCCATGCTCATTGACGACCACATTATCCAATTTCAGGTCACGGTGGGCCAAGCCCATTCCGTGGAGGTAAGCAACTCCGCTGAGAATCTGCTTAAATGCGCACGCTATCTCTTCCTTCGACATCTTGCCCGTCATGACAATCGCGAATAAGTCGTAAGGCGCATACTCCATCACCTCGTACCAATGGCCTCCTTCTTGAATGATATCCAGCGTTTCGATGATGTTGCCGTGATGTAGGGTGGAGCCAATACAGAATTCGGCCGTAACCTTCTTTGCATACTCCTTCTCCGTTTCCCAGGAGTGGCGATCTCTGAATTGCTTCACAGCAAAGGTCACCCCATCGCTGCTACGTTTCAGCAGCCGCACTGAACCACCTGCCCCAGAACCAAGGACCCTGCCAAGCTTCCCGTATTTGGAATGCAGGCCATGATCATCCGCAAAGGGAACGTTCACGGGCGCCATCTGATACGGTGTGCCTTTTCCAGACGATTTGCTCGATTTCTTCGAAGCAGCAGAAGACGGAGAATCTCCACGCTTATGCTTGTGGTGTCCCATCTTAAAAAACCGCTTCAGCTCGGCCATGGACCCGTGGTGTTTGCCCTCCGCGTTCCCATCATTATGGTGTCGATGATCTTTTTTACTGCCGAAGAACGACCGTCTATCGGATTTCAAATCGTTGGTGCTGGCTGAACGGTGCCCTCCTAGGCCGACGAGAGAATGGTGCCCTCTCCGTTTTGAATCGATCCCGTCAAAAATAAACCTCTGGTCAATCTGCGAAAGATCTTTCGGCTGCGGAGGCCTCTTGCTTCGCGCATACGGATCATTTGGCTCACCAACCGGTGTCATCGCTTCAGGAGTAATACCTGGGGGAGTTGTCCATCCGGCTTCCTTCTTCGGAGAGGTGGGAGGGCTCTCATCGGGAGAGCTCGCATCCGGGCCGGCGAAGAACCGCGCCCCGTGCTCCTGGCCATCGTGTGGAGGTGCGGACGTCTCAGAGTGACGGCTGGGCTTCGAGGACAACTGCTCGTTTGAAGTAGGTCTAGAGGGTGGCTCGCTCTGTGATGCAGGATGCTTTCCGGTGCTTGAGATCGGGGGTGAGGTCTGTGGAGTCATCACCGACTGATCGTTCGGTCCTCTGCCTGCCGCAGCCAACGCCGTTGCGCTGTCGCCGGTTTTGCCTTCGCGGGAGTGCGTGGCAGCTGGCGTCAGAGGCGGTGACTGCATCACGGAGACTGCGGGAGATGCACGCGGTGATGGACCACCGGACCTATTGCTCTCTCCCTGGCCCCGTGTGCTCGATTCTGCTGAGGGGAGCTGTACATCCACTGGTCAGCGCATATTCCATTGCCAAGGATATGGAGCCGTTGCACATGAGGTGGAGGACGGCCGTTATCCACAGCGAGGCTGGGGCCATCAACATAACCCATATCGGCCCAACCGGAATCGCATTACGAAGTCGAACCAGAGGAGACGTACCCTTGATGGAGGAAGAGAGACCGGTTCGAATGCGTAATTACGCAAGCGAGACTCTTGAAGCATCTGTGACTTCTGAAGACTCATGGCCAGCGACCGGATCTCGTCTTTGGCGTCCGAGCTCAGATCGTCCGCGGGCTGCGGCTTTGTCTCGTCGGAAGGCGGTGACAGAGCACATTGTAGGCTCTGAGACGGTTCGATTTCCTGGTTGACAGAGGCAAAACGGACCGCTGGCTGCCCCGCGTGCGGTTTGGACTTGGAGTCGGGAGACTCCTCGACGGCCGGTTGCGCCGGAGTGCCGTGCTGCGGCGCCTGAGTGTCTGATAAGGACGTGGAAATGTCAAAGAGTCATCTTCCAGAGGGTGGTTGAGGAATTGCATACCAGGAGCCATGTCCTCTTTCTGTGCAACCGAACTGGGAGCTTCAGACGTCATGCTCGTCAGAGGTGGGACGAAATCTTGCAGGAGCAGCCGACGAACAACGAGGATGCATCCCCCTCGATCTGCACTCTCGGTATCTTATTTCCAGCGAACCGTGATCGATTGGGCAGGGGAAAAAGAAAGGTGCTGTTCGGTGGGAGAATACAACGGTGGATGGGACGAGTAGATGACAACCGAAAGGCCGTCTACGCGTAGAGACCGAAGCGCAAAAAACTCGATAAGCCGGACCCTGGTCGGATAGGGAAAGCCGGGTAGGCTGGGGCCGCGATCCCACACGGCACCCGTCGCGAAAAGGGCCGTTCGCACCGCGCGGAGGAGGGAGAGGGGAGAGGGGAGAGGCCGAGAGGAGACTGTGAGGGCGCAGCGATGCGGGCAGAGATGGCGAAGACGAGGACGAGCGAGGGCCTTCGCAGCGCAGCGTCGGGGCGGCCTGGTGGGGGGGCGGCGAGCGCAGGACGGATAGGGCGGCGCGCCGGGCCTGGGAAGTTAGGAAGCGCGACCTCTCGACGAACGCCGTGACCGGAATGCCGCGGAGGGCGATACGAGAGCCTCTGGCCGTCGTCTTTTGCGCTTCCAGTTCGCTGCCTGCAGCAGTGCAGCCCATCTCCTAGCCATCAAGGGCATCCAGGACGTCCATCCTGTCCATGGCCCCGACCCACCCGCCGTCGCTCACCACCAGCGCCGTCGCTGCGGCCGCCTCTGCGCGGTGCAGCAAGTTGGCCCTGCTCTGCAACAGCGCCCATCGCTGTGGCGCGCGGAACTCCCGCATCCGTTGCTAGTAGCTGGCGAGGGAGGGGAAAGGCGCAAGATGATCTCCCTTACCCACACTTCTTCCCAGGGGGTTTGTGGGCTCCTGTTCAGGCGACGATACATGCACCGCGGCTACCGAAGTCGCTCTCCGTGGCCATGGCACGTCACCACCCGCCAGGGAACTTTTCTAGATGCTCCCCGCGTAGTCTGTACATCCTGCATGTTACTCAGCGCGACAAGCTTCGAAAGGGCCTGAACAGCCCCGCGGGGGTTTCTGCCATCTCCCTGGACTGGGCAGCCAGGGAGGCATCGTCCGAGATCTGCACGGTCCTAAAAAGTGCGGCCGGACGTCATTGACGGTTGCCATATGTCCTGAACAAGGTATTTCAGAACAGAGGAATAGAATAAATACATCACATTCTGGCAGCATGCAGGCGTATAGTACTGTACATACAATATCATCAAATCCAACCCCCCAACGCCAACGCAATGATGGAAGACAGTATAAAGCGAGGAATCCTTCATGGAACAACCTGGATGCCCATCGACTTTGCCTGCGCAATGACACACTTACACAACCCCTGAAGACTCAGTCCCGACAGTCTCATCTCCGACTGCTTGATCTTTGCAATCTCGTACACGTGCTTCAAGGAGACCGTGCCGATGATTTCGTGTCCCGGGTTCATGGCGCCACGCTTCCGGCCTTTGCGCTCCGGGACGTTCGCGGCCTGGAGCAGCAGCCACGAGGTCGCCGGCGTGCGCAGCTCGAAGGTAAAGGAGCGATCTGGGCGGACGGTCACACGTGCGGGGATCGGGACACCCGGGTTGATATGTGCAGTTCTGGCGTTGAACTCCTGTTGGAGGCCCGGGTCAGGAATGAGCACGTCATGCAGGCCAATTGAGGCCAAAGAGAGATGAAACTTGCCTTGCAAAAGTCCATGCTCTTCACACCTTTGCTTCCCAGCGCGGGACCAACGGGAGGACTGGGACTGGCCTGGCCGGCGCCCACGATCAGCTTCACGATCTGGTCCTTTGCTATCGCCTTGCGAGCCATGGTTGATCCGGCCGACGGGTGTCGTTGCTCGCAGCTGTCGGTGTGCAGTCACACGGTGCGGCCACCAGGGGACGTCCGGAGGGTGAAACAGCACGGATTGATGGCCGTGGGAAGGGTGTCGGCGTCGTCTGTCCAGCTCGAAGTTTTCTCTCAGCGCGGAGGCTCGGCGGGGACGGGCGGCGGGAGAACGGGCGCTACGAGACGCCGCAAGCGAGCGCGAGCCTCAGCAAACAGTAGCGCCAGGGACGTCATCCTCGACGGGCTTCTTGCAGGGCTGCTCTGCTTCTTCAAACCTGCCTATATCGCCGTTCTCTCCTGGCAGCGAGCATCTTCCCCTCGAGACGCTGCGCGTCCTCGCTGCCTCAGGCGCTCCTCCGCAAGCCGCATCCTGAGGTCGGGCGTGCTCGAATGGGCCAAGCGTCACCGGATCAAACTCGGCCCCCCACCAATCCAGCATATCTCCTCCCCCATCTCGATTCCTCTCGACTTCCCACCGGAGATCCATCGGACCACCACCCATCGGAATCATGAACTGGCTGAAGCAGACGTACGTGTCCTTCTCGCCTCATTCTTGCAAGCCCGCTGACAGTTGCCGTCGCCATCAGTCTCGCAAACGTCGCGGGCACACAGGAGCCGATCTATGGCCCCGAGGCCATTCAGTCCGTTGCCCAGCAGGCGCAGACAACCCCCTATACGGAATTGACCAAGGAGGATCTACGATGGCGCGCCTATCAGTACACCAATGTCGAGACTCAGACCTTCTACTTGATGGCTGACAGCGGCACTTTGGCCATGGTCCAGGTCATCTACAGCAATGTTGCGTAAGGGACTTGCGGGGAACGGTGCGCTCAAGGTCAGGCTTGCTGACTTTTGAGCACAGAGGCATCCACACCACGTGCCAGTTCAATTCCAAGATCTTCGCGCCCAATGGCGATGCTCCGCACATCTGGCACTCAGATACCTTGCAGAACCCGATGTTTGATGAGAGCATGTACTCTTTTGGTGCGGACAACCTCGCCCTGACCTTGAACGAGGAAGGCACCACCTACACCCTCAAGTCCGCCGTCAACGAGGACAGCTTGGTCAACTTGACATTCACCAGGCTCGCTCCGGGGTTTGTCGTGGGTAAAGATGGGACTTCTTACTTCGGCACGGACCCTCAGAACCCGTGGGGTTCCATGAGACACGCCTTCTGGCCGCGGTGTTCGGTCGAGGGCACCATCATCACCAAGGAGAAGACGTATGACTTCAAGGGCAGAGGTTTCTTTGTCCATGCACTGCAGGGGATGAAGCCTCATCATGCCGGTAAGCTCCTGTCTTTCGTTTCCTCCTCGCATGGAGTTCTAACATGATCCCAGCTGCGCGGTGGAACTTTGTCAATTTCCAGTCACCAACGTACTCCGCTGTCATTATGGAGTACACCACGCCACCTTCCTATGGCTCGACGGTCGTCAATGTCGGTGGCATCGTGAAGGACGGAGAAATCATCTACGCAGGGGCCACGAACTCTGTCACCCATACCGAGTCAGTCAAGGACTCAGAAAATGACTGGCCGGAGCCGAAATCCATCAAGTGTGTCTGGGACGGCAAGGCGAAAGATGACAAGGATGTCCATGCTGAGCTTGAAGGGTCTCTCGGTAAAAGACTGGACCGTGTTGACGTCATGGCCGAGGTGCCCGGCTTCATCAAAGCCATTGCCGGTAGCGTCGCTGGGACGCGACCATACATCTATCAGGTTGGTCAAAGCTCCTAACAAACTGATCATGGGCACCTGCTAAAGTCTTCCTAGTACTCCCCGCAAGAGAAGCTTTTTCTCAAGGTTAAGGTCGGTGACACGGAGTCTGTAGAGGAAGGCGTCATGTTTTGCGAAGCCACTTTCATCTCGTGAAAGACACGCAGTATAGAAGCTTCGGTTTCTGGGCGATTCTTTGATGTCGTTTGGCGCGTTCTTCTGGCGAGTCGATGAGCCGATCCTATACTCTTTTCCTCTTGCTGAACCGAGTTCTTGTACTCGAGTAATTCCTTTGGCTAGATATTATTAAAAAATGTTTAATATTCTTTGAGATCCTTGTCTCTCTTCTTTTGATAACGAAAAATCTCTCTGTATAACTGGCAGTATCCTCATTCAACACCGTTGCTGTTGCCCCACTCATTCACTCCCACGGGGTCATGATGATTCACTTTCACAAGCCGGCGACCATGAACACCTGGCATTCACTATCCATTCCTTCACTCTAGCTCGTCCGACAGAGCGAACTCGGAATGCTTGATTCAAGCTGCCTCCACGTACGGCAACCTTCTCTCCCATCCTTAAGTTATTTTCTCTGCCAGGTTCAGCGCGCCAAAACTCTTCATTTAGCTTCCATCAGCGGACGCTTCCACTGCAGTCAACTGACGATGGATCCCAAAACTGCACGCAAGCACCCTAAGAGTGCAAGCCTGCTTTTTGGTTCAAGACGTCACCGGTGAGTACCTCATCTTGTTATGATCATCAGTTCTTTCCGTTGAGCACAGGATTGGACACCCTCCGCCCAAGTCGTCCCCTGGCTGCATACGAGGAATCTCCTATCGACCTAATCCACTAGCTGACTTATTCGCCTCTCAAGCAAACTCCTTCGCAATAACATCCAGGGTATCAGTGAGTACCACAGACCAGATCATCGAAGCATGAAGTGTTATATTATTATAGCTTCAGCATAAACTGACTGTTCATTGAATATTCAGCGCGGCCTGCTATTCGGTATGTCAGGTAATCACCCTACAGCTACATACAGAAAGAGGAAGAGAGAGGAGAAACCGAAAAAAATCATCTTTTTTTCATTTCGAAGACCTCTTTTTTTTAATTTCTCTGGTTTCAGATTTTCCTTGGGATCGTCACTTTCTATCGCCTTCTTTTTTTCATTATTATGACTCTTTCTTACTTCTTTCCGTTTCCCCTGTGTCACAGCCGCCTCGCTCGTCGCGGTGGCGTAGTGAGGATCGAACGTCACATATACAATGAGGTGCGAGTCGTGATCCGGGAGAGGATTACAGAGGTAAGTGAAATAAAGCAAACTCATCTGCTCAAAAACGCAGTTTGATTGTTTCTCCCAATCGCTGTCTATTTATTATTTCCCCCGTTCCTTTCTTCGTTATTTTACGCTCAGTCCCATTTTGACGCCCTATATCTATCTATCTGACACCGCGATCGCGATCCAGATTCTCCGACAACTCGTGATCGTCATGGACTCCGCTACCACGCCTAGCCGCAGCCGCAAGGTAAACAATCGGAAATGAGATCCATTCGAGTCTCATCTCATCTATTTTTTGTCAAATTTGTGTGTACTTTCTTTTCTAGGTGTGGCTAATTTTATCTGCTACCAACAGACAGTCACGACGAGAGACGTAAGTACATTCATTCTCAAGAACCTCCAATTCGCATCGCCTTGAGCACCATCACCACCATCACCACGACCAGCTACTATCTATACTCTCATCACTTGGTCGTCTGTCCTTTCCTTCCTTCTTTCTTTTCTTCTGGAGAATACAAAGAATCTCTAATAAACACGAACTTCTATCTCCTTCCGCGCAGATCGTCTACGTTTTGAAACGCGTAAGTTCAGAACTCTCCACCCCCTCCTGTCCCTCTTCCCCTCTCTTCTGCCATTTCGACAGTTGTCGATATACCCACAGCAAAACCACTGGTCAATCAATCAAAAACCGGTCAAACAACGAGACTGACGTGACATCTCTATTCCCAACCAGCTCGGTACTCCAGTGTATGGGTTTAGCGACCCGCAGACAAGATAAGCAAGCAACGCGATTCGGATACGTTCTTCACGGATGCAAAGTCACACGAGAGAGAGGATCACAACCAACCGAACGAATTGATGGAATAACTGTCGGAGGGGAAGGGATGGAAGTACCTTTTTTTCATCATGATCCTTGACCTTCAAGGATGATCTGTTGGAGCTTTGGTCTGTTCTGTTCTCTTCTGTCTGGGGAGACGAACGATCGATCCGTACGATACGTACGATGGGAAGTGATGATATGATTTACACACATGCATTACATGTTTTGCAAGAAATGTCGTCGTCTGTCCGCTCGACAGAGTATGGTTAATCGATGAACCATGCTGTCCTGTTACTCTATGTACTGCATGTACATACATGATGATGAACCATCATCGAGATTACGAATGCGAATTTGATGTGATGAAATGGAATAGGATTTTCATTTGACGTAATCATAAGACTTCAGATATGGAAATAGAGCTAGCTATGCAATGCAAGGCAATGCAATGCAATGCAGGTGAACGTCGGCGGGCAAGGACTTGCAGAGAGCGAGAGAGAGAACTAGACTGGTAGTACAGAATAGAAAAACAAGATATCCAAAAGGGGGGAATATATGAATGGGTTGGACAAGCCCGGGATGCGGCCGATTGCTCACATCATGGCCAGAGAGCCACAATCGAAGTCCGTCCGTTGTCTGCGGTTGCGATAGCAGAGACCAAGTGGACGGAGTATGTACATGGGGTTGGTGGAGCTGCGAACGATTCGAGCACGAGGACTGAGCACGATGTCTTCTCATTTATCTTATCTTTCTGAAGGCAGAGCAGACAGAAGACGAGATAAGTACGTAGGGTGCAAGTACAGTCGAAAATCCGGATTGGTCGCTTGCCCACACCAAGACCGGGCGCTCTTATCGCGAAACCAGCGGACACCGTCGTTGAAGTACGCAGTACTCTGTACAGAGAGAGTTAAATGGTATAGGATTTATATGTGAACAATCTATTACTAAGAACCTAGAGAGCATAGCTAAGTTCTAATCACAAAACCTGAGGACAAAGAATAAGCTCATAGTATCAACACAACAAAATGAAGTCTCAAAACAGTGAACAGAAGAGAATGTAAAGACATGGAGAGGCTCCAAAAAGGATACAAGCACATATACATACAATACATAGAATCCATCCGAGGGCGATCGGAACGAGTGCCAGCAGGTTCCTACTACCCTCCCAATTAATCGTAGCTCCTGGGGTATATCCTCCCACCACCGTCGCTCCAGTCAATAGGATGCCCGGGAAGATTCATCCGCCAACTCCGACTCATGTCAGCAGCACCCGCGATAAATCAATTTAGAAAACAACATGCCAGCCACCATAACATCGTGCAATATAAAACAGACGGTAATGTAGCAGTGGAAACGAGAACGAGGTCATCGGTAGGAGCCATTCTTTTATACATCAACCATCAACTGTTCTCCTTCGTCCAACAAATTCGTCACCCTAGCCAGGTCCGAGATCATCTTCCTGCCGTGCCCAACTAACAGCAGCTTCTCTGCATTGGCTGGAAGTCCCAGGTATGTGGGTGGCTCTCGCTCTGGCAGCCGGTTCACCCACTCCATGAACTCTCGGACGCTGGTTCCCCCAGGAAGCGCGAGGCTCTCATCATTCTCGACCCCAGATACGAGCTTGTGCTCGTCCTCAAAGGCCGCGGGGGTCAGAAAACTGTTAACCAAAGTCTCCAGTTGTTGGAAATCACCACTGTCGTCGATCTTCCCGCCGTACGTCTCGGTTATAAGGGAACGAATCAAGTCCCATGGGAGTTTCTGGGGCGCGACATTTGAGCGTCCTTGGGCGACCGAATCAACCAAAGCATCGATAATGAAGGCAGAGCATTCGTACTAGACAACATGTTAGCAGTAATCTCACAAAGAACACTCGAAGAATACATACATCACTATCGTTGAATTCCCAGAAGCCCTTCCATCCCAAGCTTGGGGCATAGCGGAGTCTCTCCTGAACGACAGCGTGCAAGAAAGAGAGTAGAAGGTACACACGAGCCTTTTCAACAGGAGGTTTGCTGGCTCTTAGTGACAATGAGGAGAACGAGTCCTTCATGTTGGCACGCACGCCAGCCGGCTGTTCATACATGAGCACGCGCGAAGCGCGAATAAGGTTGACTGGGATCTTTGGACTCGACTCCATGGAGAGGAAAAGCCTGAAGTCCTTGTGAGGTTTGAGGGAATCAAGGCGCTTCTCTAGGCTCTGTAGCCATGACGGGGCAAGGTGCACGTTCTTGACTAGCACCCAGGTTCCGGCTGCGGCGGCATTGCTAATTGCTTTATCCGCACTCTCTAGACCTTCGTTTGAACCCATCGCAATGTTGGCGCAAGTGGCATGAACACGCTCGACAAGTCCCTCGACCTTGTAGCTAGCATCGAAACCGGGACTGGAACTCAAGGCGATAGGAGTGGTTGCCGTGACTTGTTCGACCACTTCCTTCAAGTCTCCACTTCCTTCGAAGAACTCGCGACCAAAAACAGCCTCGATGAATTTCTCAGCTGCAGGGACAAATCGGTCCATTCTACAGAGCTTGACCAGTAGGAGTGAGCGGAGATGCTGGTTGAGCGGCTCGGTGCCCTGCTCCCAGACAGGCGGAACGAAATTCTCAGCGAGTTCTTCGGTGAAGAACCTATCCCATTGCTCTGGAGAGATTTCCTGGAGATGTGACTTGAAGAGAGACATGTTCGAGAGTCTGCTCATCACTTCATCTCGGAGCTGGGGATCTGTTGACAAGTCGACACCCTCGACACTCTCATCAAGAATTCTGTCGATAATAGATTTATCCATGGGGTACGGAGCGGCCTGGGCGAGGAGCATTGCCAACGTAATACGATCTTTCTGAAGGAGTCCCAGAGAAGTACGTTGGTAAGTCATGATGAAGAGATCCCGCAGAATAATCTGGACGCGTGCGGCATGATCCTTCTCTTGGGCAAGGCGCTTATTGTTATGAAGGACGGAGTTGAAAATGTCAACAAAATATTGGAGGGAGAATTGATAGAAGTGGTTAATGTGATGAAGTTGTTCCAGTACCGCGAATACCGCACTGCAAGACCGGGCGATAATGTTGTACTGCAGTGTGATATTCTCAACTTCTGTCATCACACCCTCTGTCTCCACCATCTTCTTCGATATTTCGGCAGCCTCTTTTTTGAGCGTCTCAAGGGTCTCAATAACGTTATCGTCATCAAGGATATTTCCGCGGGACTCATTCAAAGCCTGCAGAAGGCGCTTCTCTAGCTGGCGGAGGTGAATCTTAAACTCTCCTTGCAGCTTGATAAGATTAGTCCGACGCTCGTCAACATCGGGACGTTCGAATTTCAACACTTCATTGAGGGACTGGGTTTGCAGGCTACTCTGCGTAACCGTGAAGTTGACAAACGTCGTTCTACTGCAGACATCTGGAGGGAACGACGCCGACGGGTCCCTTGTGGAGAGGTAAAGTTTAAAGGATGGCGAAAAGTCAATTTCTTGCTTGCCAAGCTGGATAAGCACCCGTCCTCCGGTCTTCTGATATTCTTTGTTGAGGACGTGGTTGAGGATGGGGTCCAGATGTTCGGCATCTTGGATGAGAATTGGGTTTCCGAATCGCAGGGCACTTTCCAGCTGCTTAACAAAGGTGTCGTCTAAGAAACTCGTCACCGTAAGCTTCCTCTCCTTGCTCTCCTTCTCAAGGAATTCAGTGACACGGCCAGAAGGATCGATAATGAGCGGATATCTGTTGAAGCGCTTGAGCATGATGGCATTTTCAGTACAGAGGTCGTCAACAGGCAGCGAGTGTTCTTGCCAAGCCAGGCGTTCATCGGCATTCGACAGGTACTCGGTTATCGGGTTATGTGGCTTGAAGCTAATGCCAGATTGCTGCAGGTGGTGAATCCAATCATCAACCATGGCTTTTCGGAATTGCTGGTCATACAAGCCACCGTACGCGAGGAATGCCGCTGCGATGAGAACATCACCAACAAGAGTGCTGATTTGCGTTTCAAACGATTTGCTTCCTTCTTCCCATCGCTCTCGCTCAGATGACAGGCTATCAAGCAGGCGGACGCTTCTATCAACCTTGGACTGAACTTTGGCCATCTCCGCCTTGATGGCTTGAGTTTCACTAATGAGAGCGGCATATTCGGTCTTGTAAGTGGCGATGCTTCTCTCGAGGTCCTTAATAGTATTCTCAATAGCCTGTGCTTCCGCTTTGGTTTGGAGGGCCTGCTCTTCAAGTTGCTTCACCTCTTCACGCAGAGGCCCAACCCGGTCGAGAATCTCGGAGTAATTGACTTGAGCTTCCACCCACTGAACCAGAGGACCGCAAGCCTTGCTAGCACGGTTGACCCGTTCATATGTGAAATCCTCTTTCGAGAGATACTCATTCCGCATTTTAATTCTGTGGCTGCGAGTCATCTGTCGCTCATTGTCATAATTCACAATGCTGGCAATGAAATCATCTCTGCGCACGATTCCTTGGATAGTCTTCCAGCTATCGACCTTATGACCCAGCAGGGTGCAGACAGCCTCCAATGCAAGTCTAACACCAGCGGGAGGACTTCCCATAGAACGGACCTCAGTAAGGTGTTGACGTTTGATGTTGCTAACACTTTTTTGAGCCTCCAACACTGCAGGTTCCGCCTTGGCAAGATCGTTCAAGACGACTTCCTTTCGCCGGGCTACCTCTTGCTCCTGCTTCTCCAAAGCAGCTTGGATCTCAAGCGAGGCAGCTTTACGTTGTTCTGCTTCTCGCTGATCGGCGACCATTCGCTGCAATTTCTCATTCGCCTCGGCATCTTTCTTCTCCAGTTGGGCCTGCTTTTCGGCAAGACTGGCTCGAAGATCTCGGACTTTGTCAACTGTATCCCTGAGCTTTTCGAGACCAACGTTCAAGTGTCTCTGCTGCTCCTCGAGATCCTCGCGCTTTTCGTTGTAGAGCTTTACATATTGAGCGACGAAGTCGAGATAATGACGAGGAGTCAGATAAGTAGTCCTGCCTTGCTGCTTCTGGAGACGCTGGTTAAATTTCTGTAGCGAATAATGGATGTAGACCATAGCATTAACAACTGTTTCCCGGTGAGATGCAGGAAGACTGAGGTCGCGGTAGGCAACTGGAATGCTGTCTGGCGAAGTGAAGTTGGGCTTGTCCAAATCCAGAGACTGCGTAAGTTCGGTTCCGACCTGGAAGAGTGCCTGATCTGACCAGTCGCCAAACCAGTTAAGGACACATCGATTGAAGAGCGCAGGACTTGTTGCAGCCTTCGACGACAAGCCCTCTTCCGGAGGATTCATAGTGAATACGACATGGAGATTTTTGACGATCTGCTGCGTGAACCACTTATAGAGCTCTTCCTGAGAGTCAAGGAGCAGTCCTTGTCTCTGGGCGCCCTCCTTGCAAGCAGTCATCAGGGAAGCAAATTCGTCTCCTTCGAAGAGACCAGGGACTTCAGCATTGGCAAGCAAGGTGTTCATCCGCTCAAGGAAACCGGAGTCGAGGACGTTCGATTCGTCCATTATGAAACAAATCTTCTCACCCTTGCATCCTGCCCGACGGAGAACATTTCTCAGGTCTTCATCAAAATCCTCAGCTGAATACTTTCCGTGGACCTTGATTTGGAAGACCTTAAGGCCATTCATCCAAGCGACAAAGCGTGACAGCGTAGTCTTTCCACTTCCGCTAACACCGATGAGGATTAGATGACCCTGAGGCTGTCGGAACACACGATCAATACGCAATGCATGTTCCAGGACATCGTTGAATAGAACGAGAGGAACATCAACTTCCTCTTCACAGAACGTCTTCAAGCGTGCCTTGACGAATTCGCGGAGTTGTTCTTGCTCTACCGGCATATAGTGCTTGGAGAGCCAATTAGAGAATAGAATGGGTCCTTTCAGAGCCTGCTCCTCGTCGATCGTAGGGAAATGCTCCAAGGCAATGCGCCGAACGGCGTCTGATGTCCACTTCCTTTCATCTTCGGCAACAAGGCGGTCTTGAAAGAGACGTAGAGCTTCATGAGCCCATATTCTAACAAGGCCTTCAACCGAGAGGTTTTCTAGCGGTTTGATAGCCTCATAGATGCCGCGAACCCATCTAGTAAGTTCACGAGGAGAGTAAACGTAATGTGGCTGGATCTTAGGAGTGAACCGAGCCTGTGACTCCAAGTAGAATTGCACCATGGCCTTGGTGAGAGCTTCCGAGTAGCCTCGTAACGTAGGAATGATTTTCAGGACCGCAGAATTGAACGTTCCATAGATTTGCATGAGGGATATCTCACCAGGGTAGTCAACCATGATCAGTGGGGCATGGCGCAAGAATCGTTCACCCAATGGCGTACGTCCCGCGTCAGTAGGAGGATTACAGGCACCAACAAACTGGATGCGGTCAAGAGTCACCCAAGTCTTGTCTGACGTTCTCCAGAAACCATTCTGCTCAACAAGCTGCCTCAAGAAGGAGATTGCCCGTTGCGTGCCATACCGATCAGGCGCGGGGAGGTTAATCTCGTCGCAGAATATCACCAACCACCGTCCGATCTGATTAGGGGACATAACAACTCCGTTTAACGTCTTCTTGTATTCACAATATTGCTCGAAAGTCTTGATCAGAAGATCCGGAGTGGTGGCACTGGAAAAGTTCAAACCGACAACCTCCATATTTGGTAGTTTTCTAAGGGCAGCAAACAAAGTCATAGTTTTGCCTGAACCTGGAGGACCGCAAAGCAGTAGAGGCTTGTGCTCCGCAAGCCATGAATAAAGGATATCTTCGTGGCGGACAGTATCCAAAGTAGGAATGACGACATCAGTTTGAGTAATGGAATGTGTGTTTATCTCGACAGAAGGCACTTGTGATTGCCAACTTATCCATTCGGCTTTGGGCAGTGAAACGTCAAAGTCGATAAGCGAAGAGGATTCACCAAGCGGAGGCGGATCGATGGTCGAGTATGCCGTCAAATATTCTCCAAAAGCCTTACGGTCTCCCAAAGGGCAGTCACCCGTAAATGACCAGACAAGCGCAAGAAGAAGTTTCTTGGATATGTAAGATTCGATCTGCTCAGGGTCAAGTGGGAAATCGACATGCTGGATATTGTACTCGAGAATATTCCGACAGGCCTTATTTAGCAAGCTGAACAAAGTGTTAAGGGCTCTAATCTCCGTAAACTCCATAATATGATTGTATTTCTTTGCTTCCTCGAGTGCCTTGAGAACGAGATCATCGCCTTGAAGGAGGTGTTTGAGGAAACTCGAGATAATGTCCTGCGCATCTTGGGTTTTAGCAGATGCTTGTCCGGCCGGGACACTGTCATCATCCAAGTCTTCAAATGTCTTTGTCTTGAGAGATTCGACGTAGTTGGAAATCATCATTGACGGGGTAACAGTATCGTCGTTGAACCAGACCATACCGCAACGGCTGACTGTAGCCAGAGTTGCGTATTTAAGAGTCTCCACTTCGAACATGATGCGCACATTGGGCGGCAAGTTCAGACGTTCGCCATTTGGCAAAGTTAATAGTTTATTATCGTCCAGGACGCTGTTAAGATTTTCAACCCATTCTGGGTCGACATCTCCATCGAAAACGATCCAATGGCGTTTCGAGTCCTCTCCTCGAAGGTTATCAACAATCTTCCTCAGTATGCCTGTGAAAAGACCGTCCGTCCACTCTCTAGTAGTGCTATCAAGGCTTCCATAAAGAGCTTCCTTAGACATGACCTTAGAATCAATAATATGGCAGACACCCTCAACGCCTTCAGTTCGCTGTAGAGCTTGAAGAAGGACCTTCCAGGCTGCAGACTTCCCAGAACCAGATCTTCCAACCATCATAACACCATGGTGGATGCTTTGGATCTGGTAAAGTTGCAGCGCCTTTGTAATCCAAGTATCGCTGTCGACGTAATGATTCTCCCGAGCAATGTCGCGAATGGCCTGAGTGAGTTTTTCGTAATTCGCTGGAACGTACTCGACGCCTGGGAAATTCTGCTTTTGGATTTCCAACATTTTATCAACATCTTCACGGATCAGCTTGGGAGCAATAGTCTCACGGATACTCTGAACGATGATCTGCGGCTCGACGATTTCATCGGGGCCCAGATCACCCCCAGAGCTAGCGAGACGGGCTCGTTTGAGACCACCTGAACTGACCAAGACACTTTTCAGAGCACGCAGGCCAAAATCGTAATGCGCTTGCTTAGACAACTGCGAAGAACATTGATCGAAGAAAGGAACCGTCTGCTTTGACAACGGCTTTGCTTGCTTGAAACCTTGAGAGAAGAGCATTACCTCCGCAATAAGTTCCTTGTCGGGCTTGGACATTGCCACGCTCCGGAAAAGCTTTTTCAAGTTGTCTGGGAGATTTGATCGCCCTGCGTACCCTGGATTCATTGTGATGAAAATGCCAGTGTTTGGATTCACTCGCAGGCGTCGTCCGATCAACTCAATCTGGTATTTCTCATCATCTGCGCCCTTCTTCAGCCCGATTTGGATGTTCTGAATCTGCTGTGATACGGCTGACAAGATCCTCTCTTCCAAACGGTTAAACTCGTCAAAGCAGCCCCATGCACCGACTTGACAAATACCAAGGAAGATTCGACCCATTGCTTGGAAATCGAAAGTGTCATCACAGCAAAAAACAAGTGTGAAGCGACCAAGCTGAAGACCGAGGGCTTTGACAGACTCGGTTTTTCCAGTACCAGCTGGACCATACGGAGAACCACCAAGTCTTTGACAAAGGGCTTGAGTAAGAGTGAGGAAGCAACGGTCGGTAAGAGGGGTACGGACAAGACGGTCAGGGACTCCTAGATACTCGAAGCCATAGTCCAGTTTAGCGTTCGCCATATGGACATGGAGACGTTGCAGAAAGTCTCCTTCGTTCTTGTAGACGTAGCGCATTTGAAGCAACCAGAGATAGTGCGTGGGCGATGATGCGTTAAATTTCATGAGTTTCGCGATGACATCCCGTTGATGAACGAACTCGGTGATCATGTGTTCGCACTTCTTCCTGGTTATTAGATCGAGCTCACCAAGGACAGTGACAGCGAGCAATTCAAGCACCCTGACTTCCGCATCATACAACGCCGAAAGACCGGCACCACCATTTTCTAAGGCGCTCTGAACAGCGTTCGTCCAGACCACTTGACTGGCGAGAACGACAATCTGAGCGGGGTAGTTCGAAAGATAGTCATTGAACGCAGTCTGATCGACTTCAGGAGCATTATAAATCGTTTCGAATTGCTCCACTGCCTCGGCAAGGAGTTCTGCCAAGGTTAATTTCATGTTCTTTTCCAGGGCAGCAAGCCAGTCATTGATCCTAGGAGTTTTTGCAAGGCTGACTTCTCTCTTCAATCGGACTTCTTCACCTTCCTTTGATGTGAACCCGACAATATTATTATCGTCGTCCATCAGAAGCCCAGACAATCCGGCAAACATCTTCTTGAAATGCTTGGCGACGCGCTGGGTGTCATTGCTATTGCCAATAATCTCGAGCAGATCCTCATCACCGACAAAGTAAAAGCGGGGAAATGAGACACGTTCCCGCTCAAGATACTCGCCCAGTGCCTTTTGAATTTTGTTAAGGAGCTCAGCCAATCTCTCCAACGACTTCTGGACTCCATTGATGGCAAGAACATCCAGCACGAAAGGAGATTTATAGACCTTCTTCATCACAGCAAAAAACTCCGAGTTAATGTTCTGGAAGCGGCTGGACTCGAGAGGAAGAAGGTGTTTGATATCAGCATTGCCAGAGAAAACACCTTCAAGGTAAACCCATTGTCTCTGAACATCGATCCACACATCAAAAAGAACGTGGACTCTGTTCAATTTGTCTTCCCAGGCAGAAGCTTCCTCCTCAAACTCCTTGTAGTAAGGCGAGTGTCTCATCGCCTGGAGGGAGTTCAGATTCTCACTGCACTTTGCAAATAAATCATCGAAGCCACGGATAAGGCGACACTTATTCTGATAGTTGACAAGATCCAAGGAGTAATTCTGCCAAGTCTCACGGACCATCTTCAAGAACTCTTCAAGTGCCATCTCTCCCTGAGCTTGCGCGATAATATCACGAATAACGCTCTCACTTGCGGCAAGCTGCAGATCCCAGACATCTCCAAGAGTGAGAGATACTGGGGAGAATCTCTTGCCTGGTTTAAGAGCCTTGAAGATTTTCTGCCAATGCCGTTCCCTCACTGCTTCCGACTTCAGGTCAGCGAGAAGGGGGTTGACTTTCAAAAGCTGTCGCAGGACGTTCTGGATGTGTTCGAATGCAGCATATTGGCGCATTCGACTTGGCATTTCTTTTGTCATCTTAATCAAGCCATCGAGGGATTGACGGAGTTTCCTTGGCTGCACACTGTTCCAAAGCATGTCCCGAAGTTCGTTCAGACTCTTCCAAATCGTTGACAGCGCGGCCCAAACAGACATGAAATCTTGCACTTCCTCCAGAACAGCAGGGAGTGAGGACTCAGCACTGGCAGGGAGATCAAGAGCCTCTTTTGCCTTCGAGACCATCTCGAATTCTGACTGGAGAGCCTCAAGCCGTGATTGGAAGGAACTCAATGTTCGGGATGCCTCTTCAGGCGGGATCGTACCTGAGACAGGCTTCTCCTCATTCCACTGTGCGATGACTTCAGCAATCTTGTCACTAATTACCTTATCTTCTGCTGCAATCTTCGCGCGCAGACCCTCCGTCTGGTCCTGAACAATCTTGCTCTTTCGTGCAAGAAGCTCATTCAGAGCTGCCCATTCGCCATCGACGTTTTCCACGTGAAGCCAATCGCTGGGAAACTGGTAGCGCTGGCGAGAAAGTGTGGTCTGACCCTGGCGGAAGAGATCAACCTCGGGCTCCCACACTTTTGCTTTACGCTTGCATTGCTGTACAATGGTAATAAAAGAGACAGCGTGCGCGGTCGAAGACGCTTCCAGCGTCTGACCTTCCAGGTCTCTTCGAGCCGCAGCAATTTCAGAATAAACCTCTCTCATGCGACTACCAAGCTTTGCACCAAACTTCAAAAGTATTTCGTGCTGCCATTGATCATACTTCGCATTGACCCTTGTCTGGACTTGCTCGTAATCGATCCTAATGTTACCAAAGGATCGACCAACTTCAGAAGTATCGAAGGTTGCACGACTCTTTCGGATCTCTTGAAGTAGTTGCAACCACTGAGAGAGATCATCACCCAGAACATCATACACTTGCTCAGATTGCAAATCCCACAGAGACTGAAATTGCAACCACTTATCGACGTACTCGGATATCTCCTTCAGCCTTGACTCCACAACTTTATAAACTTCAGTCAATTCGTTGGTACAGTACTGAGGGAGATTAACAAAGTGAGTTTCAGATGGCTGAACCTTCTCCACGTCGATCGAGATTTGATAACGGGACGACTTGATCTTTTCTAGGTTGCAAACCGTCCCAAGCCACTGGTCGAAATGTGCGAACCAGCTAGCTCGTGCGAACTGCAAAGGCGGATCAAGATGCAGAACTTGATTCCGCATTGAAATCTCATGAACAAGTTTAGGAAATTCGATATTGTATGACTCTGACTCTGCCTCTCCTGTTGAGGGAGACTGTGCTTGCATTGATATCCGCTTGCTGTGTTGCTCCTCTTTCGCTTCTTGGAACGAAGAGATCCACGCGCGTATTGCACGAAGAAGACGTTCACGGAGGATTTCCTCAATTTTAAGGTTCAGATTTGAGACCCAGTATCCGAGATTCACGTAGTTTTCCAAGTTCAGCTTGTCAACCGCTACCTGAATGGTGTCGAGGCGCTGCCGAAAAGCTGCAGCATCATAAGGACAAGTTTTAAGCTCCAAGATCGCTTTTTGAATGCTTTCATTGATTGAAGCCAAGGTAGCTGTCTTGGACTGTAGAACAGATGCAGATACGGCAAATTCCCGAACGAATTGCACATGTTTGCTCTCTCCTCTTCCTGGAATAGATGGGTCAAAGGAGCCATTAGCTAATGATGATTGCTTCACATGCAACTCATATGAATGCACGAAGGACTCCCATCTAAGAGGAATTCCCTTGACGATCATGGCTTGCACATCGTTTTGATAACCACTTAGCAGGATTGCCACTTCGGTCATGGATGCAATTGCACGATTCGTCTGCTGCAACGTTCGAACACTCTCCATCAGGCTAATGGCATAAGGATAGACGCGCTTTGCTTCTTTGGATATGTTGCTGACCGCATGAGGGACCTGAAAATTTAACCAGACTAGGTTCCTCACTTCCTTGAAGAGGGCGATGACCTGCGCGTCAAAGTTGACACTCAACTCCAGTGAATTTCCAGCGGCACGATTACGAACTATGTTGAAAAGTCGACCAGATATGCTGATTTGCCGCCTCTGCACGTCATGAAGCCAAGATTCAAACACTGGCCTCGTATCAAGCTTTTTGCGGAACATGTTGCTCTCTGCTTGGAGTTTCTGGCCTTCCGAATGCAAATGCCAGTCTTCTCCGAGAACATCCTCGACTTTTCGCATATAGGCATTAAGTTGTCGCTCAATCTGACGAGCCCAGACAATTGCCCCGGAGACAGGTGGAAGATCCCGTAGTTGAGCCATCGCATGAGCCTCCGAGTGCCCGTACTGCTGCTTGAACCGTTCATGCAGAGCTGCTATGTCTTGTTTGACGTTGTCGATAAGTTGCGTTTGGTACTCACCGATGGCACCTCTGATCTTAGGTCGAACGAGGAGGGCATTGAACTTAGAAAAGACACGGAACATTTCATTGGCGTTCTTAGCAGTAGCAAGCCGATCTCTTAGGCGAGCAATAATGGAGTTCTCAACGCGAGAGGTACGCTCATTGTAGGCGATTTCCGCCTGAATCCACCTTTGAGTTCCCTCAGGAGACACATCCAGAACATCGACATCTTTCAAGGCAGCGTAGGCTTGTTGCACCTCCTCAACAGCATCAACGTCTCCAATTTCTTCCACGATTACAGCTCCATCAGAATCAGTTCCGGCAGCAGTAGCCTCAGTGGAGGAAGATTTTGGACCCAGAACGTTGACGATCGTTCGCTGGAGCTGCTCGTGGTTGACTCGGAAAGTGTTGATATATTTCAACCGTTCTTGAGTCTTAGCATGTCTGGGTACGATTTTGATTGGAATGAACTTCTCATTCCGACGCCTCGTCGCATCACGAGCGACGTTGGTAAATTCCTTCACGTTCTCGTCCCAAGTCCGCCATATTGCGCTCGCGGTTTTCATCAAAGAGCGAAATTCTCGATAATCTAGATGCATTATCGTTCGACCATTGAGCAATGAGTGAATCTGAGCATCGAGATCCCCAGAGATGGCTTCAACAAGGGCCAGAGCCCGCTTGATTGGGTAAGGGCATATCTTCAGTTTCTTGTTGAGATGGTTAAAGATGAGGCCCAAGGACTCCTGTACTTTTTGTAAGGAGGTGGCGGATAAAAGCTCATCGAGCGGGAAATCACGCATAAGCTGGTTATACTTTTGAACCATGTCCATAGCCTCCCTGAGCCCGGTGTCTGCGACAAAACTCAGTGTGGCCTGATAACGTTTCGCGTGCCGAAGGATATCCATGGTCAACTGCACACCATCCCCACGTAGCTGATTCTCGATACCCTCAAGAGCAGATTCCATAGACAGCCAGAAATTGATCTCCTGCGCTGCCGAGCCGCTGTCGGCATCGCGGGACATCTTAGTAATGGTCTGGATCGATCTTATCCAACCATTTACAGTATTCTGGATGCTGTTGAGAACAGTGCTATTTTCCAGAGCAGCAGGAGGCACCAAATCGACAGATGGTTTGACCCCTCGGGCTTCCGCTTCATCCAAAGCAGCCTGGACTATTTCGTGAAGAGGGAGGTTCAGCGTCGGAATCTCGACATTCTGCTGCAGATGCAGAAGACCAAGCTCCAACTCTGCAAACCGCTTCCTAGTCCCAGGGACACCCGTCTTCGCCTCTGTATCTGTTCTCGACTTTACACCATTGACGGCCTCTTGACCGCGAGCGCAGGCTTCAAAGTAGGGGCTGAGCGCATTGTGAAGCACTGAATGAATGACCTCGTAGGGAGACACAGAGGCACCCTGCTGAGCCTGTGCATTGCTCACGGAAGACAGACCAGGAAGGTTCAGCACCTGTATCTGAGATGATACGGGAAGGCTTGGATCGATCGCGGCAGGACGTTTTATGAACGCCACGGATGCGACGGTGGTAGACGAAAGGGTTATCTCCGAGGTAAGGGTATAGACGAATCGAGCCGTCGATGCTGCAATCGGTCAGTTGGCTTCGCAGAAATGATGTACGCGTATAATCATTCCCGTTCACTTACATGACCCGTCATCTGTTCCGTTTGTCGCCTCCGTGGCCACAAGGTCCTTCTGAACGTACAGGGCAACCTGCGATTCAGAGGCAAACCTCGTACATCTCTGCACAGTCTCTGAATATTTGCCCTTGGACAGCATGCTCCCCGCGCTCTCCAGATCCTTCCTCGAAGCCCCCAGAGTCACCTGGAGAACATCCGTCAGGTACTGCACCACGACGCTAGGGTCCGCCACGGGCACTTGGCTCGGTGCCGCGAGGCTGTTCGGCACCCCTGGAGAGGCGACCTCCATGACTCGAAATCTATGGACTGTGATGCACCGAAATCATGGAGAATCGAATCCCGCGGGAACGGCTTCGTAAAAACGTTGATGTATCGACCGGAGGTGTGGTGGTCGTAAAGAGCGTCGTCCGCTGGTTTCGTAGGAACGAGGAAAGGGGGTATAAGGGAGGGAGCGCGAGAGATGGTGATGGGATGGAGAGCTCGTGGGCGATGATGACCTTTATGAAAGTGGGCTAAGTCATGAATGTCTGTTGTTCGTTGATGATCTTTATCCCATCAACTCTGCGGCACGCGGCAGGCGTGTTTCCTAGATCACGGGACCGCGCCCTGTGGAGCCGTAGTTCAGGGGCTGGCAGCCTTGTCCGCAGCAGATATGTACAGCGTCAACGTGACTTTGGGACTCGCTGCAATGGTTCGCGCATCCCAGTGTAGAATCATGTGACCATCAACCGTGGTTCGTGCCGGGTTCCTGAACAGTTCCATGGTTCTTAGTATTCCCTATGCAGTGCTGCGTACTGGATGCTGTACGGTCTTGCAGGGTTTAGGTTACAGAAGCGTCTAACGCGACTAGGTAGTATGCATTAGGGAGATCATATTTTGTCAATGCCCCTCAGCGAGACAGGGTACTGTGGACATCAGGCAAGATGCTTCAATCTCTATTTACCTACGTGACCGTAAATTTGAAAGCGGATATCCCCCATACGACTCTCAACCTGGTATGTTATTAAGATGTTTCTGATAAATTAGCCCAGGACCATATCATACAGCAGTTCCCATCTCCCTATTTTCAGGCACACCATCTTTCCTCGCATTCTGACAGTCACACTGGTATTCCTCTCGAAATCCGAGGGGGGAGAGCCCTTTTAGAACATCCAGAGCCGCCTCGCTCGCCTTGACTTTTGCATAGCGGCCGGAAGAAGCAGTCTCTTTAGCGATGACCGTATCATGCACGATTACGGCTGCTAGGACAGTCGTAGGTGCCCCGTCCACGGTAGGTATTTCACCGGCCTTGAGACAATAGTTCATGCAGCCGAAGTCAATTGCCAATCTGTTGCGCAGAAACGTCTGGGGACAATCAGCGGATCTGATTCAACTTTTGCTGTACATAGAGAAAATGACGGCCTTACTGTGGGGTGCTTATTAGCGAAAGTATCGTAGATTGACATATCTTCAAAATACGACTTTATATGTCTCTGATAGAACGTCTCTATGACCTCGAAGTTGAAACCCGAGTCGACGAAGATAGCTCCAAGATAAGCTTCAACCATATCAGGTAGGCACTAGGAAAAGAAGATTATATTCCATTACTTATGCTCTACTTTTCAGGGATAAGGAAAATATCCTTACCTTTGGAGGATCTTTGGTAATGACCCAGAAATCCTTTGCGCCCTCGCTTTCCTTTTCGGCCGCCTGAATTTCTTCGGCATAATGTGTGATTTGGCTCTGTAACATACTGCTGAAATGTTGTAGATGAGTATGCAGTCCTAGCAGGACAGCAACAGCGCCAAGGAATTTGTTTGAGACCATGGCCATCTGACATTGTTAACCACAGCTTTCTACCTAATCGCTGGGCGTTTTCACGTACCTTATGTTCAGTGAGCCACTGCGGGTCCCGGTCCGGAAAGCGATGAAACAGATCTTCCACACAGACCATGTCCAGAAGTGAATCACCGAGAAATTCGAGACGTTGATAGCACGGCACTTTAGCCCATGCGGAAGGGTATGATGGATGCGTGAAGGCCGATCGCAGCAACCTAGGGTAGGTGAAATGGTAGCCAAGTTTTGCTTCAACATTCCGAGCAAGGTCAAGCTCGAAACCGTCTGGAGGTTGAGTTTGATATGAGGGTAGGGAGTAGAGATCGAAGTACCCACGCCAACTCGAGATAATGTGACTCTCACTGTTGACAAAAGCAGTCACTGCCTTTACCGCCATATCAAAACGATGTTCCTTGCCACCTGAAAGTAGAGAAGCACCTATTACTGCCTCACAGACATCCGCAATAGTCTTCTCACCGAGAGCATGCTTCTCTTCCAACGGCCCCTTCCTGCTGTGGTCTTTACCCTGGAGCAGCTTCAGACCTTCTGGATACCATCTCCGTCTGCAATCTGATTAGAGAAAAGTTTACAAAAAAAGGTGGTAAAATATAACAAACCTAGAGAAACCTTGAGTCCTGATGTATTCATAGAGCTTCCTCTCCTTTGCAGTCTTGGAGAGGTTTTTGTTGCATATCAAACACATCCTGTTCACATGATAGTCAAATTCGTCATCATCAGGATTCTGCGCAAATAGGGAAATCGATGTCCCCATTTTTAGGAAACAGTCCCCTAAAAATTCAAGTCGCTCGTAATTCTTTCCCATACCCCTTTGAAAATGTATCTGTTCATTCCGGTGTTCTTCGGTATTGTCCGAGTCCTTCGTCAATGCCTCCAGAGCATACTCTGGCTTGACTACTAAGTCCAGGCTCTCACAGGCTTCAAGAGCGATAAGATAAGATTCGAATCTACTAATTATAGCTGGGAAAGCTAAACAAGTAGCAGCGATAGGTGAAGGAATCTGGTACGAACGTTAGTAGATAAAGCGCGTACGAACATCGAATGTTTAACTTACGGCAGAGATCTTCAAAGGCTCTGGACATATCACACACCTCGTTTCCACGGCCCTTTCTTGGTCTGTCATTTTGTCGAGCAGATTCCTGCGGAGACGAACCAATTCAGCTCGAACAACTGGCTGATTCCAGTTACATGTCTCAAGGAACCTTTTTCGAGCATTTTTAAATAGACTTAAGCAGTAGTTCAGTATGTCATCCATGTATCTGCGACGGGGCAGAAAAGACGGTGGCGGGTCAGAGGGTCTGAGAGCACTATCAACCCCAAGAGTGAAATATCGATATCTTCCGTCCCAGTTATCGAAAACAAAGCGATCAGCTAGGAATTCTGCAGGCTTGTCTTCAGACCAAACCAGTTCATCATTTTCTTGAACGAATGCTAACGTCGTCCAGTCTATCGCACATCTTGGGTCAAGATTCTCTTGACTATTTGTGGGCAAAGTCATTCCTGGTGCAAGCCAATATGGCATCATTTCAGGCTGCCGCTCGTAAATTTTGTGGAAAATGTCGCGAAAAACGCGAAGAGTGAATGTTGTAAGGGCCTCAAGGTCACTCTCGGAAACAGCCAGAGCATCCTTTATTGGCAGCGAACTAATTTCCGTCTCGATATCGTCCTCCAAGAATATGGGGAATCTCGGAAATTCTGGCAATCTCTCGCGTGTTAGAAGGATAAAGTTCTGGTGATGCCTCGTGAGTGCCCTGGAAGGAATCAAGACCAAGACTGTGACATAAAGCGTTTCTGGAATTTTTCCACGCCCTCTGCCCCAGAAGGATGGTTTCGATAACATATCATATTGGTTGGTTTTCTTTGTGTTGATTGCCAATTTTGCATTTCTCATAACGGGCAATCGTTTATGGTATATAGAATTGAAGTGGTCGTCCAGTAGATTGTGCTTTCTGAGCAAAAGACATGTGTCGAATGCAGCAGATTGCTTCGCGAGAGACTTCTGCGTAGCCGGCCTACCAACGAGTCCCCTTATGGGAGATCTCTCCGGAAGTATGACTTCACAAGTATAGGCATTATTCGTGGGGAGCACTACGTACGTGACTTGTGTTGACGTCTCCTTTTCGTATTGCTGCGAAATCAGTCAAGAATAATTGAAGGAGGTAACTAAAGATAATCCTCACCAAAGAGCTGGCATAGCGAGCAAGGATGCTCAAAGCAGAATGGTATGTCAACAGCGCCCCGGTACTGGCAACTCTGTACGTTCTTCTCCTTTCCTCCTTTCCGAGAATTGAATCCATGTCACTATCATTTCCTCGAAGTATTCGGTCATCAGGTAGCGTTTCACAAAACTTGCGCATCACCTCCTAATCACATTATTAAGGTACTTCCTGCCTTCACCATTTATCGGCGATCCTACCTCAGCATTTCGGACTTCTTCCAGTCGTGTCTCATGCTCAAGGTTATCCCTTTCCACCATGTGTATATACTATATAAACCGAGTCTTAAAAAAAGTGCAAGCTGCTTGGGACGTAAAAGACCTTACCATCGAGTTGAAATGTCTAGCACGGCCCCTGCTTTGTACATACTGGATGAGCGTATCGTAAAGATCGAACCTGAATCGGTTAGAAACAAGTACATGAATGTATAATTCACTGAGACATACCTAACGACCAGGTTACAGTCTGGTATATCAAGACCTTCCTCTGCCACTGAGGTGGCGAACTGCTGGCGATTAGAAGAGCTTAAAGAAAGAGAGGTTTATTCGTAAGAGGGTCATACCAAACAGTTTAGCTCTCCTGTTCTGAATTTCACCAAAGTCATAAACTGTTGGCGAAGCGTTGAATTCATTCCCACATCATCACCAGATCGAATGCCAATAAGAACGCCGGGGCGCAGGTTTTGAATACCTAATCGAGTAAACAAGTCACCGAGCAGCCGTGCTGTATGCCGCTGCTTTGTAAAAACAATGCATTTGGTATCTGTCGGCGATTCAAAATATTTGGAAAGCTCCCGACGGAGCAGCTGGACCTTTGGACTCAATTGATTCAAGGCATCCGGGCTGCTAAGCTTGTGATCCTTCACCAGGGCACTTGCTTGCTTAATTCGCTTTATCTCACTGTCCACTCTCGCAGTAACTGCATTATCAAAACCTCTTTTGAAGTTTTTGCTAACTCGACCTTCGAGTTTCGGTAGCACTTCTTCTGTTAGTGCGTAGCTCCATACACGGTCCGAGCACCAACTACCCAACTCAGAGCTGGCATCCCAGGCAAACCGAAATGTTTTTTCAAGACATTCCATGTCACCAAAACGAGACTTGAGTGTCTCGTAGAGAGAAGTCTTGAAAGGCGGTTGAAGTCTGTCGTATATCCATGTTTGCTCTGCCGGTCGACTGACGGTCTGTCGTAGGAGTGCGAGGTTTGATGTCGTTGCGATCCGGCTATCAAGAAGCATTTCCAGAGTTCTACCTAATGTAAGCGTCATCTACTGTCAAACTCTCATTAACTCACATTGCCGCTTTCACAATGTCGCCTTTGGCGTCAACAGGAGATGCCGTCATCCCAAATATCCTTGGACGCTTTGACGGGATCTCCTTGAGATATGAATCTTTGATTATCCTAGTGTGGGGTTAGAAGAGTTTCTTTAGAGCTCTATAGCTTCACGAACCGGGCGTAAGGGTGATCTTTCTTCGTGTGATGAGCTTCATCAAAGATCAGTAGATTAATCTGATCCATCCTGATGTAAGAGTGCAGGAGGCATTGATGCAAAATCTCTGCCGTACACACTATCACCATGTTCTTGGCGAAATATTCATCCCATATCTGTTTATTCCATAGGTCTGTTCCCATGGCGCCAAAGAATTGAGCAACATTTTGGTCAATATTGTTTCGTAGAACAGCCGCTTGCTGATAGACAAGTGTCACGCTATCCACCTAGGAATAATCAGGGTCTGGTTTCTTTCCTAGGTTCGAATTATATCATACCAGAAAGAAAGAGATTCGAGGAGGCTTTCCCATGCCACGATCCACTAATTCATTTTGGATGACGTGCTTTAGCAGAAGTACAGCGATCAACGTCTTGCCGGAACCTATGGTCTCTGTCAGTACTCAACTTTCGACCCTAGTACAAGAAATGGAGCTACCAGTGTCCAATACTGCAATCGTATTCTGATTCTTCGCTTTCTCGAAGAGCTCAATCTGGTATTCCCGGGGATCGGTGATGACTGCAGCAAAATCTTGTTTTGCTAAAAGATTAGCGGTAGAAAGCTGATAGTCGGGTGCAGACTGGACGCCAGATTTGATGTCCTCAGCAGTTACGGACGCAGCATGTTTTGAGAGCCTATCGAGAAAAGTCAGTCTACGTGATCTCGTGGGCGACTAATGGAAGCTTCCAAAGACGAACAAGGCTTTGAATTTGGCATTCTGAACTCGCCGCCGCTGTATTACATTTTGGTGAGCGTATGCTGCGCTTTGATCCTCAACCTCTGAATCTGTAGAGCCACCAAATTCGTCATCTCTATCAAATCCTGTACTTGGCATCTTGTTCGTTGCATCTACCGTTGCCAACCCGTCGGTTACGCTCGTTCCAGTATGGCCTTCTTCTCGAGGAGTTTGCATGATCGGTGTGTTTATTTCAAAAAAAAAAGAGCAACTGGGTAATCGATTGTGAAAGAAAAGATTACGATGCGTCAGAAGTCTTGACGCGAGTGGGACTGGAGAATCATCTGAGCTAGGAATAGGTAGTATGATTGTAGCTATTCACCTCACAGTCACAGGATTCACTGAAGGAAGGAGAAGTTGTAGTAAGTAGGCTGTGAAGAGGAATAAATGAAAGAAATATCAATTCAAAGACAGCTATCTCAGGTGTATTGTCAGGGTCGCTGGGCCGAGACATGCTGTTCATTGACGGGTAGTTCCAACTTGTTTGCTCCAGGCATCGACGCAGCAGGAAACCAGGAGAGCTGATTACCTAGGTAGACAGTGTGAATTCTCCCCATGTCGATCTCTTACAGTGCACACATTATCCATTTTGCTATAGAGGATATGATATTTAACAAGACGAGGGTGGAACCCGAAGTTCTTCGATGCTAGAATCCGGTGGCTTAGTACTTTGGAAGTTGTGGCGGAGTTCTAGAATGCGGACTCCGCACTAAATATTTTCGTGGAAGTTGGACAGCATCCCCGCCATTCATGCATAGCTTCCCCCGCGATTGTCCCAGGAACAGCTACAGCATCCCTCAACGCCATGGCGGAGAATTCTCAGAATCTTCAGACTCTCTTTGCGACAGCAAAGAAAGAGAAGCAGTCGTTAGAGTCGAGTTTAGAAACAAATACCGACGAGTATCGCAGCCAGGTGAATGCAACGATAGCCAAATTCGAGGAATGCCAGCAACTCATCAGTCGACTGTCTTTGTTCAGCCCCAACGAGTCCTTAGAGGACATTGCCACTGGAGATCTACAGTACTTTTGACACCCCATAGACTGATGCATACGGGCAGCTGACTTTCCCTTCAGGTACTTAACGGTCGACTACCTTCTTGCAGACCTTCTTCAGAGATCCCCCAATCCTGACCGTGAGTCGGTCCTTCGCCGTTCGCTAGGAGAATACGAGAAATACTTGTCGCGCTTGGATGACTATGGCTTGCTATCTCCTGCTGATAAGAAGCTTTACGAGCGATACCTGGAAAACCCGAGCTCATTTACTCTGGCTTCCATGAATGACCCGGCTGCTCGAAGGGAAGTAAAAATTGCTAGGTTTCGGGAGGAGAAAGAGCTTAAACAAAAGCTGGAGGTACAATTATACCCTGCAAGAGCTTCTTGAGTCATGCTGACACCTCTGCAAGTATCTGTCCCAGAATCAAAGTCTGCTCCAGCATGAGGACGATATCCCTCGGCAAATATACTTGGCCGAGATAAACCTCTTCACACACCAGACATTCCAGTCACTAGATTTGTTGTGCCAAGAACTGTCTATGCTGATAAAGATGCGCGACATGCCAAAGCCTCCTGAAAATCTTCACAACTCTGACCCCAGAAAGCAAAAAGATACGGACAAAACGGGCTATTCGGAACGGCTAGACCCACCTATGTCCGAGCTTTTGAAGAGTGGAAAAGCCGGGCCGTTGTTGAGCAAGGACGGAAAGCCATTACAACCATTCGTGCTAACAGATCGCCGGACACAACTTCAAAAAGGTGTTTTTAGGCCGGGCCATAACCTGCCAACTATGACAATTGAGGAATATTTAGAGGAGGAAAGGAAACGAGGTGGGATAATTCAAGGAGGAAACCAGCCAACTAAAGAAGAGGTTGATGAAGACAACATGGAAAAGGCTGATGAAGAGACGATGAAAGCAAGGGCTTGGGATGAATTCAAAGAGGAGAATCCGAGAGGTTCGGGAAATACCTTGAACAGAGGATGAATACATACTATTCTCAGACTTTTGAAATTCCCTAACCGTAAAGGTTGCATCCGCTATCTCTGCTGCATAGGAGAACATGCCTGCGTCACAAGGATCTCCTTTTCTTCGCAACAGTGGATATGTTCATTTTCCTCTGCTTCTTAATGAACCTCTTTCCTTCCCACGATTGTATCCGCAGTGACACCAAGTGTCCTTTCTTGGACTGAAGGCGCCTGTTCCTGAAGTGGAAAACTCTCCGGGGAAATTTCTGGCCATCTTCCTCTGATCAAGTCGAGCAGCTCAGAAGCAAGGATCTCATGGGCCTTTTGAAGATTAGTTTGAAAGCACTCCTCTATGTGACGGGCTATACCTTTCTTCCCAAGTGGATACCGTCACTAAACATCTCCTCCCCGAACACCTTAGCTTTAGGGAGACCGCATCCAGGAAGAGTGTCGATTTCATCAAGTTCGTCAAAGTCCTCCGAGATTCCATTTCGCCCTTCACTGCAGGCCCACTGGGTTACGGATTGCCAGAAGTTTATCACGGCGACCCGCATTGTCTCGTCTTCGAACTCCTCACCGATTTCGACGACCTTTTCTGCATACTTCCGCTTTGAAAGCCAGGTACGGTGGGCTCTGGTCCTAAGGACCATATTGCGCTGGATCTCGGTTGATCCTGGAAATGAGAAGGGAGGTTCTTTTGGCGGTTTAACATTTGTTGGAGGTGGGGTGATTAGAACAATCCTTGTGTCCTTCATTCCCGGATGATCCAGGATAGTCCTCACATAGTGGCGGAGGTGCTGCTCGAACTCTTTCAATGGAACGTGAACCGCGAGTGGAGGGAGACGTGCATCTTCATATCCTAGCCAAATGGTGATCAGGAGAGGAGCAGGTGGGCCACGTTTTTCAGCAACGTCGACTACGAAATTTTGAAAAGCGTCATGGAGCCATTTAGAGTTGTAACTGTATAAGGTGTCAGTTTTAGTCAATAGCTTGCCATTCATGAACTCAAATTTAAGTATATAAGACAATACATATGTCAAGATCTATGGAAATAACACACCCTGAGAAGCCCTGTCAAAGAAACAAGAAATTAGCTTTCTACGTGAATATACAAGACATAACTTTTAAAGATGGGAAGGATTTACCCTGTTAACGATCTCCACCTTGCCCTCATACTGCTTGCGAAGCAGCCATCCAAAACCCTTCTCATCCTCCCTGAACGCCCGGTCAGTCATCGAATCCCCGAAGAAGTAGAAGCGCGGGTAATTGTTGACATGGTGCTCCCCGTGAAGCTCCCCGTACTCCGAGACAGACCACAGCGGCATGAAGAGCGGAGTCTTCTCGAGTAGGGGTTCCGGGAATGGGAAACCGAATTCATCCATCCGGCTGGTGATATGCCTCGAAGTAAGCTCGAAGCCATCCGGTGGCCCTCGCATAGAGAATGTCGGTGGCCGGAGTGGAGAGAATGTAGCTGATAACGCTGACGATGGCAGATCCTCAAACGGACAACCCTCTAGACCGCGAAGCACGGTCTTGGCCTGCCCCATTCTCCTCCTGAGGATGCCTTTAATGCTGTCCATTCTTTTTCTGCTTTTTCTTTTCTCGATGCAGATATGAGAATACGAAGATTATAAAGTCGATATGGGATTTTTCTGTGCTGTGTGCTGGCGGGGGTGTCAGAGATCTGGATACAGGCAAACAAGAATAGAAGCTGGTGATCTGGGAGGTGCTGAAGCAGAGGTTAGAGCGTGGCAGACGGGAATACACATAAACAAACAAGTCTGGGGAGCAGGAGATTCGGGAGGCCTCCGGCCATCCCAGAGTTCATCAGTTGTCACAACTTACGCTCAGAGATTTGACTATTCACTAGGGTGGATAAAAGTGATTTGGTGCCAGGGATACTGTAAACTATCTCTCTCTCTTTTTTTTTTTTTTTTTTTTTTTTTTTTTTTTTTTTTTTTTTTTTTTTTTCATTCGTCTTCTGCTTGTAAATCTCAGGATGGTTATTCTATATCATTACAGCTTTGGAGCTTCGATTTTCTCCATAGGTATATCTGAAGGACAGGCTACATTCCGAAGAACTTTAAGCAAATTTCGATGGACAGTAGATATAAAAGTTGCCTCAAGAGCATGCATTACTAGCATGGAAATCTGGGAATAATCTGTTGATCAATGTAGTCGATCTCATTTCTATATACCATCGAGCTACCCATAGAGGGGAGATATCCGGATCTATTTACAATATATCTGGAAACGAAGGAGAAGGCCGGCATCTCCTAAATTTCCAGATGGAGCGGGGTCGTTAGGTGAGGGATGCGGTTTCTATGTCGTTAACAAGCTTCTCGTAAAAGGAGCGGGATTTCTACGAAGTCTTCTTGTTCCGCTGAATGACCTCGAGTATCATTCCTGCTCCTTTGTCAACCAGTTCCTTGGCGACCTTAACGCCAAAAGCTTCGGCGGCTTCAGGGGAGTCGACATCGCCGTCCATTTCGACCTCAGCACTTTCAGTGCCGTCAACGCTAACTACTATCGATCTCATCCTCAGCTTCTGCTTTCCGTCAGATCCCTGGACCCATTCTGTTTCCACACCCAATGGTGCGCTGCAGCCACCTTCCAGTGTCCTCAACAGGCTTCGCTCCGCAAAACACGCCAGTGTCGTTTGCTTGTGTCCAATTTTGCTCAGCATTTCGCTGACAGTCTTGTCGCCCTTGCGAATCTCGATGCCAAGAGCTCCTTGGCCGACTGCATGCAGCATCCCACCGTTCTTCGAGTCGAGATATTGTGAAATACGATCTTCCAGGCCTAAGCGTAACAGTCCCGCCGCGGCCAGAATTAGACAGGTAAATGGGCTGTCCTCCGCATCGAGTTTGGCTAGCCGCGTGCCGATGTTTCCTCGGACGTCCAGAACCTTCAAATGCGGGTATTTCAGAGCTAACTGAGCGGTACGCCGTATGGAGGAGGTCCCGACAACGGACCCTGGCGGCAGTTCAGAGAGTTTTGAATATGGCAGTCCCTTCTTCACGACAAGAACATCCCTGGGATCTTCCCGCTTCATGACAGCGCCGAGAGCGCAGGTCGAGGGTATGAGGGTGGGCACATCTGGCAAAGTTTTCAATGCGATTAGCAAAAAGAAGGCAACGCTCTGAAATCGCTTTATATACCTTTGAGGGAATGGACTATCAGGTCCAGGTGCCCGCCAATCAGAAGCTCCTCCAATTCCTGCGTCCATAGGTTCTTTGTGGTGAACTCTCGAAGAGCAATAGTGGTGTTCTGGTCGCCGGCGGTCTCTCTTGATTGTATGTTAAATTCATACTCTGGCCATGCCTCCTTCAGTGCCTTGAGCACTATATCAGTCTGCAGTAGAGCAAGCTTCGACTTGCGCGTTCCGACGTTGAACGTGGTCTTCTGCGGAGATGCGCCCTGCGCGGGGGATGCGACAGGCGGGGCAGACGCCATTCCGAAGTCAAGGGGAAAGATAGGAGAAGAGCTTGGGCGTGTTTTGGCGTCTTGAAGGCTCAGGGAAAGAGACGAAGCTAACGCCTGTCTCACTCTCCCCTGCAGCTTAGCAGCACTGTGAGTCCTGCGTAGTGCGAACCGGACGGTATCAGGGAGTCGGCGGCATGCGGCGGTGGGCAGAAAGTTTCTTCGGGACCGCGGACGTCAGCGGTCGCGGGATGTGCTCCAGTCCGATCCCGCCGGCCCCGTAGCTTACCAGTGCTCTAGAGTGAGTTAATCATCGGGGCGGACGTGGCTTTTTTTCGCGACTCGTGCGCCGGTTTCAGGTTACTCATGATGGTCAGTCGATGCGGTGAAGATGAATAGGACCGGATGCATATGATCGGTCCGACGTGGCTCGAGTGGTCGTCACCAACCGCCCAGCTGCTGACGTCGTTGGCCTGAGCAACGACTTGCTAACCTCGGCATCGGAACGCTGATCGCTGGTCGCCCCCAGCTTTCTGGCACCGTCTACAGCTCGCGATCTGGAACATCTCCCCAGGCGGACTTAAAAGCCTCCACCGCTTCCCCTCACGCCTGTTATCCTCCTCCTCATCTCTCATCAGATCCTTGCTGCCGTTCGTTTATTCACTCGCGTCGCGGACGGGACTGTGCGTGCTTGGTGGTATAGTTGCTGATAACGGGACACCCCGAAGATGGGTTCCAATAACAGCAGGAAAGCCAAGCTTCCCCTCATCCCGTTGCCAAAGGACTTCGTTCTCCTACCTGGAGTCACTCTGCGGATACCGATCGCGAATCGCCCCGATGTCTCCAATCTCCTATCATCTTTACTGAACCGGACGTCGCCTGTGAGACGCAATGGGAACGCAATCACGGTCGGGTGCGTTCCGCTGAGCTCACCGTACTTGAGCAAAGACGGCCAGCAGCTCTTGGAGAGTGGGACGGAAAGCTCGGAGAGCCACGAGCATGAGGCTGTTGACCCGGCACAAGCAAAGAAAGACGACCTGTTTACATACGGCACTGCGGGGAAAGTGATCGGAATCCAGCGTCGTGCTTATGCGGAACCTTACCTTGTGGTTGAAGGAGTGCGGAGATTTACAATCGGAAGGATCACAAAGGAGAGGCCGTTCTTGGAAGCTGAAGTTACTTTGCACGATGAACCCAGTAAGCCTTCGAGACCATGTTTTCCTGTCTGCCACCTCGCTACTGACGCTTCTGGCTCTTGTAGTCCCGAGCAACAAAGACTCAGAAATCCCCGATCTTTTCCAGCAGCTCAAGCAGCTCTCGCGGGAACTTCTTACTTTGCTGAGACTTTCATCCCTGCTATCATCATCATCATCATCAAGTCTATCGCCAATCGTCGCGCGGCGGTTTGAATTGTTCATTTCCAAGAAGACTCTCGCTCAGGCTGGAAGCTTAGCCGATTTTATGGCAGATGTGGTTGACTCGAGCTTTGAGGAGAAGCTACGTGTTCTTGCTTCTCTGGATCTTAAGGATAGGCTAGAGAGGGTGATTGAGCTCTTAAGCCGACAGGTCCAGAGTATGAAGAGCAGTGTCAAGATTATGTCCATCACCACGACTAGCTTTCCACAAAGCCCGGTGCTCGATATCACTCAACTTGATCCAGGACAGCGCGAGCTTCTGGCGAGAAGAGCGATGGCTGGTCTGAACGGCCTCACGCCTGCCGGACTGGCAGGCGGCAGAGGTGATGACTCAGACGACAAGGAGCCGAACGAAATCGATGAACTTCAGCGGAAACTTGAAGATGCGCAGCTGAGCCCGGAGGCAAAGAAAGTGGCTGATAGGGAGCTCAAACGTTTGCGCAAGATGAATCCCGTCAATGCTGAATATGGAGTGTGCAAGACTTATCTCGAGAACCTTGCAGAGATTCCATGGACAAAAGTCACAGAGGATCAGTTTGGTCCTGACACACTTCAGAGGGCCAGGAAACAACTTGATGAGGACCACTATGGTTTGGAGAGAATTAAGAAGCGTCTGCTTGAGTACTTGGCCGTGCTTAAGCTCAAGCAGTCTGCCAATAGCGAAGTTGAGAAGCAAATCTCGAAGATTTCGGCGAACCTCGCCGTTTCTGGGGATGACGAGACAAAGGAGTCGATCTCGGACGCGGAAAGAGACGCCCTTGAGACCAAGCTAGAAGTCCTGAAGTCAAAGCGGATGGTCGACAGATCCCCAATCCTGCTCTTAGTCGGCCCTCCTGGAACTGGTAAGACTAGCTTGGCCAAGTCTATAGCCACTTCTCTTGGGCGCAAATTTCACAGAATCTCTCTTGGCGGTGTGAGGGATGAGGCTGAAATCAGAGGTCATCGGAGAACGTATGTCGCTGCGATGCCCGGCTTGATTGTCAACGGTTTGAAGAAGGTCGGCGTCGCCAATCCGGTGTTCCTGCTTGACGAAATCGACAAAATTGGCGGCGCAAACTTCCATGGTGATCCATCCGCAGCGATGCTGGAAGTCTTGGATCCCGAGCAGAACCACAGCTTCACCGATCACTACATTAACATTCCAATTGATTTGAGCAAGGTTCTCTTCATCGCCACCGCTAACTCGCTAGACACTATCCCGCCGCCACTACTGGACCGCATGGAGACGATCACATTGTCTGGTTATACAACATTGGAGAAGAAGCATATTGCCAAGCAGCATCTCATTCCAAAGCAACTAAAGGCCAATGGGCTTTCAGAGGGTCAGGTCATACTTTCTGATGAGGTAATTGAAAAAATAATTACTTCGTACACCAGAGAATCAGGTGTTCGCAACCTCGAGCGTGAAATTGGTTCCGTTTGTCGGTACAAAGCCGTCCAGTATGCTGATGCAAAGGACGCATCGAAACTTGAGACGTATAACCCGAACGTCTCGATTGATGACCTGGAAGACATTCTTGGAGTTGAACGATTCGAGGAGGAGATCGCCGAAAAGCAAACTCGCCCAGGAATTGTCACTGGTCTTGTTGCGTACTCCACTGGTGGCCAGGGCAGTATTCTGTTCATAGAGGTGGCGGATATGCCAGGAAATGGCCGTGTGCAACTAACAGGGAAACTTGGTGACGTTTTGAAGGAGTCTGTTGAGGTGGCGCTGACTTGGGTCAAGGCCCATTCTTTCGAACTGGGCCTGACTAAGGACCCGAACGAAGATATCATGAAGAACCGCAGCTTGCACGTCCACTGCCCGTCCGGAGCTATTCCCAAGGATGGACCATCTGCTGGTCTCGCCCACACAATCGCTTTGATTTCACTGCTTACTGGCAAGACCGTACCTCCGCAGATTGCTATGACGGGCGAGGTGTCTCTGAGAGGCAGAGTGATGCCCGTTGGCGGTATTAAAGAGAAGCTCATTGGTGCATTGCGAGCTGGTGTCAAAACAGTTCTTCTACCTCATGCCAACAGGAAAGACGTCAAAGACGTGCCGCAAGAAGTCAAGGATGGTTTGGAGATCATCTATGTCACGTAAGTTGCTCTATTGTGCCTTTCTTTTTCTGGATCTAAGTCCACTAACATCAATGCAGGCATATCTGGGAAGCAATCAGGCATATTTGGCCTCACGCTCACTGGCCAGGTCAGCACCATATGAACATGATTGAAAGCAGACTGTAAACCCTTGCTGGAATCAGTAAGAAAGCCCAGCAGTAACGAAGTACATGATGTAAATTTGAGAGCTCTTGTTTGTGATGACGTTGACATTCGTTTTCGTTGATTATTTTTATCAGTCCATGATATCAACCCCTACAATATCAACCCCTACAAATTTGTATGGCGTCAATACCTATACTCCATGATGAAGTATTGTTAGTTGTGTTAAATGAATATTTAACGAGACCTTGAAATCCAGCAATCGATTCCACGATATGGGGAATTCTAATTCCATTGACTGGTTGTCTGAAAACCTAATTCCAGGCCCGTACATCACTACGCCAGGTAATTTATACAGTACAAGAAAGTATACAACCAATTCAGAAGAACTCATGGATGCCAGATCTCTTCTCTCACACATATTCATGATGAACCGGTTGATTGTTTCCCGGAGGGGGGGAGCAGGGGTCTGTCGTAGTTCAGGCCCAGCGCCTGCCACGTTGGCCTCCATTTCAGCTTGCCCTCCAGCATCAGCTTGGCCTGCTCGGCGTACGCCTCCCGCTCTGCTTCGTTCGGCTCCTTTGCAGACTCTGTCTGCGGTTTCCCCTGCTTTTCCTGGTACTCCGTAGCCTCGTAGAACTGATTCTTCTCCCACCTGTTCAAATCAAAGATATTTGTTAGCAGATTGAAAGTCAAAACGGAAGGCCAACTTTTTTCCGTTCTCGCGGAGACAGAAGAAGGGTGTCCACAGGCGGGAAAGAAAGGGAAAAAAGATCATCAGTAGGTATGCAAACGTACGGAGAGAAATCCTTGGGCTCCTCCGGCCATACAAACGGCTCGGCCATCTCGATGGTCATCTTCTTCTTCGACTTGGGTCGCCTCAACGGTCCCAGCCCGAGTCTTCCCAGCGGACGCTGCCGCGTCACTTTCTGCTGCTCGACATAGCTGCGCACACTGAGCACCTTGACGCCGTACACCCGTTGCATGTAGTCGCGCATGTCCAGCTTGTTGAAGTTGAGCGGGACGTAGAAGGAGGCATATCGGGGCGGAAGGAAGGGTGTTCGGATCAGCGCAATGGTGAAATCCGGGCTGTATAGATTTATCAATTTAATTAGCTATTGCGCTTTCAATGTTCGGGGAAAATGAAGATATCACTGGAATTGGTTTAATTGAGGGCTAGGAAGACTCTGGTCCTGGACGCCCTTCAGAAGGTGGGATAGCGTACAGGTATACTTGCTTCCGCATCGACAGCGGCGCCGAAGGCGGCACCCAGTCTGCCGGCTTCTTTGGGAACTTGGAGAACTTGCGCACCATCCTGTTTGATTTTTCCCCTAAAATAAAAGTGGAGGAACAGTGAATGAAGAATGGATGGTGAGATGTTTCGGATTGGCAATCGCAAGGTCGTCGGTTCGGAACTTTTGGTGTCCAGTCTGTCGGGCGAAGAAAAGTTGCGCATTTGGCCGCGCCGCTTTCCGTAGCGGAGCCTGTCCGCTCTCTCTCCATATCTACGAGCTGTATATATGCGAACGATGATATTAACGGGTTACGAGTGATTTCTGGGGAAATTCTTGGGTGCGAAATTAAGTCATTACTGTTATCATGATAGGATCTCGAAGACATTTTCCTAGGACCTCCCAGCAGGAGAATCTGATACGCTAAGATTTTCCGGCTCCCTCGTCCTCTCGTCAATGGAGTCTCGTTGGGACTCTCCATCCTGCTGGCTATCCCGAGTCTTGTCGTCTTCTTCGTCCTCTTCTCCCTCTGATCCAGAATATTCTTCTTCATCTTCATCACTACCCTCCTCATCGTCTCCGCCAGCTCTACCATCGCCATCGACTCCAACCTCTTTCATGTACGCCTCCAGCTCCTTCGCCATCTTCTTCGAGAACCCGGACGCTTCGACCTCGACATCTAGCCTCTTTCCTGGATTCTCGAGAAGTTGTTTCTTGGCATCCGCAAAGAACGGACCAGGTTCGTCGCTGATGAAGTGGAACCTCCGTTCAAAGAAGCGCTTGATGCAATTGACGTCTCTGTCAAAGTACATCTCCGCGTTGACGTGGTCGATCGAGACCATCTGCGGGAAGTCGATGAGGATCGGGACCAGCCTGATACCTTCACCGTCATTCTCCGCAGTCGCCGACGCTTTGCCCTTCGCCTTCGGGTCCTCTTCCTCCTTAATCAGGATGTTGAATTCGTTAAAGTCACCATGTATTAGCCCGAATCGCGCTAACCGCAGAATCATATTCATAAGCTCCGCGTATAACAGAGCAGGCTTCGGGACGTGTGAGATCTGACGCAGTGGGAAGGCATCGATCAGACTCATTACGATCGTGTGCCTGTTCTGCGCAATGGGCTCCGGGACCGGAAAGCCGTTATCCCACAGGGCCTTCATGAACGCAAACTCCTTTATCGCTGCTAGCCGCGACATGTACATCCATGACCCTGTGCTCCGATGTCGCAGGTAGTCTCTGTTGGTCTTGACTGTCCGGAATGATATACGGCCAAGGCGATGGATTTTCAGGATCCGCTGAGCTCCGGATGAGTCCGCGACCACGATGATGTCGGATTCTTTCCCGACACCGATCTGGTTGCCAACGGAGTAGATAGTCTTCTGTTTCTGATGAGTGTGCAGGGCAAGGTAATCGAGCCCGCCGTAAGTGAGTCTGTACCCATCATCTAGTCGTAGATGTCTGTCAGCGCAGCCCCAGGGAAGCAGAAAATAATGGTCAATTATTTCAACATACACTTAGCATTCTTTACCTTCGCTATCAGGTTGTTCTTTGCTAGGTTGGAAATAGATTTATGGACTCCGCTACCGCTTCGCAGACCTGACAGCTGTACGATAAGGGGCGTCGGCACGACCTCATGGTTTCTACTCCCTGTTTCAACCTGTAGAGCTCTTGTTAGTTATCAAACGACAGGCTGCGCAAAGGGACTGATTGCGGGGATGAGGGGCATACCGCGGCCAGCACTCGGAAGTCCTCCGAAGAGAGGTAGCGCATTGCCTTCGGATCGAGCTTCATGGCTGCGTTCTAGAACCTAACCTTGCCAAATATTGGAAGGTTAAGGGAATGTAGACACGGTCTCCGCCGCTCGTCGTTGCACGCCGTCGTCGAGGGCCCCCGGAGGAGCAGGCGCTGGAAAAAGTCACAGCACCTAGCCCTAAGCCCTAGTTTCCTCTTTCGTATAGTAAGCAAGGACCAGGTGGACAACTACCTGCCTGGGTAGGTACATAAGGTACAGCACCTAAGGTAAAAGATAGCGCAAGAACGCGACGATTTTTTCTCGATATAAAATGACATATTGCTTCTGATCTACTCCGCACCGTGACCGGAGTTTCAAATACTGTTATCCTGACATAAACTCATACAGGTTGCTTGTCTATGACTGCATTACGAGACCCATGCCATCTTAGTTGCTCCAGACTAGATCTATCCGATCTGTGTACAATACATGGAAGATGCAGGGCTGAAAGGTCTCTGGGTAGATTCACCAGCATGCATATGGCGTACCCTATTTCCGGAGCTCTTCCGATTACAATAGACCCAACCGTATCCGAAAACCATACGTCCCCATCTGCGTTTACCGTCCCTCAAACGTCCATACAAGAAAACTCGCACCGCGTCTGATAGCTTACGATGAACTTACCCAGTCCGGGTTCTATAGAAGCGCCGAGTTAGAAATAGCCCATTGGCACGTGGAGGAAGAAGGTTGACTCACCTTGCGCAAGATTACTAAACCCTCCAGAGTGCTGCTCAGAGGAATGTACTCCTCGTCTTCTAGCTCAGCCCTCTCACCGTAGGCCAGAAGCACTGGGGTACTTTGTGTTTGCCATCCAGTGATAGTCTTCGGCCGACCAGCTTGACCGACCACATCAAGCGCCTGACCGACTCGGACATTGACAGTCAAAGGCTGAAGGTTCTCGTCAAGCGTGATTAGGAATCGTGGGTACATGGCGGTGATAAGGAAGTAGAGGAGATAGTGATGCTCAGCGAGAATGAACTGTTTGGCATCGATCATGGCAACCAGTACGGTGAGAAGCCCGGCGGCCGCCACTCGAGAGAGCACTTGACGGTCAGTATGGAATGGGTTGATTGTAAGGGTACCCTTGCCCATGTGGAGAAGTCCCTGAGCAATCCGAACCATGAACAGAGTGTTCTGGTCACGATGATAGTAACTCGCTAGTTGTCTCAGAAGTTGCGCCAAGCGAGCGTTGTTTGTTCCAGCACCGAGGAGGCCCATAGCAAAGATTGCGTTGATGGCAACATCATTATCATTGTCGTGGCTGTATCGAGACAGCGTGTCGTAAACGTTCATCCGGGGGTTGCTGGGACTGACCAGGCCCATTGCAAGAGGAACTGCTTTGCGGATGTTACTAGCGCCATAGTGCATCAGGTGGCCGAACTGCCGAAGGATCATATCCTGGCCGATATCCTCTCCCATGGCAATAAGCGATAGGCCAAGAACAGCGTAGGACTGCACAAGTTCATCACCCTTCTTCTCCTCCTTCTCGTCGATGGGATCATTGCAGATATGAAGGAGCTCCTGGATCTTCAGAACTGAGCCAGTTCCAGCCCAGGCACAGACGGAGGCAAGAACAGAGCTTGGCTTGGCCATGGGATGATCGACGGCCTTGAGAATATCCAAGATGACGTCAACTTCTTCTTGTTTACCGAAGTATAAGAGTGCCAGGCCTAGAGCCATGAAACGGGTCCATTTGTCCTTGAGATGTTTTTGCCTTTCCTCATCCATGAGTGTAGTGGCAATAGCTTCACTGACCTGGTGATTCGAAGAGCCAACGAAGATAAGACCCAACGAAACAGCAGCCATTGCTGACAGCTGCATATCCAGAGAAACGTCTTCCACAATAGGAAGAAGGATATCAAGAAGTTCCTCTTTGTTGGATCCAGCATAGGACAGGCCCAGGCCCATGATACAGGCTACCCTCATTGGAATACTCTTGCTCTCAAGGTTGTCCGGATCACTCAGAAGGGCCAAAGCTGGGTCAGAATCGATTCTGACACCAGAGTTGAGAATACCAATGGCAAGCAGAGCTCCGGCCTTAATTTGGTCCTCCTGGGCATATGTAAACTTGTCGATCTTGTCCAGACCTTCTTCAACATCCCTGTGCAGCAGCATGCCAATTGATGCGGCGGTGGACATCATGCCATCGTCCTTAGTTTTCCAAACCCATGGGCCTTTATCACCGTCGACCAGCATCATCTTATCATTCCCAAAGCCGGCATTGGCGAAAGCGTTGACAAAAGCGCTGGCCAGATTATGTCTCGCTGAGTCGACGTTTGTCAAGCCCGCTCCCCTACTTTCCAGGTGGGTCTTGTAGATATCTTCCGGCATCTTAGGGTCAAGTATGTTCAGCTCCTTAGCGAGAGTCTTGAAGTGGTTGGTGATTTGAGTATTGTTGAAGCAATCTGCCAAATCCTGGTCATCTTCATCTTCTGGTAGATCAAGCCAGATCTGCTGTCGAGCCACAAGAAAGGCCATTTGTTTTCTGAGGGCCTTATCCGTAGTGGCATTGAAATCGCTCTTGATAAGATCGATATCGTTCAAGCGGATAGCAAGAACAATGGCTTGCGTAAGTTTGTTGTAGCGAACGTAGATATCGTGAGCTGTCCGAAGGAATTGCTGGTCTTCCGGATATGTGAGGAGAGGAACCATGCTAACCATATATAAGCAGACCCTCGAATAAGTGTTCTCATCCACGAATCGCGAGATTTCCTCGATCATCTCCAGCTCACTCAGAAGATCGACGGCATCGGCCTCAGCGTTGTGACTTAAGAAGTAAGGGACGAGCGCAAGCGAGAGATTAACCAAATCCTGAACATCCTTCTCTTCTGTCAATCTGTTCTGGTACTCTTGCCCGATCTCCAGCGCTAGATGTCTTATGTATTCGTGACCCCAGGAGCCAATGTCGTCGAACGAGGTAAGGAGACGATACTTGAGTGTTTCAAGTTTCTCCTCATCTCCGTAGGTCGTTCCCAACACCGACAGCATATCGGCCAGCGAGTCCTGCACACGCGATTCAGCCTATATTAACAGATGATCACTTTGTGCGTCGACCATACCTTGTCAGGACCAGCTGGCCACTTGTCGTAAAGTGCTGTGAGTTCATCATAGTGCGGTCTGAGGAACTTGAGGGGCTTCGGGACTGCGGTCATGGAAGAAGTAGAAGTTTTGATGAATGTCTTTATTGCATCTAAAGCGGGCCGATATAGAGAGGTATCGGGTTCCTATAAAATAAGTGAGAATTAACGTCATTGGGTACTTCAACGTGTGGACACCATACCTTCAACCTCTCAACCAGCATCTCAAGCTCATTCTTGAGCTGCTGATCTTCCTCGCTGAGCTCCTCTATAGCGGGTATTTCATCAGCGCCGCGATCGAAGCACAGACAGGAAGGCCAGCACGTTTCCTTGCTCAAGGTCCTTGCCTACCTTCCTTGCGTTCTTCATCCTTCTTCCCGTTTGCCGTGGGCTTCTCTTCCTTCACACCCTTCTTCTCTCCATTCAGTTCTCGAACATCGTTCACCTTGCCCTTGCCCTTGTCGGCGGCACTCCGCTCGCCCTCTTTCGCCATTTCTGACGGGTATCTGGCGAGTAGGCCACGATATGATCGGGAAGCTGTGACGGCAGAAACACCCGCAGCAAGGTCCGCCGGGCACGAAGTAACGGATTTGAAAACCGAGACCGCACAAGGGTTGATGTATGACAGGCAGTACAAGCTGGGGATTTGAGGCGTCCGCAGCTTTCGTTGCTGTCCAAGGTGTCGCTCCAGTGGAGCTCTACGTCGGCTTATGTAAGACAGTTCAAGTCAGCCCGACCGTGACCCTCTACAACGCCAAGGCCCGTTGTTACTCAGCTTCGTCCCAACAACTCGTCTTGCAATATAAGTCGCAAGATCATTGTATGGCCACATGTTGAGAGATCAACCATAGTCCTATTACTGTACCGATGTGAAAGACATAGATAGGTCAGGCAGCCGGTGGACCCCTCGAGCTTCTGTCCGAACGGATATAATATCCACGGCTATCGACCTCATAGTGGCTTAGGTGAATTAGGAGGTATCTACCTAGGGACATAATACGCAAATGCTAAAGCAGAAAGAATCAGTCGCCCGCTCGTTTTCTATCCAGAAGAGTAAAATAGAAAGTCTATAACAACTAGCATACCAGACAGTCACACCAAAGCGCCACAGTGTAAAGTACAGTGATTTTTCCGAACTCTCGACACTCCATTGCTATATCAGTTTTCCAGGCAGAACAAGTCGTCTACTTTCCTAAGGCTCATTTCGCCGCTTGTACTTGACTCGCGGCAACCACCAAAACGTGTTTTGAAATCGTTCGCGAACTCATCGGCTTCCTTTTTAGCGGCCTGGCTAGATATCTGCTCACCTTTATACGATAGAATGTGTAGAGCATCGAGATCAGGAAGATCTCCGGGGAATTGCCGAAGGAGGGTCGTCAGTGTCGATGAGTGCGATAATGGTCTTTCGATCGATCCAAGCTCTATCTCTGAGTCGGCTTCCAAGGGCTCCGACGAGTCGCCAGTAGTGCTAGAGTCTGGCTCCAGAGGCTCTGCATCTCGCGTTACGAATTCCTCCGGAGGCTGGTATAGCTCGTTATGAACAGTTGCCAGAGAGAAGTCATCTCTGGCAGGGAAAGATGGGTAGAGCATGTAATAGTCTCTGGCGCGAATAAGCTCGAGCAGATACTCCATAAAGGCTGGGTACTTCTTTGAAATGAGTTTCTTCCTCGGGGAAACTTCCTGAGAATTTTCCTGGACAACAAGACGATTGGAAAGGAAAGAATGGAATTCAATCCATTTGTCACCGAAGTATAAGGCTGCGTTGCTGTTTGGCACTTGCCATAGGAAAAGAGGGAGTCCACCATCTCCGTTGCGTTGGTCAGAGTGATCGGAAGGAACAAATGGGGGAGTGAACGGTTCACCATCAGTAGGCTTCGATGATGGAAGCTCAAGGGAGATGCCGAGCAATCGGGTGGACGCATTCGCAGAATGCGTGGAATACTTATATTTCAGGATGATATATTTCAAGTAGTGGAAAAATGATGGGGAGAGCTCAGTCTGAGGAGATAGAATGAGGACGTGTGATGTCTTTGGATTCCTGGGATAAAAGGCTTCAACGGTCCGTATGGATGATTCCTCCGAGGTCATATCGCGAGGCTGGATACGACGACGAAGAGTTACCTTGCTTGACGAACCAGGCGGCCAATTCATATTCTCAAGAAACCGGAGTAATTGCGGATCTACGCGAGGAGGTAGCTCAATGGTTAAACTGGGAACAGACCCCAGATAATCCGCCATCTCCAGTGACTTGATCAGTCTTATCAGTGACCCAGAAGATTCGGGGGGCGCATGAACAAGAATCTCAATGTTGAGTTTATTCCAGACTTTAGTATACCCAGTCAGTAAAAGGAACGAACGACAGTGAAACATTACATGGGCTCCGGGGCTTTCGTACCTTTCAGAGAACTGCTATCCAATTTCGACAACCACATGAGATCCCCGGCCGTACTGGAAAGGACGATATGAGGGAGCCCTAACTCTTCCACCTTCCCTTTTACTCCGCTCCAGAAGAAAGAATCTTCCCGTGATTCACCATGAGTTATGAGAACCTGTGGATGCAGTTGAGTTCTGATATACCCCAAGCTTGATCTGACGGCCCTCTCCATGCGGGATTCAGTTGACCATGGAGCATAGTCTGGACGGGCATCTAGAGAATGAGGATATTAGCATATCTCAAAATGGATAGAGAGGGATTATGGGCGCACCATGCCAATAGATCGGACAATCATCATCGCTGATGCCATTAACCTGCTGTATACCCCCGATTGACACATCCTCCCTCCCCATGATTGCGAAATGCACATCATTAGCCTTCTGGCGAGCCATCTCACAGGCGAGCGGTATGAGATCTGCGACGCTCTTCAGATTTGCGCCGGCGAAAAGCACTGCGCGGTTTGTGCCAAGATAGCGTCGATTGGCCGGCGCTGCTGACGCGCGATATAACGACTTCGCAAGCTCATAGAACTTAATGCGCCCATTGTAATAGTATTTTTCTGCCTCACTCACGCCATCCTTGTCTTTTGGCGGAGCTCGATCTGGAGCGGCTGCGAACGACTTGTCGGGAGGGAATAGAAGAGGCCCGCCCTTCTGCCGTAGTTGTGCAATTCTTGGGTCGTATCGCTCCACAGCGGGCGGTATATCTGTTGGCATGTGTTTGAAGAAAAGATACAGCAGATAGAGGGCGACAATGGCCAGCAGCAGACGTCGCCGTCGGGGAATTCTCCATGCGGGAAGCGATGGAGCTTTCCCTCGTGCGCTGCCAGGTCGATGGTCATCATCTTTCTTCCCGAGCTCTTCGTCAGCCGCGAAGGCCCTCCTGGAGAGATGCATTGCGTGTTCATGTGAAAAGCCGCCCCCTTGGAGCTTGGGAGATAAGATGTCGCATTATTGAGCGAGCTGTATTACGCATCAGCTCAAGACGGCGAAGTCGCAGCTCCCCCGCAAGCAGCGCGCGAGCTCACTAAGCGCCGCTCGAGAAGCCGGCCTCGATTGGCGCGCCGCGATAAGCGATCGGCTGCGCGCCTGCACTAGCGCCTCCCTACGCGGCAGCTCCAAGTGATCATGATATTTGATATCAACGCTTTTTCATACTGTATCGGAACCTTCCCAATCAATCTTTCTACTTGGTTGGCATTTCTTTTAGGATCAAACCAAATGCGGCATGCTGTCTCATTGCGCTTGACCGTTTGCACAGTCTCGACACGTAGTCCAGACGCTTAGTTCTCGAAACGATGGATGATGAGATGGAGGTTGATAGCACAGAGACTCGCGGCGTCAAGCGGTCAGCCGCCGATGCTGGCCTTCCCCCAGAGGCGCCTCGAAGAATCAGAGTCAGTAGTGCATATGTGCCTCTGGAGGAACTCTCAAGAACTAAGGAAAACAATAGGCTCTCGACCCAGATGTCGTAAACAAGATCGCCGCAGGGGAGATTATCGTTGCTCCCATGCATGCTCTGAAAGAGTTGATAGAAAATTCCATCGATGCCGGTTCGACCTCGATCGAGATCCTGGTCAAAGACGGCGGTCTCAAGCTTCTTCAGATCACCGACAACGGGCACGGCATAGACGTCAGTTACTACCAGTCCCAAGGAAGAGACTTCGAGGACAGGCCGAGGCTAACTATTAAACACAGAAAGACGATCTCCCCATACTCTGCGAGAGATTTACGACGTCAAAGCTGAAGGCGTTTGAGGATCTCTCGACGATTGGCACCTATGGGTTCCGTGGCGAAGCGCTAGCAAGCATCAGCCATGTCGCTCATCTTACCGTAACCACAAAGACCGCCAATTCAAGCTGCGCTTGGAGGGCACATTACAGCGATGGGAAGCTTGTACCTCCGAAGCCGGGCCAGAGTGCGGAACCAAGGGCAACAGCTGGGCGTGGAGGAACCCAGATCACTGTATGTGAATACGATAGCTATATGCAAAATCGTATTACAGTTCAACTGATCCAAAGCAGGTTGAAGACTTGTTCTACAACGTCCCAACCCGTCGTCGAGCTTTCCGATCCACAAGTGAAGAGTATGCTAAGATCCTCGACGTCGTGGGCCGCTACGCCGTCCATTGTTCGGGAGTCGCCTTTTCATGCAAGAAGCATGGCGACGCTGGCGTGGGCATATCGACAGCAGCGAACTTGAGTACAATTGACCGGATCCGCCAGATTCACGGTAGCGCCGTGGCCAACGAGCTGGTCGAATTCAAACTCGAGGATAAGAAACTGGGCTTCCGAGCTTCCGGTCTCGTTACCAACGCCAACTACCATGTTAAGCGGACGGTCATTCTACTCTTCATCAATCACCGCTCGGTAGAATCATCCGCGGTCAAGAGGGCGGTGGAGCAGACATACTCAACCTTCCTTCCAAAGGGGGGCCATCCCTTCGTCTACATCGACCTCCAAATCGAACCGCAACGCGTGGATGTCAACGTCCATCCGACGAAACGAGAAGTTAACTTTCTCAATGAGGATGAGATCATCGAGTCCATATGCAGCGAAATCCGATCGAAACTCGCGCAGGTGGACTCTAGCCGAACTTTCATGACCCAGAGCCTTCTCCCCGGTGCCTCAGCCCCTGAGCCTGCTATTTCCAGAGATGCAGCGCCCTCCAGCACCCCCTCAGGAGGGGGAGGAAAACATACTCCCCGAACACTGGCAGCAACGAAAAAGCCATACGAGCACAACCTCGTCCGCACGGACTCGAAGGTGCGCAAGATCACCTCGATGCTGCCGTCCGCGACACCGCACCCCCTTTCCTCCCAAACAAATACGGTAGACCCTTCTTCTGCTGCCACCACTGTTAATGACGGGCTGCACTACGAGACGACTGACCGCGAACCAATCCGCATCGGCCTTACATCGGTCAAGAACCTCCGCGCCGCCGTCCGCGCGGCCATGCACAACGGACTGACAGAGATATTCGCGTCGCACACGTACGTCGGGCTCGTGGACGAGCGGCGACGGATCGCGGCGATCCAATCCGGCGTGAAGCTCTTCCTCGTTGACTACGGGATGGTCTGCAACGAGTACTTCTACCAGGTCGGGCTGACCGACTTCGGCAACTTCGGCGTCATCAAGCTCGATCCGCCGCCGAAGCTGGTGGATCTGCTCAAGATCGCTGCGGAGATGGAACGGGAGGAGTACGAGACCACGCGACAACAACGACGAAAAAGCCAAAACCCGCAGGAAACTGATAGTAGTGAAAAAGACATCTTCACCAACGCGCCCGACGTGGTGGCAAAGACGCTCATCGACCGGCGCGAAATGCTCAACGAGTACTTCTCCCTCGAGATCTCCGAGGCGGGCGACCTCCTCTCGATCCCGCTGCTGCTGAAGGGCTACGTCCCCTCGCTGGCTAAACTGCCCCGCTTCCTGCTCCGACTGGGACCGTACGTGAACTGGAAAACCGAGGAGGAATGCTTCCGCACGTTCCTGCGAGAACTGGCTGCGTTTTACACCCCTGAGCAATTGCCTCCTCCGCCTTCTGCTCGTCGTCGTCGGAGCAAGACCCGAACAGCTCCAACGGCTGCACAGTCTGCAGAAGCAGAAGCAGAAGCAGAAGACAAAAAAGAAGAGGAGGAAGAAGAAAAGGAAGACGAATCCATCACCACTCGCCGCGCACAGCTGACCCGGATGCTGGAACATGTCATATTCCCGGCCCTCCGGTCCAGGCTGGTTGCTACGACTAGTCTCCTGCGCGGCGTTGTGGAGGTGGCCGACCTGAAGGGACTATATCGGGTCTTTGAACGGTGTTGATGGACTTGAAAGTGGCCTGGAGGGTCCCACTCACGATAAATACGGCGGATCACATTGCACCGGATAGATTAGGTATAGAGGAGGTGCTTATTATCAGAGCTCATGTGACGAAAACATCGTGTAGCAGTAACCAATTCATTCCTGCATAGGTAGTAATAATAATAATAATAAGAGAGAAATAGTGAATAACAAGAACCCCCGGGGCCCGGCCTCGGAGACCCTAGGAAAAAGAAGTAGCACTGGTTTCAGTGAAAAAAAGGATAAAAATATGTAGACACACAAGGAACGGAAAGTTCACATGGTAAACAAGAGACCGGACTCCATGACGCCCAAAATCCATCGACCAATTAGTCCATTCATTCATTCGCTCATCTCGTCCCGTAGCCATATTCGCATATCCGTTGCCATGAAACCTCAAGAGGCTCCTAGTGCAGAAGAAGCCAACGAGGTAGGTACATAGAGTGCGTGAGAATAGAAAATAATTCCCCCCGAAGGATCATTATCCTTTTCTTTTTTTTCACTACGCTGAAAAGCGCTCAAGGCTCATTGTCTTGAGTAGGGCTTATTCATCAGTGCGATTTCACGCGCAACGGTGGCCCATTCGAGCTCTCGTTTCAGGGGCTTATTGCGCTTCTGCATCTGCAACTCCTCCCATTTTAGAAGTTCATAACTTGAACTTGGTTAGAACTTCTATCAAAACAAGTACAGCAGGAAAATACTTACACGAAGCGAAGATGCGGCTGAATAATCACATTAAGCCGTCTTGCCCGAACGAAACAGCTGTTCACCATGAATCAGCGTCATGCGTGTTTGGGACCCAGAAGAGGATGTAAAAAAACTCACTATGCTCTCGGAAATGAAAGGCCTAGGGAGGCCATGACCTCCGCGATGCAGATAGTAGCCGATCTAGAAACGCCTACACGACAGTGGACCAAGGTTGCCGTATTATCTGACTTTCCTTTCCCTAAGTAGCAAAATCTCACGATTAATCGTTGTTCGCGGAATAAGTTTGAGGAGGGAACTTACGAATAAATTCTAAGCACCTGTCGAATTCTTGAGTCAAAGGATCTATGCCATTATCCTGAATCTGATCGATAAACATCAGGTTCTTCTCTCCCCACATCCGGATTTCCGCGTCGGTCCAGTTGACTGGTTCACCAATGCTTAGGACTCGCCTGATCCCGAGTGCCCAAAGCAGCTCCGGGTTATTAGCATGCGTGAGATTGCCGAGATACATGTATGGCAGAATTCGACTCGGAAGAGAACCGTCCATCTTGCTAAGCCAGGCCGGGTCTGGTAGGCGAGAAAGGTTCAGCCCCTGAGCTGCAGGACTTTCCTGCAATAATCGTCGCTGGATGCTGGTCAAGAAGGCGACGTCCGATGGGTAGGCGAAAAAGTTGCGCTTCTTTTCACAGTGAAGCCTGAGCCATGCTTCGTGCACCGGAACACCCTCAGCAAAGACGAAATACGCTATAGCTAAGAGAGAGCTCTCAGTGTAACCGTCTCCACAGTGAATGAGGATTTTGCGTGGCTTCTTGACCAGAGAAACCATTGGTATGTCGCCGTCTGCATCCACCTCTTGTTCCGGCTCTTCGGGATTGGCAAGGTAGTACATCCATCGAACCGTGTTTACCAGATCGTCCACCTCCCTGTTCTCACCAGTGGGTGGTATGATGCTTCCCGACGATGGGAACTCCAGCCGCTGGGGACCATCCTCAAGATCCTTCTCTATCTTCTCCAGCAATCGCGGTCCAGGGACGCTGGCAACATCGCTGGCTTCAATCAATAGGTCGAATTCCTCTTCCTCCTTGACAGGTCCGGTACCCTGCGGCCGCAAGATGAGCTCTGGCGTCGGGCCTTGCCAGACGTTATTCGATATCTCCGAAGCTTTTGACATACTGCACATTTCATACCGCTCCCATTGGACTACTTATATGTCAGGACCAGTTATATGGTGAAATCCCATCGCACTTACAGAAATCCATAACCCGACCCGTTATTTGTCCTTGGGAATCTATGGCTACCAGATCTGGATGCTTTTCCTCTACCTCTCGGAATGTACCTGTCACGTGTCAGACGAATCCTGGCAGCAATCCAGTTGTAGACGGGTTCATCATGTAAGGAGACTCACTTGAAAGAATAAATGTATTGAAAAGTGGCGTTTCCTGTCCGGGATCATACTTTATCCTCCAATCCTGCTGCGCGATTGCAAATCTTTCGGCTAGAGAAATCAACTCCATCTCACCCATTCCATCCTCGCCGTAGACGACGATATCTGACAGGGAGGCCAACTTCGCTGTCTGGATCTGAAAGTTACGGACAGAGAACCCCTCTGGAGGATCCGCCTGAAGAAACTCGGTGCCCGACGGCGCAAGCACCTCCTCCGGGGAAACCGCACCCTTGAGCCTTGACTTCGTCAAGTCGCCTCCCGCTTTCACTATCGTCAAGCCCCTCCAACATTTTGGCGGCCGTCGAAGTGACCTTTTCCGATTAACAAAGAAAGCTAACTGGATATGGTTTTCAGGATGGAGTCCATGCAGCCAGGGGAAAACCTGCTTTGGCTCGGGCAATGGCTGCCTGGCCAGATGATCCAGCGCAGCAGCGAGGGCGCTTATATCGATAGAATATATCGGAGGGGAATTACACAGTTGACGGAAGTTGTCCGGTGGATATAGTAGTGATGAGGGCTGGACACTGCTGCCAGATTTGGAACGAGGGGAAATTGGTGGAGTGACGCATCCATTTGAGTTTCCGGGGGCGCAAGCAGCACCAGTTGGACAGATAGGAAGGTGTTTGTTTGGGATCGGAGTCGGGGTCCGCGGGCGGCTATTGAGGTTCAAGGCCGGCGAGGGTGGAGGGGAAGGAGAGGAATGTCGAACCGACTGTTGCTGCACAACGACTGTCGCCATGGCAATTGTCTCCTTGGCTTGCTATGTTTTCAAACTTGTGATAGATGTGGTTCAGAGCCCTGGCGTCTGTGTCGAAGCGGCCCCTTGAATGCGAGAGGAAGTAATCAGTGGAATAACAATGCCTGGAAAAGACTGTCCCGAAGCAAATAGAAGTTATGTCTTCAATCAATAAGATAGCGGAGCACAATTAAAGCCCGTTCGCGGATGGAGGGTGAGTGATATCCTCCCTGGGAGTTCATGTGTTAGAAACTGTCCTGGCGGTAACCCTAGACGACCGGGGTATCTAAACAACGGAGTGGAGGGATCGAAGACCAGCAGCACATCAACAACATCCAGATGAAACAGACTTACCGGAAGAACTCCTCGACAGAAGCAATTGGGGGAGACTCCTGGACCCGAGAGATGCAGCGGGCAATGCGAGAGGAACAGTACGATGGGCAAAACCGGACGCGTGCAGACCAGCTAAGATAAGCGGCGGATACGGGTATGCACGCTACACGTCGCGGAATAGACGGCAGCAAAAGAGAGATCAACAGAGCGCCTGGGGAAAGATACGGCAGAAAGAGAATGGACGATAGATGGATACGACGCGCAGCGCCCGAGACATGGTGGTCAGAGTCGCATGGAGGGCAGAGGGGAGGGGAGGGACTCGAGTCGTCCACTGCAGCAGCACCCCACCGGAGGAGCAGCGTTGCCGGCGCTGGAGCTGCCGGCGGCGATCTGACCCCGGGCCTAAGGGTCCGCGGCCCCAGGCAGCGAACCAGCGTCGCCGGGCCGGCAACCCCGCGCGGCCACCCAATAAGGCTGCGGGCCCGTCGCCCGGGACCCCGGCCAGCGCTAGCAACACCATCGCTCCGCCTCCCAATAGTCTGCCCGACCAGCATCTCGCACGACTCTCCGTCAACCCTTCCAACTGCCGCGAAACAGGGGCTGGCCACACAGGCAGCCCGGACCGCATGCCCAACCGTCGTGCAGCTGTGCTCCCGGCCGTTTCGACGGCTCCCCCCCATGTCCCCCATATCATCATACATACCTTTGGTGAAGCAACTCGTATGGTCGACGTTTGGGAGCGTCAACTTTAAACAAGCACCGGTCGCTTCCCGAGAGGGCACAGATGCTGCGGAACCACGGGTCGCTGTGGCTGCAATACTCCCTGGCCATTCAATAGTGATATTGTGCCACTGTCTTCCGTCGCGCGGAGGCGAGGACTTGCCGCACATCCATCACGGGTGAAGCCCATGCCCTTCGACGACCGTCTTGGGAACATATTGCGTGTATGGCTGCCCAGGTGCAGGCTTTCCTTACGGCAGCAGCTCCCGGCTTTTCTCTGGCCAGATCTCATCTCTAAATCACATCCGCTTCGGCTAGGACTAATCTGCCCGAGTCTTCAAGTTTCAGGACTTCGTGGCCAACTATACGAAGGCTGCACCAGCTCGACATCTTCATCCTATGTACCGTACTCAGAGTATCTCACGTAGTTAGACCCAGTCATAGAGTTGACGTTTGGGCTTGGGGCGCGATCGTAGTTCTGCCCAGGTGGTTATGTCATTGCTCCACCATCCGTCTGGAACAGCAGCATCCATCCAATGACGGGGAACGGCTCTAGGAATCGCGACCAGCAAAACGACGATCACAATGCCGTTTAAAACCTCTGTCCCAGAAAAATATCCGGACAGCGAAATGTCTCTGATAGCAACAAGTAGAGGCGATACATGTTGCCCGCTTGGAGTCTGACGTTCAGGCCAATGCGACGTTCAGATTTCAAATTTCCTTGGAATCTCCCGCCAGCCCACCAATTAGGGATAGCGTAAACTGCAACTGCCGAGTTCCAAGCGACTCTGGAAGATAATATTTTACCTACCTTAGGTAGGCGACGGAATAAGCAACTCAAATCAGACACATCTCTAGTCACTGTATGCCTTTTCCTTTAACTCATCGGCAAGTCTCAGGAGATAGAATCTGGCCATGTCAGGAGGGATTCCGTCAAAGGAGCGTACGATCTTGTTCAGGTCGTTCCTGCCTTTCTCGTACGCCTGCAGATCACGGTTTCCATACACATCTCTACCTGGGGCGTATCCCTTCGCGAGATTCCGGAAGAACACGTTGATCGCGATACTTACTTCACCGACTGGAGCTGTGGTGTGTAACCATAGAGGGGGAATAAATAATATGTCCCCCGGCTTCAAGACTGTCTCATGCGGGGACGTGTACGGAATGGAAAGAATCGATCCAGTATGACTTTGGAATATGTTGATCGTAGAGTTCGAAGCCCCAGGAGGAAACTTCAGGTGTTGCACGTCGGAAGGGGGGTATAGAATCAGCCGCTTTTCTCCGCGGATTTGACACAGGACATTCGCCATGACCTACAAAGCGATTGTGAGTGGCAATCCTCCCGATTGGTAGCTGGATTCTTTGATGAACTCACGTCGTAGTGAAGCCATATTGAAACAGGCCCGGATATCCTCAGCGGAGAACTATGGATATTATCAGCCGCCAGGGATAGCTCGGCTGGCAGATGGAAATCGTCTTTGAGTCCTGGGAAATCGACCGCGAAATTCGCAGGAAGTTTGGACGGCTGTTCAGCGGAAATTGACCGGAGATATTGGCGACTTCCCGCATATACTTCGTCAAGGAAGGTTCCGAACTCTTTCGTGATGTAGGAGAAATTTTTGGCCTGAAAGTTCATGTTCTCCGAGTGGGCCTCATGAACGACAACCTAGGAGCTCTTATTAGTATTCTTCAACTGACATGCTTGAGACTGGAAGTTATACCTTGCGGTCGCTGCCGACTTTATCCACAAGGTACTCCTTCGACCAAAGCTCGGTACAAGGACCGATGTCCAACCCCTCAATGACAACCGGATAGGCCTTTGCAAGAACTTCCTGAAATTCAGAAGAAGAGCCGATTCTTATCCGTGGAATCTGTCTGATTTCCTCTGCACCCACTGAATCTTGATGACGCGGTTCCGGAGACACCCCGATTCGATCCTCCTCGGATTTCGATTCTTGAATCATGAGCCACCGGTTCTCGCCTGCAGCGTTTGCATCTTGCAATAGCCAGGTCCCTTCATTCCAAAAAGTTCCAAACGAAAAACATACTGCTCCTCCACCTAAGATCAGGACTTCAGAAGGATTAACGGCGCAAGCAGCATGGCCGATGAGAAGCGGTCGTTGTCCCTTGAATCCCATCCCCAAGCCAACTGTGGAAACCATTGCCTCACTCCAAGCGGCATCGTAAGCAAGACATCTCATAAGCTCGGCAGTGTCTAGCAGCATAATCTCATACTTTGACGGAACAACCCCCCTAGAAGATATGCCGCCGGTGATAACCAGACCCCACGAGGTCGCGTTGGTAGTGGCCCCAAACCTAGCAATGAATTTGGACAAGGGTGTAGCGGCTTGGAGATTTTCTGTTCTATCGCTAAATTCCACAAAGAATGACCCATCGTTGCGCTGAGATACCTTCCACGTCCAGAAATCTTCCAAGATTATGCCGTCTTGTGACATTCCTCCAAATAAAACTCCAGAACAATTATCAATGTTTTCCATACATGCCCCGAATCGAGCGCTGGGCTTGTGACCCACTTCCTCGATGGTCTGCCATCCACTCTCAGCGTGCCACAACAGCCACCCGCTTAAGACATCGCCCGTGTCAGATTTGCCACCGTAGACAAGGACGTACTCATCCGTATCACCAAAAGTCAATCGTGTCGCACAATGTCGAAATCGAGGGACCGGGAGGCTTTGGACTGGTTTCCATGAGTCTGCATGTCTTAACCAACAGTCATTCAGCGCAGTTGCTGGTGAGGCTCTGCCACCAATAAGCAGACAATCGCCATCCCTCAAGCTCGTGACAGTATGACACATGCGTGCGGGAATAACTTGCGGCGGTAGACACCGGACCGGTCTTTTAATATTATCAGAGGTGTAGACATCTGTGGAGAGGAGGCGGGATTGGCGCCCCAGTCCTCCATAAAGCCCAAGCGAGCTGTCACTGTCCGGAATCACTGCACCATATCGTCGCTGCCCTTTAAAACGGGGAGGACACCGCGGAAGTAGCCTCAGAGAGTAGCTCGAAATAGCATGAGAGCAAGAATTCTCAGTATGTCTGGGGTCACCGTCCGGTACTACTTTCTTAGTTGTAGAGGCCGATAGAAGAAAATAATGGGACGCAAACAGAGCAAATTCTTCCCACTCATCAAATGGCTCAAACGTATCAAGTGAAATCCTCCGAAAACTGCTTAGAAACGAATTGTCGCCCCAGAGGTCCCATAAGCTTCTTGCTTGCACATGACTCCACCCAGCATCGAGGAAGCGCTTTTCCTGGTCGCTCAACGAGGGGTACTGATGAATTGAATGAAGAGGTGCTTGGAGCTTATTGAAATGTCCCATCATAGTGGAAGCAAACGGATGTGCTGGGCCGTCAGGGAAGAATTGTTCCAGTAAGCAAAATCGAACATCTTGGCATAGATTAGCAAGGTTCTGCAATGGGCCAGGGTAAGGCTAAGAACTTGAACTGACCATCACTTAGCTTCGATGCCCAATGGATGAGAGCATTTGCGGACTGGACGTCCATATAGGTCAGTGATACTTCGGCAACGCAGAGGATGGAGTAATTCGAGTCAATCTCCGTCTTCAAGGCCTCTTCAAGCTTCTTCAAGTTCTTGAGATCGCAACCAACACCGATATAATGCTTGCTGCGCATCAAAACGGCATTTTCATCCGGCAAGAATTCAACATCATCAAGTAGTTCTGTTATTTCCTTTGTTTTTTGTATGATATTCTTCTTATTGATCATGAGCTGTTCATAATCGACGTCAACGAACTTCGTATTTTTACACAAGGATTTTTCGCCGCTGAGGAACTGAAAAGGGAGGGGATCACTAAAACACCCCGGCTTAGTCTACTTTTCCAGATTCTTACAGCGACAAATTTCCTACTCACAAACCACATCCAAAGTTGAGAACACATTTCAGATTATCCGACGGCTCCTCTAAGAAACGCCGAACCGTCTCTGCAATAGCATACATCCGAAGCCAGTATCCTCGATTGATCAGAGGCGAACGTCTCTGTGGCTTCTTCGCAAAATACCGAAAGAAATGGGGCTTAGGGTAATAAAGAAGCTCGACACTCCGTTTTGAGACAATGCTACTATTGTTCGTCTGGACAGGATTTGGAGCCGTTAGTACCTTGCGATGCATAAAAAAAATCTATGGCGATAAATGGTCGCTTACCCCCATGACCAAGCTTGCCTCCCTCTCAGCCTTGGTGCTCGCGCCAGCCATGGCTGGCTTTTCTGTCGAAGCCATGGCTGAGCGACATAAAAAAATGCGTCGAGCTGGGGCTGAACTACGCACGTTTGCGTAAATTTTGTCGACTGTGAAGCCCCCGGACTCGGCCAAGCTCGGTACCCATCAAGGTGTGGTCCGAGCGTCCACGCTCGCTTGACGCGCTCCGCCTGTGGAGCCGAGCGCCTGGGAGGCTGAGACCGTCGGTCGCCGTCCTCCAAACACCTGATCCCGTGGACACCTGCACGACCGACTGCCTGATCTTCCCGGACGCCCTTGGCTGAACCCAGCCTCTCCCCCGGCCCAAAGCCTGCGTCCCTTTCCTTTGCTATCACTGCAGATACACATGTTCGAGGCTAGTAGATGAGAAGCAAAAGTCCTTCGTGAACGAGGTTTCTGCTATGGGACAGCTTTGATCCCTCGTCCCTTTGATTGGTGAAGCGGGGAGTCTTTTGAAACGGCAGGGTTGGTCCGGCGTGCCACGCGGAAATTACTGCTTATAATCGCAATAAGGCATCTCCTCCTATATTCCTGCAAGATGGCAATGAACTTTGTGACTTTTAACCAAGACTACAGCTATCTAGCTGTTGGTACGGCTCCCGCCCGGACATGTTGTGTTAATTTCTGACCTCGACCAGGTACTTCGAAAGGGTTTCGCATCTTCACGACGGACCCTTTCTCCAAGAGCTATGAAACCAAGGAAGGCAACATAGCCATTCTGGAGATGTTATTCTCTACCTCTCTTGTGGCACTCATTTTGTCGCCGCGGCGGCTCCAAATCATGAACACAAAGGTTCGTGAGCGCCCCTGCAGAAGCTGCACGTTCCAGGAATCCCTGGACATGAAGCTCCGTAGTAATACGCTTTGCACCTTGTATCCTACGATTTGTTGACAATATTTTTGCATAGCGCCAATCCACCATATGTGAACTGACCTTCCCGACCACTGTGCTGGCGGTTAAACTGAACCGGAAACGACTAGTTATTGTCTTAGAGGATCAGATTTATCTTTACGATATCCAGACTATGAAACTTCTGTACACCATCGAGACCTCTCCAAATCCAAACGGTAAGCCTTCGCATAATTCTCTATCCAATCTCGATGCTCTACGCCCTAACTCGATGCAGCCATTTGCGCATTGTCGCCGTCATCTGAGAATTGCTATCTTGCATACCCTCTTCCTCAGAAGGCTCCGCCTTCTTCATTTGCTCCTCCATCCCATGCTCCTCCGGGATCTACTCATATCTCCCCTACGAGTGGTGAGGTGCTTATATTCGATGCACTGAAGCTCGAGGCGATCAACGTCATCGAAGCGCATCGATCTCCGTTATCATGTATTACTTTGAACAGTGAAGGCACGCTCTTGGCCACTGCCTCCGATAAAGGAACCATTATCCGAGTTTTCTCCGTTCCAGATGGACACAAGTTGTATCAATTTCGAAGAGGTTCCATGCCATCAAGAATTTACAGCATGTCATTTAACACGACATCGACTCTTCTCTGCGTATCATCAGCTACTGAGACCATTCACATATTCAAACTTGGCCCTCAAGGCTCATCTTCTGACGGCAGAGCTATTTCCCGTCGTGAGAGAGCGCTTAGTCAAAGTTCCTCCGGGTTATCTCATGAGGTCGAAGACTCGACTGGGGACACGGAGGTATCGGACTTCTCTCAAAGGAAGCACAACGGCACATTCATGGGTATGATTCGGAGAACGTCGCAGAACGTCGGAAGTACCTTTGCAGCCACGGTCGGAGGTTATCTCCCAAAGGGAGTAAGTGAAATATGGGAGCCAGCACGGGATTTCGCTTGGATCAAACTTCCTAAATCTGGTCAAGGTTCCGGGGGATCCTCAAGCTCTGGGCCAGTGAGAAGTGTGGTTGCGATGAGTAGCAACACACCTCAAGTTATGGTTGTAACGAGTGAAGGCAACTTCTACGTTTTCAATATTGACCTTTCGAAGGGAGGAGAGGGGACTCTAACGAAACAATACTCGTATGTTCCCGTATGCAACTTGTTGAGAGAAACTGATGCTAATCTGTTTGCCTATCAGGGTACTCGATTCAAATGACAAACTCGGAACATCTGTGATGGATTACTGATTAATCTGAATTTTATCCGTTGTACATCGACTTTTACTTCCAGTGCTTAGCGGTGATGCATATACTTATCGAGGCGTCTTTCTTTTTGGTGCGGTTTCTTTGGGGATCATATGATTGGATCATGTTACCTTGTTTTGGCGTCGAGTATTCGTCTGGATCTTTAATGTATTTATTTATCGAACAGCTCGTGTACCACCGCTGGTGAAACCAACTATTCATCTTACTACCCACAGAATTGAGAAGATTCTAAGTGTAAACTTAGACCATTGTACTGTAGGACTTCAGCATCATATAAAAATGTTGGATGTGCGCTGGATTGTTGCGTTTTAGACGGACCGAGCTGGATTCAAGCCAAACACAATCCCATGCAATCAAGCTCAGCGGGATATTAGTATTTCTGGTTTACCTGGCCACTCCAACGAGACAGAAAGGTGGTGCCCATCGTAGCTTGCGAGGTTAGCGCTTTCGAAACCTTGTTTGAGCAGTGACCTCAGTAGTATGGAGTACGGCAGATGGTCTTGCATTTTTGCCGCCGGTCCGGTAGAACCAGAAGCGGGGGTTAGGATCCATGAACGGATGGAAGCAGTAACTACTACGTAAACTAAGTAGCATGAGACACCATCTACCGAGGTCCTTGTTCGGGCTTTTATGTTATGATTAGTACCTGTCATCATTATTCAAAGGCTCAGCAAGCATCTTTTTTCAGACAGGCTGGTATGTAGCCAGCTCCATTAGGCTAAAATGTCTCCAAGATAAGCAACAGGTAGGTGGAAGGGCTGTCTGATAAGCCGATAAGACGCCATATCGGCCAATCTGCGCGCTACCTGCTACGGTCAAGTCCGTATAGATGCTGACTGCAGTGGTTGATAAGAGATTACTGTTCCTCCTGACGTGAATTCGGCAAAAGCGGATGAAGAGACCTATCTCAAGAAAAGAGGGCCAGAAGAACTAGGAAGGAACGGGCCGTTGGACTTCTGAATAGATGTCTCTTTTCAAAACTTCTGCTGCACAAACAACATCCCGGATAGATATACTACCAGGCATTGCCTAAGAACTAAATATTGTTCTTCCTCTGTTCCGCCACAATGCCGCGAATCATCCGCATAGCAGCGGCGCAGATGGGCGCAACCCATCTGACAGATCCTCGAGAGAAGACTCTCGCCCGGATGCTCAAGCTCCTCGACAGTGCTGCGTCTCAAGGAGCACAGGTTGTCTTATTTCCCGAAACAGCTTTCACGACGTTTTTCCCACGACATCTGTTCCTAGACGCAGCCGAACTAGAGTCCTGGTTCGAACACGGGGATATTCGCACCGCTCCGAACACCAAGCCGTTATTGGATAAGGCTCGGGAACTATCTGTAGACATCTGTGTGGGATTCGCGGAAGCAACGGGTGACGGCGAGCATTTCAACTCATGCGTTTTCTACCACGCCAAGACGGACTCGATACTCTCCAGATACCGCAAGATTCACCTCCCTGGAGACTTTGAGCCGTGGCCAGATCCCAATGCTATAAATCAACTTGAGAAGAGATACTTCAAGCCCGGAGACCTAGGATGGCAAGCTTTTCGGGTGTCTGATCTGATCACATCTCCACCAGAGCGCGGAGACCCGATCTTTGGAATGATGATATGCAATGATCGCCGCTGGGCAGAGTCATGGCGCGTCCTCGGGCTTCAGGGTGTCGAGGTCGTCCTTTGCGGCTATAATACTGCTGGCTGGGCTCCGCACCTCTGGGGTACGTCGGCCGACCAGGATCCCGCTGAGGCAGAACGTATGGCAATTTTTCAGCATCAGCTCGTTATGCAAGCCAATTCATATACAAATGCCACCTTCTCCGTCAGTGCTGCGAGATGCGGTCTCGATGATGGAAAGTATCTGTTGGTTGCTGGGTCCTGCATTACCGACCCCGAAGGACGGATAATAGCACAGAGTAAGACAATAGAGGATGAAGTGATCATCGCGGATTGTGATCTGGATCTATGCAGGCCGGGAAAAACGAGGACCTTCGACTTTGCGAGACACAGACGCATTGAGCATTATGGAAGGATCACATCACAGACGGGAGTCGTGGAACCTCCAAAGCTGAGCGAAGACGGCAACACGACCACTAATGGCGCCCACGCCCTCGTCGGTCGTGGTCATCCTTTGACAAAAGAAGGGAAGAAGATCCGAATCCTCCTCTGCAACCCTAATGCTACCAAGTCCATGACAGAGAACTGCCTCAAGATGCTCCAGTCCACGCTGCCACCGGATGTCGAGGTCGATGGCTTCACGGCGCCCGAACACGCACCCACCGCTATCGAGGGTAACCTGGACAACGTCATGTCGGCGGCGGCAGCCGTGAAGGCCATTGTTCCAATCGCTGACCAGTACGATGCTTTTCTGGTGGCATGCTATAGCGACCACGCTCTGATCCGAGCCCTGCGCGAGGAACTTGACAAGCCCGTTATCGGAATTATGGAAGCAAGCCTCTTCGCCGCACGCACCCTAGGAAACCGTTTCGGAATCATCGCAACCTCGAAACGAGCCAAGGTGGCGCTCGAGGACGCCATCAGGCATTACGGTTTCGACGGGTTTTGCGCAGGCGTTGTCAGCTGCGGACTGGGCGTGCTGGAGCTTGAGACCAAGAGCGAAAAAGAGGTGCTGGACATCATATGCAATGTAGCCAAAGATCTCGTGGCCCATGGGGTGGACACATTAACTCTTGGGTGCGCCGGAATGACAAAGTTGAAGTCCGCTGTGGAGGAAGCGGTTGGTGAGGATGTGCAAGTCATCGATGGTGTAGTCACCGGTGTCCATCATCTTGTGGGTATAGTGCGGATGGGAGGCAAAACAGCAAAAGCGGGAATGTATTCCAGCTCTGAGAAACAAAGGAAGGCTAGGGGTCAGAACTATTTCTAGAGAATTAAGATTGGTCAGTCGAGGACTATTCCTAGTTGATAGGGCAAGGGATTCTATCTATATCTAAGCGTACGCCGGCATCTTGTGGACTTGCAAACAACTTCTGCAGAATGAAATAAACAAATCAGAATGTATTTCAGATAATCATATTCTGTATATATAGGTATCTAAATTAATAGTTGTTCGACGAAGGGATGGTTCCTGGGCTCTGTCTATATAAGTCACGTGCATAAGATTTAAGCTGAAATTAAAATATCATCAGAACATCGCATCCGTCTACAAAGGTTTGTCCAAATGATTTCATTTTTAACACTCAAATGACCGCAACAGTCCATCAGTAATGTTGTGTCATGTATCAGAAAGGAGCCATCCAAGAGGAAAACGTTGAGAAGTTCATCTTGTGAGCCGCTATTATTACCCTCGGACCAGCTACATCAACCAGTTCACCATTTACCTTTCATATTAGCATCCGACATGTCCATCATCTGATTATTACCAAGGAAATACAAATTACAGTATCAACTTTTGCAAAGGAACCTTTGTCTTCTATATCGAAGAATTCTCTGTGATATTGGCAAGGACTACACCTAACTTATTCTTCTTTTTTCTCCGATCAATATTCCAGGATAATGGATTCACATGATCACAGTGAGAAGAATCCCGAAGAACCTAATGAGGATTACCAAAATGAAAAGAGATTCGGGCATGTTGGCAGCAAGCATCGACGTCTACCAAAGAACATGAATCCGCTTCAAGCCGGGATCCAGAACTACGTCAACCGACATCTATCCCCAGAACTTCTTTCTTCTTACAACCTGTCTTCAGAATCTCTGGCCTTCTCTCTCCCGAAACGGTACACGATTTATCAACCTCTACTTCTCCTGCCGGCAAATTTCTTCAGTTCGCCTCCAGGATGGAGTGCTCTGTACACGTCCTTGGATAACGATCAACGGCAGGCATTATACGCATCAATAGCGACTTCCTTTAGTCGCATGGGCGTCACTCACATTGCTATCAATGCCCCCATTGCGCTTACAGATGATAGCGGAAATGAGAACAGGATGCGAAGCCCCACTGGTTTGGTTCCCCTATACGGGGATTTCGGACCACGTTTGCAACCCTGCCATGCTGGTAGTGAGCGACCTTCCACTTCGGACTTGGAGGCTGCATTCTGGGTTCGCGCGGTTCAGAATAGCGGGATCGTCCAGATCTGGGCACCCCTGTATACGATGTTCTCTCGGGGAAACATCACCGAAAAGGCTCGGATATTGGGCCAGGGAGCCAGATTTGATGGACTGGATGAGCAGTCACTGAAGGGAGACAAGGTGCAGGATATCAGCGTTGTCGATATGTATGCAGGCATTGGCTATTTCGTGTTTTCCTATCTCAAGAGGGGTGTAAAGAGGGTTTGGGGATGGGAGATTAATGGGTGGTCTGTAGAGGGCTTACGGAGGGGTTGCATAGAGAATGGCTGGGGTTGCAAAGTCGTTCGAGTCAATGATGATGGAACATTGGAAGGAGGGCTTCAGGAGCTCGTCGACGGAATCCAAGATACTGACAGAGTAATTGTCTTCCATGGAGACAACAGGTTCGCTGCAAATACAATTGAAGCCATGAAGAGGATGATGGAAGACAAGGAGGCGTGGAGTAGTGTGAGACACATCAACCTGGGTCTGCTACCCACGTCAAGGCCTGCCTGGGAAAGCGCCTGCAGGCTGCTCGACCGAAGAAAGGGAGGCTGGATTCATGTGCACGAGAATGTCGATATCCGGCAAATTGACCAAATGAAAGAAGAAATCATCCGTGAATTCAGGAGACAGATAGCCGCAGTGCACAGGGAACCTGACTCGTCCTCAGAGGCTATTGTTCAATGCCATCATATTGAACAAGTGAAGACTTATGCGCCAGGCATTATGCATTGCGTCTTCGACATTGATATCTCATTTTAAAACACTCCAGGAGACACGAGCGAACATCTACAGTTGGGCTGCAGACAACTCATCTCCTTAACTATTTATGTCATTTATCTAAAACAGAGGGTTAAACAAATAATGCACAAATTGTTCAATGGTGTTGAAGTACAATATTGGCCGACTATAATGTACATACATATATAAACACATTAAGTATTATTGTCGCCAAGGTCCCAATATGCCAGAACAGCGTATGGCCTGAAAGCTCCTAACACAGTTCAACAAATACTCAACCTTATCAACCCATATGTACGCTGCAAATAAGATATGCAGAATCATAACTTTCTGAGGAACTTCTGCGGAATGTTTGCCTCAACGATCTGCATGCTCTCGAGCTGCTCCAGCTTCTTATCGGCCAACTCTTTCTGGTCGTGCAGCCTGAAGTGCTCGATATCCTCGGGATGGGTGAGATCTTCCTCCTTTGCGTCCTCCCCGTGGTACTTCTCGAAATGGTGGATCTCGTACTCGTACTCTATGTCTCCGTGATGACCAGGTCCGAGACCAAAGTCCGGCAATCTTATACCTGCCGCGATCAGGCGCATCCAGTCGCTGCGAGTGATGACGCCCGTGTTCATCGGGTCAAAGAGCGCGAACACGTCCCGGACAACTTGTTGCTTGTGTTCCTCGCTTATTCCGGCGGTCGACGGGTCATCAAGGCCGTAAGTTTTTCGGACTTCGTCAGGGGTCCATGCTCCAGAGGAATCGTAGTCATGAAGCGCAAAGAAAGCTCCGGCGTCGAAGGTATCGATGTGGTGTTCCTCTGCAGCGGGAATCAGCAATCTGGCTCTCATGAAGCAGAATGCGTCAATGCAATAAGGGAAAGTTGGTGATCATTCACCTCGCATGTGCTCTGTAGCCCAGTCTTTCTCCCCAGGCTTATCTGCTTGCGCCTTGGAATGATACCCATGACCGCTTGCAATGCTGGTCAAGGCAAGCACAGCAGTGAGCAACCCGATCAAACTGGTAGGCATGGTTGCGGACGATTGAACCAGTGCAGACAGACAGTAACACAGAAAAGCAAGGATAATGCCCAAATTAGACCCGGGTCAACAAATATGCCCTCCAACACCGCACCTTGTCTTGACAATCATCTCCTTTTGAGGCCCGAATAGGAGCTTGTTTGCAGTGTTTGCAGGCACCCGAGCGTTGCCGACGCCGCACGCTGCGCGAGGAACACGATTCCGTCGGAGCGGCTCTTCTTCTCCGTACAGGCTCCGTCCAACGTCAAGAAGCCCCTCTCTTCGCTGTCCCTCCTCCATCCATATCCTTCTTTATCGGGAGGCCATTGTGCCCCTTACTTGTTCCAATTGGACTCCGGTAATCTCCTTTTCCCTATCTATCTCAATCTCTGCCGCAGCAATGTCGAGATAATGCATCGTCTCTGGTCCCGAACCGCTCCGTCACAGTCGGCTTGTCGCTGCGTCTCCTGCCTGAACACCGCGGCCAATGGAGTCGCCTCGCGGACAGCGACGGCTGCAAGCCGGCGACGTCTCCGTCTCGGAAATTCTGTCACAGCGTTGTACTCGAGCATCTTCGCTGCTGCCGCCTTAGCCGATGCACAGGCCAAAGATAAACGCCGGCTCGAGTGGGAGAAGAAGATCGCGGCGGTGAAAGAGGAGGTCATTGAATTAGTAGATGAAGAACAGCGTATCTTAGAAGCTCTTGCCTCGCGGAGGAGGCGGCAAGCCCTCTACCAACCGCTACAAGCACGACTGTACAGCACTTATGTCAGAGATGGACGCCCAGAAGGACCACAGGTGGAGAAATACCGTCTGACGGATTCAGCTCAACCGACAAAGGCATCAGACGATAAGCAGCTATCCCAAGCGTCTGAGACTCTTGGCCTTGAGCCAGAAAATTCACTGTTGGACTATGCGGAGAAGAGGGATGAAGAGGATTGTCTCTTTTCGGACACGGATGCCAACCACTCCTGGGCCACGGGTGATATCCTTCGAATCAAAGCTATTCAAAAGTTAGCAATAAAGCAGCTTGCTATTCGCTTACTGCTGCGTCCGGTCATTGCTCACAACTATGCCGGTGTTCCGATGGATTACGCTCCAGATTTTACTCTGCCTAAATTAAGCATGCCGGAACTTATGGCAGAACTGAATGCGGCCAGGCGGAGAATACGAGCTCTGAAACTCTCTGAAAAAGAACCATTTGATGATTTGGCGAAAGATCTCTATGTCCGGGAGTTTTACGAGTTGAAGGCAGAGCGTGACAGATTTGATGATGCTCTTCAGGACGATATCAACCTTTATCTCAGCCGGGGAATGTCTCTTCCCGAATTGCTTTTGAGGATATCGAGCAACCTCGTCTCGTGCACAGAACCGGATCGCCCGAGAGCATTCCAGTTGATGATCATGGCGTTTACTAAGACTCGCCAAAACGATCTAGTCGACTTAATACTGCGAACAATTCTCCCGCACCGATTTGAACTAAGCACGCCGCTCATTATTTCGACTTTAACCTTCTTCCGAAAGTCCAAAAATCTCAAGGACTTCGATCAATTCCTGCAGATGCTACGTGGAGAAGGATACCCTTTGAACCTACGCACAACAGCCTTGTATACGCAGAAGACCATAAACGGTATTGAGGTTACTGTACCACCGATATCCAGTGCTAATCCTGCCCTCTATGGCACTCTGATTGCTGCTGCTCTCCGCTTTGATCAGCCGGAAAGAGCCGAGGCTTGGCTTCAGGCCTGGCGGGCGACCGGATTTATGGATGACTTCAGCACTCTTTGTGCATTTTTCAAATTCTATAGCGTCAGGAAAGACTGGGAGAATGGCCTCAATGCCTTAATGAGGGCTGTTGCTTTCATGACGTCGAGTACCTCTCATCCTGAAAAGCGTATTGAAAGGCTGATTGTCCACATGGTTCACTTCTGTGATTCATGCGAACAGGAAGATGTTGCCGCTGCATTGATAAATGCTGCTGTTGAGAGCGGTTTTGACTGGACGGCTGCTGAGAGACAATGGGACATCGATGGGGCTTTTGATCCTGCTTTCGAGCGTTGGCGTAAGGCCGCCCAAGGATCGAACAATGCGCATAAGAATAGAACTATCTGGGAAAAGTGTCATTCATTCGCAAGTATAATTGGAGATCAAATAAAAAAGTTGGCCCAAGTTCAGGAGAACGGTTTTGCTCAACTGCGGCAGATCATGGTCAGGCGTTATTCGGGAGATATATTGTCAACGGTGATGGCTATCAATCACCAGAAAAGTGGATCGGAAAGCTCGGGTACCCTGGCATCAGCGACATCAAACTCACCGAATGAAGAGATACTGGCTCTAAAGGATGAGGTGGCACGGTTGAAAGCAATTGTCTCCCGATTTCATCCAGCAAAGGTGGAAGAGCCAAGAAATAATGCTGAGGGTTTCGAACGGCAGTCTTCAAGTGTTCATCAAGCAGCCAGAAGCATGACGCCGGAAAATAGCACTCTATCAACGGCGAACGCAAAGACTGCTACTTCTCTGCAGTCTCCTGTTGGTCCGCAGGAACATGTATCTCAGGGCCAAGGCGCGTCGCATTCCTCGTCCGAGTACGCCGCTGCTCCTGGAAGCACCAAAATCGCAGCATCGAAGCTCCAGACGCAAGAAGGTGGCCAGATGCGTGTCAAATTCCGACTGTTGAGAAAATCCAACCGCAGCGAAAAGGCGCCGGATACCGAGGGCGGAGCAGTCCCTTCTCCAACTGACTCCGGCGCAAACTGGAAGGTGAAAAAACAGATTCCTCTGGATGGACCCCGACAGGGACGGAAAACGAGGTGGCCGCCACGATATAAGGGCCCTCAGCCGGCGGAGGTGATTACCCAAAATTCACAGAATCAGGTGGTCGAAAATCCCGTTGATTCTGTTCAGTGAGTCGGCTTGTATGTTTATATTTAGATGATGAGAGCGTTCTGATGTCTTCAGGACCGGTCATGTAATATTATCAATGGATGTTCACTAGTTTCATTGTTACATGAATCTCATCTCTTCATTTTTGTACTTTCCACAAAAAAAGGGCTGTATATAGACGTGGGATTAGCAGGTCTTGGAATGGCAAATTATGTATGGAGATGACGCTGATTCATCATCCATCTAGTCCAATGAGCCAGTGTTTAGGGATACGCATCGGGCAAGCCCCGTAATACTGAAAGAAAATAGCAACTTACTAATGTAGTGATAGAAAGTAACGAATGACTTTAGGTATTTCCTTCCTGAGATCAATTCATTCCATTAGAAGTATCATGAAACGCCCTTAAATCTCTATACAGTACAAAAGCTCAAGGGCGGTTAGTTAAAGTACATCGCATGGAAAAGATCATCATAAATAATGGTGATCAGGTTCAGAAAAAGAAAAGCCCTTCCGCCCAACGCCGCCAGATTGATCCCTATAAAGTTTGCATGAAAGACCGGAGTCCGAAAGGAGGTAAAACAGAAATCTAGACAACCCTCCATGATAAGAAGAGCATCGCGTGCCACATAACAGCAGAAATGCAGATGGTTCTCTTTTTGTGATAGATTCAATGGCCATAGTTACAGGAGGATATAAACGAGAGTGTTATCAACGCCTCTTTGCTGGATCAGCGCGCATCTTTTCCTTGCGAGCAAGCCTCTCGGCGACACGAAGCAGTGCGGAGCGAACTTCGCCCTTCGGGAAAGTTGAGATGTCATAGTAAGCTGGCGCGATTTCCTGCAGCGCATAGGTTAATACCCTGTATTGACCAAAAAAAACTACTGCAACAGCAAAGCAGGCTGAACTTACCAGAAGCCATTCCGGCTTAATTGACGTCACGGTTCTAACATAGTTCTTGGTTGTGAGCACGAACTCATTGTACAGAACCCACTCTGCGTCATAACCCAACACTGTGCTGGGATGGAGAAGGACATTCTGGTTGTCCTTGACTGTAATATACATGTTCTTCCCCTGGCTTTCTTTCTTGGCGACTTGCATGAAAAAACCAGCCACCAACGCCCGCCGGATGTTCTCGTAATACTTCTTGTCTTCAAAAGGAGTAGAGACAAGTTCTATTTCCTCGCGTTCCATGATGCGTTGGAGCTGTAGTCGCACATTGTCTGCAGCCTGAAGCGATCGAAGCGAGAGGAAATGATCATGGCACCACTGCTTGGGGTTTGCTTGCGCCTCTGGGCTCTTGAAGGCATGGTAGACGTTCAGGAGCGTCAAATGATCACCGTCAGGATGAGCGAACAGGGCTTTCATTTCGTCCGCACGCTTCCTCTGGGAGTGTGGGCGAACGAAGATCTGGGGTACGGAGAGCAAAGCGGTAATGGACAAGATCTCATTCGAGCAGTAGAATTCCGGCGAGCTGATCAACATCACAGCAAGTGCGGGGTCAAGAGGAAATTCGGAAGCTAGGCGCCCCAGAGCAGTCAGGTTGCCATCGTCATCCAGGCAAGCGAGATAGTTGAGCTCTTCCAAAGCTCTCATAAGAGTCTCCGGTGCAGGTGGATCCATCAGATCAAAGTGGACCAAGTCGTCGATACCAAGTTTCTTCAGTTCCAGTACTGTCGAAGACAAGTTGGATCGAAGAATTTCGGGATAGGTTTGGTCGATGAGCTCCTTCTTGAATGCGGCTTCAGTATAGAGGCGGAAGCATTTCCCGGGTCGTGTACGACCAGCACGACCAGCTCTCTGCTGCGCAGAAGCCTTCGAGATCGGAGACACCAGGAGGGATTCGACTCGAATACGAGGATTGTAGACTTTTTGCTTCGCAAAGCCAGGGTCCACAACATACACAATACCATCGATGGTGAGCGAAGTCTCGGCAATGTTTGTAGACACGATGCATTTTCTACCAGGTCGACCTCCTGGTTTCCGTGGTGGTGGTGCAGGCTCAAAGATCCGCTGCTGCATGTGCGGAGGAAGACTTCCATAGAGTGGATAGACCTTCATGGGTCCGGCATCCACCTCTCGCACCATCTCGTCCACTTCGAGGGATATCTTGCGCACAGCCTCTTCAATCTCCTCCTCTCCGGTCAGGAACAGCAAGATGTCTCCCTCAGGCTCCGTAGCATGGATCTGCAAGACAGTACGGATAGCCGCTTCAAGGTAATCCTGTTCCGGCTCGGGTGTGTAGAAGATCTCGACAGGGTGAGTCCTTCCGGGAACGGCCAGAAGAGGCGCGTCGTTGAAATAACGCTGGAACTTCTGTGCGTCTAGAGTGGCGGACATGATGATGATTTTCAGGTCCGACCGACGCTTTATAATCTCCTTGAGAAGACCCATCAAAACATCGGTGGACATAGTCCTCTCGTGGGCCTCATCAAGAATGATGGTGCTGTATCGCTTGAGGTCGTGATCGTTCATCGCCTCCCGCAGAAGCATACCGTCGGTCATATACTTCAGGATTGTCTTCGAGCTGGTCATGTCTTCGAAACGGATGCTGTATCCAACCTCTTCACCCAGCTTCACATCCATTTCGGCAGCGACACGCTGGGCGACCGACATGGCGGCGACTCGCCTAGGCTGGGTACAGGCGACAAGCTTCCGCTGCATCTGGGGGAGATCATCGTAGAGGACGAATTGAGGGATCTGAGTTGTCTTTCCCGAACCGGTTTCACCGACGAACACAAGTATCTGAGACTTCTGGTAGAGCTGGAGGAATTCATCCCTATATACATATGTGTCAGAATCCTAGCAATGAGAGAGAGAACAAGTGCGCAGCAGTATGTGTAACTTACCTCTGAGCATGGACCGGAAGATCGCGACGCACCTTCAGGATGGAATAATAGTTGCTTGAGAAAGGCTTGCCGGTGAAAGGGTTGATCTCACCCTCCTCAACCTTCCTGGCCATGGCCGCGGTCGTTTGGTGCCTCTTGAATTTGGCAAAAGGCCCGTTGTCCCACGCGCCATCGGTCCATGTTTGAGAGGACCCGTTGGAGGCCTCATCGGGGAACATGTGGGCAAGATACGGGTTGTCCCTGGGATCTATCTCGGTCTTGTCCTTGTCCGTCTTCTGCCGCTTTACGCGCGACCCGTCCTCGATGTCCGCACGTCTGTCGACCATGGTCAAGGCTGCGGGGCTCAGGAGGGTGTTGGGGAGGGAAGCAGCATGCTCTTCACGGTCCGCAGGCGGTGTTTGTGGCTAGAGAAAGATATCATCGGGAAAAAGGCGAGATAGGCAAGCTAGGCGAGGATCGCCACACCTGCCTAAAATCCCACTCACCGCCCGTGGTTTTGCCGCGGCTCATCGCCAAACCGCACAAGGAATACGACTCTCAAGGGAGCCATCTTCAGCTGACGTTCCCGGGTCAAACAAGGCTCATGCCCCTTCATCCCTTTGAGGTCGCAGTGATGGGCTCTGCGTGATGGCCTCTTGTCCTTTGTTTACGCTCTGTCTTTTGTTGTGACTGATGACCATATAAGCTGACATCTGGATTGACCATGTGCCTCCGCGTCCCACGTCGCGTTCTATATTTTTGATGAATTATGCAGTTAATGCGGCCAGCTACAATTCATACATAATAGCCAACAACTAGCCTTCGAATCCGTTGATAAATATCTCGATTTCTTATACGCCTTCTGGAAAACAGTTCTTTTCATCTTTACCGTAACCAAAAAAATGGAGGCCGTGAACGGCGCTGAGGATATGATCCCCTCGTTCTGTGTCGGCCAGCATGAGAGCAAGCGCTCTCTACCTGTGACCCCACAGACGGTTCAGAGGGCTCATGAAAGCGGTGTATGTCCCTATTCCAATCCCATTCTACTGTGAATGCAACTGACAATGTGGTGTAGTATGATATGCTTACGACCCCAATTACGACGCCTCATTTCCACTCGCGAGTACTTACCCTGCTCTCCAGCCACCTTTCCAACTCGCAACCGGCATCTTACGATGCCAATGGGACATTGGGGACATCGCACAACAGCAGACCATTGAAAATCCCACCATTGTCAGCTGCGGACACTCCTTTGACTCCCAATGAATCCATCAGCCAGCTGGTGGGGATCACCAGCACCTGGATAGACCTGTGCTCCCCCGATCCGTTGATCGCGGATATATCGCGCCAGGTATTGATGTTGGAGGTCGCGTATGCCGCCTTTTGTGGAATTAGCTATCTTATCATCCCAGGACCCAAACTTCACCATGGAGGCCTGCATTCCGAGGGGTTGGTGTACTACGCCAGAGCCGTCCAAGAGGCGCTTAACATCGGCCCATATATCCAAATCCACATCTGGCTGAGAATGGTCGACAACCCAGACCTTGAGATGGACGAAATGGGCGATCTTGCGCCATTCGCTCGTCAGGAGTTCCTGGTGGGTTCGGACGAGGAACGGACCAAGAAGGTGGACCTGTTTGGAACTTGGGATGCTTGGGAAGTCATCAGAAGAGTCTGTAAATACCACACAAGGCTTTTCGTAGGTAAGAATAGAAATTCCTCTTTATTTCTTTCTACGACCACCTCCTCCCAGGAAACTGTGAGCATTATCCAAATGTCGTTGCTAATCATCGATTGTGCCAGCGCTGTCCCTGCCAAAGCATCTTCCGCCCATAGCAGTCCAAACTCGATGGCATTCCGAGCCAGTTCACCTACTCACAATCGACACCACCTCATTCATCAAGAACCAAAAGGGGTATCCCGTCCTGTCCAAGGCGCATCAAGCTTTGATCGCCAGATTTATGCGTCTACGGACGCCGCCGTGGATTCTCCTTTGCGACGTCGGCCCCATTCCAGGGCTGGAAACAGCCGATGGCGTGGTTTTGCAGACGGGAACCGAACCCTCGATAGTATCAGACAGCTCGAATTTCCCGACCCTCGCTCAAGCTGCCGCAGCCCCGGGCAAGAAGCACTATGATCCGACCCCCCATTTGTCGTACATCAGGAACCTCCAGCGGAGGCAGCCCCCACGGAGTCCCATCGAGCGATTTGGTGTCGGATATCAGGACTTTCTGCAGGCGCCGCTGCAGCCGCTCGCCGTCAACCTGGAGAGCATCACCTACGAAGTTTTCGAGAAAGACCCCATCAAGTACGAATGGTACGAGCGCGCCATCGCAAAGGCGCTCCGCGACTGGGCGGAGCAGAAGAAGCCAACGTCCAGCCCGGACGGTCGCGTGGTCCTCGCTGTCGTAGGCGCCGGCAGAGGGCCGCTGGTGACTCGTGCCATTCGAGCCAGCGCCGAGACAGGCGTTGCCATCGAGGTATGGGCGGTTGAGAAAAACCCCAACGCATTCGTTCTCCTGCAGCGTCACAACGAGTCTATCTGGGGCGGGAAAGTGAATCTGGTCAAGTCGGACATGCGCAGTTGGAAGGGCCCGCGGAGAGAGGTCTCCCAATCTTCGCGTCAGGCACCAGATGCGAGTGAGAAGAATGTCTCATCAGACTCTCTGATGAGTGGTCCTCCAGAACTCGAGTTCACCCACACCCCCATTGACATCCTCGTCTCTGAGCTCCTGGGCTCCTTCGGCGACAACGAGCTATCTCCCGAATGCCTGGACGGCGTCACCCACCTCCTCAACCCTGTGCACGGGATCTCCATCCCAGCTTCGTACTCGGCCCACCTCACACCCATCGCCGCGCCGAAGCTGCATGCCGACATCTCGGCCCAGAGCGTGTCGAACCCAGCAGCCCCGGAGACTCCGTACGTGGTCATGCTCCATGCAATCGACTACCTCTCCACAGTTCAACAACCATCCGCGACCTCTACCTCGCTCTCCAGCCCTCCTCCTCCTCACCATCACCACGCAGGTAGTACCGGCAGCAACAATGCTGGAGCAGGAGGCGCGCGTTCCTCAATGTCCACGCCTCCTCCGATCCTCGAACCCCCGACCCCGATCGTGCAGACCGCGTGGTCCTTCTCACACCCGAACCCGAACATCACCCCGCAATCGCCATCGACGTCGGCCGTCTCGAACGAGCACAACGTGCGCCAGACGCGGCTGACCTTCCCCTGCCAGCACCGCGGCGTCTGCCATGGCCTGGCGGGGTACTTCGAGACGGTGCTCTACGGCGACGTGGAACTGTCCACGAACCCGGTTACCATGGACGCCAAGAGCCCCGGCATGATCAGCTGGTTCCCCATTTACTTCCCGCTGAAGGTGAGCCGTTGAATTCATCTATACATTACTTCCGCTGGAAAAAAAAAAGGCATATGCTGACGCCATCTAGACCCCCCTCTACGTCCCCGACAACTCCCATATCGTCGTGACCATGTACCGCCAGACCGACCACCGCAAGGTCTGGTACGAGTGGATGGTCGAGGTCTTTGCCTTCGAGCGTATCTCATCATCATCGTCGGCTGCTCCTTCGACATCAACAGGGAACACCAGCAGCCCCGGCCCGGAGAATAACAACGGGAAGGGCAAATGGAAAGGCTCTCAGCAGCAGAAAGAAGGCGGTGGTGAATGGCGGCGTGTAAGGGTTGGTATGAGTGAGCTGCACTCGAGTATCAAGGATGGGTGTTTGATGTGAACCTGTCTGATAATGACATGATATGATGTGTGACGTGTGGTCTGATTTAATGGTAATCACGGTTATGGGAAGAAGCCGACCAAGCTGATTTGGTTCGGGATGGACAGAGAAAGTGTGGGAGAGGAAAACGGCAGTTGTCGTTGGTCTTGGTAGCGTCATGGGGGGATCAGAACGATCGTGTTCAGCTCTATTTTGTCTATTTCCCAGTCCCTATTCCGAAACCAGTCTAAGAGATACCTTTCAAGATCCTCTGTTAGTAATTATTATCCAAAAAAATCAAATTATTACAAGAGGGCTCGACAAGTATTGATTATGGTATAAGGATTTTTAAGGGCGCCAATTGGACTGGTATGACAACCTGTCCAAGGCTAATCTCCCCTTCGATTAATTAACCCCGATCTCTCTATATAAATGACTCTAAGGATCCTCCGTGAGGGGTATCTATTTCCGACTGTAGTCGTTAGAAATTCGCACCCAAGTATATCCCTTGTGGAAGAAGGCCGAATGTGAGAGCTGATCCACGACTGCAAGATTCCAAAGTATTCGCTGATAGCGGCCTGGCATGTACCAGGATATTTCTACACCGTATGCGGCCATTCGTATTATGCAGTCCAACCTCATTCCGACAATAAACCAAGCAGATCAAGTCGAGTTAAAGTTGAGTTAGAGGGTGTGCCGTATCAAGATACCGTCCACATTCCGAGGTTGAACGACTCGAAAAAAAAAGGGAAATATTAGGTAAGAAACAGAGAATAATAAACAGAGGGCCGATCAGACAGGCAGCTCCGGGTAAGGAGCCGCGGATATATGAGAAACTCGCTCATGCACCTGGAGATCCTCATGCAGAATAGAAAGTTTGCTGATCGCGGAAGGGGTTATCGCCATGACAAAGTTCCAGACATGCCAAAAGACTCAAGACTCAGATCATGACTTTAGATCTTTCAGACGAGAACTCAGATCTTCAATTCGAAAGTGCAATTGCAGGCGGGGCATGAAGAGTGTTTGCCTTCTGTTCCATATGCTCTAGAGCCGGGATCGCTGCTTTAAGACTCTCGGTGCTGCCTCCCGCCCTCGTCGGGCCAGGACGAGGTGAAGGCGCAGGGGTGTTATTTTTGCTCTGGTGCTCCGTGAGCCCTTTCCGGATGGCGAGCACGGAGTCGACGATGACGGCATCGATGCCTTCAGCGACTTGGAGCTATTTAAAAATACCGTCAGCATGCCAAAAATTTTCCCTTTGCAAAGTCGAGCTAAAATCATGTTCTTACCTTCACGTTCTCCGTGTCATTGTTCAGGGTGCCGTATGAGACGCAGACGAGACCGGACTCCTTGACAACCCTGACAAGACGCGGGCAGAGGACGAGTGGCTCCGCATGTGAAACAACGCCCAGGAGGTTCCACCTAGACGCGAAGCGAATGGCTTCCTGCAAGCTACTCGCGCGTATATCACCCACAGGACTTGTCCCGGCATCTGTCAAGAACAGCACCGGAATAGAAGGCTGTTTGAAGGAGAGAAGGAGACAAATGTCAGGGTTGAAGCTGGAAAAGAGCATGTTGCGGCCCTTTCCCAGTTCATAGACCTTCGTGAGCACCGTGTCCACGAACGAGTTGAGTTCGACGGCATAGCTATCCATCTCCTCTGCCTCGGTTTCGTGAAGCATGGGATACTCTGGCCATCAATGTCAGATCGTCGCGTAACTGTCGTTTGGGGGCTAGTGATACTCACTCATTTCAATGTTGAACCCGACCGACATGGGTAGTTTCTTGAACAGCTCTTCCAGGGTCGCAAATGGAGCCTGGATATGATTGCCGCGGGTGTTACCTTTGAAACCTTTCTTCTTGAAGTCTCGAGTGTGCTTCATCCGCTCGTTCAACTCTGATGAATCATAGTCAGATCCTCCGACGGACATCGATCGCTGCCGGGACGTAGCTCCGTTTCGGACACCGTTCCCGGAGTCTATGACAGCTGGCGACGTAGGTCGTGACGGACGTGTGGCACGGTTCTCACTCAATTGGAGAAACTTCGATTGATCAGCAGAAGCGAGAAATAAAGACCATTAGGAAAGATGACATACCTGTTCTAGAGTGAGAGTGTGCACCGGGGCATCAATGCCCGTCTCACTGACGAGAAAGTCGTGGTAGATCACAGGGACATGATCCTTCGTCAACTGGACGTCTACTTAAATTAGTTGATTGATCATATAGACATGGGGCAAGACCTATTGCATACCGAACTAAGAAACGGTCAGCCTGCCTTCTGTGCACCTTGAGGCTCAAGGGTCATAAAAAAACTTACCTCAACGTATGATGCTCCCAAGTTGGCTGCAGCGATGAAAGACTGTATGGTATGTTAGAAACTGTAATCATCTCAAAAACGAGTGGACATACCTGGATAGTATTTTCTCCAAGCTGCAGAGACTTGCGGCTTGCAAAGTTCTTTCCGAGACCTTAAAAAGATGGGTTAGGATACCAGACAGGGACAGACGAAAACAAACAAGATTATAATCACCTCGATGCCCGATAACCATTGGCGAAGTCACACTCTTCTTCCAGTACGTTTGGTTCTCTGTGATGGACATATTGGGGTGGCTGAAGGGCGTAATGATCAGGAAATTGAACGTTACCGAGCCAATCACCTCGAGGGTGTTGGCAGCGACAATAGGCACAGTCACGTCGCCCTTCAGATTCATGCGGTTAGAGCCGATGCTGGGCTTGATGCTGGAAAGCAGTGCAACCCCGCGGCCCACGACCTGATCCTTGGAACCGGCGTAAGTGGGGATGAGATCGAACAGGAGCCTAACTTTGGTGGCGTCTGCGGTGTAGAATATTATCGGCTCTGTCGAGATATTCTCCTGGATGGGAAGATCGATGACCTCAGGCTCACCGCGAGCTCCGCTGGCCGAAACGACGATAGACAGCGCGGTGTCAAGCTGAGTGGAGTGAGCATTAGCCATGGGGATACGGTCGAGGTTCACTGCTTGAATAGGCTTCCGCATGTCCATGGTGCCAAGACTGACGAGGATCATACTTTCATCGGTGAGGTACCGGTGTCCAAAAGACTTAATAGGTTCGGGAGTTCGGGAGCCAGAACTCCCGCCGGTCGAAGAACCATTCGACTTCCGCTCAATCAATGACGACTGCGGTGGTGAAGACGAGGTAGGCACGGGAATGCTAGGCTCAGCTTCCGTGAGTTCTGGAGCCGGGGTAACTTCTGCCAGACGTCTCGCGATGTCGAGATGCCCCCTGAGGGCCGCATGCTCTTTAGCTGTCCAACCGGAGGAGTCGCATCTTTCGAGATCAGCCCCAGCCTCTATCAGTAATTCCACGACGCCAAGTGACCCATCAACGCAGGCGATGAAAAGAGGAGTCCAAGAGTACGTGTACTCAGCGATTTCGGTGTCCGCTTTTTGGTCCTTGGTGCCCTCCAGCAAGATCTTTGCGCACTTATCGTGGCCAAAGCGGGCCGCAACGTGGAGGGCAGTCTCACCCTGTTCGTCCTGATAATTGATGTCAACCCCCGCGTCAACGAGGAGTTGAACGATATCGACAAAGTTCGCCTTAGTCGCAAGGGCCAGTACGGCACTGGTCTTGGAAACATTCTTCCTTATTTTCGCCTTATCTTTGTTGGCGCCCTTCCAGTTCTCCGCGTCGAGAAGAGCTCGAGTGGTCAACGGGTGTCCACCAACCACACTCAGGTGCAGTGGAGCCCAACCCTCGTTGTCTTGCCACGACGGGCCGTCAATCCCCTCGCTGACGTCGAACATATCCCACGCTTGCAGGTGTTCTATAATGATTTCGCAGACAACTTTGAAGCCATACTGAGCACCGTAGTGAAGGGGGGTGCGGCCGGAGAGATCCTTGGCAAGCAAAGCTCCCCTCTGATGAGGACGAAGTTGGCCCAACAGATGCTGCAAGAGCGAGACGGCTGGATCATCCCTGCTGAGCAGCTGTGGTTGACTGGATTCCTTCACCACGGGGCGGGGCGGTTGCAAGGTAGGATGGGCAGCAGGTGTGATGTAGTTGGTAGTCTCGACAGGGAAGTCAAGAACCATTGAAGCGGACTGCTCCGAATCCGTAGTGGACTGCGATCTGCCAATGGAGATGACCAGTCGGTGGATGCAGTTGCGCTTGTTGATATCATCATCTTCGTCAAGGCTGTCAATCTTCCCGAGAAGCGCGGTGATGCAGGACTTTGCACGACAGAAAATAGCTCGCTGTAGAAGATTCTTCTGAACCTTGGGGTAGATCGAATCGCCCAACTCGTCAGCCGCAATCTTCAGCGTCTCGAGAAGCTCGAGCAAAACGTGTGTATCATCCTTGCGGAGCGCTTCATCGACAGCGATCAGCAAGCTGGATGGGAGGTTCAGGATAGGACGGGAAGAAACTTTCTTCAAGGAGTGGGAGGAATGGATCGAGCTTGCATCGTCCGAGCCCTTCTGGTCCCCAAGGACAGACAGCCAGTCATTTATCCTCTTCACGGACTCGAACAGGCGAGCGTTGGTAGCAAACGGCGACGGATCGACCTTTGTCTCGAGATATCGCTTCTGCGCATGAGCCCCAGGGATTTTCTTATCCAACTTCTTGGTGATCTTGATGAAGCCGCGACGGTTGACCTCTCCGTACCATTGCAGCTTGCGGAACTGACCACGCAGCTCGAGCAAGGCAGCCAAGAGGTCCTCCACGTCCTCCTCGTCCAGATGCTGACGCCCAACCATCGAGTGTCCATATCGGTCCTCGAGCAGCTTCAGCCGGCGGGAGAAATCCGCGAATTTCTTATTGTAGAAATAGTCAACATCCTCGAGATTTCGGTCGAGAGTGTAAAAGAATCCTAGGCAATAACAAGTCAGCAAGAATGCCCCCCTCTAAAGAGTCACGCTCGACAGATGGATATGAATCATTGCTTACCAGCAAGATCAGCCTCTTTCCCCTCCTTGATATCCTCAGCGGCGGATTTGATGAGCTTCTTCAGCGCCTTGTACTTGATGTACGACGAGCTCCACTCTGGGACAACATTGCGCGGGAGGTTACGTCCGAACTTCATGGTGGACGCCTTCTCGCCTCACTCCTGGAGGCGACTCAACAAAAAGACCTTAAGTCTGTTTTTTTTCCTCCTCCTCGGCGTCTTTCCCGCCCGCGAGCAGGGAGAGACAACTCTCTCCCGCTCAGTCCTTCGTTCCTCGAACCGTCCCTGAACGTCTCCCGCGGGGTAATCAAAATGTTGGCCTTGGCCCACCGGAGTCAAGGCCGTTCCGTCGACCGTCGTCTCTCAGGACGAGTGGCGGGGAGGGGGGGGGAAGATGAAAGGGAAACTCCAGCAATTTATGACTCGGGATCAGCAGCAACCGTCAAATCGGTAAAGAGCGCAGACGGACTCGACAAGCACAAAACAAAAGGAAAGGATGGAGATTCAGCGACGCCATGTATGTAGGGTCAGGGACGACGGGGCAGCCTTTTTGTCTTGCAGCTTGGGGCGTGCAAGCAGCTCCGGGCGTCGAGACTCGTGACGAGGATGGTGGGGAGGACGAGACGACGGAGACGTCAATCCCTTGCTATCTTCTGCACCGCGATCTCTCCGGTTAGCAGAGAAGGCTGCGAGGAACGGGTTTAGGGCGGCGCCGGGGCGGTGGTTAAGCTGGGAGCTGGAATGGCGTTAGAACATCTGGAGGCGTCTGGAGGCTCGGCGAGGGGCGTGCGGAGAATGCGAGTCGATAGTGCCTACCTAAGTACGAGACCGCGGTGGGCGCACTAGCCGCCGGAACGAGTGCCTGTGGAGAGTCAGGTGGTGGCGAGACGGCCGGCCAGTGGAGCAGAGCGAGCGGCCAGGAAGAATGGGTTCAAGAATAGGAGAGAGGGATGCTTCACGCTGCGACGAGTGGGAGGCGGCGAGACGAGCACACGCCGGAAGTGGAGGGAGAGCCGGGCGGATTCGCGGGCGGGCGTGCGTGCCTGGAGGGCTCTGATTTGCCTGCGGCTGTGCCTGGGGCAGCCCAGCACCAGGGGCGGAGCGTGGCGAGGGCTGGGCGTTGCGGTGCGCGCCACGGGTCGGCAGGATGATCCTGGGTTCGACGTGGTACAGCGGTTTCAGCTAGCAGGGACATCAGCCGGCCGGCGCTCTGCTCTATTAAATACCTGCTGTACGGGGTAGCCAGCTTCTTCACGGCACAGGGTCCCTGCCGGACCGGCCGGCTCGCGGTGGAAACGGCTCTCTCCCGCAGAGATACGCAGCATGAGCGACAGCCCATCCCAGTCGATCTATCAAACGCCCTAGAATGCGCATGCAAGCGCCGCTGCGTCTGGCCCAGCGGTCACCGCCTTTCTTTCCGCGCTGCTCCCCTGTACGGTAGCAATCGCGACAATCGTCCACCTGGAAGGCTGCCAGAGTTAGATACGTCATCGATGATTTATCCCGGATTCCCAAGCAACAACTGCTTGTGTGGTTATGTCCTGTAAGAATGCTCATGAGGAGAGAGCTTCGCAGGCATGCTCCTTCTGCTACAGTTGATGGTATTAGACAGTACTCCTCCATCCAGTCCAGGCAGACAGGACCAACCTCTCCGTCTCGGCCGGATTTGATGAAATTGGTGGTTATTCAAAGGCACGACAGGAATGGACTGCATCAGCCCCATTTCCCCTCCTCCTTCCCGGCTTCCCCCTGCTCCAGGCGCGGGCCGCCCCGTTTTTTCGTGCTCTTCGATATCAGGGAAGATCTGGTTCTGTCGAGACACAAGACAAGACGAGGCCAGCCTATTCGTCCGATGCTCAGGACCGAAAAGGCCGAGTCATCGCCAGATCGCCTTTCCAGATGCACAAAAAAAGAACCCGCCATCCATTAATAGATCAACCATTCCCCGCGTCTATCAGCAGCACGATTCCACACCAAGTCGCCGTTGCCAATGTATGATTTGTTGGGCATCACATGCAGCTACACAAAACGGCGGCACGAATAGATTGCCCGTGCCAGCTCTCGTCCCGTTCGTCGAGTCGTCGACGACGCATGGAGAGCGCGCAACAGCGGGCACCCATTCTTTGGGTATGGATTTTCCCATTCTTGCAGGACGGTTTTGCTACATGGCCCCAACCGCGATGCTGGCCAGGACGTATTTTCGCAAAAGTCCTCCGGGGCCAGGCCAGTCGATTGGACGGGGCAGAGGGATAAAGGATAAAGGACAGGGTCAGCTGTGTCTGGACGGCTTCACCAGGTTTGTCATACTCTGTGGTCATCGATGCCCATGTCGTGGCGCCGGCACGGCCTATCTGGATCACGAGCAAGAGATAGACCTGCCAGCTGGCCCGCTGTGTCCCGTGGCGTTGCGGTGTACTGAGTCACATTATTCCTCTTAGCCTCGAGCATGGATAATAGGGGACTGCGCAGGTGACCTCTGTAGGAGCAAAAAAGGTCGGGACTAGCTCCCACGTCTATCTTAGACTGGGAGCAAAAAACAAGCGAGCGCTTACACCGTACAAGCGCAAGAGTCCAGACGGGCCTTTTTGATCCATCCTGCTCTTCCCCTTCCGCACGAGTCTCTACTCACCACTCCGGTCGGCCAGTCCGCATCTGAGACAGCAGCAGTGAGTTGAGAGTGAGAATACGATAACATTACCCACCTGATATGCCGTCCCCTTTGCTGCCGTGTTCGGAGTTCCAGGGCACTGACGTAAGGCACCAATCACATGTAAGCATAATTGACCAATCACAAACGCTGCTGGCTCCCCGTCTCTTCCAGCGGTTGGTCGTCGAGTTACTGCAGATGACAGGTTGAGACGCAGATCAGGGAGCATGGCCCGCAATCGCCTGATTCTCCTCTCATCATTCACTGTGACGTGCGGGATTGTGTGCAAGGTAATCAGGGATGAAATCCGTCTGGCTAATCGGCGAAAAAAACGTATGTACTGTTCAAGGCTACCACGTTTACCGTGTGGGGTGTGGTCTGTGACGAACGCCGCCGCCCGACAGTCAAACTCAGGAATGAGAATCGTTGAAAGAGAAAAAGAAAACGATGGCTGTCAAAGGGTTCTCCTCCAGCGCTTTCTACCTCGGAATATTTCTTAATCTTTTTGAAGCTCCTTTATACATTATTACCATGGTCTGTCAGATTTCTGATTTAACCCGCATGCCTCATGGTGTCTGTGGGAATCTAGGAACCGCCTTTATCTAACACAGCAATTTAGATAACAACGACAATAAGCAAATTCTAAAACCACATGACCTGAACAATTAGTGCCCGTACGCCATCTCAACTTTCAAATCAATAATAGATGCATGGACCAGGAAAGTCGAAACGATGGAGATAATTAGATGAAACCATCCCCGTCGCCGGCTTTGGAGACAGCACCAGCCCTAGCTGCAAGCGCCCGACGGATGGGTACTTATCAAGTACGGAGTAGATTGATGGCCTTTCCAAGTTCCTCCGACGGTTGACGATCACCCCCAAAGCTCGAATGAGGTGCGCAAAGGGATAAAATCCGAGAGAAAGTCGATCGTCTGAACAATCTTCTTTCCTTTACCCTTGCTCCACCAATGGCTTCAGCGCCTCGACTCCCGCTTGGAGGACGGCAGGATTCGACGTCCGCTTCAGGCAGCCCTTCAGTGTGTCAATACCTCCGCATCGCTTCACCGCATCCCTTCCGCGGGCACCGATATCGCCTGATGCTGCGCAGGTCAGGTTCCGCACGCACACGACCCCGCGATGCACCAGGTCCTCGTTGTCCTCCTGGCAGAGACTCAGCAAAAGGTTGACGCCACGCGGGCGCTCCAGCACCGCTGCAACGGCCGCATCGTGTTCAGTCAGCATGGCCAGGGCGCCCCCTGCGGCTCTCCGCGTCGCCACATCATCGGCGTCGGTAAGGGCAAGAAGCACATGAAGGCGTTGAGCAGCTCGTTTGGAACCGTCGGTGAATTTGGCAATTCCAGACTCGCAGGCCATCAGATTGCAGACAAGCTCGCACGCAGCCCGTTGGATAAAGGTGTTGTTGGACAGGAGCAGTTCCTCCAATGTGGACCACGCCTGCCGCACGATGGCCTCGGGCGCGCTCGCGTCGGGGGAAGAGGCGAGATTGGTGAGGGCGAGAAGGCTCTCGAATACAGGCAGAAGGTCTCGCGGCCGATCGTCTGAGAAGCCACCGGCTTCGGGGGGAGAAAGAATCATCACCAGCGGTTTGATGGCCGAAGTGATCTGAGGAAAGCCAGATGATGGGAAAACGTGGGAGGGATTAACAGAGATAAGAATACGCGCGAGGGCGTGGGATGCGTTGTGAGTCGTTTCATTGAGCTCGGGACCGGAGTTTCCATTCTTTGGGGTCACAATGGACAGCAGAAGCTTCACAGCCCCTTGTTGCGCAAGCTTCCCCCGGGTCTTGGTATTCCTAGAGAGGGAGAGGAGTATTTTAGCTGTCAGGTCCTGGATAGAAGCCAAGTCGCTCTTGCCGCATTCAACTAGGAGAGGCATGACTCCGGCGTCGATGACGGCATTGCAACGCGTAGTAACATGTTGGTCGTCGTCTAGGGGATCTGGTTCAGCTGCAGATTTGGCCTTTGAGGAAGCGCTTGCATAGGCCTTGAGTTGCGACATCTTCTTTTGCTCCTCAGAGAGGTTTGGAAGATACTTGGTAAGATTATGTATGATCATCAGGCCCCCGTAAAGGACGGACGAGTCCGCGGTATTCGCCTTGAGCGTCTTGAACAGGTCCCGCAGGAAGGAGGAGTCCTTAGCAAGTTGCTCCTTCACCTCCGGTTTCACGGAGGAGTATGCCAAGCCTTCAATCGGGTTCTGAAGATTGTCGACCTTTGGTTTAGACATCAGTCCCTTAAACCGATCAACAAGTTCGTGGACACTGCTACTCTCCTCCTGAATCTTACCGTTCGATTCGGAGGTAGCATCCTTTTCAGATGTCTTAATCTTGGCCAGAATCACTGCGGCTAGCTCTGAACTTTTAGAGGTGCCGTTGGACAAGGTGTGAGACAGCCATTCGGAGCAATTCTTCGATATGGCGTCACGGCATGCTAGATCAATACATGCAGCATTCAACAACTCTAGCACTGCTAGTTCGACCTTCCTACTCCTTATTCCCTTGTCCATGATAAGCTCGATCGATTGCAGAAACCCTTCTGTTAGGAATAGCGTCGCCATGGCGTTGGGGACAACGGGAAAGACAGCCGCCGCAGCGGAGAAAGCAATAATCAGGTCTTCATTGCGACCTCTTTCCACTTTCGAAGTGATGAGCTTGGAAAAGCGTTTCTCGCCAACTTCCTTAGATGCTTCGAGGTATTTAGCAGTGGCCAGAGTAGCCTGACTTCGCAATTCAAGCGGCAGTCTGTTGTCGAGGGAGGAAAGTATCACGTCGAATCCCTCGTCGTCCACTAAATGCTGTAGCCTTTCTGCATCCACGGACAGGAGTCGTGCAATCCCCTTGAGGGAGCGGCCATCGAGATCGTGACCCGATTCCATAAGTTTGGCGATGAAAAGCTGGAACAGCTCGCTTTCGCAGTGCGATCGGACGTCCTCCGTCGGCCAGAGGGTGGGATCCAGCACGACCGTGTCCAGGCACATCGCTGCGCCATCACCCCTATCATAGATCTCATCAAAGAAGGTTGTGACCGAGACCTGCAATTGGCTTGCAAAATACCGCCGTACACTGACATTTTGGCGGACAAGGCCGGAGATGATCTCGTCTTGTGTGGAAGACAAATCCCCAGGCTTCTGTGCTAAGATGAGCTTCAGGCTTTCCAGGGCCTTGTCCTCGGGCGGGTTAAGTCCATCAGTGGAGAGATAGCGCGAGGCTTCCTTGCCGGCATTCTCGTCCTTTTGGCTGGTATAGCGTCGACAGAGGTCTACAAGATGATGGCTGTTCTCCTCATCTTCCCTGATCTTGAGGAAAGCGGCCTTGACCTCTGGGTTCTCTGGGGCAAGAGAGATGGCTTCCCGGAGGTTTCGTGATGCCGCCTGTAAGCATAGACGCGCAGAGATTAGCAATAGCCAGAAGGAGCTGAAAAGCAGCAACGGCTTTGTACTTACCTCCCGATGACCAGCATCTACCAACTCGACGGCTTCCCGAGCCAGGTGGACGGCGCGCTCTTCGTCCCTTTTCTGGACCATTTCCAACTCGACGTGAAGGGCGGATGCTTGAAGAGTTGGCCAAGACACGTCGAGATGAGTAGAGGGAGAGGCAAAAGTCTTTTATGGTTGAGGCGGAGGGCGGACACAAGTGGGAGGGGCCCTGGGTCAACCACCACGACAGCCTAACCGACGGCCCGCGTGGAGAGGCAGAAACACGGCCAGTATGTAGTCATGGGGACACAGGCTAGGCTGATAATGATGCGATGCTGAGCAAACCGGAGGTGGGCGCGTTCGTGGTGTTTTCTTTTTCTCTGCCTTTCTAGCCCACCTTTTCCTTGCTTGTGGCTGCGGAGACTAAATCCCTTGCCCCTCCTCCGGCCGATAGCGCATGGAGCCTGCAGAGATGCCGCGACGCCAGTACTGCTGTAGTCCCAACCTCCTGGGATGATGGAAGACGGCCGCGCAGGGCCACAAAAGGAGCTATGCTTGGCAGTGGACCAGAAACAGATGATGGACTGATAGATCTGACAACTACTGATAAGTCACAGCGCACCACCCCTGGAGCGGTCTACTGCCAAGATATGCACGGAGTACATAACTCGGTCTTCCTACATACGCGGCGAACAGTAGTAGCTCGGAACTATGCTCCAACCACGAGGGCCATCGGCGTCACGTTTCCGCATACAAGGGGAACACAGCAGCTGCTGAGTCTATATGGTAAAAAGCCCCTTTGAGAAGTAGGCCCTTGGACGGCCCCGAGCTCAGGCACCTGCGCCAGCGCCTCATCATGTATCGCTGTACGGAAGACGGAGGTCCCCGGAGGGAAGCAATCCGGCGCTGACGCCGACGTGAAGTCTTGAACTCCTCATGCTCTTAATAAGAAGTAGTCTTATCTGAACCCCGGCGAAAAAGCCGCGAAATGAGTAAGCGGGTGCAGTAGTACGTCACAGGTGTCATCCGTCCCATGGGCAGGGTTGGCCATTTTCAGGGCTCAGGGCAAGGGTAGGGTTCACAGGTCCAGTGACCTTCCAGCTGTTCGTATTTCACGTGCTTTGGCGTAGTCGCGCGCCTGTGAGGGCGACAGACACCTTGATCAGCTCTATTTCGGGAGCTCCAGATTAGCGCCTTTCTTTGTCTAGCGCAGAGCTTCATATCTCGAGTCTGATCTCGACGCCTCCAGGGCTTCAGGTGTCCAGCACCAGAAGGAGGTCATACAGGGCCAGAGACAGAGGAGGGGGTCGAAAGACGTGAGCTCCGATCAAGGCACTACTAAGTGGTGCCGGCTCTCTGTTCGAACCTCTATATCCTCCACGATGCTATCGCGCCCTCTCTGATCTTCCCCGCGCCACGATGAACGCCGTGGACGCTTCTGAGCACTATGAAGTCGGTACCAATGGTTAGTCCACTCCAGTTCTTGCTCCATAGCCCTGAACTTTGACTGATGTATCCGTCTTTTCAGAACCTTCCCCGTCCCTGCTGACCATCATCCTCGATACCAATCCCCATGCCTGGGCCTTACTCGAGGACACCCTCCCGCTCTCCAAGGCCGTCGCCAACGTTCTCGTCTTCATCAATGCGCATCTCGCTTGCAACTACACCAACGAGGTCGCGGTCGTCGCCGCCCACAGCCAGAAGGCGGCGTGGCTCTACCCGTCCCATGGCCAGCAGCATGAGACCAAGCGCTCCACTGATGCAGACGGAGATATTGAGATGAGTGGCCGTTCAGATGATGGCTCTGCCGCCCGCGCCGCTACCCAGGCAAGCAAGTACCGGCCCTTTCGCATAGTTGAAGAGCAGGTAACCCGTAATCTGCGGGAACTGCTCGATTCGACAAAGGCCGCCGATATCAGCTCGACGACTTCCACCATGATGGCTGGCGCTCTCACGCTCGCATTGAGCCACATTAACCGCCAAACAATCTCATGGGCAGATAAACACGGTGGCTCGAAGCTAGATGCCTCCACCGCCACTTCAGCGTCCTTGCTCCCGGGAGGTACCACCAGCACGGCATCCGCAACCGCCAATACTTCTACAGGCCTGCAGTCGCGAATCTTGATTATCTCTGTTAGTAGCTCGACTGGTTCAGCGCACCAGTACATTCCTATCATGAACAGCATTTTCGCCTGCCAGCGGCTTCACATCCCCATCGATGTTTGCAAGCTAAGCGGCGACGCTGTCTTCTTGCAACAGGCTTCAGATGCAACCAAGGGAGTCTACATGTCACTGGCAGAGCCACGCGGTCTGCTGCAATATTTGATGATGGCATTCCTACCAGACCAACGCTCGCGGCGACACCTGGTACTGCCGTCGCGAGTCGACGTCGACTTCCGCGCTGCATGCTTCTGCCATCGCCGCGTTGTGAATATCGGTTTTGTTTGCTCCATTTGCCTTAGTATCTTCTGCGAACCGCCCGAAAATGGTGACTGCCTGACCTGCGGCACGCACCTAGAGCTAGGTGACTACGGAGCTAAGCCCGCAGTTCTCGCACGCAAGAAAAAGAAGAAAAAGATCCGCACAAATGGAGCGTCTGGCACGGCTACGCCAACCCCGACGCCTACTCCGGGTCCTTGAGATCCGCTTGAACGCAGTTGCACACGATACACAGTTCATCAGAATGGACCGTTACCTTAGAAAGGGTTGAACCCCTATATCATCCCACTGATCCCATACACGGATAAGTGTCTGCATTCGCTTCGAACTCCCCCGGTGGGAGAAGAAGAAAACCAGCGAGAGATTGCTGTCGTATTTAGGGACCTAGGATCAAGAACATGCAAGAAGAAAGCCAAAAAGATCTACAAGTAGACATGAATGGACATTCAAGCAGCTGCGTTCCAATCCAATGACCACTAGACCGCATCTCAGCTCCGCTACCGATAGTTGTCGATTTCACCACTGGAAGAAGACAGGATACTACCAGAGACAGGATAGGAATCGAGAGAGCATGCAATGCCTATAACTCCATGCCTGCTGAACTCTCCAGGATGGCCAGCCGGTTCAACACAGGGGTGGAAGAACAAGGGTGAAAGAAAAAGCATGTCGTGAAGGCTCATCTGCTTGGGCTAGCGAATCAGGGGTAAAGGGGAAACAAAAGCCGCGTCGCTGTATATTAGTATTGCAGGACGCAAGAAGACTTATCGTTTTGACACGTCGTGAATATCTAGAGCCCTGTATCTGCCGACTCGAGGTCAGCTATATGAATGTCAGATACTGCGATCCCCTCTTCCGACTGAGAGCCCTGTGGGAGATTGTTCTTTTACCTCTTGTATCTCGTCGCACGACCGCCCTGAGCAATGCTGCCATGCCCATTGCTGCGGGACATGACGCAGACCGGCTTTTTGTCCTCGGAACTCATAGAAGCCAACGCCTGTATATTGTTTAGTTTTACCGACCGTTCTGGAGACGATTTAAGTAATACATACGAAGGAGTCAGTATTATGGCCGAAGTAGAGGAAAACCCCGTCTTTGGTCTTTTTGACCGCCATGATCCCAATAGCCCCTTGGCAGTGGCTGCTTTTGACACCAGGATGACCTGCGCATCACGGAAGCGGCATCAGTTCCAGATGCAAATCAGATGCCATACTTCAGGGGATTGAATTTACCCATGAAATCAACTTCGATCATTGCTCTCATAGCCTCATCCTCACTAACGTCTTCGAATACACCACCCTCGCCTTTTCGCTGACTATAGTAGATACGCGAAGCGCACGTACTAGCTGCCATAGTCGTAGCCATGTGTTCGCCGGTCCCAGAGGTAACCGCGGCGACACATGTCCTATCGGGGTCCTTTGGGTCCACAGGAATCACGGCTGTGCCAACGCCCACCAACGCTGCAGGGCCGACTCTGCCACGGTGTTTCATCCCGATACCACCAGAAGACGAACCAGCAGCGATATTTCCGTAGCAATCGACGGCAATCGCTCCAACGGTGTCAGTGATATCGTCGATATTGTCCTTGCGACCATCATTATCGGATGATCCGTGTAAAGAACGGGTTGAGCCTGTAGATGCCTCGGGATCATGCGTAGAAGGATTACCCGTCAGAAACTCCGGCGGCTGCTCTTCCCAAGGAAGTGTATCATCCATATATTCGCAATCTTCCTCTTCTCCCGAATCCCCCTGGCAGCTGTTTGTACCGGCGTATGGAGTAAGATTCTGGTCAGTCTGAATGCCGAGAGTACTGTTTGAACCGTCCGCAATTGAGGTTGGGTCATGGTTGCCAGCGGCGTTCGCACCGAAAGAACGGTTACCCGGCAGGTTGGGCTCTACGCTTGGGGAAGGAGAAATTAGCTGGGCGGCCGGATGGATTGTCATAGGGCGGCCCGTGGACGCCGCATAGAGCTCATTCTGACGTTCGACTTCCATACGTTGCTCGAGATCTTCGATTTCTTTCTGCTGAGCAGCTTGCAGGTCATGTCGCCAGCGAAGCCAGCGCTCCCTTGCAGGCGGAGAGATGAGGAAATCATGGGGGAGAATTGGAATTCCGTTGTTGTAAGCAAAGTCCGTGGCACCAGGTCCAACAAGGAGATTTGGGGGCACTCTATGCAAGGAGAGAGGCTTTGTTGAAGCTTCGAGGACAACTCGAGCCAGGGAGATCGGGTTCCTAATCTCTGCAACCATATAAAGGTCAGAGGAAGTCGGGGAGGGAGAAGAAGAAGGGCAGATAAAGTCATTATAGCTAGATAAGCGGAACAACAACGGAGATACTCACGAGAGACGGCACCAACTGCACCGCTCCGGCCATGATGATCGACGATTGTGGCGTCACACTCAACGGTGCCATCCACAGTCAGATTGCTGCCGAATCCAGCATTTGTGATTTCACGATCTTCCATGAGCTTGATGGCCATCTCAACTGCATCAAGAGCCGAACCCCCATTCTTGAGGATTACCATCGCAGTCTTGGCCGCACTAGAAACAGTCAGACAGTGGGAAACCAGAACCTGGGAACGAATCAATCGAAGCCGGAGGTTTCGAACGACGGGGAAAGTGCCAGGAGCTTCAAGAGTGACTTACTCATTGCAGGCCTGCAGATGAGTCTTTTCATTCAGATGACTATGGAATCCCGCTCCCGCGTGCACAAAGATGGCCGAGACATCTCCGCCTTCTCTGCGGCGGAAAGGCATGGTGTTTGGGATGGAGCACACGTATTCTGCCAGAAGCGCGTGAAGGCTCTAAGACTGAAAATAGTGCTGTACTCAAGACCACCAGACAGATTACGGTGGGAGGGTTGTCTGCAGGAGTCGCTGAGGATCGCCCTGCATGAGGAAGGAGGTTGAGTTCCGACGAGAAGACTTTCACAGTGCTTGAGAAGGATCAGACGGGAGGGCCGAGCAGCATTCACTGGGGTATTGCGGCTGAGTTCATAGCAGACCCGCGGTGCCCCTCTTAACCTCCAGGCTGGTCTGAGAGAGCTGGTAGTTCTGCAGCGGAATGGTCCTGTTGTGAAAGGATCCCAGCAGTGATCAATTGGGGGTAACAAGTGAACGAGCTGTGATAATGGTGGAATGGATCTGGTGGAGCAATTAAATAGAACACTGCTGCAGCGAATGATGGTCCTAGGTAAAGCTATGGTACGGTGAGGGAATTACAGGTATGCAACGAGAGAGAAGAGATATCCAGGGCCAGGCTGGATATGAGCTCTAGGAAGGCAGAATGAGATGATACAAATAGCAAGGCGATGTCTTGTTTCCGGCGGAGGAGACCCGAACAGCAGGACAATCAGTTAGTTTCATTTGCAGCTCCTTCCACTTGCTTCCCTCTCCATCAACCCCTCTGTCTGCGAGGAAAGCGCGGCCCCGTCCAGCAGAAGGCGTCCGCCCAGAAGGAGCGGCGTCCGCCATGGCGAGCCTGAGGACTTCCATTGTGGCTGCGATGCGTTTTTGTTGCTCGCCGTAGGGCTGAGCACATGACGTGGCTTGGCGCTCCCACCTCCCGCGACGCTGGACGCCGCCCAGAGGGACACGCAGCATCGACCGACGGCGCTGCTCAGCTTCTCCCCATCCCTGCGTCGACCCTCTTCTCCTTCTCGAGCGTGCCGGACGCCCCCTCCAAGTCAAACTTCTTTTGCACGACCTTTTCCTGGTTCTTCGGCCCCCGCCAGGTTTATCCCAGAGCGCTTGCCGCACCCCCTGCAGTCGGTGAACGGGGGAGCTGCGGGATATACTAGTTCAGCATGGCTTCCCAAACGCCAGCCGTTGTCATGGACAAGTACGTCGAAATTACAAGCTTCCTCGTCATCGAATATTACTGACTCTGCGATCCTTCTAGCGGAACTGGCTACTCAAAAATCGGTGGGTGTTAACCGGCCATGCACGGTTCCCGAGGTCGAGCTTCTAGGCTGACATGCGGAGCAGGATTCGCTGGCAACGACTCTCCTTCCTTTGTCTTCCCTACTGCAATTGCTACCAAAGGTGGTGCGGGCGGTGGAAGCTCTAGCTCTGGACGTCCGGCCGTTGCAAACAAGCCCTCATTCCTATCTGGAGGCGGCGCGTCAGGTTCCAATCTAGCCGCCAAGCGGGGGACGGAGGACCTGGACTTCTTCATCGGCGATGAGGCTCTTGCTGTTGCCAACAATCCCGGATACGGCGTCCACTATCCTATCCGTCATGGTCAGATTGAGAACTGGGACCATATGGAGCGGTTCTGGTCGAACTCCATCTTCAAGTACCTGCGAGTTGAGCCCGAGGACCACTACTTCCTGCTTACTGAACCGGTGCGGCGTCCATCACCACTACCCCTTCATAGTCTTTGTCCGTGTCTTTTAGACTGATCTTTGTCGACAGCCCCTGAATCCTCCGGAGAACAGAGAGATGACCGCGGAGATCATGTTCGAGTCCTTCAACTGCGCTGGCCTCTATATTGCCGTTCAGGCCGTGCTTGCGCTGGCCGCGTCGTGGACGTCATCCAAAGTGACCGATCGATCCCTTACCGGCACGGTTATCGACTCCGGTGATGGTGTCACTCATGTTATCCCTGTTGCGGAGGGCTACGTTATCGGATCTTCCATCAAGAGTATCCCCATTGCAGGAAGGGACATCACCTATTTCGTGCAGAGCTTGCTCCGAGACCGGGGAGAACCGGACAGTAGCCTGAAGACTGCAGAGAAGGTCAAGGAGGAGTACTGTTATGTCTGCCCCGATATTGTCAAGGAGTTCGCCCGTTACGACAGGGAGCCCGACCGCTTCCTGAAGCATACTGTTACCTCTCCCAACGGCAGGTCCGTGACCATCGACGTCGGATACGAGAGGTTCCTGGCTCCCGAGATTTTCTTCAACCCCGAAATCTATTCTTCGGACTTCCTGACGCCGCTGCCGGTCATCGTTGATGGCGTCATCCAATCCTCTCCCATTGACGTTCGGAGAGGTCTCTACAAGAACATTGTCCTGTCCGGTGGCTCGACGTTGTACAAGGACTTTGGCCGCCGCTTGCAGCGCGATATCAGGCATCTTGTGGACGCTCGTATCCGTGCGTCGGAGTTACGCAGCGGCGGTGCCAAGAGTGGTGGGCTGGAGGTGCAAGTCGTCACGCACAAGAGGCAGAGGTACGCTCCCTGGTTCGGAGGTAGCCTGTTGGGTCAGACGCCCGAGTTCAGAAGCTATTGTCACACGAAGGCGGAGTACGATGAGATCGGACCGAGCATTGTTCGGAGATTTGCGCTGCTGGGCGGGCCGGGAAGCTCATGAACGGGGATATTGGTTTTTGTTCGCCAGCCACTTGTCAATAGTTCTCTCATGACCTAGCAGGGATTACAGTCCGCATGCAGCTCTCATTTCTGTGGTTCTGGAACTTAGAAAGAGTACATAAACAATTCACATTCTCAAACATATTTTTTTCGGGTAATCCCAAACGATCTATACACAACTATATTTTATTGTATGCAATTCACAGTTCCCCTGACGAAGCCATACCTCCTTTTTTTTCTTACCCTATAACGCCCTTAAATGCTTTTTTTTCCCTTTTACTACACATAATTTATCTATCTACGCTTCTGACGAAACAGCCGGAGCCGCCGCCGCATCCCCTGACACCTTGTTCAGAATGGCCACGCCCTCGACATGTCCCGTCTGCGGGAAGAAGTCGAAGCCCCTGATGCTCTCGATCTCGTACCGGCACTTGCCTTCCGCGTCGCCCTGGACCAAGATACCCACGTCGCGCGCCTGCGTGTGCACGTTGCAGCTGACGTAGACGACGCGCCGGGGCCCGTAGGCGAGGAGCTGGCGCAAGAAGTCGTCGCTGCAGCCCTTGCGGGGCGGATCGATGACAAGTAGGGTCTCGTCGGGCGGGTAGGGCACGTCCTTGAAGAGCGTGGCCGCATCGGCGGCGGCGAAGCCGGTGTTGGGGAGGGCGTTGGCGCGGGCGTTCTCCCGCGCGGCGGTGATCGAATCGCCGGCGACGTCGACACCCAGGGAGGACTTGAAGAGCGGGGAGAGCGTCACGGTGAAGAGGCCCGAGCCCGAGTATGCGTCCAGCAGGTACTTGATCGGCTTCTCGCCCTGTTTGGTGTTCTTGGGGTGGACGTTCTGGCGGATGTACTCGGTGAAGCCGGAGAGGATGGAGTTGTTGTTCTGGAAGAAGGCGCCGGCCTTGTTCTTGAAGATGTAGTTGTCGACGTATTCGATGGATGTGGCGTTGTTGTCTGTGACGCAACGCTTCTCCTCGATGTAGTCGGGGTGTTCAATGCGGATCACGTCCTCCAGATCCTGCGGCGGGATGCTCGACAGTGTCTCTTTGATCATCTTCTGCTGCTCTTTCTCTGCAGTGCCATTCGATTCTGCGCTCTTCGATCCCTCCTCTTTCTTGATGCGAGTCGTCGACTCGCGCATCAGGAGCGTGGCTCCTCTGGGGTACTGGTGCAGATTCTCCGCAACTCTCTTCCTTTCTCTCTTCAGTCCCCGTCGGACAATGTCCGTTCCCAGAGGACAGTCTTCGATATCCATGTCCATCCGTCGGTTCTTGATAGTGTAGCCGATCGGGGGAACCTCCTTGGGAGGCTCTCGTTCCTTATTCTTCCCCCGTCCAGCCCCGCGGGGATTAGTGAAGTGTGGTGTAAGTTTCGTCCGGTATCCATATTGCAGCGGCGACGGGAAGGTATCGCTAATGGGGGGAATCAGCTCCGGTATCAGACCGGAGAAATTCGCATATGCCTTCTCCACGATCTTCTTCTTATGCGCAAGCTGGTCTTCGTACGAAAGCATCTGCAATTGGCATCCAGAGCACTTCCCGAAGTATTGGCATCCTATGAGAGAGTCGTTGCGCTGTGGCCCCGGCTCAATCACTTTGATAAAGTCCGTTATGCTGTAGGACAGATCCGGGAAGTGCCTGACAACCTTCACGAGGACAGTGTCGCCAGGCACGGAGAAAGGCACAACGTAGACATGGTCGCCATTCTCAGACAGTGCGAGACCATCGCCCGTCGAGGACAGCTCCGAGATTTTCAGTTCGATCTCCGTAAAAGGCTCTGGAAGCGCCGGGCGCGCCGCGGCGTCCCCTTGCTCGCCATCATGGTCCTTTTCTTGCCTGCTTCTCTTAAGAAGGTTATCTATATCGATTTGGAGGACCTCGTCAAATCCATCTCCTTTATTCGACTTCTCCGCCTTGGCCTTCTTCTGCTTCTTCGCCGCGGGCAGTTGCCTATCTGGAGAGCGCGACATTACAGCGGCGGGGAACTGCGCATTCCGGCGCGGGCTCCGCGCGTTGGGATCGTGATGGGTGGTATGGACGCTGAGACTGAATATGGCTGGGGAGAGTCTGTGCCGGATTGAAAGAAGAGAGCGGCGCCAAAGGACGCATGACATGGAGGAACACAATATTGGAGAGAGCAGAGCTGTGGACGAGCAGCGCGTCGACTCGCAGCCGTTTTGGTCTCTGCAGCTCGCATAAGGCAAAATGCGCGGACGGTGAGAGGCCGGGGCGGCGGGCGTGACGCCGCTCCGGACGCAACTCAGAATTTTGTCGTCTCCGCCGCCTTCTCCACCACGAACTGCAACCACCCCAACGATCACCTCAATTGGCCTCTCTACCGGCCTCTGCTGGCCAGAGAGCAAAGCTCGCCACCATGAGCGTCTCACGGCCGGCACGATGCCTCTTCTGCAGCTTTTCCCGTGCTGCCAGCACGGGCACTCGCGTGCCTCGACGACAGTTCCACTCATTCCCCGCGCTTGCCAACCGGAAGCCCAAGTACCCGAATATCAAGGCGTCTGATATGAAGACGCTGCAGGAGATCACCCGGAACCTCAAGCCGGAGGACTTTAAGCCATACACCGAGGAGGAGAAAGCGCGCCTGGCGGAGGAGTACTCCCCCGCCCAGATCGCCGCCATCGAGGCCGGAGAGGCCGCAATCGACCCGAAGGACATGGCGGAGCAATTCGCGATCAGGAGGGATCCGATGAAGTTCCACTACCTTGACGACTTCTCGACCATCGAGCCCGTGGTCGATAAGCACATCCGCGCGCCCGAGTCCAACTCGGACTACAACGCCCGGCTCAAGGAGGAGGACGACTTCGTGGAGGACTTTGCCCGCTTCTTCGCTCAGATGCCTGACAATGCGACCGCGGCGGACTGGGTCCGCTTCGCGGACTCGCTGCGTCTCACGATCGGCAAGGAAGAGAATGAGCTCAACCCCAGCTCTGCGCTCGTGCCGCCCTTGTTCCAGCGCGGGGAGTCTCTGAGCAAGGACCCCAAGCCTCTGGAAGAGCAGAAAAAGGAGGAACAGGAGAAGAAGGAGAAGGGGAAGGACTCAGAGGAAATGACGGACGCCCTCAAGAGGCTGCTGCAGGCTACCGGATACACCCTTGACGATATCCGGTCTCTGAGGCTGAAGACCCTTGTGTCCCACGCAGTCGTCAACCAGACACGTCTGGGAAAGGTCCGCAGGCAATACTGCCTGTCTATCGCCGGCAACGGAAACGGCCTGCTGGGCATCGGAGAGGCCAAGTCGGAGGAAGCGGGAGACGCCGCGACGCAGTCCAAGTACCGGGCCATCAGAAACATGCAGCCCATCTTGCGATACGAGAACCGTACCATCTTCGGCGATGTCGAGGGCAAGGTGGGAGCTGTTGAGCTGAAGTTGATGACCCGTCCCCCAGGTATGTCTATCCCCGCCTGGCGCCATTTGCCGCGGTACTAACTGACGGTTTCTTTGCTCTGCAGGCTTCGGTCTCCGCTGCCAGCACCTCATCTTCGAGATGTGTCGTGCGGCCGGTATCCACGACCTGGCCGCGCGGGTTGGCCGCTCGCGGAACCCGATGAACACGGTCAAGGCCGCCTACGAGGCTCTGAGGAGCCAGCGGCACCCAGAAGACATCGCGCGCGCCAGAGGCAAGAAGCTGGTCGATGTGCGAAAGGTCTACTACGCCGGCAGAGTTTGAAAAAGAACCTCCTCCTCCCTTTTTCTCTTCCAGCGTCTGAGCTCCACCCTATCGATCGAAGGGTTTCTCGGATAGAATCCGACCACCTGTTTCATTAGACAGCGGGTCCGTGATGTATCCAAGTCTATCGTCTCTCTATCGGGCATGTACGGCAAAATTGGACTGTACGAGTATGGGCATGAACGCCTTCAACGACGTTTGCTCTTTTTGTATCCTGAATCCCGAAATTACTCCCGCGGTGGTGTATATAATCGATTGCTTTGATTTCCCTCGACATGTGTATTAGCTGTATTTTTGCATCGGAATCTCCATTTTATGGAAAACAAATCAATGACAGGGACGTCACCACCGTTGAACCTATCCATTTCGTAACATTGAGTAGGCACCTATATAGAGAGCAATTGGCTCCAGAACTGCTAGCCATGTCCACTATTATCAAATATGCCACAAAAAGCAAAGACAAGCCCACTCAACGCCGACCCAACACAAACATAAAAAGCCACCCGGATATACATGTCCATTCCACCAGTCCATCCGTCTAACATTAATCTCATTTTGCGTTTCCCCCTTTTCCTTCCCCTCCTGGTCCAAGTGCAAGTGCAAATCAAAATCAAAAAAACCAAGCCCATCACCATCCGCCCGCAGCTCCATCATCATCATCATCATCATCATGAAATGCCTCAATGTCCCAACGTCAACGTCAACCTCAATGCCGAATAGCAGTGACATCGCCCTCCCCCTCGCCCTCATAACCCTCCCCACCATCCCCACCGTCCTGATACTGCCCCTGTCCCTGCCCCTGTTCATTCTCATTATCGTTATAGATCTGCTGCTGCAGCACGATGCTGTACACGCTGGCCTTGAGCAGGGTGCACACGGTCGCCGTCTTGCGCTCCAGGAGGCGCAGGCCGTCGAGCGTCACCGAGGCCGGGTCGCCGGCGAGGTGGTCCAGGGCGGATGCTAACTACATTATATCGACCTGTAATGTTAGCGACATGAACCCGTTTTTCGTTTTCGTTCGTGAAGAACAGCGGGGTTGGGAAAGGTTGGGGGGGGGGGGGGGGCATACCTTATTAACATTATCAAGCAGCCGGGCGTACTCGTCCAGGACTTCCTGCTCGAGGTCGGAGACGAGGGGGTTCGCGGAGCGGAGGAGGGGGTTGTTCCTGATGGGGGTTTCGTTGTTATTGTTGTTGTTGTTGGCGGGGTCTGCCGTTTGTGCGTCGTCGGAGTAGGACATTGTATTTTTTCCCCTCTCTGTTGTTGAGTTGAATTGTGTGATGGCTATGTTAGGTATGTAGTTATGTGTCCTTGGACAGGTATATCAAGGTAGGTATCTATCAATTCCGAATTGTACTGTACAGTACGGAGTAGCTCGCTCAGAGTGGATACAGTGGACGCAGGAAGAGGGGAGAGGGAGGTTCGATGAAAAGTGGAAGAAAAGGAGGACGAGGAGACGTTGAGTCCGTATGTATTTTTATCTGACTCGACTCGATTCTCCCCGCCGTCGCGCTGCGCAATTGTGCACTCGTGATGCGTATGTGCCGTGGGGAGCCTGCGGGTTCCGACGTTGACTTATCCCAGTCGAGCTTGTCTGCCCGGGCGGAGACACGCCAAGAACGCGTTCCGCGTACGGTGCGGGATTCCGCTCAATCTACAGTACAACCACCTTCGGAGTACTGCCTATACCTCCTAACCATCACTGGAGTGTACACACTACTTGCTGCAAGGATAGTATTCGAAAAGCGGAGAGACAAGATTTTGCCAAGACTCGCAACTACCGAACTGTCAAGGAATTCGATGATCGGCCTCAAATGGTATTGGAGATACGCTACTCGCTAGATAAAATGACTGCAAGCACAAGACTTCGGATGTAGGCACCTGGCCTGCTCTCAGGATGAGAAGACCGCCGTGGCGAAAAAAATAAAATCCAGAGCTCGTATCATCTCTTCTCATTCTCGTCTCGTCTCATGCCATGCCGCTGGAAAAAAAAAAAGCAAAGGTGAACACATCACACATGTTGCGCTGAAGGGGCTCCCGAAATCGAAAACGCCGTTCTTTGCAAACAGAACGTGTATCGCACCTGGAAAAGCATGCAAGACGTTTTCGAAACGAAAAAGATCCAAATCATGACGAAGTGGGAATCAGTGGGAGCCGCGCCATCTACAAGAAAAGCCCCTGGAAAAGACAACAAAAAGGAAAAAAAAAAAAGCACAGGAAAACATACTGACGCCAGCGCACATCGACCATAGAGCCGGTCGATCTGCCACAACCAAGCAAGACGATGGGCAACGAAACGATCACACCCATAGGTAAAACTTGGTACACTTGTGCCGGCCACCAGTGGAGATATCCTTAAATGAACAAGGACCCGACCTGGCCTCCAGACCCTTCCGTAGTCAATCGGCAAACAAAGACGAGAGACAAAACGCAACAAGGCCAAATCTCGTAGCACTCCAAACACCAAATTATGATCTCAACAGGAAAAAAGACTCTTCTTTTCTTCTCGAACGCGGGATTCATTCATCATGGATCAGGGTCATTAAGAGGTTCCATCATGGGAACGGAGTTCAACCTCCTGCCACGGGTGCAGGAAAAGCGGTAAGACTATCCGGGAATACTGACGGTGGCCACCGCCATTGATTCCCTGTTAGTATTCATCATCATGATGCAGCGTGACACTGTTGAACTCCTGAAACGGATCGGCCTCCCCACCAGGGGTAAGACCGCTGTTCGTCTTACTCGTACTGCTTCCACCGATGTCAACACTTGCGCTGTCCTTGATGTTGCGGAAGTTGACTGCGTCGATCGCACGACCCTCGCTCGGGATCATGGGTGGCTTCATATGGCGGATCAGAGCCCACTGCGTTGTCCGGAAGAAGGGATGTGCCTTGACGTCCGAAGCACCTGCTCGAGCACCAAGGCGCTTCGTCTCGTCCTTGATAAGAAGCTTACGGATCAGAGACTTGCAGAGATTTGAAATCTGCTGCACCCCAGGATGGTCCGGGAAGGGAACTTCATCCCTCAGAATATTAGCAAAGGTGGCATTCCGATTCTTCCCTTTGAATGGTGTCGTCCCGTAGAGCATCTCATAGATCAAGATGCCGAGCGTCCACCAGTCCACTGCACTGGTATGCCCACAACCCTTGATGACTTCTGGCGCGATGTATTCTTCCGTTCCGACGAACGAGTTTGTTCGGAAATCGGCAATACAAGACTTTGTGTCGATTGCCGGCAGTGAGTTAGAAGTTCCGTTGCGTCCAAGAATCATAGTAGGAGCGCCTCCTGGCCCCGATTGTTTCGACAGGTCAAAATCTGACAACATGATGTGGCCCGATTGGTGCAAAAGGATGTCTAGATACGGAAATTAGCACCCCAGTATTGCAGGAGACGACGATTGATGGTCACATACTTTCCGGCTTAAGATCACGATAGATGAAGCCCATAAGATGGAGATACTCCAGAGCGGCCGTGACCTCTGCAGCATAGAAGCGAGCTGCGTCCTCTGGGATGCACTTCCCGGGACGAGTTTGAAGAGCTAGGATGCAGATATCAGCCATCGTGCAGACCCAAGGGGGGAAACAATATCCAAAGAAAAAACACACCTCGGAAAAACTCCCCACCGCTGCAGTATTCCATGCACAGGTAGAGGTAGTCCTCCGACTGGAAGGAGTGATACAATGTCACGATGAAGGGGTGGTTGCTCGTGGCCAGAATCTCTTGCTCCGCCAATGCCCGCTTGATCTTATTCCGCTTGATCATTTCCTTCTTGCTGAGCACTATTTGTTTCCGTCAGTTGCACACATCCTCCCATGTACGTGAAGACAGCAGCAGGACAACACTCACCCTTCATCGCATACAACCGACCCGACTTCTTCTCCCGAACCAAGTACACCTTACCCACATCACCCTTGCCGATCAACCTGATCTTGTCAAAGCTTCCCGGCCCGACCTCCACGTTCCGGACCTTGATCGAATTCGAACTGTATGTCCGCCGGAAGGTGGCCGAATTTCTGATCTGGCCGGGAGAAGGGATCGTGCTATCGGGCCCGACTTTGGGGACCGACAAATTCTGCTCGTTGTCCCGGGATTGATCGACGAGGCTCACCTTGGGGTTGTCGCCTTGGTGCTCGACCAGAGGTTCCTTGCCCAGCTCTGCCGTCTTCGGACGGTCTTCCGAGCCGTCCCCGGAGAAGAGCCCCTGGGCGTTGGGTGCGGACGCGACACGGCGTAGCTTCCGGGCCAGCTCCTCCTTGCTCGCGGTGGTCGCCTGGTCCGCGGAGACACCCTCCACCTGCAGTTCGGGGGTATTGGGGGGAGAGTCCTCATTGCGATGACGCAGGGCCGGCTGGCCCTGGTGGGCGAAGTAGGGGTTGGCATGGGCCGTGGGAGACAGGCATTCCTCGAGCGGATTGCCCTCGCTGGCGACGGTGGTGGAGCGACTGCGGCCAATGGTGGGCAGAAAGCGTGATTGCCTGAAGCTGGACTTGGACTCGGGCTTGAGCGCGTTGGAATGGCTTCCCTCCCTGTTGTCCCGCTCACGGTCACTGCCGCTGTGGCTGCTCCCGTGGGAACCGTTGCTGCCGGAGCTGTTGATGCGAAAGAAGTTCTTGATCCTCGCGGGGAAGTGGCTGTTGGACGAGTCGTTTGTGTGTTTCTTGGAGGCCAGGGAGAGACCGGAGAAGTTGCCGCGCTTCTCAGACGGCACCGCGTGAGCGGACGCGTTGGACGAGGCAAAGAGCTGTGTCATGGCGGGGGCGCTGCGTGCTGCAGCAGCAGCAGAGATGATGGTAAGAATGGTACGAGAGGAGGACGGCGAAGCGTCGGGTTCCTAGGGCGACAGAGCGAGAGAAGGACGGGGCGAGGGGCGACGGGGGGGAGAAGCCCGGTGGGAAAGGACAGCTGCTTAGCAGGCAGGCAGACGACGGCGGAGGGGAACGGGCGCCGGCACCGGGAACGGGAGCTGTCGGGGCTTGGGGCGTGCTGGCGACGGGCGGCTATCTTGTCCAGAGAGGGTCTCCACCCGGGTATCGAGGAGAGGCAGAGGCCGCAATCATGGATCAAGAACGAGAGGACATGGGGAGAGGAGCAGAGGGAGAGAGGGATGGAGAGAGAGAGGGAGAGAGGGAGGAGACGTGAGGAAAGGAAGTGAAGTTGGAATGAGCGAAGCGGGAGTGGAGATGGGCGATGCAACGGGACAACGCCGCAGCGTGTCAGGCACAGGCACGGGGCAGCAAGAGGCTGCGGCGGCGGCGTTTCAGCTCGTCTCGCTCTGCCGGCCCACGGTTCGACCTCCGGCCCTCCTCCGGCACATCGGGTGATGGACCGAGCACCTGTCTGTATCTCTACATGCTATGGCGGGAGATCATCACGCCTGCACAGGACATCCTATGATTCTCCATCGTCCTGGACTAGGTATGCACGTTATGTTTCCGCAACTAGGTACAGCGTCCGCTTCGGCTCCTGGTACGCCAATCGCCGTCTCCCGTGCCACCAACAGATAACCCTGATAGGAGCATTCCTAAAAGCATACACCACGTACATACATCATCAACACTACCAACACGGCTTCTCCAACACCCAATTCCTGCTCTCCAATGTCACTTTTTTTCTTTCGTTTTCTTGTGAATTTTTACCTTTTTTTGTCTTTTTGTTTTATTCACTTTTTTGGATCTAGTCATGCACCAGGGTGGTTGATACGATACTTGTGCATCATGTCCCGTTCTTCCTCTTCAATTCGTCGGAAGAAGTTGCGCACCTCTGCCGGGCTGGCCTTCTCCCGCACTTTCTTCTTGTACCACGAGTTGTCGTTGAGTTGTCCGGTGGCAGCGTTGCCCGAACGGCCGTCTCTCCGCTGCGTCGGAGCGGCCGAGTTGGATGTTTCCGGGTCGGGCATGTCCGCAGGCCCGTCAAAGGGCGGGAGAAATGCGTGTGCGTTGATGTTCTGCGAAACGGCCGGGGCACAGGCCTTCTTGGAAGATGAGCTCTGATCCTGGCCGTGCCTCCACAGTTTCAACATCAACGGACTTCTCTTCGCCTCCTCCTGGTTGGCAGGCTCGCTGGATGGAGGAAACTTGCCCGGTCCAGATCCCGTCGCAGCTTGTGGGCTGATTGTCTGGATCCATTTGGCCGTGTCGCGGATTTTGGGCACTCGATCCCCGGCCCTAGGCCTGGCCTTGCTGGTTCCTGGAGCAGCGCCAAGGGTGGCAGGGTCTCTGCGGAGATGTTTTTAGTCGTTGCGTTATGTGCATCGTGGAAGGTTCTACTCACTGGTCCCGCGATAGCTCATCGCTCGTCCTCCCCTCGTTCTCCCTCCTCTCCAACTCCCGCGCGAGCCAGCGTTTGCTGCCAAGATCAGCGCGTGTTTCTGCGGGCAGGCTCAGCGTGGATACTTACTCTCCTTCCTGGATCGTTGCCCACGAGTCGGTTGTCGAAAGATAAGAATAGCACGACTTCTCATCGTCATCATCGCCAGCTTCGTCTGGCACGCGTTGGACCCTGTCCACGGATTTGGCGTTGCTCTCTCCGGATTTGTGCGATTTTCTCTTCCTTGATTTCTGTTCGTTGGGATGAGTAACCGCCTTTAACGGAGCGGTCACCCCTCCACTGTCGCGGCCTTGCGCGGCGCACGCTGGCTTGTTCCCAGACGCTTTCGAACCGGATACAGGTTCATTCTCAGCTGAGTTACCAAGCCCTTGCTGTTCTTGCTGGCTGGCCAAATCACCTTTCAGGTCAGAGCGGGAAAGTCGTTCGGTGACGATAGCGAGCTCCTTGAGAAGTCCATCGATAGCTTCTCCGCGTTTGGCAGCTTCCTCGATGCGGTGGTAGACTCGACTGATCTCAGGTGGTGCGGATTGCGTGGGAGTCGTCCATCCGTCACTTCCGGTCTGTTCATCTTTTGCGTTACTTGCCATACCAGGATAGATTTGAGTATCTTGACCGCTGATGTTATGATTCATGTTTCCCGCCCAGTCTTGATGTGGCAGTTGGTCGCCGTAAGGAATACCAGCGTTCGCTCTCAGGTCTGCGTATCCGAAGCCGGCGGGGAACGAAGTCAGGGAGCCTATTGTCGGGAATTGAAAAGGGAAGGTTGTATTGAATGGCTCGTTTGCCGGCACCATCGATGGCCAACTGCTGGCAAACGGAGTTGGGGCCCAGACGAAAGGAGAACTATTGGCAGCGAAACTGGACATCCATGGTGTCGTCTGCACATTGAGACCGTTTGGGAGCTCTCCTGAGCGGAGTTGCGGAGGTGCAGCTTGCAAGCCTGGCGGCGGTGCCATCTGCGTATCTGTCGCTTTGGCCTCCTGGTTTCCAAGGCTTGACTCAAGCTGCTCCTTGTACAGCCGCAATGCATCCAGCTCCCGCACAAAGCTCATCCGTTGCTCAACCAAGATCTTCTTTGAGTTAGGATCCAGATCCCAGCTGTGAAGGGCCATGTATCGGTCAAGGTTGGCCAGCTGAGCAGAAAGTGTTTCGTGTTCCTTAGTCACCTCCTGCAGAGACTTGTGTGTGGTTGCATCTTGAACAGCTCCCGAAAGGGGAAGTGACTGTGTGAGAAAGGGTATGGTCTGGTTCGCAACCTGGCCTCCGCTGATGCCGGACAAAGGATAAAAAGGAGCAGTGTTCGACAGCGGTAAATTGGTGGCAGATGGAAACACTCCGAAAACCCCTCCCGTTGGGATTCCAAATGATGGTCCTGCACCGGCTACAGGCTGCTGATTTGATGAAATAAAGGAACCCGAAGGCCTCTGGGCTGGCAGAGTCTGGCCATTGTTTTGAAGCCAGGAAACCTGGTCTACTCCGGCATTATACGCAGCGTAGTTTGGCAGGACAGTCACGCACTCCTGGCCCACCTGCCCCGGCTGAAGAGACTGAGCGGCATTTGGCGCCAGAGAAAACTGCTGTTGCAGAAATGGCGTTGGGAACATGGCGATTGCCTGCGGAAGACCTTGTTGCAGACCCGGGATCCGTTGCTGCAGCCCCGATCCATCAACACCTACTAACGGTGTTGCTATTCCAGGCATGGTGCCTGTAATTGAAGGAAACTCGGCAGCAGTGAAGTTGTTATTGGTGTTGGTGTTGTTGTTGGAATCGCCGCGACTGTCTCGAGCAGACGTGCCTTCGGCCTTGATGCTCTGTCCGCCCTGTGTTGGAGCCGCAGATCTAGGTCCTTTGACAGGATCGTCACCCTCCTGCTTCTTTACTGGCAGCTTAAACTCCGGTGCAGGAGTCCTTGGGTTCATGGGCACGATGCGACCACCTGCCGTAACGCGGTGGTGCTTTGGGGACGCGTGCTCCTTGAGGAAACGCGCAAAGCCAGCGTCCATCTGCGCCAACGTCCCATGGGGTGCGTTGTTTGGCTGGCGATATGGATAGCGAAGACTGGCCCCCGAGCCAAAGGGAGACTCTTCACTTTGGTGGCTGACAGAGACGCTCGAAGCTACACGCGAGCGGTTGACAGACCGCTCTGTCAGGGAACTCGTGTTTGTTTTGCGCCGGCTGAGCAGGTTGTCTACAATCAACAGTCAGTAGGAGGTATCTTCCTGCACTGAACATGACATTTGACGCACTGTCAAGAGCATGGACACTGAATTTGCCAATGTCAATGCAAGCAGTCTGTCTCAAGGACAGCAGGGTTGGGATGTCGTATTTCCTTTTAACGTTCATTTTAGACGATACCGGAAGACTATGACGGTTTGTACAGTACAGGGTGGTAAAAAGAGTGAGGGCAAGACAAATGGGAGACGCGAAGGAGGAACGTCTAAGGGTGTCTGTGTCTTCATATCAACAAAGCATTGGATGTTGTGTTAGGACTGGGGGAAGGCGGGCCCCGTTGTGAATCAGGGCAACAGCATCCCGTGATCTCGCAGTGGTTAGCATGGCATGGCCAGGGCGGGCTCCGTCTAGTTCCATGTGAATCAGGAAAGAGTCAAGGGAGATAGATGTTTGGTCTGTTGAAGAAGGAACCCTCTTGGATCTTGGATTGGAAAAAAGGTACACTCTATTTGTTAAAGGCCCCTGATGGTATCAAGATATAATATTAAGAGAAAGCTGAATGTAGTATTCTAGTAGATACTGTAAAATGACTGGGAAGTCGGATAGTAGAAAGAACCCCCTGACTTCAAAAAATAGATAAAAAAGCAATGGAGCCAGCGCCTTTAGACACTCTCACGAGCCTTGACTGGATCTGCAGATAGGCTCACTTGCCAATCATCCTCATCTCGCTCGAAGCTGGGCCGAGTCTTTGGCGCATTAGCAGAGTCTGTCTTATCGGCCTCCTTCTCCTTCTCCTTCTTTCGTTCTGCCATTTCCCAGCTACCCACACGTTCATGTCCCCTTACGACAGCCCCAGAGGCACTATTCTCCCCTGCGTCCGTCTCCGTGGTCTGGACAGCGCCTCCTGCCGGGCCCTTAAATGTCACATCGCGGTCGCTGGCCAGCTTGCCACTGCCTTTGAAACCTCCAAGCTCAGACTTCGGCCCGCGGTGAATCCGCATACCGCATAGAAGGAAAGCAAGAGCAGCGATGAAAGCTAGGGTGATGAGAGTAACGCACGCGCCGATGACGCCTGCGCTGCCGGCATCCAATCCCCGATTAGAACCAGTAGAAAGCTTGTCCTCCACCAGACCAGAACAGAATACGGTACTGGAGTTGCAGATGGTGCACCATTCCTGAGTGGACGGCACTAGAATCTGTTCCATTTCCGATTTGAATTCGGTATACGAAATGGTAATCTGGCTCGGACCGTGGCCGAAGAGCGGGTAGTATGTGAATCCGACTGAGGAATTCGTGCTATTGCGAAGAAGAAACCGCACGTTAAGGTCAGAAGCATTGGGGTATGCAGAACTAGAGGAGTCATTCTCAAAGCTGTACAGCTCGAAGACCAAAGAAGCACCTCGCGTCGGAAGGCCGTAGAAGTTCTCATGCATTGGATTTGCTAACTGCAGTAGAGCAGCAAGTGCGACTGCAGGTTCAAACCCTCCGAAGACAAGGGTCATTTTCCCACCAGAGCCCTGACTTCGAATGCTGGCATCGAACGCTTGCACAACCAGCTGCGCGAGAGTCCTCCCAGCGATTGCGCGAATTCGGTCCCCTTCGTAAAGGCCCGACGCAGAGAGGTTTCCGTTCGTCGCAAAGATATACTGGTCAGCAAGCCATCTTGCACGGTTCAGGTCCTGGAAAGTCACAAGACTGCGTAGGGTCGAATTGTGCAGATATTCGTATTCAAGGTATTCCGAAATATAGTAAGCATTTGCATAGTTGGCCGAGTAAAGCTTGTACACTCCAGACAGCGCAACATCATAGAGATAGGCGTAGAGAGCTGCCGAGTCTTCAGCGGTCTGCTTAAACTCGGGGCTGTTTTGATATAGCCATTGGGACACCATATGCATGTAACAGTCGGCCTGACCTGCTACTGCGATGGAGTTCGAATCAGTCAGGCCAGCGGTATAGATCCTGGGGTACTGGTAGCCATTCAGCGGAGAATCAATCACAGACCCGTTTGCCAATATAGAGGTGCCATCGATATAGGTCTCGTTGTAGGAACGTTCGAGAGGAGGATAGAGCCCCTGCATGAAGGCCTGAGCAGAGGCGGCAATGAATTGGTCCGTGGTTGAATATATATTCACTTGGCTGGAATTTAACATGTAGGGCGAGATCATTTGAATTCCCGTTGAAGTAGTCCCATTGGCGATTGGATGGACATATCGCTTTCGGAAGATCGAGCCGGCAGTATACAAATCTTGTGCCCCCAGCGACGTCAAGGTCCTCGATTGAGGAAAGAGAGTCGGAGTACTGTCACCATATGTTGTAAAGGCAAAGACGGCCCAGATTTTCTCCTCCAGGTCTTGAGCCCAAGCGGGCGCCGGCGCCTGGAGCATGAGAGCAATAACGGCACAATGAAACAGTCGCATCCTTGCTTCGATGTTTCCAAGTGAGCTGATTGGTACCGTGAGAGCAAACGAGCTACCTCCGAATATCAGGAGCTTTCAGTCTACTGTGGAAAGTGCCAGGGAAATGTTTAGGAAACTCATAAGAAACAACAAAGACGCATGCTTACGGCCACCATGACCGGGAAACAGCATAGAATAAGTATTAGTAGGAGCGAGGAGAAGCTAGACAGGCGAAGCAGTTGTCGGATGACCTAGGACCAAGGTATCCGCCAACTCCGAGTAGCTCGAGCTCTTTCTGGGACGGACCTTCGGCTGGAAAACGATAAAACATGTGGCCGGAAGGGTTAGCAGGCACTTACTGGCAAAGAAACAGGATGGCACGACATCCGCCTGGACACTTGCGGCATACTGTCTCGTGAACACGAGCCTGGAGCTGCAGTACAGTGCAGTAGTCTGACCACCTTCTCGGTATGCATCTCACCTATAGCTATAGACGAGGTCCAGCATAAGTAGCATCGGTGTGACGACATGGACAGTGTTGGTTATTCTTAACGTTCTAACAACGGTTGTCGTCCATGTTTCAAGTCTGGTACCCCAATATATCGAACCAATGTGAGGTTCTGCCGCGATATACAAGAAGCCTCTTCATTACAAACTGCTCCATGCTACAACTGTCTTGATACCATCTTCGCTCTCAACAGGTTGCAGTATGTCAGATGCAGTCCACATAATGCAGGAGAAACGAAACACCTTCCCCCCAGGGATAGATTCGTAAAGCTAGAGCATGTATTATTGAATGCGCAGGCTGGATGGATTAACTGTACCATGCGCAAATCAGGTTTTCAGAGGCTTAGGTCAGGCGGGGTTTTTGCAGTGCGAGTTCTGTGATCAGCAATCGTTATCGTGATAAAGACGTGGGGCTCTGCGACGCTGTTCTAGATCCCCGCCGTACAGTACGGAGCTCCCTTAGGTAGTTACCTTGGAGCAGGCCCGAGTGCAGGTCTCGTCTCTAGACTGAGACGAAGTCACCAAAGACCTCATCCTAAGGTTCTGCTGGATGCGGGAAAAAAAGGACTTGCTGGAGCTAGCGTTCCGAGCCCATTGCAGGCCTAGTGTATACCACGTCAGTGCCCTGCAAGAGACAAAAGGCTGAGCTCGTACGCAATGATTGAACTATCTATGACGTGGGTATGAACCAGATAGTCTGAGAGTTGCAATCAAGTTAGATAGCCTGGATGGGGTCAACTCTCGAGAGGGAGCGGCTCAGTGGGCCTTGCCGCCTTAGGCATGAAAGGCGGCCAGAAGACGTGCGCAAGAGAATGCCACAGTGCACACTGCACAGGAGGATGTACACAGTAGAGCTCAATTCAATTGTTTTCGAGTGTCATTCACTTCGACTCGGTTTGCCAGAGAGACAAGCTGCGCCTGCAGAACGGCTTCCCCAGGCGGTGATTTGCGCGTGAGCTCGCTCGCCGACGGCATAGCGGCTGGCCACGGCCGGCGCAGGGCAAAATTTTGTTCGTCCGCGACCGGAGCCTCGTCCTTCCCAAGCCCTACTCCTGCGCCCTACCCCTAAACCCTCATTTCTCCTCTTGGAAGTCCAGATCGCCCTCCAGACCGTATCGACGCGACCGCCATGGTGAGCACACGAGGCTCCAGGCTTTCTTCCGATGCGAAGACGTCTTCTGCCTTTCCCCCACCATCTCCCCAACCAGACAACAATGGTGAGTCTCTGTCACTGCCACCCCGTGCCTCCATTTGTCATTCTCAGTCACTCTCGATGAAGCGCGTGTCTTTTGCCTGCTCCCCGCCGTAGTACAACTCAGTGATGGGTGCCCATGTTTGCAGACAATACTAACTTCTTTTCCTCGCAGCATCGCAGAAGGCCTCACACCCACTTGACAATGATGGCGGGCCCGTGTCTCCCCGCGCGCACAAGAAGCGCCGTACTGGATCTGGACCCGAAGTCCTTCCTGCCAAGCAGGAGACAGATGGATCTCCAGACAATCAGATCGAGGGAGTGTTAGCCTCAACGCTGGGCGGTTCAGGCGCGGTCGAGTCTCGAGAGAACATGAACGGTGGCCACGACCAGGGTGAGACAGCAACGGATACTGGTGCGGCTCCCGCGGGGAATCCAGATCCTGCCCAAGAAATGGCAGCAGTTATATCTAATATCATAGACCATTCAGAACGCGTAGAAGAGCAATGCACAATGAGCCAGCAGCCGAGCCAGCGGCCGGCAGAGACAAACGGCTCGCAAGCTTCCTCCAACTCCAAGGGCATAACCTTCGTCAAAGCAAATTCTCACCTTAAAGTCCAGTCTCTACCGATCCTGGATAATCTGGTGAGTAGAAAAAGCGCCTGTAGCTATGTATGCATGATCGAGGACTGATATGTCTTGAATATAAAGTCCACTCAAATCCTGTCCTTGCTTGCGAAGTCATCGTATCAAGATATCACCTCCTTCGTCTCTGAACCAGACTCTGAGAATGGACAAGCATACGCAACCATGCGCTCTCTGTTCGATCACACCAAGAAAGTGTATTCTACAAAGAAGGCATTTCTTTCCCCGACTGAGCTGGATCTCACGGAACCCGCTCAGGTGGACATTATCAGAAAAGCAAACTTGGCGTCATTTGTGTCTAGCATCTTTGGAACTCAGGAGATCAGCTTCTCGGAGCTGAATGATCATTTTCTGGACGTTTTTGTCCCCGAGGGCGGTCGACTTCTCAAGGTTCAAGGCGCATTGTTCCTTGAACTCAAGACTCAAGCATTTATTGCTTCGATGAACAGCACAGAGCGTTCCAGAACAGAACTACTCTATGAGCTGTTTCCCGACGACTTGGAGCAGCGCTTACTTGCCAGACGTCCGGGCACCCGTCAGCTCGCGCCTAGCGAGGCGGATTTTGTCAAGCGCGCTCGATCTCGACGGGATATCCTCCTCAATGACATCAACAACGAAGAAGCATTGAAAGCGCTGCCCGATAAATACCATTGGGAAGATTTTCTGAGGGACTTGAGTTCATACATCAGCAAAAATTTCGATGCCATCACCAACCAGCAGGTTCGTGTCTGTTAATTTGTCAACTTTGCTTGCTAATCAGCTAACCCGAGATAGACCAAGAAAGCGGCGAAGGCGCGACAGTCTACGTCGAATGGAGAGACGCAGGAACAGCCCAGTGCTCCTCTTGAAAGCCAATTCTCAGTTGCTCCACAGCCTCCTGTTGACCGCAACATGCACGGCGACCTGGTGGCTCGTGCTGCCCGCGCAGCGCAAATTGCTTTGCAGGGTCACGGCCTCAGGCGTTCACAGCAGCAGCAACAACAGCAGCAGCAGCAACAGCAACAGCAACAGCCGAATCAAGCAGCACAGCAGACTGCTCAGCCACCTCACGGTCTGCCAACGACACAACAGACTGGCCAGCCTTCTCAGCAAGTCCCGCCTCAGCAACCATTTCAGCACAGTCCAACCCCGCCAGGATTTCAACAGCAACCGCAGCAGTTTACGTTCCAGCAAAGCCCACTTCAGGCAAACTTCCAACAGTACAACCCTGCTAACAACAACAACAATAACAATAACAATAACAATAATGCCTCCACAACCGCGACGGCGAATGCTGCTGCGCAGAATTATGGCTATATGCCTGGTGTTCCTCACTACTCGCAGTCGCAACCTACCCAGGTTCTCTACGAACGCGCGCGGCAGGCGGCCAGTGCAAAGTCCTCGTCAAGTAATCGTAGATCCGGTCTCCCAAGTCAGCGTCGACCTTGGACAACGGAGGAGGAGAATGCCTTAATGGCAGGGTTGGATCGGGTCAAAGGACCACACTGGAGTCAGATTCTGGCCATGTTTGGACCCGGAGGTACTATCAGCGAGGCCTTGAAGGATCGCAACCAGGTTCAGCTCAAGGACAAGGCACGCAATCTCAAGCTATTCTTTCTCAAGAGCGGCATTGAGGTGCCTTACTATCTTAAATTCGTCACCGGTGAACTCAAGACCCGCGCGCCCGCGCAGGCTGCCAAGCAGGAAGCCCGAGAGCGCGAGAAGAAGCGGGGAGAAGAGGATAAGGCGCACGTACAGGGTATTGAAGGGATGATGGCCCTCGCTGGCGCTGGCACTGGTTCTGGCACTGGTACTGGCACTGCCGCTGGTGCTCATCCACAGCAGATTACACCTCAGCCTGGCCCGGGCCCGCAGAACATGTCTGCCTCTCCGGGTCATCCTCAGGATACCAGTAACCACGGGATGCTGGACCAGACGGCGGAGCAAAACCTGATGCAGACTCTTGGCCAGGAAGTTCATGGTAACCTGCTTCAGCAGAATCAACACCAGAATCCCGTTGATCCAAACATGCAGATGGCCCAATAGGCACAACGGGGAGTCAATGAGGTTACGGCGCACAGGCGTACAGATTGTACTATTCTGATTCCTCTTTCTTGTCACAACATTTTCTGCTCTTTCTCCCAGGCGTACTGAGTTGTGTGGCCGGAATTGGTTGTTGTGAGGTGCATGGGTGATTTTGCTTTTTTCTTTTGCCAATAATAATAGCTGTACGAATAGGCCAGTAGCAAGTAGCTCTCTGACAAAAATCATGAGATTGGATTTTTTTTTTTTTTTAAAAAAAAAAAAAAAAAAAAAAAAAAAAAAAAAAAAAAAAAAAAAAAAAAAAAAAAAAAAAAAAAAAAAAAAAAAAGAGACATGGATTTGCAGTTCCAGGCAGGTTTCATTCTCTGTCATTTTCTACGCTAAATGAATGTTGAATACTAGCAATAATAGAACAACGTTGACCAGAATTCAACTGTGTTCGAGGAGGTGGCCGGTACATACATCAGAAGCTGTCACGCCAAGACCGCGCAGGGCTCCAGTGTCACCACTCATCACTGATCATCTCTCCTCGTCTCACCCGAGTCGACCAACCCAACCCCAGTTGAGGCGCGAATAACACCCCGGCCGTAGGCTCCTGGGCCTGAGGCTGCAGAACTGTGCCACCCCGCGAGGCAGGGATTCTCCCCTTTCAAGCCACTGTGGTTTGTTCTCTGCATCTGCCCGTCCGGACCTGGTCACCGCCATGGCTGAACAACCACAACCACCATCACAACAACCACCTCCAGAACCATCCTCGTCATCGTCACCGTCGCAGCCGCCACCTCCATCGCAGGCCCAGGCGCAGGTGCAAGAACCTGCCCCGTCACCAGCAACAGCAGAGCCTGCAGCTCCTGTGGCTCCCGACGCGACGCCTGCAGCACCTGCGGCATCAGCGCCTCCTCCTGCTCCTCCTGCAGCTTCTGAGCCTTCGATAGCGCCCAAGGAGGAAGAGACAGACCCCGCAGGCGGTGACGACATTGACGCCTCCATCGAGCAGGACATCAACATGAACACTAGCGACAATACCAATATGGCTGGTGAGAATGCAAATGTGAACGCTGCACCGGGGAATCCTGTCCCGCCTATTGCGCCGGGCATTGGGATTGATCCCGTGGCGCCGGCACCGCCGCCGACGAAGAAGGAAACTAGCTTGCGGGAGTTTCTGGGGAAGATGGACGAGTATGCGCCTATTGTAAGTCTTCACCACCTGCCACAGGGACATCACACTATCAACGCCCATCAAGATCAGGACTGACCTGGCTACTCGATAGATCCCCGATGCCGTGACCGCGCACTATCTCACCGTGGCCGGCCTCCCGCCCCCAGGCCACGGTCCAAACCAGACTCCGCCGCACCTTGCGCGACTCCTTGCTCTCGCGACCCAGAAGTTCATCGCCGACATCGCTGCCGACGCGTACCAGTACGCGCGCATCCGCGCCTCCAACAGCTCCAGCGCCAACAACCCGATGGGCGGTCTTAATGCCGCCGCGGGTCTGAACATGCCCACCGCGGCCGGCGGTGCGGGCGCGGCGGGCGCCGGAGCAGGCGTCGCTGGCGGAGAACCGGGCAAGGGCAAGAGCGGCGCGTCCAACACCCATCTGGGCATCCAGAGGCCGGGTTTCGGTGGCGGTGGACAGGGCGGTTCTGGACAGGGACGGACCGTGCTGACCATGGAGGATCTGGGTATGGCTGTTGCGGAGTACGGGGTCAGCGTCAAGAGAAGCGAGTTTTATCGGTAGGTGTGTTATTACGCATCTGGACCTTTTTTCTTTTCCACAGGAGATTTGGGTCACCGTATATCTCCATTGTATAGTTTTCACATCCTCCTCTTGCAGAGGGCCTTTTTTTGTCCTGTTTCTTTCGGGCTTCAGACCATGTGACTGGAATTGTGACGATACGAGATTCTGTTTCCTTTATTATTGAAGGGGAAAGTGGTGTTTGGGTCTACAGGCGTACTGGAGGGAAAATCATACGCTGGGGCATCAATCGAATTAAACCCGAATTGAATCAGCGTTGGAACGGAAACCAGACTTATTGAGTCCTCCTCTATGAGAGTTTGAACATAAGTGGCTGTATGTACCATAAAAAAATTACCTTGGTAATTACCACCTTGTGATGAGTTATCATAATCCGTTCCAGTAGAGCTCACGGGCGGGCAACATGCACTACTACCTTCATTGTTTTACAGTGATGAAAAAAGAAGCAGCGAATTGCAGGAATCAACGGTGTAGATTCGATTCCAAACCCCAAATCAAAAACTCCGTATCTGTTTCCATGGCAGGTATACATACACATATACATGATGGCAATAATAATAATAATAATAATACATCTCGAGACAGGGGGAACCTCCCGGCCAATGCACAGAAACTCCTTCTAACATAGTCCTTTTTGCCCTTTTTTGCCCTCTTTTTTTTTCCCTTTTTTCACCTGGGATCCCCATCTCGAGAAGGGTCCATAGTCTATTCATTCCATAAGTGAAGGCTCAAAGAGTATATCGCATTTCGATAGCTCGACGCGAGGAGAGGGGACCATGTGGAAAACATAGAAGAGATAGAGAGAGAGAGACGTGGGAATGGAATTGGGTGGTAAAAAACGAGTCGGCGACAAGCCTGTCCGTTTATTTGTTCTTGGACTGCTTGTACGTGAAGCGCTTGCGGGTTCTGTATAATGAAACGGGTCAGCTTCTTTCCTTTCTTTCTTTCCAGACCAGCTCCCTAGCAGCCATTGTCTTCGTAACATCAATCAAAAAAAATGAACAAGGCCCAAATCCAAACGGAAACCGAACAGCTCCTCAAAATTGGTGGGAGTTAAGGTAGGGTAGGTAGGGTATGCAACGTACGGGACATATTCGCCCAACTTATGGCCCACCATCTCCTCCGTGATCAGAATCTCCTGGTACGTCTTGCCATTGTGCACCGCAAACTTCAGGCCGACGAAGTTGGGCAGGATCGTCGCCGCGCGAGCCTGCGTCTTGATCGCGGGGGTACCGGGGGGAGGGGGGAGTTGTTTTGGGAGAGGGAGACTGTGTTTTATCGAAGTATGTATAAGTTAGCGGACGGACGGCAAAGCGTTTCGGAAGGTACGATATGGATGAGACGAGGGATTTGAAGAACAAGCGGATTGTAACGATTGATCAGATGATAGATAGCACTTTTGGGTTTGGGCAATTGGAGGATCTATCTGGGGAAGACATACGGGACGATATTCGGGCCTAGTTGCGGGGTGTGGACGGTCAGTTAGCGATTGATTTGGATTGACATCGACTCCCCCTCACAGCCGCGCTGGGATGGAATGACTTACCTTTCCAGACCGAGCGTTTCAGCAGCGCACGCGTGGGAAACATCTTTGGAAGTTGTCGTGGTCGCTACTTAGCGGATACGACGGTACGACAGCTTGCCGACCAGAAAGCGGGCGTTGACTTCGGGATCAAAATCTCGAAGACATTTTGTATTACATAAGCAGGATATTCTTGGCGACATACGATATAGTTAGTGTTGGAGCAGTGAACATGGGCCATAGAATTTTCTTACAGCATGAGAATGGCTGAAGTCATTAGATGGATTGTAAAACTGGAATAATTTTCTCCTGGATTCTACCTTCATCTACTGTTGCGGACCAAATCAAAAAAGGAAGCAAGAAAAGATATCATAAGACGGTCAAAGATGGAAATGAAATTGCTATTGCGATTTGGTCTAGCTGCATCACAATGGTATATATGTCGCGCATATTGCTGTCGCATCCAAGAGCCGCCAGCGGCCCGGGCGAATAGGAAATTGCAGAGTTGATTTTTTTAATATCTTATTCCATAGAAAGCTCCTCCATAATTTTGGCCAAGTTCCTCACACCCATAAGAACATTTTCGTCTGGCCCTTGACCTGGAGTCCAGCTTGCATGTGCAAAGTCGATCAGACGGAGGTCGTAGACTTTCGGAGCTTCTTCCTCCTCTTCTTCGTCTTCCAAGTCCTGAAGCTGCTGCGCCGTTTCGGGATTGATGTCGATTTTGACAGCGCCCTGGGCGACAGTGTGGTCTCCAACCTTCACATCGACAACTTCCAGACCCTCTTTCTGGAGATCGAAGGCCTCCTCTTCATCGTCCTCCTTCCCGGATTTTTCGGCTTCCTTTTCCTTCCGTTTCTTCTCTTCCTCAAGTGCTTGTTCGAGAGCTTCCGAGTCGCCCTCGTAGACGATCAAGACACTTGAAGAATACATCCGACTTTCCTCCGACTCAAGGACGGACTGGAGGCATCTTAACTCCTCGGCTATCCTCTTAGCTATCAACTTGGAGCGGTCGACCTTGCCAGCTTTGGCCCCTGCCAGGAAGGTCCTGAAGCCTTCCTTGACGTTATTCGCATTGAAAGATCGTCCATACCACTTATCATAGCGTTTGTAGCCATCTTTTTCAATAACTTCACCCTTTGCTCCTTCAGACCCTTCATGTTTGGTCGCATACGGATCGGTAGGGCCCGGAGAGCTATCCTTGGTCAGTCCTTTCCCAGTCCACACCTTCATCCCGGCGATACGAAATCCTAAGCTGCCGCTGGTAGTCTCCCTTGAAACAGCATCCAGATTTTCTCGCTTGCTTAGGGGAGCATCGTCTGCCCAGAGTCTAGCACCCAACTTCACATCAATAACGTTCGGCCGTTTAAAGCCGGAAGCCACATTCTCCAGCACAATTGACAGACCGGTTTCTAACTTACGCCCGCCGGAAGGAACCCATTCTTCTTGTAGGGGAGGAGCGTGCTCGGAGGTCCCTACGACTTTTTGGGAGGCATCGAGGCTAATTGCAGTATTCGACGCTGACGAATTGTCTGATGTGGGGATTACTATAGCACCACCATGCTCGGCCGCAGCCTTGGCGAGAGGTTGCTGTTGGTCCGCCGATGAGAGTGTGCCTATAAACGTGGGCATAAATGCCTTGAACGCGGGGTGGAGGGCGCTCGATTCGTAGAAAGCAACCTCCTTTTGTGTGCATGGCTTCGCAATCAGGGAACCAGACGGATCGCAAAGAACACCATCACTGTGTCACAAATGATATGTCAGTGCTAGCCCTGAGAAAAAGGGATGGCCATCCGAAGATGATAACTAAGATCTGGTTTGCTCAAGTCGGCAAAGGGGAATTGAATTTGGAGCACAAAAGACATAAGACGGAAGGAAAGAATGACGGGGAACATACTGTCCAGCTGCAGCAAGGTCAAACGCAACGAAGCTGTCAGCATCCAGCTTCCGCACCTTGCGGCTATCTGATCTCGAAGGTGACGGCATGGTCGGCAACACAGTGATAAGGTTTGGGTCTCCGTAAAGACGGCGAATCTCACGACAGCATACCGGTCGACTCACTACACAAGTCACAGAGTGACCCGGAGCAAGGCTTCTCAGACGCTGAGGCGGAGGAGAACAAGGCGAAGGGAGGGACGGCACGCGGCAGGGGGAGCAAGCGGAGGATTTGAGATCGTGTCAGGATCCGATCCGCTAGACACAGCAGGATATGCATGCGCCACGTAGGGCAGGGACAGACAAGTGGCTGGAACTAGCGTCTTGGGATGCAGTTCAGCACGCGACAGTGGAGGAGGCAATCAAAGTGATCATCAATTAGCAACGCCTAGTGTAGCAGCATTGTTGGTGAAGCTGAGCATGGGCTTTTTTACAGTCTGATACAGGCTGTAATTTATGATCACTGCGGGGTACACCAGGGCACAACTGCCAAAAATGTTCCGGAGCGTATCGCGGTATCGACTCCGTCAGGGCTCGGGACAGCAATGCCCACGAGCAGGGGGATCCTCGCGTTTGTCGTTCTGTCGATAGGGACCGTTTCCCGCAATGCAAACGACACGAAGGTCTCAGACGCTGGCTCAGCTCTGGTCCTTCATTCCCATGGGGCCCAACCGGTTGTCTGCTAACTGAGAATTCGAAACGTCGTTGTCGATCAGTCGTCCGAGTAATAAGGCGATCCTGATTAACACCGAGTCGCGAGGAAAGATAATTGTCTGTTAATTTGGGCTGATGATATTATTCTTTCCATCCAGGTGATATGTTTGCCCTCATAGCAGTCAGCAAGCAGCAGCAGTTATCCGGTCAACCATCCATTGTAAGGCGTTTGCTTGAGCTGCAGCCCATAGCATCTACGGACATACAGATAGAACTCTATCTTGATGTATGGCTATTGCTGTATGCAGCAAACTATTATCTCTTGCATTGAACATCACAGTGCAAATAACAGAATAAAAAACATCTCTGAATGCTATCGTCCGTAGGGACATGCCGCAGATGCAACTGGGGACGATTCAGTGAATCTCCTCTTTCCATTCACGCGCTTATTCAACTTCACGTCTGCCTCTGTTTGTTACTTGAAGACTCCAGCATCTCAAAGGATCCTACATGACACCCTCACATACTTTCTTTCTCACACTGACCAACACCTGACCCTCCTGGCTGCCTTCTCGTACTTTCAGATACTAAGATACTCTACATAAGGGTCTTCAAGGAGACAAATATGGCTGACTCTGCAGAAATCCCGATTTGCGCTGCGCACGACGTGAGCACTGACGCTTCGCAGAATCCGGATGTTGTCGAGAAGGCAGAGCAGACAGCTAAGAAAATGGAGACTACTGACCAAGCCAAGCCTCAGAGCGAGGGAAACGATGGGGAGCAAGAGTTATTGACCGAAATTGGCCTGGCCCCGTCGACTAAAAAGAAGAAGAAGAAGAAGAGACGTCCAAAGAGCCAACGGGGAATCGTGCGTGCCTATCTTCGCAGAGTCGAATGATGGCTACCCTTTTCAAATGGCTGATGCTTTGATAGGGTAAGCCCACTGGCTTCGAGGAATACTATGTCGATCCTCCCATCACTGTTGCAGAATACGAAGATGAGAAGAGCTTATACGACGTGTACGTGTTAACTTCCGTTGGAAATGAGAATTAACTAAATTACTTGTCTAGGTCTCGACCCATCGTCCAGTAAGGCTACATATTGCGATTCGATGGATGCTATCGACCATGCTGACAACTGTTCAGTCGAATCGAGGACGCTATATTGAGATTCCAGACTAAACGTCGAATTGAGTCAGACCGAAGAGACATCTTTACTAAGTATCTCGCATATGGCGGCATCGATGTTGGACCTAAGATGTTCGGAGGGGTCGACAACCGCGACCTCGAAAATATGGACAAGGAACAGATCCTTCTTGCGAGAGGACAGGCCAGCATAGGCCACGACTGTTCCAATCTTGACATCGACTTTGATGCCGTCGTTAAGGGATATCTGTAAGTCAAACCCTGCGAAGCCTGCACAAGTTATTTCCAGTCGAGTTGGTTGACGGTTTTTAGGACCTCCTTTTTTCCATCTTACTTCAGCCCCGACACGGAGGATACGATCAAAATGGCCACGGTAACCATCAAGAACTTTCTGTCATACCTCCTCTATCACGACGTTTGTCCCGAGTATAAGGACAACATACATGCCGCACGGGTTTCTTGCGACATTGCAACCAAGGAGCTGTGGAACAATCAGCAATTCATGGCCAGTGGGCCGGGAGAATTCAATACAGCCTGCTCAACACTGTTCGGGGGATACTTCTACGACCTTCATGTCGAAGACGGCAAGTGGGCGATCGAAAAGGACGACTCTGTTACGATGACGAACGACATCGCCCGCAAAGTCGTCAAGTTTGGCCTTGCCGGTGCTGGATCAGACGAGCAAGCCACTCGTTTCCGCGACCTAGCCAACAGAAGCGCCCTCAGCGCAGCCCGCGTCGAGGACATCGACGGTTTCGAGGTCACCGCCGTGATCCCACCGGATGATGACCTCCGCGAATTCTACGGCACCCAGGCTCCTGACCTCCGCCCCGTCGGCAAGCTGCGTGGCAAGGCATACCGTGATCCTGCAAGGCCGCCGATCGACCTCACCCCCGAGGAGCGCCTGGCATGGGAAAATGGCAACATTCCTTCCTTGGAGTTTGAGTTCCTCCTCGAAGAGAAACTCCTCCAGCTCTGCTACCCGGGGATGAAGATCATCACGTCCGTCTGGCGGCTCAACTGCGGTCTGGACTTCTTCGACGAGGTGTTTTGCACCTACTGCTCCATTTACACCGTCCTCGGCAACGACGCCATGCTTGGGTGGAAGAAACCTCGGGATCTCACGGCGGCTGATATCGAAAATGGCGACGAAGATGACAACGAGGACGGCGAGAACGCCGACGAAGAAAAGGCAGATGCTGGCAAAGAGGAGAAGAATGAAGGTGAAGCAGAGAAGACGGACTTGCGGGGAGAATGTTCCGGTCACGATTTCATATGAGATGATCAGAGAATACTTGAACAACGGCCCTGAATTATCTTCAGCTGTATTGCACACATGCATGTATGAATGAACATTGCACTGCACGAGCTCTCCTTTGCAAAGTAATCCCTTAGAAGTTAGGAAGTATGAAATGAAATTGAAAATGCAGTTTATCTACGTAGTATTTTCTCCCTTTCCTCGTGGACATCTGTCCTTCCCTCAGATCGTAAAACCCCCTACCTCCAAACAATTAAATTAGAGTTATCACCTTTAAGTCCACAATCTGCCTTCCAACACTCATATGGATCTCTAACATTTGACACAGGTATAAATGCATGTCTACAACAGGGAAGAGAGCAAACCATGAGCGTCACAAATAGAAGGTAGGTATATCTAGGTCTGTACATGTACATGCATGCAGAGGACTCCATTATTCACGCCTAGGTAGGCAACCGGTATTTTGGTTTAATAATTACTAACCTGAAAAAAAGACACTTCAGTCTACTGGAGTCAATTAGACTTCTAGGACAGTTGAATCTCAGTCTTCGGCGTCCGGGGAACAAATGGAGCTCAAACGACAGGAATCATCCAATCAATCCATCGAGTCAATGGATCTACTTGTGCTCTCGTACCTAAATGATAAATCCTGGGATTTATTTACGCAGTGAGAAGCGGATACGCAGAATGGAAACTGCTTAAATTTAGTACGTAGTAGATAGACGCTTCTGGATGATTCTACTATATGTATTGAAATGCCGGCAAATTCAGAACAAGACTTCCTGAAATTCAACAGTCGCTATTATCAATACAGGGACCAGATACAAAGCTGGATGGAGGAAATGCTCTATTCGTAAGTACAGTTCTAGCATGCAAGTTCTAGCATACATACTTCGTACATTGAAGGAGGGAAATATGGAGTGTATGGTTAAAACAGACTACCTAGGAGGTAGTTACTCTGACAGAGTCGTCGCATCATTCCTGCGTTCCCTCCGGACGTTATTATTAAAGGGGTTCGATTCTCTCTGGTTAAAAGGGGTCCATATATAGCCCTGGCAAAGTTGTGGAGCAGGGATGGGTGTGACAGTGGCTGTCACTCAGGCATTCATTTATGGCCGCAGGAGCAGCTTTCCAGTTGTCTTCCTACCTTCGAGATCCTATAATAACGGAGTCAGCAACGGATGCAATATGGCCAGGGAATACGAGGAAAGGACGTACACTGTGTGCTTGTGCCGCTTCCTCCAGGGAATAGATCTTGTGGATCTTGACCTTCAGCTGACGGGACTTGAGCAGGTTGAAGAGTTCGTTGACATAGAATTCAAATTCCTCACGGGTCTCGATGTAGCCGAAGAGCATGGGACGAGCGATCTTGACACACTTCGGGGACAGACGACTGTGTAGATTCATTGTTAGTTTAAGGAGAGGAAGTTGATGGCTATATTGACCACGACAGGAAAAAGATGGTATGGGAGAGAATATCAAGACTTACCTGAGCGGAAGGTTCGGGACAGGACCACTGGCGTTGCCGAACCAGATGATCGTGCCCTTCCTCTTGACGGCTTCCAAGCTGCCTTCCCAGGTGTCCTTGCCGACAGAGTCGTAGACAACATCCACACCCACTCCGCCGGTGACCTCCTTGACCTTCTTGACCCAGTCCTTGCCCTCCTCGCTCCTGTAGTCGATGACGACGTCTGCCCCGAGGCTCTTGACCAGCTCGACCTTCTCTGGACCCCCGGCTGTTCCAATGACCTTGGCACCGATTGACTTGAGCACCTGGGTCATGAGGAACCCAGCACCTCCGGCAGCAGCGTGCAGGAGCACCCACTCGCCTTTCTTGACCGGGTATGCCTCCTTTGTCAGGGTCAGGACCGTCAGGCCGCTCAGAAACCCGGCAATGGCCTCTTCATCAGAGATGCCGTCGGGAATCTTGACAGCCTTGGCCGCTGGCACCGCCGTGTACTCCGCATAGCCTCCCGTGTTGAGCCAGGCAACGCGGTCCCCGACCTTGAAGTTGTACGGGTTGGGGCCCGGACCGACAGCGACAACGGTGCCGGCGCCCTCACGGCCAAGGACCTCTGGCTTTGGGGAAGGGTAGAGGCCGGTTCTGAAATAGGTGTCGATGTAGTTGACGCCGGAGATGTTGTTCTTGACCAGCAATTGCCCCTCCTGCGGGGTCGGCACGGGGTAGTCGGCCTTGAACTGGAGGACCTCGGGACCTCCGGTCTGCTCGATGACGATGGCCTTCTGCGTCGACGGGACCGACATGTTGACAGTGCGCTGAGTCTGCGATGAAGCCGAAGAAAACAGTGACGCTGGATTCAGCTGGGTGCGGATGGCAGCGAGTCGAGCGGAGCTGCTCATACGGAAGAGCAATCCTGCTTGGGAGGCTAGCGCGCGGTTGAAATACATCCAAACTCCACCGAGGGTCCTTGGAGCGGGGAAGGGCTGGTGAGGCAATTTGGATTCCTTATGGCGTCGGACTGCGGAAATAACCAGCAAGGCCAGTACGGAGCAGCTCCGGGCGAGGGCTCGTTATGTATTTGTATTGATCCCTGGCATGGCTATCGTGATCGGAGTCGCGCCGCCTGGCGGAGGAGCTCTCTCTGGTCGGTTCCCCGCAGCGTCACGACAGCGTCGCGGATCACTGACGTCGAGGGAGTAGTAACTTGATGCACCTTTTCCTACGAGACGGACGCCTGATAACCATGAGAAAGGAACCTCTACACAATAAAAACAAAGCGAATCTGTCATCCCAGCCACATCACCTGCTGTCATGATTCTCTACCCGTTCAGAATCCGGTTGGACTGTCTTTGAGCAGCAAACAGAAGACCGTTTTCGGCAGGCGGTCTCGCCGATGCCGGGGAGAGCCGGGAGGGCCGGGAGGGCGCGCTCGCCGTCGGCCCGCATCCGACGGGACCGGTCGGGAAGCCAGCCGAGGAGGTGCTGTATGTATATAAATTGTCACTGGCTCGTTCAGTGGATAATGGCCATGATGTATGCAATGCATAAAGCATCGCAGAATCTGTAGCTTGGTGTCTGCACACCTACATCCTGGTATGATGGACCTGGGCGTGGGGACTTCTTAGCATTGTTGGCTTGGGGGAACAAACATGGAAAACCTGTCTGCTGAATATACATACACCTCTAAACTAAAGAGATATGGGCCATAATCCCAGACAAGAAACGATGGGCGCACGAAGCCTCTGGAGATATGGACAGCGGACGAAGTTGAAGCGTGGCAGGGCTTCTACCATCTCTTTCCATGAAGTCGGGGCCAGCTTGTCGCTACTACTGGACCATTAAACAGGCTAATTCGCCGTCAAGGCAATCATATTGACAGTAAAGGTTTCTTGACGAAGGAGAAATCCACAGTTACGTCATCGTAGAAAAAAAAGCTGGAGCCTAGCTGGGTACGTTCTTCCACAGCTTTTAAAGAGTCAGAGAAGAGGGCGACGGCCCCCATCGAGTGACGTTTCGTTTCAGCCTCCCTGCAGCCCAGAATGAGGGGCCACGCTCCTCTCCACACAACATGGGTTTGCAAAAAACACGAACTGGACAATCCACAGGCTCTGCCTTTTGCTTTTTTTGTGTTGATTATTTCCCTCCTCGTGACCCTTTTTTCGCTAGACCAGATCGGAATATGAAACGGTGACGCTCAACGTGGAAGAGTAGCTGTGGATATATGGGGGCCGGGCCGAGTTGACGACACAGAGGCAATGATCACAGGACTTTTTGTAAGGCACCACTATCATTTATCATGCCTGGAGCAAATACTCCATACGGGCGGCGAAAGGACTGCCAGCAGGAGGGGTTGATGGGTCTTTTGGCCATTGTGCTGCACTATCTTGCGCCCCGTTTTAGCGCGCAGCGGTCTTCCAAATTCTATTGAGTGACAGCATCACAGACTTTTTGATTCCTTAGCACAGTTGTCTGGACTCCAGAGGGCTGTGCATCAAAGGCCCAATGGCCACGATATCTGCAAACAATGCTTGTCCCACGGCAGTCGGCAGGTGAGGCGTCGCCTCTTCTCTCCAACCAGCATGCAAACCAGCATGCTGGGGTATGAAAGCCCTATCTGCGGCTTGCACGAGGCGATCGACGGCTTCGAACCGGCTGGACAGCGGCATCTACAGGGTCTCCAGAGGTCATGCTGGCCGACATGAGATGGCTCGTCACGATACACAGCAGTCCTGCAGGTCGCTGTCCAAGAACCCACCGCCTCATGCATGCTGGCCACTCCTCTCCGGCTCTCCTGCGCGCTGTCGTCAAGTTGCTGCATGCCCTGCACCGATGGCCGTCCAGCTGCATCTGGAACGACCGGATCACCACGGCCTCCACCGCCAATTTAGGGGGCAGTCAAGCAACTGACAACGTTCTTATGGCGGGGAAGCAAAAATTATGATATTCCTTTTGCCACTTTTCCATGAATACGCGCCCCAACTGTTTTACTACGGACCTGCATGGCGTTGTCCACTACCGTTACTGGGCATCTGCAACTTCGTCGCTTAATGTTTGGCGCATCTTAACGCCCAACGTAATGCGCCTCTGCGCCTATCAGGTCTCAGGAAAACTCGACGGCGCTGCCCGATACATCTCATTGAGCCATTGTGTGCGGTCCTGCTGTTCTTTCTTAAATGCCATCGATGTCCCTGTTTTACATGTTTCTGTGATATCCACAGCAGGCCTTTTCACATTTCCATCTACAATCTAATGTCAAGTCGAATCTATGTGCCTCAAAGTTCAGTTCCATTGGCTCGGCTTTGCGTCCTTCTAACTCGGATTCTGAGTGAGTTAGGAGGGACTGATATCCACGCTCTAGCTAAGGAAGGATGTCTAATGCGTTGTGTTTTCGCAATAGCAGAGCCACCGTGATAAGGATAGTTTCTCATTGACTCCGACAGAATATCTATTTCTCTACACGACGCAGAGATGCAATCTCCCCGGGATGTGCGGCCTCGATGGCCGCCTTCACCTAGCGTGGAAGACGAATACGAGTCGCTGGCCAATGAACTGAATGGCCTTTCTGTTTTAAGCGAAAAGTCCCCAGAGGAAGGCGTGTGCTTCAGAGGAACGGTCGACCAGTATCCTATACTCTTGGCGATGGATGTGCCTCCCTCTCGCTCCTCGACAGCCGATTCTGACGCGTCGATCGTGTCAACTGGAAGCAGCACTTCGGACAGCAGCCGCGGGCCTCCCATACCACCTCCAGCTTCGAAAGATGACCAACCTTTCGTTCACGCAGGTGGCTCCCAGCCTATGCAGTCTCCAGCACTGGAATCTCTGCCACCTCCAAAGGACGTCCGTTCTCAGAAGAATGAAGACGACAGCAAGGCGCCTCGTCCATCGACGGTTTCCCAAGTCCACTCACAAGCAATCGAGGACTTATCGGAAACGTCTAGTGGAGGCAACAGAGCGCCTTCATCATATTCGTCATCCAAGACTGAGGGCTCAAAACAGAAGGCCGATCTATCTTCCGACTCAAGTCTCTTGTCGCTGGAGAGTACAGTGCTGAAACCTCGCGTGAACGTCCAGGAGCTTGAGCGACAAGCTTCTGCCCAGTCACTCGAAATTATCGATGAACCAGAGCAGCAACGTCACGACCAAAGACACTTATCCCAGAGCTACCTTGGCCAACGAGTCGCGTACCGTAACCTCGACGGTGAGCGTGCCAAATGTGTTGGTTTTGAAGATTCCATGAAGAGGGCCAATGACAAGCGATCCCCGTATGCATTCTCCGATGACGAGTCATGGCATGAATCCGGCTGGAGACACGGTTATTCGTCCGATACTACAAATAATCGCAGGGTCATTCAGGATTCTTTCGGTGGGCCAGAAAGACCACGGCTCGAGAATGACGGCTGCCCCGGTTCTCGCAGGAGAGCTATTACAGTCTCTGAAAGGGTGGATGGGAATCTGGGACGTCGCAGAGATCAGCAATTTGCAAGGCCGTATTCTATGTGCGATGTACAGGGCTACAGGGAGAGAGAAAAGTCGCCCGGAGTCTCTTCGAACACGAACCTGCCTGTCTCAGCTCCGCTGTCTCCAACGCAGGGAGCACGTTACGATTCAAAGCCCTCGCCAAGTCATTGCTACTCGCCCACGAAACAGTCGTCGAAGTATGAGAGTCCAGTTCCAAAGACGCCTTCCTACAGTGTGGTACGCGTAACATCTCCCCGGCGCGGTCGCACGGTGTCATTCTCTGATGAAGAAGCTCAAAAGCGTGCGTCATCACAACGGACCTCTGAGCCAAGATGGTCACGCCAGAGCTCCCCAACGAAAGAGCCAGCCGGCCGCACGTCACCAGATCCATCAAGTCTATGTCTCTTACCCTGTCCGAGATCGATACCCACGGCTGGCCACCAGGACTGGTACACTATCATAGGGATGAGCTATATCGATATCTGCCCATCTTGCATGAAGCAAATTGGCCAGTCAAGATTTCGCGACTACTTCATCCCCAGTCTTCCAAAGCCCCGTGGTCAGAAGGTTCGCTGCGCACTGAGCGAGCCTTGGACACGACTGGCATGGCTTCAAACGATCAAGCAACGGCATACCAATCTCGAGATGCTATATCAGATCACCCGGCCACCTGCAGGAAGCATGCCATGCCCCGGACGAACAAGCTCCGTCCAGGCCTGGTACAAAGTCATTGATCCAGAGACGGGTACGGGCCTTCCAAAATTCAACGTCTGCTCCGCATGTGTCCGCAATGTGCGAATCTTGATGCCTCCTCTCCGGGACGCTTTCAAGTGCAGCCCCGTCATGCAGGAGCGAGTTTGCGACCTCTCCAGCGAGAGCCCCCGTTTCGTGCAATACCTCGACCTGCTCGACGCGGCAGCCAACCGCTGCGAATACGAACGTCTCCCAGCTCCAGACATGCGCGACTTTGTCAATTACGCCCGGCGCAAGTGCATGCTTCGCAACTGCCGTCGCGACAGAATGATCCTGAGCACGTGGCACTATATCCCCGACCTGCCCGAGTTCACCATCTGCGAGGACTGCTACGACGACGTCGTCTGGCCACTGGCAAAGGCAGGCAAACCGATCGCAAAGATGGTCTCGCCCGTCCTGCGGCTTCTCCCCGGCTACGGCCCCGACCGCTGCCGTGAGGCGAGCTGCCAGCTCTACTCCCCCCGGATGCGGACCAGGTTCAGGGAAGCGGTCCTCAGCAACGACTACAAATATCTGAAGCTGGCGGCCTTGAGAAGATTCGAGGCTGAGAACCGCTACCGGGAGAGGAAGCAGCTGCTTCTGGAGGACGAGAGGAGGGGCTATGACCGTGACTTGGAGCTGAGGAAGAACGCGGAAGAGTGGAAGAAGTGGGAGTGATGTGATGATATGATATTGATGCGACGCGTTACGATGCGATTCTTTCCTGTCGTTTTTTTCTCTCTTTTTATAAACATTTTTTTCTTCTTTTGTTTTCGGATATCCGGCGCGTACAATACAGTTTATTTCGTCGCTGTTGTCATTCCATTTCTATGTTGACATCTTATGAAAAAAACGATACCACTGTCGCGCATGTATGTTCTTTTTCTTATTTTGTTTTCTTCTCTGTTGTCGGATCTCATCATCGTTGTTGATGTCCCTGTTCCATTACTCTTTCATTTCTGTATGTATAGCATGTACACGATATATATCGGAGGTCTAGAATGTGTTTTTTCTGCTCTGCGCATTGTTCTTGCTTACAATTCTTGACTTTTGTCCTTTACAGGAGAAAAAAGTACGTCCATTCGAATCTGAATTCGTCTTTCGGATTCAACCTTGTGCAATACCTTATCTATTCTATACTTTACCTTTACTTGGCGGTTCTTTTCAAGAAACCCTGTTGCGCACATGTATGTGTAAACTAGCAAGAACAACAGTGCCTATGTAACATATCACTCGGGAAGAAACGTTTACGAGAGTAAGGAGGGGAAACAGTTTCGGGATCTATTTTTCGGTTGTTGGTTTCCATACACTTGGCGGATTCCTTGTAAAATGGACATAGAAATAAAAAAAATTCATAGAACCTAATAAAACTCTACTATGCGCGCCTTGTCGTTTGCATTATGTTCATTCGTAAGACATATGTATCTACTTCTACTGTAACTAGATCAGAGGTTTTCCCCTTTCTTCTAAAAGTGGCCAATCGGATCCGCTAGCTTCTTCTGCTGACGCACCGCGTAAATCGACGCCCATATCCTATCATCACTCCTTTTTATTTATGCCTTGAGATCTTCTTTTGTTATCAACGCACGAAAGGATAGACATCCCTGTCAAAATCTCCCTGGATGCCTTTCAATTCCCAGCGCCCCCGTAACGTGATATCTCTCTATCTACCTCATAGCCTGTATCTACTCGCGCTAGATAGATAGATAGATAGATAGACAGACAGACGCTAAGCAGTACAATGGATGTGATGATCTACCCAACCAATCCCACCACCTCTCCAGGCCACTTCCGCCCCCAGATGATTGCCCTGGCGGGGATCCGTCCGCCTACGGGCGCCAGTACCCGGATCTTGCCCCTGTTGGCGTCTACGTCGGCCACATACACGAACCCCATGATGCTCGCGTCACGGATGTCCGAGAGCGGGGCATTCGGTGCGACGTGGGTGATGGCGAGGAGGGTGTTTGCGAGGGCGGATGGGGGAGGGGAGGTGACTTTCTTCAACGGCACGTTTGCGTTGGATGCAGATGTTGATGCTGCTGCGTTGTTGCTTGAAGCTGACACGCCGCCTCCTATGCCGGGTATTGAGGAGGAGGTATTGTCGCGTGAATGAGTTGACGTTGAGGTGGTGGTTGTGTGCTCCGCGTCGTTGGCACCGCCGGGGAGGAAGGAGTCGCTTGCTCCGAACTGGGACGGGTCGTAGTCGTCGTCTTCCTCGTCTGGTGTTACGACCGTAATGTTATACACGGACAAGGAATCAAAGTCGAGCTGCTGGGCATGTGGGGAGAGGGTGATGGTCGTGGTGGCGGAGGGTGCGGAGAGTGAGAGCGCGGAGGACGCTGTTGATGGGATCGGATTGCCAAAGAAGTACTCTCGGATCTGGGATTCCCGGAGGGCTTTCATGAAGGCCGCATCGCGGTCCACGCACCCGCCGGATTTGGACAGCTTGACGACAGAGATGCGTTCGTCTGAAGCAGCTGCCGAGGCGCTCGATGTGGGTTTGTTGTCGTAGTTCTTGACCATGGTGCTGTAGAGGCGTTCGGAGCCTATGACGAGGATTACCGATACTGCTTGATTGTCAGTATACCGCAAGCTATTTTTCTTTTTCGTCGTAGATATCGTTGGAAAGCCGTACTTGAAAACTCAGTAACAATGTGCTGTATTATCTCAAGTGCCCCTGGCTTGCCCTGTCCGAGGATCCCTGGCGTGTCGACAATGATACCCGCCTCCCTGGCATCCTCATCCTCCGCCATACGGCCTGTCACTGAGAGCGCCAGCCTTGACACAATCGGCCGGTAGACGCTTCCCTCCGCATCGAGCGGACTCTGCATTGGATAGAAATAGACGAGCGGCAGCTTGACCGGTATGGGACTTGGCCCAGACATCGGACTGCTACCCCATCCCTCCTCGATATCGATCATAGTCCGGAACGCAGTAGCCGTCAGGGTCCCAGGGACACTAAGCATGCCCTCTGATGGATCAAGGTTCACCACGATGGGCTGTCGTCCGACCTTGGTGGCATAGGCCGTCAATATCTTTGCCAAGCTGGTCTTGCCCGCGTTGTCAGGTCCCAGGATGAGGACCCGCGGGCCGTCCTTGCCCGTGGCCTTGGCCTCCTGTCTCATCGTCTCCAGCGCAAAGTGTACGTTGGCATATTCCACCATTGGTGTCTCCTCCGCGATATATTCGCTTTGACATCCACCGGCCCCCTGACCTGGGACTGCTCCATTGGCGCCGCCGGGTATGAACCCATTCGGGGCCGGGATTGCGTCCCCCGCGCTGACCTCGAGCGTGCAGCCATGCCAGGTGTATATCGCAGCCTTTGTTCCGGAGAATGTGTATGTCTGTGAGGCGGCTAGTTCAGTGCCGAAGAGCTCTGCGGTGCCAGCTAGGAGCTAGAATATCGTCTCACTCAGGGATTGTGAGGAAAGTCAGCCATGTCATACTTTCGCGATCGTTCAATTGTTTTCTTCTTTCTCCTAGATAGCTAATATTCTTTCAACAAAGAGACAATTCAGCGGGCCAAGTTCCGCCTACACCAAGACGCGGAGCAGATACGGTAACCAAAGGATATCAATAAGAAGAAGTAGGAGACAAGGAACACACCTTGACGCGTACAGTCCTTCCAAACGCAACCTCGAATCTCCACTCCGATCCCTTGGACAGGCTGATCTGCGTCGGCGGCGGGGGAGCATACTGCGCTTCCGCCGACTGTTCGGTGAGCCCTAAACCGGGTAGAGACATTTCATTGCTGGAACACGGGGCAACCGTTGGGATATCGCGTACAAGGAGCTTACAGGGGAAACAGTGACAAGGAGGAGAAACTGGTCCGGCTGTTCGATAGAACAGAGAGAGTATGCTGCGTAACGGAGTCCTCGAAGGAGCTCGAAGCTCATGGCGGAGAACGAGTGTTTGGACTGTTTGCAGCGGAGATCGGCTCGCGGCTACCAGTGGGACTTCGAACACAAGGAATTATGATAACAAATTGTACAGAGTGCTCACAAGTGGAATGGTCTATCAGAGTGTATTGAAGCCGCTCAGCCTGCAACAAGTATCTAGTCCTCCCTCAATGCTCAGCTACCATATCTACTGTACAGGCTACGCAACGTAGCTAGATGGCCGCACTTCGCCTTCATTTCGGACAGGCCGCAGTCTTCACATAATTAAACAGTATTTTTCTTTTGCGTCAATTTTATAACGTCATCTGCAACGTGATGTCTGGTCCCTCCCAACTTCAGCTAACAATGAGGCGCTCATTGCCATTGCCATCTCAATTGCTGCAAATAATCAGGTGGGTTCTCTGCAGAACAACGTCGCGTTTTATGCTATTCATTATAGTGACACTTAGGACGTGGATCTGAGAGGGAAAAGGAAAGTGTTATTAAAGAAGATGTGTCATCAGGAAAGAAGCGGATATATAAGAGGCCCGCGAACGGAACAGACAGAGCAAAAACGATGCGAGTTCAGTTTCTTCCTTACTTCAAGGTCCCAACGTAATCAATCCAAGCCGCCTACACCTGCCAATCCATATACGAATTCCGACGCCGTTCAAGGAAACGTAGAAGAGACTTAAAAGTAAGTAAACGGGGTAATACAGATGGGGAATCTCGGTGTACAGGGGAAGTGGCACATATTTGGTCGGGGCGGGAGCGTGAGTAGGATTCGCGACTAAGGGTTCCCGTCGGGGAAAGGGTGTTGAGAGAGGTAAAGCGGGTAGGGGGTCTCAAACATGGGTAGAACAAGAGTTCGTTTTGATGAGAAATGCGTTGTGAGACGATGGGGGGGGGGGGGGGGGGGGGGGGGGTATGCGATGGGACAGGGGATGGGTTCAGTTTCAGCCTGGAATCCTTGTGTAGTGTAAGAACATAAACAACCCAAAACAGAGCATACGGTCGCGGAACGCAGTGGTGTTGCTGCGTAAAGAGAGCCCCAAGTCTCCCCGTTTCATGCTGGGATCGACTTGCTCAACATGGGCCCATCCTTACATCTTGTCTCCAAATCCGTCATGAAACCAAACACATAGGAAAGACACTAAAAGAAGTATGGAATTGCAGCACTGAATCAAATGTTAGATGATTCTCCTCACACTCGACATGGTCAAGGAAAGTTCTTAAAGGGAACACTTACGCGAGGGCCAACGTCGCTGTAACACCTACTAGAGCGCGATTCCTCACCCTTTCGCGTCTGAGCTTCTCCTCCAAGACTCGAGCCTTCTTCGTAGGTTGGGCACGGACATCCGCAGTCTGCTCCTCTCCCTCTTCGACAAGTTCATCCGACTTGCGCTTCTTGGCCGCATTGGGCGATGATGAGGAGGCTGCCGCTGTCTCTGCCTCTGCTTGCTGCTTGGTAGCTTCCTCTACCATCTCTTTCGCCTTTGCGATCATCTTTTCCGTGTCCTCCGGAGGAGGCGGCTCCGGAAGGCTGACTGGCATCTCAACGGAGACACTAGTCTGACTGGCCTCGACATCCTTCCTAACCTCAACAGTATTTTCTGCATCCTCTTTAACCTTCTCATCTACTTCGGTAGCAGCAGTTTCCTTTGATTCGGACTTTGTCTCGGTCTTCTGTTCCGGCTCCTCAGCCACCTTTTCCTCAACATTCACTTCTCCGTTTTGCTCGACAGCTCCATCAACAGACTCGGAGTCTGCGGTAGAAGCAGCTGTGTCCAACGTAGACTGCAAGGTCGCACTAGCTGCGGTTGGAGCAGCCACATTGGCTTCCTTCGCTGACCTTGTCTGTCTAGACTTGCGTGGCGATCCAAGCTTCTTGCTAGGGGAAGCCGATCGTCGGCTCCTCGTGCGCGACGCGGGAGGAGGGAGCTGAGAAGTTGGCTCCATTGGCGGCATTTCGAACTTGGGAGGCGGAGTTATCTGCTTCTTCGCAGTAGAAGGACTCTGTACGATCTCTCTCGAATCAAGCAGGGCACGGACCCAGTCGAACATGCGATACTCCTTGGCAAGTTCGAGCGCTGCAAAATCGTCAGAATGCCTCAATACTTCCTGAATTCCAGTGACAGGGTCTCCCAATATGGCTTACCGAACATCGGCGAAATCCAGATGTTTCCAGCGATCTCATCCTCGCTGGTTTCCTTCCGCGACTTCAGATATTCTCGCTCGGCTCTCTCTTCCTCCAGCTTCGCCCAGGGGAATGCAATCTTGAACATTCCGGTGGCGCTGATGTATCCGTCCTTACTTCGTCGCTGTTAAGATCGGAGAGAGTACGCGTTAACAGAAGCTCGAATCGAACGACCGACGCGTCAGCGGCACTGAAGGGAACAGCTTACCATCAGAAAATAAGTCTCTGGATGTTGCTGGGGACTATGCGACGGGAAGATCTCCGACCCCCTGAGATCTTTGGGCAGCGGCGCACGCAGATGGGCATATTCGAAGGGGCCCAGATTCTCCGGCTTGGTCGCATTCGAGGTGCCTACCTGGGCAGGCTTCACGGCGAGGTGCGTCTTTCCCAGGCGACGGCGCGCAAGGAGCTCCTCATCTATCACGGTCAAGGAAGATGGTTGTGTCAGCTGTGATTGCCCGGCGACATCGTATCTCGCCGACCAGGCATGGGTCGGGATCGCGGTGAAGGCGCGCGAAAAGCGACGAGAGGTAGCAACTTACAGTCAGGGGACGCTTCCGGGAGGATGAGAGGGTTGTGTCTCTTGGGGAGAGATCGCACCATGGTGGATGGATGATTCTCGGAGCGGAAGCCCGATGCAGGAGAACGGATGCGCCTCGGGTGGAGGACAATGGGGATGAAGTTGACTTCTCAGACAGGAAGTGTAAGAGGCGACGCCAACGGCTGCCACGTTGCAGGCGCGTTCCTCCTCGCTCCCTAAGGGGCTAGAAAGGAAACGCGAGTGGGAGCGACGGGCGGGGACACGAACTACTCCGTGTTTCGAGGATGTGACTTGGCAGGCCGTGCTGGAGAGGCGTAGACGTGGTGAGATCGAGCGGAGCAGCAGATTATCAGAGATAGGGGGGAAAGACATGCGCTGGCCCGGGACTGGCGGGCGCGGGCTCTTCCTTTTACGGAGTACTTTGGGGTTGCTGGGAACAGGCGCGGCTGTGGTACGGTACGGTATGGTCACGGGGACGTATGGCAGACGTCCCGCAGGCGGTAAGAGGGCCCTGGCGCCGCGGGCTGCGCCCGAGTCAGATGGCCCAAAGAGGGAATTTCGCGGCAGATCCTCAATCCCCGGTATTCCGTGACAGAGACGATACACAGCCTGTATCGCTGCCTTGTGTCCCCCAAAACCGCTGGGACAGGGCCCGCATCCCGATCCGGAAGTTAGGGTTAGGGCTCTCGCGAGCAGCGGAGGTGCATACCGTCACGGTGACCCAGAACGTGCTCTGACTTCACCTCCCGTCATCATTATGGCACTCTATCTGGTCTTAGAATCCGCTGGAATTGAGAGTCGAGACTGATACTTTAAGGATCAAAAGCTATCCATAGACCTGGCTGGACCTGGTCACCCCAATTGCCTAATCCTTCACGGAATTGAGCCTTCGGGCATCCGTACTCCACACTCCTGAGGTGCCAGAAAATCAGCCATTTAGAGGCAGCAGGACGGGTCCCCCTTGTTGTCCTTGCCGTAAGAGTGTGTTGTATGCTTGGGCTCTTCTGCAGCAAGAAGCTCATGCAGGCTCGAGGTCCCCGCACGTCTATCGGAAGAGATTTTCCCACATGATGTCATACATGGCATTGCTAGCACTGGCCAAATCGATGCTGCAGATTCGGGCAGTCCCATGATGATACACCTGGTTCCTTGACTGTGTGGACACGACTCCATATTTCTCTTTATCTTCTTGCGAAGCAGGACTTGTCGAGGACTTTCGGAAAATGTACGGAGCACAGAATTCTCGGTCCTGGCCTCCTGACCACCATACTGTAGCAAAGATAAAGGTAGGCTTTGACCATGGGGAGCTCCACCTAAGATGTACAGTTATCGTGAAGTTCTTTTCACGTGATATCGATGTCTATCCCCGGATCGTGGGGACTCCAGGCCAGTCTTCCTTTGATTACACCGAAACAGCAGCAAAAAGAATTCAAAAATACTATTCACTATTCAAGAAGTACATAAAAGTTTACACTGCGACCAAGCGGTGCCATACTAAGGGTGCTACGAAAAGCCCACCGATGCTTTCGGCAGGCAGGGTTTGTTTACGCGCAGGGTAACCTGGGCTGTTCGCAGGATATTCCAAGGTCATTACCGCACATCCTCACCCATATCCGCCTTTCAGATCCGAATCAAATGTTCCAGAGGTAATTTGAAACTTTGATCAGCCAAAATAGCTTCTCGTATCCACCAGTTCTCCATGTACGGAGTATTCCACCAGATAATAAGGTGCCTTATACGGCTGAGGACCTCTATCTGGATATTCAATTCATTCTTCGATTGATAGAGATATTCTGATTCTACCTCCAAAACGCCTACTTTGACACCATCATCAGACGTGCTCCAGCCTAGGGACATCGGGCCTTTCTTGAAAACTAATGCTGAAGTGTGGTTGGAAATGACTTTTTTTCGATTTTCCAGTACATGTCCTATCGCTCTAACTCATCGAGTGTAATCCAGAGGAAACAAGTACATATGAATAGAACGAATACATGGAAAGACAGCACTGGCCTAATAATAATGATCCTGTGTCTACAGCACCTTAATGGACCTGTTGTTTATTGTTAACACAACGACCCTGGTGTGATATTCACTGAACGTGTACGAGCGTCGCTTCTCCAACGACAGACTTTTGGATCCTGTCAGGGATCATTATCCGGCTACTTGAGCAGATGGCAGGGTGAGAAAGTACTAATCCATCTCTCTTCAGTAAAACCAGGGTAGTTGCACTTCGTGACAGCTACGGTTTCGAGACCCAGCGTGGACAGAATGAACCCGATCTTTGCAGAGGGTGTCGGCATTGTGTAGTTCAATTCGCTGAACCGGCTTATATGAGTCCTCGTGCGAAACAATGATTGCAAAAGGCGCGAGTATATTGAATAACTGGTTAGCAAGCATTGTAAAAGAACCGAAAGGATAGATGCCTCTAAGCAGAATGCAAAGCATGCAAAGCATGCCAAATGAAATACGGCAGCTGCGAACAACTTGCTCTGTTCTTTATCAACTATGGTCATGACCAAAAGCGGGTGTCAATATCACGTTCATGAAATTCCTTTGTCAGTCTTTGTTGTTCTTTGTTGACAGATTCTCCCACAGAATCTCCGCAAGCCAGCCTTGGCGTGCATGCTTCAGAGTCCACATTCGTAGGTAGTGTAGTACGGATATGGAAGTAATCAGAGAATCCATATACTCTGGACTCGTATATTAAGCTGTTGTTCTCTTTGAGTGTTTGGAAAGCGGGCGAATAGAGTACCCAATTAAGGCAGCAAATGACCCACCGGTCCACCGCGAGGTTCCCTGGCCCGTGGTGTCAAAAGGACAGCTGGAGAGTTCCTCCGATCTCGAATACTGCCAACACCACCGATCTCTCTTGAACACAAGAGAACCGGAAGGCTCAATATGAAGAACTCCTCTCCGTAATCAGATGGGCATAGCGTATGCAGTACATAGATATCCGAGTCAATCTGAAACCGCGACGCCAGGACGAGAGCTCGTGGGTTCAGGCGCGTCGAACGCTGCGAGTCGCAGCCCCTGAGACGAGCCGGTCCCAAAGGTCAAGGTCTCGGCCCCTACCCAGCGATCTTATTCGATCCAAGACGGCTCCCCTCTCCCACCGCCTTTCCAACCCCACCGTGTTCAAGAACACCCCCGAAGTGCCAGCGCATCTTTCCCCCCTCTCTCCCTTCCAGTTCATTAACTCAAACACTCTTTTCTCTCTCCCCCCCCCTTTGGTGGCTCCGTTTACTTCGCCCGCATAGTACATATCCGACCTGATTTGGATCAACAGACATCCATACACTTTCGTTTATTGCTCACGGGACCGGTCCCCCTCCCATCGTTCGAGCGGTCCAGCTTCCCGTGTCGCTACTCGCTGTCCATCTGTCGGCCGTAAACATACTCCCTCGAGCGGAGCAGAACAGAGTCCAGACAATTCATACCAGACATTGACACCATGGCTGACCACGACGACGATCTCGTCGCGTCCAAGACCGAGGGATTTAAGCTCGGAGAGAAGAAGACAATTGAAGAATACAAGCAGCTCGGTAAGGGATAGAACTTCCTTGTCTTGAGAATGGAGTGACATTATGTACCTTCACGGTTGTTTTGAAGCTTCTTTCTGGCTGTCTCGATCTTGAGTACGCGGGAGCCAGGACGGGTAGTAATCTACAAAGGAACAACAGTGTCGAGATGTACATTCTGTGTTCGGTCTGGGGGAGATAGACACTAGGTTGTCAAGCTGGATGCCTTTGTACTCATACAATCTACAATATCCCATTGTATTCTCCAAACATATCTCCGCCTTCCAGGCTTGATTTTTCTTGACGTCTCAAGCAATCATCTCTCAAGTCAGACGCGACGGCTTCCCGACTGACCACTATCTCCTCCAGATGCGAACGATGAGTCCCTCAACCGCTGGAAAGCCTCCCTTGGCCTCAACAGCGGAACGCCTATCGGAGACCCGAATGACCCCAGGCGGTGCATTATCCAGTCTCTCGCACTTGAGACCGAAGGACGCCCGGACATCGTTGTTGATCTCACAGGGCCCGGCGCCCTTGAGAAGCTGAAGGACAAGCCATTCATCATCAAAGAGGGAGCCAAGTTCCGCATCAGGGTTGTCTTCCAGGTGCATCACGAGGTCCTAAGCGGTCTGAAGTATCTCCAGGTGGTCAAGCGTAAGGGCATCAGGGTCAGCAAGGACGAGGAGATGCTGGTAAGTCTCAACGTGACTGTTGGATTATGGATGGGGCCCTGACAATAAAACAGGGAAGCTATGCACCAAATACCACTGAAAAACCGTTCTATGAGAAGAGATGTAAGGAAAAGCCCCTGAAAACACACAACCTCAGGCGCTGACCGGTTCACAGTCGCCCAAGAGGAGGCTCCTTCGGGTATGATTGCTCGAGGACACTACAACGCCATTTCCAAATTCGTTGATGACGACGATGTCACCCATCTCCAGTTCGAATGGTCTTTTGAGATCGCGAAGGACTGGGAATGATCAGATTGCAAGCATCGTTTCAGAAGCCATTTATTCCAGACGAGCCATCTTCTGTGCATGAACTTTCTCATCTCAATGACCTTCAGTCGATAATTCTGTCACATAGACATGAGATTCGTCGAGAAGGCCCAAGCGATCTTTTTGTTTCGATAGTTAATTTCGAAGAAACCCAAGCAAGTTATGCACACTTAAGATATCCCGAGCAATTCAACTTTATCAATGCTGTCTATATATGCCACTAGCACCGAACTCCAGATACTACATGACCCAGGGTATCACAAAAAGTAGTCAATCACAGGATTCTGTCCATCTTTACTTTGCTGTGCCTGCTGCTCGCTACGATGGAGATCGTTCTCTGGAGCTGCGTCAAAGATGTTGAAGAACCTCTCACCGGTGTCACTCACTTCGAGGACGCTGGCGAGGTTTCCACATCGATAGCAGTAGTTTGGAGCGCTCCACACCGTGCTCAGCCGGTCATCGTAGAGGATCTGGTATCCTTCCTGGCACAGCTGATGGGCTCGTAGAATATGCGACATGCTGTTGACCTCGAGGAACTTTCGGACGACCTGGGCGCCAAATGTATACCCTGCGCCTCGCGGGGAGAGGCTGAATTCATCGCGTTCGGTGTCTGGATCTGACCAGACCAGGTCTGCCATCGGCCCTTCATGCGGTATCTCCCGGAACCGATCGATAATCTTGATCTGATCTATCGAGTGGATGGATGGAGAGAGACCGCCATGCACACAGAATATCTGGTCATTGATCACTACACTGAGGGTGAGGAAGTCGAACATGTCTGTGAAGTAGTGCCAGACATTGGCATTTCCGTACTTCCGAGCGCACTCGGTGTAGAAACCGTACGACTGCGTGACACCGCGAGACTCATGGTTACCACGGATCAGATGGACACGCTGAGGGTAACGCAGCTTCAAGCACACGAGAAGGGAGATGGTCTCCACACTGAAGAGGCCACGATCGACGTAGTCGCCTGCAGACAGTGGTTAGCAATGAAGTACACTAGAAGCTTCCACTTCCGATGCTCTCTGACCTAGAAAGAGGTAGTTTGTATTGGGACAGAATCCCCCGATCTTGAATATTTCGATCATGTCAAAAAACTGCCCGTGGATGTCTCCGACGACCGTGACGGGAGCCGCAATGTGGACGACATTGCTCTCCTTCATCAGCAGCTCCTTTGCCTTGGCACATATCGCCTCGATGACCGAGTCTGCCAGCAATTCCTTCTTGTAGAGCCGCTCGATGCATTCGTCCAAATCAATGCTGGCTGGGAGACAATGTGAGTCTGCGGAAAGAAGCAGATTTTAAGGCGCAAACATACACGGTAAGCCGGGCATGGCGACAGATTAGTTCGCCTCTTCACTTCTGAAATGTCCCTTGTGGCCGTGAATCAAGAGATAAGGTATTTGAGAACAGCAGGCGCAAGATGAAATGAGCGTTATGGCGAAAGCAAGACCGAGAAAGGACGTGTCTGACAGGTTCCTGCAGCAGCTTGCATCATGACCAGGACCAAGCTCTGGGGCAAACACACGCCGACAAGACCTAGCATCCAGCGCTGAAAGAGCATGCAGCGTGAGCAGGTCGTCGTGGCGATCTGGATCACACACAGAGCCAGTGAGGTGGAGCCGCAGCCGCCCAGGTCGAGGTCACAGGCACAGCTTGGCCCCGGCGGCCCCGACCTCGCGCGCACGGCCAGCCCCTGTTCTGCCACACCACACCGCCTTCGCCCTCTATGAACCTGGAACCCTGGCAGCGTCAGAACACGTGATGGCTCTCTCGAAGTCTCATGGGCTTGCGGCCCTCGATCCCTGGACTTCATGGCTTTGTCTGAGATGCCTTCTTGCTCCTTCGGGGCGAACGGAGCGTCTGTCGCCTTCTCGTTTGTAATCCGTTGCCGAAATATATGGTTTACTTATTTCCATTCTTGTGCTTTTGGTTAATCGCAGGATCTGGGAATGCAGGTCCCCCTCAGTGCAGTGAAAGTGATATCTCCCTAGTGTCACAGCTCCCAGCTCCCGGAAGGGGCCATTCTTCTAACCTGCGCATCCTGGGCACCACCTTCCTTGCTTCATCCTTGGCTAGACGGTTCTGCTATCTGTTTTGGACATTTTATCTACCGGATTTTTTTGGTTAATATTTTTTTTATGCCGCCGTGAAATATAGCCGCTGAACTTCTACGGGTTGGGATTCCAGGATCTATTTGTCTATTGATGACTCCGTTCACTGCCTCTTTACCTCACTCTCGTCGATGATCCAGCAATCTGCTCTGATATTGTTTTCCTCCTCATTGACCTGGACTTTGCAATTTGGATCAGCATGGACGCTTATCCATCTCCTCAGGATGGTACCCCGCCTTTCCAGAAGTACCAACCATATGGCCCTCCAACGGGCTACAGGCAACGAAAACAAAAGCATCCCTCGTTCCAGAAAAGGAACTTCCATAACGATCCATCTCACTCGGAGAATATAGAATATACCGAGACTCCGAGGAGGGATTCGGAGCCTCAGGCTTGCTACAACTGCGGGTCTCCAGAGCATTGGGCCCAGGACTGCCCGGAACCTCAACGAGATGTCCCCGCGTAAGTATTATGTGATGTCGGGTCATCGAATATGTTTCTACTTGACTGACGGATATTTTTAGCAGGGCCGATCCTAATCCTCGTCCTTCAAAACGGCAGAAGACTGGTGCGCCCACGGCCACCCGCCATTCAATTCCACCGTACTTCAAGCAACGGGGGCCACATAATGGGAGTACATATCCGCCGGTAGCTCAGTCAAATTACCAGCCCTACGGCAACTATCCACCGACGCCAATGTCGGCACATTCGCAAGGTTTCAGTCCATGGCAACAGTCTCCGCAGTACACTTCTCCTGTACAGCCCTACCCTCCTTATGGGCCACATGGGCTTCCGACCCCTACTACTGCTAACAGCTCACAATTTCCAAGCCCTGAATCATCTCATGGCGGCCCTCAATACCAGGGCTATTTCCCGCCACAGCAATCGTACTTTTCCTTTAACCAGAGTCCTCTACAACCATACCCGGAATATAGTCAGTATCCACCGCAAGGAGGCCAGTCTCGACATCCTTGGCGTCAGCAACGCTATCGAAATGATGTGCCGTTTATTGCTCCTCCTGTTGAACCTTGGATTGAGGAATTACAGTCTCTTGACAGGCAGGCGGGATCTAAGCGCTCCGGTGGCCAGATTGGTAAGTCCTCATCAAGCACCGAAAAAAGGGAACTCGCTGATAAGTCATAAAAGTCTGGCGACCAGCTAACCCCGTCGCCCGGCCTCTCCCTTCTACATTCTCTGCTCGAGAAGAAGTAACGCCCCTTCCGCCTCTTGCGAGTCTACAATCAGGCATGTCAGTGTCAAAATATATTCTGGACAAAGGGCCCGAAGAGTTCGAGTGTCATATCCGGGATACCGAAGAGTGGCCGTTTGTGATGGATGATCCTGTATTCCGCGAGATCGCAACTGACTGCGCACTAATATCCATTGAGGAACTCGTTTCCCGACGAAAACGAGCATTCGAAACGCACAGAGTCCGAGTTCTAAATGAACCTGAAGAGGGTGAAGTCGGCGATGACACCAACAGTTTGGATGAGCAATCGGCTGACAAGCAGTCTGTCCCGGATGGCTTCCCGGAAGGAGAGGACGAAAACCCACAAACTGGCCACGACATGAATATTGCGACAGGTGAAACCAAACATGGGACCCCAGAAATTGATAAGGAAGACAATGTCTCAAAACGACTGGGAGCAGAAGAAGATTCGACTGGATACCGTGGAAGACGTCCACGGTCACCAAATTCCCACGGGGGATACAGTCACCGGGAACGAAGCCCAAGCCCAGGTGGAAGAGACCCGTGAGTGCTATCAATAACAGCTAAACTTCACCTGACTAACAAAGGAGCGTCAGGAAATCAAACCAGCCGAGAGGCAAGCGGGATGATCGCGGCGTACATCATGACCACCAGACCTTGGACGAGAGTTCTGTTCGGCGGGCCGACAAAAACACTTCATCTAGTAATAATGAGAGTGGAACTTCGAAACGTCGTAACGGACCCCATAGCCATTCTGACCAGGATCGACGTACCCCGAGGTCATATCAAGACGCGGGATCGAGCCGTCAACCTTACAACAGGAAAAGACCGCGGAATTTTGATGGCCCTAGTGACACGTCACCATCTCAAAATTCGGCACTGGCTGTCGGTAATGAGAAGACGCGATCTCCTGAGCATGTGTCGAATGGATATGTCCGAGACGAGAATGCAAAGAGAACAAATTCCTCAACTCAGTCGCGCTACGAAAGGAGTGATCGCAGGAGGCCACGGCCAAGAGACTCACCCGAAAGCGATTACGACGGTCCGCGACGTCAGGAAGATGATGTTCCGTCCAAAAACAAGCGTCGCCAGCCCCAAGTTGCTGACGCTTATAGGTAAACCGCTTACAAAGCCTAAATGTCGGGCCATGGCTAACTTCTGTAGTCGTCGATGGTAACGTCGATGTTAAATAATAAAGGCACATCAAGTCACTTCAGATATGTCTTCCAAAACCATAACCCATACCCTCGAAATGATTGAGATTAGTACTTGCTTCTGGTCCTGTGGCCGTTTCGCCTTGGCTAATGATCCTTTTCTTCCGTGCTTGGAAATGTGTCTTTCCAAATGTGCTTTGGATCTCCTTTACTCGGCTCTACATCCTTTCAAAATACCCCAGACACAGGAACTGGTCCCTATCGCTAAAGTTCCAGTGTCTTGACTCCTGCTGGTCATTTATCTCCGAAGGCAGCTTTTCAGGCTATCACTAGAGTTACTTCTAACATCTCTACCGCATTGCTATGCTGCTCATTACTGAAGGTGCTAGTGCTGGATGTTCTGTGCTGTCGTATTTTCACCTGGTTTTTCAGCCATCTGGGATAATCTTTCCTGCATATTTGCCTAGGTAGCCCAGAGCTAAGCGCTGTAAAACCGGGCTTTCTGATTCTTCAAAGAAAGCCTATCCGCTCTCTGGCTGCCAGGTTTTACGTAAAATAGCTCACCATGCTTTGTCGGAAACATGGTTTGAGCTTTAGCCAGCGCGAGTCCCTTCCGTGGACATGGCAGCTTAACTTCCCAGGAAGTGTCATTCCTGTGCGGCAAATCAGGAGTCTTACATAGCTCCTCACAATGACCTTTGTGAGATTATGGGACAATTGCGCACTGAAATCCAATCTGCATACTGGCCTTCAGAATCAGCTATTCCTGCATACTTATCATTCTCTTACCAACAGCCATGGATAGATTGACATTGTGGACTGTGAATACATCACAGGCACCTGCTGGACTGATCCTCTTATAGAGGAACACACAAGGAAATGGACATTACCTCCTTTGAAACATATTGTTTCAAGGGCAACCAGAAAAGTGATGTTTAACATTGTGATGGTGATGGTGATGATTATGATGATGAAATGCTGACCGTGCTGATTATGTTATGAGATGAATGGATGCATCATCCTGTTAACAGGTTCGGTCACTAACTTTCCAGGTCACGTTGCAAAGTTGAGGTCACGACTACCATAAATTTTGACATGCGGCTGTATCAGCCCTTTCCCTGGGTTTCTGCTCGGTTATTACATTAGTGGACCATGATACCCCTCATTTGAGTGTATATACATTTCATTAAATAATAGATCTCATACAGATGCAATGAAGTCCCTATGGGTGCTAACATTGATGACCTCTAAGCGACTGGAAAGGGGCTGAAAGGAACATTGGTTTTTTTGGGACAAGTTTTCATTTAACTAATTAGTATGATACTAGTATGATATTGATGACAATCAATGATCATGACACGCTGGAGATTACCCAAGCAACAGGCATATTATGCCCCCTACTTTTTGGCCTTGTCTTTATATATATATTTGATTAAACTCTGGTACTGGGGAATCCACCTAGGTAGTATGCTCACCTAGCTGAACTAGGCACCTGTATTCTGAGCGAAGAAAGACGGGTGGGCATGACTGGATGAGAAACTTTCAATTAGCAGTAGCGTTGAAAATGAATATTGAGAGGCGCAAATGTCACAGCAACTCAGCTAGCTGATGTTCAAAACCCCTGACAAAGCAAGAGAGTAAAAATCGATGCTTGTTCTATTCTACTCTGTGATATTTTATCATTCGATTGGCTTAACGCGCAGAATATGTCTCTATGTACAGTAGTACATGACTAGATGATGATCAGGGGATATCTTTCGATTTGTACATGGCTTGATCTTGATGATTATTATTATTGTTATTCTGCTGTCCCATTAGCGCCTTGGACTCTCCTTTCTCTTCGTTTTCGTCGTCCTCTTCCGATTCCGTCTCTTCTTCGGAATCTGTCTCTTCTTCCTCTTCTTCGGATCCTGTTTCTTCTTCTTCTTCTTCTTCTTCTTCCTCCTCCTCCTCGGATTCGGTCTCTTCTTCTTCTTCGTCTTCTGATTCTTCTTCTGATTCCGTTTCTTCATCATCCTCATCAGCAAGCCATTCGTCAAGAGTCTTGGTCTTCCCAGCTCCGACGACGACGCGGCCGTTCTGCTTAGCTCGAACGGCGGCAGCAGCAGTGCTCGCGTGCTCCTTCAACGCCCTATCCAGCCGCTCACCGGCCGTGACGACCGTCCGGTCCGAGACCTCATGCTTCAGCCCTTCGTCCCGCAGACTGGGGTCGGGCTCCTGCCCGGGCTCCACCCAGTCAGGTAGCGGATCGTAGCCCCTCAGGCCGTGAATACCGGCGTCGGGGCCTACGACAAGCGTCGAGGAACCGAGGAGGAGATCCTTTCGAGTCTCCGAGGGGCTTGGTGCGTGTGGAACAGGCTTTGGAGCGAGGAGAAGCAGGCTGGCGAGTTGTGTTGCAGAGGGATTGGCCAGAAGAGCCTTGTAGAGTCGAGCGCGGTCACGCAGATCGTATGAGGTGTCGTACCTCGCGAGAAGTAGTATGTACCGCCACAGGAGGGTAATGGTATCTTCCTCCGGCGGTTTTTCTGGTTGTTGTTCTTGTTGTCGCTGATCTTGGGATTCAGCAGCCCATTCATTGCTGTTTTCCTGCTCCGGGGCAGGCTCCGGTGGACGTTGCTCCTGAGGCGGGTTCCGCAGGAGATGGTGTAGATAAACCTTCGCGCCTAGCAAGACTATCTGTTGCTTGGCAACCTCTGATTCATCCGCGAAGCCCTTTGCCAGTATGCGCAGGACGTCCGGGGCGATGTTATTCTCCGGGTCGACCCCAGCAAACTCGCCAACCAGCCAGATAATTGTGGCCCTTGCATCGGGGTTTGTTGTCGTGTCCAGGTACTTTGCCAGCTGAATGACCGTCTTCTTGTGAGATTGTGGATCCTGCTGGATCAGGTGTCGGATTACGGTGAGGGACTCAGAAACCAGATTCTCGTCCGCGCTCGAGATCTGGTTCAGGAGCACGCGTAGGCAGCGGGTTGAAGTCTGCATGTCGCTCTGCGCGCAGCGCCCGATCGCGCGGACACTCTCCCGCACCAAGTCCGGGTCGCTACCTTGTGCGAAGTGCTCGAGCTCGCTGATGATCACACCCTTCAGGTGCAGGCCACAGTAGGGGAATATAATCGTCAGGACCTCGAGCTTCAGGCGCCAGATGTGCGGGGGGTCGGTTGAGTGTACGAGGAAGTGGGATGCGTATTTCACAAAAGGCTTAGGATGTTTCAGGGCCACTGCGACAATGTTGTATAGTGCAACATGTTGGATGTCCTGGGGGCTGCGGAGGAGGGCGACAAGGGGGCCGATCGCGGCGTCCAGATACTCGGGCGTACCTAGGTAAAGAAAACAACGGACGACGCTGACAATGACGGCAGAGTTGCGGCTCTGAAGGAGCGGCTTGCAGGCTCGTAGGAATAACTCAAGATCTGGGTCCAGCACAACGACTTCTTCGCCCGTCTCCTCTCCCCGGTTTTCTGCATCGCCTTCATCGTCATAAAATCCTTTGGTTACTCCCTTCTTGACCTTCTGTGTCCTCCTGGGAAAGCATTTCCTTCCGTAAATCGTCAAAAGCCGTAAAGTCGCTAGTTGACTCCATTCATCCATGTCAACAAGCTTCTTCACCAGACTTCGGTAGTGCTTGTGGATCAGATCGATCCTGTCCGGACAGACTTCTAGGAACGCTGAGACAGCCGGCCCAGCAACAAAATACTGACTATCCCCCAAGAGCGTGGAAATATAGCCAACTAGCTGCGGTAGGGTATTCGGGTCGAGACGGTAGCACTTTGGGATAGCCAACGCTGCAGCCTTGCGGACGTGTGGGCTCATATCTCCGCAACCGCGTTTGATCGCGAGCGACACGATCTGGCTGATCACGGGTACCCTGATCCCGGACATCGTGCGAAGCGCCATGGCCCGTACCTGCGGGCTTTGATCCGTGAGCGACTTCTGGATCGCATTGATTGAAAGGAGGGCAAGGTCAGGCTCTGCCTCCGCATGGTGAAGCAAGTAGATGTAGACGAGCTTCTTGACCTCGATATTCGGGTTCGCTACGTTCTTGACGACCGCGGAGAAGAAATGGAGGCTGGGTTCGGAGCGGTACATCAGCTAGTTCAAAGCCGAAGAATATCAGAATCAGTGTCACTAAAGTAATGCGGGGACCGACAGCAGGTTGTCCATACCGAGATGACCCTCCGCATCCCGTCCAGAACTTCCCGGTCATTGCGGCTGTCGAGAAGCTTTTTTATATGCGAGACGGTGAGGCCGCGGGAGGAATAATTTGATCTCGAGCCTTTGCTGCTGGCCGACTGAGCCGCCTCGAGCGTCAGCTCTCGAGCTGCGCGCACACAGCGACGGTTAGCGACGGAAATGGAATTCGATCGGAGGAAGACAGTACCTGTTTCCAGCATGGACGAGATCCTGGAGATGGTCTCCATGTTGACCCCCGAGATCCTCCACGGGCGCCTCTACCGGCCGTGGTGCGTTGTCGTGGGGAGAAGAGGATAACGTGATACTCGCTCTCCGCGGCGAAGCGCAAACAGACATGTGCCTATCGACGATGGCGTATGAGCGAGCGGTGTCAGAACAAACGTCCCCGCCGCCCCCTCGACACCGATGTCGACAACAAACACGCCTCGACACGTTGCCGCTGCAGGGATGAGAACAGCATTCATGCGTCAAAAGATGCAGTGACTTGAATCTCGGCGGCCAAACAGGTTACAATGTTCTTAGCTTGCTCCGTCACTCTGGGGATCGGTGTCCTGATTACAAACCTATATCCCGATGGTGACAACTCCAAGAATACATTTCTCGGATCAGGTCGCGGATTTTCTGCAGTATGTACTTGACAATAATGCCTGCGCGACCACTCTGATTGTCTGCAGCATGCGGGACAGTTTTCTTGAACAACTGTCTGCCTGTGTGCACCCTCGACCACACATTCCCGCGCCAGAGTATGACGAGCAGCAGCATGGACATGATGAGGATACCGATCTACTACCGGAACAAGTCGAACATGTTGATCATATCAATCCACTCCTGACGAAGACAATTGGTCTCCTCGCAAATTCAAGGAAAGTCAAGCTAAATTTCTGTCCAAGTGTTGAGCATCTCCGCGCGTATCTCTCTGTTCTGCGTGTAACTGGAGACAAGCAAAACCAAACACATCATTACGGGAGACCGATGCTGGCAATACTAGACCTCGTCGCTCTTCATTGCGCGACCTCTGAACTATCCGCTCAAGGGCTGTCAAGGACTTTTGCGATTGCGGTAGAGGCCGCCGCTAGGGAGGATATGGACCTGGTGCTGTGTGAATGTAAAGATGCCATCGACACCCAAAACAGTGAGCGCGGTGAGAGACTGTGGCATCTCCATGTGCCATTATTAAGTAGCTCCATCAGAACTGGCGAAGGGGGTGCTTGGAGCGGACCTAGTGTTCCGGTGAAACGGATTGCACAGAGATGGTTTTATTTTGATGAAAAAGAGGACGTAATGACGGACATTATGGATATCTAGACAGAACCTGAACTCCCGCATGAAACCTATGTACAGTACCATTTGATTCCATAGAGACCAAGAAACAATCCGGGTATCCTAGAGCCGACCGACAAACTCCGACAACCACCAGACCTATGAGTACTACTCTCACATACATTTTTCCATCTCTGTAATGTAGAGTTTTATATGGGACTCCAACTTCAGATACTCGTCGTGCGCACTGTGGATCTCTCTTTCGATGCTCTCTTTGAGATCGGCCATCTTTCAACATGTTAGTTGGCACTCGAGGATGGGAAACCAGCAACGGAGAATTTACCTTTTTCTCGGTTTGTTCTATACGTATCCTCCTTCTCTCCATCTCTCGCTGTTTCTCCGCCCGTTCCTCGCGCAGCTGCTTCTGGATATTTCGAAGTTCTTCCATCCTGGCCTGCGCTGCCTCCTGCTTCTCCTGGCTACTCTTCCGCAGCGCCTCTATCCTCTCGTTCCATCGAGCTAGCTGTCTCTGCAACAGCTTCTCGGTCTGCTCCACCTCCCTTACACTGTTCCCTCTCTCTGAAAGAGCGTCTTTGTTCCTAGCGGCTCGAGCATCTTCCTCCTCCTCCTTCTGTAACTCCACAGAGATATCCTCCAGAACTTTCACACAAGCCTGGACGTCATTGGCAACGACGTTGAATGTATCTATGGAAGTCTGCAACGCCCTCGTCCTCTTCTCCATCGCATCGACCTGAGCCTTCTCGCGCATCAGACTCTCTGAGAGTTCAGCCAGGGACGACTGTAGAGAAGCAGGGCTCTCCAGGACATAAGGACGGAGTTTCTCGATTTCCTGCCGCGTGCGGACCAGTTTTTCCATCTTTTCTTCCAACAGGGTCTGCCGTCTCGCTTTCTCTGTCTTGACTCGCTCCAGCGCCTCCGCGATCCTTTCCTGGCCGCGTCTCAACTCTAGCAACCGCGTCTTCAACTCGTCATTGCGCCTGACTTTCTCTTTCACCTGCGCCTCCATTGCTTTCTGGTTTCGTCTCATCTCTTCCAGGCGCTGCTCCATCTCCTGGTTCTCTGCGAACAGCTCCTCAATGCGCGCCTTGGTCTTTTCCGATTTGTTGAAGTGTTCATCGATAACAGCGGTCTGTGACTCTCGGAATCGGACAAAGTTGATGAGATAGGAGAATATCTTGACGAGTCGGTCGTGTGTAGGTTTCGTTAGATCCGTAAATGTGAAATCGTTGACTCCGCACTAGATTTCCATATGATTAGAATACACTATTACTGCTCTGCCTTCAAAAACAACGATGTAGTACCTCAATCATCAGCTGTCTCAAGCTGACAAAGAATCCCATGAGATTGCGCGTGTCGTTAGGCATGATGTCTGCGAAGTCGCCGCATATGTCCTCGGCCGCTGCGCGCATCGCGGGTTCAACAGTTTCACGGGTTGTGTTCATGAGGAGCTCCGCGAACCACTCCAACACCATCTGGATCTGCTGAGGGTTTGGCTTCAGCAGATCCTGAGGCGTAAACGGCACGCCGATATCGTTGATACATCCTGCAATTTCCTTATCTGGCTGTAGCTTGCCGTCAGCGACTAGATAAAAAAGTTGTAGAGTGAGTCCGACGGACCAGGCGCATCAATGCATCGCTCTCATCTTCCTTCTTGCGATTCCGGTTGTGCTGCTGTTGGCTGCCATGGAACTGCTGGCTCATCCGATGATTGTAAGACATGGTTGCGCGCAATCTTCCATTCACCCTCGCGATGTGTATAAAAATCGAGTCGAGGCAAGCAGACGATGCGACGGCTGCAGGTTGACGATGGAGGTTCCGCCGCTGTTTTGTTTACCGCGACCCGGAGCGCACGCCGCATGGCGCCCAAAGCGGACTAGCACCAACGATCGAGGGGCTCTGGTGCAACCGGTGCAAACACGCCCGCAATTTCGCGGCCTCGCGGTGACTCGCAGCACAACCCCGTCGGTCGTGATAAAATCAAGCCAGTGCCCTCAATCTTTGGTTGTCACATTGTCCAGCCCTTTGGGCCCTCGTCGAGGCACCATGGCGACCGCTGCTTCAGTCCAGTCGGAGGCATCCAAGCCCTTCGAGCAAGTGTCCCCGCAGACACTCGGTTCGTAGTCATTGTTACTGACGTTCATCAACCCTACAGTATCGTTGCGACTTACAATGACCTTCTCCGCTCCGACCCCGATCTGACTATGCCAATCGCGGCCATTGAGGCACTCGTCCTTCTTCTGACACATTCGCCTTCTTCTACGATATCGGAGACGCTCGACCTAATTGAGAGACACACCGCTCACCTGAAGAAGTCGATCCCAAACCCTATTGGCCTCTCCGCCGGCACCGATCTTTTCCAGAGGTACCTGATCACGCAACTGCAGAGACCTGGCCAGCTCGGCCCCGCTGGTGATTTCAACGCCATCAGACAGCACCTGCTGTCGAACGGGCGGCTGTTCATCAAGCGCGCCAAGGAAAGTCGCGACAAGATCGCTGCGTTCGGGAGGGGATTCGTCCGAGACGGAAGCACGGTCCTGACGAACGGCGGCTCCAGAGTCGTCAGCGCTCTGCTCCAGAAGGCGGCTGAGGAGAACAGCGGTCCCTCCGCCGTCCGTTTCCGCGTCATCTACGTCCTCCCGTCTGTGCACAGCGACATCGAGAATTCTCCTGTTGAGCCGGAGGGCATGGAGACGGTGCGCGCGCTGAGAGCAAAGGGTATCCCCGTGGCTACGATTCCGGAGTCTGCGGTCGCATACTCCCTCGGCAAGGTGGATATGGTGATCGTGGGCGCCGAAGGCGTCGTGGAGAACGGAGGCGTCGTGTCCCGGATGGGCACCTACCAGATCGGCCTGCTGGCCAAGGCCATGGGCAAGCCATTCTACGTTGTCGCTGAGAGCCACAAGTTCGTGCGGCTCTATCCTCTGGGGCAGTACGACCTGCCGATCGACCAGCGCATTATCGAATTCAAGACGGAGGAGGACGTCATTGCCGAACAGAAGCAAGCAGCAGAGAGGAGCAATGGCCAGAGCGACAAGCCGACGGCTGAGAAACCAGAGGCATCGCCCGAGAAGAGGGCTGAACACATGAGCGCGCTGCTTGACGGCGCCCCGCCTGACAAGGAGAGTAGCAAGACCGTCCGGCGCGATGCCGTCGATTTCACCCCGCCGCATCTGATCTCCGCACTGATCACGGAAAGCGGTGTCTTGACGCCTAGCGCTGTCAGCGAGGAGCTGATCAAGATATGGTTCTGAGGAACCACTCTCTGTCACTTGATGAGCGGAATTTGGTTCTTCCTAACGGGAGTGACTCGGTCTACATGTACATGCTTGATTTCTGAATCAAGCTCGACACTGGCTTGAAAATGCCTGTCAGCCAGGGGAGGGGGCCTCAGGGCTCAGGCAACTCCATACGCACCTGTTGGGGAAGTTGTAGTGGCTGCATCCCTTCTCGAAGACATCATCCCTCAACCCTTCCCGTCACCGCTAACTTTATGAATGTCGGCAACGAACTTGACGAATGTTATTAGGATCTGAAAAATAGGGCCCAGATGGGCTCGTCAGGAGATGTTCAATGGAAGCCACTACCAAGTGGTTTACATGACTACCGTCATATCTGCACCTGATCATGATATTTGAAGGGTACACCAGAGCATTGGCATTAAGTTTTATTGTTGAAGAGGCCTCAGAGACGGAATAAGGTCTCGACGACAGCTGGTCTTGCTGATTGAGTCTGAGCGAGGGTTGCGTGCAAGCAGATGCACCCGCGTCCTCGCTGCCTAGTTTAGGCACTCGGAGAGTGAGATATGCTACATGACATGAAGATATCGGAGAGAAAAAGCTATCAGGGATACTGATTGAGATAGCCAAATGCATTCGAGAGGGACTCTAAAACACATTGTCATAAGAACCAAACGATAGCCATGGCGTAATCTGCCCAAAGTGCCGAAGACAAACAAACCACCGTTCTGCCGTAACATTCCGTTCGTAAATGTCATAACACCCCCTTTTTTCTAGTGGAGAGTCGGAGACAAGCTTCCAAATTCGTCATCACGTCGTTATTCATTTCGTCGTAACCGTTCATTCATAAATTGCCTCTGCCCTTCCCGCCCATGCGGCTTTTTGTTTGAGCATTTCTCCCTTCAACCAACCCTTTTGCGGTCCACCACGTTGTATTCGACAATCAGGCGTCGACCAGGAGACGCAAGTCGGATTGAACTTTTTTGTTTCTGCCTGTGACGCCGAAAGGTGGGTTCACACGAAAGGATTGAGAATCCCCGCACGCGGGCCGCCTCGCCTGTGTCTCAACCGGGAGACATCGTGTAAAGGCTTTTTCGTTTTTATTTGGGCTTTCGGAGGCTGGATCATCGTCATGGTGTAAAAAATAAAAGCGAATGGCTAAAACTGTCATATGACAACGAGAGAGCTTTTCTTTTTCTTCAGGGAGAACGAGTGGAACTGCTGATGCAGCAGCCTATGCGCAGACCCCCAATCCGAGGAGACGTCAATGTGGTCGGTGGTGGTAGTTCCAAGGCAAGCCTTTCCGGTATTCGAGAGTCAAACAAAAAAATAAAGAGAGAACTTCGTACCGGAGGCTTCACAGGCTGCATCAAAGGTGAGAGGTGCCAACTGCGATTTTGCCGTCGTTGGCGATACCGTAAGTGGCTCCTGGGAGGAAGCCTCGTTCCATCCGGACCGGCTGCTTGAGCTGGAAGCTGTGTGCCGGCAGCGACTGTTCGGAGGCGAATGCGTACAGGAGCAGATACCCCAGGGCAACGAAGATCCAGAGGGCAGCCATGATATCTTAAGACTTCCGGGGAAGCAAGAAGAAAAGAAACAATTGTTTAGGGGTCACGATAAAATCGACTTTCTGGCAACCTTAGAAACCAGAAGACAGACAGACGCCGGAGAAGTTCTTCTGGAGTTTTCCGGTAGGGAGGAAGATGGTGGGGTTTTCAACAGCCAGAGAGATATGTACCAGGTAGACAGGTGCTTCGGGCGCCTCCGGCGGGATATAAATAATCTGCAACGGAGGACTCCCGCCTCAAGGTAGGAGGAGAGAGGGGTCGTATGGTAACGAATCTAGAACCCTGCTAGAATGCGGATGCTCAGGTTTGCGGATAGACGCGGATATGGCGATAGAAGTGAGTCAGAGGGGTTTTATGTCCTAGCACACAGGATTGAGAGAAGCTCTAGGAAAATTCAAATATCGACGATCCCAAGTACAACTTTAGAAATAAGAATTGAGGCAGATAATCTCTTAATAGTAAACCCCGCAGGATAATCTGGCGGTGTGATCTGACCGTTTCTGCTATCAGAAATCCAAAGCAAAGTATGGAGGCCTAGACTTGTGGCCCACAGGCCCGGCGCCCTAGGGGCCTGGGCATCGGGGCCGGTTAGGTCCTAGCACCATTGGAGGAGTGCATCGGACTGGGGGATGGAATGCGACGGGTCCCTTGATGGCACGTTGACGTGCGTCAGGCCGCACTGCGTACAGAGAGGCTGGAATGACGGGCATCCTCCTATCAGAGCGCAGTCACGGCGTCTTGCTACAAAGGTCGGCTTTGTCAGACAGCCACTCGGCAGCCGTCCGGCCCGACGCTTGCACCACGGAGCGAAATCGGGAGTGAGGAGGGGAGAATCGGTAGTCCTCCATGTTCGAAGTCGCTGTCGAGCTACTGCGACAAGCAGACGAGAAGGGGACACCAGGTGATCCCGTCTCACCCCCGCGTGACCAGTCCAGCAGAGTCTATGGAGTACTCCGTAGGTCCAGAAGATGGTTCACGTGGAGGCGGGCGGACGGCTGGGAGGCACGTGCCCCCGCCGGCATCTCTCGCAGGGACCGCCGGTCCTGATCCCGCTCTCTCCCGCCTTCTCCGCTCTCGGGAGCCTCGATGATATCACACCGACTTCTCTTGTTCTTAGCAGAGCCGGTTTCCCTCTGCTGGTTTCTGTCCTGTCACATCCTGCGTTCTGCACTATCCTTCGCAGCCATGCAAGCACTGGTTTGTTGATTACATTCAAGAGGAATGCGAGAGAACAGAACCCTGTCGTCCTAGTGAGGGTATCATACGTCCGAGTAGCCAGACGATCCCTGCAGGTCCCGGGTTGCGCGTCTTGCGTGTCTCACATACATACTTCCCGTATCAAGTACCGCGCGCATCAGACGTCTGTGGCCATTCGGTGTATAGAGTCTCCGCCATGGACGCGGCCCCGTTAACCACGACTCTCAGCATGGAGTACGACCAATGTAATCTCGAGAGAAGGGAGCGAAGAGGGTCATTCTCTGAAAACGAGACCGGAGCCGTGGGGGCATTGAAAAAGCTCCTATTAGGCCGACGCGCAAGCCGCAGTTACCACGCCTTGGAAAGGAGAGAACCTAGACGGCTGAAGAAGAAGGCCCTCTACAGATAACCTCATCAACCTCTTGTCACGCCAGGGACACCAAGGGGAAGATGGAACAAAAAAGTACCGCTGACGGTACAACCTCCCTCGGGAACTCCGCGAGACAAATCCGCATGAAGCGTCCATCAAAATACACGCCGGTGCCAATTCTTTGTCGCCTACCGCTGTTATGGATTGGCATGTCGTGTCTCCTTCGAGATGATTATCGTCGGTTGGGTACCTAGGTTATGCCCCTGGGATCCTTTTCTTCGGCCTTGACGCTGGACCTTTCGAGGCTGAGACACATACCTTCCGATTGGACCACCTCCGACAGAGGACCGCATCTTGTTGAAGTCATTTCTTCGCCATTGATGTTTATGAACTAGCATTGATCACCTTATCGATACGATTTGCCTTTTGGTTACGAAACTCGGACGTGATGACCAGGAGCCGGATTGCTATGACGACGCTTGTAACATATGATCGAGACGTTGCTGTTCAAGACATAGACATGTCCAGATTTATGAATATAACCAGTCCAAACAAACGGAATAAAACGGCATCTATGCCACCGAAATAAGAGCAGAAAGCGCAGTGGTATCATAAAATGTCTGACAGTATGATTAAAATCATAGTCCACACACAGAATAACCACCTGGGACTCCCCTAGCCTGCTTACTGAAAGTCCCCGAAATCATCGTCGAAACCGAACTCATTAGCTTTATCTTTCTGATCTGCGATCACGGTCGAGGGAGGCCGTCGCCTTCTCCGGTCTGTCCGCGCATCCCTGGCACTGGGCGGCGGGGGCAAGGAAGGAAAGCCGTCAGTCTGCTGGTCGGTAGTATTATTGAGAGAGCTGCTGGACGCGGGACCTGGAGGTGGTGGGATGGAGAACAGCGCCTTCTCGTCCTCCTTCGCTGCCGCCGCGGGGTTCTGCGCATCCGGGGTATCCGCCGCAGGACGCCGTCTGCTACCAATATTACCGACGCTGATTGTTTGTCCGGGTTTTAGGCTGTAGTCCCTCGCCGGGGCCTTGTCCGGCTGCGACGATGCCGTCGTCCTGCCCCCTCGCGGCCCAGATGTATTATTATTATTATTCTGTGCACCATTATTATTTGCGAAGCCAAGCACCTTCCGTGCTTCCTGTAGAGCGACGCCGAAGTCAAAGGCCTCGCTTCGATCCTCAAACCCAATACCCAGCACCGCCTTCCGCCCTTCCCCAACAACGCGAATGGCGAAGAACCGCGACGAGTCCAGCACGTGCTCCACCACCCCGGGATCCGTGTACGGCGCCGCGGCAAACAGATCCCCGCTGTCGGGATCCTCGAGCAAGATATCCGTCTTGATCTTCTCCTCCTGCTGGTCGCCGCCAGGGATAGCGGTCTCGATGATGCGCAGCCGCGCGATGAAGATCTCGCGACTCTTCCCGCCGTTCCGGGGGTCCGGGGTCGTCCAGTCCGCGGCGGTGTAGCCCTTCATCGAGGTCAGGGGCGGGATGGCGTAGACGTGGACAGGACGGGCGACGAAGAGGACGCGCTGGATGGCGTCCGCGGGGAGAGGCTGCCCCGTCGCAGGGTCGACGAGCTCCGACATAGAGTGGATGTCTAGGGGAAGTCCGGTTCGGTTCGATGGTACCCGTAGGTAAAGATTCCGCAGGTCCTCGCTCTCTCCGGCGAACCTAGTGGCGTTTGTGGTTTGGAACAAGCATGCGGGGAAACGTTGTACGGAGTCCAGCGCAGTCAACGAAAGCCGGAACGCTACGCGTTGGAGCTCCAGCTCAAGCTCCCTGTGTGGGGCACAGACCATTGGATAAGCCCCATGCTCGGTGCTCTAGGTCAGCAGGTCAGTACCTAGGTATTCTCCAGTCTTTAATAATTATGATGAAGAAAGCCATAAGGAACGTTAATTCTTAATTCCGTTTGGATGTGTACAGTACATAGATGGTACCGTACAGTACCTAGCACGTCAAATGATGAGCTAGCTCATGTCACAATGATCTGCGGGGCGCCGTGACCGGCATGCAAGATCGCAATAATCTAGGGTTATTATTATTATGAGAGATCATAGCGGGGTTCCTACGTGCCAGATCCCGCCATGTAGCCGAAAACCAGTCAGATTATAAAACATATTTTTTGCGGGGTTATGCGTCAGCTGCAGGTACACTCCTCTGAACATGTATGATTTGTGCAGCGCATATTGATATTAACGTTGCCTCAGAGTGAGCTTGAGCTTACTAGCAGAGACAGAATGAATCTGAGCGAACGGGGAAATCATTTGTATCGTGGCTCGATTCTGCTGGAAATAGAGAATAATTCAGCTCAGCCAAACCCTTTGCTGACAAGATGCCAATACTTGCTTTTTCTTCTCTTTCCTACTTCACGCCCAAGATGAAGCGCCTTGTGCATGATCTCGATCCTCCTGTCGCATCCTGGGCATTACAGCATTACCTCTTTTCCAGCGGCTGCCTAGTGAGCAGGCGCATACATCATCCACTTTCCACTTCTTTCATACGCTCTCAGGTACATTCCCCCTTGAGATTAGAAGTACGTATCATCGCTTCCCTTATCAACTGAATAGAAATAAAAAAAGAGTATGCTCCCGCAGGAATAATGCTTGAAGCCTGCAAGAAAAGCTAATCCGTTGCTAGCAGTCCCCAGCTAGTCACCAGCAAGACTCATCTTCTTCTGAGGAAAGTCCAGTCAAAGAATCCAGAATTATTGACTCGAGTGACAAGACGGCGCATCGGCGGGCCCGGTCCGCTGCCAGACGGGCCCATTGTCGAAGAGCCCCCATCGACAACCGACATTCCACCAGCTTTGGTGAGAACCGTGATTCAGGTCGCGATTCAGCACCTGGAACGACGCGGATTTTTTGGACTTTACGCAGATCCGTATGGAAGAGATTCTACGGCCGGTCACGCCGCCTCGACGAGCGATAATAACACCGTGTTGGTCCGTGCAGATCTATGTGAACGCCCTTATTCAGAGAGTCTCTCTCCCTGCTCGAGGACCTGATTTCCGCATCAACGACGGTCTCGGGTTCCCAGGACGGGTCGAGATCATCGACGACAGAGCCGTCGCGGGCCCGGTGACGTTCGCGCCGAAGCTGTCAGATCAGCAGCAGCAGCAGCAGCAGCGCTGGCCGGAGATCCAGCAAGATGTCATCCATCCGTCGCCTGTCCGGCTTCTTCGGGCTCGACTGGGTCCTCGTCATGGTCGTCAATCGGGGGTATCATTGGAAGGAGGTCTCGGTCCTGACGGTCGTTGCCAAGGTATGCCCTCCCGTTGCAGGTGCCGCAGCCGCTTCGACGGGAGAACTAGTCACTACCGCGACCAGAGATATTGCAGAGTCCCTGCGGGTTCATGGTCTGAGTTTTAAAATCACCGATGCAAGTCGGATGTGGCGTGCATTCGGTGGGTGTGCGGCTGCTGCTGGTGCTCGCCCCTGCAAGCCTCCATCCTTCGGTTGAAGTACTTTGTCGTAGAATGCTCTTGAAAAATGTAGTCAATGAAGAGATCTGGGGAAAAAAAAGGTAACTATGTATCGACAATATAATTACCTATAAAAACCTTACTTGCATAGAAGACATTATTATGCATATTCTGAACCAGAAAAGGATGTCACAGCAGTACGTGAAAAGGACAGCGTTCTCATCCTAGTTTCCCAGAAATTTATATACTACGGAGTACTGGAGCCCTCTGATTCGTCAGGATACTAAACGAAGAATGAATGAAGTATTTGCATGGGAATTTGAATATACAGTGTAGTCCGTGCTACTACTACTACTACTAGTAGATACTCTCTGTATTAACCGCAGCCAGTGCAGCTCACCATGCGTTCCTAGTCCTATTTGAATAAAGCCGGCCAGAGGTAGAGTGTCTTGATCATGCTCCACCATAGAAATGGACGATGGCGAGATAAGCTTCAACGTTCAAACAGACGGATCGATTCCCTTCCCCACTGGTTCAGAGAAGGTAAGATTGCCGAGGAACCGAGAAACATTCTCCTTTCAATGTCCAAAAAAGGATGTACAGGGTAGACTATCCTGTGTGCATAGTCCACTTAAGAAAGTGTTTGGACCAACCGACTGTCGGCAGACTTCCGACATTGCAGAGCCGATAATACATGTATTATGGACATGGGAGATTCTCGGAGTCGTCGCCTTTTGACACGTAAGTGACAGTAGGAACCTAGGCCTTGGCGGCCGCCCTGCAGGACTAGCCCAAGCATGATAAAAGGGAGACCGTTCGAAACATCTCGGATCTACCAGCTTGGCATCAGTTTGACTACGTATGCACGCCCAGTTGGATCGTGGAGTGCAGTCTAGTTCTGCTGTTCCTATCTGAAACATTCCACGTCTAAACCTCCGGGCCGGCCGGGTTCAGGAACAGAGTTTTTGCTGTTTGCCCTGGCAACTGGCTTAACGCACAGTACATCTCTCGATAGCAGGGGTGTGTGTAGGGAGCTCGCGTGGAAGGCGATGTATCGAGTGCAGGGTCCAGGTCCTTAGCGAAGCTGGAGGCTAAGCTTGATCTGCCTTGCAAGTGCCGGAGACCAGGCAATAATCTATGTTAGCATGCTGGCAATCTATCTGCTGCAGGATGAGTGGACTGTACGGAGGAGTGTGCAGTAGTAGTATACAGAAGTCTGGAGATGGTTGGACCTTGTGCAGCGGCACAACAATGGATCCAACATCGCGATCACCGCGTTCTCAGGAGGTCCAAGGGCTGCGGTCCACTCTGGAAAGGCGTCTGGACCTGTCACGGCGACCCACTGGCCTCTGATTCATTATTTTTAGCTGGCTCCCCGGCGGTTCAACGGCCAGCGGCTCCATCACGTTCCTGGACACGGGACGGGGAGAAGCGGGCCCGGGGCCTTGGGCCTGAAAAGTACAGCGGCCAGCGCACGCGACCCCGTACTCTCTCCTTCACCCCCAGCACGCAGTCCGTCTGCGGCGGTCTACTTCATTGGTCCCCGGCCCCTTGCGAGGCACGATAATCAATAGTTACTGACTTCTAGGCCTGCTGTGCTGGACGGTGCACTGCGTTTGTCGCTGGCTGCACGTCACTTTTGGCTCCTGTGTGGGCCCGACCGGTCGCAGGAGTCTGGTTAAGCGACCGCCCCAAGGAGCACCCTCTGCCGGAGCCGTATCTTTTCCTTCCGCCACATCACCAGCGAGCTGCTACTGGGCATCGAACTTGCCCCTACCACGCAACGTCCGAGGGCGTCCGTTGCGCAACATTCATCAAAGCATCCCCGTCCCGCTGGGAACGCGAACCTTCTTCTGTGCCCGGTTCCCCGCATCGCGCGTTAATATCGCGTCTCCCGCTCCACCAACACCCATGAATCCCGTCGCCCACCCATCCGACCCCCGGACCGAGACAGACCGTTACATTGCCTGACTTGACCGCGTTGGCGTCGCCTCTCCGGCCCGCCCGGCTCAGCTGTTGTTGAGGAAGGAACAGGGCACGACCAGACGCCATGGCGATATGGCCCTTTGGCCGCAAGGGCAAGCGGTCGAGCGTTCAATTTGCTGCAGGTCCTGAAACAGTGGAGAAGATTCCCCCGTCGCAGAGCCCGGAGCCTGGGAACCTTCTGGATCCTGAGCACGGCGCGCCCGTCGTGGGCAGAAAGCCTTCCCGCAAGCGATCAAGACGTCAGAAGAGCCGGCCTGTGACTCCTCCGGCAAGGGCCTCGGATCCGTCACGAGATGAAGAAGCTCTGTCGCCTCCCCGCCGGGCCCAGACCTCCCCCCAATCGACCTCTGCCCACCAGCAGCAGGAACCTGTTCCCTCACCGGCCCTTGACCACCGCAAATCCCGCCCCTACACTTTCGATGACCGTGCCTCCCGCGCCAGCACCGGCCACGACCAGTCTTCCGTTTCCCGTACGGCCTCACTGTTGCGAGGAAGGCGCGTCAGCAACGAGCGAGCAGTCTTGAAGAAGAATTTGAGCTCCCGGAAGGCGAGCGAGCTTGCTAGGGAGCAAGAAATTCGAGCCATGGCCTCCTCTCCAATGACGATCCCCAAACGTCCGGCAGGGTTTCGCGGCGAACAGAACCCGTGGGATATCAGGAGAGGGCCCAGTGTCCTCAGCAGGAATACAAGCCGTCATGCGTCGGACAGCAGCCTTCCCATGCGCGACTCCGCTGGGTCCTCCCTGTCCGAGGGTGCGGAATCATATACCTTCAAGGTCAACGCCTTCGCTGCCTTGACCCCACGGCCGATCATTCGATACGCGGAGAGTCCTCGGTATACGGTTCCAAGAAGCCAGGGTCCGTCTGTGGCTTCCTCGAGAAGGGATCACCGACACCTGATACTGGAGGAGGATTTCGACTCGAAACAGAGAGTTGATGAGCTGGCCGACGATTTGGATGCCAGCGCTTTGAGGGAGCTGCTCGAGAGAGATCGGCGTAGGAAGGAGAGGAAGCGCCTGGAGGACCGAGAGAAGCTCCAGCGTAGGTTGCAGCGCAGAGCTGATCGTCAACGAGAGGAGGAACGCCGACGCGCTGAAAATGCTGGGGAGACTCCCGGCGGAGATTCGGCCGAAGACCAGCACGGCCGACGTGAAATTGAGACCGGCACTGATTCTGCGCCCCTTAGCGCCGATGATCGTGGTCGCAGTGTCACAGCGGATTCAGATGCCAAGGGGCAATCTGGCTCGTGGCTGCGAAGCCCATCCAGGGAGAGTGATGCACGCAGTGAAAGTGCCCATGTTGTTGGGACTCTGGATGATAGCTCCATTCGTGACAGACAGGTCCAACGTGATAGCATGACCTCGTCGCATCTGTCGCAAGAGATGAAGGTGTCAAGGAGCACTCTATCCCTGTCCCACTCACCGGTCAGGCAAAACAACACAAGCGCCTCACAGTTTCCTGGTGCGGCAAGAGAGTCCGCATCCGACCTCTCTCGGACCGTAGACACTGAAAAACGTTTGTCTGATGGCAGCGGAAAACGCATGAACGCCTGGTCATCCATCTTCCGTCGCGGTGGCTCCCGCCTCAAAAGGAGCTCCTGGGAGCGCCGCCAGGGCCCGCCTTCCGAATTCTCCAATGCATCCAAAGAATCCTTCTCCAGAATGCAGACACCGCCGTCGGCACCACCCCCCGCCATTCCGGAGAGGAGTTATCTTCGCCCCGGACCCATCCAGCGTTCACAGTCCAAGTTCACCGAGCACCTTGGTGATTTCCCCATTTCACCTCCTGATTCCCGACTCCACTCGCCTGATATACCGGAAACGATCCGCGACATGTCCCCGCCCCCAGACCAGGGCGATCAGTCTGTCGGGGAGCAGCCTGACACCACTACTCTGCCCGGCGTTGAAATTGGGCGTGATAATGGGCAGACCAGGCGTAAGCGCCACTTGGAGGCTAGCAGCTCGGAGGTTGGCGGCGATGGCGGCCTCTTTTCCACGTCTCTTGCATCGATCGACTCGGAAGGATCTTGGATGTCTGGCAAGTATCTGCGCCGCATTTCCCAAACAACGAACAATGCCGTCCGTCAGAGCGTTGGTTCCTCCATGAAGAACAGAATTGACGAGTATGCGGAGTTGAGGGAGGTGGACGATGTCACCGGCGATGAGTACTTCGCCGGGCTCACGCCTGGACTCGATGGGCACCGTGACTCGCTTGGGGGGACGCGCAGAGCAAGCAGTACTGCCATGGGCATCGACAGTGACGGAGAGAGCTGTGTCCATCAGGTACCAGAACCGGAGCCGGCGGAGGCGACCTGGCACCGCACGGAAATTGGTCGGCGGCCGACAGTTGTGCGCCCTGAAGTGCGGCCGAAATCGAAGTCGGGGCTGCTCAACGACGTCAAGGATTCGGAGCCTGCATCCCCGGTAGAAGCCAATACTCCTGTTGAGGAAGAACCCGCCCCAGAGATTCACCGTGCGACCAGCGTCGATGTTGGGAGAGGGCACGCTCGCCAGATCAGCGCTGGCAGTGCAAGGTTACTGGACATCCCGCCCCGCACATCTCCTGATTCGAAGCCATTGACCTCAGAGTCGACAGCGCCGGGCGGTGCGTCTTGGATCTGATCCCGTTGGGAAGCAGTGATAACGTCGTATCCGTTTTTTGTTAGCAACACGATGTCGACTCTGCTAGGCTTGAAGGCGAGGAGGATATATGTGGCTCGAGCAATCGGCATGTCAACTGTCCACGACGACCCTTGAACGGATGAAACCCCACCCGCACATTCCTTAAGGATTGTTTTGTTTCGTATGTCTGCGGACGCGCCAGTCGTTCCACATTCCCCTTGTTTTCATCCCCAATCAATGGCAAATCGTCGCTCGTTGCATGGTTTCCTTTGTTGTCAAGCCCTCCGCTTTGGTCCCCACGGCTCGAGACCCTTTATGGAACACCCCTTAATGAAGGCTTCTGACGTGCCACGTCTTTGATACCCCCCATATTCCCCGCAGTCTATGTTTTTAATCGCTTCAGCTGCATACCCCCTTCTCAGTTGATCGGCTGGTCATGTTTCGGTGTTTCTTTCCCTTCAATGCACATATTGTGGCTGATCACGCAACCTCCTCGTGATTTCCCTGCTCTGCCGTAAGCGTTTGGTGACATCCATGCTAAGGCAATGACGTGGAGGGTGTTGCTATCCGGAAACACTGCAGTTCCCAACTTTTTTTTTCTGTATCTTTCTTGTTAGTGCCCCTATCCCGATAGATTGCTATGTCCCTTTCCATCAATCGTCTCTATGCCCGGTACTCGAAATGAGTGGGGTTGCCAGGCTGCCTGGCTGGTAGGAGGAGGAGACGTGAATTCAAGACTTGCTGCTGCATGGAGAAATACTCTTGAGGGTCGTCAGGTGTCGCTCGCAGGTGACTCCAGGCGACGACGGAGGCAACAAGGACAGGGGAGCTATCATCGGAGGGGCACGGAATGTTGTTCGCGAGGCAGAACGGTCTTGCACTTGTATGTATATGTATGTAATACTCTAATAAGGGACAGGAACTGCAGATTCAACAGGCTTGTTCATGGCAACTGTAGGCCTTGGATCTCTTTAGGCTTCTCATACCCCCCGCGGACGAAGGAAAGGAACGACACGCCGCCCCTCCCATTGTTTTGCCCTTTCATTATCTCCCACGCACACCCACGGCCACCATCAGATAGCCGTCTGCATTGGACCCGAGGCGGTCGACTAAATTTATCAAGGGGGCTGCAGGCCGGGACGCACGATGAACGTCCGCCTTTGGAGTCGAGGCGCGGCGGGGGCGGCAGCAGTGTCAGCTGGACAGGGAAACGCGCTGCCTGGCGCTCGAGGACGCGGTCTCAGAGCGAAGCGCCGCAGATCGCCTCATCACGAAGACGATCGATGATCCCATCTGGCGGGGACGATCACCATCCTACCGTTATCCGCCCCGCGGCCGGGCTCTGCACGACTCTAGACCGCCCGCGATTCGTAAGCGGGACGAGCACGCCATCCGGTGGCCGCTGCTTCAGCTCTTCTGCTTGCTATACGAACTGGTATGCCGACGAGTCGTCTACGGTCTGCTGGGTTGATCTGCTGTCTCGTGTGGCGACTCGTCTGTACGACATCGGCTCCTGCTTGAGTAAGCCCGCGGTCGCGCCCGCCCTCCCCGGCCCCTGCTTAGGTAAGCCGGCGTGCACACCACCACTCGGCGCGCTCCTCCCCTCCGGCCATTATTCATCCATCCCACTCGGTCGCTCAACGTCATTCCTCGTGCCCCGAAGCCCCTCCTATAAAAGCCGTCCGCCCCTCCTCCTCCCGCCTGCGTCTTCCTCCTTTTGTGATCCCGGTATCCCAGAAAACACCATTCACCGTGGCCTCCCTTCGCGTCCTCCCGTCTCTCTCCACAGCCAGGATCCTCACGTCTGGCTTGATCTCCGCCTCCGCGAGGTCCGCTACCAGAGCCGCATCCGCGCGTTTCGTGCAGCGCCCGTTCGTCAAAAGCAGCCCGAGCCCCGCGGGTCTCATCAGCAAGAGAGCCTTCTCGTCCACTCCCATCACAATGGCTGGCGACAACGTCGTGACCCTTGGCAGGTGAGTTTGTTTTGTTCCCCCCCCAAATCACACCACCCCCACCTTTGGGGAAAAACAAAGCGGAAAAGGAACCCGAAAATTGACACCCCCTCGCAGCAAGTCCGCCTATGAGACCGCAATTGCCGGCCAGGAGCTCGTCGTGATCGACTGCTTCGCCACGTGGTGCGGTCCCTGCAAGGCCATCGCCCCCAAGGTCGAGGAGTTCTCCCAGAAGTACTCCTCCGCCAAGTTCTACAAGATCGACGTCGACCAGCTGTCCGAGGTCGCCGCCGAGCTGGGCGTACGCGCCATGCCCACCTTCCTGCTCTTCAAGGGCGGCAAGAAGGTCGCAGAGGTGGTCGGCGCCAATGTCCCTGCGCTGGAGGCTGCTATCCAGAAGAACCTGTGAACAGATCACCACGGCATGACAGTTTAGAAAGGCCAATTTCAATTGCAGGCCTTGATGCGGCAGTTGGTATGATGGTCGGATCGAAGAGGCATGACCGCAATCACCTCTGAGTTTCCCTTTGTCTGTGACGATACATCAATGCGGGGGAAAGGGAATTGGAGGATCGAGTGATAGCCTTTTGTTGTTCTTTTTGCATCTCCATCTTGGGCTATGCTAGAGATGGAACCTCATATCCCACTATCATCATCCATATAGAGACAAATCAGATCAATTGATTGTCGAAAGACACGAGTTCCGTTCCATTGATCAGTTAAGAGCAGAGTTATCTGTCTATATGTCCATCAGACAATTTTGAGGAGGAGGTTAATTCAGTAACAAGATCTCCAAGCCTTATACAAATATGAGAGGAAGGCATTCTTAGCGCTGCTTTCCAATTCGCGGGGTATCGCACATCCACTTGCACGTGCAGAGACGCCCCGAATCAGGCTCACCTTTCCTCAACCTTGGAACCTCTCCCTACCTTAACATCATCATGTGCACCCGCCTACCTGCATGTATCTATCTGCATGTATACTACCTACAAGTATGGCAGTACTGCATAGCAGTGGGTAGGATCAAGGTCTCCACCTATGTTATGCACAACCCTGGTACAGTACCGACAGAATGGAATAAACGCCGTCTGTCTGATGCTCGATGCGGCTGTCTAGTGGTGGATGTATGTAGATGTATATCTCCCGAGGTCGTCTCCTGCATTAGACTGGACTGGACCAGTCTGGTTCAATCATATGCAATTCTGGAATGTGAAGTTCTCATTGATGTAGAACATCATTGCTACATTATGCATGATATTTTCTATATATTTAGGGATCTATGCTACTAGCTACTTAGTGGGTAGGTTCAACGATCGGTTCTCTTTCTTCTTCTTCTCCCTTTCTTCCTCCCTCTTCAGCCCCGTCCTCGTCTCCGTATGCTCCTTACTCAGCACCTGCCTCGTGATAAACACGCTCGCGACCACCCCACCCGCCGACAGGCACGTGTACAGGATCCACATGTTTCGCAGACTCCACGCGAACGCCTCCTTCACGGCGCGCCTCTGCCTGTCATCCGCGATTGTCCTGATCGCGAACACGTTCGCTGCCGCCGTCGCCCCCGCGAGGTCCGCGAGCAGGGTCGCGGGCAGGCCTGCGGCGCGGAGCGCCGGCTGCCGCAGCGCCATGCTGTTCTGGAAGACGACGCCGCCGAGCACGATCGACGACGAGGTCGCGAGGTTGCGGACGAAGCCCAGCGTCGCGGTCGCAGTGGCGGTGTCGTCCTGCGAGATCCCCGCTTGCAGGGAGAGCAAGGGTGGTTCGAAGAGGAAACCCGCGCCGATGCCGGCGACGAGTTGGACGGCGATGATCTCGCCCAGCGAGGAGGTCGTGGAGAGGTGGATGTAGAGGCCGTTGCCGATCGTGAGGAGGGCCACGCCGAGCCGGATGAGCTCGAGGTAGCGGCCTGTGTGGTTGATGAGGAGGCCGGCGGCCATGGCGGCCACGGCCTCGGTCAGCACGAGGGGCAGGATGAGCAGGCCCGAGTGCAGCGGGGAGGATTCCTGCACGGATTGGAAGTAGAGCGGAAGGTAGTATTCGCCGGCGATGAAGACCTGGCGTTGTATTGTATCCGTTAGCTTGGTTCATGTACATGAACATAAATATATAGATGGAGAACTTGGGGAGACTCACAAACCCCTGTACAAAACACACCGCCAAGGTCGCCACATTCGACGTCCGTCTGAATATCCCCAGCGGCATCAGCGGGTACCGGGCGAGCCGCTTCTCGCTGTATATGAACAGCAGCGAAAACAGACACCCGAACATGATCAGACAGATCACCTGTGGCGAGTCCCACGGGAACGTGACCCCTCCGAAATCCAGCCCCAGGAGCAGCATCAGCGTCAGGCCCAGGATCGAGAAGCACCCGAACCAGTCGATCGCCTTGGCACCCTCGACCATCTTCGTCCGCGGGTTGTGCACGTCCAGGAAGAGCAGGAGGAGGACGAAGGTGAGCCCCGAGACGGGCAGGTTGAGCCAGTAGGTCCACCGCCAGGAGACGTACTGCGTGAATGCGCCTCCGAGGACGGGGCCGACGCCGCCGGCGATCGCCCACATGAGCTCGAGGAGGGCGAGGTAGAGGCTGCGGCGCCTGTAACCTTGTCAGTTTATTTACCCTGGACGTTGGTCGGAGTGAGATGGGACTCAGTACCTCACGCTGAACAGGTCCGACACGGTGATCGTCACCAGCTGGATGAGCCCGCCGCCCGCGGTCCCCTGCAGAGCACGTCCCGCGATCAGCATCTTCATGTCGACCGCACTGGCGCAGATGATGGAGCTGCCGAAGAACAGGGTCACGGCCAGCAGCAGGATCGGTTTCCGGCCCCAGATGTCCGAGAGCTTGGCCCAGATGGTTGCCGCGGCTGCATTGGCGAGCAGGTATGCGCCTCCGATCCAGGTGTAGCCGGACGCAGAGTGCAGCTCGGCCGAGATTGTGGGCGTCGCGGTGGCCATGATGGTCTGGTCGAGGGCGGCTATGAATAGAGCGAGCTGTCCGATAGGTATATCAATATCAGCGCTGAGTCGGCAAAGCTGAGACCCATCTTTGGTAATACTATTGATATTGATAGCATATAAGACGGAGGAGAATGGAATATGTAATGACTTACAGACAGCGCAACCATAATTGCAAACATTCGAAGTTTACTGCGCTGAGGCTTTGAGTTATCGGGGTCCGCCCCTAACCCTGAACCTGGGTTTTCAGGCGGTGTTGACATTGGCAGTTGTTCAAGTTCATATTGATGCTCTTGTCGAACGCCTGTTGTAGTATCTGCCGCAGTCGCGTTGACTGCGTCATGACCATCTTTGCTGGACATTATTATAGGAGGTAGTATTGTATCTGGCGCAATCCTCTTCTCATCGCGGTGACATTTTTCTTCAATGTCTGCATCAGCTTGCGCCGCACAAGCGCTAGTCGACGATGTGCACCCTTTTGGCGTAAGAACCAGCTGCTGATCCGATCGATCGGGTTTCCTGATCAGCTTATCGATGAATGTCCTCCTCGGATTTTTACCCATATTCCTAGTCGGAGGCCAAGAACGGAGCTAGTAATTGGGGTTCTTGGCCGGGGAACCCGGCCAATTTCGAATAAGAGCACAAAGGCAGAAGAAGGATCTGTGGGTGAGTTCAAAGCATTAAATTTTAAAAACCGCTCAACTTGGATGAAAAAAAGAGCTCGCGAAGCTGCCAGCAAGGTGGTGGTGGGCATACAGAAAATGGAACCCGACAACCAGCACAAAGCTGGCTCCATAGACTTATCTGGGTAGTAGATATGACTTAAAAAGCTAGAATGCCAAGATCATCCTTTTTGAAGTCACAAGTCGTAGTAGATCTACTCTGAATCTGCCATATTCTTCAGAGAATGTTCCCATATCATATCATATTATATCATATGAGAACGTATCGAGCCATATATTAGCCAATTTTGAAATGGCGTCACATTAGCTTTATGAAGATATGGCACACATATGTAGATCTGTAGATACATCCATACCTACTTAATTTTCAGAACAATAGACGCACTCCTGATCCACTGTACTTTTAACCGGCATTACTGTGTACGGAGTTGTTTTTCCCGATACCTATGGTGAGAACAGTCAAGACTGCAAGAAGACCCCAGATGCTCGGGTACCGTGACTGTCGGACGGGGAGAAGCGGAGGGTGGAGTTAGGGCTAGGGCTAGGGCTGGGGGAGAAGCCGTCGGCGCTCGGGCCATGACTCCGAGTCCGGGGTAGAGACACGGCCAGGCAGCAAGGCTTGCCATGTTTATGAATTCCTCAAATTTCGCCCGACTATTTTCGAGGAAATTATTTCTCTGCGGATACGCATTATCTCATATTTTCCACTTCTCTATCATTAATATAAGGCCGAATTTATTTAACATTGCATCTGAGGGAATCCTTTGCATATCCTGGAGTCCGCCGTACTATTATTCCATCTGGCATCGATCACCATCCGACACGCTAGATATCTACCATTTATATACCCGTATATTTATGTACATACTTTAAATATTGCAGCTCTTCAGCCAATTTATTTCTTTTCCCCCTCATAATTCTCGCACCCGGATACCTGTGAAGGAAGATCGCTTTTTGTCTCCATCCAGAACTGAAAACTGCAAACTGAAGAAAAGACGAAACACACAATATACCGCCTCAAAAGATCACATCTACGAAAAATGTCATCCACTACAGCTTCCGTCTCCTCAACAACTACTGAAGGAATCCCCCGTCTTCCCCCCGGCTACACCCTCCACGACGGCTACCCCCCAGTCCCCGCCTACCTTCACCTGCGCTCTGCCTCCGGCCTCTCCCCCAAGACGGCCGTCCAAGCGACCGCTGCGCTCCAGGGCAGCTGGTACGGCTGCTACGTCACGCACGACGCGACCGGAGCGCATGTCGGGATGGGCCGCATCATCGGCGACGGCGGGTGGTACTTCCACATCGTGGACATGGCGGTCCTGCCGGAGCACCAGCGGCGGGGGCTGGGCGATGCGATCCTGAAGACGCTCCTGGCGAAGATAAGGCGCGAGGCGCCGCCTGCTGGACCTGGTGGAGACGGGAGGGGAGGGGCGTATGTGAGTCTGTTTGCGGATGAGGCGGGGAGGAGGTTGTATGCGAAGAATGGGTTCGCGGAATCGGCGCCGAAGGAGCTGGGGATGGTGATGAGGTTATAATGTTGTAGATGGGACATGGTTTGGCCGTTATGGACTCCCTGCTAAGGGAGAATATGATTAGGCCATGGAGGTGTGAAACGTTTTGGATGTATATACCAAGGAGTACATTTTGAAGATAATGATGCTGAGAGCAATGCTGATCTGATATACGATGACTGCTTATGGAGACAGAAATGATCCATTTACATCAATGCAGGGAACAAAAAAAACAAAAAAAGTATGTCATACTTCACCCTTCTTGCTCGATTTTGCCCTGCTTCTTCTCCAGTCTCACATTCGACAGCCCTAGCGCCAGCCTGCACATTTCCACCGGATCATGCCCCAGCTCCGCGTAGATGGCATCCAGGTCCGTCCCGATCCCAACCTCCTGCGCGGTCTTCAGGCTTCGGGAGTCGAGGAACGGCGCCAGGCACGGCCAGACGGCCTGCGCGTTGTTGACGAAGAGATCGGTTCCCAGGTCCCCCAGGCCTTTGATCTCCTTGATCAACGATCTGACCCGGTGCTGCTTGCAGTCTGCCCGTTTTAGGAGGTTGTTGAGGTCTCCATCTGATGCGGTCTCAGTAAACACTGCACTTTATATGTCTTCCCGTAGATGATCGGTCAATAGAAATGGACATACCATACTCCCCAATAACCCACTCCGCAAGATCCCCCAGGCGCGTCGCATTCTGCTCCCGATATCGGTTGTACCTGCCTCTCGACAGCACCTCGACCCTCTCGTCCCAGGTGCTGTTGCTCAACTTCTCAATGTCATGGTACCCAGCCTCGATGACGGTATTCACCGCCAGCTGGGCCAACTCATGCGAGATCCGAGTCGACTTGAGCAGCGCATCGATCACCATCGCGAGGATCGTCTCCGGCGTCGGCTTGAGCGGCTCCTGGACGGCCGTCCCCTGCAGGGGAATACTGCCGTAGTCCGCGATAATCTTGCGCAGCTTCGAGGAGACAGACTCGTCGACGGCGCTGCTGCTCCTGCCGCTGCTGTTACCTCCTCTGTCATCGTCCCCGTACCCGTCGTCGGCGGGCGCCATGTCGGGTTCGTCGGATTCAGTCTGTCGGGCGGCCTTGGTGGGAGGCAGCTCCAGGCCCGTTCCGTCTTCCTGCTCTGGCCCTCTCTGCCCGGGCGGCTCGTCCTCGACGCCCCTTGGGCCGTCGTCCCATTTGCGCTTTTCGGATGTGGGCCCGTCGGGGAGAGTCTCGCCTGCTTGCTGCTCTTCATTCTTGCGCGCAGGTTGTTGTGAGTTGGTGGTAGTCTGGGACTGTTGTTGAGTGGCTGCTGTGTCGAAGCGTTGCTGAGCGCGTGTTCGTACCATTGCTTCCAATTCCTCTCGGATAGTTGAATAGAATTATACTTTTCAGAGTTAATGAAAGCTGAAAACAGCTTGTTTAATAGATAGTTGGCTCAACTGAGAGGAAACCGGCCAAGAGTTAGTACCGAATAAATGCGACTGTAATTAAGAGAAAGATTATCAAGGAGGATCGTACGCGACTTTCCATGGCAGCAAGTCACAGGGCATGGTGGCCCATCTATGCTCGTTCTTTGCTGTCGAGAGATGGGGCTCGGGATGTGACGTCGATATGATGGGAAATAGTATGGGCGGTCGGGGTCTTGCAAAGGGGAACCGAAAACCACGTGGGTGAACTTCCTGATTGACTGCTATAAATAGCCGAGGAGTTTAATAATTGCATGTATCCTTACTGGAAGCAGGGAATGGATATCTTCATAATGGAAGGAAGCACTCAGAAGAGGTCGACGATATGTGTTGATATAGAATGTCCTGTGAGTAAATACCGATCTTTCCTCATTCGACATATCTACCCCACTAGTCAATCGTTAATGCCCTACAAATTACACGTAATCTGCGTGAAATATTCACCAATGCTAGAAACTTCAGGCGTGCCGAAGCTCATAGCCTTGCCTTGGCCTTCTCCCGCAGAGCCTCCTCAACCAACTTGACCGCTGCCTCTGCGCAGCCGTAAGAAGCCTGATAACCAAAACCTCCGTGTCCGTAGTTATGCACGACCCAGACACCCTCGATCTTCTCCTTTTCAACTCTTGGACCGCCATCCCTGACCGGCCGCAGCCCCACGCCATGTCGGATGACGTCCAGGCCTTCAATGCCCTGGCCCTTCTTCACAAGGCTTGGGCACAGCTCAATGCAGCGTTTCATGATGCGTGTTGCGAGATTCGGGTCCGGCAATGGATCCCAGTTGTCTTTCTGGTACGAGCCACCAAGGATGGTACCGCCGCCTGAGAGAAAGGGTATTAGATTCAAATCTGTCCTTAAGTTGCTTTTGCTAAGATGTGACATACCAGCAGCTCGAGTCATCATGTAGACGGTCTCGTCCTCCCCGTCATCCGTCCCGGAGATAGAGCACATTAGACCGGGGTCGTTCCGCACTACCACGATCTGGCCCCGAGCAGGATGAAGGGTGTCGTCCATGACCCCACCAAGCTTCTTAGAAGATAGCCCAGTGCAATTGACAACAAGGTCGGCTTTCTGCCCAGAATGATGCGCGTTTGCTGCATCGGCGACGTGCTTGAGGACAGCCCGCTTGAAAACGACGCCGTTCTTCCTGCACTGGCCCACCAGCCATGGCAGATAGACAGCCGTGTTGATGCACACAGATGTAAAGGTCTGCCCGTTGTCGATGCCCGGCGCCAATTGATCTGAGGGGATTTCGCAAAACTACAGTAACCAGTTAGCAATGAAAATAATCATTCTCGGTTGCAGAGAGTGTGGTTCATACGTCTGGTACCACATCCTTGTACCAAGGATCTTTCTTCAACAGCTCAGCGAACCACTGGCCCGTGGCTGAGAGCCTGTCTTTCTCGCGGTTATACACCACCGTCTCTGCGGCTCCGTATTAGCCTGTGGTTACATGTAGTTGATTCAATAGGGCATAATTCGTACTCTGGAAGTGAATGCCAGCCTCCGGATAATTCTTGGCCAGCTCTTCAAGGACTGGCCAGGTATCCCTCTCGCACTGGGCATGGAAGCTATTTGCAGGTCCGACCCTTTGTATTCTATCAGTCACAGAATCCAAGAGGAATAAATGGAACCTGCCCCTGAAGCACATACGGCATGTAGTTTGCCCCAGCCCATGGTGAGCAATACTCAATGTCGTAGTCACCAGGCATATGCTTGGCCGCTACAGTGATCTTGTTGGCCGCATTTTTCGAGAGCAGGTATGCGGTGGTCAATCCAGACACCCCCGCCCTAGACGCCGTGAGTCCCTATTGTTCCAAAAGAGGAGTGAATGGAGGGGCGTCAATGAAGCAGTGAATGGCGTACCCAATGACAACAATATTATTGGTGCTCATTGTCTGACGCTCAGAAATTTCAAACCTGTAGAAAACAAAAGAGCGAAACGAGAATTCTGGCTAAAGATTGACAGTTATATATATAACAGTTTGAGTCATATAGCTGGGGTAGTGAGATTAGATAGCAGCGCTCCAGATCGTGCGATCCGGGTAGCTGAGTGTCGCCGATAACAGCCGTCCGGCCCCCCATTGCTGGTGCGGAGGTGCCGCATAAGGACCATGGTTGCAATTGCAATGGCGGGCTCAGCCAGGCACCAGGCAGAACAGAACACAACAGAACATCACCATTACCAGCGTAACGTTGACAGAGCAATTCACTGCTCAGGGCCATTAGAAATGGATACCAGCACAATAGACCTCTACGACAATAGGTACCCAGCATTGTGTCCTGTTTGGGAAGTAAGGATGTCTTCTGGACAAAGGCTTCTTGTCCACTTTCTCTCCTCATCATCTCCTACATCTTTCTGCAGGATCTGCACCATCTTGACCCCAGTCACACTTGTCTATACCTGTATGCGAGTCGTGGAGACGTGCGTCTGTTGACCGGCCGCGCCCTTTATACTGCACTCTGCAGCACGCGCCAACTCCAACCGGCGCCAACTTCCCCGGAGCACCGGCCATTTCGTCATTGCGGGCGGCAGAAAACGGGCTTTTTCTCCCTCCGCTGGCCCGTGCCCGAGCACCTCCCACCAATAACAGACGCTGAAAGCACACCGCCCGCTCTCGGTAAGCATCCCCCTTTGGTCCAAGCGCGCCCGCCCCCGTGTCTGGTTTCCTTGTCGAGCGTGTCGCCGTCTCTGCTGGAGAGCCTCGTGTCGGGTCCGCAGGTCCGGTCGTGGATTCTCCCTCCTGGAGAGTTCCCGAAGAACCGTTTTCTTTTCTCCTCTTTCTACTTTTTTTCTCCCATATTCCTCTGCTCGGGGAACATTGCCCTCCTCGTCTACAGCAAATGAGGGCGTGTCTTCGAGCAGAGCTTTTGCAATCATGGCTGACGTTCCCTCCACCGGTACCAGGATCGTGCCTATCATGGCCGGCCGTAGGTACACTTCCAAGACCTCCAAGGACGCCCGCAGCGCCCCCAAGCAACAGCAGCCCAGGGCGTCGAGGGCCAAGAGCTTGGAGACGGAGAGCCTAAAACTTCCTTGTCTGGCGGAGTTGGGGCTCTATGCACTTCCCACCAAGGGGGATGGTATGTGTCTCTCTCCGCCCCGCTCCCCGCCGTGAGGATGAGAGCTCCGGCCCCCTTCTACTGTTCCAATTGCTTCGGAATTGCGTCGTCTGACCGTTCTTCGTTTGATTTTTAGGCAACTGCCTCTATTATGCCCTGTCCGACCAGTTGTACGGAGATTGGAGCCATTTCGAGGAGATCCGCGCCCGCCTGGCAAACCACATGACAGCTAATGAGGATTACTTCATAAATTTCACGGCAGCGGTGGGCGGAGAGCGCAGGGCGCCAAGACGGGCCGCCGCTGCCAAAATGTCGTCTTCCTATGTTGGTCCTGCGGTCTCCGTTAAGGACCAGCGGCAGAAGTTCGAGAGCCGGGTAGCGGAGTCTCGAAAGAACGGCGTCTGGGGAGGGTCCGAAGAAATTCAGGCCTTCTGCCAGTCCTACAAGCGGGACGTCAGGGTTTACATGGAGTCTGGCATCCAGAACTTCCGGGATGTGAATGCACCTGAGGACGAGGAACGGGAGGTGGTCCACATCGCTTTCCACGTAAGTCACCGTGTTGCCGGTGCAATGGTTGCTTCATGCTGATCCTAACCTCCTCTCCCATAGAACTTCGACCACTACTCTTCGGTCAGAAGCATCAATGGACCTCACACGGGCCTGCCATGCATCCCAAACAGCAAAGCCACGGGTAACACCAAGAAGGAGAGTGAAAATGATAAGGGTGTCCCAGGTACCGTGGTCGAGATGGCAACTCCATGGAAGATTTCCTTTATCCAGGAGGGCCTCGGTGGAAGATACGATTATGACACTATTGTGGAGATGTTGAAGCAATGCCGCGGTGACATCGAGAGGGCATTCTCCAACTTGCTCGATGACATTCCCCCGGCTTCTTCCTCTCAACCTTCTTCTTCCCCCACTGTTTCCAATGCTCCATCACCTGCAGCTCCGGCAGCGCCGGCAGGTTCTCAGCCTGGTTTCAGGCCTCGTCTACAGACATCTTCCCGATCCTCCTCTCGCCACAGCACTGCCAGCAAGCGCTCCGCCGACGACAGTGATGATGAAATCCAGCATCCGGCCCGGCGCAGCAGAGGTCGGGAACAGAAAAGGCGTATCTTGCCCAACGTCACTGTTGGAATTGCCTTTCGGGATGAAAATGAGAACGACCTTGTGTCGCTCCGGCTGAGAGTCAGCCCTGACGCTGTAGCTGAGCGGGCCAGCACCAGCGATTCCACAATTGGCGCGATTCCAGATGGGGACGCCGAGGTGACCGAGGGGGAGAAATCCCATCCGCAGGCTGCAAGCGAATCCACCGTCCGAAAGAACTCGAATGTTGACGGCAAAGCGTCTGAGACCAAGAGGCCTCGGGGGCGTAAGCGCAATCAGAGCAATCGCGAGGAAATCTCTGAAAACTCCACATCGTCACAGCCATCCGAACAGACTGTTACCGACGAAACAGAAGATAAAAGGACGACTTGAGCATGACTGCAGACATGGTTATTGTGCTGTTGTTCAGCGTTTTACCCTTTTTATGACGGATGTTTTTATCTGCACGGGAATTTTTTTTTTTACTTCGTCGAAAGTACGCACCCCATTATCCCGTGAGCTCCTCGTTACGTCGAGGTCGCGCATCGGTTGAACGTCGTCTATAATCCTCGAACCTGTCGTATACTCCATTCGAGTCTTGACTCTTGTTACGGTTCTGAAAAGTGTTCTCACGGTACCACGAGCTCTATCTCCTGGTCTCCTCGATTCACATGCTACCGACGTTGAGTATCCTGGTGCGGGACGCCTTTGACACGCGTTTACAGCGATATTTGACCTCTTTGATGGCGACATATTTCCGAACATTTACACTGTTACTCGCTTCTATCTCACTGTCTACGTTCATCGTTCGGAGATCTCATCTCGGCTTTTGTCCCAGCCTCGTTGAATACCATCAAGCCCCCGTGTTATTCTGGTGGACTTGCTTGGTTGGTTCGTCGTCGCAGCTATGTGAAATATTATGTTTTCAGCGTCATGACTAGCCAGCATTTTCGGCGCATTCGGTTTTGAATCGGCATCCTTTTCAACCCAGCTTTGCCGGGTTGGCTTAGTTCATACCTTCGCACACCTTCGCGGCTTTCATCGACCTCACAGCACATCTGGTGCAGTACATCCGTCGATACACGCATGAGATGACCGGATACATCTAGGAGAGGAGTTCATCTGAGTCTTGTTTTTACGTCTTTATTGGGGGGGCTGGAGTGAAGACCAACGAAAAGTTCATGCAACGTTTCATGACACACCAATGGCGAGACGTACATGTGCATACTCGTTTATGAATGAGGATTCTGAGCATGAGCATGAGAAGAGCGCCGGGTGCATATCTCTGTGACATAGTTTAGGTACAGATGTTGTTTCTTTTCTGTCCCTCTAGAGGAGCATAGGGCTCGCTACGTTTATACTCGTCCAGTACTGGATGTGACGAAGAAGTGTCCTTTTTAATGAATGCATTGGCGGTACATATATATGCTGTCATCACGTGCGAGAAAATGTGCACGTTCTGCTGTTGAGCTTGGTCTATCGGGTTCCCTGTCCCTGTAATGTGTAGAATTGTCGTTGTCGAATCGAAGCGTGATCACGGATTGCTCTTGTCATAAAATTGCGAAGTAGCCATGCCGTTCATTCCAAGTTGTCATTGTCACGTCTGTAGGTGGTAGATGCGGATGCTCATGAGTTGTATGAAGCGTACTGTACATACTTACGTAGCTACAAATATCCAAGTCCATTCAATAGGCAGGAGTGTACTAGGTAAAGCAGAATAGACAGAAAAGTATTGGCATGTATATGCTAGCAGCCGCCCTATATACTGCCACTTTTGATCATTTGATGTCGATCTGGCCCATGTCAATGAATAACGGGAATGAAGGCTACGAGGCTACGTTAAGGATATGTACTGTACGGGGTACTCTGTTGTTTACAGTTTACTATGTGGGCCGAGCAGTGAAACATCTCTAACTACGCATACAGAAAGAGAACCAGGCTTGCTTATCTAATAATGAGGGTTCTGGCCAGGTATTGAACAGAGAGGGCACAAGAAGGGGGGAGGGGCAAAAGATGACTAGACATCGAAGAATGGCAACCAAGAGGGGCAGCATTGGGCAGATGCTGGAATCTGCCAACGTACGCACATAAAAGAACCCCATATGTACGGAGTAAAGCCGAGCGCGGGTGTGCTCGATTCCCGATACAGCTCCAACTGAGCTGGCTGATCCGGGAAAAGCAATAATCTTGGACTTCCCCCAAATCAATAAATCCGCTATCATTGACTGATTTTGATCATTGACGGAGATAAACTCGCTCATCATGCACATAGATCTAGGAAGGTTATTGCCCGTATTTCTCCAAATTATGCTTAAAACGCCACCCACGGTGCCCTACTCCTTCCGACTCGTCTCTTCACGCATCAAGCATGCCACATTGGCTCCCGAAATGCCGTTGTGGTCTGGTTCCCGAGACTATCTATGCCCCTGACGTAGGTGGCCGCGTCTAACTTACAAAGCCCCAGGCAGGAGATCTGTTTAAGGGAATGGAAGCGGAATTGCTACTCAGATGGGCATGTAGTCGAACGACTGACGGGCTAGGGTACGAGCAACAGGGGCTGATTCTGTCCAACACTGCTGAGAGTCTGCGCGGTTTCTTTTTCTTCTTTTTTTGAAGAGCCTCGTCTTCCATCTTGCCGAGAGGGGATACTCCTCCGGTACAGAAGACCCTTTTGGGGATGGAAGCGGCTCGTGCTCGGCCGTGCCGTCCCCGCACTCGAGGCGCCATGTGCCGTCCAGGATTCATTTATTATTATTTGATGAACCCACAGGATGTCTCAACTAGCTAGGCTGCTAGGTCCTGACAGGAAAGAATCAATTCCACGCAGGCTGGTAGCCTGATGCATACAATGCGCTGACGTACAGTGCACAGGCTACTGAGAATCTTTCCAGGCTCACCACGTGCTGTCTTATATCGAGTACAACATCTCATTGCTACGGAACCGTGCTCAACCGGCTGCATTGTCACAGACTTACAGTGGACGTGTGTTTGTGACCCCAGCCGGTGAGAGCGTATTGCCGATGATCTGTGGGCTCGAATGAAGAGTCGGGCATAAACCTCGATGACGCGGGCTTTTGAAGGAGGAATATCGGCATAGCGACGGAGCGAACGTGTGGTTTCGAACCCTGGAGGGCCGACGCAAGAGTCCAGGGCTAACTTACCCACTTTTTTAGGGTCTCAGAGATGTGCTTGATAGGGAGGGCCTGGGAGGGTCGCCCAGCAGGGTCGAGCTTTTTCGCCTTACAAATACAGTGCTTACTACTACCAAAAACGCCTCTAAAAAAACTCGGGGGGTTTGCCGACGACCAATTCGGATAAAACGATATCGACTAGCGCGATAGATGATTATTATTGCAGATCCCACTCCAGGCACTCCACCTCTTGAGGCGTCAACAGAGCACGAGATAAAGCTTGCTGCTAGACGACGTCATGACAAGCAGCACCACGCGTGGACGGCGATCTACCTCGCAGCTGACCGCTTAAGAGAAACACATGGCGATGATCGCGACCGACAGGGGTAATTTCAACGGGCCATCGTGATTGCTCGCGCGACCCTGGGCGCCGCCGGGTGGATCTGTCGATCAGCGGCCACGAGGCGTGCCAGGATCCCGACCAAGACGCCGGTACCTGAACCGGTCAACTGCCGGCCTGTGATGTCGATGCCTGGTCTCTTCAGGAATTTCAGGTTCAGATTTACGGCCAGCTCGTCATCTGCGGTCAACCCCCTTCCTGGCTCGTGCGCCCTCTGTTGCGGCCTGCCAATGACCATGTGGCTTCGGCAGATCGAAAAAGATTAGTTGAAGCTACGACGGCTTTGATTTAGTGACCCCTTGGCTCTGCCACGGACTGACCTGATTGATAATGCGCACAAATGTCACGCCATTGTCTATAAGGCCTCCGCAAACAATATTCGGTATGCCGGCTAAGAAGATCCTCACAATTGCCGATGTGCGGAGGCCTGGGGCATGGCTGAGTAACGGTTTCTCCACGAAGTTCGAAGTCGTCCTTTTAGCTTATGGATTATTTCAAATGTCAACTTGAGTCAATTCCCCAGTCTGCCAGGGTTGCGGTACGTGAATACGAAGCAACAGATAATAATAATAATAATAATAATAATTAATTGTTCAGTTTTTCATTGTGACTCTCGGTGACACCCTCAGCTCCGGGGACCAGCAGAACACCGGCTATGACGTCCCTTGCATACCCCGAGCAGGCCCACCATGTGTGCGCGCTACGCCGTGTACACGAGGCAATTAGGGGCTCGGCCTAATACCTTTTGACGGGCATTATTGGCAAACTTGATGTCGCTGCCCCTCCATTTCGCCGGTGGGGATCGACAGATGTGGGGGCGAAGAGAGCCAATCTTCAAATCCTTCTGCGATGTCTCCATCACGAAGAGCACATGGTGCAGAATCGGCCAGGGCCTTTGCGTCCCGAGGATGCCGATGACCTTCGATTCTATGCCCATTTTTGGTACGCTATTGAATTCTATCAAACTTTGCTTGCTGCTGCTTTTGCAAATGCATCCACCGCGGACCTTCCTCCCACGTGCATCTGGTAATTATGTCATTGTCCACAGGAGCTATGATTTCAACTTCGATCCCCGCCTCTGCGGGATCCTCCATCTGGAGAAGCAGAGGTTTTCATGTCTGTGTACCCCGGCCAAGTCAACTCATGACCTACCCTGAGCAATTGACAGCCTACCGCGGGGAGATTTAAGAGACTGATAGTGGTCGTGGATTCTGTCATACGTCTCCAGAAGAGACGCGATGGACGGTCCGGTAAACCACATTCTCCCACGGGAGGCCTCCGCGGGGATGTCTCCTCGAGGGATCCAAGCATTGATCATTACAGTCGTCCTTACGTCCATCGCCGCCTTTTTTGTGGGATTGCGGCTCTTCACAAGAGTTGGACTGGTGAAATTGATGGGCCGTGAGGATTGGACGATTCTCCTGTCTATGGTGAGTCAAGCAATTCCGCGATACAGCGAGCGCTCGCCGTTGACATGATTCTGCAGGCGTTATCCATAACCTACATGGGCCTTGTCATCGGCCGTAAGTCTCCGACGATCTCCTCTCGAATTTCCGCTCTGCGCACTCCCTGTCAGCACCAACGTTGATAGATGCCTGACATCGTAACAGAGGTACAATATGGACTCGGGAAGCACAGCTGGGAAGTTCCGGAGGATATGTTGAAGAAACAGCTGCAGGTGAGTTCTGCCGATGGCTGATACAATGCGTCGTGCTTGCTCGACTGACCCGATCCCTCTGTACAGCTGCTCTGGCTTGCCATCCCCTTTTATAATATGAGTCTGTGGTGTACCAAGTTCTCCATCATCTTCAATCTCCTGCGAGTTTTCCCGAATCGCGGTGTCCGTATTGCTTGCTATGTACTGTTGGGCGTTGTGGGCACCTATACAATCTGGGCTTCTTTGAGCGCGTTCCTCAACTGCATCCCCGTGAAGAAGTTCTGGGATCCCTCGGTGCCGGGCTACTGCCTGAATTTCGAGGCTCTCTGGTTCTTCAACGCGAGCGTGAACATGGTTACCGATCTCACCATATTAATCCTTCCGATGCCCGTTCTTTCCCAGCTGCAGCTTCCGAAGAGGCAAAAGATAGCTGTCATGGGGATCTTCGCCGTGGGTGCCATGTAGGCTCCCTTCGTCTGATGATCATGATGATGAGAGATCTTCCGAAACTGACGCGTTATCGCTTAGTGCCTGTCTCACGAGTATTCTCCGCCTTGCCAGCTTGCACACAGTCGCAGTAAGCAAGGATACTTCTTGTAAGTTTTCAAACAGGATAATAGTTCTGGCATTATGAAACGGCTGCTGACTGTTTCTCCAGACGACAACGTGGGTGCTGCATACTGGACAGCCGCCGAGACAAACGTCGGAATCATCTGCGCCTGTCTGCCATACCTGCGCCCTCTCATCTCCCGCATATTCCCTCATCTCATGTCGACCAACAGCTATCACCTCAGCCACCAGCGACGGAGTCAGATGGTGGACCTAAGCCGGACGCACCGGACCAACAGAGGGACGATGGTCAGCGTTGCGGCAAGAGACTACGACATGTACTCGATCAACATCCAGCCCGGGGAGAACTCGAGCCGCAGCACGATGGCCGGCATCGAGGTGACCACCGAAGTGGCCCAGGTGACGAAAGGGGGTGAAACGACCAGCGAACGAAGACTGGTGATGGATGTCTGACCTTGCTTACGACCAGACATAACGTTTCCTTTTTCTTTCTTCTATTCTTCATGACTCGGGCTTTGGGTTTCAGGCTTCTAGGGCTTTCCATTCTCTGTACATATTTCATTTTGTATTATCACCTACCGGCACGGATGGGCAACGCGGTGCCCCTTTTCTTAATGTCAGGACAGGTACATGTACATACACGCTAACACTGGATTCATACAACCGTTATGATAGGAAATTCAAATATTGAAGAACAATCCACGTGAATTGATTGAAAATTAGGGGAGCTTATCAACATCTCCAGATGCACACATTACATTACATCGTTCTGGACAAAACCTGACCGGCAAGGACTCCGTACTTACTACCTACTTACACCCATCGTCTGTTCTCTTCCGCACCCGATGCCACTCCCACCGCGCGACTTCCATCAGCACCGCCCACGCCTGTCCCTCCGCCGCCGTGCCCGGCCCATTGAACCCGGGACTCCCACAGACGCCCTGCACCAGCCCCCACCGGTCCCTCTTCGCGCGGGCAGCGACATACATGCGCTCCGCGGCGGCCTCGTACGCTTCGATCCTTTCACGATCCAGCACGCGACCCAGGGCGCGTGTTACGCTCGGCCGTCCCGCATCCTCACAGCGGTAGTAGTGGTAGAGCGCACACAGCCGAAAGATCGCCGCCGCGAGCATCTGCGCGAGGTTCGTCTCGACGAAGGTAGTCGCGTCGTCGACGACGTTGTGGAACAGGCCGTCCCGTGGGCGCTGGTGCGGCAGGATCCCGTCGAGGAGGGACACGAGCAGGGACCAGCTGCGCTGGATGCGGTGCGGCCCGCGACCACCGTCTTCTTCTTCTTCTTCTTCTTCTTCTTCTTCTCTGTCGTCGGTTTCGACCCACTGCTCCAGCCACCGTAGATGCTGGACGGAACGATTGCCGCTGTGCAGACCGAGACTGAGACTGGCAAGCGCCCGCTCGACGGTGCGCATGACGCGCACGATGCCGTTCACGAACCACCCCATCCCGACGCCCCAGGCCGCGCTGCCGTACCGTCCGCTCGAGGCATCGACGGGCGCGAAGTCGCCCCGGGCGCCGTCGTAGATGTGCGCGAGGAGGATTCCGCCCGTCTCCGCTTCCCCTGCCGCTTCCGCCTCGGATCCGGGACCGGGACCGGGACCGGTGGCGGAAGCGGGAGCGGAACCGGGAACGGGGCGGGATCCGGAGCGGGAGGGGCGGCGGAGGAACCGCGCATACAGCAGGATCTGGTCGAACGCCGCATCCAGCAGAGCCGAGGGCGAGATATTCAGGTCCACGTCCATCGACTCCACGTTGTCGTTGACGTTATCGTCATCGGTCTTGGTCTTGGCCCCCAGGCCCAGGGAGCGGGTGCAGGAGCGGGACACCGCCGCGGCGGCGAGGAACGGCGGGCCCATGTACCCCCCGTCGGACCAGATCTCGGGTGAGCGGAACAGGTGGCTGATTGCGCCTGCACCCGCGGGCAACTTCTCTGTATCACTCGTCGCAGGAGCAGTAGACGGTTCCAACGATGGCGATGGAGGAACCCTCACCGCATCCCACAGCAGAAACCGCAGCATGCGCTCCGGGCCCGTCCTCCACCTGATCTTTTCCCGAGTCTCTCCATCATCATCATCATCATCCCCAGTTGCTCCTCCTCCCAAAAGACGATCATGATCCCCATCACCATCACCATAGAAATACCCATAACACCTATCCCGGACGAAGAGCACCGCCTCCCCGACGCACGCGGGATCCAGCGCGCTCGCATCCTCGCCGTTGTTGATGCGTACCGCGAGCCGTCCGTCCGGGCCCGTCGAGGCGCGGACGAGCGCGTCGTGCGCGAGGTTGTAGATGTATGATAGTAAGAGGGGTGGTTCTGTTCCTTCTGCTGCGGATGCACCTGTGCCTGAGTCTGAGTCTGAGTTGGCGAGATTCGGACTCGATGATGATGATGATGATGATGGGAAAAGAGCGAGGTACAGCTCCAGGAGGGACTGCGCGGCGACGCCCTGCTCCCACGAGGCGCGCTGGGTGGAGAGCAGTGCGGGGAGGAGGGGGGCGATGGTGCGCCAGAGGGGGTGGTGCTGGTCTTGCATGTGTGCGTGCAACATTTCTATGTATTTTTTATTCAACCTATTGATATTGATCTGATAGTAGAGAGAGAGAGAACGGAACGGATGGGGAGATAGGTAGAGCCACCTAAACAAGTTCGTGTTTATAATAAAGTCGTCAAGATGACATGACATGACATGACATGGGCTGAACAATAGCGCTAGGGGATATCATTCAGGGGTAGATACCTAACTATACTCCCCTGTATAGTAGTACATGTACCTAGATAAGTCAATCCTCCGATTCATTCATTCTCCCCCCGCCTGTATCTACTGTACGCATGGTAAAGATCCTCAACATGAGCTGCGGGTTGCGTCTTGCGATGGAGCACCCTATGGTGCCTGGTACGCATAACCCTGTGACTTTTCTGACTCATGAGGATAGATAGATACATACATGCTATGTACTAGGTATCTAGCTGTTTAACTTTAACAGTTGCGAATACTACAAACCGGAATTTTTCCGCCTATATATATCATTTGCCGGGAAGAGATATATGTATATATATATATCTTTTCCTCAAAGTGCGCAGTGGGGAAAGATGCATTCATCTGTTCACTAGTTACATAGATACATATCTACCTACACGCATAGATAAGCAGGTTATAAAAAAAATACCGCAGACGGAGACAGCCGAGCCAGCTCAGTCAATTCCCTTCCAAATCAACAATCAACTGCCCCTGCTCCCCGAGCTCCTCCCTTACCGTCGTGCCCAGATCCCGACTCAGCCTCGTCACCGTCTCCTTCACCCAGACATGGTCCACGTCTTCCTTGGGCAGCAGATTCACCTGGAACTTCTCGATCCGGGTCGGAAAGATCTCCAGCCGCTGCAGCGCCAGCACTGTGACCGTCTCCTGGCCGCCCTCCCGCTCGCCCTTTTTCCCCGTGGGGATTTCTCTCTCCCTGACGGTGACGCGCCACACGGCGCCCAGGTCGTTGCGGTACTCGGCGTTGAGGGCGTAGTCGTCGATGAAGTCGCCGCAGCCGTAGAGGATGAGTTTGCCCCTGTATATCTCGACCCCCTGCACGTGGTGCGACGAGTGGCCGTGGACGATGTCGACGCCGCACTCGTCGATGAGGAAGTGCGCCAGGGAGCGGATGGTGCGCTCGTCCGGGCGCCAGGCGTAGTTGGGCCCCCAGTGCACGGAGAAGACCTTGAGGGCCGGGGGGCGGTCGTTGCCGTCGTCGTTCTTCTTCTGGCCGGTGAGGAGGGCCTTGAGCTTCGCGCGCGAGGCCGGCGAGTAGTCGATGAGGTGGAAGGTCGGGACGACGGCCCAGTCGCGCGGGTGGTCCGAGGCGGCGAAGACGTGCACCGTCAGGCTGCCCGGGTCCCGCCGGCCGTGCTCGCCCCCGGCGCGGGGCGGGGGGCGCGGGGTGCGCGGGAGCGAGAGCACGGCGGGGCGGAGCGCTTCGTCGGTGCGCTCGCCCGCCCCTGCGAAGGCGATGCGGGCGTCGCGCAGCGCCCACACGGTCTCGACGAGGCCGTCGGTGCCGAAGTCGAGCGTGTGGTTGTTGGCCAGCGAGGCGTAGTCGACGCGCGCCTCGCGCAGGGCGGCCACGTTGGCCGGGTGCATGCGGTAGTTGAAGGCCTTGTGCGGCCACAGCGTGCTCTGCGTCGTCACGGCCGTCTCGAGGTTGATCAGGTTCAGGTCGGCCGCGTGGAACAGCGGCAGCGTCGAGCCCCAGGGCGTGCGGTGCGAGTACTGCCGCAGCTGGGGGTACGAGGCCACGAACGAGGCCACGATGCGCGCCTCGCGCGGGTTGTCGACGTGCTGCGGGAACAGCTGGTCGACCAGCCGCCCCAGCATCACGTCGCCCACAAAGTTCAGCTGGAAGGTCCGCATGGTCGCGTGGGTGGTGGTATGTCGTTGGGTATATAGTGTACTGCGCTGGGGTGGATGCAGGTCGGCGGCGACGAGCATCATCATGATGACATCGCATGCTCGGTACCTCGGTACATACATATTCCCTACCGTATCCGCCATGTTACATCTAGATCTACACAGTGGACGCTTTCATCGTGAAGAGAGGATCAATTCATTTCTGTCATACAGTCATCCGTTACAACTCCACGCTTGGTGATCTCACAAACCGCAGATGCGCAGGGGCGTGCCCTGTCCAGAGATGTCGGAAATACATTCAAAGACCCGTCCCATGCCTATATAGCGAGCCACACTCCTCCAACCGATATCCATTAATAGCAGGCACATATACGCCTTGACGTTTCCGCTAACAGAGCGAACAAACGATCGAACTTTTTTCCTTTAGGACCAGGTATCTCAACATGCCGGGAATCCGTAAGATCGACGCAAAAAAAAGGATAGTACTGTCTCGTTTCATCGCCACGTGAGTGATTATTGCTGCTCCAACTCGGCCAGCTCTCGCTCCTTCGCCCGCAGCGCCTCGCGTATCTCCTCCGCCTCACGCTGCAGCTGGGCGCGGCGCTCCGCCTTGTAGCTTTCCCGGTCGGACAGGTTCCGCAACTGCCCCGGTGGCGGATGCTGCAGCTGCGAAGAGGGATGGTGCTGCGGCGGACGGTTGAAAGAGGACAGCGAAGGGTCCAGGCGGGAGTCCTCGGGCCCATCGGGGTGGTTCAGGAGAGAGGAGATGGAGTTCAAGCGAGCGGGAGGAGCGGGGTTCGACGATGACATGATGGGAGGAAGTTGGTTAGAGCCTTGCTCCAACGTCGTGGGGATGGAAGGTGAGTCGGTGGACGACACCGTTTCCGCGATGGATCGCTTCTTTGGGTTGCCGGACGGAGTGGCCAACGGTCCCTGCTGCGGAGGGGTCGACCGCGGCGGGAACTGCGAGCTGGCAGACTGGTTGGAGGCGCTCATCCTGTCCGGTTCCAGTAGCCGTGGAGGGGGCGGGTGGTGCGGCAGCGATATCGACGTCGAGCCGTAGCCCGTGAAATCGACCGGCGGCGGCGCGAGGGTGTACGGGTGCGGTGCGGCCTGGGACGGCGTTCGGTGGTCGTTGAGATGCTCCCCGCCGCCCAGATGCCGCCGTTGCTCCTCCTGGCTGTGTGCGGGTCCGACCGGCGAGGCCTCGGGCGACGCGGACGAGCCGTGCGACGACTGCGTCGCCGCGGTCGGAGACTGATCCCGGAGCGCAGGGACCACGCGCTTGCGCCGCTTGATGATCGTCTTCTTCATGGTGCTGGGCCGATAGCAGCCGTGCAGCTTGTAGTAGAGACCGCAGGCGTTGCAGATGGGATGGCCGTTCTCGTCTCGTCGCCAGAGCGGCGTCACGGTCGTGCCGCAGTTTTGGCACGAGACCAGCAGACTGCCACCGTCCTGGCCCGAACGCGCGTCTCCCTCGTGCGAACCGTTCGCCTTATCGCCGTCCTGGCTGCGCCACGGCTGGTTCGCACCGTTTCTGGGCATCGACTTGTACACGCGGTTGTTGAAGGCCGGGCATCCGTCGCATCCCTCGGCACCACCGGTCCCGTTGCAATTCCCGCCGCCGGGGCATGTTCCCATAGCCTCACCGCACGCACCATCGCCGTTTTGTGCACCAGCGGCCGGTGTCGGAGACGCACTCTTTCGGAGCTGTCCGCCCTGCGGGGCACCGGGGCCGGGCGTTGATTGCAGTCGGTTGCGCTTCGTGGGCCGTGCAACGTTTCGGGCTTTCAGATAGAGACCGCAGGCATTGCAGATCATTTCTCCGGTGGGCGACCTTCGCCATAACGGGGTGCTCTTGGTTCCGCAGTTACTAGCAGCGATAACAGTAGTCAGTATCAGCATGCAACGGGCCCTTGTCTATTGGGCGCTATATAGCCGTGGTGAATCAAAGCGGGGACCAACCTGCAAGAGTGCCCTAGAAACGATGTATCCCTACTTTGAGACTTCGGTGAGGGCCGCTTCGTCGACGCCGTTCCGTTCGTCGCAGGCGCATCCGTCTGATCTTGGCGCCGCCCATCTGCTGCCGTGTCCATCTCCCCTCTGGAGTCGCGCTGCTGCGCAGAGTCCCTGTCATTACTGTCCCTGGCACCGCTGCCTTCCCGCTGATAGTCGACCATGTGGTCTCGTCCACCCCGCGCGGAGGAGACGAGCTGCTGCGCGGCATCCAGGTCCTCCGCGGAGGGCTGGCGCATCAAGGTGTCTGTCGATCGCGAGAGCGGCCTCAGCGTTTCCATCTGCGACACGGATGCCAGCATCGTAAAAGCGCCGTGAGATCAGCTCTCCCGTCGCGTCCCTGGACGACGCACGCGGGGAAGCCGGGGATGAAGTTGCCTTGTTGTCGGAGGAGAGGAGAGGTTGACAGCGACGTGGCGATTCGAGCGTAAAAGTTCACAGCAGCGGCGAGGATCTCGATAAGCCAAAGAAATAAGCTCCCGTAATCAAGAACAAGTAGTCACGTTCCAACCCGGACTGCAATCCACCAGTCAAAGCGCCCAGAACCCCCAACGCCAATAACAATACACACGATCGAAAAGGTGGGATGATGTCGTTGAGGGCCGTCGAGACGTCGGAGGGAACGGACGCCAGACGCGTAATCCGCTGGCCAAGCCCGGGGATCAAAGGAGGAGGCCGTTCGCACCACAACGGACCGCCACAGCGGTGCCCACGAGACCGGGCTGGGTGGGTGGCGTTGGACGCCTCGTCCGCGGGAACGTGAACTTGGGGGGGGGGGGGGGGGGGGGGGGGGGGAGGTCGGGAGAGGAACGCCCAAAGGGGGTCGAGGGAGGGAAGGAGAGGACGGGCGGGATGAAAAAGAGATAAGATGGGCGAGGTCGAGAGGCGGAGGGTGGAAGATCAGACGAGGGGGAGGAGAGGAGGATGGGAGAGAGCGGAAGCTGGAGGAGAGGGAGGAGGAAGAGGAGGCGACGGTGGCCGGGGTGGAGAGCGGGCGCGACGGAGAGGGCGGGAGTCTGGAAGAGAAGGAGCTGGAGACGGGCCAGACCGTTGCTTATCGCCCGTGTTCCTCGTTCGGAATCCGGTTCACTTATCGATCTGACAAGCCAGGGGATCGACGCAGCATCAGAGCCCCAGCGTTCCCCGTCTGCACGCGCCCTCCTGTCGGGACAGCGCCATCGCCCTGCTACGGGAGATCGTGTCTACCATCCCAGACTCCCTGACGGCCTTTTTCCCTCGCTCTGACCCCCCAGCACAACGCTGTCAGCAGCGCGTCCGTCCTGGCCGGCGGCTCTGTGGCCTCCCCAGATCTACACAGCACGGCGTCCTGTCCGGCCGGGCGCCTCCACCGCTCCCTGTTCGGGCTTAGCGCCATCAGGACCCCCGTCCGCGTCTTCCCCGATGGGGCGCTAGCGCGTCCATGATTGGAAAATCACTACTCGCCGCATCCTGATTGGCCCGCCACGCGGTCGCCGGCAAGTCAGCAGGATTCGGTGTAACCCTATTGGTCCGCGTGCTGGCCGGGCGCCGACGCGCTGGTTGGTCGATCCCAGCGCTTTCCTGCCCGTCGGGTTGCGTGCTTGGATCCGGCATCATCGATGATCATGGCGTTGTCGCATCACGCCGTCCACGCCGTCCGGAAGACGGAGCGACCGCTTCCGGCATCTTTCGCGGCTCGTACGTGCGTGCTTCCAGATCACCAGACCAGGCGGGTCGGATGGTCGCTCCGGCAGCCGCCGTCTCGTGAACCGAGGGCTCCGCTCTGCGCAGGGGCAGTGGTCCATCCCGAGACCGAGTCGGAGATTGATAATCGCGATATGATAATCATCTCTGCTGGGTGGCACAGGAGTTCTCGAGGACACGTGGTTCTGCACCCGCTGGTCCTTGCAGTGCGCTCGATCCAGGCACATGCCACGCATGCATCGAGCCATCGTCCGCTGGAATCGTCGTTCTTGGCGTTCCATGTGTCCTGTAGCATGCCACGGGCGAGATCATCGGTCGATCGACTCAAAGCATACTGCCTTGACGGCGAGCCCGGGATTAAAAACACGTCATTGCTGTGCTGGAACAAAGTCGAAACTAGTTTCAAGACACTCATAGCAGAATACATAGAACACACTTCTCTATCTCCACCCAGGGAAGACAGGTCAAGCAGGCCACTCCAACAGTTGGAGATTCCGTGCAACCGGGGGCATGCCTCATATCACATCGTACAACGACCGCTGGAGATCGCAGAATAACCACATATAATACAAAGAACACATTCGAAAGATAGCACTGAAGATGATTCGGACGTGCTAGGCTGCGCCACCGGCCAAGTAATGGAACTCTTTGTAAGTTCCGTCTTCACGCCGCCGATGATGCACCCGGTCCTGCTCATATGTCCTCACCTCTGGAGAATGAACAATACCAACTCTCCATTCTCCGCTTTCAGTCATCTCCCACCGCCACCCACCAACAGCCACCAACAAAAAAATAGTTCGAACTTAAAATAAAGACAGCGACCGGTCCAAGCTCCAAGAAGTTCGGCCCGTGCTGTCATGCCGCAGCATCCGGGGGATGCCAGATGTGACTTTCAAATTTAAACCTGCTCCGCTCCCCAACCGCTCTCGGCCTCGCGCATGTTCGAGGGTGGCTCGATCGAGGGAATGTACTCGAGGACGATGTATCCAAGACCGATGAAGCCGATGATCAAGCCAGCGAGATAGCGCAGAACACCGTCGTGCAGCAGGATCGAGCCGACGAAGATGTAGACTGTTCGCAGCCAAAGACACGGGATTATTAACGGGCAACGAACGGCGAAAGGGAGGGTAAGGACCGGGATATGACCGACTTACAGGCACCTCGTCCCAGGAAGGAGAAGAGGAAAGACGCGTACCGGTACACGTAGTCAGGGACCTGTGGCAGGAATTCCAGGCCGGCGACAACTGAGAAGAAAGGAAGGAGAGGTCAGTATACTATCCACTTATTCAAACGAAATTGGCTCGAGTCTTGAAGGGAGAAAGGAGATTAATTGACTTACTCAGACCGAAGACAATAACGTAAGCCCCGACGATAATGGAGCTCAGGGAAGCTGGGAAGAACTGGGCGATACCGCCCAAGACCATGATCACGCCGACGGCGATGTTGACCAGGCGGCTGGATGCGGCTTGACGTTAGCCATCGTCGAATTCCATATTGTCTCCATCCATCCATCAATCAATTGGAGGGGCAACAAGAGCAACATCAATTCCACATAACCGCATAGCAAGTCGACTCTCTTGCCATGCTGTCATTGTGGAGAAGCCAGTTGCTGCGACAATAAGGTAATAATAGCACGGGGGGCAAACGGGGGCGCCCAGCAGAACCTGAAAAAATGACGTACAAAATGTTGGAGAAGTCCATCTTGTCGGTACCAAGCTATCTATCTTGGCTCCTTCCCTTATTCAGTTTTTGAGAATCGATAGTTCCGGCTCGAACGGAGAGCTATGTTATGCACGGGCGTTTCTTTGGGTTGTCCGTTGTCGAAAAAAATCCGAGCTTTCCCACCCCCTTTTTTTAGGCCTTGCGGAGATCGGGGCGTTGCGAGTAATAATTGCTTCCGAGGGGACAAGCCGTCGGCGAGATCTGTCCGTTATCGATTCCGGTTGGATCTTAGCTTCGTGACGGATTCGTGTCGAGATAGCGTATATTTTCCCACTCTGTTGGGTGGATGGTCGCGTCGCGTGAAACGTGGACGGTGAAGCCGCCAAAAGAGTGTTGCGGGAAAAAAAAACGTCGCAGCCTGGGTCGGTCGGTCGTCGGAGTGATCTGCAGATCGGGGAAGATCGTAGCCGTCAACCAGTAGTGAAGTGCCTACTCACGTGAAATAATAGTGGGTGCGAGTCGACTACTCCGTACTTTATCGGATGAAGGTCTTATGCGTGTGAGCTTTTTGCGCAGAGTGGAGAAGACCCTGGGAGCAGCGGTTGCGATGCAGGTTGGTAGAGATTGAAACTCGAGCTGTTCCATGAGCTGTGAGCTGGACGGATCGGGAGTTGTGCCTTAGGAACCTAATTTAAGACGGTACCCGGCCTGCCTCTCCAACGAGATCAGCCGGGCTAGCTCAATCGGTAGAGCGTGAGACTCTTACTAAGCCCGATCACTGGAAGACAGTGATCAAGATCTTGGGATCTCAAGGTTGCGGGTTCGACCCCCGCGTTCGGCTTTTTTTCTCCATTCCCACTTTGTACTGGGCTTCGCATCAGTACATGCGATAAGAATTTACTCTTTTAAGGTCTATCAGAAGAGAATAATATCAATTTGGGGTATTTGTTTTATCTTCTAAAAACCAGGACAATCAAGCATTATCGTTTATTTCAACTGTACTTCTTGGTTCTCATTTGCATGAGATTGTGTTCACAGGTCTCTATCTACGGAACTGTTAGAAGTAGGATATATTTTTATGAGTTATAGGACAGTTAGACATGCCCGACGGGTTTCTATTGGAAAGAGAATGCAGAAATCGAAGCATACTACGATACCATTTTATAATCACACTGTAAAACAAACACCCGGGTATCAAAAAACAATCTCCGACATATCGCCGAACAAACCAGGGGTATCACTGGACAGAAAAGAGACCTGTACCGTATAATCTCCCATCCAGCCGCACATGAAAACATTATGTACATGTACATTCTTGCAGCATACACTGGCACAATCATCCTGTCGAGATAATCCAGAAGAGAAATGCAGATCCAAATGGTATCACGCTAGTTAGGGAAAATCAGTAGTTAGAACGCCGCAGGGTATTCACCCATTAAACTCAATCCGTCGAGAAGAAGCTCGGTCACTATCTTTCTGAAGGGACGCTTTCGCTTTTCCTGTGGCTGGGACTGTTCCGATCCTCCTTGACGCTCTTCTTGCAGAGGTTCTGCTTGTGCGCGTGGCAAGAGAGGTGCTACCATCTCCGCCGAAGGAGACAAAGGAGAATCTTTTGATGAAGACTTCTTCTTGATATGGAGATTGCTGGATATCCTGCGAGTGATTCGTTGCCAGAACTCCCGACCAAGCCGGCTTGTCTTTGAATCGGGCTCGACGCTGGCGAAGACAGGCTCTGGGAAGGAGAAGTACCGCGCTGCCTGTGGCTGTGGAGACATGTCGGACGCGGATGGCACTCGGGAAGCAGAAGAGCCTGTTGACGTAGAGGATGATGTCGACGGCGCATTCTTTCTAACAGCACGTCCCCATGACAGTTTGTGAGAGAATCGCTTCAGGGCCATACGGCCACGTCGATTCCTCACTTCCTTGGAGGGCTGTTCGTTGCTGTCGTTGCTGGATCCTTGAGACTCGACTGCGACAGAGGCTGCTGACTCGAGGTCCTTGATTCCATGTCTGCAGACGGTCGCTTGGGAAACATTGTGCGGATCTTCATCATCCGGCTGCACTGTCACCGGCCATTCAGCAATACAATTTTCACCAACGCCGCTCTCATCTCCACAGATATTGTCAAAGCAGCGACCACGTTTTCGTGGAATCTGGAGCTCGGGTGCCTCGCCGGGCGTGATGTCCCTTGCGTCTTCCCAGTAGCTGGCCTCGTGATCGCGTTGCGGTACGACGAATGGCGTAAAAACTATTTTGGAGTACTGTGAACGGAGGTCTGAAAATGTCCGGGAGTGTCTCAGATGAGCTGGAGATGATCTGTCGGACGTAGTGCAGCACTCGTCGAGGGACTTATGTCGCGCTGGTTCCGCAGTGCCCGAGATGATGTGGTGGTCTGCAAGGATGTCATCGTAGTCAGGATCTCCGTCAACACCTGCCTCCATAGCGATGTATTCATCCTCGACCTCGACATCCAGGCAAAGATCCCACTCATCCGTGTCTGCCTCATCATGCGCTTCGTGGTGATCAGTACGGGACGAAGAAGAGCGGTCCGATGACGAGTCGTCCTTAGCCTGGCCCAGGTTCTCAACGTTGTCCAACGCGCTCCGAATTCTCTCCACAATTTCCCTGGTCTTCTTGTCCTGCAAACTCGCGGCTCCAGAGCCCTGGCTTGGCTTGTCCGATATCTCAGTGTCCATCGAACAGCTCGTCGCCGTGGAGACATTGCGGCCAGACTCCTCCGATTGACATGATCCAGAACACGACGTGGGCGAGCGCTCCGGTTCCTCGCTATCTTGATCATCCACGCGCATCGAGACCCGTAGCCGCGAGGGAACCCAGACATTGTACTGCTTCTTGGCTGCGATCCTCCTTGCCTTGTTTTCGCCCAGTGCAATCCAGTAGGACCACGGCTTCTTGGCTGGATCCCTGTCGGTATCTGTGTTTTCGAAGATCGGCCGCTGAAACCTCGTTTCGACCATTGGGTTGGCGACGAACCCGTTGGCAACAACCCAGTTCGGGAACGCATATATGTCGATGGAGGCCTGGTCCACCTCCGTAGCCTCCTCGCGATCCCTTTGGTCGTACATCCACACCCCGTGAGGGGTGTAGAACTTGAAAACTTGCCCGGTCACAGCGTTGACGAGACCCTGACCCGTCCGTTGGAGATCGGCCGGATTCCCCATGTACACCACCGGGTCGATATACTCGGCTGCCCTTCCTAGGATCACGCCCAGTCTCACCTCGTCCCTGGGGCGCAGCACCTTGGGCTTGGACAGGATGAGCCACAGCGAGACTGCGGCCGGCGTCGCGCTATACTCGTATACCTCGTAGCCCAGCCAGTTGAAATGGTGGATATTCCACCCTTGGCTCTCCGCTTGCAGTACCCTGTCGTTTCGCCACGAGAACTCATCGGCCACTACTCCCCACTTATCTAGGAGTTCTCGCTTCCGGGCTTTATACTCCTCTGCCGGGTTGGACGCCGTCACATTCGAGGAGTCCACGATGAGAGGCCCAGATCCCCCATAGTTCCCTTGTCCATTAGCCCGGGAAGCCGCAGTATCCTCTAGAATATTGTCCTCCACGTCATCCGCCCAGCTGAATGGCTCGGGCTTCAACAGATCTACTTCCTCGTCATCTATGGCAGGATTCTCCCGCACAATATATACTTGCAGTGAATCATTCCACTCCGCGCGGAATGACTTGATAGGGCTGCTTGGCTCTTGGGTTGGGACGATAAACGTCTCCCCCAAGAGCTTCTCCTCGCCGGATGGGTCCATCACGGCAGCTTCGACGGCATACGCCGGTCCCTGGTGCCCGGTGGAATCCAAATGGGTATATATATGGCCGTAAAGCCCATCCTCTTCGACCTTCGTAGCATTGTCGACATGGCAGTGATGGCCCTGCGGGAGGCTCCGGGCCTCCTGCCTCTCAAAGGTAGAGAGGAACAAGGGCTCCCAAGACAGAGAGATGCTGTGAGACATCTTCTCTTGTAATATAAAGGATGAACAAAGCACAAAGGTAGGAAGGAAGGAAGGATAGAAGAGACAATTTCTTTATTCGAATAAAGAAATTGTGTGGCACAATGGCTTTGTTGTTGTAAGAAGGCAAAGGCGAAGAACAAAGAGAAGTGATGACTGTGTCGCTGACTGTCGTGAGTGACTGTGTGAAGTCGGTGGATGAAAGAGAGACAAAGGATTCAGGCGACAAAAGACTCATCTATATAGAAACATATCTGGTGGATGGAATTGTCCTTCTGAGATGGATGCAGAGCGAGAGCATCACTATACGGTCGAAGGAGCTTTCCACATGGTGGATCTTGCCGACAATTCGCATTCAAAATATATTGTATATAGGTGACAGAGTCCGATAGACATTGCTGCTGCAGACGGATTGTCGGAAACCTGTGGCCTCGAACTCGAACAGGCTGGCAGTGGCCGTCCGGGCCCTTGTTTTGGGAGCTTTCAGGAAGCTCCTTGCACTTGCCGAGATAGCGTAAATATAGGTACCTGTTGATGTGTAGACCAAGCAGTCCAGTCATCATGGCCAGCATATATAGTGGTCTGAGACTCATATTGTGACGCCAATCTTCGACACAATATGACTGCTGCGGATCCATTCACTTGCTGCTTCGTCGGGCTATTCAAGGAAACAGATGATATCCATGTCGCAAAAGGGTATTGAAACTCCGCCATATTCAACATGGGGTACAAGAAATCATTATACGAAAACATATCAAACAATCAGACAAAAGGAAAAAAAAAGAAGGAACTTAGGTTCGCAGCTGTGTTGTCAGGAGAGTTACTACTCCTTAGACAGGACAACAAGGGCTGACAAAAGGAGAATAAAAATGTAATTGTAGATTCAGACCCGTTCCTCGACAGCATCCTGTATATAACAAACGCCATTAAAAGGCTCTTAGACTGTATATATTCATTGACTGGTATACCATGCATATATCATGCTCAAACCCGACGTTGTCACCGGAATCATCTCCGATCAATAATGTCCCGTCGATACCGGCGGGCCGGCGGATGACGCCATTGGCGACCCCACCCCCCTCTCCGAGTCATATCCGGCAATCGGCCCTCCATTTCCCCGCACGAACCCTCCCCGATTCTCTCCAAATCGTGGCATTATTGTGGACGCCCTTTCCTGCAAGTATCTTCCTCCCAAACGTATATAAAGGCCGGAGGTTGTTCGCTTACGGACCGGTCCCTCTTTCTTTCTCATGAGCTTTCTTCGAGCCTGCGGCAGATCAATCCAGTACCTCAGACGGTTTCGCACGCCAGTGACAGCGCCCACTCTTATCAACCACGGAAATAATACTCAAGTGCAGCTTGCCTTTCTCCGACGCACCATGGCGACCGCAATGGCAAAGCGCCTTGAAGGCAAAACCATCGTCGTGACGGGCGCTTCGTCCGGCATTGGCAGAAGCACGGCCAAGGAGTTCGCGCGCACGTCGCCCAAGAACCTCAAGATCATTGTCACGGCGCGGCGGATTGACAGGCTGAAGGAACTTGCGCAGGAGATCAAGGACGAGGTTGGCGATGGCGTCAAGGTGCTGCCGGTGCAGCTGGACGTCAGCAACCCGGAGGAGGTCAAGAACTTCGTGCCCTCGTTGCCTGAAGAATTCCGGGACATCGACATCCTTGTCAACAACGCGTAAGATTTTTGCCCGAGCCCCCGATAAGAGGCTGTGTCAGCTGTCGCTCACTATCTATTGGAACAGCGGTCTTGTCAAGGGCGTTGCAAAGGCTCCAGACATCGACCCCGAGGACATGAACATCATGTTCTCGACCAACGTCACCGGCCTTATCAACATGACCCAGGCGATCCTGCCCATCTTCAAGAAGAGAGACGAGGGCGGTCGCGGAGACATTATCAACATTGGAAGCATCGCGGGACGGGAGCCCTACCCTGGCGGTAGCATCTACTGTGCCACCAAGGCTGCGGTCCGCAGCTTTACCGATGCCTTGAGAAAGGAGCTTATCGCGACGAGGATCAGGGTTATCGAGATCGATCCTGGTCAGGTCGAGACGGTATGTAGACATGCTGTCACTTGTTCTTCTGCGCTTTGCTGATCGTGTGCCTCACTTGTAGGAATTCTCCATCGTGCGCTACTATGGAGACAAGGCCAAGGCGGATGCTGTCTATGCGTATGGCAGACCCCTTTTATCTACACCGATCTGAGGGCATTTATCTAACATGGCTACCGCAGGGGCTGTGAACCTCTGACTCCAGACGACATTGCCGAAGTGATCGTCTTCGCCGCCGGCCGGAGGGAGAATGTCGTCCTTGCTGATACCCTGATCTTCCCCAACCACCAGGTGAGTGACACATCCATGTGCAAGACGGCTTCGCGAAGAGAGGGCTATTGTCCCAGAGTCGCTCCCGTATAAGTTGAAAGCAGTTCCCGCTGACCCTGGTCCACAGGCCTCGCCTACTGCTTTGCACCGCAAGCTGTAACTTGGAAAATTGAAGCTCCGATTGATCTCCGATCAGATGACGGATCACGTGTACGGGATTGGAGAGATCCACGACGTTGAGCGGTATATAAGCTGTCGCAATACCCGTTGCAGTAAAAATCTCCACGTGCATATATTATCGAGGTGTCGGCCGGCGGCCTTGAACATGAAACTATGAATATGTAGATTAACACTGTCAGGCACCGCGATTATTGGTATTTTACAATTGAGGTGGAACCTGACGCAAAGGCGCCGCTAAATTCAAATTCGGAGCTTGGCCAGGATCTCGCTAGACAAAATCATACCTGCCTAAAATGTTGGCCGATTCATGTTTCGCACAAAACTCTATAGATGAGCAACCGCCTGGACGGGGGAATATTCTGGATTATCTCCTGAAATGGAGGGAAAGGGGGACCTGGAAGGGTTGACCCGGGCGCCTTGAGCGGCTCTCGTTACTTCGCAACTGCTAGGCCCGAACGGCAGACAAGGTTGGCTCGGGCGCTGGCGCCTTGAACGGTTGAACCAAGCAGCGCGGCAACCACTCAGGTTATAAAGCAGTCCTTCAGTCGACTCCACCCCACGATGAAACGTTGGAACGGGGGTCGAGCGCTGTCGGGGAACAACTTGCAAGCAAAGAGGCCACGGGGGCAGGATACGATGCCGTGGGAATTGGCGCTTTATTCGACGATAGATATAGATTGACATGTTAAACTTGGAGACGAACAGAATTTTTTTTCTGCGTCAATTGACATGTTTGGCCGTCAAGCTGATGGAGGCAGCTAGCGTGTTGGGCGGCTGGGGCCCGGGCAGAAAAGCTGCTGTGGAGTGCATGATGCAACTCGATGCAAGGCCCGTCAGCCACGATAGTTTATTATCCGGGGCCCTCCCCTGGGAACTTAGCATGACCTTTTCTCTCGTTAGTCCGATGCAACGTCTCCATGCCAGACGGCGGGCTCCGCTGCACGTCTGTTTGGATCAGGAAAGGCATCGGTAGGGTATTCGAGTGAAAAGGCTGGCGGTGAGGAGTGGACGAGGGCCGTGTGGTGGTGGCTGGAGCCGTGTTTGGACTTCGGATCGAGGTACGAGGCAGAGACGGCCGGTCAACGACGCTTCCCTCGACGGTTGACGTCTATTTAATAATTCCATGCGGAGGTCAAGCTCGATGAGATCATATCATGGTGAGTGGAGGCTGGAGAACAGTCCAACTGAGCCATAGTCTGCTCCGTAGCACCGTACGGAGGACGGAGCACGCCGCGAGTGGCAGGAAATAGACCCAAGTGATCGACTCGACGTCTCCGGATCTGTAGCTAGGTAGGTGTCTCGATAATCTGCCCACCGGTCTATCTGTCTGTCTATCGCCGCGGCATCAGACGAACGGCAGGCGAGGAAGGAAGCTACAAAGGAGAAGGCGGAACGGACGCTGGTTGGCTGCGGGCAGGCGGTTCGCCCGTGGGAACGATTTGGCGGTTTGGCGGTGGGGTGGGTCGCGGCGGTGGAGGGCGGCGAGTCGCGAGGGCCAGAGGGGTTGGGGGAGCGCGCACCGCCTCTCCCCTTTTCCAGCCGTCCAGAGAGAGAGAGAGAGACAAGAGAGAGAGCGAGCGAGAGAGCAAAAGAGAGAGAGAGAGACGACATCCGCCGGTGTCGCGCGTCACGTTCCTCTGCTGCCACCCGCCGTCCGCCCGTTCCTCCAGCTGCTGTACTTGCCTCTCTCGCCCATCCCCACCCTCGGCTGCTCCCTTGCTCCCCTTCCTTTCCCTCCCTCTCTCCTGCGAAACCGCCCCGACTCTCCATCGTCGCCCGCATCGGAGCCCCTCGCCTCCAATTCCCCTGCTGCCACCCCTGACCCTGTTTACCTAATCCTCTGAGTCTGGTCTAGCCTCTGGGCCGGCCGTTGCGGTGGAATCCCCCGACAGTCTGGGTCCCCGACTCTGATCTTCCTGCGAAGAAAACTGTTCCTCTTCCAGCGCCAGTCTTTCTTGCTGGGATAAGCTCGTCACAGCCCTTCGGCTCCAGAGACACACAGAATGGCGTCCAAGGTAAGCTGATCCAGCCCCGACAGGCTGCCTCCTGTGCTCCGGGGGCACAGGCAACCGCGCGGATCGCTGATTGCTTGCTTCTTCCAACCAATTCCAGTACCTGCGAGAGTACAAGCTGGTCGTCGTCGGTGGAGGTGGTGTCGGAAAGTCGTGTTTGACGATCCAATTGATCCAGAGTCACTTCGTCGATGAATATGATCCAACAATCGAAGGTTGGTCACCGTGGCTCTCCGATGGACGTCCTCGATCATGAGTGGCTCATTGAAACCTCCCTCTTCTCCAGACTCGTACCGCAAGCAGTGCGTCATCGATGACGAGGTCGCCCTGCTAGATGTCCTGGATACCGCCGGCCAGGAGGAATACTCGGCAATGCGAGAACAGTACATGCGGACGGGAGAGGGATTCCTGCTGGTGTACTCCATCACCTCGCGTCAGTCTTTTGAAGAAATCCAGACCTTCCAACAACAGATCCTGCGGGTCAAGGACAAGGATTACTTCCCCATCATCGTTGTCGGCAACAAATGTGACTTGGAGAAGGAGAGAGTGGTCACGCAACAAGGTACGTCCGAAGCTCTCTCTCTCTCTCTGTCGGCATGACACCACACGGAAAGGACTCTTCGCTAATCACGTCACTGCTCCTCAACAGAGGGTGAGGCCCTCGCACGGCAATTTGGCTGCAAATTTATCGAAACCTCGGCCAAGTCGCGTATTAATGTTGAGAACGCCTTTTACGATCTTGTGCGCGAGATCCGCCGGTACAACAAAGAAATGTCGGGAGCCTCGGCCGGTGGCGGCGCGGCGGGCGCACGCGCTCCCGAGGGCAAGATGGAAGTCAATGATCCAGGCGAGAGCGCCGGCTGCTGTGCAAAGTGCATTATAATGTAATTGCGTGGGCGTTGGGTTCAGGATACCAAGAGCGCAAGCAGAGAAACGAAAAAAAGAACCAGGAACAGGAATACGCCACTATCTGGATGCCTAAAGCTATGGCTGGTCGATATGTTTGGCTGACATTTTGAGTCATACGAGGCCCTCTGTTGGATGATGTCTGCGAATCTTGATGCCGTCATCGTCCCCCGATGAATGTTCTATTCCCCTTGCGTTTCTCCGGTTGCTCCCAAAAAGATCTATTGTCTTGAAAATATTCCCCTTCGGAAGAACTGGGATGACGAGCTTTCATACGCAACTGCCTGCGTATATTGTGCCGGTACTCGCTAAACTTACTGTGTGGCTTGCTATTGCGTTTTCCCTACATATTTCATCTTCTATTTCTCTGATCCGTTGTCCCCCCCCTCTCTCTGTCATATCAACCGGTTCTTCTTGCTTGTCGTCCTATATTCCCCCTCCGATATCCTCTTGGATCTACTTGTTCCGTTCTAAGTTTATTACCTCGCCACCTTTTTTTTTCCTGTTTCCAATGACATCCACCAGCAATGCATACGGGTAGTGTTTAGGGAATCTATTTGAGACAAATAGGGAGCATGTACGAGGGGCCTGAGAGCCAGACAGGCGAAGTGCTGTGTATTTCTTGCTTCCTATTAATATTTTTAGTTATTCTTTTTTGGTTTCTCCTTGCAATCTGTACGTGTCTGTCGTCTTAGCACTTACACAAATGGGCGCGCTCTAGAGTTAGTCAGCAATTCCAATATTCCGATATTTAATTGTCTTGATCTTTGGATCCTTGAACTTTGAACTTGTCGCACTCCTTCCGTCAATTGGCAATTTTGTCTTGGTGCACGGGTACAGAATACTGGGTCTGGGAGGGAGTTTCGTGAAGATGATCAAATCATCCCAGGAGACTGAAGGATTCTGCGAAGAGCCATGCGCCGCATAACGGTTGTCTCTTTGGAGAACCATCGTCGTGGATATTAGGGTTTCGGCTCCGCATTTTCCGGCGGCTGGTATCGGCTGACAAGCGGTTCACTTCGGGAGGCTGCCATCACGCGCTATCACTCGTCAGTTTCCGACGTGTGATATTATGACAGAAATCGGGACAATGCCGATACTCATTCAAGGTGACTTCATGAGAGATAAGCATGATATAGGATCTTTGAATCATTGATGGTTCGCAGCAGAGATGCTCAGCGCTCAAAAGTTGCTTTCGAGGATACAAGACATTCTGCTTGAGAGATTCTACCTGTGAATGGACTTATGAACTGAGAGACACTTCCAATCGGCGAGCTTATATTCGCATTATGAGTGATCTTACAAATCTTCATACGGAGTTTTCCCCTTACCCAAGCCGTTGCTGCGCTCATGGCGAAACTTGCTGTGAGAACAGATGAGATCTCGAATGGAGATTAGATACTAGTCTAACCTACTCCGGGCCATTTAGATGGAAGTATGCTGTGTGCATGCGGCAACAGAATCAGAGCTTCTAATAATAGAGCCCGATATTTTTGGTATCGAGGGCAGCCGTGAGATCTACTACAAAACAATTTCGAAAGTCTTCCATATCTAACGCGTACCGGTGGTAGCACAGTTAATCTGTGGAGAGCATAATGCAAGGGCTGATATCGTCTCCACAGCAAAAAAAAAAAAAAAAAAAAAAAAAAAAAAAAAAAAAAAAAAAAAAAAAATTGACTTGGTTTCTTAACAGACAAGATGATCGTGCCTATCTATTCATGTTTCTCCATGGGGTTACGAAAGTGGAGACAGTTTATTTATGGATTTCGAGGTCATTCAAACACCTTACTGTTTGTTGTCCTCAACATCCGACGGTGGATCGTCCTCATCCTCCCTGAAGACTCTGCGTCCCTGCACATTCTCCTCGACCTCGCGGACTAGCGACTCCATGTACTCCTTGTTGGTCCCGACCAGGGTGACCGTGTTGCGCTTCTTCCCCCATCTCGGGTAGCTGCCGACCTTGACGCCGTGAGGGAGCACCCGCTTAGCCAAGTCCGTCAGGTACGGCGCAATGGCACTCTCCGGGAGAGGCGTGCTAAAGAGGAAACGGTAGATTCCTTTGCCCGTAGGGTCCGTCAACCGCGGGAGCAGGAGGGGCCTCAGACCCTCGAGCAGCCTCTCGAACAGTCTGGGCACGCCCGGAAGAATGTGGACGTTACCGTTGACGACGGCGATGGGCACCCACAAATCGTCGGCGACGAACAGGGCCTGCTCCTCGTCCGGCCGGTTCTCGTCGTACGGCAGCTCGACCATGCGCAGCTTCGCGGTGAGGGCCGGTGACGGCGTGTCCCAGTCGAAGTTGGGCTGCAACGGGTGCGGCTTGGAGAGCCTCTTCATGCGCTCAAAGGCCGCCTGGTGCAGCTTCAGCTTCAGCCCGAATGCCTTTGCGATCGACTGGTAGGTGATGTCGTCGTGCCTTTTGAGCCGAAAACCGAAGAGATTAGCCACCTAGCATACTATGACCGGTGTGGGGGTAGACGGATGTTTTTTTTTTTTTTTTTTTTTTTTTTTTTTTTTTTTTCAGGGATAGATAGAAAGGGGAGGGGGGGGGAATTGAATTGAGTTTTGACACGGACGTTGGGCCGATTCCTCCACTGGTCACGACGAAGTCGTAGCGGTCGCTCATGCGCCTGACGGCCTCGATGATCTCGTCCTCGTCATCCGCAATGACCTCGACGCGCTTCAAGTGGATGCCGAGAGAGAAGCAGAACTTGGCGAAGTAGGCGGAGTTGGTGTCAACCGTCTGGAGACAAGTAGCAGTACCATTGGAGTTAGCCCAAAACTCTCCGCGGTATTTTTCCCCGGGACCTTTCTCCCATGAATAATAGTAGGGTCAATGGACGGATAGGACTGAAGAATTGCACACCTTACCACCAAGCACCTCATCGCCGATGATCAAGCATGCGGCCGTGTGTATTTTCCTGCGAAACCTCTCCGACGCGGTCACAGATGATGTCATCGTGTAGGACGAATGGCGCGGGGTCACGATCGAAGCAGAAGCAGCGGCAGCAGAGGTATGGGCGTAGTTGGGCAGTGGACGGGAGAGGTGTCGGACAAGTTGATTCACGCGACTAAACATTGGCGGATCCGAGAGAAGTTTCTTCTCGTCGGAGAGGAGGGAACAAGGTTGAGTTAAATATAAGAAAAGAGGGATTAGAAGCGCCGCGCCCGGCGTCTCCAGAGCCCAGATTAGTCTAAGAGGGGGGTTGTGAGGGTCGACCGATCGACCGAGTGGGGTGGGCGTGAGGGTCCGGGACGGAGCACACGCGGCCTGAAGCAAGATATCTCCGACAACTTAGTTCACTCGTTCAGCCTGCTTCGAGACTCCACGCATCATTGCAGAGGGTTCTAGAGAAACACATTTTATATCAACACGATCCCGATAAAGAACTGTCCTGTTCGTTTGTTCCAGTAGTAGACAAACAGACAAAAATGGCAAGTTGTGTCTCTTCTGCCAGCTCTGAGATGTCATCCACGTGGATATGCTGACGAGTACAACCATCTATTGCAGTCCGACACGAGGTTATATTCCTTCTCCCAGGAGACGAAGGATAAGCTTCGCAAGTTCCGCCTGGGAACCTCGAGATCGAAAGACCCGCAAGCCATAATCTGTACATACATCCTCCCTCCTACCCCTCCCTCCCCGTCGTCGGATTGCGATGCGTGAAGCCGCATGCCATACCATACCATACCATACCATACCATACCTAGCACCAACCAAGCAAGTTGGAAGCAGCTGTCATTTGAGTGAAACAGAAGTGATAATAACCAGAAGAATAACGTGATTCTCTTTACGCCCGGTAGACATGATCGACCCCAAGACCTACGAGATCCGGCCGGAAGATGACCAGGTCTACTCGAAGCTGGAGGACCTGGCCGACGAGCTGCCCGACTCGTCCCCGCGGTTCATCCTGCTGAGTTACCCGTTGACGCTGGTAGGCAACCCTCCCTCCACTCTACTTCAACATTGCAAAGCGAAATGTTACCCGTCGGTTTCGGTTCCCTGCTAAGACATTGTCTCTTGTTGCATGTAACAGTCCTCCGGCCGCCTCACCGTCCCCTACGTCCTCCTCTACTACCTCCCCGAGAACTGCAACCCGTCGCTGCGCATGCTGTACGCCGGCGCCGTCGAGCTGTTCCGCAACACGGCCGAGGTCAATCGCGTCATCGAGGTCGAGAGCGAGTCGGACGTGGTCGGCATCGAAAAGAAGCTGCAGGGCGAGGATTGATCCCTGATCCGTACCAACCTGCCTGGGTACTACGTATATATATATATATATATATATATATACGTGGTGGGGTTTGGTTGAGGATGGATGGACATATCGTTATCGTGGGTAAGGTAGGTAAGGTGGGAGTTCGCCAACGGATACTTATGATCTTTATTTTCAAAGGATTCGGACAGTGCGGCAAGAATGCTTCTGGCTAGAATGGGCTCGGCTTGAGTTAGAGACGCGACGGGTGCTTTCTGTTCTGCTTGGCTTGGCATCTGCTTTGCTTGTCGATAACCATGACCGTTATGACCCTCACGAGATTCAGATCCGGATTGAGCTTTTGTGGCTTAGATCAGATACGAGGTTCTTTTTTTATGAAGCAATGCATTAGCACAGTACATATACGCCTGTCAGTGTTGGTTCTCTGGAGAAAATAGAGGTAGGCGGTCAGTGTTGTCTGTGATGATCGCTCGTCTTGGGTTCAACAAAGTGTTTTTCTACATGAGACTGTTCTTTCTTATTGATTTGCCTGCCCTTGGCCTGAAGCTTTTCTCCCTTGCACAACGGGGGTGGTGAGCAAGGTGGTCATCTGCTGTCTAGCCCTGTGTACAACGCTACGGACTTCTTGTATACGGCAAGGAAGGATGACATTTGAAGATGCAGGCGCGGGTGGCCTCCTCGACGGCCCAACTTCAGCGCTCTCTGTCAACCTTACTCGTGTCCTCTTCACCAAGTTTCACACCTCCCTCTTCTCGAATCAAATAACAATAGCAAGACTTGCGTTAGGCCAGTCTGAAAGCTATGTGCACTTGCCTTCCCCCGACGTCCCCGCCTAGCACCTCCTCTCTCCCTCGCCGCGTATCCTCCTCTCCCATCCTTCCCGAACCATGTCTGCATCCTCAGAAGATTCCAAACACGAAGATTTCTTCCGCTGCTCCGGCGGACGATGGCTGTAGGACGAGGCAACCTAGCTCCAGAACCGATACAGACGGCTCAATGTGCCCGAACTCAAGAGGATCGCGGCTGGGAGCATTGGTCGTGGTGATGCGAAGGCCTGCGTATCCATGACCAAACTCGCCGAGGGTTTGTTTAATAAGGTCTTCCGACTCGTGATGGACGATGGCTCGGTCGTGATTGCACGGATCCCGAATCCTAATGATAATAATAATAATAATAATAATAATAATAATAATAATAATAATAATAATAATAATAATAATAATGCGGGGGCTCTGTTCAAGAGGAACGCTTCGGAAGTTGCTACCATGGACTTTGTAAGGGCGTCTCATTGACTTTGGAACATAAGTGCAGAAAGAAAGCTTATCTGTGGGCGCTTTTACTCTACAGGCTCGGACTGTCCTTGACATACCGGTCCCAAGGGCTCTATCTTAGAGCGGAAAGGCAGATAACCCTGTAGAATCCGAATATATATCATGGAGGAAGCTGCCGGGCGTCAGCTGGGCGAGGTTTGGGAGGATATGGACCTTGATAGCAAGGTTAAGATTGTGGAGGACGTTGTCGCTATTGAGAGGAAGTTTCTGTCTCTGTCGTTTACACGGTTTGTCATGTCAAAATATTTCAGGGGTTACGATTCAGCCAACGCAGCTAATACGGGAAATCTAGTTATGGAAGTCTCTACTTCGCGGTCGACGCTTTTCCGAGCTGCGAAAAGGTCCAAATTGTGGGAGATATACCACAGTCGCATAGGGAGGAGGTAGAAAGCCGCTTTGTGATAGGACCAGTCACCAGCAGAGAGGCTTTTGGGACCAGGAGCGGGCATCCTTGGAGATTGATCGCGGCCCTTGTGAGCTACCGAGTATCTATATATCAATACTGGGCAGTGTTAGCCGTGCTAACCTGTCTGTCTACAGGGAAGAGCCCTCGAGATTATCTCAAAGCAATTTCTCAGCGGGAGCTTGCTTGGATCGGTCGTTACGCTGCTCCAAAGGCACCACAACATGATCTATTTGCAATAACCGAAGCGCAAAACTCCCCCGAGGCCCATATCGCACTCGACAAAAAGTTTCTGGATGTTGTCGATTACCTTTTGCCGAGCAATCCGGAGCTGATCAGATCCACGACTTGGCATTGGGATATCCACGCCCCGAATCTCTTTGTGGATGGGGACAGGGTTACGAGTCTTAATTGATTGGCAGGATGTGTGGAATGGTCCCCTATTCCTCCAAGCACGACATCCGAGACTCGTGGACTACAACGGAGAAGTCATGCTGAAGATTCCTGAGCACTGCAAAGACATCGATGACGAAGGCCAGAAGGCCCGTATTCGAAAGCAAGTGGAAAAGTCTATTGTGCTATGGGCATACGAATTCGATACCAAGAGAGCCAATCCAGTCCTCCACGAGATCTTCCACTTCCCTCACGGCCGTACGAGGCGCGACGCGGTGGAATTCTCCGCAAACACTTGGGACGGAGATATCATTCCTTTTGGGGAGTGTCTTATCCGCATTGTACGGTATGTCTTCACTCACTCACCCGCCCGAATAGTAGTAAACTCAAGGTAGTAGAGTGCTAACATCAAAAAATCGCAGCCACTGGAATGAGATCGACAGCGAGGTTTCTTGTCCGATTACATTCACAGACGAGGAATTGAGGGCACATTATCGGGATGCAGAGGGCTGGAATGAGAGAGCGGACTTCTGGGACTCGCTCGAGGGATTTGTACATCGCGACGTGTGGACTTCGAATGAGAATTATGAGAAAGCACTTGAGTTGTTCGCGCAGCTGAGGTAGCAGGGGTTGCGGAGTCTGGCTGGAGAGGAGAGGGCAGATTTTGAGAGGCAAACGCGCTGGGCTGTTAGAAAAAAAAGATTCTGGATAGGTCATGTCTGCAGCCTGAGTAACCCGTGTGAACCTAGTCTGGGGACTGAGAGGGAACATGTGTACTGTATCATCAGTGCTGGGATATAATTATTTCTTTTCCATCTATATAGACTGCGTCCGTCCGTGCGTCTCAAAATACAGGAGTGGACGCAATACTATGGAGAATTCATCGTGTGAAGTGCAGTCGGCTGGGCCTGCCATCCACTAGAAAATCCTATTGCGGATGAATATGATTTCCTGCTTGGATATATATGACTGTATATAAGCCAAGCCCCCTTCTCTTGCGACACAATGTAATGCATTATTCTCTGCAAGGAATGTATGTAGGAGACCATTTGATCAGCTAAAAACAGTCAAGTTCGACTTTCCCTCTGAGAGCAACATCAGAGCTCAGACAGGACACTGCCGCTAGGTGGTTAATCAAAGAATCTCAATGTAACGAGGGAAACAAAATTCTCCACGAACAATTAAAAAAAATCAAGACCCCCCAAAAATAAAAAGACTCCTTCCAATCAGGAAAGAAGCCAAAAAGAAATGAGGACCTACAACAGACGGGATTCGCTGGTGGTCACCCACCCAACTACTAACCGCCCGGCGTGTGGCTTAAGTACGGCTGAGCGGACGGGAAGCCCTGTTTTCCACACCCTATGGTCGTAGATGCTTGTTCCTCTCAGAGAACGGGACTTTATGGAGCATGTCTGATACTGTATATATTACCGAGTATGTATAAACCCTCTGGGTAGGTAAGGTAGGTAGGTATGGATGCGATCATACCATACAGGCTTGGGTCTTGTGCCCGTGGTGAGTGATTGATCTCCATGAGGGGAGAACCAACGTCAACGTGGTCGATACTGCTGCCTTACCGGCGGTGAGCTCGGTTTTCACGAGTCTATGTATGTACAGCTTTATCACTAGATGGATAGATAGATATAAAAAGAGGTTCTTCTCCGTCTTTCAGGACGTTCCCTAAGCAACTAGTTATCCAGGTACCGTGTAAGTGGGCATCAAAGCCGCTACGCCGACAACATCCTTATTAATCTACAGTACATGGTTCTGAAAGTCAGATAGATATATAGGGTGAGGGGAGCTACTAAACACCCAGAAGCGCCACCTAGCTGGCCAGCTACCTGCCAGTCAGGGCGGTACGTCCGAGGCCTGTTCAAAATCATTCTCCCCTGTGTTTGCTTGTCAGCTCAGCTGCAGGGAGACAAAAATCGAATCTGTCAATTGAATCGTCCATCCAATGAGACGATCTGTTCCCGTTTGCGGGAGCCGTGAGGAGGTTGCCCCTGTTGCCAACTTTTAAAGGATAGTCACCTAGGTACTTATTACCTAGGTCCACTATTCCAGAGACTAGCTAGCTAAGTAGTAAGTAGGTAGTCAAGGCAAGAACAGGGACAAAACCTTGGAAAAAGAACGAGATATATGTTGAGCATGTTGCGCGTCCCTGTGGATCAAGTGCCATCCGTCAAACACCGAAGACACGGCACGGGGCCGCGCGTCTACTCCGTACTTCAGATAGATCTATTTTAGTCGCTGGTGCCTGGGTTAGCCACCCACCTATCTTATCTATATTTAGGCGAGATAAGATTCTCTTGAGAGGGATTGGACCGGTTTCGAAGTCAAGGTCAAGGAGGAAGCCTCACTGTGTACATACGGTATGTTACTCCAACGGCGCGCGCGGATATTTCTCTCTCTTCACAATCCGGATTAGCCGTGGGACTCAGAGATAGGCGGCAGACCCTTGAAGGACAGGGTGTAGATCATTGCGCTAGTTTGTTGATCAGTTGGTCCGAAACAACTGGCCTGTTTAGCAATCTGAATAATGGTAGTAGTGGGCGGGGAAAGGTTCCTACATGGTACTGTGAACCAGGTAATGTGTACGTACTACTATGCCTTAATAGATAGCCCCTTTAGCTGAGCTGTCCTTATTTGGATTTGGATTTTACTTCCATCATATCGATGTGATATGGCTGGCATTGTCCACATTGAAATTTCCGACAAAGCTTCTGCGCCTTTCTTCTAAAGTCTACTTTGGAGCCCCTGTACGAGGGAGCTGGGAACATGGGATCGTTTTCTGAACACCATGAGGATACGCACGGGGGTAATCAGAAATTGCTTAATTGACCATCGACGCTGGGTAGTAGAGGTGTTGGCGGAGAGAAATCGGAGAAGGCTTTCACAAGTTCCCCAACTGCCATCCTGATGCGATATAGAGAGTGGTTCCATGAGCGGTCGAAATTCCCCACTTCGATAGTAGACCTAGTTGCTGTAATTATGCAACTACAGCCTAGAAGAACAGAATGAAATGGGGCCAGCATGACTTCATCAACGGCAAATTCAACTCCTGGTGAACCCTGTTCTCAAATCGATCCCTTCAGTACGAGGGTTACTTGACTAAAATGGAGGAAGCACAGACATGCAAATGTAAAATAATGGCGTCATTGGAGTTCTCAGTCCTGCCAGTCCAGTGTCTTATGCTGGAGACTCCAATAAAATAGACTCGATCAATTCCAACCCACTGATCTAGGGGCTGTAGTTAGTGGTAGTCAGTTTGCAGCCTCACCGTCTCGTAAAGCAGTGGGTATGATGTGCTCTTTCTGACGTGTCCATGAGGAGACTCTATAATGGCATATCAAAGCGTTCCTCTAGAAGCTATTCAGGACGGAATGGCAGAACACCTAGATGCAACTTCTGAGTAAAGGAACAGCGAGGCTATACATTCATTGAGACAGGCGTCCCTGTTAAATGGCACACCACAACCGAGTGACATAGACAAGCCTTTCTAAACCAGATTGGAGCCACTTGTATTCATTCTGAAGGGTATGCCTTCTAAATCAGTTGTGGAGCACATAGACCAACTAAAGAACTTGTCTGCGAAGTGACATATCCTATTTGGTGCTTGTTCAACGAATATGGATATTTAGACGGAGTGCGAGAAGCGTCGACGGAGAGATTTGACAGCATGCAGATCTCCTGAAGGCTCCAAAATGTCAACACCAAAGGTTCTATACGTAATTGGTCGTGCAGAAAGCCCAAGAAGAAAGTACCACTCACATGCAGAAATTGTGAGAGAAAACCAAAAACAGTCAAAATCGATTCTTCATCCCTGTCAATCCATACTCGGCTGTGTTCAATTAACTGGATCGTAATGCCATTTCTGAGGGTTTCAGTCTAAAAGGTCATGTGGGTTGAAAATGGGAAGAACGCGGCCGCGACGTGGACGCAGTCATCCCGTCTGGATCAAATCCGTGAATGCTCGAGGAGCCATCCTGAATGACAGTCGACTAAGCGGCGAAGGGTCTCTTTATGTACTGCACAGCCTGATTATTCAAACAGGGTCCCTGGATGATTAGGAGAAGAAAGGCAGCCTTCACGACAGAAAGGTAATCTGAGTAGGAGTAAAAAGCAAGCAGCCATGGAATGCAATGGTGAGATCGAACTTTCACTCCAGAGGCCCATTCTCCTCCGAAATCATCGAGAAAACATAAAAAAGGGTCCCAACTATTTTTTTTTTCCCTGAAAGAGGCGCACGCCAATTGCAATCAAGTGTGTAACGCAACGCATAGATCGAAGTCAGTGCGAGGATGTGTTATCCGCGCTGTTGCATCCGCGACCTCAGGTGGACCAAATCAACCAACCTAAATTGTTCTGGACAGCGTCTGTGGCTGCAGGTCATATGAGAGCATGCGCAGTTATTAAAGTTTTGAAACGAAAGATCGGTGGGGGGAGGAGGGGTGATCGTTTTGAATTCTCCGGAGTTGTCGAGCGATTCATGAATATTCCAATCTCTATTCATCAGAGCAGGGAAATCCGTGGCTGGGAAAGGCGGTTGAGTACATGGAACAGAAGTCACACGTCATGACGCCCGGACTCTCTTCGAGACCGGCTCCGTCAATGATAAATACAGAGAAGCTGCGTAGGTAGGATAAATAGAGAATGGTGACACACGGACAGACGCGCCATCTAAGATAAACTCTGGCAGCAGACGCAAACAAAGAGTCGAGGTGGCGGCAGCTGCCAGTTTGGAGCATACAGAGGTGTCTCTACTCGGTAGAAACGGGACGACCAGCAGAAGCAGAACACAAGAAGACCTTATCGACCCCGGAAGTGGCGGTTCCCTCTAAATCTGCTTGCAAACTCTGGGATTTTCCCGGGATCTCTCTAGATATTTCATCCACCGAGAGAAAACGGATACGTAAGCGGCGCCACGGCCAGCCTCTTTCTCCGCATTCATCACCACAGAGAGACATCCATGCCAGCCTAGCTTTTCGCAGGACGGAAAAGGGTCCGAACTGAAAGGGCACGAGGGGACCGTGCCGCTGGCGCAGCTTGCAGCGCAGCCTCTCGTGCGCTCTGGATTGGATTCACATCCCCCTCGGTTGAGTTTTCAGGGTTTCACATGCGCCAAGGACCTGTTTGGACATCCGATGCAGTGGTACTGTACTGTACATACATACATACAGGCAGCGGGAGACGGTCGAAGGCGGCTTGTTCATGAGACGGAGACGGTCTTGCAAGGAGGCCCCTGTGCGCTCCAGATAAAGTCAACAACTCAGCGGATGTGATGGACCCGGAAAGATGGTCGTCAATCCAGTCTTTTCCCTTTCACATCCCGATTCGCTTGCTTGTGTTTTTGAGTTTGCGGCCTTGCCAGATGGAGGCCCGGGAATACGGGGTATGGGACCCGGAGTGGATCGCGCCCCGTGCCGCGGATGGAGCAGAGTCTGTTCAAGGGTGTCGGTGCACAAACATCCCCACCGGGCGAGTTATGCGCGATTTGTCCACGGCGCGTTGCGGCGGTATTTCCACGCGTGCGCTGTCGTTTCCGTCTCCAACGTAATATTACTCTATTTGAAATCGTGAAGCATACGCTGCGTGCCTCCGGAAGTTGAACTCGTATATGGCCTCAGAGAAAATCCATTGCGTTGGTCGACGTCGGTGGATTCTAACGAGTCGAGGCAACCGGTTGAAAGTAGAAGATTTGTCACTTCCTGCTTCCCCTGATATTTGAATAAGTGAACTGGACTAGCTGTGCAGTAGGTCGTTTGAGGACAGCCAAATGATATGCCGTGTACAGGGTCAAGCTTTGCGTCGGGATTTCCTTTGTCGGCTTACTGCCAAAGATATTATTATTAGCTTTTGAACATCCCCCGTATATCTCTCACTGAAGGTCCGTAGTAGCCTGTCAAATAAATCAGTGGACAGTACCTAATTTTGGGCAAGCTAAGAAAACCTCGCAGACCTGAAAATGACCAAAGGCATGGTTAACATGCAATTCAAGAATAAGCAATATAGAAAAGCACTAGATCCTTCCCGAGCGTCACAGTCGTAAGCAAAACTTTAGTAATGATTTCCGAAGGCAATGATCGATCATCTTGGGCGCGATAAAAGTTTGAAGTGTCCGGAGGTTAACCAGGAAGAGTATATCTTAGTACTCCTTTCTAATAAGATTTCGGAAGTCTAGTTTATGCACATCTCAGTCCTCGGACTATGGTCCATTCCCCAACAATCAACCGCAATCGTTGGCATCGCGAATGTCGGGACACTCTAGATTAGATCAGCAGTCCACTGTAGGCAGAAGCTCATGGCATCAGCCGCAACAGAGATGTCCAGGTCAGGCCAGAATATGCGCCACTGAATATTGACAAATTGACAAATGTACATCTGTACAGTACTTTATTCTGTACAGCTCTTATGTACTGTACTGTAAAAGTCGCAGGCATCATGCTGACAGCAACCGACCAACGCCCTCGGCGCCCGTGTCTGCAGCGCTTTCGTCCCTGTACGAACGCACCTCGAAGCAGCTTCGGTCGGCCGGGCCAGTGAGACGGGAAAAGATGCAACGTCGGTTTTCTCCGCATCTGTCCCCGTCAGCAGGCGGTTTTGATCCTTTTCTTGGGAGGTTGAATGCAGGAAAGGTCAAAATGAGTTGTACCTATACACGGTATTCTCCAAGTGAGATTTGCTTACTGTACTGTATGTCCTCTGCGGTCAGCTCCGTACCCGACAGATAGATATTTTTGATTGAGAAGATGTTGCACCCGACGTCATGAATTGCCCTAGTCCACTCTGTCTAACGAATGACCGCAGAGGCTGTCGGCAATTCGGACCTTCAGGATGCATATTAAAGGAGCTGCGGTGTCCATTCTTGAGTACACCGTACTATTGCTTATTGATATTTGCCTCATCCAAGTATCTGGATTCAGAATCATCATTTCGTCGTTAGGCAGGTTGGTCTGTCGGTCGGTCGGTTGGTCTGGTTGGCCGGGTGAAAGGCGGGTGAGTGCAATGAAAAGTCAGAACGGGGACGGCCGTAACGTTACCGATACCACGGTACGGGCCGTAAGGCCGGGTACGACATCCGAAGCCCTAACTCCTGTAGAAGCAACTTGGGTACGGAGAAGATCCCGATCTGCATGTCGATTCATCTATTATCGTATGATTTTCCCTGTTTATACTGTGCAAGGGTTCTAGAAATTGTCCTTTTTTTTCCGTGGAGACTGCATGACCCATTTTCCAGGGCGGTTTGGTGAGGCGAGGTCAGTGAGGCGAGGCGATGTTCTTCTCGCGATCCGGAAGGGAAAGCTCCAGACATGACTCAGTGTGCTGTGCACACTCTTGATAATTAGTCACTTGGGTACTGTGCATGCGGGAGATATAGTCTTCTAGGGTAATTGACCGTAGCGACACTCAGAATTATTAATGGCACTCCCTTTCTGGTATTGATTTGTGGTAGCCTTGGCGCCTAATTACTGTGCATACAACTTCTACCCCCATGTTTACTAATCATGTGAGTTAGTACCTAGGTTCGGTGCCTGGATGTCATGAGATATCATGAAAAGAGGTATTGCGATGGTACTGCTGCTATCGCCAGAGTTCAGCCCTCGATGCCTCCCACGGTCTGACATTATACCTATGATTACAATTGGTCATAGATGGCCAGTCAGATTGGCGGGCATACAGACATTCAAGTTCAGACTGATGTAGATGAAGTGGTTGCTTGCTCCCGAAATTGTGCGATGATAAGTATCCTTCCAGTTCGTGTCTTCTGACGGGTCCAGAAAGAGGGAATCTTGATCAGGCATGTTTACTGCTCCATGCAGTTGGCCAGCTATTTTGTTCTGTACAATGTGTACGGACGGTCTGCAGGAAGCAGGTCAGGGCTGGTATAGAAATCATATAAAAAACAGCGTGAAAGTTATCACTGCGTTCTGGGATTCAGCTCTTACTGTGCGTGTAAAAGAAATCTACAATTAAAGGCTCATATTGAACGGGTGGTGATGGACATTGCAGATGTATGTATTTGTTCACGCTGGTACTGTGGTTCTGCAAAGATCCCGGGGACATGACGTACGTGAACAGTGACGAGAAATTCAGATGGAAAGGCTATTGAAACCCCTTAGAAAAGCCCAGGAGACCAACATCACAGCGTGCTGTCTCACTATGAGTCCATTCAGCAAGCGACATGGTTTGTTCCATATAGGAATGTTCGACAGAGTACTTGGGTATACAGTGCCTGTAGAATCTCAAGGTCCTTTGATGGCGCCGATAAGATACAGGAGCCTCAAAGGCCGCACGCGGAGATATATCCGGCTCTCTTGGCAATGACGTACCGGACGCTGGCCGTCAGCGCAAGACGCTGTTAACTCCGTCCGACGGGTAAAAAGAGGCTTGTAAACCGAAAACAGGGCTATCACGGATTTGCTCTAGCGACGGTGACGGGAGAGGAGTCCCTACCAGGCCGCAGCAACTTCCAATCGACCAGGGCAATACTGACTAGGGGACGACGCTTCTGCCCAGATCCTGGTCGCTTCCTGCGTGGTGCGTGGTACTTTGGGTTTTTCTGCCGTGCGGTGACCAGACAACGGGCCAGGTGACGGAGGTGCAGGACGGCTGCAGCAGCCGCCCGACGAGTTGCGCGATCCTGCGCCTCGGGGCCCGGCCGGCGCGCAAATGGTTCGAGGGCGAGCCGTGTCGTGCTGCATCTCTCCAGCTGCATATGGCGCGGAGCACTTGGACCGTACACGGTGGTACATCAAAGGTACACGGCCCAAGCGAACCGCGATGCATGTGCGGGACAGGGTTGGGCCGGGAACGGCAGGAGCCAAGACGTGCGGCAGGCTGGAACCGTTGGGATGATAGACGAAGGGGCGGGGGGTAACGGCAGTACGGTACGAGACACTCGGGCCACTGTCGTTTCCGGGCGCGCACGACAGGCGTTCGTCGGTGACGGTAGCCGTACATGGCAGGTGGCCGGGGCCGCTAGACCCATGTCAAGGGAGACGCATCCGCCCGCCAACCAGCACCACCAGCGCGTCGGCTAACCCAGCGCCCCGTGCCCGTCCTGGAGCTCGTCCGGCGTAGTCTTATTACTATCTCCAGGCCGCCCCCAGCCCAAACACCGCTCCTGCTTGCCTTGATCTCCCTCTCCTCCTCTCCTCTTTTCTCTCCCTCTCTTCCCAGCAACCATCTCCATCCGCCTGTTTTTTTTTTGCGTCCGCCCGGTGCTCCAGGTGCACGACGCAGCTGGTCGACCCGTCTGGACGAGAGTGTCTAACCCCCTCGCCGCTGCACCCGCCCGTCGCCTACCGCCCGGCCAATCGCCCGCCGTGACAGCCCCGTTTCCCTGCTGTCAGACGCAGAACCTGTGCCCCGGAGCCTGGCCGCCTCCATCCACATAATAATCTCCTCGTCCGCTCGCGTGGCTCGCCGTCTTGCTGGGACTCCCAGGGATCCGGGTTCCGCGCTGCCAGTCGCAGAATCCTCGTTCACCGCTTTCTCGCCCAGCCTGCGTCCCTCCCCCAGTGGCCTTGTATCCTGCGATAAAGCCCGCCGGACCTGACGCTGTCGTCGCTCGTGCAAGCGTCCTGTTGCTCTCCTTCGCCGTCCGCTCGCCTTCTGGGGCAACCTCCCGCCTGCGAGAGCAACCATCACTGCAGCCTCTGATACCCCGAATCCGGCCATCATCCCAGGTACATGTGTCGTCCATAGATCCGACAGACAGACAGACAGACAGACAAAAGACGCCGCAGCCATGTCTGAACCGACGCCGTCCAACAGCCGTCCAAGTGAGGAGAAGTCCGAGGGGCTCTCCAAGTATATGAAACGGATGAGGACTGTCCTCCGCAGAGGCTCCAGCTCCAAGAGAGCATCCGTCTCCAGCCTGAGCGAAGTTACCGGTGGCCAGTCCACCAAGCCTGCCACGTAAGGAAACCGTCGCAGAGGGATCTGTCAAGACAACCCGTTCATGCTGATCTTTTCGAATACAGTACCAAGCCCGTCGCGCCCGCCCAGAAGACCACCAAGCCGACGACCACGACCAGCACGACCACCATGCCGGCCGCCGCCCTGACCTCGCACTGGAGCGCTGTGCAGCAGGAGAGAGCCCGTGCCATGTTCGCCAAGTATGGCCTGACCCTCGAGCCCGAGGAGTGGATGTACCCCCGCAACCTGAACATCGAGCGCGTGGAGAAGCCGATCCGCATGAGGGTCCGTCGCACCTGCCACAACTGCCAGACGTCCTTTGGTGCGAACAAGATCTGCGTCAGCTGCAACCACACGCGCTGCAAGAAGTGTCCTCGCTACCCGCCGGCCAAGACCAAGGAGCAGAAGGAGGCCAAGGCAAAGGCCAAGGCCAAGGCTGCTGCTCCGACGACCGACGAAGCGCGCCCCAAGAAGAGCAAGACTCCCCTGCTCACCATTCCCTCTCGCACGGGTGGCCAGGACCTGGTCCGCAAGCCCATCAGGCAGAGGGTCCGCCGCACCTGCCACCGGTGTGGCACCTTGTTCCTTGGACAGGCCACAGAGTGTGAGAAGTGCAAGCACATCCGCTGCAAGAAATGTCCCCGTGATCCGTACGTGTGGATGGCCATGACCGAGATGGAGTGATATGCTGACGCGTTTCCCAGACCCAAGCTCAAGAAATACCCCGACGGATATCCCGGTGATGCCGAACCACCACGCGAGCCGCAACCCCGCGTCTGGAAGAAGCCACGCCGTAGGGTTCGATACATCTGTCACAAGTGCTCGACCTTGTATCATCCGGGGGAGAAGATATGCTCGAACTGTGGCCAGGAGAAAGGGCCGGACACCATACGGGAACCGTACGTCGAAAGCACACGACAGGCACCTGTTGGAACCCTGCTGACCCTTCACAGGCCGAAGAAAGTCAAACCGGAACCCGATCCAGAGATTCTCAGACGTGTCGAGGAAAGGCTGGCCCAACTGGATCTCAAGACCTAGCAGGGCCGTTTGGTTTGGTAGATACAAGTGTAGATACCAGCCGTCGCAAATTTCTCTCTCTCTCTTTTTTCTTCTGTGATTACAGCTTCTGCAGCATCCTCCCCCACACGACTCCTTTACGACTCTTAACGATGACGAGCGAAGCATTTTGCCGGCGAACCCAGCGAGCAAAAGACAAGCTCCTTGTCCTCTTTTTTTTTCCTGTAGTAATTTGCTCTGAGTAGGATACCACTCCGCATCGCTTTTGAAAGTGTCCCCTCGTTTTGCGTCCTCTGTGCTGCTCGTGTGCGTGTAACCTCGGTTTGAAGTGGTACTCGCGATCTGCCTGCTCGGTTTTCGAAGTTGATACATTGCAAAAGCTCTCTCATTTACTATTTGCAAATCTACCTACTGCGGTCGTGATATCCCCGATTGGCTTTTCTTCTCAGTCATCCTCATACACACGTTTTGATGATACACCAGATGTTGATAGCTTTTGGATACCATCTTCACCTTCCCGACCGAGGGTTGAGCCACCAGCCGAGTCTGATCTGTCTAGCTTCAAAGTTGGAAACATATGATTAGCGGATCTACATGATTCTCTCTCTCTCCCCCTAATTGCTGTCCGTCACTCTACAGGACGTACCGGGTAGTAGTTATTGACATCCGGGCCCCTAAAGCTGTCCAAAAAAAATTATTGTGGGGGGCCATCCCAAACCTTTGGGATGATTGGGAGGGAACCTGATTTGTATACAGTACTCTCACCCCGTAATTTGGGACGCACACAAAACTTGCCTGATCGACGCAGGAAACCGGCGAGGCGGAAAATGGAAAAAAGGTAGTGTCAGCATGGAGTTTGAAAGTCATGGCCCCTTTTGGTTTTAAGTCTCTCTGATCATCTCTGTACGGAGTACTCGCAGTCGCGACTTCATTAAAAAGATCAACGGCCAGCTAGCGTTAGCGGGCTCAGATCACTGCCGACTGCAAGCCTGTGTGGCTGGCAACGTCTCAATATTGTTTATCAACTTCACGATAAATGGCTTTCCCAAGACTGACACTCCTGAGAAACAGGGTCCGTGATGCCATGGCATTGCTGTCAAGGCTGTCCGGCCCGGCAGTGGAGATGAGATGCGTAGCCGTCCACAGTCCACTAGGACATTTAGAAGGTAGGTTAGGTGCGCGGGTCCTCCCGACGTCGCTACCGTCTACCGTAGGTTCTACCTGCCTAACCTGCCTAGGTTCCCGGCTGCTGGATAGACGACTGACTGCCGTCAAACGCAATTGGGGAAACTTGGACTAAAAACCGGCCCGGGAGCTAGGGCCTGGGTTCTGGGCCGCCGGCCCCACCACCCCCGCCCCGTCCCGCCGCCCGGGCCGCTGAATCATCTTGTCAAGTTGTCACGGGTGTGACGGTGCCTAGGTTACTGGGTAAGTGTGCCGCCGTGCCGGCCCCTGACTGGTCGACTTCCCCTGACTCCCTGAGTTTCCTCCCCCCCCAACCCCCCCAACCCCCCCCACGCCTGAAGTTCCTTACCGGGATAGTTTTAGTAGCCGTCGACCGTTTCATCCCTAGCGCCGGCAGTTGCTGTTAGTTAGGTTTCTTCTGGTTTGGAGACAGAGACTCACCCAGACCGGGGGGTCAGTGGAGATGGAGCGAGAGGATGCGCGGCCTGGGCAAGGACGATCCATGGACCATGGATCATCCAATTCCAAGGATTCTTCAGCGGCACATTTGGCCGTTGACAGGATTGACGGGCACCTGACACTGACAGTTTAACCGACAGCCGCAGCGGGACCCGCCACTAGTTAGCATCCAGCCATCCGCAGCCTAGGTACTTACTACCTAGGTATCCGAGAAGCCTGTACGGAGGATAGGCAGTTAGTCTGCATTGACAGGAACCAGGGGACCGGGAGGTGAGGGGGAAGATTGACGTGGTCAGGTACGCAATATCACTGGAGACCTGCCAATAATTTTTCTTTTTCCTTTGGCCCACCTGGGCTGGGTAACTCCGTACCCCGTCCCTCCTACCTCCTATCCTACCTACGAAGTACACAGTACCTATGTGTCAGTAATCAACTGAGACTGCCTCGTTCGTTCTTGTTTTTTTGTTAGGTACTCAGCACACACCTAAGGTCGTGCAGTGTGTACTTAGTACTAGCAAGACGGGGTACATACCCAGATAGGTAGGTAAATACGACTACTACTGTGGTACTCTAAGGCTTAGTAGGCGCCGGGGTACTGTACCCGATTTCAATTTCTTTTCTTTTTTGCACCTACCTACCTAAAATGCTAAATTAGTACCCCGCGCCCAACATCCATTATCCATATCTATATCCATATCCACGTACCCTGGTAGCCTTGCACTGTGTAGACTAGCATATCTCCATAAGACCTGTGGTCCTGTGGACGTCACACATGACATGTCATGGGGTGTATGTATACTTGTATACCAGCTACGCAGTACATGTTTCAAATCTCAATAATCATTATTACCTACATAAATCCATAAAATGGGCTACAGATAGTGAGTTCCGAGTCTGGATCAGGTTAACCTGCTCCATATATTAGGTTGTCATGCACTGCGACCCAACCCCCGTTGCGGCTGCTGGGCCGCTGGAGAGCCCCATGGGCACATGGGTGACGGGTCGGAGATGGTGGCGTCCGTTGACCGTTGCAATGTGGACCATATTATTCCGGATTTCGTATATGGTAGGCATCTCAGGCTTAGTACAGTACAGTACCACGGGGTAGGTAGGTAGGTAGGTGGGGTGGGTAGGCAGGGGTGTGTAACTGTAGGGACTGCTATATGCAGGACTATATGCAGGACTATATGCAGGGGTGTTTGTTCCGCAGCTCATATCCATACCTACGGAAAAGTGTACGGAGTATTCCGTACTCCGTGATCAGTAGGCCATGTCATGCAGTGCCGTGGCATGCCATGCGAAAACTGCCCTGGAAGGAGAAGGTATCAGATTTTTCCAATGTGGGTCGGGTACCTGCCTACGGAGCACAAGAGATGCGGAGTAGATACTCCATAGAAAGAGTGCTCCGTAGACTATCTATAGAAAGAAGTAAGAATGTACTGTACTGTGTATGTATGTGCGGACCCTGTACGTGTATTGTACCTATATAGAGTCGGTATATAGGGTCAGGACAGGAGCCGAAGGAGTACGGAGTACTCCGTACTGATATCGCAATGACCATTAACGACGAACAACAAGTCAGGTATCTTGATCACGTCTGCGGAGGTGCCTCTACATGTCTGAGCTCATGATAGTGGTATGTAGATATTCGGCGCACGTATATATAGAGTGCAGCACATGCAAGACATAGATTAACTACGTACAGTACCTAAGGGTACGCGAGGAGTTCAAGAATGATAATTCCCGCACCTCCATGCCGCATGTGGAGCTTCCCTTGGTCATTCCGGGCAGGGCTACCTAACTAACCTACCTATAATTGGGTAGGATACAGATGATATAGATAGATAGCATCATTATTGGAAACTTGATGTCTCACGCGACCTTTTAACCTACACAGTAACCTATGTACATACTACCGCGTTATGCGAAATCGCTGCTCCCTTCCAGCCTCCCAAGGACACACAGCCCGGGTGTTGCACCGTAACCATCGTACGATGCGATGTGATTCTGAATCCATTCCATTCCACTCTGGGATTTTCTTGCCTGAGATTATTAGATCGGGGGGGGGGGGGGGGGGGGGGGGGATTGATTGGTCTAGACTCTGTCCTGGCTTTTTTGATGTGTTACAAAACGCGATGCGATGTGCGGAGTTCCTGGCGTCTGCGGGTGTGGAAGGAATAATATGATAGTTGTGGATGATGTGGTGTCCACAACCATGTCCACGGCACGGTACCTGCAGATGCCATTATTGCCAGAGGCTCGCGAGGTTCCAGACCTGTCAGGTTCCAAGCTGTATTTGTTGTCCAGTGGTAGCGTGTGGAATCTGGATTATTGCGCATTTGCAGCTTTGCTGCTGCGGCAGTGCAGCTGTGTGTGTGTGTGCGTGGTCACTGGTGGACGTGGGGGACCTTCCCGTGTCGTCGACTTCGATCCCGACCTTGAAGCTGGAAGAGGTTCCAACTGGGGAGAGCTTCAGTTGTGGATATGCTCTGTTGATGTCTATACTAATACATCGACGATGTGCTTCTAGTACTATACCCAGAGAGGATACCATTCATGTATGGTGGAAAGCAGACCATCTCTGGTGCGGCTCCGTCCTTGATGGTTATGTTGGACGGAGCAAGTACTGTGTGTACGCGCAAGCAATTGGCTAGGAGGAACTTGAGACGGGTGGCTGAGATCGTTGAGAATGGCCTACAGTAGATAGATGCCTAACTGGAAATTTGGGAGAGATCCTAGATTGCTGTTGATTTTAACTTTGTGTAAATTTTTGGAATTGGGAGCTTGTTATCATGTCTTTGCGATGTATGTACGCAGTATGAGAGACATAGGTAGGTAGCATTCTCTTTGAGGAGCAAGCCAGATTAAGTAGTAAAAATCAACTTCCAAGATTCAAGTTCCGCAGTGTGCAGTCACGACTTCAAGCTACCTCTTGGCTTCTGATATTACCAATGCGCCCTCAATCTCTTCCTTTCAATCATCAGTCAACTACAGGGAATATTCTCACCCACATACTCCGTACCTCGCTCTCTCCAAACTACTGCGTATACCTTCCCGCCCAACTGCCTCCTCACACTTCCAACGTTGCAGCGCATGTTACCCTGAGCGGACGACGTTCTCAATCCTGCAAACAACCGCCCCTGGGCTGCCCCGTGCGGGCGGCTTGGCGTCCAGGGAGTCAGAGGCCAATAATTCGCCATGAAGACAATCAAACAAGCCTGCTAGCCGTTTGAGATTTTGCTCACCAGTGAAGTACGGAATAAGTGATGAGGACATCACGCAGCCTGGGATCCGGAGATAAATTCCGAACAAGCTTAATACCTCCCGTGGTTAGTTGCCGTGTCTTCGCTGTTCTGTTGTTCAGGTTCAGGACGTCGAAATAACAATAGAAATAATAGTGCAGTTACTTGCTCTCCACATGATAATGATTACTCCGTATGCTGCATAGGGCCAATTAAATTTATCATTGTCGGAAAAATAGAGAAAGAAAGAAAGAAAGGGGAGGGAATATTGACGACACAATCCGGAGATTATTTGCCTTCAAGGCTGTCCGACCATCCGGTACGCTGGCCGCTCGACCTTCAGACTAGAAAGCAACTACTTGCGTAATCATCAATGCCAAGTTTATCCCAAGAAAAGGGTCGGAAGCCCACCTCGGGAGTTGGAGAATCACCGCTGTGTTTTCACGGGTGAGTTGGTGGTAGATCATACGACGTCTGCGTGTGATCTATCACTTTTTTGCCTATGGAGCAGGGTGGAGGAGGATAGACGACGGTCGACCGTTAAAGGTGAAGGGTGCGAATTACGAATCAGTGTTTAAGAGTTGTGGATACAGCACCCTGCACAGACGACGTACGAAAGGCAGTGGAGCCCTTCGGTGGGGTTTTCCCGCTCGAAACCTCGAAGGAGACTCGACAATCAGGATTTTACGCTGCGGAGAGGTCTGTGGCAGCCGCATTTTATTCTCCAGCTGGATGGGACGAGGTACCTGGCAGGTACGTATTTCTCCGAAACTCTATACGCCATAAGAAGATGATCTTTTCTTGTTAGGATTCAGTCTGGAAATTGATATGGGAGGGCGTGCATGAGCAGCGAAGATCCTGACAGGCATCTGGGACTTCTCTAGCCTGATGTCGGCTATGTCTCGTCCTTCTAACTGCCGAGTGAGCGCTGTCATGTGACATTCTGGGATGTCCGAGTTGCTCTTGGGCGCTTTGTCTTGGTCTACACAGCGCATGATAGAGTGACTATTTGCTCCTTCACCGTCCCTGGACCTTCCCTTTGGCATGTAAGCGCGCGTATGGCGAATCTGATATTCGGTACATCGTATTGTGCCGAGTTCTCGAGATTTGCCACGACGAGGTGGGGCCAATGCTCTGCAAGCGTCCGCCTTAAAGAGGACCATTGCCCAGATTTGACCCAGTTAGTGCTCCTCAGGAGTTGATTGAAAGCTAAGCCTTCTGGAGACGGGGTGGCTAACTGCGGAGAAGAAAAAAAAATCATCATCATGCATACTCCGTACTGTAGAGCACTCGTCTCCAGCGGGCTCGAGAGTCCCAGCATGCATAGCCGTGTATCCGCTGCTATCAACTGGACGGTCACCCAGGAAGGATAGAGCAACTAGCACGCTCTAACTTACAGCCATGGCTGCCATAGTCCAACACAGTAGGAGAAGAGATCAACCTTCTATGGAAAACGGTCGAATGGGGAAAGCGACATACTGGCGCCGAGACTCCGGACTGATGGGTCACGACTTTGACGGTTGGCCCGTCGATGGGCCCACTCCCATGCAGATCTTCATGTAAAGGTCATCGATGAGCAACTCAAGTTTGCGACGGCTGCGAGAACGATATCTACTCGCCTAGGTAGTCACCGCACGTGGGTTGTGGTTTCAAAAATTGAAATGATCAGCTGAAAATCTAGACTTCTAGCATTTTACGCACTGAGCCATATTATCATATACCGTAAAGGGGGGTTGGATTCGAGTACCTTCCAGAGCGGCAAATGTGATCATGTCAGATCGGCCCCGTTTCAGAGGCATAAGGGATTTTCTCTATCGCAGAAAATCGACGTCATTTGATAGTATCGACTGTCAAGGCTGTCACGTTCAGCCATCTCATGCAAGGGGTAGTAGACACACTCTAACTATGCATGCCCTTCTCTTTGCATGAAGTGCCTGAAATCGCCACACTCCCTCGATCTTCAATCGATTTCTGGCATTGGCAGTGATGCGCGAAAACGTGATACTGTCCTCGCGTAACTTGATATCATATCATGTCGATAAATTTCATTTCGCAGTGGCTTCAGGTTGATCTTGAGGCTTGCTACGCCAACCATGGATTGATTTTGCTGGTGATAGCCGTGGATCCGTGCCGCTTCCGAGGTGTACGCATCCGCGCATGCAAACCCCAAAGAAAGAATCTTTGTTACTACTACCATTTGCACATTCGCCCTACAGCCTCAATCGCAACTGCCAAGTCCCCTTGGTTGAATCCAGTCGTGTAGCTAAGAAGCTCTTTGCTACAATTCGAAATTCATAAATATCACTATCAAATGGCCTGGCGTTCTTTGGTACTTTTTCGGGGCTTAAGAACTACATCGTTTGGTGGTCAGCAACTTTTGGTCCCCGACAATGTGCCTACCGGCCCGTGCAAAGTCGACAAACCATATACCGCTGGTGATTTCCTGGAATTCTTGAATCGGACCCGGGAGTCGAGGATTGTCTCTTTTCGAGCAGTCTCAAAAGTGGAATCTTGAATTTAGACGTTCACATCTCACAATATGTGTGCTCACTTCATATATCAAATTTCATAGCCCTAATTGGGTCTACCCTCAATGGAATACGCGATCTTCTGCACCAAATTCTAGTCAGTCTAGAATCGAAGAATATTTCGTTTCCCGGACGGCATTCCACAAGAATTTCTGGATACCATTCCAAATAACGTGAATTCCCAATATGTACGACAACATCAGCGCTGCAGACTTCGCATCAGAGCCTCGACTGCGCAGCAGATTGTCGAGGTCCTACCACGCCTTTCCCTGAATACACAGAGGCCTCAGCAGGAGGCATTGGAGGAAGCTCCGGTATCTGAAGCTCCTCTTCCTTGTAGAGCTTCTCGGCATCATGCCCGAACAGCCAGTCTTTTCTTGGCGTATATGCCCAGAATATCGGGTTTCTTTGGTTATCATGTCTCATCATTTCATCACGCTGATATCGAGCGGGCCCATCGTACAAATGCAACCATTCCTGCAGCACACGCGTGTTCTTCGCAACGTAATGGGCCCGCGGCGCTCTCTGTCTCTCATATACCCTCAGCGCCTCGGGGATATTGTCGTATGTTGCGAGCGCGGCGCGCAGAGTCCCGGCATCTTCGATTGCTTGCGCCGCTCCCTGCGCCATGTACGGCATCATAGGATGACAGGCATCGCCAAGGAGAACTACCTTCCCACTGGGATGTATCCACCGCTTCAATGGCTGCTTCAGATCAGCCAGCTTCCACTTCAGATACTCGCCCGTCAGGCTGCACAGCTTGCGCACCTGCGGGCACCAGTCCTTGAACCTTTCAATGAGCTCGGTGTTATCTGCTCGCTTCTTCCATTCAGCTTCGCCCACCGGCTCGCCCAGGTCCGTGTTGTGAGTGATATCGATGATGATGTTGAACAGTTCGCCGTCGCGCAAGGGGTACCCCACTGCGTGTCCCTCGGGACCCATCCAGTGGGTTGCCCAGGGCTCCGTTATCAGATGCCGCATCTCTGGATCATCGAGCAGCGGTGCTGCGGGCACGAGGATGCGGTATGCCACATCTCCTGTGTCCGTTGGCTCGGCTGGTTCGCCGTTTATGGCAGCACGGGCAGACGACTTGATGCCCTCGGCGGATATTACCAAGTCCGCAGAGTACCAGTCGCCTTGCTCCGTCTTCACCGCAGGTCTATAGTAATTGTATTCGACAACTTTGCTTTGGGTCTTGATTGTGATGTTCTTACGTCTCTGTGTAGCTTTGAGAAGCGCGTCGACTAGGTCCGCACGGTGAATGAAGTAGTACGGCGCGCCGTACTTTTCCTTCACGTCACTGTACGGGACGTCCAGCAAGAAGTTGTTCTTCCAGTCTACAAAGCGGTTGCCGCGAGAGGTCTCTTTCTTGATAGGATCGAGGTCTACGCCCCATCTGAGGAGCAGCCGGGACGAGTTTGGAGATACGCGGATGCCGGCGCCGACCTGCGGAATTGTCAGGGCGTACTCGATCTGGAAGTTCTGAATGTGAGGCCTTTGGCTCACCTCTGCAAACTCCTTGACTGCATCAAGAACCGTGACGTGGTGTCCATCCGCCGAGAGAGCCAGAGCGGTCGCCAAGCCACCAATACCTGCGCCTACGACAACGACCTCAAGATGCTTCATATTACTACTCATGGTTATGACAAACTTTCGTGTATTGTCTTGCAAAAAAATTGGACGGATATACACTGGCACCTGGATAGTTGGGATGCTCGTTTACAGATGGCAAATGTAGATATGTTACTGCATCTAGTTACCCCAATAATAGGTACCCCAACATGTACCCCATGCGGGGTTCAAATCTCCATATGGAGAGAGTATCCTTTTGGAACCTGGGGAAAATGCCGAGATGGCGGGGTCCCGAGCCGAAGGTCCGCCCCGTGTCTTCCCCGACGGCCCGGCCTTCCACTCCAACCCTCAAATCCATCAAATATAAGAGAGGAGTATGCATCTTTTCGCCTCAGGAACTGGTTTACAGTGTTTGACTGTGAAAAAGGAGCCACAGGCGCAGATTTTCAGGCCGATCTCGTGTATAGATCCTGCGATGACTTGGGGTTGTTCCTGTCAGCGTTGAAATTTAGCAAAAAAGGACAAGATGAACGTTCCAACTCAGACGAAGTGAAGAGTCCGGGAAACCGTATCATCAGATAAAATTAACGCGTGATATTATTACGATTCAGCGCAGGTGAGCCGACGAAGGTAACAAAAGTTTAAAACTGCATGTAACCAAGTCTAGGAATAACTTTAGACCCCTGTGTTGACCTCAAAGCCGCTATGTAAGTGTACTAATCAATTGGCGGGCATCTTAAGCCCACAAAATTCCAGATACGCTCAAGAAAGGAGGATTGACTCGATGGAGCAATGAGTTTGGAGTGCTACGTGGCCTCAGGTACACTGCATGCGGAGTATCTCGAAGATAGACCTAGATTGTTCTCGACCGAGCGAGGACTCCAAACGCCCCGCGTGCGTAGACTCCACCAAACGCACGAGCTCGGTACCTATGCCTCTAAATGCACAATGATCCCGTGATTGGTGAGCTCTATGTCCGGCGCACTCGCGGGCGGACTAGTTCGCTGAATTATTGAAATGCCACGAGAGCAACCTGCAATGCAGAAATGCCAGTTGTATGCAACTATTTGACGCGGGAGATACTAGTGTGAGGGGTATGCGACAAGATGGCGATTTGATACTCCATAGACCTCTTTAGTTTGGGTTTGGTTGAGAGGGGCAGCTGAAATGGTACACCGTGCAAAAATTTGCATACTTGTACACGCTGTTCTTCCGCGGCCTAAGGTTTGTCCTCCCAGCTGCCTTTCTTTTTGGGGCCGAAACGGTGATATTAACGGACATAGTGCCGCACATACTACATTCTCTGTACATGCATTAGATTGGATTTCTTTCCCCTTTTTCTTTGCTCTTTTTTTCCCCAACAGAAGAGGAAGGCCTCCGCGATCGGGCTCAAACTGCGCTAGTGCATATGCACGCAACCGTAGTCTTCCATCAAAAAAGTTCCAAGCCTGAGATTGTGCGACGGTCTAGTATAGTGCATAGCGTCAGAGCGCACTGTGTGCTCCGTACTTAAAAAAATTCTTTCTTCCCCCCTTCCCCATTCGTAACGTCATAATTTTGTGATCTGATTCTCGCGGATGCATCCCCACATCCCACGGCCCGGTCCGGTTCCCGTCTTCGCGCTGGTCCACTCCAATCCATGGATCCAGGATACAGCCATGGGCCACCACCCGCCAAACGGAGAGCATTGATAGTGAGGGGCAGTGGTTCATTCCCGAGGTCCCGGGAAAATGGTTCTGGAGCCCAACTGACGCTGCAAACTTTGCAATGGGTTGTCCTGCCCGTGCGGGGAAATTATGACGCGTTTTATGCACTTCAATCACAACTTAACCAGTAGTCACAAAAGTACTGTACTAAAGTAATTCACGTATCGACATTTACTTGCAGGGGGCCTTTAGGATGGAGGGGTCATGACGCATCAAACGATGTCCTGCTTGTTGCTGGCCATGGATCTCCATTCCAGCACAGACCATGATTCAGAAACGGATGGAAAAGTCCAGCGTGCACCAGAAAATTGTGCGCATGTACAGTACTATGTAGAAATCTTTTAATTTAAATCGCGCGAACGACTACTTTAGTGCGGCCCGGATGCAGTGGCTGGGACTCCGTACGCCGGCGTAAGAGAACAGCCCGCTCGGAGCAGAACCCGAGAAGCGCTAGCACCGTGGCTTAAAAAAAATTAAAAATGTACCGCCTAAGGATGGGCGGTGAGGGGCTGGGCAGTCGCCAGTTGGGTACCTATGGAACGGAAGGTTGGTAAAAGGCACCTTTTTCTTGGTGTAGCTTTACGGCTTTCGGTAACCAATAATCTGATGCTGGGACCTGGTGCCTTCTTCACGCCTTGGAAATTGGTTCACGTTCACCTCTTGCATACGGAGTTACTCCGTATGTCTCATCCTTCTCTCGAATTCGAGACGGTGGCCGCCACATCACACCGAGCCGACTCGATTTTTCCACGTTCGCTTTTAAGATGCGTCGACTCAATTGGTCAAAATATAAGCAATCCCGGACACACACAATATTTGCCCGCAAAGGATCCCAGTATGGTGGTGCATATGGTATATTTATAAGTCTCAAACGGGTGTTATCGGCATATATGTTCTCGAGGACTTTTCATCCCTGCCGGAATCTCGCCTTGAACTATTAGGGAAAAAGAGAAGAATATCATATGTCAATTGTTGGCCAGCCTGGCCGGCGCCATCGAGAAGGAACGGGATCGTCCCAACTTTTCGGTTGCAGAATGCTAGCACCCAAATATTGGGATTTTTGGGAACAAAGTTCCAGGTAGCAACCCATGCATGACCTATCTTTGGACTTCAGACCTGGATTCAGGCCAAGTTGCTTGCATACCAAGACTTCGAGGCTCGGAAGTTGTCTCCCTGAGAAGCAGTTCCGAGAAATGAATCGGGAATAATAGGATGGAACATCAGCCTGCTAGTAGTAGTGATTCACGCAGGAGATCGAATTGGCCATATGGAGGTCACGAGATCACGGTAGTGATGGATAATAACAATGGCAATTCACAGTTGATACTGCGTAGTTCTTCCAAGCTATTATTAAAGGACTGAGGAGGTCAGTGGAGATAGCGGCTGACAGATCAGACCTCATGGAAGACTGAAGAATTGAAAGTAGTTTAATTTCCTCGTGCTCTGGACGACCGCATAATAGGGATACGATAAGGATAATCAACGGCTCTACTACGGAGTACCACCCCTAATTACCAAAAAAAAAAGAATGTCCATCATTTTCGCCATAGTCCGTATATCGCCGCAGAAGATCCCACGGAACGGATCAGACATTGGGTTCCTAGCCGGAGTCTGCTCTAGCTTCCGAGGTCACCAATGAAAATTTCCCACGCCTCCCAGTAACGCCAGGGCACGCAGTAGTGAAAAAAGTTTCAAGGCATCAATTGAATAAAGAAGGCAGAAAAACAATCTGCATCTCGAGTCATGCACCCGATCTCCCCGTCCCGGCTGCCTGGAAACTAATAGGATCATCCCATCATTCCCCCGGGAGCCTAGTACTAGAGTAGTATGGACAGGATGTTCGGCCGGCGTTTTAAAGAAGTTAGAAACGCTTGGCTTCAATTTCTTTGCACCCACCCAACCAAAAGCTCCCGAGGCACACGCTCAGGCCTCTTCTGCCTCTCGCTTCCCCTTGACTTTGCAAAGTACCTAACTTGGAAGTAGCAGGAGAAGACCTACCTAGGTAGCCCCGCACCACTGCTGTTTTCGGGGTCGGAAGTCGCAAGTTCAAATCCGCGCCACTTAACGGAAGGCAGAAAAAGAAAGACTAAGACGGTGCCTTTTAACGTGTGCAGTATGAAGCAGCTTGGGTATGGATAGTACAGGTATGTTCACAGATCTGTTTTCTTGGCAAATGGCGACAGCCGAGCCGGTATTGTATTGTATTGTACAGCTGGACATTTTGGGTATAGCCGTGTTCGGTTGTAACTGTAATGTATTGTATGAGCGGGATGTAATGTAATTTTGGTTTCGTACTTTACACAAGATCGTAACAGACCTTTACCATAGGTGTCTGGTAGCTATCACTGTCGAATGGATTCAACCACCATGTCGCGGTTGCTGGCTTCGGAGAGGTACCATGGTAGGGTCTCTTGCATAGTAAAAGAGCATGTAATATCCTTCTGAGCTAGGTATCTACGAACTTAATCTATAGATATGCGTTTCTGCATATATCTATACCTTGGAACACTGGCAGCAGTGGATGATAGCTATTCATCATGGTCTTCGCGCTTTTTTTGCTGTTCTTATGAAACTAGAAAGCTATTTCCTCGCCCGGTATCTATTCGAAATCTAGCGGTTGCACACAATCTTTGCTATTTTTCTCGACGTTCCTCCGGCTTGATTAATTGATTAATTGGATCAAATGGCAGTCTCCGGTTCCGCCGCAGATATACAACAGCACGCGCCAATAAAATCTACATGTACATTTGTATTTGCAATGAACTCGCAGCCAGGCATTCCTCCCGGCCTTGAGACTATGCCATCTATCAGAGAGTGTACACCTTCTAATCACACAAAGTCTCAAATTCGGTGATCAACAAGCTGGAGTCATATATGGAGCATGAGGTGAACTCTGTCCTCTGGTTGGAGATCTTGAGGTCAATAAGGATACATGTGATGCAATGGAGAATTATGTGTTCTATGATAAAGAGAAGTGTGATGGTATGACACTGAATCAGGTTCAGGAGGAGTTTAAGAGGCCTCTGCCACTGGAAATAAGAAAGAGTGTCAGCCTAACTCGAACTTGAAGAGGATCCTGGAACTCTCTATGAGGAGGACGACGAGGAGAGGAATGATGAAGAAAAAGACAACGATCATGAGCAAGACCTCACCCAAATTCTCAAAATCGAATCCTGCTTTCTGTCGATGGCGTAGCCCTACAGTCCGTTCTCAACGCACCAGAATCTAATAGAGCCACCTATTGTTTTTTCTCTGTGTTTATGAAGGCTGTAGATCGATACCTTGACTCGCGGAGGAACCGTGGCAACGCGATCGGGAGGATTATCAGGGTTGGATGAAGGCCGATCTGCTTATCTCTGGGAACTTTATGGCCATGATGAGATGGAGATTCTCTGTCAATATGTGGATGATGAGACAGGCACTTGAGTTTCTGCCGTACAATACCATGATTCCAGGGATTGTGACGAGGAGTTCTGGGCCAGGGACGCAGCGCAGGCTGCCGAAAGATGAAGCTGCAAGAGCGGATGTAGGTGGAATGAAGAGTTTTTCCTCCAGGTGGTAGCGGTGGTGGTACGATCTGACTGAATAAAACAACACGTTGATCTCGTCTTGGAAGCACAGAGCGGGTACTGTTTTCGACGAAGAAGCGCCGTCTGGGGGATACCAAGTCACTTAGTGTTCGATCGGAGACTGTTGAGAGTCAATGGGAGGAGGAAGAGAGCAAGCCAGCAGCAACAGCTTCTGAGTCTAGTATTTGAGATCCTGCTGCTGCATCGGAAAAGGCTTCAGAAGCTGCTGAGGGGAAATGGAAAACCCTTAACACATATGCGGTGCAGAAAGGCTGTAAGCAGTATCCGTCGCGGCCATTTTCAGCCTCGAATTCTCAGATGCACGGTATTCTAAGGTGTACATAATTGGAGCATGTTGAGACTTCAAGCTCACTTCAGATAGTGTCATTGTAAGTATGGCACTTCACGTTATCATAGTATCAACTGACAACACAAGGTTCATAGAAGTCACATGTCGTCTCCCAATGCGTGCACAGAACTTAGGATAAAATGGACGACTTGCTCAATTTCTCCATACACGCTGCTATCCTCGGGAGAAGCTCAATAGGAAATCCATCTCAATTTCAATACCCATGGCAGACAGACCTATCCCCAACACCTTCAATCAGACGCGACCAAGCTTCATCTCGTACGCTTTGTTGACACATTGTCACTGACCTCGCCGTCCGCCTTGCGTTTCAAGCTGCCATCATATCTTGAGCTGCAATTTTCGCACCTGATGTAGTAGGTCTTTGGAGAATCGTATCCGACGTCTTCATATTCGGGGATAGAGTCACCAATGAACGTCGTACGTTTCCAGTCCATACATTTCTCGCAGAACGCATCCTTGCAAGACTGACAGCCGTATAGCAGACCCCCAGCATCATGGGCAGCTTGTTTGCAATTCCGACAACGATGATGGGGACAATTAAACGGTTTGTATGCATCAGGGCGTGGGACGAAAGCCCTGTCCAAGCAGCGAATGTGGAACGCTCGAGGGCATGACTTGCATTCATGAAGGCTGCTATGCCTCTTACAGAGGAAGCAGATCTGCGAAAGAGTCAGCACTCCGTTGAAACCGATGCAAAGATTTGAATATAGACCTTTTGATGGACAAATTCTGACTTCTTTTCACGCTTCCACTCCGCGAGACGTGGGTCCTTTCCGGCAATCGTGGGAACTGCTTCTCCCATCTTGCAGTCAAGCGTCTCCTTTGAGACGTGGTAGCCGTCGATTATGACCGTCCTATTCTTTCCAATACGTCTGGAAGCTCTGTCCAATTTTGCCTCGCCATTTTCGCTCGAAACGCTCTTTCTTGGGCTCGTGTCGACCTTGGTCCCATTGAACATTGACGTTTCAACCCGTTCGAGCCGCTGCAGCCACGCCTTTTCGACTTCCTCGTTGACGGTATCCTTTTCGTCCTCTGGAGTGCTTGTGCGATTGTCTCTGCATGTCTCTACAATCGTCTGCCAGTCCCAAGAGAGCATTTCTTGTGGGTCCACTTGAACGTGCGAGAGAACCTGGGTCCCTCGATGAACAAATGATGCCAACCAACTGAGTCCCATATCTGGCATGTTTCCAATATCGACGGAGTCTTGAGGACTGTCGGGACTTGCGGGTGAGTGCACAGGGTGGGTACTCACCATATTCTCCATGACCTTTGCAGCAAGATATAATTTCTTTGCTAACCGACCCAACATCTGCTCCTCAACAGTTCCTTGAGAGCAGATTTTATAAGTTGTCACAGGCTTTGTTTGTCCAATGCGATACGCCCTCGCTTCTGCTTGCAAGGTCATTTGAGGATTCCAGTCCTGGTCCAAGAACACCACCTCAGTCGCACTCGTCAAGTTTATACCTTCGCCTCCAGCCCTCGTGGCAATCAAGAAAACCCTGTAAGCAGGGTAGGTATTGAAGAGGTAAATGTTGAGGTTCCTCCTTGCGCTTGAGGTTTTCCCGTCAATCCTGACATAACGGAAAGCCGATTCGTCTTCACTAGCGATGTTCAAGAGCTCTTCGCAACAATTCAGTGCTTGGTCGAATCCTGAGAAGATTAAGAGCTTCTTCTCTTTGCTGATTACAAGGTCCTGAATGAGTTTTAGGAGCACGATAAACTTTCCAGAGGCTTCGATGACATGCTCTTCATGATTGCACGCATCTGGGGCGGGCGTCTCGAGAAGATATGGATGAACACAACACTGAGAAGGTCAGCAAGGAGCCCCATATAACTCCCATGCCTTTTATATCACGTACCTTCCTCAACTGCATAAGAAGATTATTCAACTTCTTGTACTTGGGCGTCTCCCATCCATTCTCTTGAAACCCCGCCTGCTCCTCCTTCCGTGACTCAAGCAAGAGCACATCCAGTAAGGATTGGTCAAAACCGGTGAGCAATTTGCTATACCAATGGCGCTGCAGCTTGGAAAGGGGCACTAAAAGAGTTATCTCTGTTTTAGGAGGAATATTGATGGCGATGCCAGGTGAATCCTTTAGACGGCGAAGCATAATCAGTTTTAGCAGGTTCCTTGTATGTGCTAAAAATTCCAGGTCAACCTTTCCCGCACTCAGAAGAAAGGACTCTTTGAAAGGCATCGACGTGTGCGCAGTAAAAATTTCTGGGAATAGCCAATGTAGTACGGACCATAGCTCGCTCAGGTCGTTCTGCAATGGCGTCCTTTGGAAACATAAATCAGTATACTTCTCCGAGTGATAGCTGACATTGGAAGACTGACCCTGTAAGCACTAGTTTATGGTCGGAGCGGAGTCTCTGAAGGGACTGTGCATTTTTTGCTTGACTGTTTTTTATCCTATGTCCTTCGTCGAGGACGATACACCTCCAGATAAAAGCTTTCCGAAACCATTCCTTATCAGCTGTTATCATATCATAGGTTGTAACAACGACATCGACCAGTGCCGAGACTTCATCTTTTGATGAGCCACTTCGGTGTCCATCACGCTTTTCGACGAAAGTCCTCATTTGTTTTCTCTGGCCTTCTAAGCCGTGATATTTGACGACATTCAAGCTGGGAGTCCATTTTGCGGCTTCGTAAACCCATGATTGGAGGACACTGAGTGGGCAAACCACGAGAAATGGCGCGACCGTTGCTTTTATAGGTTGGTTTTCTTTCAGATACTGGAAGAACGATAGGACCTGCAAAGTCTTCCCAAGGCCCATATCATCACCCAATATGCCGCCGATGCCGTTCCTCATAAGGTATACAAGGAATGAGAGTCCTTCAATTTGGTGCGGTCTCATTTGTCCATTGACACTATATAGTGGTGTTTAGCCTGTATCTATTGGCAATCAGCTTCTTTTGCTTACCCTGCTGGCTGAAGTTCGATCTTTTCATAAGGCTCGATTTTGCTATACTCCCCGGAATCGATCAACTTCTTGATGTAATTGTCTGGAGGCAATAACGGAAGAAAGATATTCCTATTTGCGGCGAAGAAAGTGTCTCGTCTGTTCTTTGATTGTGGTTTGTCAGACGTAGCATCTTTCCATGGACTCTCCTTTCCCCTGAAGGGGAGGACGACCTCCTGGCCTATATCGTTGTCAATATCATAACATCCTATGGATAAGTTTATCGCTAAACATCTTAAGGACCATCTCACCAGCTTGTACCGACCACGACAAACCCACCGACTCCGGATCGACGAAGATGTCGGCGATTGCACTCGACGTCTTTAGACTGCGTCCGGTCATACTGGGCTAGACTAGCACTTATGTGTTAGCAAAGCAGGATGGAGATTGTCAGTGCTGTATCAGATGAAGACTTGCCGACTGTTCCTTCATCAGGAAGGTTGCAGATCGATGCCTCCTAGCTTCGGCCATCGAAATACTGTAATATATAGGAGTTGGGGGGAGCACTCCGGGACCTAAGTTAATCACTGTCCCATATTGAATCTTTGGACCTGCTTTGCCCATCTTTGTTTTGTATTTGTTGCCGTGGACAGCGTGAGTGAGTGAATCTGCATAGACAAGATGACACGACAGTGAGGTGGAAACAAACATATATTATGAAACCCTGCAAACCTCTTAAGTGGTTTTGGGGGCTGCTAGTTTGCGCTGAGCCCTTCTTCTTTCTGGGGGCAAATGCCCCATTTTTAGAATTCCCTGATATCTTATAAAATAAAGGAGAATAGAATAATCTATTGGCATCGGTGCCCTTGAAGGGCTCCCATTTTTCTCAGTTTGATGCAGACTACTGCATTTGGAGGAGACGGCGGATGAATTCTGAATATATGCTCCGGAAGGAGTGTACGTCAAGATATCTTGGAGTAGTGAGTCGATATTTATGTAGTGGGAGGCGAAAGAAGTATATATACTACCTAGAACCGCCGTGGCATCGCGATAGAGTTATGTAGAACTCCGAAGACCAGTGGCTCCGCAACGTCAAGTCGAGTCTTGTCAGGAAGATTTTTTGTAGAGGAAAATCTGGCAAAGGAGATAATTTTAAACCTCCATGGATATTTAATACCAGCGGGGTTGAAAGGGTATCTTTGCTGTGCGGGATTCCCGTCACTGAGATCCAGAACTATATACAAAGGCGGTGAGCCCTCACATTCCAGATCATCTTTTGACCGAACACTCACCGCCTCATTTCTCACCTCACACCGCCTTCACTTCGCCATTTCCATTTGTTAACACAACGTCATATTCTATTCACTGTCACGTGATTTTTTGCCGGCATTATCTTCCACAACTTCACCTCTTAGTTCACACCGTGAGAACTGCTAACAGTGACTTCAGCCGCTGGACATCTGAAGGCCTTCACAGTCTGCTAGAGCAGATGAAGGAAGAAGATTTAAGGGGATAAAGGATAGGTGATTGCTGTACATGATCTCTGCAGTATTTGGACTGTTCTTCACTTTGCTTCTCTCCCGGAGAATGTGCAATTTGTAATGACACTAAGACATAGTGTCTAGATGGACCACATAGTAATTTACTGTTTGTTGGTGGAACAGTCTTGGCCTCAAGATAACTAAACTAACAGGGCCTGTCTCAGTGCAAAGACAGCTGGGCTGGATCTAGACTCCATGAAAGGCATGGACGCCAGAGTTCAACCATAGACAAGGAAAGCAATAGGGTCTGTAGACAGACAAAGATCACCGCCGCCTGCTGAATATAGCCTCATGTTCAACAAAGAAGACTTGTATTACTTATAGTACGTAAATGCGGACTACCCATGACATCACAGCCAGCACCCAAGCCAAGCGGAAGCATCCCCCGACTTGATACCAGGATATGGTGAAGGAAAATAGTAGACAAGGAAGACAATGAGCAGCTACATACACGTTCTTTGGAGATGTCTAATGGAGAAAAACCTTCGACGTAGTCCTCCGCCATTTAGTCTCCTCTGGGCGGCAGTCGCCTGTTTGAAGGGTGTAGAAGATACAACAATCTCAAGAATGATTCGGCGGATGGACACAGGCCCATTATGGAGGAGGTTCCCGCCCAATTCATCAACAATCTTGCAATGACAACTTGCCCTTCTGCTCTTCAGGGAGGACTGTTTTCTGAGAACATAGTCGGAGGGCAACCGCTGTCTCCTGAGGAAATCTCCCAAAGGAACTCCCTCGATTTCCACACCGCGTCGCCGTCAAAACAATCCACGCAAAGTAGCAAAGAGCGCGATTGTCAAAGGGACAACGTCCTTGAAGCACGGATTGGATATTCTCGATCCTGTCAAAAAAGTTTTTGTGACAATAGGTACGAAGAATAGCAAGTGTCTAATATCTTCCTCCTGTGTCAGGTTCCCTTCCGTTCACACAAAATAACAGACACTGCGAGTTCTGATCAGTGCTTCCATCCCCGTTACTGTGTCTATCTCAACCACGAAAGGAATACACAATGGCATCCAACGATGCGCTCGCCGTGCTCCTCGGATGCTCCAACAACGAAACCAACGCGGAGCAACTCCGGATCGACCATGGACCATTCTTCATCCCGTATCCCGAATACAGCACACCAATGGAGAGCCCATTTGGGTTGGTCTTGACGGGAAATCCAGTCCACGATCGAGAGCGAGTCCAGGTCCGGATCGCGGCAGTCCAGGCTGGTCTTCATGTGGACATCTACCACAAGGGCAAGGTGATTTTCCCTTTGGATAAAATGACGATCAGGCAGGAGCGCATCATGATACTATGCGACTATCTCGATGGGATCTATGAACGCTGTCTTCTGGGAGGCTTTGCGCCGAATCCTAAAGTGCTCCCGTGGGGGTTCAACCCTGCTGACTGGGCCAATCCACGCCAGATCCAGGAGAGAATCGTGAGGGATGTACCTGCCGGAGAGAGTGTGGTTTTGCCCTGGTGGTTGAATTTGCAGGGCGAACAGACACTGCTGCTGCTTCCGCAGGACTTCATTATGGAGGATTATGACCTAAGCGACTTTCTCCAGGATTGGGTGCTTCAGGAAGAAGATGAGCAAGAAGGTTAGCCTTTGAATTTTTGTCTTCGGACAGATTTCCAGGAAAGAGCGAACAGTTGGGGTTTGTTGGGCTTTCTCTCTCGCCTTCTTCGCGGGTGATGGCCTTCCAATTTCATGTTATGTCGAAGGACATGCTTGGGACGGAGCAGCGGTGTAATGTACTTAGTTAAATGATGGTGCAGATAGTGAACAAAGACATCTTCATCTGTAAGATACTAGGAATGTCTGCGTTCTCGATAAACATAGACGAGACACTGCTAGAGTAGCTACACTTTAATTCTGCGGCTCAGTTGCTCAGTGCCGGCCGACTTGTCAAAATCAATGTTTTCATGCAAGCCGACTCTGCGTCCCAGTGCCCGTCGGATAATCCAGTCCTTGCTGTTGATTTCTTCTTCAACGACGCCGCTAGCAAGAGGCGGAATGCGACTGCTTCCATTCAGTCGCTTTAGTGGAACGTCGTCTTCCGGCCTCGAAAAGTAAACGAGGCTATACCTTGTGAAGTCTCCCTGAATACCTGGCGGTGCGACTACGCGATGGATATTGGATCTAAGCAGGCCATTCGTGAATTTCACCATGGCATCTCCAAGATTGACGATGGCATGACCAGGCAGCGGACGAACATAGCACCACTCGGCGTGCTCACCAGGTGGGAGGACCTGGAGCCCACCCAGACGGTTGAGGAGGATGGTGACGCTGCCAAAGTCGGTGTGCTCCCCCAAGGCTGTTCGCCTGTCACCTACCGGCTGCGGAGGCGCTTTGATGAAGCGTACCTGGTCGCCGCTGACTGCATGCAGGCGATGGAGGTTCGACAGCGTTGATGGAGGAAGCTCTAGATGATCGTTCAGAAGGTTCAGGATAAGAGTCACTATCGAGTGGGCGTTTTCGATGAACGACTTCAGAGTCTCACGGTTCTGTTGTATCACATCAGGAGCGGGCAGAGGAGGTGTCACCCCCAGAATATCATCCTTTGATACCTATATGATCAGGGTTAGACGGTTCGAACAGCAGGTAAGGCTGTTGGATGATCAAAAGCAGACATTATAGAACTCATTCCTGTCCAGATTCCCCTGTCGGTCTACCACCACAGCTCCCTGTGCCTTGTACCCGAAGTACGAATTCTGCCTGCTGAAGTCATACTTCTGCTTCTCCTCGAGGCTCAGCTCGAATAGGCTTTCGCCGACGGTGAACAACTTGTCTGCGTCGGCTAGAATCGAGGTTCCAAGTTTGGACTCCCGAAGATCCAGGTAGAAGAAGCCTATATCTTCACAAACCTGACAGAACCTTTGGATTTCTTCCTTGTCCTTCCGGAGGAGCTTCTCCAATGACAGACGAAGAAGAGGAGCGGTTGGCACGTCGTCAGGAAAGGGGGGTAAGCCAGGAAAATTCCGTGAGAAAGCCATCCTTGATGATTAAGTAGTCGTTACTGCTCAGCAGAGCAAGCAAATAAGCCCGGAAGGTGACCATCATGGGATACCAGATGCCGGTCTTTAAACAGATCGTCCATCATGCGGGGAAGGGCGTTTGGTCCGAGGGGAACGATCCGACGGATAGAAGACCGAAGTATACTCCGTATTGGTCCAAGGTCGATAGATCGTGGATACAGCTATGGCGGCTTGAAGTCAACAGCACGTTTCTGCTGTATAAAGCTCCCTTGCCAGAGCGCTTTTCTTTTTCATTTTTTGTCTCAAATTCCCTGATTTATCAATTGCTTAAGGAAAAAAAAGTTCTCGTCTGAACATTGGTTTCGGATTTAAATTTGGCAGGGGTGAGCGGGTCTCGTGATCCCCACAGCATTTCTGCTCGGTGACATCAACTCAAATCTTGCCCGGACAGAAAAGGTTTCCTACAACGCCCTTAGCAGCCATCAATCCCCGTCGCATGTACTCCCTGGAATGAATGCATGATTTCTGAGATTCTACTCTTATATTTGTGTAGCAACTAGTAGTTCCCTTCACAGTCTCGCAATCATGGCGAGTCAAAATCATATCGCGCACCAGCTCCTCTCTCGCGCCCACTCACCCGACACCGCAAACCAGCTTTTCACCGAGCGAATCAAGCAGAAGCCTCTCTTCGTGCGCCCGACCTCTCCAACCCCTGCTAATAACCGTGAAAGACGACGTCTCCACCGTCTCCGCAAGAAGGAGTACTTTCTCCGCCACCAGAAACCGAAGCCGCTCTCTGCGCGGGAAAAGCGCATCTCGGGCATTTACGACCTGCCGAAGGAAGAGTGCAAATATGAGATCTTCAAGGGTCTGCATAAAATGTGGGTTGAGTATATGCAGGAGGTGTTGGACCTCAACGACCGCAGGACGAATGTTGTGACCCCACTGTCGCATGGCAGCAAGCTGGTCAGTGCGGATTTCCATGGCGCTGAGATTGAGGTAGTGCGCAGTAGATGCGCCACCAGGGTTGGGTTGAAGGGCATTGTTGTGAGAGATTCGAAATTCACGTTTGTCATTGTGACGGAGAAAGATGAGATGAAAAGTGCGTCCGTTCCTTATTTTCGAATCTCATCAACATCCCTATTTCTTCTACATTCTTTGGGGGATATTTTGTTCTCGTAGTCTCTCCATTGTCCCAGATCCCTGCTGACCGAATTCCTGCAGCAATACCGAAGGAGCACACCATCTTCCGCTTCACCGTTCCTCTACCAGCCCGACAAGAAGACGGTGAAACTACTGAGAACAAGGAGGCACGCAGAGATCTCGTATTTGAGCTTCACGGCAGTCAATTCGAGAACCGCCCGGTTGATCGTGCGAACAAAAAGTTCAAATGGAAAAATGTTGACTATCTCTGAAGGAACGGGTTACTGATTGTCCAATTGGCCAGCATTATACTACACTGGGATGTATGAGGGCTTGGCCCTCGCAGGAATGTGCATCTATGCGACAACGCGAATTTATCCCGCTTGTGTCGGGATCACATATCCAGGGTTCAGCTGAGAGCCTTTGGATATTGCGCCGGGCGACCGACGCAGCCGGTTGGGTCGCGAAAGGAAATCACTTTTCTCGCCACGTCTTGCGGCGAGATCTCTTGAACTGGCGATGGGCCCATAACTGCTAAACAGCGTTACGGGAGAGACATTAGCATTTTGTATATCGACAACAGGCGAAACAGATCGCCTCTCGCAGACCTTCTCGTTACACGAGAGACTAGCTTGCCAGGCAAGCAGCAAATCCTGCTGTGCTTGGCTATTATATAGTCCCGGGACTATCAATGTGATTTCCGGTTGCTCTTGCAGCTTAACCATCAAGCAAGTTGCGAGGTGATGGATGGCGGGAGAGCCCAGTTGCCTTCCAGGTATCTTTTTTTGCACGCACTCTCCAGAAATGACCCATATACCTGGAGCCCGCCGGCAGAATTGCTACTCAATGAGTTAGATAAATACCCTTTCAATGTTAGGCGTGCGCTGACATCGCAGCCAAGATTGCTGATTAGAAGGGTTCGAATGAGACAGACGAGCAGTAATAATAACATATCATTTCGTTTCCTTTTGTTCAAGTTAGAAGATCGACGTTTTTACGACTACTGATCGTATGGACAGTTTTGCTAAGCCAGAATGCATGGGGATATAGCGCCTTTCGTATTCTAGTTGTCGGTAACTCTGCTCGCAAGGCAATATGGAGTCGTAAAAGGCGAGTGGAACTGTGTTGTCTCACTGGTAAACTCAGTAGAGGTGATATCATGCAACTTGAAATGATATGTGGTATATCTCCGGCTTTAGGTGAATGTTCGACGGTTACGAGTAGACTTAATTTACAGTATAGAGACTAGTCTGGTTGCATTGCCGTTGAATCTTTAACATAAGGTTTTTTTATTTGCTGCCTTGCATGGAAAACCTGATTGGCTCCGTTTCAAGTACATTAGTAACGGCTAGAGAATGCAACATGGACCACTCATGAGGCAGTCCATGGACATTATTTCCATCATCGAACTCCCATAGGTTAGTTCGGAGATACTATGACATATCTCCAAAGACGAACTGTCAGTATACGAGGTCAAGAGACTCTTAGCTCTCTAGCCGCGATCGACAGGCGGAAAGCAGAAATACAAGTATCCTTGAATTGTGAGTCTGAGGGTGCTCTGATACAGGCCGGTCAGTTACGGTGCGTTATCAGACACCAATGACCATTGCCATGTAATCCGTGTGTCCCGATTTTGGACCTCGACTGCGGACTCCAGTCGGCCGAGCATGATAATATATGCTCGTAATGGAGGGATCGACCACGTGGTAGCACGACCAAGTCCATCCTGCCGGAAAAGCTCAAGGATCGATTGAAGATCGAAAGCCGTAAACAGCTCACATTCCAGCCCACTCGATGCTGAATGTCCGTACGCTGTCATTACCTTCAGCTTCGGACACTTCGGCTTTCTTCTCAGCTCCACCGAGAAGGAAACCTTTCTTTACGCCAGTGCCCAATCGACCGCCGACGACAATATCCATCAGGTCAATCTCCTGATCCCACTCCGCGGCAACGACAAGGAAGTGGGAGTGGAACCGCAAGGGATCACCGGGATATGCTAAATATTGACAGCCGAACCTCAGGCCAGGGGCCAAAAAGTAACCTTTCGAGTGGAGATGGGCGAACAACGGATAGGACGCTGGCACGTCCGGAAGGGGCATAAGCTGTTCAGTTGACGGTTGAGGTGGGAGTGGGGGGTAGGACATCGCAGGAGTAATACCCATCGGCGTCTCTGCGACTGCTGGCGCCCTCGAAGATGCTAATGCGCTTCCCGGACGAGAATCAGGTGCAAAGAGGTCCAAGTCATCGTCCTCCTTGGTTGCGGCACCATCTTCAGTTGCCTTCTGCGATTCGGAAGCCTTCAGCTTGGCAGCTTTTTTCTGCTCTAGCTTCTTTAAGGCTTCCTCCCGCTGCTTCTCCTTTCGTCCAGCTTGTATCCGCGATGCTTGGAGACCCTCGCGCTCTAAATCCTGTAAGTAACGTCTTTTATCATCTTCCACGAGAGCCTTCATGCCATCTTTATGTGCTTTGGCCTCATCTACAATATAGGCCACTCCCTTTTCGACCAAGAGCCTTGCCTCCTCCGGCATCAGCTCTAGGGGAAGACCCAGAAAGATGTTCTGCTGTGGTACCTGCGGCAAGGTCCCGATCAAGACACCACAGATGTGGTGCTCGCGTCTCAGGTAAGTGACCGCATCTACCGAGAAGAGGAGATAGCGACCAGAGACGAAGGAAATCGGTATCGGAAGGCTAGGCGTGACCTCCATCCCAAGGGTTATGGCGGAAGGAAGTCGGAAACGAGATGCTGCTTCTTCAAGGAGAAGTTAGCTTTGACAGTTCAGTAAGGAACTGGGCCGACACAAAACGTGAATCGAAACAAAGGAATCATTGCGAAATACGTATTTCAATCACATGTGCTCTTTTGAGATAAATGATGAGCTTCAGTGGATTGACAGATTATTGTAGGTGTATAATCATGTAGAGAGATTCTACAGGCGAGATGACAAACGGGCATGCTTACCATGAGAACATTGTTACATGAGAGGGAGTAGCGCTCTGGTTTTGATCCTGCAAAGCCAGAGCCAGGAGGGATGGTGCAGGAGAAAAAAAATGAATTTCGTCCCGCGGTCGTGGGGAAGTGCGAAAAAAGATGGAGGACGCTTTGAAGCTTTTCCTTTTCAGGCTCCGACCTCGCCGGGGCGCCTAACTGCCTAGCTAAGCTCACTCTCCAACCCGCGTTCTGTGTCTACTCCGTACCTCAATAAATAATACCCAGGTACCGAAGTAGATACTGCCTACTGCCTCAAGATCGGATAATATCTACGTTAACATCGCCATGGACTTCCTGTTGCTGCTGGGTCTTGTGTTTTTTGCCCCTCTCCTGCTCTTTATAGGTCAGTACTAAATTGCCCATCGTGGGCTTTACTTCATTCCCAGCATTTTGACATTCATGCAGCATTCCTTGCGTTGTCGTCCTGTCTTGGGGACGGCTTCCGTGCTCGCCTTGCGGGATTCACCATCAGGCCCCGGATCGATGCATATGACCGGCATTACCTTCGTACGATGACCAACGGTGGTTCTGGTTCTGCGATGTCTGAGCAGATCGAATTGGAAAATATGCTCAGGGAGCCGCAGCATGAGGATGATGATGCTGACGACCGATGATGTTTGCTTTGCAATTAATACTGCGCTGTGCATCTAGAATTCGAGATCCGCTTTCTTCGGCATTCCGCCTGGAGCGTCTCCCTGTTGCGCTTCGCGGTCGCCCTCCGCCGGCGGTAGACTGAATGGCTTTATCTCGAACTTCCGCCTGCTGAGAGTAAACGCCCAGTCTTCTCCAATATTCTGATCACTTCCTCCTCCACGCTCATGCATTACCGGCAGCCGATGCGTCTTCAGCATGCCCTGAGGTGGTTCCTCTTGCGCCGTCGCAGCTCCCGACATCGCATTGGCTGCACTCGCGTCTGATGAATGTGGAAAAGGGCAGAGCTCCATGACTCCATCACTAAGCAGCTCCATCCATCTTACCAGACCTGAGGACCGAGGATAAAGGGATAGCGGTAATGTGATCATTGCCGTCACGCGATTAGCGTATGTGGCCAGAAGCGCCCGAAGGGAATGGAGGAACTGCAGAAGGTTTTGCGGCTGGCTAGCACCAGGCGGGTATACAGCAGGATTGAGCAGGGATGGTATCACAATGCGGTGGATTGTATTCGAAGGACTGGAAGCAATTGCCGTCTGAAGTCGCTTGTATATAGAGATATACGGCGATTCTCTGGAAGGCATGACGGGTATGTAATCTATCGAGGAGAGAGACGGATGAGTGAGGCGTTTGGTGAGGTCAAACGCATGACAAAACGCTGGTTGCGCCGTCGCCAGACTTCCTTCTGTCGAAATCTGGCTCTTATCTCCCGTTGTAGCTGGGACTGTAACAATTAGTCGAACACGCCCTTGGGAAGGATGCTCAATACAAGAGGACAGGAGCCCTACCTCTTGACCCTGCAATCCCAGCTCCGAATTCGCCCAACCGTTCGTATCTCCATGCAATCTTCATTTTCTCTTTGCTCCTATCTACCTTCTCCTCCGCCATGTCCGCGGTCCCGATTAAACCAGGAAGATTCCTCCCCCACTGCTCCGTCATACCGATGACGTGAACTTTATGACCTTGTACTACGCCCTCCGCCGCGTAGTATCTTAGCAGCGTACCTGCAAAGTCTGTCGTGCCATTCTCTTCGATAAGGAGGCTTTTGCCAAGAGCGAGTCCAGCATGCCCAGCTAAGAGATTATCCAGCGAAGGCGTGCCCGTCGACGTCGTCGGTCGCCCATCGTCAGGCGAAGGGCGCACGCCGGGACTCGATTCTGGTGACGGAGCCGCTTGCGGTGGCTGCGCGGAGACATTAGCTACAGGGGTACGGTTTGCTCCAGGTGAGAGACCTATGTTTCGTTTGCGAAATGACATTGTTGCACGTAAAGAATAAATAAAGAGCCGAAGCTTTTTTTTTGGAGGGGTTCTCAAATAGTCCAAGAATTTGGATATTCCGCCGCCTTGAGCCACTAACTGGTCGCGGGGCAGCTCCGGGCGTAAAGCGGCGCGCCAAAACTAACGAAAAAAGCTTCCGCGCTCCTCAGGTTCATCCTATGACCCTCGTCCCCTTGACAGGTCGACCAACTCGCGCTCGCTTCCACTCGCTGCAAGAAGAATTGAGGAACTTTCGTTAGATTCATCTGAATCTAGAGATATCTCTTATACCCGGTGACTTTTCTTCCTCTTGCCACCGAAGCATCAGCGACCGTAATCATGTCCGATCCGCAGCTTTTCGAAGACACTTTCACCATCACCGCAGTTAATTCGCAGAAATACGATCGAGTTGCGCGCATTTCCTGCACGTCTTCCGACTCCCTCACCACATTTACTCTTGATATTAACACGGAGCTGTACCCATGCGCGGTCGGAGAGCAGCTGTCCATGTGCCTCGCGTCAACGCTCTCGCTCGACGGCAAGGACGACAGCGTAGGAGGCAAGGGAGGCTGGAGAGATGTTGGAATGGGAGAGCAGACCCTCGCAAACGACTATGACTATGTTTGCCATGGGAAAGTATACCGCTTTGAAGAGGGAACCACGCCCGGGAATATGTGAGTTATGCTTCTCTCCGGATTCGCGCTCACTTTATCGGTGCCTGAGTCTTGTCATAGTCCACGTGCCTTTTTCTCAGTTGCTGACGAATGCTGTCCCGTAGGGCCGTCTTTGTCTCGTTCGGAGGACTTCTACTGTATATTGATGGACCATACAAGAAACTCGCCCCGTTGAGAATTGACTATGTCTATCTGCTTCTCAAGAAATAGTCTCCTGTACCATAATTCATGGCCTTTTCTATCTGACAGGGCTCAGGTTCTGCATTTTTAGAGGGCGGTTTGAGAGGCTTATTACATTGGGCATTAGCGTCGGCGTTTCAAGGGATCGGGTATTAAAAAAAAGACTTAAAAAGAGTTAACTAGACGCGTGCTACGTCGGATTTCAAGGCTTGGTATCTATCTAGTTGCATGTGATGCGGTTGGAAACTCCAGCCGGCGGTGCAGTCTCGCTACAATCTCCAGATAATCTGGCTCGTTCTCGGGTGTCAGAATCCCGTGCCTGATGAAGAAATCAATCAGAACGACTGCACAGTTGGGTTTGAACTCCCCTCTGCTCAGCGCTTCTTTGATCTCGTCAATACTCCACAAGCGAAAATCTTCGACCTCGGAGTCGCAAGGTTTTGGCACGACGCTGGCGTCAAGCTTAAGGTCATAGACGTACTCGACTTCCGGCTGCAGCAAGCCTGTCTCACCACCAGCGCGTGCATCCCTCACATAGAAATATGTGACACAACCTACAGGCACCGCCCCTGCCCTCACAATGTCCTCTGGGATAGAGGCTTCTTCCATCGCTTCGCGGATAACGCACTCGAAAGGCAGCTCTCCTGTGCTTATCCCACCAGCCACGGTGTTGTCCAGCATTCCGGGGTACGTCTGCTTTGTTCTCGAACGTCTGGGGACCCATATCCGTAGTCCCTGCTCGTCTTCAACGTAGCCCGTCATGTGTACACCGTACGTGACGATCCCAAAAAGTGGACTCGCGCAGCGTTCCATTTCGAGAAGAAACTCCCCTCCCGGGCCATAGATTGGGTACATCTCATCGCGCCAGCCATGCAGGATCTTGAAATTTCCACGCTTGACTGCTTCCGCAAGAGTCTGTGCCATCAGTTCGCTGCGCTGGGCAGGCGTCGCGCCTGGAGGAGCAACGAGGGTCACCGTCTGGGTGGTGGAATCGACAGCCCAGCAGTGCTCCGGCCAGTAAAATTTCTCGACGACAGCATTGGGTATGTATCCAAGAACTGCATCGCAGCCAGAAACCTTGAAAGCGTGATACGTTTTCAGGTGGGCTTTGTAGAATGCGGGGTCCTCGGCGTAGTAAGGGAAACTTTTTCCACCGTGGCAGTCAGCATCTAGGTAACTAATAAGGAGAGACAATGGACAAAGAGAAGATTTACTTGTCGCATTCTTTGACCAGGTCAAGATTAGATTTGCCCATTGTGCCTTGGTCTTATGTATGTCTATGTACAGTACATGAACTGGAAGTTGATTATGAGTAACAGGAATAGTCGGTAATGGGTTGGCGGGACGGAGAAGAAGCGGTCCACTCGTTCCTGGCGCTGCTGTTTGCGGACACTAAACCCTTATCGATAAGGGCAAGAAGCTCCAGACGCCTTTCGTCACCCAACGGCGCTCGAAAAGTATCTTTCAGATTCCATCTTCGACACGTCAAAGGAAACTCCGTGTGTTGATGCTCCTGCACACTCCCCACCACATTGGAGGGACTGCATACTCCATGAGATAATGCATTTGCTGACCTGAGAGTATTATCGACGCTGCGCTTGCTTCTATATCAGATTCCGCAGTTTCTAATATCCCCGCGCCCCACCGTCAACAACAGCAGGACAACAAAGCAATTGCGATCACCTATTCACCGCCATGTTTGGAGTTATTATTCCAGGCCGGCCATGCCTCACAGACATTGTTACCGTTGACGCCCAACCCAATGGCCAAGCCACGAAGTTTGCGTTCTCCTTCCCCGCGAATCCATCGTTTGCCCATGTCGTCGTCTTCTTCCTTCCCGGCACAGTCCTTCCACCAGACACGGCGGCGGCGATATACATTCAGCTTCCAGACTCGAAACCTGGCCCGAACGGTCCGGAGTTCCGATTCATTGGCGCGATAGCGAACGAGAAACCTTCCGCGATCTTCAAGGTCCGGTCTGGCGAAACCCAGAAACTACCCGAGCGCACGGAGGCCGAAGAGCAAGATGAGATGGTCGACGAAGGGGCAAGCAATATCACGGGCACGGGTACACTTAATGGAACCGTCACATTGGGCATCTCAATTGAGCCAGCGCAGAGCGTTGCTCAGCAGCTCGCCGCGTTGCAGGCCCAAGGAAACCCCACTTCTCCTTCTACCGCCCTGGTGCGCGTAAGCCCTCAACAGCAGCAACAACAAAAACAGATCACAACGAAAGTCCTTGCGCAGCGTATTATTGGAAATGCGTTCAATTTCCTCGCAAGCTTTGCGTCGTCGGATCCCAATAAGGAGGAAGTCGTCCCGTTGAAGAGTTTTAGGGACTGGTGGGCAAAATTCGAGAGGCGCGTTGAGATGGACCCTGGATTCCTGGAGCGGGATGATGCTAATATCTGATGTGGTGTGTTAAGGGCATTAATGGATATGGCATAGTCTATCGGGAGCGTAAAAAAGGAGGGTGGGTTTTGTGTTTCTTCGTCCCTCGCTCGTTAGATCTACGATGTACAGTACATTATATCATCTAATCGTCAATCTAAAAGCATCTATTCTACCAGAAGCCTGCCTCTCTCGTACGCATTCATGGCTTTGACATGGTCATACATCACAGAGAAGTCAAATCGGTCTATCTATTGCAGACAGCTATATATTTACGCTTGCACGAATCTCTCGAGAAGTCACGGAATCGAAACCCTCGAGGAAGTGTGCATATATACAAAGCGGCTGAAAACCACCAGTCCTCTATAAGCACCAACCACGCAGGGGAACTAAAACTATGAGTATGCCCGATAAGGTGACCTATTCATTCTTCCATCAAGAACCTTAGAAACGCCATGCCAACAGCGATACCATCATGCTCATTCCCGACTCTGGCGATCGCATCCTTGTATTCATCTTCGGTGAAGATCCCCGCTGCTCTCCGAGACTGGAGGATCTCCGAAACGATCTCCTCCGTAAACTCCGGGTGACCCTGGACGGTGATAAAGCGGCGTGAAGAGTACATACCCTGCACGGCGCAGCGCGGGGAGGAACCGAGTGGCACTACATCCGGTGGATAATAGAAGACGATGTCGCGGTGCATTTGTTGAAGGCGCTGAGATACGGAGTTTGAGACGTCAGTAACAAAACATTTCCTTGGCACGAAATGGACAGGAATCAATCCTGCAAGACAGTAAAGCCCAAATTGGACTTACCAGTTTATCCCGCTGGAATAGCTCTTTCCCCTTTTCTGTCAAATCCACGTCGCAGACGGAAATTTCCCAGCCGGCATCGTTTCGGCCAACCTTGACTCCCAACGCACGGCCGAGAATCTGGTGTCCGAAGCAAACCCCGATGATACGGACACGGTCTTGGGCAAGCACTTTCCTTGTAAACTCAACCAGTCTGTTTATCCATGGGATATCGTCGAAGGAGTTGTGTCCTGAATTCAGGAGATGAGTTAGCCAGCAGCATTACAGGCACAGTACATGTACAACAGACGTGTTCAACTACGCATCCAGCCTGTGGAGAGTGGTTGCGTGGACGACTCTGGTCCATAAAAAGGAAATAAAGAAGGCGACATACTCGATCCAGTCATCAGAATCGCATCTATATCCTCCAGATTTGGGTACTCCTCCCCATTGACGACGTCCCACTTGGAGATCTCCAGACCCGTCTCCGGGTCAAGCTTGTCTGGCTGCCCCAAGGCCTTGGCACTGGCCCTCAGAAGCGCAGTAAATACGCCACCGTAGCCGCCATATTTGGCGTTTGCATTTTCGAGCGGAGTATCGCATTCAAGGATCGCGATTCGAAGCGGGGGACGCATCGTGGGGTGGGGTTGATAAATCGTGACAAATGAAACAGCTCTTTGTCTCTTTCTGAGAAAAATTAAACTTGAATTAGGATTAATACATATTATTGCAAACTGAACCGTTCAATTTATTACCCTTTTAGCTTCGATCTGAATGTTCATAAATTTATCGTTGCAGCTCTTGACTCATTCAACAACGGACGGTTCGTCGAAACGCGACGGCAGATCTTATCGGTGACTTACCATAATTGGTCGGCTATCTCACCGCCTTAGAAGAAGGACATAAATAATCGGTTGTGACTTCAGCATGCAGTCCAGACAGTCTCAGGACAGCAATGAATTGGAGAAAGTAATTCTAACTAGTGCATTTATTCCTGATTGAGACCAAAATATACAAGGATTGTTTTTCGAACAGGTCAGATTATGGTTTCACTCACCGAACAGCGTAGATGTCGGGATTGATGATTACATAACGGAGCTCTTGGTGACGTGGAACGGGTCGTTGCACAAGAGACGATATTGAGAGACATACTAAGTACTTGAGACGTCTTGCAGTGAGATTATTTGGTAGGTGTATCTAATCAATCCAGCCTGTCCAGATTCCATACTAGAAAGTACTCCTGATATACTGCTGATAAGGCTATCACCATCAGTCCTGTTGGTCCTAAAGCGGAATAGTTAGTTCCTAATTCCAGCTTCTCCCGCGATTTATGTACTGCGTAAAAATAATTTTAGATATATTCGTAAGAAACAAATTATTATTAGGTATATGTTAGCAGGCACTATTATTATTCCTGCCCATTGGACGTTGCAGGCTGTTGTCTCTCGGAGCTGAGGGTCGCTTAATAGCCCAGCTCACGGCTTACGTCCTCTACTCAAAATAGACGGCAGCGGGGGGATGGAATGCCTACTGCGCCTCGCTTCGCTGGAAGCGCCGCAGCGGTTGGTAGGGATGCGTGTTGAAACGTCTTGGAAACAACCTCCTGTGTCGTTCGTTTCAGGATCCACAGAAAAACTGGAACGTTGGAACGCCTAACTCGCGTGCGGGCCGGGGCCAGCGTCAGCCGGGGCAGCGCCGGCTGCAGCAGCGACAACCCCCAGTTCCGCAGCGACTCCGCAAGCCTCTAAAAAAGGTGCCCTGAACGTCCACCATCTTGCTCAGCTTCGGTGGTCCTCTATCAGACTATCCTCCTGTGTCGCGCCTCCACCGCGGCCTAGCCGCCCCCCAATCTGCACCGGATCTGCGATGTTCCCACCTGAGTCTTGACGGGCAGTCCTCTGACAGGACCGTTCGAGGAGACGCTGAGATCACCGTCTCGACGGACCGCCAGCTTGTTTCGCCTCCGTCCTTTCCCCAGGGACACCACCAGTGAACGCTCTTTTTGCTCCCCGTGCCATCTCTTTCTGAAAGCGCTTCGCTCTGGGACCTTATTTCCACCTACCTACCGCTGTCCTGTCCGCCTGCGGCTCACTATCGTATCTCGGCTTATCACCCGTATTACTCCAGGAAGAGCTTCACATTTTACCAAAACATCATATGTAGTCGTTCTGTATTCTGTGCGGATGATTTGGTATGCAGCCTCTCTCGTTAACCTTCCCAAGACTCGAGTTAAAAATACTTCCATCATCTCCGCGACTGACATTTGACTTACTGAGACCAGACGCCCGAATTCCTGCAGCCTTTTCTTTATCAACATTTTGTCCTTGGCCAGCGTTCTCAACCGTATATTTCGCGTCAGTCAGTATTCCGTTGCCTGTTTCGCTCAATCTGCCCATTCGTCTCATATCGAACATCTTGTCTTCCTGAGGGTACCTAGTAGTGGTCACCACGTCAATCATTTCTCCGCATATTGGGCCGAACTTCGCCTTAGTCCTTCCTCCTCCTCCATCTTAGTTTCTGGCCTGCGGTATTCTTGCCATAGATTGCGGTCTGCATTTACAGGGGGCGTTTTATGGGTACGGGCACGAGGGTTATCTCCGGCGCAAAACGGCGCTTTCAGAGCCCCATCCGCTCGGGAGAGGATCCAGTAATCCCATCGACGGTCTAGAACGGTCATGGCTTCTGCAGTTAGCGGTAATCTACTGCCGCAGTCAGACTTTGACATTTCGTTGAACCTGGCGGCTGCAGGAACAACTTCGAGTGTGTCTGCCTTCCCGCTACACGGCGGCAACTTCTCTGTAACCACAAAGCCTGTCACTGATTTTCCCTCTCAGTCTCAGCCAGCGGTTTCACACGATCGTATCCGAAGGTCCTCTCCGAAGAGCTCTAGCTCTGGATCACCACGCGGCTCTGATAACAACTTGAAGCCACAGAAAGAGGTTATTGCCAATGAAGCATCGAAGCCCAAAAGAGTTCGCACAGGCTGCCTCACGTGCCGGGAACGGCACCTTAAGTGCGATGAAGCTGTCCCAAGATGTCAGAACTGCCAGAAATCTGATAGACTCTGCAAGCGTGGGATCCGCCTCAATTTCATAGACACCCAAACAGTTGCTCCTCCTTATAATATCACCCACCCGCCAGGGACGCGACTTACGTTCCAGGATGAGTCGAGAGAAATAGCTTCCGAGTACAAGGGAGGCTTCGAGCGGTATCCGCCTCTGAATCATGAGACGCCATCCGAAGAAGACACCACTCAATTCCAGGATTTCTCCGATGTTCTTGGTGCTCCTACGCTCTCCCGACAAAGTTTACCTGTTACTCCGTCTCTCTTGCCTGCATTCTGTGAGCCTCCGCATACGGAGGCAGCTGAACCTATATTTCATAACAACTCGTATTCCACACCGCCGTCGACGTTTTCTGACCAGTCAATGTCACATTCGTCTTTCAATGTGTCGAAATCGCTGTTCACGCAGTCTTCAAACTTTCGCCCGTATTTGAATAACGCTGAGGAAGTCCTCCTTATGCAAGTATTCGTTGAGGAAGTTGGTCTATGGATGGATTCCATGGATGCCATGAAACACGTACGTATGTCTGTGCATTTGAGTTACGCGGTTTCTAATGTGACTAGTTTTCTCAAATCCTGCCATATCATGCGCTTGGACAGCCTATGCTGTTGAATGCCTTCATGGCATGCGGAGCTCGGCATCTTTACCTTGTCAATCAAGCATACGGCGAGGAGAAAGCGCTCTATTATTACAATGCAGCGTCGAGACAGCTCCTTACGTGCTTGCAGAATCCGAATCGGGACACAGTCTTGTGTGCTACGACGGCAGTCATTCTTAACGTCTACGAAGTCATGTGTGAAAAGGCGATGCAGCGGATGAATCACATTGCCGGCGCCAGGGCTCTTATCAAGGAGTGTCGCTGGAATGCCAAAACTCCAGGTATTGGCGGAGCTTGTTTCTGGCTTAACGTCGGTATGGAGTTGCTGAGCTGTTTGCATTTCAATTGGAAGATGGCCTGGGATCCCGATACTTGGGATATCGACATGAATATGGACACACCAGGGGGTATCACTGGTGATGAGGAGCTGTGGACCCATCGAATGGTCTATATCTGTGCTAAAATAGCCAATTTTCGTTCGTCAATCCCGCAGTTCCAAGGCCTTGATCGCACCGCCCACGATATCCGGATCAGTCAGCGATGCCAGGAATGGAACACATACAAAAGCTGGTGCGATGAGTGGGCGAGAAAGGTACCGCGATCGATGATGCCGCTTGGCTATCTTCAGCCTTGGCAGACTAATTCCAAATCTTCTTTCCCCGAAGTCTGGTTGGTATTTCCCACGTTGATCCATTGGGCTCTACGACTGATGTCTCTAAGGCTCATCAAACGATCCGCCATTGTTGGTCGTCTCTTCTATCACACTGCATGTACCCTTCTCGCCAAGATTCACCCGACAGAGTCAGAGTATAGCCCAGAGATGCGTAGCATGCAACAGAGCCATGCGCATGATATTTGCGGGATCGTTGCTCACGTGAAGGACAGGTAGGGAAATTTCTAGACAATCCAGATGTGGATAGACTCTGGCTGATGACCAGCAGAGGCGTAGCGAGCGTTTCAATTCGATGTCTGGCCATTGCTGCAGAGTGCCTTGTGAGCAGGGAAGCTCAGGAAGAAGTTCTAGAAATCCTTGACAAGATTATCAAGGAGACTGGCTGGAGAGTAGGATTCCTCAAGGCCGAGCTGCAAGAGAAATGGGGCTGGACAACTGCTGCACAGCAGAGCCAAAATCCCTCCGATAACAATGCAATGCACTTGGGTGGTACCGACTCCTTACTGAATTCCGCAATGCCATCTATGCCCCCACGGCCAAGGTTTCCCTCCGGGATTGTCAATCCCATGATGGCTACGGCCGACTTTTCTATGGAGAATCATCCGTACCAGAATCACTATGTCGCGCCGCACAATTGACCATGGTCAATATTGACCTTACTAGGCTTTGCTTCGAGGTGCCCGAGAACCAGGCTGCAGGATCAGATGGCGTTCTGGATATCTGTGGAATGGGTTTATGATCGCCTTTTTTTTCTGTGCTGCATGTTCATACGTCTGCTGGGGACCAGATCTTACTATGATACCAATTCCGCTTTTGAATCCTTTGTCACTGGTCATGACGTCTGTGCAGTTATCATTTTTCACCTTTGATCTCTTCACGGTATATATCGCTGCTCTTCTATCTTGGCCACCCTTTACTTGTGTGCATAAAGATTTCAAGTTGAGCGAGATGTTTGCCAACGTGGATCTGCTTCTTATGACTTATCTTCTTACTTGTTTCATGTTCATACTCATTTTTTGTTCATGTGTCTCCATGCTTGTGTGCATATTGACGACATGTATCTGGCGACTATCTTCTGCAGCATTTGTGAAGTACTTGTTCGCATTTAGGCAGCGGCCAAAGTCAGGTTCCCGAGGATCTTATGTTATGTCGATGAATGCCTCGATTATGTATCATTTCCCAATGCACTTAGAAAATTTGATCTTCGTTTTGCCATACGTCAGAGGCTCAATTGCACTGAACCGGTAACATTTGCATGTTTGTTCATCGTTCGATTTCGATATATCGTCTCCAATCGGACTCCCAAAAGAGTTTCTGATATAAAGTTCAACTACTCTCTTTCTCGACGTCATCTCCCCATCGAACTGAGGGGCTGGGATCAGAAACCCGGGCATCGGATATTCCCGTGACGGCGTCGATTCGTACCGAACGGCGTTCAACCGTGCATTTATCATAGCCGGGCAAATCCGTCTTGGGGACACATATTCAACCACTCGACATGTCCATCTCATCCGTCTCGGCCGCATGCTGGGCAGACAGATAACTAAGCAAAAAGAAAAAAAAAATGAAGGTATCATACATAGACAAAAGGCAGACTCACCTTTTCGAACGCAGCCCTGATCCGCTGCGCGTCCTCGTCGCTGACCTTGGTGCTGAGATCACGGAGCAAGTCTTCGTAGTCCCGCACGGCGTTTTGAAGACTCTGCATGTGTCTGGACATGGCATAGATAATGTGTTAGTTCAAAATGTGCACTGATCAACTGATATTGTACTGTACTATACAGGCTCCCGTTCAAACTCACAATCTCTCCCTGTCCCTCTTGCTACCCGAGTAGGTGCACTTCAGCTTCAGCCCCTGGCACTGCGTACAGCTCGGTTTCGTCCTGCTGCATTTGGCTTTTCGCTGTCTGCACGAGTCGCATGCACGGGCGGCCAGGTCGCTGGTGTTTGTGTCTGTATTTGGTGTAATGTTCGCGGGCTCCGGCGGTCTTTGGCTCGAAAGTGATTCTTCTTGCTTGGTGAATGAATCTGACGAATTGTGGGCTTGTCGCTGAGGACGCCGTTCAGGACGCTGGCCGCCGCCGTCGTCGTTGCTGTTCATGATTCGGGATAGCTGCATTTTGGGTACAGGGTAAGCTGACGATGGTGCAGATGGGTTGCTAGGGTTATGTCTTTGGGGGGGGGGGGGTTTGAGGTATGGTGATACAAAGAAATTGTCTATCAAAAAAATCTCCGGGAAATGAATGGTGTGTCGAGGTTAAGTACTAGAGTATATGCAGAGGCTGCCTTGGAACTCCAGTTCCAGGTGTCCTGTGCCTTTGAGGAATAATATTACGATAGAGAGAATTGTTACAGCTATAATTCAGCACCTGACTGGCTGTAGCAAGCTGTAGTGGCAACTACATGCCGACTATGAACGTACTAGGTAGGTAGAACGTTTAGTACTTACAGCGAAGGGAGCAAATTGGACCCAGCCATGAAGCAGCGATTGATACTCCGAACCACTCAACATGAGTCAACGTGAGGTTGGATCGTTAGATGCATGACAGCATCCAGATTACATTCATAACAAGAGGAGCTGAAAGGCCGTACAAGAAAAGCCATGTCCCTGGTGCGGCGATCGTTGATAGCTCTATCAGAGTCAAGAACACCCTGTACTCCGGGGCTGCAGGACTCGAGAGGAAAACCGCCCTGGAAGTTTTGTCCGCGGTTGATATCCGATCGTCCCAGAACCGTTTCATATCATTGTTTCTAAAAACTAAGTAGTAGCTTGAGCGAAGTGGTAGAAAATGTGTGTGCCCCGCTTTCCGGGAAGATTCCCCAGTCTCCAGGGCATGGCGGGGTTATGTCCTAGAAAATATCCAGCCCCACAGATCGCCCGCTAGATGTGTCCGGAGGCGCCTCTGTTGATACACTTGCATGTAGGGAGTCTAGTCGGGAATTTTTATTCTGGTTGGGCCGGAGAGCAGGTACAGTACGTTGTGTTGTGGAACTGTCCTCCGTGCCATCTGCATGCGTTAGCAGGTTAGGTGGCACGCCTAGATTCGGTGCCTAATTGGGAGGATTGAAATTCCGTGGGCTATATAGACACATACTGCAGGAATTAAGTGCATCGTCCCATATACATGCCTCCTCATTGCTCATGCAAAATAAATGCCCATAAGGAAGTGACCTTAGTCGAAGTTGGATCGTGGCGCACAGCCTCGCATGGCGGTGCCAAGACTTGGTCCCTGATGCTGCAGATCCTCCCGAGTTCTCTCAGCGTCCACTCCAGCTTCGGTCGTATCAGCCACTAGACTTTCTTCTGAAGCAGCGCGGTATTATGATTCAGAACTCTGTCCAGTCTTCGTTTTCTCGATACCTGTCTGGGCGCAGCGCTCTCTGATTCACCATCCAGACTGGTGCCTTTTGATAAGGTTAAGCCCTGCATCTGGACTGTGCAGCATCTCCACTTCGGATTTCTAACTCCCACAGGGTTCGGGACTACAACTTGAGATATTATTATTGCCTTAATTATTAATACACGTTATTCTTTGCCACGTACATACATACGTATACATCAATCTATCTGATCTAAGAAAATGGCTGCACATGAGCAAGACTCCCAATCAGAAGAACAATTGCAAGGGACCACATCTCAACAGCAGGCCCAGTTGCCCCCAGCTACTCCCGTCTATGTCCTCCGCGGCCATGGGGCTCCGATCCACGCTCTTTGTTTCTTCGGTCAGAACTCCAAGCTTGCGTCCGGTGACGCGGACGGATGGATCGTCATCTGGAGCGTGGTGACCAAAAGGCCTATCGCCGTCTGGAAGGCGCATGAGGGTGCGGTCCTGGAAGTCAAGGGCTTCTTTTTCGAACAACCTACCGGTGAAGTACAGATATTTACGTGAGTTTCCACTCATTCCTCGACTTTTTTTTTTTTCTTTGGTCCCTTGCCTCCCGGTGAAAACGTGCGCTGACTCGGATGACGCTTGCTGTGTCCAGCCATGGAAGAGATCACAAACTGCGTCTATGGAGCTTTAAGGCTCAGGATGAGGAAATTCTCGACAAGACGCTTCCAGTGGACCTGAATAAAAAGCCTGCAATGGGAGCCAAAGCCCAGCCTTGGCTGCATCATTCACTCTCTGTAAATGCGCTTAACTTCTGCGCGTTCTCCCTCTGCTTTATCCCGATAAGTCCAGAACAGGGCGACACCGATGGATCCGGAAACCAAGCGGCATTAACAACTTCGAAATCACCACTGCTCCTCGCAGTCCCCAACGCTCTCGACTCCGGCGGCATCGACATCTTCCATCTCCCGTCCGAGAGGCGGGTCTGCACGATCCCATCCGACCGCAAGACGCAGACGGGAATGCTCATGGCCGTCAACCTCTTCATCTCCCCCGCAAGCGGAGATCTCTACATCGCGTCCGGCTACGAGGACGGCCACGTCATGGTGCACGCCCGACGGGGCCCCCTCCGGCTCGAGGACGCGGAGGACAGCAGCGTCTGGAAGTGGGAGAAGCTGTACGAAAACCGTCCCCACACGCAACCCGTGCTGTCGCTCGACGTGCCTCCGACGAAAGAATACTTTCTCACTTCCTCCGCCGACGCGGTGCTGGCGAAGCATCCTATTCCGGAGTTAACGCCTCACCCGCACATCTCCAGCAGCGCGCTGGAGGAGAATCCGATCAAGACCGTCAATACAAAGCATGCGGGCCAGCAGGGTCTGCGGGTCCGGTCCGACGGGAAGATCTTCGCGACGGCTGGCTGGGACTGCAGGGTCAGGGTCTACGCGTGCAAGAACATGAAGGAGATGGCCGTGCTGAAGTGGCACAAGGAGGGGTGCTATGCTGTTGCGTTCGCTGAGGTTTTTGATGCCGATCGACCGTCAGAACCTCAACGGGCACCTACGGAGGGGAATACGGGGATCTCTCCTCGACAGGCTGAAGATAATGATGACAAGGGCGACGATGATTGCAGTCTTGTTCAGACACGACCGATAGGTTCTCTGGCGGCTATCCACCAGCAGAGGAACCAAAAAGCGCAGAGGACACACTGGCTGGCAGCTGGCGCAAAGGACGGAAAGATCTCATTATGGGATATCTACTAGGAAAAAAAAGGGGGGATATCTTCTAATGAAAAAAACATGAAGAAAATCGTTCCAAAATACAGGAAGACAAAAAAAAGGCATAACTAGGCCAGATTGAACTCGCTTGCGCCGCCCATCAGCTCCTTCATCTTGGCCCTCATCTTCCGGGCCGCCTCCTCCCCATCCGTGGCCTTGGGGATATCGTCGTGATCAAAACCAGAAGAGGCCTTCCTCTTCTTCCCAGCGACCGATTTCCTCTCGGCCTTGTGGTCCTTCTTCGTCTCCTCCTTGCTGGGTCTCAGACCGGGCACGTTGATCTTGCTGGGACGATCGCGCAGGGCGAAACTCTTCGCCAGATGGCCCAGGTGCAGCTCCTTGATGTTGAACATGCTCCGTTCGCTGGCGACGTGCGTCGCGTACGCGCGGACATGGGACTGGAAGGCCCGCCGCGCCAGCTCGAGGTACTTCGGATTGCCCAGCGCCCAGCGCTCGACCTCGAGCTGCCAGTCGGTCGCCTTCTGCTCCCAGTCCTTGCTGGCGGCGTCGGTGTTTCCACCGAACCCGCGCTTAAGGATCTCGTTCGCGTCGTGGCGCGTGATCGCCTTCCCGCCGTCGCGGTAGCCGCGCTTCAGGACCTCGACGTAGTTCTCCTCGTTGCCGGGGAGAAGGAAGATGAGGGCGCGACCATCGCGGCCGAGACGGGCGGTACGTCCGATACGGTGCAGGTGGTCGTCGGCGCTGAATGCGGGGTCGTATTCGATTACGAAGTCGACGTTTGGCAGGTCCAGACCACGGGATGCCACATCGGTGCATATGAGAACGGAAGCATCGCGGTTGCGGGCGAACGAAGAGAGGGTGGATGTTCGGACATGTTGCGGCAGGGAGCCATGTAGCTTGTGTATGGTAACCGGGTTTGTAGGATTCGAGAACGCCGTTGCTAGAGCTATGGTACCATGAGGCGAGGATTTGTTGGTCTTTTCCTTTTCCTTCTCCTTTCCCTCAGTATCTTCTTCTGCATCATCGTTATCCTTGCCGTCCTTCTCCTTCTCCGCATCACCCAATTCCTTTCTTGTAAATACTTCGAAGTGGAAGTCCACGGAATCCGCACAGGACACGAAGATGATAGCCTTCATCACCGAGCCCTTGCGTGCAAATGTCCGTTTCAGTAGAGCCGTGAGCGTCACCAGTCGCAGCTTGGCGGCAACGACAACGTAGGACTGCCTGAGCTGCGCGGGTACCGAGAAGGCCGGCTCCTTCTCCTCCTCCTTCTTAGCAGACTTGTCCTTGGCCTGTTGTTCATCTTCGTCCGCGGGGTCCACTTTGATGTGCACCGCATCCTTCAGACTGATCTCACCGAGCCTCTGCACGTTCATTTTCAGCGTCGCAGAACACAGGACAGTCGTCCGCTTGTCAGGCAACCCGGGGATGCGACTGGGCCGGTGCCTCTTGTCGAGCTTCTTCACGATCCCCTGTATCTCCTCCTCGAACCCCAGATCCATCAACCGGTCTCCTTCATCCAGGACCAGCCACCGGACGTTGCTCACGTCCAGGACTTTCGTATTGTCCAGATGATCCGCCAGCCGTCCGGGCGTCGCGACCAGGATATTCAGCCCCTTCCGTAATCGAGCTTTCTCGGACTTCTTCTTCTCCCCACCGATCACCGTCCCCGCCACGATCCAGTGCGCGCACCGCAGGAGGCTCTCCAGCACGACCGAGATCTGCTTGCACAGTTCCCGCGTGGGCGCCAGGATGATGGCGAACAGGCCCGAGTCGCGGTGCACGGTGACCTCGCTGTTCTTCGGCGCGCCGTCACCGTCGCCATGGCCGTTCTTCTTCGAACCACCACGAGAGAGGGCCATGATCCTCTGCACCAGCGGTAGGAGGTACGCGAGGGTCTTTCCCGAACCCGTCTCGGCCTGGATGAACGCGTCGCATTCCTCCTTCAGCAGCTGAGGGATGGAGTTCTTCTGGATCGCGGTGGGCGCCTTGAGGTTCATCTTGGTGAGCAGGTGCGCCGCCAGCGTCTGCGACAGCCCCAGGTCGGTGAAGTTGTCGAGCCCGTCGAGCAGCGGCGCATTGGTCGGCTTCACGGGCTCCGCGGACGCATCGTCCTCCGTTGCAGCGGGCTGCTCGGTGGCGGTCTTCGGGGCCGGATTGGAGGAGAAGAGGGAGGAGATGACCTGCCGCGGTTGGTGAGGGTGCGGTTTGCGAGCTTCGGCGGCATTGTTACCTCGCGAGGCAGAGGACGGTGCTGTAGTGTCGGTGGTGGTTGTCGTGGTTGAAGGCTTGAAGTCGCCTTCTGTCTTTTGCCTCTTGGCCGGTCGCGACGATGGGAGCTCGACTTTGTTCGGGTTCTGGGGCTGTTTCTTTTGACTGTTGTCATTATTGTTCCCCGCGGATCTCGACCGGTGCTGAGCAATTTTCTTTGCGGACAGGCGGTCCCTCCACGTCCCGCCCTTGAACTTCGGCTCCGGCTTGATGATGCCGTCGCCGATGGTAAAATTCACGAGCATCCCATCGTCCGCCATGGTTGCGGTGCGATAGGTCGGTGTCTGTTGCTATAATTTTCAATAACACTGCTCTCCCATCTCCGAGCGGGATGTTCTGGATGCGGAAAGCTTATCGCATCAGGAAAATTTCTCGGGCCGCTGTATTTCCGAGCCCTATCACTTTCCCGATCTGTAAGGACGTAAACATCCTCCTACCAGGTTTCATCATCTCTAGAATACACAGAAGTTCTTTACATTTTATATCAACTTTTGAAACAGTACAGATTGCTGGTGTAGATACAGTCGACTGTAATGAAAGTCTATCTCAAAGATGATCTATCAGTTAGGAAGAACCAAAAACATCCCTCAAAGCGGGGTATATCAACATCAGGTCCGAGGGCGGAGTATAATATTATCGATCAACCTCACGGTCGTGGTTCCCGATCCCAAGCCGCAGTCCTCGCCGGGCTTCGGGTCTTCTATGGGCCGCATCTTCACCGCGCCGCTCAGAATCGCCCCTCGAGCAGGGTCTACGGAATCGATTTCATCGAGTGAATCCGGATCCGCGAGGGAGATATAGTCCACATCAAACAGTGCTCTCTCGGAAGGCGGAAGGGCCTCCTGCTCGGAGTATATCTGCTGTGTGACCCGATTCGCTGCTCCCAAGATGTCTGTCCGACTGTTTTTGCCCGATGCGTAAGCCGCCTCTGCGGCTTGCAACGCTTTGTACAGCACGAGGCCAACCGCGCGTCTCCTGGTCCCCAGGTACACATTCCTAGAACTCATCGCCAGACCGTCCGCCTCACGTACCGTCGGCCCGACCTTGACTTCGGTGCCGATGTGGAAATCCTGCACCAGCCGCTTGATGATCACGGTCTGCTGGACGTCTTTCTGGCCAAAGTAGACACGGTCCGGAGTGACGACGTTGAAGAGCTTCATGCAGACCGTCGCGACTCCTCTGAAGAAGACCGGGCGGGAAGCGCCCTCCAGCTTGTTCGCGAGGGGCGTGATGGTGACGAACGAGCCGTGTCCGTCGGGCTCCGATGTGGGCGGCAGACAAGGGTACATGACCTTGCTTGTGGGAGCAAAGACGGCGGTGATGCGGCCTGTTGATGAACTTCCACCTGCACTTCGGGCCAGCAGCTCCTTGTTCAATTCCTCCAACTTCTGGACGTCCGCGTCCCACGTCCGCGGATAGCTTGCCAGGTCCTCATTGACGCCGAATTGCGTTGGATTCACGTAGATACTGACGACGACATCGGTATTCTCCGCCGCTGCCTGTCGAATTAAGGAGAGATGGCCTTCGTGGAGCGCTCCCATGGTGGGGACGAAACCCACGGTCCGGTCCGCGAGCAGTAGCTGCCGCCGCAGCTGGCGGAATGGAGGGACATCGCGAAACACTTGGAAGGATTGAGGGTTGGAAGGCTGTGATCTGGTTGCGGCCATTGCGAGAGAGGATGAGAGAGCTGTTCAATGGGTTAGGAAAAAAAAATCTCGAGGACCTTGAGGCCAGATATAAAAAAATTGTGTTCTTACTAGAAAAGCCCCTCCACCAGCGCGACATCTTGGCGGCCTTAGCGGAATCCCGACACTGCAGAGTCTAGTAGATGGTGGGCGGGTTCAGACCACGCGCAGGAGAACGAAGCAGACGCCCGTCATCCAGGGACGAGAGGCCACTGGAGCTCCATCGCGCGTCGCTCGTCGCGACCTCCGTGATGATGTCTGCAGCGTTGACCTCATCCTTCCGCGCGAAGCTTGCTTCCCCATCCGGCTTAGCGTGCGGCCGCCAGCCGTTGCGGCACGTGACGCTCATCCGAGGCATCTGGGGCAGAATCCGGGGCCGTGGCCAGCGATCGCCGTCTTGTTGGGGATGACAGCGCAGGCCTCGCGCGTTTCACTCTTTGCCTTCTTTCCTTCGTCTGGATGAGGGGCTGCGGTCGTCGTCTTCCTGTCTTTCCCCCTCTGAGATCAATGGCACACCCGGAATTCGCAGGACTCGCAGCAAGCTGACCCCTTCAACCTCCGCACCGCCGCGCTGGAACTTCCCCTCATCCGATCCTCACACCACAAGATGCCCGAGGACAAGGCGGCCGTCGAGCCCGCCGGTTCGGCTCCGGACCTGGAGATTGTTGGCGACCAGGTGACAATTCATCCATCCGGCTTCACCGGAGGACCCGAGTCTGGCGAGTCTGACGATGGCGGTGTCACGGAACGAAACCTCGTCCGCCATATGGCGCGGTTCCGAGAGAATCCCTTCGACTTCCTGCGCGAGGTCAGCCTGTTCGTGTCGGGGACAGGCTGGCGCGCCTATGACGATGTGATCGGCCAGCCTGTTTTCTATGCGGGCTACTCGGACAGGATGAAGACGCTGATCCTGTCCAACCCGATACTGCAGAACAAGATCAAGGAGCTGGCGGAGGCGCGGCTCAAGGTGGAGGAAAAAGAAGGGCTGTTGAGTGCGAAGACGGGGTCTCTGGAGCAGGCGAAAGCGAGGCGCAGAAATGAGATCGAGGGCAATCTGCTGGAGGTCGTCGATACAATGATGGATAATATGATTTGTAAAATGGAGAGCAAGAGGTTTATTAGGGGAGCGTATTATCTGTGTACGCAGCTACTCACCCGCGCATACCATCAAGGTCAGTTTCTCTGTCTTCATGATAAAAGCCCGTATTCTGGGACCTGACTTGCGCACGTAGGCATCCACGTGTCGAGCGAGGAGGTCCTGCGCTTGAGGTCTGTCGCCCAAGAGGCGGCCAAGAAAAGGCAGTCGATCATATTCCTACCTTGTCACAAGTCCCATGTGGACTATCTTTCCTTGCAAGTGATATGCTACCGTCTCGGAATCAGCCTCCCCATCGTTGTCGCCGGAGATAATCTCAATTTTCCTTTAGTAGGGACTTTCTTGCAGCATGCAGGTATTTGCTGGAAAAAACATGTACACTTACTTTGCCCTGCGGCACTGACAGCATGTAGGTGCCATGTGGATTCGACGCAGCTTCGGCAACGATCCTCTGTACCATACCGTCGTACAAGCATATATCGATACTATTTTGCAGGAGGGTTTCAATTTCGAGTGCTTTATCGAAGGGGGCCGGTCAAGAACTGGAAAGCTCCTATCTCCAAAATTCGGGATCCTTCGCTTTATTGTAGACAGCGTTCTATCAGGCCGAGTTGAAGACGCGATCATTGTTGCCGTATCAACGCAGTATGACAAAGTAATCGAGACTGAGTATGGCACCAATACCATAATGTCGACACCATCGCAAGTCACTGACATTGCTCCCAGGTCCTACATCAGCGAGCTTCTAGGTCAACCGAAACGCAAGGAGAACCTGGCAGACTTTCTCTCTTCGTCCTCTGTCCTGTCATTAAAACTTGGTCGTGTGGACGTTAGATTCCACGAGCCATGGAGTCTAAAGGGATTCCTTGCTCAACAGATAGCGCGAGTGTCCAATTCGGATAATCCGAGCCTATCCCAGAGCTTAACCCCGGCTCAGAAAGGACAGATTTTGAGGACGCTTGGATATAGGGTCCTCTCAGAGATCAACAACGTCTCCGTTATGATGCCCACAGCCCTTGTTGGGACAGTTCTCCTAACGCTTCGTGGTCGTGGAGTTGGTAAAGCAGAGCTGGTTCGTCGTGTTGACTGGCTCTGCGACCGGGTCCGCGCAAAAGGTGGAAGGGTAGCTCACTTCTATCGATCACCCACTGCGCAAGTCGTTGAGCGTGCACTTGAAGTTCTGGGACCGAAACTCGTCGGCGAGATAAGCGGTTTGATTGAGCCGACTTATTACGCCGTTGACCGATTCCAACTCTCCTTTTACCGCAACATGACAATCCATCTCTTCATCACGGAAGCACTGGTTTCCGCGGCTATGTATACGAAAGTCAAGCAAGGCGGCGGGCCGGCGAACCAGCGCATAACGTATGATGAGCTTCTGAGTCAGGTCACATTCCTCTCGCAGGTACGTTGCCATTATACTCCCTCCCGGATTTCATGTTGCTGATATTTTCCAGCTTTTCCGTGGCGAGTTTATATTCCCTCCAGATGGGTTGACGACAAACCTGGAAAAGACCCTGCGCGGACTTGAAAAGGACAATGTGATCAATGTCACAAGAGATTCGTCGGATACCCCGACTTTCATCGAACTAAGTGACGCAGAGCGTCAGTGTGGAAGAGAGAACTTTGATTTCTATTGCTTCCTGATCTGGCCATTTATTGAAGCGTGTTGGCTGGGCGCGGTGTCATTGATGGGACTCACCCCGCCCTTGGAAGGACCCAAAGATGTTTGGATCGACATGAAGAAGGCGCAGGATAGCGCTCAACTTGTACGGCCCACTCCTTTGATGAGCGTCATTGTCCAGAGTACTGACAATCGCTTTCTTCCAGCTCGGCAAAACTCTATACCACCAAGGGGACCTGTCCTACTTCGAAGCCGTCAACAAGGAGACACTCAAGAATTCGTATCAACGGTTCGAGGAGGAGGGCATAATCCTCGTTGCGAAGAGCAAGGAGCTGCCCACGCCTCCCACAATGCGGCTGGCACCCGAGTGGACTCCCGAACGGGATCCAGAGACGGGCAAGCTGCTGCCTCGTGGGCGGCTCTGGGACTTTACCTCGCTGATAGCGCAATCGAGGCGCGAGGGGTAAGTCTAGCAGCCCCCTCCCCCTCTCCCCCATCCTCCCGATCTCACCTCCTTCCTGCACTGCAAAAGATCCCCCCGCTAACATAAGCATAATCATAAAGGAAAAACCGCCGCGACGGAGCCACCGTGTCGTCGCGCGTGCTCACCATGTCCGACACCGTCGGCCGCGAGCTGTTCCGAAGCGCAGCGAGCTCCGATTCTGCTGCCCTGGCGGCTGAAGTGGATGTTTCGTCCCGCACGAAGCGGAGGAAGGCGATAGAGACGACGGCGAAGCTCTAATCTAGCTTGTGGCGCGTTTGCGCTGCAATGCATCTGGGAGCACCTCCCTCGGGCCCCGCGTGGACCGCAGTATTATTGGCGCCGTTAGCGCCGGTGTAGGGAGAGGGCTTGTCTGGCTCAGGGAGCCTCTGTGCATATTATCCATGACGTGATTTAAAAGGATCTCCCATCTACCTGTTTTTTTTTTTTCTATTCATGCGTATTATTATACCCGTCATGTTATGTTTTAGGACTGGAATGGAGAAAAGGCTTGGATGATTTTGTATATATGTTGGAATATAAGGTCCGAAACTCACAACAAATAAATAGGTAGCGTTGCCTTTTTGTCCGACATCATTTTATTCACACATAACCTGCCAGCTACACACATTACATAGAACCTGCATGTTCCGGCCCCCTGCCGCATTCATATTTAAAATAAAGGAACGTATCCTATCGATCTCAAATCAATCAATCAATCATGTTGTGACAGCTGATCTTTAATAATAAAACTTCCAGGCCAGGCTGATTTATTTGACCCTATACACAACCTGGTTTGATAACGGTAAACGGAAATGAATAATGGATCTGATTTCTAGAAACTCCTAGTTTTAATAGAATGGACTGTACGGTACATATAGTACTTGATGAATCTGAGGTTGATTGATGTTGGTGATAGTATCAAGTCACAAAGAATAATGACACGGTCTAAGTAGTCACCTACTTCCTCCGAAGGCTATCTGCATCTGTACCTACCTATTGTACTCCATGAGGCTTCGCTTTGCGGGGTCTGATACCTATCTATTTTTATATACTCCAGGTTATCCATAAAATTGCCTAGGTAGATGCTCCCTAGGGTTCTGTACTTGGAGTCCAAGTACCCCCTTCTGGGGATAAGGAATAATAAGCAGGTTCTCAATTCGCTGCCCTGAAAGTAGTAAAGTAAGTTAGTGATTCTATTATTTATTGTTGTTGGAAGGTAAGGTTGGTCCTTGACATCCTCCAAGTCTAACGCCAACGCCAAGAGGCGCGTCGTTATCTACCGCCAATCACCCGTCGCGGATATCAATATCAGCGTCCCTCCAACAAGTAGTGGACAACGCTTTCGCTTTCCATATTCCAACCCTTGTGGCAGATGCGCCCAGCATGGACTAAACCGTATGCGGTCACAGTGTCCGTACCGTAACCCTTATCAGGGTCTCGAGCTCGTGTCTTATCACTACACATGGTACCTGTTGGGGGATTCAAATTGATAAGACTTAGGGAGGTCAATATTACACCGAGAGCCATGGGCTGGGGGTCAAGGCCTGGGCCCGGAGGGCCAAGACTCCGCGGATCATTGTCCATTTCACCTACGAGAGATATCTCTACGGGGGGTAGCTCCTAGATTTCTTGGCTCTTTCGCTAATTAGCGGAGACCGTTTGTTCCGCTACCAGAGATAAGGGCGGCTGCTCGCGTTTGCAGTCCAGAAGGAGCAATAATAATGATAATGGCCCAGGCCGGTGGAGCGGACGCCCGCTGCCAGTGCCGCCGTTGCGAATGGGGCTGCCATTATGATGGGAGGAGACATCCAGATTCCAGAGGTTCGAAATCTTGCCAAGATGAGTCCAGCAGGGAGCCTTTTGTTTGGGGCCAGAGGGATCATAAATAGGACAATGAGTCCAGCCTCGACCTTGTTCCGTTCTTTCTTTGGAGGAATGACGGACTGACGGACATATCTCTCTACTCTTTCTCCGCTACAGCGCGGCTCTCCACAAGGATCGAGGTATCCAAAGATCCCGCCGTAAGGCGCCCTCGTCCTCTCGTCTTAGATTTGTTTGATCTGTAGTGTTTCTCATCATGGCTGAACTGGTATGTTTTGATACATTTCGGATGAGGATGATAATCCTGTAGATGAATGGCCCTTGCTGACCTAGGATCTCGTTGTAAACCCGACAGCCCGTATACAACGAGTCCATGCCGGACGGCGGAAACCCGAAGGAGGTCGACGTCAACGCCCAATATGTAGGGTTCGAGTACCACTACATATACATCGCCTTCTGCGGCTTCATCGTCTGGCTCATCGTTCCCGGAATCGGTCTACTCTACAGCGGTCTCGCGCGGAGAAAGTCCGCTCTCGCGCTGCTCTTCCAGTCATTGATGATTGTCGCAGTGTGAGTTCCCTTTTTCATGCAACAACCGCCTCAGAGCAGTTGCTAAAAGAAAGACGCAGAACGACGTTCCAATGGATGTTCTGGGGCTATTCTCTCGCGTATGCCCGCGATGCTGGCCCCTTCATCGGAAACATGAAGAACTTTGGTATGATAAATGTCCTAGCGGCTCCTTCGGGCAGTTCTCCCGTACTGCCTGAGATCGTTTTCTGCCTGTACCAACTTCTGTTCTGCGCCTGCACGGTGAGTTTAGACGCTTGCAAATTGCCATGGTCAGAATTGATGCTGATTCATTCTTCCAGGTGATGATCGTTGTTGGTGGTGCTTTTGAACGAGGAAACATCCTCCCGTCCCTGGTTTTCAGCTTCTTCTGGGCGACGATCGTCTACTGTCCCATCGCCTGCTGGACGTGGAACGGCAACGGCTGGCTGTACAATTTGCCATCCCTTGACTTTGCCGGTGGTGGCCCAGTCCATATTGCCTCCGGGTGGTCCGCTCTAGCCTATGCGCTTGTCCTCGGAAAGCGCAAGCATTTCGGGGAAGCTTCACATGGAAAGCCTCACAACACGACCTTGGTCTTCCTCGGGACCGTTTTGATCTGGTTCGGATGGTTTGGATTCAATGTGTGTTCACCTGTCTCTTTTCTGCGACACGGACTGTTCTAACGATCCCTGACAGGGTGGATCGGCTCTCAACGCTTCCGTCCGCGCCATGCTGGCTGCCTTCAACACCAACACCGCTGCGGCAACCGGTGTCCTGGGATGGGTCCTCGTGGACTACATCAAGCACAGGGGGAAGTTTTCCGTCGTTGGTGCCTGTGAGGGTGCCATCGCAGGCCTGGTTGGCATAACCCCTGCGGCGGGTTACGTCTCCGTCTGGCTGGCCGCTTGTATCGGATTCATCACGGGCATCGTGTGTTCGCTGCTGCAGAACATCAACGACTGGCTCCACATCGACGAGGGCATGGACGTCTTCAAACTCCATGGGGTGGGCGGCATGGTTGGGTCCTTCCTGACGGGTCTATTTGCTACCTCATCGATCTCCGCGCTGGACGGAGCCAGCCTGGCCTCCGGGGCCATCGATGGCAACGGAGTTCAGGTTGGAAAGCAACTGGCCGAGATCTGCGCCATTTCCGGCTACTCCTTCGTCGTCTCGTGCGTTCTGCTGTACATCCTGAAGTTCATCCCGGGAATGAACCTGCGTGTCGACGAAGAGGCTGAGATGATCGGGCTGGACCGGGCCCAGTTCTTCGACGAGCAGATTGGCGACTGGACCATGTTCGAGAGTATCCCTGGGGTCGCTCAGCCGTCCAAGGTTGAGCTGCCTACGCCTCCCAATGAAGAAAGTTCGGCCCCCAAGGCAGAGCAGGGTAGCCGAAAATGAACAGGCAAAGACACACGCTTGCTCGCACAGTTAATCTAGTAGATTCGTCCATTCTCGACATTTATGGTAGATATGAGGTTTATGATATAATAGAGATTGTTTTTCTCTCGTTTTCTTCCCAAGACGAACCTGATGTCACGCTGTAGGGGTGTTTCAGGACCTGTCGAATCTATCGCGTTGCAAGTCGCAGACATGCGGCGTGCGAGTGGATTCATCTGAAACAACTTGCCTGGAATGTGGGAGATCCCCGCCGGTTTGTAAAAAAGAACCAGTGACTAGCAGCACCCCGCCGCAAAGAGCATTGCGCAATAAACGTGCGATTCACGAGTCGGCGGACACCGACAAGGAGAGTGTCGTCTGTCTGAGACATGCATGGCTCTGTACCGCAACCACTTGTGACTTGACGGGCTGTCTGTCCGCGGGGTTCGGGGGCGAGGAGGGGATGCGAAGCCGGTGACGTGGAGGACGGAGATGAAGTCCCTATCGATATCAGCACGGAAGACGCTGCTACATACCCGCGTGAGGTCCTGAGATATCGATCGATCCTCGAGCATCGCCCTCTCCACGTGCGTCGCCGTCTCGATCTGCTTGCGTCGCCTCGGGGCCCGCCAAGCCCTGCAGAACGGCCGGCGATCGTCGCCCGCTGCAACCTTGTCCGAAGCTGTCGTGTCCCCGTTGCGTCGCGAGCCTCATTCTTATCGCAATCGTCTCCCCTCCTGTTCCCGCCCCTCTTCTTCTTTGTCTGCTATTTTTTCCGCCCTGCCGCTCGTTGCACCACCCAGCTTTTTCTCAAACCATCCGTTCCAGTCCTACGGAGCGGGCGCGGAACTTCTCGGGGTTGGCGTCGAGTTGTCGCAACGCTCCCCCTTCCATTCGCTGATCCTCGGTCACCCCATTCACACAGGCCATGCTGTCTAGATAGCGAACCTCGATCCAAATGGGCAAATGTACGCTGTCACATTCCTAGAGCAGACAATTCTAGATGCTCAGACGGCTAACAATCTCGACTGCAGGGCGATACGCAGTGATCCTGGACGCGGGCTCGTCTGTAAGTGCGCCTCAATAGGCGCATGCTTTCGTTGCTGCGGATTCTGACGGTGGGAAATTAGGGGACTCGAGTATATGTCTATAGATGGTTAGATTATGCCCGGGCACGCAAATACGAGGACCCGGAGCGGTTGAAGTCGCTGCCCAGGATAAAAACCAAGGAGGACTGGACGAAGAAGATACACCCTGGTGAGCGGAGCTTGGCTTGGGACTGTCTATTCCATAGCACAGTTCGTTAACAACAAGTCTGCTGGATAGGCGTGTCCTCGTTCGCGAGCAAGCCAGAACAGGTCGGACCAGAGCATCTTGATGGCCTCCTGCAGCATGCGCTCAAGATCGTACCCAACGAAGACGTCAAGGAGACCCCGATCTTCCTTCTTGCGACTGCGGGCATGCGACTGCTCAGCAATGTCGAGCAGCAGCTTCTCCTGGATAGGATCTGCTCCTACATTCGCTCGAACTCGGATTTCTTGCTTCCGGACTGCGACCTCCATATCCAGGTGATATCGGGTGAGACGGAGGGACTCTACGGGTGGATTGCTACCAACTACCTGCTGGGCAGCTTCGACTCTCCCGGCGAACACGAGCATGGCAAGGGCCATCATACGTACGGGTTTCTAGACATGGGAGGTGCTTCAGCACAGATCGCATTCGCTCCCAACGCTACGGAGGCTGAGAAGCATGCGAACGACCTGAAGCTCTTGCGGTTACGGAACGTAGACGGCTCTTCTCAGGAGTATAAGGTGTTTGTCACATCATGGTTGGAGTTTGGAGTTCACGAGGCCCGGAACCGTTATGTCAAGGCCCTCCAAGCAACAAGCGGAACGGAGGACGTCAAAGAGTTACCAGACCCATGTCTCCCAAGCGGGCTGCGGACCACGGTCGATGGAGAGATCCTTTCTCGGGACGCAGAACCAGAGACGTATCTTCTCGGGACTGGCAAGTTCGACGAGTGTCTTCGGCAGACATATCCGTTGCTGGACAAAAATGCCCCTTGTCCCGACCAGCCCTGTCTGCTGCATGGGGTGCATGTCCCAGCCATTGATTTCGATGTGAATCATTTCATCGGAATCAGTGAGTACTGGCACTCGACGCACGGGATATTCGAAATGGACCACAAGGATAAAGCATACGATTTTAATACATACCAGCGAAGGGTCAAAGAGTTTTGTTCGCAGGACTGGGTTTCTATTGAGAAGAGCATTTCAGAACACAAACTGAAGGGAAAAGTCGACAAACAAGCCGCCTATGAACTCTGCTTCAAGGCCTCTTGGATCATCAATATGTTGCACGATGGAATCGGGATCCCACGAGTGGGTTTTGAAGACACGAAGGGTTCAGGCCACAATGGAACCAAGGAAGTCCTTTCACATGGCAAGAATAAAGGCTTCCTCGATCCATTCCAGCCCGCGTATAAGATTCATGACACGGAAGTAAGCTGGACTTTGGGCAAGGTTGTGCTCTATGCCTCTTCCCAAGTGCCTCCAGCTCACGGGGAGGCCCTTCCGGTTGGATTTGGGAGCAACATGCCGGGAGTCCCTGGGGACTTTCAGTACCCTAGTGTCGATCGCCTTCCAGGACCAGACGGAGCCGAAGAAGAGCATTGGCACGACACATTGTTTGCCGGAGATTCTCCACGCAGGATCCCTGGCATTTTGCTATTCGTTTTCATAATTATAATTATACTCTACTTCCTCTGCGGTCGGACCCGTCGTCAGCGCATTTACCGCAAGCTCAGCACCTTTTTCCAACGCGGCGGACCGTCCCATCATTATCATCATCATAAAAGGAGCGGGCTTCTTGGCGGAAAGCTACCGTTCACCAGACGGAGCCCAACGTCCTATGAACGCGTCCTCGAGGAGGGCAGCCGTGATTTCGAGCTCGGGGACGTTGAATCGGACGGCAGCGAAGAAAGCGAGCGTCACTCCGACCCCGATTCTCCGAGTGGTCGACAACTGAAGCGCACATCGGACTGGGGAAGCACCCCAAGCCTGAAGTTCGAGTTCGACAATGGCTCCTCAGGAAATGTCGGCCTGGGGATTTCAGGCGGCAATATAATGGATAGGACTGGTCTGGTTGTCAGGACAGAAAGCAGAGACCATCTAGGGCCAATGGCTCTAGGCCCGACGACAAACGGACGACGGTCAAGAGCAACTAGCCCAGCGAGGCCTAATCACAAATCCCCTATTATGACACCCTTAGCTGACGATTAATTGACTTATTGACAGACTTACTGGTTGATGAGGGCTTGGTGCTTTTTTTTCTGTGCATGCTTAGACTAAATTCCTTACCGGAGTTCTCGAGTTGGTGTTATGGCGATGCTCCTAGAATCGGGTTGGTTCATACGGTCTCGGTCTTTTTTTCAAGCAAGGGATTTACAAGCATGGTATTGTGTAAGGTTCTAGCGATGGGTTTTACTTGATGTGTTTCTAGTGACAGCGTCTGGAGGACAGACGTGAAAAACCGGGTCTCTTCGTTGACAATCTTTTCGCTAATCCGTTTGTACAAATAGATCTTTAGTTTCTTCACTTCACCTGGATTATAAAGTCTTTTTTTCAATATTCTGACCATCAAGTAGCTAATCTTGGTAGCCATATTTGTTGCGTCTGAGCGAAATACGCGATAAACAGAGAGTAAGTTTCTGTAAGTAGTCATGAAAGAACGGATTGCGTCAGTCGGTCAGCCAAATTCTCGTCACAAAATTCGAAATTGCTCAATGCCATTAACTGAATTATCTCTCCTCTAAAACCCGATTTTCCAGGCATCTTGTCGCCAACTGTGGCTGCTCTGTATGGAAGTCGATTAAAGCACGTGACCGCGGTGCAGCCTTGGAGCTTCACCAGATCGAGCTTTGCCATCGCGAGCGGCTTCGACTTTCGTCATATATATCGTCTTTTTCGCGCTCCAATTCAGGGGTCCTTGCGTGCGCTGTGTCGATCGCATTCTTTCTTTGTTTAATTCATGATACCGCAATAAAGGAGTTTGTTTGTTCAGCCTTCCGTTGCGCGCCTTCATCCATCATGCGGTTGACCACCGAGCTCATCCAAAACTCCCTCTCCTACATCAACCCGCTCAAGGATCGCGAGCTGGATCTCAGAGGTGGGTTCTCACACAAAACCTGAAAAGAGCAGATACTACACTTGTTTGTGGAATGAACATGATTGATACCAATTTTTTGGCGCTGTTTGGGACGTGTAGGGCACAAGATACCTGCTATCGAGAACTTGGGTATTGCCAAGGTACGCATGCCTCCTAACCTTGCCGAATTCTACGCGCGTGTCGCCTTCTATCCATCCTTATTCTATGAATGGAATATTTAAATTTAATTAATACTAAACACGTTGTCTTCTATTGTTTAGGACCAAGATGCGATCGACTTCACGGACAACGATATCACCTCCCTCTCGAATTTCCCCTTCTTCCCGCGCCTCCGCACCCTGATGCTCGCCCGCAACAGGATCAACCATATCCACCCGAACCTGGCGTCGTCGCTACCGAACCTGACGTGCCTGGTCTTGACGTCGAATAACATGGCGGAGTTGGCGGACCTGGATCCGCTGGGGAAGCTGCCCAAGCTGACGCATCTGGTGTTGTTGGATAATCCAGTGACGAGGAAGGAGGTCAGTTGGGAATATCCTCCATGCCAGTTGAAGGAACTGCCATCTAATTCATCACAGCACTACCGCTACTACGTCATCTGGCGAATCCCCAGCGTCCGCTTCCTCGACTACCAAAAGGTCAAGGATGCGGAGCGCGCCAAGGCCAAGGAGCTCTTCGGCACACACGAGGAACCGTCCGCGCTCGCGTCCAAGATCATGGGCATCCGATCCCGCACGTTCGACATCCCGTCGACCGGGCCCGCGGCCGGCGAAGGCCGCGCTGCGGGTGAGAAGCCGATCAGAGTCAAGCTCACCGAGAAGGAGCGGAAGCGGGTCGAGAAGATGATCCGCGAGGCGAAGAGTCTGCAGGAGATCACACGGATCGAGAAGGAGTTGAACGAGGGACGGATACCGGGTGGTGCGTTGGGCGACGATGAGAGCGACGAGGAGAACAAGATGCGCATGTAAATTTGTCTTTTTTCCTTCTTTTTTTTTCTTTTATTCCGGGGATATATCACGGATCTTTTACGAGGACGTTTTAATCATACCTACGCAACGGGTGTCTTCATTTCAAAGGGAGGACAACGGGATTTGCAAAGTGTGATTGATACAAAATGACCCTTTTCGATTTCCATTATGATCATCCATCCACCAGCAGGTCTTTGGTGTTTGTGGAGTTGTCTGCATCCATTCCGTCGACAATGCTTTAGGAAGAAAATAGAACAATGCTCCTTTTTCAAGGTGGCAGTAAATACAGCTCTTTCTTTTATTCTCCTATAATTCGGGCAGGTAAGAGGGAGCTTGGATGCTGAGGATCAATGCATATCTTTTGTCTAATCTCTCTCAGCTTCCGGTAATAAAGCAGAAAAAAAATTCCATGTCGGCAGTGAAATGTGATATTGCCCAAAGAGAACAAAGACGTTTCGATTACTTCCCCGCCCACCGTAATGGAGTCTATCAATTTGGTCCTGCCTATGATAATCGTATCTCGTGCAACCGGAGACCATTGCAGTGACAGAAACAGGAAAGCAAAGGAACTTTCCGCTCCAATACCCGGGCCAAGAGCCACTTGGGTCGGTCGGCGCAGTCCTTTGTGCCGGAATATTATATGTGCGGCCTGTTTTAGAATGTAGGTGACGATCCTTGCTTTTTTTCGCCTCTTTATCTCTGGCTGAGGAAAATGTATACGCGCATCACATTTAGGTACACCAAGCCAATGTAGTTTTCAACATATAGCGGACATGAGCATGTTATCCAAGCACGTTCTCCATACTTGAGTCTAGGGAAACGGGATCTTAGCGCATACTGCACTATGCGACGCGATAAGATAAGCACGTGCACCCCGCACACCGACGTCAGTCGAGTTCACGCAATGTCGTCGGATTCAAACATCACTTCAACGTCCAACGAGTCGACAGTTCTATAGGCTTTTCCGATTAGTTTCTAAAACAATTCTGGGAATTCTAATTCCTGATCCTACGTACAATATATAAACGGTCAATGGGCATTGACTGATCGACAATTTTGCTTGTGGCTTGCAAAAAGAAAGACGCTAGATTGATTTACCTGCACACAGTTGATCTGATTCAATTACATCTAGAGCTGCCTGCCCCTCGTCGAATATCCACAAATAAATATATACCCGGAGCGTTGAGATATCTTATTATCAGTGCTTTTTTTTGGGTTCCTCTGGGAACTCTGACGCTGCATCCTGTCCGTGTTTCTCCAGCGTCTGAACCGTCATTTATATCACCTCACCTCCCCCTCCTCCACTATCACTACCATGGCAGCAGCATCCGGGTCCGCAGCCCACGCCCCCTGGCGTCCCGCCTTCCAGGCCCACATCAGCAAGATGCCCTCCGCGGAATTCGTCCTCTCGACCGTCGCCCGCGACGAGCGGGGCCGATACGTGCCCCGCGCCCGGTACTGCGGCTTCCGCGGCTTCTTCGGCGAGCGCCTCCCGCTGCACCCGGAGGCGGAGAGGCAGCTGAAGGAGCAGGAGCAGCAACAGAACGGGGACGGGGACGGGGACGCGCTCAACCCTCCCGTGTTCGAGAGCGACATGCTCGCCCTCACCACGGACGTGCGGATGGATAAGGTCGGGCAGCTCGTGAGCTCGGGAGGGGCCGTCGAGGCGGTCTTCTGGGCCAAGGAGGTCATGAACCAGTGGCGCATCCGGGGCAGGGCGTTTGTGATTGGGGGGTCTCCGGAGGAGAAGGAGGAGAGGGAGGCGAGAGAGGAGGTTCGGAGGGGCATGAGGATGCGGGATGCGGGTGGTGCGGCGGATGTTGAAAGAGGGGAGTGGAGCTGGGAGAGGGAGATCACGACGTATTTTGCGAATCATACGCCTGTGCTGAGAGGTCTGTCTTGCTTTCTTTCTTTTTGTTGATTTCCAGCTGGAAGACATTCGTGACAGCTGTTGTTGCTGACTTCGCGTAAAAGGCTCCTTCAAATATCCACCTCCTGGCCGTCCCAAGTCTGAGGTACCGGAAGACCCAGGCCTCAAGATGGGCGAGGACGTATACGACCTACATGACCCTGTTGCGAGGAAGAACTTCCGCGTCGTGGTCATCCGTCCTGAAGAGGTCGAGCGGCTGGATCTCTCTGAATACGGGAACCCTAAGCGATGGAAGTGGGTGTTCGCCGATGCTGATGAGGTTGGGGATAAGGGGACCGTGGTGAAGGAGGACGGGGAGCGTGGACGGTGGCAGGAAGTTGAGCTGTGGCCGTGAATTGTGGCAGATAGCGTTGATTCTAAATGCCTTTTAAATTATACGGATACTGAGCGATTGATGTAGCTTGTTGAGAACCTCTCAGAGGGGATATCTTCTCTCAACGGTAGAAGTCCTTGTTATGATAATCAGATTTCCTCTCTGGAAAGCCTCTTCTCATCACTTCTACGCGTATATCAACCAAGTAGGGCATTGAAAACCAGCTCAGTTCCTTTCATCTGGTAGCAGAGGCCCTGAAACCCCGTATTATCTGTAGACAGATCACACAGATACCCAAAGTATTCTCTAGAATTCACTGTAGGAACACAATCGCAGCAGACAATAGGTTGCAGTTTGGTTTGTTTGAGCGAGTTCGCATCGTGGGATCCCTCCCCGTTGCTGTGTTCGTCGTCGTTGTTGTCTCTCTGCTTCCCTTCCAGGTCCCCATAAATATCAGGTCCTCCAGCGACTTCTTCCTCCTCACCACTTTCACCACAACAACCACCTACCTTCTTCTTCTTCCTTGACGATTGAACACTTTCGAGCTTCTTGCTTCGTGCTTCGCTATCACGACTGTCTGGTCTGGCTCTGTTTGATCCTCTTCCTCTCTTTCTGACTCTACTTCTCTCCACTGTCATTCTCTCTTCTTTCGAGACGACCGTGCCTGTTGTGAGCTCTCAAAATCTCCACCATTTTGGAGCACCCACAGCAACAGCGGACGCGCGTCTCAGCAGGCTTCTTCCTCTTCCTGTCTTGAGAGAACACCCTGGGAGTCACTGTTCTTTGCGTTCCTGCAAGGATTGTCTGACTCTTTCTTGATCCTCTTCTTCTATCCTTTTTCTTCATCGCTCTTCCATTATTGGACTCACTCCCGTTGAGACGACTCTGCCTCCTGTGAGATCTTGAGACGCTGGGCGGACTCCTCACGACCATAACAACCAACCATAACAGACGCGTTTCGGCTTCTTCTTTCCTTGGAGAGAGGACACTCGCTGTGCTCAGGAGACTGACTGAGGATCTGACTGGCTTTCCTCTGTCTTTTTTCTTTTCTCTGTCCTTCTCCTTCATACTCTCTACGGACTTGCTCCGTTGAGATTGCCTCTCGTGAGATCTTGCGATCTTCCTCCAGCTTGGACACCCTCTATCTTCGGCAGACTCCTCACCGAACATAATAACCAGCACAACAGACGCGTTTCGGCTTGTTCCTGTCCTCGGATAGAACTACCTTGAGCCACCTGCTTACCCACGAGACAAGGACCTGACTAGCTTTCCTCTATCCTCTTCTTGCTTCTGTCCTTCTCTTTTTCTCCTCCATACTCTCTTTTATCAAGGCTCGCGCGGTTGAGACCCTGCTTGTCGGATATTGCCTCTATCTTTCTCGGAACAGCCATCGACATCGGACGGACTCCTGACGACCATCATAACCACACGTCAATCAACATCAAGGATAGGACGGTAACCTGAGGATCTTGCCTTGTCCTGACCTGACGAATTCACCTTCATCTCTCTCTCTTTCGACAAACTCCTTTCTTGAGTGGAGACTTTCTGTCCCTTTGTCGGTATCTTCTTTCTCTCTGCTTCTCCTCCTTCTTCTTCTCCCTTGAGACCCACTCTTTTTCGTTTGTCAGGGCAATTGTTCCTCTGGGAACAATTGTTTCTTTCATTCGAGAGGACAGGTCCCCCACATTGCCTTTGTGTGAGACGGGCCGTCCGCTTTGAACAAGGCCGACATTCATAAGGGCATTGTTTCCCTTGTTCTTTTTTTGTTCTTTCCGTCGGGAAATCCGCCACCGGCAAGTAACCTCTTTCGGATTCCCAGCAAATATATCTAGGCCCAGAACGCGCGCCTGATCCTCCGGCTGTCCTTTGGTTTCGCCTGTCAATTTTTTTTCCGTGCCTTTTCGAACGAACGAACTTCCTCTCGTCCTCCTACTTCTTCTCGACAATTTTATCCAAGGACGAGAAAGAAAAGAGACAATGGCACTCGGCGATACCAGGGACACAAAGTGCGTGAGATGCGGGCGGCCCCTCGTGAAGGGGTTCCTCAGCCAAGCCCTCAAATTGTGCTGCGAGTGCATCGAACTCAAGCGGCAAGAAAGGAGGGACCGCGTCCTGGCGGAATCCCTCGTCGCCTCCTTCTCCGCCCCCGCCAAGAACGACGACGGCAAAGTCGTCGATGACGAGAAGGAGGCGCCAGCGGCGGCTGAGAGAGCTCCCTTCCCAGAACCGCAGCCTCGGACCGAGAGCGCTGCCGGTGACAAGAACGAGGAGGCTCCTGCGGAGGAGAAACCGGCGCCCGAGAAGGGCAGCAAAAGGAAGCGCGGCATCCGCGCCTCAGTGGCCAAGAACCCTGAGGCGAAGAAGTTGACGCCGGCCTGTGCCGACTGCAAGAAGTCAAAGAAGCGGTGCACGCACCGTCGCCCCGTGGACGCAACTTCGTCCGACATGCCCCCGAGGAAACGCAAGAGGGGGCATGAGAAGGAGGCGGAGGCAGAGGCACAGGTCGGCGGCGATGACAAGGAGGACGCCGCCAACAACGACAACAACGACAACGGCGCTGCTGCTGCTGCTGCCGCACCAGCGAAAAAGGCCCGTCGGATCCGATGGCAAGACAACAACAGTGAGGGCGGGATTCTTCCAGAGTCCCAGCCCGCCGCTGCCCAAGTCGGATCCTCCGCGATGCCTGCTTCGCCCAAGGAGCAGCAGACCCGGGGCGGCATGATGACCTGCAAGCGCAAGCTTGCGGAGATCCAAGAGAAAGAGTCGCTGGTCGATTCTTCTGCCAACAAGAATGCCGCAGCCGCTGGCATCGGAATCGTGGAGGAATCTCCACGGAAGCGGACGAGGCGGGTGAAAAAGCCAAACGCGGATCAGCGCGTCGAGGTCGTCATCCAGACGACCTCCGGCGGCGCTGCTCCTGCCCCCGCCTCGAATGCCACCGATGCCTCCGCTCCCGCAGCTCCCGGGCAGCGAGTTTTTCTCCCCTTCCCGCTCGACAGCAACAACCTGGAGGGGTCCGCCATCATGTCCAGGCACGCATCTCTCAGTCGGGAACTGCAGGCCAAGATCGACGACGCGAGGGTCAAGTGGGAGGCAGCCATGGAGGCCCTCGAAGCCGCTAAACGGCACCTGGACATGTGGTTGGAGCTTTGGAAGACGGGTCAGTGATGGCCCGTCTCTCCATTGTCGCAGGGAACTCGCGGGCGTCGATGTCAGTGTCGTTCTTCCTTTTGCTTTGAAAAAATCTTTTTCCTTTTCTTTTTCTCCCCTGTTGCTGCCCCCTGGGACCGCCATCTTCCGATGGGATGGGCCCAGGGCGGCGCACAGGTTGTTCAGATTCCTGTCGTTGTTAGTTTTGTTGCATGTCTATAGAGTTTGGGGGCAGCGAGATGTGTGTTTGTGTGTTTTCCTTTTTTGTTTTTCTTTCTTGTCCTGTACCTGTTGTCTGCCCCCTGGAACCACCGTCTTCTGATGGTTTGGGCCAGGGCGACGGCACAGGCTTTTTCGTTTTTCTTTTGTTGTTTGTTGTCATTGTTGTTTGTTAGGCATGTACTTGCTGCTCCATCTGGACAGAATCCGTGGAGTTTCTGCCGGCAGGAACTCCCGGATGTGATGTGATACCAATCAGAAGTACCTGTTTGTCAGCTCTGTGAATCATCATTTCCCATCTTCTTTGCACTTCCAACCTCGTAGGAAGTAGTCCCTAACTGACGTCACAGAGGGAACACATTCATTCCGGTCTTGTTTTCAACGCAGTGAGAAATACAGCAGTAGTACGTATGCATGTACATACTCCGTACGGTGTATAGTAGTGGAGTGCTCTGTGCTCACAGTCCGAGGAATGTGCATTAGATCTCACGGCCCACTTAATAGTGAGGCTAACTATTCTCTTTTGAACTTTCGAGGCATATAGAAAGTGGGTCGTTGTCGCAGGCAGAAAGCATCCGGTTTGGAAAATGTAGCTTAGCCCTGAAGAGTACGTACCCCGCTTGGGGAGCCCACAATTGGCACGAAAATAGGAATAATGTGCCGGGAAGAATAAGAGATAATAAGGCAGCCGGGGCGACATGGTCAACGCTGTGACCGTGTGTTTGTGACGAGGCTGGGCTGGACCGATTGATCGAGTCGATTGACAACGATGACGATCGTAGTAGTGAAAGAACTGGATTTTAAGGTTTTCAAGGTTAAAATTGGGCAGGAGTAATAAGAAGACGTGGGAGGACTGTAGATCAAGAAGAATTTTTTTTTTCTCCATTACAGTGGCCACTGAGCACAGAGCCAATGATTAGGTAGGTAGGGAGTCAAAAAAACATCTCGTGCATGCAGAGGTAAGGACAAGGGCATTTAATAGAGAGATTAATAGAAAATACACGGTGTACGGAACGCTTCCGTACACCGAAGACAAAGATGGCGGGAAGATGATTGACTGATTCGCAGTATAGCGACGTGGAGCGCGACAAAGCGCCAGCAGGAATGAGCGGCGAACGGCGGGAGGAGTCAGGGCAGGAAGGGGAAGATCTCGAGGTACGGCGGTATGCAGCACGAGCTGATCAACTCACCTGCTGCAGAAGCTGCATTGGCTTCAAAAATAGGCGCATGCGGAGATGCGGCCATTGGCTCGAGTGCCCTGACCAGAAGCATCCTTGGATCATCGTACATCGCAAATGCAATGGCACGAAGAACGTGGAGGAGAAGACTCACGTCTTGGACGCTGGAGGGAGCCGCGAGTTCGTGGCATTGTGTCACCGGGAAGCGAGATGCGCTGGCCGTCGGGCAGAGGAGCGGGCGTGGACGAGGTGGATGGAGGGCCGCTGCAGAAACGGAAGCGAGGAGCAACGTGATCTCCCGGCTGCTGCCGACGCGGGGTACGGAGGGAGAAGGCAGGCCTGCTATGTATAACAGGCGTCAGCACCAGCTGGAAAGGGCACTCCTCGCTCAAAGAAAGGACTCTGTGAGACTGGAGGTGCAGCTCCTCTGTCACTGTGCAGCGTTCTCTCTCGGACGCTGAGGATCGACGGGGCGATATGACTCGTTCCATGCATCTTTCCCCATGGCCCGCCGGGCGAATGAGACGCGGCATCGCCCTGTCACTTTGCACCGTTGGCGAGCCGTTCTTGTGACGACTGAAGAAGCGCCGGGCCGGTCACGGAGCGTCGTATCAGGCAAAGGCGGGTTCGGGGGAGCACTGACACAGCCAGATCGGTAGTTGGTGATGGTGTCTTGCTGCCGGTGCGGCTCCGAACATAGCAGATCTAGGAGATGCTGTCCGGGATAGGGCTCTTGCACGCAGATCCATATTGTCTGACGCTGGAGAAGGGAGCAGCAGAGAACGCGATCGGCTGGCCCCGTGTCTGTGACAGAGGGCACGTCGAGGGCATGGCATGATGTCCCGACCTGGCCCCGGCTGCACGACGTTCGCAGCGCTGCATCCGCCATCAGGACTCCCCACCGTGCCTGATGTCTCTCACCGCCCCTTTCGCTGCAGCGAGATCAAGGTGGTTGCGATGCAGGTAACACGACGGGCCTCGGGCTCACCGTGCTGCGGGCACGCCGGCTGGCCGTATGCCCACGCGCTGCACGCAGCCGCCGGTATTACGCTGGTACGGGACAGGGGTTGCGAGGCCGTGGGAGGCAGGAGAGCCGTCGTAAGATACCACGTACCGTCACGGTTTCCGCGTACTCCGCCCGCCGTTGGCGCGGTGGCTCGAGGCGTACGGTACGGTCAGCGTCCCCACGACCGCGACAGGGCGGTACGGGCCGTGACGGGGCAGCGGACACGCCAGGACGCTTCCTGCGCTACGCCAGCAAAACTCCCTCCCCCCCCCCCCCCCCCCATCCCCATTCATCTGCCCGTCTCTCCCAGCCCCGATCTCTTCTCCCCTTCCATCTCTCTCTCTGGAAAGCCCAATCCTATCACCTCGCCGCCCTGGGGCCTTCAATATCTCCCTTCTCCCGTCCATCCGCTGCCATCCGCCCCCGTCCGGTCTCCATGGCGTTGTAAATAGCCCGCCATGGCTCTCTGACCGGTGCCGGCTGTCGCTTCTCGATCCCTCGACCCCGCGGCTGCTCCAGCTCCCGTTCCTTGTCGGATACCCCAGATTTTTCTTTGTTGTTTTTTTTTAACGAGTTACGACGTACGGCAATAGACAAGCTTTCCTCCGACCCATACTTCCCCATTCCCCGGTTCTCCCACCCCCAGGGCGCGCCTCGAGCCATGGCTGCGCTCCAGAGCTTCACCTACCTGAGCGAACACCTGCCGTCATGGATTGCCCGGGTCTCCGAGCTGGCCAAGCACACGGCGGCCAAGCATGCCGAATTCTCCGAGGAGTACAAGAAGCTCACGCATCCCGTCAAGCCGCGCCGGCGGAAGAACAGTTCGGTCCATTCGCTGCGGCCCAGTGACCTGCATCCGTCCCTGAAGAAGGCCAACTCCGTCAAGGAAGAAGACGCGGCGGAGTCGGTCTGCAAGGAGGAGGCCCTCGACGCGGCCGACAAGAAGGACGCGCCGGCTGGAAATCGGCGGAAGAGGACCACGGACGAGGCTCCGTCCGTGACGACCGCCGACGGGCCCCAGGTCATCCGCACGCGGTACAACCTTGTCATCTCTTACGACGGACACACGCAGAAAGTGTTGGAGGACGCGGTGCGCGACATTGGTTCGGCTAGAAATAACATCCGCAGGGATAAGATGACGCGCATTATGAAGCCGGGCTTTGCATTGGACTTGTTTGCCAAGTCCGTAGCGATGAGTGACGACGACAATTCCGGCCAAGTTGTGGGCATGGTGGGTGGCAGGCCCCGCGATCTCAAAAAGGGCTCGCCGCTGGACTTTGCCGATAAGCAGCTGGAATTGGCGCAGAACCTCTGCGAGACTGCCGCCCACCAATTCCTGCGCTGTGGAGACTGCTCGACGGAGCTGGAGGGGATTCAGGAAAAGTTTCGGATTTTGCTGGAAATGGCCAACTCCGAGGTTGAGCGTATGAAAGAGGAACAGAAACAAGCGGAGGCGACAAAAGTCGAGAACCCTGCGCCGAAGCAGGGAGTGCCGAAGCCGGAACCACCACAGCCCGTCAGTATACCGGAGAATGGAAAGCCGCCCGAACCCGCCTCGTCAGCTATCGAGGTGGACGATGCGTCGTCTACGTCGTCGATTTCCATCGATATGACCGCGTTCCGTACCGCCAAGTTCAGGCCATAAAACGTCGAGATTCTATATGATATCTGGAACGATAGCCTTCTTGGTGTTTGTTATGTCTGGGTAGGCATCTACGTTGCTTACAGGGATAGCGTGTCGTTGCTCGTCCAGTGTGACGGTTCTTTGAGTTTAGCGTTATATTTTTGCTGCGGCCCATGGTTGTCACGAAAAGCTTGCCTCACATACCCCCTCCTGTCGTTTACTGGATTGGATCATCCTTGGCCGAAGTGCCTCACGCCGTACCTGACTACCTAACTTAATTCTATCATTTCCGCCTCGTGCCATCTTGTCAACTGTCATCTGACCATTGCTCCTTTTTCTCTTTTTGCGTTATGCCTCATTGGTGCGAAAAGCCTTGATGGCATTTGCGTCTCCGTTTATGAATGCTGCATCGAACATGGGAATGCATGGAGTTGGCAGGGTGGAGGGCGTTGTCTACTTTTTTTTCTCGTCACCGGCTTGTTCCCGGCGTCTACTACCCTCCTTGGGATTCGATCTGTTTGGCAATCTCGCTTCGTTTGATGAATCAGAGGCTTTTTGGAATTCGACAATCTCCTAACATACATATATATATCGTTATCTACAGCCCAGCGGGGCGCTTATTTACTCTAGTTGCTGCGTAGAGACGGGACGCAGCGGAGAGCAAGTATGTCTAAAGCTCGGGTTTTCTCTGGTTTAAACCGTCTGTGGCTCCATATGCATGTGTCTGCGCGTCTCTCATCTGAGATTATCAGATACACATACCGGCCAAGAGATCAACCGATAGACGCTACCCTTTGTGGCTGACCTGACTTTGAATTCTTGGAATCCTAAAACGCACGTGTTTTGGGGGCGTTGGCGCCGGACCGTAGGACGGAAGAGACGCCGCGGCGCCGCGGCTGGCACCGACCGTCAACTGCAACCTCCCCCAGGGACTACCCTGGTCAAGGCTTAACCAACTGGGCAGGTGGTGAACGACTCCCTGTTAAGCGACCCTGCGCCCTATGGCTTAATTAACAGGGCGATACCTGCAAGTCCCGGCACCCGGAGCTCCGGCACGATAATCCCGGCCTTGCCTGGGTCCCTTGCTTCACGATCACGGCTATGAAGTTACCCCCGGGGCTTCCGATTTGGTCTGCAGTCTGCATTTCTCTGAATGATGGTTACCTGATAGACATCATTGTCCAACTGTATCTCGATAGATTAGGTACGCTCCGTAGTCTAACTTATTTTACGGGGTGGGTTCACTTGGTTGGGGTTGCACGGTAGTGACGAGCGGCAGCGATTATTATTGCTTTACTTATTTTAGGTTGAATAAATAATAAAATAAAGAGAACGGACCTTCTCCGCGATAAATTATTGGATTAATTAATCGCTAATTTTTTATACTTCGGAACTTTTCTAACCTGGGACTGGTTTAGTTAATACTCCGTACTAAGGTAGTAGTAACCACGGACAACGGACCCTGAATAAACACCGATGCGCCTTTTTAACCTTTTTATCCTGATCCAGTCACCAATGATAATGTCCATATTAGCTTGGAATCGCCGGACGTTTGGGCCTGGAGTCGGTACCGACAATAATAATACCTAATAATGTGCAGGTGGGGGTATTCAGTTGCCGGATTTGGAATGAAGGGTAGCTATTGTTCTGCATGTCTGTCTGACCTACCTACCTAACTGTAAATTAAGGGAGCTGAATTGAGGTCCAACCTGTCTATCTATCTATCTATCTAAGAAGTATACACAGTAGTAGTAACTACGCAGTACGCAGTACGTACAGTACTATGAACACCGACCGGGTCAATCCTTCCTGCCAGTGCCAGTGCCAGTGCGTTAGTAGTATGGGCGGGTTATCTACGTAGTAAGTACTGTAGTGGCAGTAGTAGGAAGTTACGGAGCGCTAGGTCGTACTTCTGTAACCCCCCCCCCCCCCCCGGGGGGAAGGGAAAGTCTGGGACATGTTGGATTTACACGGTATTTGAGTTTGGGTTTGAATCTGGATTTGGCGGAGGGGAGGATCTTTTTTTTCCCAATAGGTTAATACTACTAGTAGTTATTCTTTTTTAACCGTTAGACTCTGGTTAAGCTTAAGTATGAGAGGGAGGTGTTTTAAACTATCCGTCCGTAGTTAAAGCTTCTCTTCTTTTCTCCCCGTCTCTAGGCTATATGATCCGGGGAATCTCTCTCTCTTCATTAAATCCACAGATGACAATGGATAGATAGACTATGAATAATCGATACAGATACAGATGCATGCAGTTGGCAGCAAGCTGCCACTTGCTGACTCTGGGGACTGCAGTTTAGATGAGTACACATCCCCCCCCCCCCAACACACACACGCGCGCAGTAGCTACTCCGTAAGTTCTGTGTACATTACATAGCTAGGTACAGAGTACCTCTGTATGTCTCCGTAGACGAGGACAAAGACAGAGAATCTGGAGTATACTGCATACTCAAGCAGGACAGGAACATGGACTGACCGCGTCAGGTGATAGATACCATGGAGTACTCCGTACAGTATAGTGAGTTTGCTTCCCCAAAGAGACACCGAGCCAGACAAAAACATATCACGAGTCGACTCGACCCAACCCAGCTGAGCGGTAAATGATTTCTTTTTTCTTTTTCTTTCTTTTTTTTTTCTCCCATTTAGTTCTATCCCAGTTCTTATGGCGCCAGCCAGGCAGGTCAGGAGGACAGGGTCTCTATTATGAAGCATAAACTACGAAGTATTCCGAATAGTTTAACTTTAAACTTGGAAGGAAAGAAAGCAAAGCAAAAAAAGTAAATTATAGTAGTTCGTACAGTAGATAAAGTCTGAAGAGTTTTGTTTCAGCAGCTGTTTTGTCCCATGACTCCCTTCCCAACTGTTCCACATACATACATGATCTCGGTCAAGGACGCGGCGCGTGGGTTTGCTGGGGAGACAACGACGCCTGGACCAACTTCCAAGTTCTCTGTACGAAGTACGTAGCGAAGTATCTACGGAGTGCAAGTCACGACCGTACAGTACTTAGTTGTGCGGAGCTGGAGGCTGGAGAGTGGAGACCGCAGGAAGCACCGTAGACGGTAGACGTCATGTCTACAGATTAGAAGAGTCTCGAACCCCAAACAGACAAACAAAGAAAAAAAAAGAAAAATGAAAGGCAAAAAAAGCCGGTGAAAAGGATGGTCGGCAATTTTTTTTTTCTTCGCGCGTCCCAATTTTTGGGGACTCCTGTTTGTTTTCTGGGCAGGCTAGCCTTGTTTGTTAAGGTTGTCCTTTCACTTAGGCGAACTTGAACGATGAATGAATCCAGCCCCCCGGATATCAAGCGAGGGCTGGACTCGAGATGGCTGGGGTGTTCGTGGCCCAATTCTGCTGTGCTAACTCCGGAGCTCAACCAGGGTTCATGCCTGGAGAACCGATGGGGATCCCGTCCGTGGAGTCGTGGACGGTGGAGCCAGCAGTCACAGTGCTTACCGAGTCTTTATATCTTAGAGGAGAGACCAACGACGGGTGGAAGGCGTTCCGCCCGGGAGCTAACCTTGCCAGGAACGCACTCGCCTTGCCGAATGCGGTACTTGATCTCCGCTGCCGAGGTCCGATGAGTCAGGTGGATGGGCGCGTCGTCGTTTATCGTATTCAGTACCTTGGGTATCTGTGGCATTCTGCTGGCCCCTCTTCTGGCCTTTGGGGGAGGCTGCCAGTGCTGGAAATGGTCTTGGTCAAGCCTGGCAGGCCCTGTATATATGGAGGATGTACATACGGATTGGAACAGCAAACGCCTGAGATGCTGCTGTGATACTTCTCCTGTCCGTGACCTGATGATTACGCGAGGTTCCGGGGGATACATATGGAACTGTCGCACTCAGTGTAATTCCTTCGGGGACTTCGGGAAGCTCGGTGTTCATATTCACGGGAACATATCTATCCCGGAATTATTGTTATTATTATTAACAGTATTCGTTTCATGGACTCTGATCTCTGAGGGCTGTCTGAGGACGGGAATTCGGACCGAGATTGGAGAAAATTTTTCTCAGGTTGCTTTTCGCTGTACGGAGTAACGTCGGACAAATAAGCGTGTCCGGACCTATTTTCTCCCATCAAGACACGATGTTGGGGGCTTTTGCGAGTAGCATTTTTCCTTCCAGTGGGATTGGTCTGTGATCGGTTTTCCCCTCTGAGTTGTCAGTAAAGAGCGGGGGGGGTATATATATACGTGCTGTAATATTGGAGCAGCCAGCCAGCCAGCAACTGCTGCTGCTGCTTCCATCGCCCTCTCAGCGGTGAGGAGTCGGCCATATGCGGACATATACCCGCGACGGTTGTACGGAGACTTCGTACGTACGGGGAAGACACGTGCTGTTTGGACTCTTCGCCTGTGCAAGACTGTCGCAGATGCTCGCGACTATTGGGCGAGACGAGGACGTTGGAGTGGCCGCACGTCAAATCATGAGCTGTCGCCGGTCAGCCCTGCTGCATCTCGTTCCTGTTCTCCCACCACAGCATGGCACCGGTTACACGACTGCAGAGTGCCAGAGGCAGATGCAATAATGATGCATGGTGATGGCAGCTGCTGGCAGCGCGGTTCTCCTGGCCAGTCAGGCCCTCCGTGGTCGGGGCGTGGAAGGAAGCGGGCCGAGAACCTGGAGGCGGGTACGACCCTCCGTGGTCCTCGGTTGGGGGTGTGATTCGTGCGTGTCTGTAAGAAAAGGTGGCCGTGGAGAGAGGTCTGTCGTACTGTATTCAGTGTAACCGTCGTATCACTGGTTATGATCGTTATCTTTTTTATCCGTCTGCCAGTGAGATCCGTGGAACGAATGAGGTATATACCTAGGGACACAAGGGCTATATTTATTGTGTAGATACGCCCGAGTTGTCCCAAGAGGAAGGATATATTTATCTTCGGAGTAACTCTTGACAGCTCATCAGCTTGTACGACACGGACTTGCTGCCCTCCAGGCTCGTCACAGCCAGCTCCCGTGCGACTTCTGTTGCAGCGTTACTATTATTCTGTGAAGCAGGCCCTCATGTCCCTCACTGGTGGAAAATGTGATGATAAATGATGGTTATTTTTGTCCAGACCAAACGCCCATCGAGTTTTGAATCAATGGACTGTTGGCTCCTGATGTCAGATGATTCGGTTGACATTTCACAGAAACCTCCCTTCATGGATCATCTCTGGCGAACAGTAAGGCTCGTCGGCCCTATCAAACTCGCCCACTGGAGAGGCCCTTTTCAATTTTGCGAGACACAGAGTCATAATGGACGTGGCTGGCTGGCTTCCTGACGGTAATCTGTACGTTACAGAATCGGCGACCATCTCGGCATCTGCCCGCTTCCAAGCCTTCGATGCCCGCGCTTGTCATCATCCCACGTGCTGGCTGGGCTGATCATCAGTGTGGTTGTGCCGAGTCCTGACCTGACGAGTAGACTACCTCCGAGCAACCCCTGTGACGATCATCTTTCCGCCATTCATCCCTCCAGGCTTCTTCCGTCAGCCTTTCTTCGAGAATAATAATAATGCCTGTGGCTGGGAGGCTGGGACTGTCTGCAGAGGGCACCTCCACCTCTTGAATACGTCATCACAATGCGTCCAGAAATAATCATCAATGGTCGCATCGCAAGGTTTAAAAACGAAGCATCGACTGGTCACTACTGGTGTGTGAGATGGTCAGTCACTGACTCGCCTCGCCTAAGCCTTGCTGCTACTGGACCGTTAGGAGAGAGAAGAATCGAACTGTCTGGCATTGCAGAAACCTAAAAAAGTAAAAAGGGTACATCTTCCAAGCCATCTCCGCGCGGTCTCCGTGTTCTGTTTCCGCCCGTCGACGGCTGGAAGTTTAATTGTATCCAATCACCACGAGGCAGACTTCTTTCCACTTCTGGTACAAAGCTGACAAAGCCTTGGGAATAGTGCTAGGTGTGGGGACCTTTCAAAAGGATTATTTGGGTATGGATGTGCATAAGTGAGTGTATCAAGCTTCAGAGCGCGGAAGTTTACGTGTACAGTACAAGATTCGGTCCCATTCGCCGGCGTATTTTGGTTGCAGAACTAGAAGATCATGGGGAATTGCCTCTGACAGGTTGCGGAAACTTTTTCCTAGATAAATCACACCGCTGATTGCGCGCCATAGTCTTGTCTTCTTCTGCTCTTGGCCCTGCTGGCGGGTCTCGTATATATGCTTCCTAGGGCTCGTGGCAGATCTTGGGGTTTCCGTTTTAGGTTATGCAGTAGATGTATCAGATTCGGATTCCATCGTCTCTCGGCGAAATGTGGAGTGTTCTCCTGTTCTACCTAGGTGCTTTGCTTGCTTCGAATCCACACACGGACGGTTGTGTTGTAAGTGAAGCTGGCGGGTTGATGTTAATCAGTTAATTACTATGTAAGCTGATCAGTGCTGTATGTGTTCCTTTAATTTGCTAGGGAACTGCGGTACTAAATGGGGAATCCCAGGACACATAATTACTCTGAAATGCATCAGATATGCATATTTGTTCAAACATAACCACATGGACAAAACACGTGTCCGACTTACGTAGTCGCCCACTGCAATGGTCGTGGGAAACTCCCGAGGTCGATATCACCGTCTAGGACCTTTACATAATAGACGCCCTCAAACTACCTAGGTACCATATATAACAGAACACACGCCTATCCTCTGAGTTCGAATCCGCAACCTCACTTTGCAGGAACGGTGTGTCTATTAGGTGCGGTTTGCGGCTAATGGGAATTCCAGGATTCAGTCAGGGACTGAATTCATTTCTGTTCATTATTCTCTTTAGTTCTTTATATCTATTTCTTTAATTCCGAGCTTTCAATGTGTGGCAAGAAAGCTTGACAGAGTTGGTTCCAGTCATGGAACCTCCGTACGTTTTGATGCTGCGAAAGCATCGAATCTGATGATCTATTTCGTCCGGCTACAAAAATCCTGCGGGGACAATGTTCGTCTATGATGGAAGCAGCTAAGCTTTCCTGTCTCAAAATGTGGAGAATTGTGATGTCTTGCTGCTTAATAGCTAAAAGAGAGCCAAGGTCTCTGTCATCTCCAGGTTATGGTATAGGAACCAGGAGTCATCTTTGTGTCTGTATTCTATGTCCGCAGGGTCTTGGAGAAAATGTTCCATCTTGTCCACCCTACGAGGCGAGTCATGGAATCAAGCAGTTCTGCTCTGTAGCAAGGCCCAAGCTGGACTTCATTCTCTGTGATATACACAGAGACTTTCTAGCATATGAAAAGGAAAGCTGTGGTAGTTGCTGTTGCACCTTCATGCTACCCGATTTGGAAACAACTTCCACATCTGGCACGAGTCGAGAGGCGCTGTCTATGGCAACCTGTTGTCAGCGGTTAACGGCAAATGCCTTCTCAGTTGGCAGCTTCTGCCAGATGAGAAAGAGGAAGAGTCTGCTCTGAGTGCAACTGATGGACTTTGCAAGAGGTCTCTGACAGATTCAGTCCGCAACATTGGCTCTTGCCTCCTTCCACTCCTCCACAACCATCTGCATTTGCCAACAGATGTGACAATCTCCCAGACAGCGCTCCAATATTCTTCACTGTGTGAGACGGTATCCTCCGCATTAACTTCCGTCCACCACCACTGCTGAAGGTTTGTTCCTTCACTCTTCTTTCCGTCTAATACACCTCCCCCGCGCGTGTGAAGGTACTCCATTCACCAGCCTCTGTCCTCTTCTCATTCAACACTTTCTTTCATCCTCATAAGGCAAGTATTGTCATCAGTCCTCGAATCCCTTCTTTCTCGCGTTCAACATCCTCTTCTCTCGATCCAAGAACTCGGCGTCGACTTCGTCCAACGGACTGTGTTCTCCGTCCATCAAGAGACTCGAGACTCCACCATCCCCTCTCCCAAATCCGCGATCAGCTTCCTCGAACACACAAACTGCATCATCGACGCCATGTGGGATCCGGTATATTACTTCCTCCAACAGAACTCCCGTCATCTATCTTCCCTCAGCTTGCTGATAGATACCTATTCAAGGCCCCCAAAGCTTTCCCCAACCAGTGCAGCTCCAGCAGCCTACAACAAGCACGAGGCGCTGGCTCTTCAGCATCGATTCCTTAGTCAAAGCAAGTTCCTTTCTTGGATACATATACCTTATCTCACAGAAACTCGAGAGAGAAAGCCACAAGCTAACGCAGGTCTTCGATTATTAGCTCTGGAACCTCGTCCTCCGACCTTCCGCCATGATGATGGACGAAGTCGACTTTCAGCTGTGTTTGGACGTGGAGCATTATGTAAATGATACCCACCTAACTGTTTCCCTCCCGGGAGATTAGAATTAGATGGAACTCCTGCTGACGGAAAGGAAATAACGAACAGGCTGCTATCTCTCGTCGTGAGAGCGAGATTACTCCCATGATTTCTCGGGCCCAGAGGACTGCTGCTGCTCCTCTCTTTCAGGCAGTATACGAGACAACTCCAAAAGTTGGCAAAGCTCGACGAGCACGCGAGATGATGGACGCTATTTCAGATGATGAAACTCTCATGCCGCCACCAAACAAAAGGATCAGAACCGCGGAGAATAACAGGTCGTCGAAGGAGGATGAACTGGTCGACTTTCCCAAGTTCGACAGCGACGAACTAGCACGGCAGTTCTTCGCGGACCTGGAGCTGGACGCCTCCGTCCTAGATCTCTCCCGTTTCCAGTCGACGACGCCCATGACGCCTACGGAGAGCATCTATTATGCTTCTCAGGAACACCCGCACCGCTCCCCTCTCGCGCCGCTGCGGCAGGAGTTTGCCGCGGGCTGGACGGAGCCCTCGTGCTCCAGGAAGCGCAAGTTCAACCACGCGTTCGAGATCTACGAGGACCCCGCGGACGTGGAGATCACCTGGTCCGCGCAGTTCGACCCGAACTGGTACGCTTCGGCCAGCGATGACAAGGAGAACATAAACGACCACGTCGAGTACGAACAGATGGATCTTGACGACATGGAGGATGATGTTGTGTACGCGGCACACCACCACCCGTTGAACAACAGCAGTGGTAGAAGGAACAACATCCTGAGGGAAGAGGAAGAGTACGAGTACAACCCAGGAGGAGCTTTTCACGGGTTCCATCATATCCTAGGGTCATCATCACCCGGACACCACCACCATCGCCCGTATCTGGAGGATTATACCGAAGGAGAATCGTTCGACCCCGTCCTCTTCCCGGCGAGTTCGGCGTCCTCGTCTTCGAGCTCTTCTCCCTCTGAGAACTGGGGGGAGTACTTCCTACCGTCGCCTCCCCGCGCGTACGGTCGTCCTCGGAACAGGCCTAGGGCCCACGACTTTTTCTGATTGAGAGGATCCAACAATGATCTGCGGTGCGATGGCCACTTGGAACATGATGACGTTGAACACACGACACGAGGGACAAACATCAGGACGCAATCGATCTCACGAAGGTCACCTAGATACTTCTGTACATGGTATCTAGGTAGAGAAAGTTAGGCACTTGGGCAGTCGGTACGGTTACGAATATGAGGGGATCATGAAAGTGATACAGCACAACATGAGATTGACATTTCATTGTTAGAGTTCCCTGTCGATGCAGGTCGGATTCTTTTTTTTTTCTCCACGTAGGTGTTTGGTAGGAATTGTTGTTTGTTTTCATTCTGGCCTGAACTGGAGTGTTGGGGTTTTTTTTCTTTACACACCTATCGATCTGGCCATGCTTCTTTCTTTCGTTCTTTCCGGCAGTGGGTCGAGAGACTTCGTGGCTTCACTTCTTCATATTTATCCTGTCATATCATGGGACTTTTCTTCAAAATCAAAAGTCTGGCGGCCCAATTGGGACTTGGGCCCGTATGCATGTGGGTATGAATATGTATGTACAATATGAATCTTAGTTATCTTACCATGTCTCTCCCTCCTGCTCTGAGGCTGTTGGGCATGGTTCTTTTTCTCTTTCAAGTTTAGGGTCTTTTTTTTTTCAGGGAATTTCAAGTCAAATTAATTGATCAATTAGTTGATTATCATCTTCTGGGTTTACACGTCAGATATCAGTAAGCAGCGATTGATGACAATGTTGTAGCTTATCTATCTAGATAAAGTTCGTGTATATACTGCAGTTGATCCCGGTATGATACATTGCGTGGTGCGCCCTACAAATAGGGATCCTGGCCAGTCTCAGCCTTTTTTTATTTTAATAAATGCTGCCTTTTTATATATGCTGGCCATTCTTACATTGTCACCGACTGCCTTTAAGATACTCCGAATCTCTCTCTAGGCAAGATTATATAATATACCGACCGCTTCTTGATATATATATACCTTTTCTGTAGATCTAACATGATCACGTATCAAAAAAATGAAATAACCTAATAAAAGTCCTTTTTTTCCTCTTTTTCTTTTTTTAAAGATCAGAGCAGAGAGAGAAACCTGTTATTCAGCCTTAGTTTCTTTTTTCTTTCTTAGGAAGTCTCCTCTCTTTCTTTCTGCCTGTCAAAGAAAAAATAATAATAATAATAATAAATAAAATGATTCATTCAGGCAGTGAAAAAAAATTTCTAATCTAAATCTAAATTTAAAAAAGGGCAGTATCGAATCAAACCAAATCAAATCAAAAAAGCTGACCCCTGCCAGAGGTAATCAATCCCACTGGGGGAGACCTCCGTAGACAGATAGGTGGATGATTGATTGATTGATTGATTGATTGATAGACAATGGATAGATAGAAGGCAAAGAAATGATGATGATGATGGTGATGAAGGTCATGGATGGAGTATCAGACTAGCTGTCTACCTAGCTAGCTTAGCTAGCTAGTGTGGCGGCCGCCCAAAGGATAATAGAAAAAGAAAGAAATGAAGAAGGGAGAAAAAAATACAGGTAGGTAACTATCACCGGCCAACCGACTGCACGCCGGTGTCGATGGGGAATTTCTTGTGCTTCGCGTCTTTCAAAACAAACGATAATATGATATGGCAAGTACCTAGATAAATAAATTGATGAAATGGTATTGAGATCTTTCCAGAATGTCACGGCTGTGAGCCAAGCCAGCCAGCCAAGAAATGGGATCGAGGAAGTAGTAAACCAGACTACTAGTCTAGTAGTAGATCTTCTCCTCGTAGATGGGCGGCTCGCCCTTCTCCTTGTTCCAGCGGATCCTGTTCTTCTCGTCCAGCCAGGCGTCCTCGTCCGTGATGGGGATGACGCGCGACGAGTGCTCGACCTCCTGCCTGCTGACGCCGCCCTCGTCGCGCGGGATCCAGAGCAAGGGGGGCTGCGCGGTGATGGCCGGGTGGAAGTACGCGTCGCGCTCGACCTCGGGCGGGTACGTGGTGGTCTCCAGGTGGTTCGGGACGAGGCGGCGGAGGGTCGCGTAGTCAGCGTACCTGTCCGGGCGGAAGAACCTGAGGATGGAGTTCGGCTTCTGCTGCTGCTCCGGCTCCGGAGTTCCTGTCAGGCCCTTCTCGATGCAGTCGGGAGAGGACTGGCTGCGCTCCCGGCTGAGCAGCGCCTCCTCCTCCATCTCCATGTTCTTGGGAATGTAGTTGATGAGTGGATCCATCGCCTGGTTCAGCGACATGTGGTAGAGGACGGTGAAAACGAGGAAGATGATCATCAGGACCAGGGGACCAAGGGCCCTGTGATCGGAAGCCACTCCGATGGCGAACAGGCCGATGAGACAGCCTTCAAGGAGGTAGCAGCCAGTCGTTGTCTGCTGCAGAGCACGGATGTAGACCATGCCTTGCGTGTCGATGTCAGCGTTCGAGACGTACAGCAGGTTGTATCGGTAGGCGAAGTAGAAGAGATACAGGCCAATGGTCGCGAATCCGAGAACCAGCGGCGCGATGCAGGAGTAAGTGATCGCTGGAAGAATAATGGATGCTGTCAGCAGAACCATCATCGGAATCAATTGTGACGGGTTGGAACCCACCGATTACTGCGAGAAGCGTAAGGCTGGGAAAGACGGTTCCCCAGCCCAGGCCAGACAGGCTTGCCCATCGGTTGTACATCTTCCGCGGTGTGTTGTCCAGAAGCAATCCCAGGACCTTGCCAAGAATCAGCCCTGTGATCTGAAGGAGTGCCCCAGAGCTAAAGGACAGTCCTTGCAGGACAATGTATGAAATATAGAAGTTGGAGGCCTTGGGGAGGTTCTGCGCGAGCATATTGGCGGCCAACTGAGGCTGCAGAAGGATCTTCTCCACCACACTCGCCGCTGAGGAGGTAAGCGTCACGACGAGGAAAACCTGGACAACCTGGAAAGCGAAGTAGAAGTTCTGGGTCCTCAACTCCACAGCGGCCATGCTAGGCACACCACCCAGTTTTGCCATTACTGCGAATCACACCAGCGATCAGCAACTGTCTACCGGACGGTGTACCACTCACCAGGGTGTCGAACTTACGTCGAAGCACAATAGGTAAAAGGGCCATAAGTATAGACATGGCCACAGTTGGAAGGAGACCGGTGATTACACCCTTGATCCAATCTGGGACTTCGTCGATGAAGTGAAGGAAAGGGACTTTCTTCGTCAGGAAGTTGATGTTGGAAATTGTACCAACGACGGCTGTCGGGATGGACCAGAAGATTACCAGCGCCACCACAAAACCGATCGTTGCGAAATATCGAACCACACGCTCCCACGACCTAATGCGCAGGTTCGACCAGATGACTTGGGTGGGATTGAGGCCAATGTAGCGTGGTGCCATGTGCAAGGGGAGATTGTGAGCAACTAAAAGATCAAGTCAGTCGAAAATGCAGCCGGAAGCAAACCAGATAAAAAAAAGAAAGCATACCTGACTGGTAGGCCAACTGTGCATCAACCTGGGTGTGGAACTCAACGAACACGGACGGGACCAACTTGGCTTCGCCAGCACGGTGCCGAGCCTGGAGCTCCTCGATCTCCGGAGTGAGGCGTTCGATCTCGGATCTGGCCCAGTTGATGGTATCGACTTTCTTCCCGATAATGGGCGTCAGCCGGTGCGTAGGTCTGTCCGATGCCTTGATCCAGCGTGCGGCGACTGAGCCGGATTCCTCCGAGGTGTTCAGCTTTGCCGTCTCTTCGTCAGGAGGGCCCCCGCCCTTCTTCAGCGCCTTGAGGCGTGCGGCGTTGGCGAGTCTGATCAGCTTGATCTCGGCGGCCTCCAGCATCATGGCCGCCTTTTCTCTCTCCTGGACTTTCTCCTCGAGTTCGCTCGTATCTGTCGCGATCCAGACATTCTTGACCTTTTCGGCACCGAACATCCTCCGGATCTTTTCTTCACTGAGATAGTCCTCGGGAACCGAGGAGAACAGCACGGTCCTGGAGGAGATGCGGGATGCGTAGGGCGGGGAGAGTGAGTAGGCCTGGCGCAAGTTGATGTAGTAAATGCTCTCTCTGGTAACCAGGAAGAAGACAAACCCTGGAGGGTGGTTCGATTAGAGCTCCGAGTACGAACGTTCGGTCATGGCTATTGCTACCCACCGACAAAGATCCACGCCACGAACGTGTGGGCATAGTACCTGGAAACGTTACCCGCAACGTTGGACAAGCTGAGGATATCCAGCTGCTGACTGCCCCCTCCGCCGGTCGCGTTGACGGGGAACAGGATCGGCCAGGTGATGCAGCAACCGGCAAAGCAGACGATGGTCATCAGCTTGAGGTAGCGGAGCAGGAGGTACGCGTCCAGCGAGTGGTGCTGCAGCACGTACGTATCGGGCAGCTTGTACATGTCCACGATCCAGCCGACCAGGCCCGTCGACGACTCCGGGGTGCGCTCGTGGGGGCGCAACGAGCCGATGTACGTCCGGGGCATATACATCCGGCGCTGGCTGCGACGGAGGAAGATGAACAGCAGGACCATGACGGCGGCGACGACCAAGGAGGGAACCAAGGTCGAGACGAGACCCGAGGCGGAGTTGGACGTGTCCTTCGGGTCATCGTCCTGCGAAGCAGGTCAGCGCATTGTTCTATGTCGAGAGCATCTTGTCTCCTGAGGTCCCAATGCCCAAATGGCGCATTGGGATACCGCTTGACATAAGAGTCCGCCCATGTCGGTTCGACCGCGGCAAAGCAATCAACGACTTACATCATCACGTTTGACCAGCCAGTGAGGGCCATAAAGGCCCCCATTGTAGGTCGCCATCTTGAGAAGATGTCCTATTCCAAGTGGGCCTGGAGAGGGGACGAGGTTGCAAGTAAGTGGGAAGGGTAAAAGACAAGCACACCCTGTAACCAGCACAGCAAGGAACCAGCCAGTCAATCAATCAATCGCGAACAAAGGAGAAAGGGGGGAAAGAAAGGAAAGGAAAAGAAAAGAAAAGAGGAAAAGAGGGACAAGAAAGGAGAGACAGGAGAGGACAAAAAAAGAGAGTGTGTGGTAGCAAATGAGTGAAGGGGGGCACTCAAACAGAAGAAAAAGCCACGCGAGATGTGCTTGGTGATGGTCTTCCTCCCGCCGGAGCAGATGTTATTTTCTGCAGGACGCACGGTCTCCATACCATCCCCCGGGATGAGATCAAACATCCGGCTTCTCCACACGGCACAGGCATTCTGCAGCGGCGACGCAGGCCAGCAGAACAAACAAAAAGCCAGCAGGGACGTCATCACGAAGAGTTGGCGGAGCTGAAGGCGCGGTCAGGATAAGCGCAGAGCAGTCAACGATCCCTGGGAAGACTGCAGATCGATCTGCGATCCGGACGAGCGGCATCCCCGGCGCACCGCCACACTTGCAAACCAGAGACGGCGGGTTAGGATACAATTAATTAGACCCCACCCTCTGATGTTGATGTCCTAGGACCTGGATACACCAAGGCCTTTTTTTTTAGAGATCGCTGACATCTTCTTTCTCCTCCCCTGTTCCCTGCCTGCCAGAACCCCCTGTCCTTGAGCTGGCGACCCCTACTTTACAGATGCAGGGTTCTGAGCCCGCCTCTGGCTTCAGATTAAATTGTTGAGGTCTAGTCGATTGCATATGACGAGGCGCTGGTTGCACAGGATGCCACGGTCCCAGGGGAATGGATCCTGACGCCTGCGCCCAATGGCATGTCTCGCCCGGGGTCCACGGACCAACCGCGGACCGGGAAACGCCTGTAGATGCAAAACCCTGACGGCCCGCCCTGACGATCGGTACGATCTGATCTACACTCGACCTGCAACTTTGTTTTGAATGCAAGCTTCTATTTGAAATCACTGTTGTACAGTCTATATACTCCTCTGCCTGATGCTGCGGCCGACGTCCCACTGACATGCTCCGTACTATCTTATTTGCGGCCCTCATTTCCACCCTTACGCTTCTATGTCCCGATTGGGATAGGATACGACCGCCACATACCGCCTGTCCGCCTGGTTCAATGACGCTCAGAGAACAATCGGATTTCCTGGAGCAGACGCAGCCCACTGGTGCCTTGGGAGCGGTGCTTGGGCTCTGGCGCTGCGTAGCTCGCTAGCAACATTCCAGCATTGCATCGCAGAATTCCGATGCTGGCATGCGCCCATGCTCGCTCCAGAGACCGGGGCCCCCGCCTCTTCGCGCGGTAGTGTGTGACAGGCGTTTCCATTTGTTCTCCATGACCTGTCTGCATGCCATCTCCGGCACTCAGGAAGCCCACATGGGTCACGGGATGCCCATGGAGCGCAGGTCTCTGGGCCGTCAGCTGGTGTCAGACAGTCAGTATTCGCGAGCCTGGGGCCGCGGTCTCCCGTAGGATACCGCACACGACAGATACCCGATGCATGGTGTGCAGTGTACTAAAGGCCAACTTGCATGGTCTAGGTGCATCCTCGACAGTGTGCCGGGTCGTCGCGCCTCAAGAAGGGATGGCTTTGCGTAGCTCTTCCTCGAAGCTATCCACTCCCCTTATCGGCCGATTCAGCATCAAGAAGCTCAGGAGGATCTCGCTGAAGTGGAACTGTAGATCTGGTCTCAGTAGCTTGTGCATCTTCAGCAGCTCACCCACCGACCACGCTCGCTCCGGGTCCCTCAGGTCTGGGTCGTAACTCTCCTCCAGCAGCAGCCAGACAAAGGATTCGCATGCGGGATACCGGTCGAGCCGGTGCTCCGTCACTTTCATTACAAGATGGTCAAGGAACCGGGCCGTTCGGCTCGGCGACTCTCTGTGGTCCCAGAGAGCAGCCGTGATGTAGATCAGGGCCGCAGCGCGGCAGATCCGCTGGGTGGGAGCGTTTCTTATAACGTAGATGCGGTGGTTATCCGGCACCTGACTGGGGTGAGGCCCGCTGGAGAGAAGGAGATACAGCGGACTTTCCAGCTGGAAGACACTATGTCGCTGGGGGACAAGGGAGAGGAAACTTGGCCTGTTCTGTTCGATCATCAACCGCTCGGCGCTGCGCAAGAAATTCACGAGCCACCGGGCGCCGTCCGCGTCAATCCCCGGTGCACGTGGGACCGTAATGTACCGCACGTAGAGCAGAAATATCTCGATGGGAAGGCTCGATCCAGTCCGTGGCCGCAGGATTTGGAGGGCCCGGTCTGCGTACTCTTCGGCCTTGCTCTTGTTGCCGAACCGCTCTTCCTGCAATGACAACCCGGTCAGGGCCATTGCCAGACTGTCTTCGTCCATCAGCGGTACGCCTCGGATGGTTTGCTGAACGGCATGTTCCGATTGACCGACATGGAGCAAAAGATAGGGGTCATCGGGCCGATTATATAGTCTGGCCCGCCATCGGGACCCGTATGCAAGTATCACGGCCCGGAAGGCCACGGGGTGACGCATGGCGGTCTGAAACACCACATTTTTCATGTGAGAGTTCTGCCCTGACCAGTAGGTCAGCTTAGAAGTCCAGAAATCTACCAGCTCGTAGCCAATTTGATCGAGCGGAACAGGAAGGGTCCCGAAAGGGTCTACTTTTGAGGCGCTGAGCATGCTCGTCGGCCCCGAGCAAACCGGCAGGGACTGAGATGCAGTTTGGGCAGCGGCACATGGCGCTCCCGTGGAACCGGCCACGACCTGAGATTGAGAGTCCACGCTGTTAGCGCTGGCTCTTCGCGGCGAAGGAGGGGTTGGATAAAGATATTATACCAAAGCATTGCTTTGAGGAGCGTAGCTGCTTGTTGGCGAACCATCAGCGCCATCCTCGCCTTCCTGACCCGGCTTCTTTCGCCAGGGCAGATATCGACTGGACCGAGCGGACTGCTTGTCGGCGTTATTGGCAAGCTTGCTCTGCTTACGTTTCTCCCGGATATGGTGTCGCATCACATGAGCCCGCTTCTCTCTGGTGGACGACCCCTGATCGACAAAGTAGAAGACTTGGGGCTGGTCCGGATCGTCCTGGGAGACGACTGGACGCCTCTTGGTCCTGGGCGGTTTGGCAGGCTGGGCTGCGCTGCTGACGGGAGCACCTGCTGAGAGAGTCATGCGTGAGCGCCGCGCCCTGGGGGAGGAGGTCTCGAAGAAGACAGATCCCTACTGTGTTTGCGTGCCCCCGACGGGGCCTTGGACGCTGCAGACTCCATGGCTGGGACGTGGCCGCTGCCTCAACGCTGCGATACGAGCGGGAAGAAGAGGGAAAGGTCGTCGGTCAGCGACGAAGGACAGCAGACGGGGACGGTCAGCAGGACCTCCTGTCGATATTCGAGGCAGCCATGGCGCGGAACCCAGCACGGCATGCGGGATGCTCCGTCTGCGGATGTCGACGAGGTCGACGAGCAGCCGAGCAGCACCTTCCGCGGCGAGTTGGCGGAGGCCAGGCCGTGAGGGGGCTGCGGAAGGTTGGGCCGCTTGCCCGGATAGGGGTAATACCGGGCCGGCCGCTGGTTGGCCGCCTGCCCTTAGCGCCGGCAGCGCCCGTCGGAAAGCGTCAATCAGCATTCCTATTGGCCGCCCGCGCAGCCCTCGGCACCATGACCTTTTGCCGCATGCGGCTAGCGTGCGCCCCTCCTGCAGCGGCCGCCGGCGCACGGACCCCCGGCTGGACCGGCAGCGGCATGTGCCCCGGGCCTGGCGTTCCTGCTTCCCCGTGCGCCGCGCCCGGAACGCACGTCGGCCCGGCCAGAAACCACTTTACGCGTCGCCGTCGCTCCGACGTTTACCCGACGCGCCGCGCGTCTCGCACGTGTCGCTCGAGCCGCCCGAAACCGACATACAGAACAGAGCAGTGTGCAGCTTCGTCCCTCCAGCACCGCACCCCGCTGCTTCGACGGCCACGCCCCCCAGACACCCCTCCACAGCCCGCGGTGTGTCTGGTCGCCCTCTCCCACCATGTCCTCCCTCTTCGACGCCGTCCTCCAGTCCGAACTGGGCTCGACGGCCGGTTCTCGCGACAGACAGTTTCCACCTTCAGACCAGCCGCCCAGCTCCCGGCCGCATCCCCTCTCCGAGAGCAATGGGCCCATGAGCGATGCCCAGGCCTTCCCCGATGACGAGGTTGTCGGCCCCAATGGCACTGCGGCCAATCGACTGCGCAACCCGTACGCCCCTCCCCCGCCGCCGGTCGTCGACCTGGCCGGGGAGAAGGTGCAGCAGGCCTTCGAGGAGCTGCTGGAAACCTACGTCGAGGAGCCTTCGTCGTCGGCCATCCCGCCGTCCTCGGAGATGCTGAGCGACAAGTACTACATCGCGCAGATCCATGGCATGAGGAAGTTTGGGCTCTCGACGCTCTACGTCGACTTCACTCACTTGACGTCGAACCAGATCCTGGCCGAGGCCATCTCAAATCAGTATTACCGCTTCCAGCCCTTCCTGACCAAGGCCCTGCACAATCTGATCGCCAAGTATGAACCGGAGTACTTCGCGGCCCATCGCCAGGTCAGCAGCGTCTCGTCCCAGGCCAGCTCGTCGGTGATGGCGGCCAACGCAAGCGTGTCTGACAACCCGGAATTGGAACGGTCGATCCGGGAGAAGACGCGGCATCAGCAGACGGACAAAGTGTTCTCCCTGGCGTTTTACAACCTCCCCCTGGTGTCCAGGCTGCGGCAGCTACGGACGTCTCAGATCGGAAAGCTGGTCTCCGTATCTGGAACGGTGACCAGGACCTCTGAGATTCGGCCCGAGCTTTCCCTGGGCACGTTCATCTGTGAAGAGTGCAAGACTCCATGCACCAACGTCGAACAGACTTTTAAGTACACCGAACCGTCACAATGTCCGAATCCAACTTGCGGTAACCGGTCCGGCTGGCGCCTTGATATCGGAAAAAGTACCTTTGTCGACTGGCAGAAGGTCAAGCTGCAGGAGTCGGCGCACGAGATCCCGACCGGCAGCATGCCCCGTACGATGGATGTTATCTTGAGAGGCGAGATGGTGGACCGGGCCAAGGCTGGTGAGAGATGCATCTTCACCGGTACCCTCATTGTCGTGCCAGATGTCAGCCAGCTGGGGCTGCCTGGAGTGCGGCCCCAGGCCGTTCGTGACAGTGGAGATGTCGGCGGAGGAGGTGTCACCGGTCTGAAGTCACTGGGTGTCAGAGATCTGACCTACCGTCTGGCCTTCCTGGCGTGTATGGTTACGCCAGACAACACGACTCCTGGCCAGCCGGCGAACCAGCAATTGAGCGGTCAGTCGAATAACATTTTGGCTTCCTTGAACCAAAATGACCAGCTCGAGGAGGATGAAGACAAGGCCCAGGAGGCCTTTCTCCAGAGCCTTACTCCCTACGAAGTCCAGGACTTGAAGAAACTGGTGCATTCCGAATACATCTATTCTCGATTGGTCGATTCCATCGCTCCCATGATTTATGGCCACCGTCAGATCAAGAAGGGATTGCTTCTGCAGCTGATTGGAGGTGTCAGCAAGAAGACAGAGCAGGAGAATATGCAGCTCCGTGGAGACATCAACATCTGTATAGTGGGCGATCCATCCACGAGTAAGAGTCAGTTCTTGAAGTAAGTGTTCTGCAAATCCCGCCTTCGCGTGACCTATTACTAACGCCTCGATTTTTAGATATATCTGTTCCTTGAATCCTCGATCAGTCTATACCAGTGGAAAGGCATCCTCCGCTGCTGGTTTGACTGCCTCTGTGGTAAAGGATGCCGAAACTGGAGAGTTCACCATTGAGGCTGGTGCCCTGATGCTTGCCGTAAGTGGTCATTCCACCATACCAGCGCCAGAGCTCCCAACTGATTTAACACTTGGAATCCCAGAATGGAGGAGGCATTTGCTGCATTGACGAGTTCGACAAGATGGACATCAGCGACCAGGTCGCCATCCACGAAGCCATGGAGCAGCAGACCATCTCGATCGCCAAGGCAGGCATCCACACCACCCTCAACGCTCGCGCCCCCATCCTCGCCGCCGCCAACCCGATCGGCGGCCGGTACAACCCCAAGGCGACGCTGCGCGCGAACCTCAACTTCAGCGCCCCCATCATGAGCCGATTCGACCTGTTCTTCGTGATCAGGGACGAACCCAACGAGACCGTAGACCGCAACCTGGCAGAGCACATCGTCAACGTGCACATGAACCGCGACGAGGCCGTCCAGCCGGAGCTCAGCACCGAGCAGCTGCAGCGGTACATCCGGTTCGCGCGGACGTTCCGGCCCGTCTTCACGGAGGAGGCCAAGGCCCTCCTCGTCGAGAAGTACAAGGAGCTCCGCGCCAACGACGCCCAGGGCGGCATCGGCCGCTCCTCCTACCGCATCACGGTCCGCCAGCTCGAGTCGCTGATCCGACTCTCCGAGGCCGTCGCCAAGGCCAACTGCGTCGAAGAGGTTGTCCCCAGCTTCGTCCGCGAGGCGTACGACCTCCTCCGCCAGAGCATCGTCACGGTCGAGAAGGACGACATCGAAGTCGACGAGGACGAAGAAGAGACCGCCGCCGCCCGCGGCGGCAACAACAGAGGCCCCGACGGCGACGGCGACGACGAAATGACCGACGCGCGCGACCGGGACGGTGACAGCCCCATGCGCGACGAAGACGCCGGCGCCGGCGCCGACCAGCAACAGCAGCAACAACAGCAGAAGCAACCACGCCAGAAGACGAAGATCACCTACGACAAGTACATGAAGATCCTGAACCTGCTCGTGCGGCGCGTCAACGAGGACGAGTCCACCACCGGCGAGGGCGTCGAGCAGGAGGAGCTGATTGTCTGGTACCTCGAGCAGATCGAGTCGGAGCTGAACAGCGAGGAGGAAATGGAGCGCGAGCGCGACCTGGCGTTGAAGGTACTGAAGAGGATGGTCAAGGTTCGTATACATAAACGTATAATATATACATATAATTTATGTGATCAGAGTTAGCTAACTATCGCTTCTCCACACAGGATAACATCCTCATGCCCATCCGCGGCGAGGGTCTCGTCGACCCCGGCGAGGACGGCAACCAGCAACAGCAAGGCGAGACGGCGCAGCAGAAAGTCGTCTACGTCTTGCACCCCAACTGCGCGATCGAGGAGATGTGATGATTGATTGATTCTTTTCGATGATCAATAATAATCTTCATGACACTTTCAGCAGAATGCATGCATGCAACTTGCATCGGTTGATAAAAAGAGTGAGTTCGAGGGAACAAAAAAAGAAAGAAATCGGACACAGAAAAACAAAAATAATGAGTGAGCGACGATATCTTTTTCGTTCTGTTTTGTTGGGCAGTGGAAGGGAAGGGAGCGGAGCGGAAGGAAGGGGCCTGCATAAAATAAGATATGATGATATGGATGTCTTTTAATACTATAAATTCATCTATCCACCCATCGGGACTAGGGGACCTAGGGGGAGTTTCGGCTAGGTTAGGTTAGGTTTAGGTATCTACTGGATGACAGCTCTAGATGGATCCAAGCTTTCCAGAGGTCCCGTGAAGTTTACAACTTCTTTTCTCCTTGATTCAATCCGAACAAATACGATGGCAGCCGGCTCTGAGGTCGAAGCTGCTTTTTGAGGTGCTCTACAGTGCATCTGTAGAGACCATTGTGCCTCTCAAGAGCAGAGTTCTCTCACTTGGAACGGTGCGCAAACAGCTTACGACGGCCAAAGAAAAGTCCACACTATTGTCGAGAGCATCATGGGAAATGTAGCGGACAGCGAGGATATCCTGCTCGATCTGGCCATGTTTCTTTCTGGAAGTGGGCCGACATTGGGTGGTTTTATTTATATCGTTTATTTATATCGTTTAAAGAGCGCTGGCAGTGAAGTTGGAGAGCACCTGAAGCATCGAGTCAACACCCTGTCAGTGGGTCTGGCTTAGCACATACCGGAGAAATTCTTCTGGGATCAACCGCAGTAATATATCAGAACTGTTGCACTCAGTCTTGTGGCATCCAAGTCGACCAAATATTGAAGGGCAACCATATGTTCACGCAGATTCAAATTCGGATGGGGCCTACCGGATAACTTCTTCAACATCTCACTGGGGGTTCACCAATCCAATAATGACCTGCTGGTCAATCTCTTGATCAAATAGACTACTCTTGTACTGCTTTGCACAAAGATCTATCGTATTTTCTATCTTTCCCTTACTCAGTCCTCAGTTTCTGTTTACTGAGGATTCTCTACTGTCTACATCGCACACCATGGAACCCGATGGTGGTGAAGAGATGCCCATTCCATCATTACCTCAAAATGACCATACGCCTGGAGACAGCATGCCAGCAGAATCGGCGATCTCGTTGGGACCATTGGAACAGTCAGTGCCGGCATCCTCACCCGCCTCAACCCGAGAAGACAATAGCTCTGATCAAGTTTCAGCATCTGGTCTTTTCGTGGCTTCTGATCCAAGGGCAGACGGCGCTGATCAACAGGATACCAGTGGACTTGGTTATACGCTAATACATATGTCAGAAACCCAGGAGATCATTCCTGATATTTTGCCTACCAACGTTGAAAACCATGATGAAGGACAATCCGTGGTCCCGTCGGACAAACCGGTTACTGGCAGGCTTCTTAGCGTTGACGACAAGCTACGAGAGACGATTGAAGATCGCAGAGCCCAGGCAAATGCGAAAGGGGCGCTGGCCAGGGCCCGCCTACGGCTTCAGGGACAAACGACCAATTATGTCTCCGGGCCATCGAAAGCTTCTCAGGAAAACGGAATTGTCTCGAATGGAACCTACGAATTGCGAATCCGCTGATCCAGAGTCCATAGACTGGACTAACGAGGCTGAGACCGCCGTGGCGGATGAAGAGTCAGAAGAGTAGGTAACCTTTTGAATTTATCTTTTTACATGGAGGAACTTACATCTGTAGGTTTCGAATTGCCGAAAGAGAATTTAAGAGAATCTAGCGTCCTACTCTGGAAGACAAAATCAAATTCGAGATAGCAAAACGCAAGGAGGCTATTCGACGAAACAGGCTCCTTAGCCAGAAGCGCCTCGAACAACAAGAGAATAATTCCGTCGATAACCAGCTGTTTTGTTCGAAGGATGAGGGAGACAGTCCTTCACACAAACGGCCCAGCGAGAATGATGACGGCAACCAGTCTGGAAATCATGACTTTTCTACACCAAACCAAGCTGACAACCACAACCAGCCTCCAATCAAGAGAAGAAGATAAAACAGAATATCAGCTCATGAAAGACGACAGAGTATCCAGCTTGGGCTTGAAGTTGCCTTGTCAAGATCCAAGAAGGCGACTACTATTCAACGTGGTCGGAGAACCGTGATAAGTGCGTCTAGGGGCAACTTCAACGCCCGAAGATCTAACCAACCTCGAAAGGCAAACGTTGGCGACAATGTGAAAGAAAAAGGCAAACCTGGTGGTAGAAAAAAGTCAAAAGCGGACCATCTCGATTTGGGATCTCTATTCAGTTCCGACATAATTCGGGAAGCGCATGCGAACTCTGCAATACCCCCAATTCCTCGCTTCACTCAGAAGAATAAAGAGGAAGCTTTCAAGGAACTGATAGCGAGCATTCCTGCGGCCGACCAGGATGAAGCGAGATCGGACAAGAATGCCGTCATAGAAGCAACGAGGAAATTCACAAACAAGGCCCGAAGCGATGGCAAAGGAGGATGGAAGATAAAAGGGCTGAAAACAAGTCTCTATCATCACCAGGTTCGGCTTCTCCTATCTATAGGTACTTACAGAAGTCAACTGACTTTTCAAAAGCTTTTGGGAGCAGCATTTATGGTATTTCTCTACATCTGACGTTTTTGCAAACTCATCACGCTGACTTCTGAAGCGCGATCGAGAGAACTCCTCCAAAAAGCCCTTCGGCAGCTTCCTCTGCGATGTCATGGGATTTGGGAAGACAATACAAGCATTAGGTGATGATGCTCTCCTCAAATCTATTCTTCCATTGCTCTGCGTTCTAATATGACTCAGCGAATATCCTGGATGGGGCGCCGGCTGACGCGAATGACCCTGAGAGAACGACGTTGATCGTGGTACCGGCCCATCTGGTGATCCACTGGTATGCTCTCGTATCTTGTATAGCGACAAAAGAAGCTAACCGCACAGGGCAAATCAAATTGCGCGGCATTGCGAGCCTGGTGCTTTGGGACCCGTTCTTCGTTATCACGCAAAGTCGAGGATAACTACTCACGATCCGGTAAACGATTTCCAGATGTGCGGGGTCATGTGAGACAGATCCATCCTCACTGGATTTTAGATCACTGCTGATGTATTGCCAGTATTACAACATATGAGGAGGTGAGGAGATCGTATCCCGATTCCAAGCCTCCTGATTCTCTGAAAACCGAAGAACATATTCAGCAGTGGTGGGAGCAGCATTACGCACGCGAGGCGGGGCTTCTCCATCACATAATGTTCAGACAGATTATTCTTGATAGTCAGTGAATTCTATTTGCAATTGGCCTAGCTACTAATACCAGCTTTTAGAGGGACATATGATCAAGAATCCGGAGTCAAAGGTCTCCATAGCTGTCCGCGCTCTCGTTGGCCGTTACAAGTGGATTTTGAGCGGAACTCCCTTGCACAAGTAAGCGTTTATATTCATCTATTTCTCTGAACCAAAAAAAGTTGACATTGTGTCCCCAAGTTGCAATGAGGAATTTTATCCCTTCGACTTCCTAGATGTCCCTCAAATTGGCCGCTATGAAGCCTTTGTCAACAACTTTTGCCGTGTAAGCATTTATGAATAAACCTATCATGTACCTTCTAACCCGATTTTACTGCCAGGGGGACGAGATGAGCAACCAGCGCCTAGTCAATATAGTCCGCTCAATTCTTTTTCGAAGGACCCATTCAGCCCGGTTGTTTTCGTTGCCCATTCTAACTCTCCCGGATATCGATGAGCGGACTGTTGAAGTGAGCTTCTGTGATGCCAAGAGAAAATCTATCATATGATAGTTAGAATGTTTATCGATCGTATTAACGGCAAGCTGCAACATAGAAATATCTCTTTGTCGTCAGCTAGAGCACGCTGACAGTGAGAATAGGTTTTTTCCGGACCAGGGCAGAAGGAACCGCAGACTCGCTGCATGCTTACCATGTTTCTAAAACTCCGCATGCTAGCAAGTCATCTCCTCGCGGCCCAGGACGTCATCAAATGTTTGGCCTCGGGGACGCTTATGACTGAACTCCATCGTCTTGTAGAAGGTGGAAGGCAGCAAGACGATCCAACACAGATTATAGTGACGCTGCTGGATGCATTGACATCAGGAACTATACCCTCTGAATCCATCCAATTCCCAGAGAAACAGCTTACCCCAGTCAGCGAGGGACTTATTGGTCAAATTCAGAATGTTTATGGCCAATCTACACCACAGTGGAGCGTGGGAAGAGCGGCTAAGGCGAACGAACTGCCCCAGCTGCGGTTCAGTTCCGAGGCATGCATTACTACCTCATGCATGCATGTTTTCTGCGAAGAGTGCCTCCTGCTGCTGAGAGAGGGAGCGGAAAGTTCGGGGCTCAAGTCGCCTTTGTGTCCCATATGCGAGGTAGAAATTGAATATTCCGCACGCTGCAGCTCCATTGAAAATCTACTTGCCGACATCTCTTCCTCTCTGATTCCTCAGCCACGTCAGGCGAAGTAAGAAGAAACAACGACAATCCAAGCAAAAGCAGAAAAAGAAAGGAATATTCGATGACCCCATTATTGTGGACGACGACGATGACGACGACATGACCGACTGGATCCCCATCGTCGGGCATCTGATGCCCGGCGCTAAATTGACAAAGGCGCGGGACATCGTTGCAGCGTGGCTTGCTGAGGCTCCGGACACGAAAGTCGTCATTTTTACCCAGTTCCGCAGCATTATTGAGATCTTCCGTTTCATCTGCGAGAATGAGCAATGGGGGTACGCTCTGCTGACTGGGGATATGTCATTCACCCACAGAGATGCATCCATGCAAGAATTCAGAGGCGAGCCGGAGTTGAGAGTGATGATCGCGTCTCTCAAAGCCGGGGGGATCGGAATCGATATGACCATGGCCAACAAATGCATTCTCGTCGATCCATGGTGGAATGAAGCTGTCCAGCAGCAGGTAGGTCCAGGGACCCGCAATTCCCTCTTAATTAGTAATGCAATCTTTCTGACTTCTCCAACTTTTCTCAACCACGCAGGCATTCTGTCGTCTCTTCCGGATCGGCCAGGTGAAGAACGTGGAAGTCGTCAAGCTGGTGAAAGACACAATCGAGGACTACATCCTCGACATGCAAATCCGGAAAACGGCGAAGATCGACAAGACCATCGGAGAGGCGGCTCTTTCTAGCAGGCATGTTCCTCCCCTCTTCCCCCTCCTATCTGTATATCCATGCAGCCTTCTATCCTCTTCTCATCTCATCATTGTTTTTTTTTCTGTGTAGCGCAATGCATCTAACGCAGTCGAAATATTTACAGGGCTACGATTGCCGAATTGCTCAGGATGTTCGGTGAAGTGGATGAAAACGAGGCTGGGGCATTTACGGTCATCATGGATGACTAAGTTAAGGACGACCAGCAGGATATAGGGAGAGGTTCATAAATAAACAGGTACTGCATTTATCATATCGACTCCAAAGTTCAGGGATCTTTTTTTTGCCCCTAGCCCTCATTCCCCCTTCTTTCTGCTTCATTTTATTTCCCCTTTTTTTCTAGACACCTCATATGAGACCAAGATTGACCTATCTTATCTTATTTGCTGCCCATGCTTCTCTGAAAGCAGAAGCAGCAAAGAAAGAGAAGGGAGAATCCCTACATACTCATTCCATGCATATGCGCATTAGGCACACACCTAACCTCCTAAAGCTCCCCTTTTCTGACTCTCACGAAAACAAACGCGCTGTTTCCTGTTCCCTAGTTAGCTAACTAGTTGGTTACCAAAGCTCCAATTTTTTTTATTTTGATTTGAATGTCCACTTTATTCTTCTCTGCGCTACAATCGCCGTTCTCAGATCAGATCATATCAGATCCCAGAGTGGATTGGATTTGATTGGATTGTGGATTCAATTGAGTTGGATAAGGTATGGCATGGTACACCTAACTCAGAGTACCTATAGGCATGTCACCGGTGTGCAGGTAGAACTGGGCCCGTTACATACATACATCGATCCATACACCCATACAGAATATACCCCTCGTGGAACTAGATCTGAAGACAAGACATGGCAGTAATCCATTCATTCAATCAGAGATACCTGACCTAACCTAACCTAACCGGAAACTCCCCTAGGCCCCCTCCCCGAGTCCTGAGTGGATGGATAGATTGATAGATAGAGATGACTACCTAATAAGAGACATCCGTATCATCATATCTCACTTATGATATGCAGACCAACTGACAGGATGTTGACTCGATGCTTCAGGAATAGATTTAGCAAAAAAAAAGACTCCTCAGTTTATAAATGACATCTAGACATGCTTTGTTCCTTCTTTGGCATTCCATACAGGAAGAGGAAAAGATAAAGAGCAGCAGCAATGCTCCAAAACAAATTGCTTCTAGAGCTCGGCCCCCAAGCTATATGTGAGTTAGCGTTCCCGCCCTCGGCCTCACATCCCGTGCTGTCTATATCAGAGGGTCGTATTCCTCGACAAACAGCGTGTTGACTCTATCTATTAAGATCGGTAGATAGGATACGGGGATTTTGGGATCAGACGGGGGCGGCACGGCGGAATGGCATCAGGTGTTTGCTGTTCCGCGACAATATGTAACCGGCAGTTACGTTATCTTATTAGAAGGAGAGTTCGTGGACCAGACATCAATTTAGAGGTTCCGTAGTGTAATGGCTATCACAGCGGATTCTGACTGGCTTCACAACCAGTTGGAGCTGAGGAACCACTGTTCCGCTAATCCCGGTTCGATCCCGGGCGGGACCTTTTTTGTTTGCAAAAGAAAACCCTGCTTCTCTCATGTTGCGTTAGTACCCAATCTTTACGATTTTCATAATTTCATATCTTCATTTAATTGTTTTTTTTCTCTACTGCAAGCTCGGAATTCCAACTTGCTCATGTCTACAAAGTTCACCCCGACCCCAAAGAACACCACAAAAAGAAACATGCCCCAGCATGCGGCCATGCCGCAGTATCAAAACGTCGTCGTGGTCTATTCCTATGCCCGACTAACTCAAAATCGTAGCTCCGTCCCCGAATCTTCATCCAAAGTCAGCAGAGCCGAACGTGAACAGTAAAACATACATGGAAGGCCGAAAATCGATATACTACATAGTATGCTCAAATGGGACGTCCCCTGCTGTTATGAGTGCCCATTTCCGCATAAATATATGTCAGCTGAATGCTCTTCTGCTATATTATGTAGATTAACCATGAGGACATATGTCCATTCCAAACCGTCGAGTGTGCCACTCCGTTCAAGCGTAAATTGGGACTAGCGTTTTGCCACCTGGAGGTTTAAGAAGTGAGTCCAATTCGGGTACACCATGTAGAAAAGGAACCTTTCTATCACAGTTGCTCCGCATATCAGCGCCGCCAGACCCGTTGAAGCAGATTCGGTATCTCGCGCGGATTTTCCAGCATGCCCTTGTCGGTGCTCTTCCAGCGTCTCTTTCTACCCAAAGGGCAGGGAGGGGTCTCATGGCGACCGTTCGGATATGAATCCACCGATTAGTAGGATATTTCAGTAGCAGCGTTTTCTACGATCCTCACTTCAAAGTATCAGATTAGTGTTTCGATACTGGAATCTCACTTCAGGACAAAGTAATAGATTAGATTGAAGCTATCCATCCATCTATCCGTCAAGATAGATATGCTGACGGTATTACATCGAGCGCAAGAACCAATCAACCTATTACCCTGCCCCATCCAATGCATAAGCGAGGGAGCGTCCAGGAGTCCATGCCAGCACTAAATGCCTTTGACCCATCTCCAATGTGGAATTTGAAATAAGCCAGAACACTGTCCTGCCAATCTCAAGTTGCAGATCCGCGGTGCGCATAAACAAAACAAGGAAGCAAGTACAAAAAAAACCGTCATTAGAAACTAAAAAATGAAAACGCCTAGCTCGATTAAACACACCGTTGGAAAGCAACCTTGACATTGGTAGAAGAGAGATCGACCATATTTCAAACCAGATTGGATTCGGGTTCCGTCCGGTTGCTCGTTTTTATATTCGACCTGAGACAAGTGGAACGTTGGAGCTGGCTTCTTGATGTGGCATTTACCTAAAATGTCCTGGCCCTACCATCCCACCTCTGCCGTCACCGTTTGCTTGTCCAAACATCTCAAGCAAGTGCCTCGATGAAGGCGGCGGTCCAGGCGGACCGGAATTGCCGCTACCGAATTGACCTTGTCCTACATGGGGGAGACCCATGTCGGGAGGATGTGGCATCATTGGGAAAGCAGAAGGGGGAGGTCTATTCATGTTCATGTAGCCCTGCGGAGCCATCATGCCTGGTGGAGGACCAAAGCTGGCGGATCCGTTACCATTGGTACCGCGTGGATAAGGCTGGCGGTCGTTCGATGGAGGCATGCTTCCGTGCATAGGCATCGGCCCAGATAGAAAGTTAGGGTTCATGCCACGCGATGGATTCGGAATCCCTGGTGGAGGCGCAAGAGGGCCCGGTCCGCCACCCTGCTGCGGCGGAAGTTGGTGCCCTGTCCATCCCGGAGGAGGCATCTGATCGAAACCTGGAGGTCGCTGCAGAACCATGGGGGGTTGACCATGGCCCTGAGGAATCCTTCCTGCGGTCGGGGTGTTGGGACCCTGACTTCCCTGTGGGAATGGAATGTCATCAAAGTAGCCCATCGGAGGACCGTTGGTAGGTCTTCGATCAACATCTGGCCTTTGCATGTTGGCAATAGCAGGATCATTCAAGAAGTTTGGAGTCTTCTGCTGCTGCGGCTTTTGCATATCCTGAGGTCGAGACAGCAGATCCGGTGCATTCAGCATACTCGGTGTTGGACCCGCACTCTGCAGCTGCGGGTTGCCCTGAGGTTGACTAGTCACAGGCGACGAAATTTTGACCTGTTGCATCAGGCGGAGCAGGTTTTCCCTGTCTCGATTTTGAGCCTGGGGGTCCCTTTGGGCATTCTGAGAAACCAAAGTTTCCAGACCAGGAGGGGCCTTGTTCCTAGCAGAGTTATCTTGGTACATCATGTAATCTTGTCGACCAAATGTCTCCCTAGCTGGAGATGACAACGTAGTTCCGGGTCGCGACTGGTCTGCCTGACTAAGAGGTGGCGGACGAGGCTGCTGCGAGCTGTCAACCTGGGGAGTAGTGTTGCGTGACTTGCTCCCTCCAAGCATCTGTAAGATGCGCTGGAAACCTTCTTGATCAGCATCAGTCGCGACTTGGCGATCAGGTTGAGATTTTGCCGCGGAATCCTTGCCAGCTTCAGCAGGAGGACTGAATAGTCCTGCGAACCGGGACGATTTCGTTTTCGTAGACACCGTGTCCTTCTTCGCCGTGGAGTCCATCAAGGCAGGCGTGCTTGTACCTTGGGTTGCTTTATTGTCACCCAACAATCCAAAGAATTTGTCCAGGCCTGAATCGATCTGGAAAGGGGTGCTGAGGTTGCTGAACATCTCGCCCTCGGTAGGTCGACTTTCTGTTTTCTGAATATTTCGGGCCGCCTGCTCTGGGGGAGTTTCTTTCTTTTCTTCTGCCGGTGGCTGCGCAGAACTAGCTTTCATTCTTTCCTTCCAACGCTGGAAGTCTTCCTGCGTGCGAACCGGTCGGGACTCGTCCCGATCTGTTGAATCCATCCATTCAGGGTCTTGCTCAAATTTGGCACCACGGTTCCAATCACGATCAGCGAGCTGCCTGTCTCGGCGCCAATCCCTGCTCCGTACTGAAGGTTTCTCTTCTTCGGTGTCGGGCGCATCCTGTGCATTGTCGTCGCGAAACCAGCTCTGTTCATGCCTGCCTCGTCCTTGACCATCCCGTTTGGAAGTATAGCGTCCTTCCTTATCCCTATTTCCCCGATCGTGACTCAAATCCTGTTGGTCCCGGTCTTTGTTGGAATCTCTACTGTCCCATCGGTCTGAATCCCCGGTACGTCTCGGCCTTCGGTCCTGCTCATCCTGGCCAAAATTACGACGGGGTCGTCCGTTATTCCAGTCATCTCTGTCATCACGACCTCCACGTCTACCGTTTGCTGTTCCTAATCTTGTGTCCCGCCTATCGTTATCTTTGTCCCCGGTCTCCCTGTCCTTGAAGAACTTTTCTCGAACGTTATAGCGATCGTTCTTGGCGTCATCTGAGTCATTAGCCTTTGACCGGTCGGTGGAATCGATAGATGATTTCCCAAAGATACGAGAAGCGGAGGAAAAAGAGGTCTTCGGGGGTCCGAGAACGATATCCTCTGTACCGTGAATTGAAAGCACATTAGTAAATGGCGCATGGACAGGACTCTACCAAGACAGAATAAGGCATACCTGAGTTTGAGCCACGCGAAACATGGCGTGTCTCGAACAGAGAAGGTCGTCGGTTTGTATTATTCTCACTTTGGTTGTTATGGTCTCTTGAGTTTGTCGTTTTCCGTTGCGTTGCTTGATCGGAGGGCGGACTGGTGATGATTATCGTGTCAGTCGGAGATCGCAAAGATGGATATCAAATATATATATTTCTTACCCCATCCATTGTTCTATCGGTGGCAATTTATCTGGTTTGGTGACCAGAGGCGATGCGCGCAGCCGTAGCAGCTCATCGATCTGGTAACGGCGTGCCATGAGGAGGAAAGTGTGTGAGTTATCGATAGGCGGGGGATATTAGAAAGTTCTCATGGCACAGGGAGATTCCGACGCGGCAAATAATAGCAAAGGGGGGGAGTATCTGGCTTCAGGGAGCGGGCTTGGGGTAGACGTGCTATATAGAGGGGCGTTTTTTTCGGAGGGCAAGCTGGCGCTTGCCCAGTGGCAAGAGGGCGAGGCTTTCGATGGTCTCAACGGGCGGCAATAGCAAAGGGCGGTCAAAATTTTCCAAAGGGGGGTTTTCGACACCGATTCTCCGAGTATTCAGTCGGACTCGAGGCGATAGAGAAAGCGATAGGCGTAAGAGGACGGTACGAGCTACGGGCGGGCGAGAGACAGCAGAAGGTTGCGAAGGTCGGAGTCTCCAGCTGTTCTGGCTGGCTGCCGAAAGGGGAAAGTTCGCAGGTCGGGCATCGCGCTCCCGAGCGTTTTCTCCGCCTGGACAGCGGACAACAACCAGCTGGACACGACACCTCACGCACAGCGCAGAACAGAGCCCACCTGATATACCACATGGATGGAGATATATGGTCTTGTGTTTTAATTAATTATTTGATTTTTGGAGCTATCTAGTCCTACCAGCTGTCGCACAGGTTCAGCCACTTCGGAAATCGCCCCGTTCCTAACCGTTAATATCGAAGTCCCGGCCTTGCACAACAATGGCCACTCCCATACATAGAATATACTCTCATGAAGCAAATACTTGATGACGTATTCTGGTCTTATCTTTTATCTGATACTTGTCTACCCTGCTATGTGCTCCACAGCCCGCGGCACTGACGCGCCACTCCATCTATCAACCCGCTCCCGGTCGCAGGAATCGTAGATGGCGCTGGTCAATGCTCGAGTAGTGGCGTTGTTGCTGGAGTCCATGCCCGCGATCTGGCTCTCGATCCAGCTGATGGCCCCTGCTCTGGTGATCAGGGTCGAGCTTCCTCCAACCTGCGTCGCGCGGAAAACAAGATGCAATATCTTCTTCTTCGTGGGCTGTCCCAACGTCGGGGAGCTGTATAGCGAGAGGACTCGCTCAAAGACGTTCGCACGACGGTAGATCTCCATATCCTGCAGCTATGTCAGTTGCGAACCGCAGACGATTGGGGACAAGAGCTGCTTACATTCGGCGTGCGAAGCCCCTTCACGAACACGTCTAAGAGCCAGTTGATCTCTTCGAAATAACCGTCGTCGTAGTCAGGCTCGTGCAGCAGGATTTTATCAATCCAGTAGGATGGGATCTTTCCAATCTCCCAGTATGGAGCTTTCTGGAGGAACAGATTGACCTTTGCGTACAATTTGTGTAGTGGGTTGCTCAATACCATCACGGCACTTGCAGCAAACTCTCCGACTATGAACGGAATGGGAGCCTGGAGGCCTAGCCGGTTCACCGTTTCAAGTAGTTCACCGGACAGTATGTAAATAGAACGCCATTCCATGTATTTCGAGTCCTAAAGTTATGTTAGAATGGAGAAGCTATCGCCAGAATTGAACGACACTTGCCTTAATCTTGGCCATAAAACGAGAAATACCAGCATAGGCCTGTCGTCTGACCTCCTCGTGCTCGGAACATAGACAGAGGATCAACTCTCCGATACGGCCCTGGTCCACTGCTATCTCCGGCTCTAGCCTCTCCCACTTGTGCAGCGCATTATGATTTTCGCCTTCCGCTGGTAAACCGCCAAATATCTCGGAGAGGTCTACAGATCTTACGGCCTTCGTCCCGGTCTCGGAATTCTTACGGTCAGAACCGCTGTCCTCATCGTGCTCGCCCTGGTGGCCTTCCGTGGCGTTCTTCAGCGCTTTCTTCAGAAGCGACTTGGGCTTCTTGTGCTCGGTCAGTTCAGCAATATTATCCCGGACAGCTTTCAGCGCTTTTTCATCCTCTCCTGCTTGTTTCAAGTCCCCAAGCAGCCGCGCAATCCAAGCCGCAACAGATTCCTCAGTTGCTGCGTCGCCATTCTTGACAACAAACTGCCACTGTTCATTGATTGCAGCAACTATGAGGCTAATATTCCGAGTTCCGTCCTTAACCAGAGAATCAGCAAGGTCTTGGTAGTGTACCGGCTTCTTCACTACACGACAGAGGCAGTTGTCGAAAAACGCCAGTTGTGCCGGAAGAGAGTCGAAATCAGAAGCCTCCAGGCTTGATAATAGCGCATCAAACGAAGATTCTGCACTTCGCAGGGCAGAGTTCTCTACCAGAACAGCTCGCAGTAAGCTGCGAATCGGCTGCTGGGAAGATTTATCGGAAGCTTCGACCAAAACCTTCAAGATGGAAGTAAATGCTGAGTATTGCAAGGATGCTGACAGTAATATTAGTAAGGCATACGATCAAAGATAATGGACAGTCATTTTTGTTCTTACCAGGCTGCTGCCACCAACGCATCGACATGGACTGCCGTGCTATCTTCAGAAGATTCTGCAACTGGCTGAGCAGCAGCTCAGAATCCTCTTTGGATAGCTCAGGCTGCTCCAACCGTTTCAGAACATCTACCAGAACCAAGGAGACGTCAAAGTTCTCTTCAAAGGCAATAGTAGGCACAACTTCGTAAAACATAGACAGTAATGCCGCAACTGCATCCAGCTGCTGCAGATCGTCCTTGGACGTTCGCCTGAACAGGAGGACGGCATCCTTCATCGGGGGGCAACGACGACAAAATTCCGCGACCAACTTCGACGCAGCCTGGTTCCAGAACGGCTGACCGAGCCCGTGGTCAGCGTTGAAGACTTTCAGGACAGCCTGCAACTTTCGAAAAGCGACAGTCAAAATCCTGACCGCAAATAGCGTGATAACCTCCGCATTCTGATTCAGGCATCTTGCCAAGATCTTCTGCGTCAGGGGCCGTGGTAGGATATTTTCGATGATGACTGAGACAGGTGGCGGCATTTTGGGCACCTTGTCTTTCCAGCCGCAGTTCGGTGGCACCGGGAGTCTCACGGTAGAAAAGAGGAACGCGGACTCTCCCAGCCAGGCTGGCGTGGGCTTCGGGTCCGAAGTGAACATGGTTCGTTTGGTGAAGAAATCAGCGACGAGCTCCGGTGCGGCTCTGAAAATCGCCAGCAATAGCTCTATCTGAAGGGAATCTGACTCCGGGCGCAGGACCTGGGCTAGCGATGATAGGATACCATTGCGGACGGGCACATTCTCTCTATACTTATCAACATAGACGGCAGAGTCAAGCCCGAGTTCGATCGACCCATCGTCTTCCGTCAAGAGGGTCTCAGGATCGCTTCCGGTTGGATACCAGCCGGTCTCGGGCAGCAAGACGCCCAGCTCTGGGGTCGTGCAGACTCTCATTAGAAGCTTGTGTATCTCATTGGCGATGGAGATGCCATCTGGGTTTGGCTCCTCGGATTCCCTGTCGTATCCGTACAGCGTCACCAGGCGTTCCAGGTTCCCCCGGTTGAAGAATCTAGTCTTAGACTTCCGGGGAAGAGAAGTGTCATTGACGATGTCTTTTTCAATGGCTCTTATGATGTCAATGACGATGTCCCGGGAGTCTTTCCTGATGTATTCTAGGAACGCTCTGATGACCTTGTGCTGATCGATGATATCGCTCTTGACAGACACGTTCTGAAACCGAAGGTTTGCGAGAACGTACCGCTGGGCATTCCGCCTGAGGGTTGACTTCCGAGACTCATCGAGAGTCTCTTCAGTCTGCGCCTTGTTGGGGGTAAGAAAGATCTCAACCCGCTTGAATGTGATCTCACGTTTCGAGTAGGCCAGTCGTGCGACCGCGCCGCCATCGAAACTCACAATCTCGGTCAGGAGACGGATGCAGGGGGATATGAGATGCTCTTTGGCCTTGGGGGAGGTGAGGCCCTTGTTCAGGAGCCTTAGCTGTTCCTTCTGCAGCAGGTATTTGCACAGTGCCAAGCCAAACTCCCGGAAATCCAGTTGACTGGAGATGGTCTTGATAAAGATAGCCAACACAGACGGCACTGCAAGAAGCAATGACTCATGGTTGTTGCTTTCAGCATAACTCCAGGTCTGGATCAGATCCGGGAAGCAGATTGCATCTTCTTCATTGAGTTTAGAAAATTGCGTGTCGCAATAAGCTTTGAGAATGCGGAGCTTCCTGGCCTTTTCATTCTCCTTCTCAGACTGACTGATTGACGTAAGAAACTCCTTAAACTTGTTTATCCCTACTACAGTCAGCACAAGATTTTCATTTTATGTTTTCGTCTCCTTTCCGTTGGTTTGTCGAGACTCTCGAGGCATCACATACCATGCTTGGCCTCTGTGGCACTCTGTTGAAAAACGAGCAGGTCCCGCAGCTGCACATGTGACGTGATGCTATCAACGCTCTCGACCACAGAGGACGAATTTCCGTCTGTGTCGAGCTTCCTTCTCTTCGCCCGAGAAGACTGCCCGTCAAAATGCGCCGCCATGTTTGGTGGTGTTGTTGCACCTAAGATAAAGATAATCAAAGGGCTTGAGAGATGTTCCCGAGCAGAGTTTTGCGGCCCCTGATTGGCCACTGTGGGAGGACGCCACAAGCACGGGGTGTTACCAAGATCGCATGACGAAGGCGGTGACTACGCAGTTAGCTAGTAAAAGGGCTGGAAAGGCTTGATATTAATATCGTTTCTTTGATGGAAAACAGCAACAAAAAGTTCTTCTCGAACACTAAGAAAAAAAAATGGGTAGAGACCCGCCATGGATCTCTGTTCCAGGTCCCGCCCGGGATCGAACCGGGATTAGCGGAACAGTGGTTCCTCAGCTCCAACTGGTTGTGAAGCCAGTCAGAATCCGCTGTGATAGCCATTACACTACGGAACCTCTGGAATATATTTGGTCTGCCGAAAAGAGACTTTTCATCTCAGCCAGCTCCTAGTGAGGTCAATCAGACCCAAGCAACATCACATCTACACCATTTTCGACATAAAATATTTTCATCCCGTGCATCTCTTTAAAATATATAGAAACTGTCAGCTATTTAACAATGCTCCTCTTTCCCTTGTTATCTTATTAAAGAGTTTAAACTAAACGATTAATAGTTTGGCCATTCTAATCTGATTCACAGCTGCAACCTGGCTTCCAATACTTATGTTGCCTCCGTACTCTGTCAACACTGCCATCTTCACCAGCTGCGTAGAAATACAGCGCATAAACAGCATCATTATTCGCCACATAGGGCGTGCCATTGTCTTTCCGCAGTGTCAGCTCGACCAAGCATCTGCGCTCTGTTCCCAGGCATATATATATACTTTCCGCTTTCTCGCCACATGTATCATGCCATTTCCAGCTGTTGTCGCTCGCAGTAAAGCTTCCCAGAATATGGCATCCATTCCTATTGTTTGTCCGAATACACGGATAACTGCAAAGGGGCGAGATGCGTTCAGCCTTGATGCTACCGGCAAAAACCAGGTGAGTTTCCGAGGCACCATGGCATCGATCAATAAGTACTCGTACAGGTCTATTCTGAGCGTCTAATAAACAAATCGTATCACATGCACCATATCTACTTAGCTGTCTGTAATGAAATCCTTATCTGGACGCTTCGATCCCATTTTCAGTCATGAAATCCGATTGCTGCGATTCCGGCAGCTACAGTGCAGATCTATATACAATACATACCAAATTAAAACCCCACACAATGCAAAACGCCCACAATAATAATAACAATAATAATAATAGAGATAGCTGCCCCATCCACGCGTGAAACGATTATATCAAAATAGCGGATGTGTCCCAATAGAATATGGGTCCACACCGAAAGGACCCAGGCACGTCCCGCAAAGATGCCCGTACGAAGGAATATGATGGCGAAGATCAACCCCAGGTTCCACCACCGCCACCTCTGCCCTGTCGTCTCTGCGCGGAGAGTCGCCAGTCGTCCTCTCCCTGGAAGCGGTTGTGAAGTGGCTGGATGCGTTCTGCCTTCTTGCGCTTGGAGAGCCGGTCCGTTGGTGCCACTTTGAAGAAGGTCGGTGCTGCTTCGACAAGCCACTGAGAGGAACATTAGTACCCGAGTGTCGTAATGATATGGGGGAATCTAGAAAGAAGGATCAAACATACCTTCGGTTCAATAGCCGTCGCGCAATGCATGTACTCCTTCGTTGTCAGAATCAAAGTGTGGTAAATGACATGCTCCGCAGACTTTCCAAACAACGCTGAACTGGGATGCATATAGACAGGGGTGCCTTCGACGAGCGTCTTATACCCTTCCTGAGGGTCTTTGCGGGCCGCATTTCTGAAGAATCCGGTACAGAGAGCCTGCCGAACCTTTGTGGTGTTCCTTCCGCAAGAGACTATGCGGTGATGATACCGATCCATGATGCTCACGAGCTGCTGCCGAATATCCTGAGCACGGCGCATCTGCCGAGCCTGGATGAAGTTCTCGTAGCACCAGGCGTTGCTGTAGCCTGAATTCTTCCAGCCGTTGTAGACATTAAGCAAAGTTAAATGGTCCCCGTGCGGATCATGGAACTTCGCCTTCTTCTGGTCCGCCTGTTGTTGCTTCTCCCTTGGACGATAGAAGACAGACTGCACACACAGCATGGCGACGATACTGAGCATCTCATCAGAGCATCCCATTTCTACTGACGCTAGAAGGACCTTGGAGAGGGCCGGCTCCATGGGGAAGTCGGCCATCTTCCGGCCAAGTCGGGTCAGAAGCCCCTCATCGTCAAGAGCGGACAGCGCATACAGCTCCTCAAGAGCAGTAAGCATGGTGTTCGTAGGCGGAGGATCCATGAAGTCGAAGTGGAGGAGATCATTGATTCCCATCGCCTTCAGCATGAGGATAGTATGCGCCAGGTTTTGACGCTGGATTTCAGGTATGGTTGTTGGTAGCATCTCGGACTGATAGGCAGCTTCAGTGTACAGACGGAAACACTTTCCTGGACCAGTTCTTCCAGCGCGCCCTGCGCGCTGCTTCGCCTGGGCCTGCGAGATTGGCGTGACCACAAGGGAGTCCATGCCAAGCTTTGGGTCGTAGGCATTCTGCTTGACGAAACCAGGGTCGACAACATAGTAGATATTGTCAATCGTAATCGAAGTTTCTGCGATATTCGTAGCAATGACGACCTTTCTACCGCCCGGCGGTGCTGGCTCGAAGATCCTGCTCTGCATCTCAGAAGGCAAAGCAGAGTAGACGGGTAGGATCACGAGTTCAGGGACCTTGGGACCCAGAGCCTTCTTTCGCTCATATAGAATCTCGCAGGCAGTATCAATTTCTTCTTGGCCAGTCAAGAAAAGAAGGATATCACCTGGAGGTTCCGTAAGATGGATCTGCATGACAGTAAGCAGCGCCGCATCGAGATAGTCCGTTTCCGGCTCCTTCGAGTACATTATCTCGACAGGGAATGTCCTGCCAGGTATCGAGAAAATTGGGCATTTATTGAAATACTCTGAAAACTTTTCAGCGTCCAGAGTAGCAGAGGTTACGATGAGCCTAAGGTCCGGCCTCCGCTTCACGGTCTTTTTCAACAGACCGAAAAGCACATCGGTTGCAATGGTGCGCTCGTGAGCTTCGTCAAGCATGATCACAGAATACCTTTTCAAATCTGGATCGAGAAGAATTTCCCTTTGGAGCATTCCATCGGTCATGTACTTGATCTTGGTCTGAGGGCTGGTGCAGTCCTCAAACCGGATCGTGTACCCGACCTCCGCACCTAGTCGGCAGCCAACCTCCTCAGCGACACGCTTGGCGACTGACATGGCTGCTACGCGGCGAGGCTGAGTGCACCCTATGATGCCGTTGTTCGCAAAGCCTTCTTCGGCGAGATATTGTGTCAGCTGGGTGGTCTTTCCTGAACCGGTATCTCCAACCACGATCAACAACTGATGCTCTCGCACGGCATCAATTAATTGTTTGCGGAATTTGAAGACCGGTAGGCTTTCACGCTGTTGCTTGATAGTCATGTCCGTTCTCTTTCCATATGATTGATTCTTGGGCTGCGTGACCCTCTTCCATTCCGGTATGGAGTCATCCGACTTCGTAAGCTGGGCAGCCCGAAGATCTGCCGCAAATTTCCTCTGCTCCGGAGCAACCATAGGATCTTGCCATTGTGCGGTGAGATCAATTTCAGCAGCTTGTTCCGCAGCTCTGTCTAGAGCTTCCTGCTGCCTTAGTTCCCGCCTCTCCTTCGCCAGATTCGTGCCCGCCATAGCAGCACGATTAAGCGACCCATCGGGGGCTTTGACGACCCTGATGGGGGAGAGCTCCAGAGACTGTTTGGTCTGCCCAGCGAGGAAGGGAGGCTCCTCGTCTCGGACTTCAATATCGATATCTTCTTCCTCCTCAAACTCGCCCTCCCCGGTGACAGTAGCACGGTATTCCTCATCGATGTCGGGATAGTCAGCGGCGGAAACGGCACCAGAGGCGATCAGTTGCTTGATTTCCCATCTCTCCGGAGAAGTCAAACGCTTCCTGTTCTTCATCGGCTTGCCATCCGTATCTTCGATAACTGGAACCTCGGAACTCAAGTTTCCATATCTTTCTCTCGCACTAGCCGCGTCAAGACGCTCCATATTAGCACCGGAGGCAATGCGCCGCTGGGGAACGAGATCGCGGCCAGTGACCTGGTCAACTTCCTTCATCGACAGACCTATCCGGGAACCCTGTATGCTGATGACCTTGACCTTGACGGGCTGGCCTCGCGAGACAAGGTCCGACGGGTGGTTCACTCGTGCGCCTTCTTGCATTGCGGAAACGTGGACCAGACCATCCACCTTCCCCCGGACACCCAGAAGGTTGACGAAAGCACCAAAGTCTTTCACTCCCGTAACGCGCCCGTCGTAGATCTTGTACAGCACCGGCTCATCGTCCAGCTCCGGGGTTGGAGGTCGTCGGAAGTAGTCTTCGTCTTCGTCACGGTCCCGTCGTCTCCGGCGCTCGCTATGGCCGTTGCTGTAGTAGTCGTCATTCCGAACCTTATGCTTGGTCACTGATCTTCCAAACTCGTCGACGTCGTCCTTGCGCCTGTCGGACCGGCCCCTGCTCCGCGACCTGGAGCGCGACCGGTACTTGTCCCTGCGTCTCCCGCTGTATTCGTCGTAGTCCGGACTCCTGCTCCGTTTCCTGCTGCTCCTCTCGCCGTTTGCCCGATTCCTCTCTTCCCGAGCTTTCCCTGCCAGGCCCTCGAGCATCGCGAATGTATCATCCATCGCGCCGGCCTTCGCATCCTCCTCATCGGCAGGCTTCTTTGGTGGCGCGTCGTCCTTATCATCCCATCGGGGTTCCTGGTCCGGTAACGCAAGGCCCTTGAAGATGCGCGCCTTCTTCTCGAGAGCATCCAGCGCGTCCATGTCACTGTTCTTCGCCGCGGAATCGTTCGCCACGGTCTGCTTCGCCTTGTGCTTGGGATGCATGGTCAGGACGAGACGGTCGATACTCTCCATGAGGCTCTGGGGGAAATCGGCCCCCATGGCCTCGAGGTTGCTCTTGAACTCGGCGAACGAGCTACATTTCAGGTGCTGGTCGATCACGAACTCCGCCAGCGTCTTGTCGTTGATACCCAGGTGGTTCTGGAGCTCGTTCGTCACGCGAGAGACGAGCGAAAAGAGCTCCAGGGACTGAAGGTCATCCATGGCGGGGACCTGGAGACAGAGGAAAGCGACCGACGCTGTGTTGGAGGCGAGAGAGCGTGCGGGACACCCTCCTGTCGACGGGCTGCTTTCCTATGTCCGGCGCGGTCTCCGGGGCGGAAGCTCCTGTGGCGGAAAATCGTTGTGGCGGTTCCCGAACGGGTTAAGCGCCCTCCGCCGTGAGCCGGCTGTTGATAAGCGATAAGATGGAATTCCTCGATGCGGGCTGCGTTGAGCTATATCTGAACTTCGCTGGTCTCACAACTAGCTTTTCAGGCATCCACATCTCTGGCACATGGTTCACATATGAAAATAGTTCAATCGATTACATCTTAAGTAACATTTAAACTTAGACGGCCCCGGAGGCCTTCGATCTACCAACTGATGGGCCGTAAAGAGTGAGGAAAGAGTAAATGGCGATCCCACCACAAATCCCCTAGGCCACTGCATGATAGCCCATCGTAGTCCATTGCCCATCTAGGAATCAATACATATCTGCCCTATATCCTGCTCATGGTACAGTACATGCACATAAAAGAACAACATCAGATGAAACATAATTTTTTTCAATCCTTTTTTCTATTTTTTTTAGACCTCTTCCCAACCTTTTTCCCAACCCATATACTCTGAAGACAAAACGCCGGTTCTTTAGAACACTTTTGAAGTATGGTACATGCAGATGGGATGCCGATGTGTATCACACACCTTGACCCCCACCCTATATCATAAAAACATGTTTTGCCCGGGGAGAAAGGGGATGGTCCATAGAGTACAAGAGAAAACATGTCAAATGAAAAGATACAACATACAGTGCAGTGATATCCAACACTGGCCTCCCCATAAGTTGGGGCTCCCAGATACGACGGCCATGCAGAACGCGATTGGCGGTCGCGACGTAGATATTTGATCTCATCAGAGAATAGAAAGGAGAGAACGGATCCTCACTCATTGAACAGAAGGGGAAAAAAAATAACTGCAACATTGCAGCGACTGAGTCGTTAGACCGTCTCAGACTATTAGAAGGGCCGGCCGATGATGGCAAATAATCTTCACTGTTCCAGCGCCTTGCTTGCAGTGTGTTTGTCGTTTTCGTCACTTTCATTGCTTTCTGTGTTCTCATCGTCTTCGATATCTTCATTGCTTTCTGCGTTTTCATCGTCTTCGAAATCTTCCTCGCTCGCGCTGCTTTCCTCGCTTCCTGCGCTTTCCAAATCGTTTTCCGCAGTCGAGAGGTCAACCGGCAAGCTCTCTTGATCCGTATCCGTGGTTCCGATGTTCGCTTCGGCGAGGAGCCGCTTCTCTTCCAGCATCTGCTTCTGCAAGGCTATCTGCCGGCGGAGAGAGGCGTCCTTCCTAAGTTTCTTGTTCGCTGAAAACTCGGTCAGGGCTCTCATCATTCTCTCCTCAACCAGCTCCTTCACATGACCCGCGAGGGTTCTGTCCGTGAAAATACCACCACATCTGTAGCTCAGCCAAGAGTACAGAATGATCGCTCGATGCAAGCTTTCCAGGTCGCGCAAGTATTCCTTACTCCCCGACACGGGTTTTTCCAATATCTCCAGATTCAACTCGGGGATATCCAACAGACGACCACCCGAATTTTCGGCGACACACCGGGCAAACGCACGGGTAACCCTGCTCGATGCCGGATCCTTCGCATAGGTTGGCGCAGCCATGAAAACAAGCTGGTCGTCAATCCGAAGGCCTGGCACGCCGTCGATCAACTCTACACTTTCGAGTTGCGGGGAAGGGTCACACATGAAAAAGAGGGGATGCACTTGAGAGATATCCAGCAGGCGCTTGAGGATATATTGAAAGGAAACGTTGGGCGGGAAATAGGCGGCGAATTTCTGCAAGACAGGGTCCGGAGGGAAAATCCCTGCAGCAGGAATTGGAGGAGGCTCAATGCTCATTGCTTGTTGGATATATGGAAGATCGACATCTTCAAGGGACGTTACCAGACCGATGTTTGCCTCACCGTCGTCCGATGAACCGGCATCCTTTCGAGTGTCTGCAGCAGCCGAACGATACCGACCTGCGCGCCCAGCAATCTGCTTGATCTCGGGGACGGTGAGCCTCACGAGCCCACCTGGAACCCTCTTGATCAGAGTCTCGAAAATAATCCGCTTGCAACTCCTTCGCGGCAAGTTAACATTTCAGTCGCACGTTTCTCGAAGAAGGAAGAACTTACAGATTTAGGCCCATTCCAATCGCATCGCTGGCTACAAGAAAGTCATAGTCATTGTCGGGATCATTGAAAAGGTTTGCCTGCTGCGTCCGGATTTCGGCCGGCAGGCTTCCATAAATAATTGCCGCGCGTCTCCCAGTTGCCTTTTCTATATCGGCTTTGAGAGCGTGAATTCCAATACGGGTGAAGGAAACGATGCAGTCTCCCTTCTGGAGCTTTTTCAAATCACCCTTTAAGCTCGTGTCCATAACTTTCAAGGGATTCAGCCTCTCGTAGCGATGGATTTTGAGTGTATCTCCCGTGAGAGCACAAAGCTCTCGGATGAGAGGCACGGTCCTCTCCTCACCGCAGAGATGCAGCTCCATGGCACGCGCACCCAGAACAGCCCGAGTCCACGCCCAACCACGTCTTGGGTCTGCGATCATCTGGATCTCGTCGATGACCCCAACCTCATACTCACGCCCGAGGGTCACCATCTCGACCGTATTGCTTATGATCCTCGGGGCCTTGTCCTCTGGAAATTTGACATCGTCCCCAGTGATAAGGGCGCACGATATCCCTTTCGCATTCATTCGGGTGTATACTTCCTGGGCGAGCAGTCTCAACGGCCCAGCGTAGAAACCCCTCTTCGATTCCTCGAGCCGCTTCAGAGCGTGGTACGTCTTTCCCGAATTAGTAGGGCCAACGTGTAGATGGATCGTCCGGTGCATCGAGCGAGCCTGCGGATACCACTCAGCCGGGTAGCGGAGATCGGCGACCTTCTTCTGTTCCGCGAGATTGGGCGTTGAATACTTGGCGGTGATGTCGTCTGCGCGTAGAGCATACTCCAACTCGCGTCTCAACCCCACCATCCCGTTTTTGAGGTACGCTTGTTGAAGAGAGGCCTTGAGGTGCCTCAGAGGACCCCATCGCGAACCGGTCATACGGTCCTCCACCTTGCAGGCATTGAGGACATAGCGCTCGAACCTGCCCCAGCCCTGCAGCAGGGGATCCTCTGGATCCAGCGCTGACTTGAAGTCGCGCAGAGCAGATGCCACAATTTCGGAGAAATTTCGAGAGACCGCGCTCTGCCGGATGCTGATGCCTGCATCCTGCCCAGCCGGCAACAGTGACTTGCCGGAGGGAGGTTTCGCACGTTTTTTACTTGCTTTTCTGGCGAGTGACGGGGTCGTCGCGAAGGTGCGACTCGTCGAGAGCAGAGGCCGCAATCTGCAGAGGAGGCAGTGGCTGCCTTTGCCTGTCCATGGCTGCATCGCCGGTCGAAACCTTATCGCTGGAGACCGAGGAGAGGACGCCGTACCACGCAGGCGACAGGAGGGAGTTGATCAGCTCGGAGGTGAAGTGCACCTGGAGTTATCGCGGGTGCAGCGTGAAGGCCGGCGGAGCGGGAAAAAAACCATCGTCGGCGCCACAGGCCGCGATCCGCAGTGGAGCAGCAGCAGCGCTGCTTTGGGCCTGTGCTCTCCAGACTACATGTACCAGAGCGTCGAGGCCAGCGCTCCCTCTCTCTCCTGTCTAGCTTCTCGCTCTCTCTCCCCTGAGACTGCGGTCTGTTCCACAGCAACCCGCTTCGTTCACCAGCAGCTCATGCGGTGTGTGTCCCGCCAGCCAGGATGGGCACCTCCATAATCAACGTCCAGCGCGATAGTAGGTAACAGCACTCCCCCTCCGCGTTCCCCCGCGGCCCTGACCAGCTGCCAACACTGGCCTCCTATATAGTCATCCTGAACACGATCCGTTCCACCGGTGGCGACGATGTAAGCCAGATTCCTCTGTTTTGTTCGACCGGTCCCCGACTTACCCCGCTTCTCGCAGTGGAAAGTCCTGGTGGTGGACGAAGGCAGCAGGAAACTGCTCGATAATGCCGTCAAGGAAGACGATATCTTGAACCACAATGTCACCAGTAAGTAGACGCCGCCTGCCCGTCGAGAACGCAGCTGAGAATGGGCAGACATCGAGCAGATCGAGCACAGGCGGGTCGCCAACCCGGACATGGACGCGCTGTACATCCTGTCGCCGCTCCCGCACATAGTCGACTGCCTCGTGGCCGATTTTCAGAAGAGGCGATACAGGAGGGGCTTCTTGGTCTGGATATCCGGTTAGACAGCACCGTCTCCTCCCACTCCGCGCACGGTCTGACCATCGTTTCCAGTTCTCGACTCGCAGGAGCACGCCAAAATAGATAGGTTTCGCGACCAGATCGCGGATTTTCGAGTGCTGAACATCAACTTCTTCCCGAGAGAGTCTCATCTGGTCACTCTGCGGGATCCTTGGAGTTTCCCGGTGCTCTACCATCCCGGCTGCAATCATCTCATTCGAGGACATCTCGAGGATCTCGCCCGAAAGGTGAGCTCTCGTCGGACAGGATTATTTCTCCGTTCGGTGGACATGCTGACAGTGGGGAGATTGTGTCATTGTGTACCTCGCTGGGCGAGTACCCTGCGATTCGATATTACAAACCCAGAGCGCCCACCCATGAGGCAAGCGTCCTGTGCTCGCATCTTGCCCGTTTTATCCAGGATGAGCTGGACCAGTATGCGAAATTCAACAGAAACTTCCCGCCTCCTTCCTCCCGACCTCGAGGGGTCCTTTTCGTTGTCGATCGCTCCATGGACCTCTGCTCTCCTCTAGTACATGAATTCACCTACCAGGCGATGATTCACGACCTGCTGCCGGTCAAAGACGGCGACAAGGTCACATACAAAACTGTGATTAACGAGGGGACACCTAACGAGGAAGTCAAAGAGATGGAGATTGGTGAACACGACAAGATCTGGGTCGACTATAGACACCTTCACATGAAGGATGTTCTCGGCAGGCTTTCCGAGGACTTTGCCAAATTCAGAGCGGCAAACTCGCAGTTTGCTGACGAGTAAGTCTTCTTTTCCTCTTTGTAGTATCTCTCCTGCCGGATGATGTCACTGACTCCTCCATTTCTTATAGTAACACTAAAGTCACTGTTGACACCATCAAGGAAATGCTGGCGGGCCTCTCGGACTTCCAGGAGGGCAAGAATGCGTATACGCTTCACCTGAACATGGCGCAGGAGTGCATGAAGTATTTCCAGGAGCGAAAATTGATCGAAGTTAGCTCTGTTGAACAGGTGAGTGGAAGGCAGTTTGACATTGACGAGGTACTCGCTAATCAGGCGACAGACTCTTTCCACCGGCCTGGATGAGGATTACAAGAAGCCAAAAAACATAGCCGATCAGCTCGTCAGGCTACTGGATGACGATGCCATCATTCCTCCGGACCGCTTGAGACTCATCATCCTCTATATCATCTACAGAGACGGGTTGCTCGGCGGCGATATCAAGAAGCTCCTTGCCCATGCTCAGCTGCCGTCGCAGAATGCGGAAGTGATATACAACCTAGACCTCCTGGGCGTGAGAGTCGAGAAGCCGCTCAAGGACTCGAAGCCAGCCAGTCAGCCCTTGTTTCCGCGGAAACCACCGCCGAATATAGACTCGGAGGATGAAGTCAATCTGACCCGGTTCGTACCGAACCTCAAATTGATGCTCGAGGAGCATCTTCGAGGGACCCTGGATTCCACCGTGTTCCCTTACACGCGCCCATTGACGGAACAGGATGCGCTCACGGGCCAGGATAACCTGTCCCAAGCGTCCCTGCGGAGTGCAAAGCCGACTTGGGCGCGGACTCGTGCGGCCGCCGACCAGCCCCGACAACGGATCATCGTTTTCATGGCAGGCGGCGCGACCTACGCGGAGGCGCGAGCGTGCTACGAGGTCTCGCAGGCCTCTGGCAAGGATGTGTTCCTGGCGACGTCGCACATGCTGACCCCGGGCCTGTTCCTGCGCCAGGTGGGAGATCTCAGCGTCGACAAGAGGCGACTGGACATCCCGGCTGAACGGCCGAAGCCGACGGCGCCGGCGTATCTATTCGAAGACGACCCTGCTCCCACGCCGCAGCAGCCAGCACCGCCGACCGCCGCGATGGCGTCGATGTCTCTGAATTCGGCACCGAACGGGGCACCAGGCGGAGGGCCAGCAGCTCCAGCAGCGGCACCTGCGCCAGCGGCCTCGGGTGGCAAGCCACAGAAGAAGGAGGAGAAGAAGAAGAGACACTTCTTTAAGTAGACCGAAGCAGCGTTCGAGCGTGCAGCATCTTTCTTTCACTCGATATCCCGGGCGTTTTTTTTTGCCGTCTGGTCCCTGCCTGGCGCGTAACTGTGCGTCGACTCGGGAAGCTTGAGCACGGCCAGCGGTGCAATGTTGAGATTGGTTTCTGCGTGAAATTATGTGCATTACACATACCCCGGTAGCTAGTTGCGTCTGTGTGACCTTGTTCTGTACCTATATTTATTCATTTATTTAACCATGCTGATATTCCAACTTCTATCGCCTTCGCAGCCCGTAGTGATGACCAGGACCAGCCCAACTTCTATAACCATGCTCCAACTCTGTAAACTCCGAAACATGAACTGTAGGGTATCACAGCACCGAAGAGACCAGGGAACCGGAGAAACCAAACAGAAAAAGCCCGCCCGTCCAGCCCGAACCATCCGAAAGATGCAGTCATAAAAAAGGGCAAGAAAAGAGCTCCTATATCCCATCCCCCAGGTACTTCTGCACATCCTCGCTCCGGTAGAACATCTCCCTCAGCCGCTCGCCTCTCTTCTTGGCCTCCAGCTCCCGCTGCCGCACCTGCTTCGCGTTGAGCTTCTCGACCCTCGCCTGCTGCACCAACTTGCCCTTCTTCTCCGCCTCTGCCCTGGGCAGCATCCCCAGCCCGGCCGTGTCCTCCTTGATGCGCGCCTTGAGCGGCTCCCGGATGCCCTCGCGCCCCGGGGCGCCCAGGCCCAGGCGGGAGTCGGGATCCCAGCCGTACGCGGCCAGGTAGCGCAGCCCAACGCGCGTGCGGTCGAGGTGCGAGGGGGGATGGGAGTGCGCGAGGCAGACCTGGTGCGCGAGGGAGGCCTCGTGCGGCCTGCCATCGCCGGGGTTCTCGTCGAGGGGGAGGTTGCAGACGTCGCAGACATCTTTCTTCTCGTCGCCGTGCTCGCTCCGGTCTGGATGTGATGCTGATGCTGATGCTGTTTCTGCTTCTGCTTCTGCTGCTGCTGCTGATGATGACGCCGCGCTCTCCGCCTCCTTGGGCAGCACGATCGCGAGGTACTGGTCTGCAGCGCTGGGGCGCGCGGGCTTCTTCTCTGGCTCTGGCGAGGTCCTGGTCTTGAGGACGTCGCCGGTGGTCAGCAGCGTCTCGGACGAGGGCACGAACGCCACGCGCTTCCTGCGGATGCCGGCGCCGAAGGCGCGCTGATCCTGGGGCGCGAGGAAGTAGTCCTCGTCGTCGGCCATGTTTTGCAGATGTTGGAGGAGGATGTGATGGTGGGTGTTGCACGCTGAAGGGCCAGGTCGAGGCCGGTGGCGGGAGATCGCCGGCTAGCTCCTCGTTGGCGGGAGTCCATCTCCGACGTTGATCGATCTCAGATCTGCATCCAACACCTCACGAACGCCCGCCATGCCCATCCCGCTGATCATCCAGGGCCTCACCGAGGGCGTCTCGTCCATCCCATATGCCGTCCCGGTTCTGCGCACGGCGCCCTGGGTGCTGCTGCTCGCCGCGCTCAAGTACTACTTTGGCGGCGCGCGCAACACCTCCGAGCGCGTGATGCACTCCAAGGTCATCATGGTCACGGTATGTTCCCCCTCTGCTGTCCTCTGTCGACCTTTCTCGTGCTGATATCCAGCTCCCTTCGGCCTCCAGGGCGGCACATCCGGCATTGGCGCCGCCGTCGTCTACGAGCTCGCCAAGCGCGGCGCCCAGATCATCCTCCTCACCAAGCACGCCCCCTCGGACCTCTTCCTCGTCGACTATATCGAAGACCTGCGCCGCTCGACGGGAAACCAGCTCATCTACGCGGAGCAGGTCGACCTGTCCTCCCTGCACTCCATTCGCACCTTCGCTACCCGCTGGGTGGACAATGCTCCGCCCCGGCGTCTGGACATGATCATCCTCTGCGCCCAAACGACGATCCCGTCCGGGGTTGCGAGGAAGCCGACGGTGGACGGTCTGGACGAGGAGTGGCAGATCAATTACCTGGCCAACTTCCACCTGCTGAGCATCCTGAGCCCGGCGCTGCGCGCGCAGCCGCCGGACCGCGACGTCCGGATCATCTTCGCTACCTGCTCGAGCTACGCCGGAGCGACGCTCGATCTGGCGGAGGCTGAGAAGCGAGTCATCGATTCTTCTTCTTCGAAGCCCTCCTCCAAGCCAGGCCAGGGTCAGGCCAAGGGCGCAGACACGAAGAAGCAGCAGCAGCAGCAAAAGCAGCAACAACAAAAGAAGGAGCAAGAAAAGCAGGAGCAACAAAAGCAAAAGCAAAAGAAGCACAACATGTACAGAATGTCCAAGCTGGCCCTGATGATCTTCGCGCAGTCCTTCCAGAAACACCTCTCCTCCTACAAACGCCCCGACGACTGCCCGCCCAACGCTCGCGTCCTGATCGTCGACCCCGGTTTGAGCCGCACCCCGGGAACCCGGCGCTGGCTGACGGGCGGCTCGCTCTGGGGCCTGCTCCTCTACCTGCTCACCTGGCCGCTGTGGTGGCTGGTCCTGAAGTCCCCGCAGCAGGGTGCCCAGAGCTTCCTGTACGCGGCCATGGACGCCAAGTTCGGCCGCGGCACCGGCCCCTGGTTCATCCGCGAGTGCAGCGAGGTCGGCAAGTATGTGCGGCCGGAGGTCTGCGACGAGGAGGTCGGTCGCCGCGTCTGGGAGTTCAGCGAGAAGCAGATCCAGGAGAAGGAGAAGGAGGCGGCCATCTTCAGGGCCCTGGAGAAGAAGGTGCGGGAGGAGCTGGAGAAGGAGAAGAAGAAGGCTGCTTCTTCTTCTTCCTCTACTTCTGCTACCGGCTCGTCGTCGTCTAAGACGCAGACGCAGACGAAGACGAAGACCCCGAAGACGAAGTAGGAATGGAAATGAGATGCTAGAAGAAGGTATTAATCACTAGAGACCTGGGTCCTACCTGGGAATTTATGTATGTATTTATTAATGAATACATTGTGTACCATAGCATACATATCAATCAGTTGATCGCCAAGATAAATGTCCCAGCCAATGACCTGCTCTGCAGGTCTAGTCCATTCACTACTCCTTACCATCTGCTGACGATACACCCTCCGTCTTACAATCCCCGATGACCCTTGATCATGCAGGTGAGTATATACTCTACTCCTTAGGCATAAACAGTTGTCTAGCTTCCTCTACAGGGTTAATTTTGGAACCTTGGAGAGATGCTAGACAAAGGACAAGGGCAAACAGAGTAGAACCTCGAAATATACCTGCTATTCACCGGACGCCTTCCCTTCCCTCGTCGATCCAGCAGTGATGACTGCCTCATTCATTGTTGGTATCTCTCACCTTCGTCGCCTACGAGCCTTAGACCTCCTCATCTTGTATATTATATTACGTAGACACTAAACCCACCATTATTTAAGTACTGTCTACAATCCTCCTCCTCGTTCTCTTCTTCGGGAGGTCGTGCTGTTATCGTCTACCTACTAGTACCTATCTACCTACCTATATAGAACTTGTAAACTTGCCTCTATCATCTATACTATACTACACTGTACCTAAACTCTAATTAAATTAATTAATTAATTAATCTATACTATATCACGGCACTACCTGCTAGACAAAGAAAAATAGTCCATCTGTGCTTCCTATGTGAATTCGGCATTTTATTCATTATGGAGATTGTTAAGTATTTATATTTTTTTCCTTCAGGGGAAAAAAATCTCCAGTGATTTGTGTGTATGGGCTTCCCTATTTAATTCACTGGGGCTTACTTATCGTGGATTTTTACCCTCCTCTCCTATATATGTTGTACTTACCTAGTTTCTCCCAACCTTCGAGATACCTACATATCGAATTCCTTCAACAATCACAGAGAAACGAATTTTTCAGAACGCTCCAGGATTCAAGTCGAGTGGTGATTAATTAACTAGATTATTCCCTACCAGTCTCCACTCTTGCCTTCAAGTGACCGTCTCTCATCACCGCAGAGGCACCCTCTGCCATCTTGGGACGAAGTAATGCAAATAACAGAAACGAAGCCCCAAGGGGATTGATAATGAAAAAAGTATCCTGGGCAAAAAAAAAGGCAACCCATAGACAACGAGGAATTTGTCTCCTACGAGTGAATTTCTCTGGGCTGCCTTCAAACAACAACTGTGCCTGAGGCCTCGGGAGAAGAATGCTGGCCAAATAAACAGTGAAGAATGAATTGAATTATAGAGCCCGAGCCTGCTTATCTTCTTCTCTGGGCTCTAAAACTTTTTTTTCTCTGCTGGATGGCCAGAAAGCTACCTAATTCCATCATCCTCACCCTCAAATCCTGGCAGCCGGTCGGGATCCAGGAGATCTATGTGAATTCGTTCGAACAGAGATCGCAGTACATCTACATGGCGCATTCCTTGGAGGTACAGGTATATATGGTTGCCAAGGACTGAAACCGAGAAAAAAATTCAACATCCTAAAATAAATAACCCGCCTCCTTCTACCTAACCTAACCTGGCTCTACTACTGTACTTGACTGTGACAACTTGCAGAATCATCAAATCGGGACAAATTATCACCGTGGAGACAATGAATCTCAACCCAGACAACAAGTTCCCTCTTCCCAGCAGAAGCAGAGAGCCGTCAAATCTTCAGTGGATATTACATATTATTACACTGCCTTGCAGCACTTTGTGTGCAGCTGCTGACGAATCAACGATCTTAGAGAAATGGCGATGACGCCGATGATGATCTTAAAAGGCATTATGCGGTTGCTGATGGGGATCGATGATTTTTTTTTTTAAAAAAAATCTCTAACACTACCATACTTGAAGTTAACTCCGTCGGTATGTACTGTACTGTGCCGTACGTTCCTGAAGACATTATTTAATATTATCTTAGGGCTGTTGAAACTCGCTCGGTAGGTACAGCAGATAGATGGAGCGGACCGGAACAGAACGGACCAGACCGTGACATGACAAGCTTTACTATATTATATATATCCATATCCTGACTGGGACTGGTTGGAATACTATACAGTACTTACTGCTAAATAATAACCTTATGCTGGTGTATTTATTTGTCAGGAGAGAAAAAAAAAATTGCATGCATGGTGTAGCTCAATGAGATACTGTGCAGTATTATTAATTATCATCTTCGAGGAACAAACAACGCGATAATTTCTCAATCGATATCGCTGAATTTGTAAAAAAAATCACATGGTATCAAGTAGGTTGGTAAAAAAAAGTCTATGAATAAAGTATCAAAGTCCTCATTGAGACCCGAACCTACCTATATAGTCAGCTACTACTCTACATACATGGTTTAAATAACGATTTCTATAGAAAGTAGGAAAAAAGAAAAAAGAAAAGGGGGAAAATCGAGATAGATGAATGCTAAGCTACGTCTAGCTAGCTCTCACTTCCTCTCTCTCTCTCCTTTTTTTGTTTCCTCGTGTATTCATTTCATTTGCTTTGCGTCCGTTTTTCACTCACTAAAATAATAATTGCGAGTGGGGTATAATTTCCCTTCCCCCCTTTCCGTTTCGTTGTTGCTCCTTATTAAAATAATAATAATAATGAAAGCCCCCGCCTATCATTACTATCCCTGTTATTTTTTTTTCCATTTTTCCGTCCGTGCAGTAGTCCCGATGGATCTGATCTGATCTGACCTTCCTTTTTTGTTTTCTCATTAATTAGCCGCTCATGCCAGACGTCGTCGTAATCACATGTCAAAAGCGCCTTCTTGGCAGGGCGCCATCTTACGCAGATCGCCCATTGACTTCTTCTTCTTGTTTCTGCCTCTTCTTCAACTTCTCCACCAGCTCGGTCGGCGGTTGCTGGCGGTAGCCCTCCGGGTTGTGGCGCGTCCAGCGCCAGAGATCCTCGCACGCCTGCTCGAGGGTGCGCTCCGCCTTCCAGCCGAGCTCCTTCTGGGCGCGGGTCGGGTTGGAGGTCAGATTCAGGACGTCGCCGGCGCGGCGGGGCGCGACCTCGTAAGGGAGATCGCGGCCCACCGCGGCGGAGAACGCGCGGATCATCTCGTAGACGGTGCTGCCCTTGCCGGTACCGAGGTTCCAGGCGCGCACGCCGGGGCGGTTCTTGAGCAGGTAGTTGAGGGCCTTGAGGTGGCCGTCCGCGAGGTCCAGGATGTGGATGTAGTCGCGGATGGCGGTGCCGTCGTGGGAGGCGTAGTCTGTAGTCTTGTTAGATCCCTCGCGGTTCCCTGAATCACGCGCCCAGCTGCGGGATAATGATAGGATATCGACGTACCGTCTCCGAACACGAGGAGCTTCTCCCTCTTGCCAGTCGCGACCTGAGCCAGCAGCGGCAGCAGGTTGTACGGGACACCCTGGGGGTCTTCGCCCATGATACCGCTGGGGTGGGCGCCCGCAGGGTTGAAGTAGCGCAGCAGAGCGGCGTTCCACTTCTCAGCCTCCTCGGGCTTGCCAGCCTTTTTCAGGTTGTTGCGCTGTGCGTTGATGAAGTCCGTGATGGCATTCTCAACGGCGTACTTGGTGTTTCCGTACGGGTTGGTTGGGCCCAGGGGGCACTCCTCGGGGATGGGGATCATGTTCGGGAAGCGGGTCGCATCGCCGTAGACGGTGGCAGAGCTGGAGAAGACGATGTTGGTGACATTGTGGCGTTGCATGGAGCGCAGCAGGCAGATGGTGCCGTAGACGTTGACATGGTAGTAGTCGAGGGGTCTCTCGGTAGACTCGCCGACGGCCTGTGGGACGGGAAGTCTTAGCCAACAGCCAGACGGAGCAGGTTCTGCGCAGAAGAAGAATCCCATATCCACCGGGCCAAAAAGACAAGAAAGAAATGCCGGGCTAGAGCACCCACCTTGAGCGCCGCAAAGTGGATGACGCTATCGATGTCCGGGTGAGCCTTGAACACCTTATCGAACCCCGACTCGTCTGTGATGTCAAACTTGGCGAACTCGGGCCTCTTGCCGCAGATGAGCTCAATGCGATTGATCACCTCGTCGGAGGAGTTGTACAGGTTGTCCGCGATGACGACCTTGTAGCCCGCCTCGAGCAGGGCCAGGGCCGTGAAGGACCCGATGTAGCCCGTTCCTCTGCGCGACAAAAGCCATCCGAGTCAGGACCGTTTTCCGCATCTCTGAGGCCGTCCGGCGGCAATTGAAGGACCGGCGACACTTACCCGGTGACGAGAACGGATCCGACAGCCATGATGGCAGCGCTGCGCTGGGGAGCAACTCAGGGACAGGCGCTGGGGTATCGAAGGTGACACACAGCAGGGCAAGCTGGTGGGGGAAGGTCGAGCGGCGGCGGGGCTGGAGCGGTCGTCGCCGTCTGATATCGCCAGGCCAAAGGCTCAACGCAGGAGAGAGGCGGATGGGGAGGACAGGAGGAGGTGAGGTGACGCAGGAGGAGGAATGTTATAAGTCGCGACCTGCTGACAGGGACGCGGCCGCCCACGCGGCAGGGATTCTGATCGGCACGGCCAGTACAGGGAGCACAATGGACGATCACCCGACGAGCGAAGACTCAGGATGCTCAAGGTAATTACCCTGCGGTCCACCGGGGCGCCATCCCAGCGCCGCATCGCTCACGATCACCCGCACGTTGTCGCCCGCGGCGGGACGCGGTGGAGCGACTTACGAGCGCATCGCCACTGGCACGGCTCGACGTCCCTGGAGACCCGTGGGAGCTTCAACCCTTGCCTCCTGCGTCCGGGGAGGAGCATCTGACGGCCAGAGCCTGTCTATACTCTACTGTCTATATATATACTCCAGTAATACGACTATCCTACGGGCGAAACAGATCGTGGACGCCAACCGGCCTGTATAAGTCGATTCGTGATATCTCGCTGGAAGCTTCCTTCGCCGCGGACGCCCGCGGATCATGCTGTAGACATGCTAAGAGTACATACATTAAAGCTGCTCCAGATCGTCTCCAGACGCGCGTCTCATGCTCCTGGGGAGAAAAGAGTACTTCGGGCCGCCCGGGCCAGCTCTGCGATGCCTCCCCCCTATGGGGGGGGTTGCCGTAGCTCCTGTATCGAAGCGTACGGCTCATCCCTGTGTCTGCTCTGCTAGTCCCACCCTGTATATGCATCTGCGCCGGCATTTCCTTTCCTCCAGCCACCCTGACGACTTCAAGACGATGAAAAACCAAGGAATCCGCAACCGCTCATGAAGAACAACATCTTTAACCGAGAAGCTCGACGTCGAGTCCAATGGCACGCATGAAGAGGTTGACATTGCCCAGCCTCTGGCTGGCCATGTCTGCGGGCAGCGTCTTGCTGTATGCCACGGTCGCCATAACTCGATCCCTACACGCATTGTCTGTCAGCAAAAGGGGCCCAGTGACACCATGTAGATACGATAGGAGGGATACTCACTTCACAGCGATGACCAGACGCTGCTGCTGTTCCGGATTGGCTCCTATGCCCACCGCAGCCAGGAACTGCCACACGTACATGTCGTCGCCCATGTTGATCGGGCCCGGGAACACGTCGCCCAGGATGGGCTCGAGGGTGTCGAAGAGGATGTTGAATTTCTCAACCCACTGCTGCCAGTCGCGCTCATCCGCCTGGCCAGCCTCCTTCACGATCTCAGCGCGGCTGAGGAGCATCGTCAGGATGCCCAGGCCGACCTTGGTCTTTGCCACGGTCTGGACGTTGGTCTGGGCGATGACGAGCCCCAGCAGCCCGATGATGATGTTGAACGGCGCTTCGTTCACGTACCCGAGAAGACTCGGCATGACGGCTTGGGAGAAGAGCTCAATGTCCTCCCGCACTGCGACGGGCGGCTGGGCCTCTCCGGGCTGGGGCTGCGCCCGCCGGACGACATCCAGCGTGTCCAGGTGCACGACGATCATGGTGAGGATGGTGACCCGCTGTTCCTGGTCAATATGGCGGAAGACGCGGGGAATGGCCTTCTTGCCCTTGGCGTACGACAGGAACGCGATGAACGGGTGCGGAGTAGCGGAGCCGGGAACGATGGGTTCCATCACCTTCAGCTCCCGCCACAGCTTCTGGTTAAGAGCCTGCATCTTCTCCCTCCATTCCATATGTCTTTGGATGGCCTCGGGATCGTCCTGGCTCGGGGGAGGAGGCATGTTGCGCTCCATATCCTCCATCTTCATCAACGTGCCGTACACGTTCTCGATGTTGTTCAATATCGATTTCCGATCGCTTGGACTAAGGTCAGCATGGGCCGCTTTCTTGGCCGCCTTGACGCCCTCAGAGCTTTCGGGGCGTTTGATGTTGAGCAAGGGCTTCGGTGTCTTGGCATTGCTGAAGGAGATCTTGCCCAAACTGCCTTCAAAGATCAGCTGTTTGTTCTTCGGCTTCAGCTTCGCGGCCTCAACAGCGCGCTGGACCTGCTGCTGCATCCGTTGCATGTGGTTGTCAGCAGTTGGATAGTGCCTCCTGCCATGCCCACCGGTGCGAGCTCCCGTCTGGAAGAGGTAAGTTTGCGCGAAGTGGCCCAGCGGCTGGTGAGGGTGCTGCCTCGGAGCGCCCCTGATCTGGCTGTAGACTTGGTAGTAAAAGTCCTCCGCCAACAGAGCCTCAGGATCCGGGTCCGCAACATTGCCCGTAGCAGCCACCAGCTGCTGCAGCTGAATCCGCGTTATCAAGTTCTTGTCCTGCGGCGTCATCAAGCCGTTACCCTTGGAAAGGAGGAAGATCTTGTGGTTGCGCTTGGCACGCTTAGCATCTTCCGCGAGAAGCGCCATGCGCTGCTCCTCCGTGAGGTTCATCAGTTGCTGGGGGTTAGTGATCAACGGCGTGCCGTTTGGTCCGATAAGCGGTTGCTGCGGTGGTCGCGGCATCCGTGGCGGACCAGCATGGCGTTGCTGGGGAGGCATCTGCTGCGGCCGGCTTGGATTTTGCATCATCTGCAACGGCGCTTGCGGCGGAATACCAGCATGGGGAGGATACGGCTCAGGAGGCGCCTGCTGGTGGCGCTGCAACATCTGTGACGGTGGAACGCCTTTTGCGAACTGCGCCTGTTGCTCTAAGTGTAGCAACTCAGGCGGCAGTTGGGAGTAGCCATCAGGCAAGGGAGGCATCTGCTGCGGGCGCGGGACAGACGGAGGCAGCTCAGCAATTGGCGGGACGGATACAGCAGGTTGGGCCGGCGTTGGTCGCTTGTTCTGGGCGCGCATTTGGGCTTCAACCTCCTCCAGGCTCATCATCTTCTTTGCAGGCGCAGCCGGTTGAGCAGAAGTGGCTGCAGGCTTCGTATCGGTTTTCCATACGCTCGACTTGGCCGAGATTTCGGGGATGTATCCGGGATCTTGGTATTTCTCGTAGCCTGTCTTCTTCGGTTTCTGGGTGGTAGCCGTCGAAGTCGTCGTCGTGGTCGTCGTCGTCGTAGTAGCAGCAGTAGTGGCCGTGGCGGACGTTGGCGGCGCGGTCGTCGTCGCAGTCGTCGATGCGGTTGCGGGAGGCGCCGTGGTAGTGGTGGTCTTGTGGTGCTGCAGGTTGTAGCGTATTTGTTCCTCAGTGATCACGTCCGAAACCTGCGCCGTGTTTCCATAGAAGTCGAAGTCCTTTCCCACCGTCGCCGCGTCCGCGCCAAAGGTATCTTCGTTAAAGGCATCCTGCTCATCGTCCAGCTGGTCGCCCAGCCCATCATACGTGTCCTCGAAATCGATGCTACCAGGATACAAGTCAGCGGCTGTCCAGAGACGGCGATAAGAAGGCCCAACGCTTACGCATCCTCGTCGTCGTGGAGCCCTTGGGCTTTGGCGCGAGCGACTTCGTCGAAGGGATCCGGGTGCTCGAAGAAGCCCCTCGAGTCCCCAGACCGCTCACGGTCCCTGGGAAGCGTCGTGTCAAAGCCGAAGAACGACATCTCGGCTGATGGAGGCCAAGAGCGAGATCAGGGTGGGAGGCGCGGTGGGTGCCGCATGGCCTGCAGGGTTGAAGTTCGCCGTTGATATCACGCACGGTGCTCGCTCTGCGAAAAGGCGGGCTGGCCCGTGCATGCCTGCGTGCCTGAGGCTCGCGAAGCCGCGTGGCAGAACACCAGCGGCCTCTGCGGTCCGCACAGACGTGGATCCAAGAATATCTTAGGCCTCAGTTCTTCCCTGTGTGATCTGTTCCTTTCTTTTGCGGATGGAACTCTGCAAAACGGTCAAAAGATCCCTCATTGCTCTGAGGCGGACAGTCGAGTGGCTATTGAGTTGTCTATGCTGGTTGGATAAAGAATTATTTGACTAAGTCAGGAATACGATTACTGCTTTGTTTGGGGATCCGTGGTTTGCTCCTCTGCAATTGATGTGTTATCTCTTCATATCTCAATGCTTAGGCCAGAATCAAGAGGCACAGTTCAATATTCAGCTAAGAATATGTCTGTAGTTTGCTCCTGATAATTCACTGCGTCCAAAATCCTCGTCTTCATGTCTGAAATAACCTTGAATGGCAAAACTATGAGAGTAGGGAGTTCCTCAGTAGTATGTCTGCGTTGTTCCCTGGTCACTAGGCTAGATTATCTTCATTTTTAGCCTGCGACAAAAAGGAGTTGAGCTCAAGTGACGAAGTGCCGTGTGAGATAGCTAGAAGTTTTGTCGGTTCTATGGTTATGTGAATCGTCGCCATATAAGTAGTTTCGCTGACAGTTTAACCTCATTTTGAACTGACAGCATAATGCCTATTTCTTGCTGATAGAACTGTTGCTGCCTTTCCATGATCTAGATACCATTAATTTGACCTACTGGTGCCTGGGGTTCGTAGAGGAGTTGCTACCAACTCGAGAGGGAACATGTGCCCTTGTTTACCTGTGGAGTCAGCTCACTGTGTGATCCTTTTGCAGCCAGAGTTCGTCCTGATCGACTGTAGATCGAGCAAAGAGCTTTTCGAGGAGACTTTGGAGTATTTACTTGCGCATGTAGTTCTCGAGGTTCGGGACTCCAGAGCTCTGAATTTTCGATGATAAGCCAAGGAACAAGACTCCTGGCCGAGAAACTCGATACTCACACCACTGGCATCAAAACGCGCCAGAACGGCGCTGCGCCGCACAAACGAGCATCGAAACAGGAGAAAAGATGAAACAAGCAGATGCCACACCGTGCGCAAGTCGAGGCATACCGGCGCTGCAGAGCGCGATCTAGATCGGCCTCCGCCGCCGGCGCCAGCCCTGTGGGGACCCAAGGCGGCGACCCTCGTCGTCCGTTGCGTGGCCCGCGGAAACGTTTCCCTCTGCGATCCTGCCCCCCCTTGATGACGACGCTTTGGATGGTACCTTTTCTTCTTCTCGTCTTCTCTCCTTGATCCCCCAGAGCAGCCCTGCTCTATTTCGTCGGTTTCTGGGGCTCCGCGTTGGGGCGTCAATGCGGCTGGCCGGCTCATTTCTTGCATCCCGCCTCGTATCCGTGTCTCCCTCCTAGAACCGCTGTCTCAGATCGGAGATTACAGTAATAAGAGGCTCTGTGAATCCTCCACGACTCGCAGTCTCACTCCTTTCGGTTCCCCAAGTTGCGCCAGTTTTCTGCTTGCTAGATCTTTGCCCGACGACGTTTACTCCTCTTGGTTCGCCTCCGCAAGCGGACATCTGTCAAGGGCCACGCGGCCGTGCGAAAACCACCCAGCACCCGGCCTACGTACGGGGAAGATACCGCAAGCATGTCTGCGGGATCGGGCAGATATGTGCGGTATATCCTGATCGCCGTCTTCGTGAGTCTCCAAACGTCCCTGGGTGCCAACCCGTCGTCTCCGGGTTGACCCGCTGCTGACCTGAAGCCGGCTGTAGGGACTGGCGGTTTTGATATTCATTTCCAAGTCCTCGATACCTCTCCCTGACACCTCAAATTTCGGGGCTAAGCTTGGCACCTCAGCGCCAAATGAAGCACCGAAATCGCCGGACTCGTCGCTCAGCACAGAATCCTCTGCGCAGAAGGAACCAGCGGGTCAGGGCTCGGGGAGCGCTGCCGTCCCTCCTACAGGTCGCGTGAATGCCACTTTCGTGACGTTGGCGAGAAACTCGGACATTTGGGAGCTCGCAAAGTCAATCCGGCAGGTGGAGGACCGTTTCAACCGCAACTACCACTACGACTGGGTCTTCCTGAACGACAAGCCCTTCGACGACACCTTCAAGAAAATCACCTCTGCGTTGGTCTCCGGCAAGACTCACTATGGGCTGATTCCCAAGGAGCACTGGTCATACCCGGAGTGGATTGACCAGGACAAGGCCAAGAAGGTCCGGGAGGACATGAGGGAGCGCAAGATTATCTACGGTGACTCGGAGAGCTACAGGCACATGTGCCGCTACGAGTCTGGGTTCTTCTTCCGGCACGAATTGATGCAGCAGTTCGAGTACTACTGGCGGGTGGAGCCCGGCATCGAGCTCTACTGCGACATCAGCTTCGACCCGTTCAGGTTCATGAAGGAGAACAACAAGAAGTATAGCTTCGTGCTGAGTCTGTATGAGTACTACGAGACTATCCCCACCCTCTGGGACAGCGTCAAGAAGTTCATGAACAATCACCCCGAGCACATTGCCGAAGGCAACTCTATGGACTTTTTGAGCGACGACGGCGGAAAGACCTACAACAAATGCCACTTTGTAAGCCTCCGTTGCCCCTCTTGAATGCAGTTTCGGCTGCTAACAACTCAACTTCCGTCTAGTGGTCCAATTTCGAGATCGGGAACCTCGATTGGCTGAGATCAAAGCCGTACCTCGACTACTTCGAGTCGCTCGACCGAGATGGCGGTTTCTTCTACGAGCGCTGGGGCGATGCGCCTGTCCACTCAATCGCCGCGGGCCTCCTGCTCAAGAAGGAAGAAATCCACTTCTTCAACGAGATTGCCTATTACCACGTCCCGTTCACACACTGCCCAACCGGTGAGCAGCTAAGGCTGGACCTGAAGTGCCACTGCAACCCCCAGGACAACTTCGACTGGAAGGGATATTCATGTGAGTGGATCCCCGCAGAGCAGATGATCACCGGCTCCCCCAGACTGACGTTGGCATGTACCGCAGGCACATCCCGATTCTTCCACATCAACAACATGAAGAAGCCAGATGGCTACGAGGACGAACAGGATTGACTAGCCGTCCTTTTGAAGGTCTGCGGATGTCTGATCGTCCTTATCACTCTTGTTCTTGCCGTGCGGGGCTGCATCCGAGCGCGCAGATCCCGCTTGGCCCGGGCTTCATCTAGCGGCATTCTCAAGTCGGATGACATAGAGTAGCTGGGAGGCAGCATCACTGCCGAAACCAACTACATATGAAGGAACAAAATCATCTGGGGAGAATAGACATCTCCGTCCAGGCTGTTATTGTCGACTCGACCTTGACCTAGCTGTCGTATCGTGTCTCATGGAGAGGACCGGACCTCTGGCAGTTCCTACTCGTGTCGTGGCATTCTGCTTTTGCACTGTACATATATAGGGATTCAGGGATATTGCATTTCTTAATTAGACGTGTTCCAAAAATGAAAATTGGATGAGAAGAAAGCCAACCAGAGGCCCCGAGTTTTTAGTAAATATACATACATACACACGCAAAAAAGTCACCAGATGTCTAGTAGCAGAAAAACCCGTCCTACCAGAGCAAGAAAACGAGATGATCCGACACATAGAGTACAATTTCGCCAGTTTGACCACAGACCTGATCATAATCAATCGATCATGCTGGATTTACTCCTGCTTCGGCTTCTTGGTACCGTACTTGGAGCGACTGGTCAGTCGGTTTGCGACACCACCCTAGCAGGCGGTTAGCATGGCATATACCAATATACAGAAGGAACCGGAAGATGGAGAAAGAAACATACCAGATCCAGCGCCCCCCGAACAAGGTGGTACTTGACACCGGGACAGTCCTGCACTCGGCCGCCGCGGACGAGGACAACGCTGTGCTGCTGGATGTTGTGGCCTGTTCATTGCAAAGTTAAAAAAGAAAAAGTCAGCCAGCCACAGTCCATCACCATTTTCTATTATCTATTTTATGAGGTGTCTCTCACTCACCTTCACCCGGAATATACGCCGTGACGACCCTCCCATTGCTCAACCGCACCCTCGCCGTCTTACGCTCCCCGGAGTTGGGCTTCTTCGGCTTCGTGATGCCCGTCTTGAGACACACGCCCTTCATCTGCGGCCGGTTGACCAGCGCGGGCGAGCGCGGCTTGCGCGCTCGCTGCTCCACCCGGCATCCGCGCCGGACCTGGTTGAAGGTCGCCTGCGCGCGCGGGGTGCTGGAGAAGTGTCTTTTTGTCAGCGCCGCGGCGGCGATTGCGGCCGTCGGGGTGCGGAAGACGGGGGTGAATCGCGAGGGGGCGGTCGTTGCGGTCGTCGTGGTCGATCGGAAGACGGAGGAGGTGATGGAAGAATAGGTGCGCGGCGGCTGGTGCTGCTGGACAATGCTCCGCACGCTGCGGAGCAGCAGGGAGGAGAGGGTTGGCGGCATTGGGACAGCAGGTGCGGGTTGATTGATTGATTGATTGAAACGAGCTGCGCTGCTGCTGCTGCTGCTGCTTGATATAAGATATTCGAATTATGGAGTTGAGGGGCCTTCTCCGGGATGTCACGTGACATGAAATTCCCTGCGCAGGCGGTCTCTTCAGCTCGCCGGACGAGCTTGACGCGCGGGTCTCTCTCTGCCTGACGCTGCGGAGAGGTGAGGTGTTCGCCGGAGCTGGGCCTGGATATCACATCCTCATATCGACCTCTCCAGACTCTTTGGTTTCAAGCACGACCACTCTCCTCCCCCGCAGATCCGGCAAACGGTTGCGGTCGAATTATCGGATTTCTGCCTCCTTTTTCCGTGTCTCTTTGAATTTATCTACTGCAACGATGGTACGTCCGTCCGACTGAACTGACCTCACTTCTCATCTATCAGATATTATCACCTCCGCCGCTCCGTCCAGCACCATCAATACCAAACCCAGAAATAAACCGCCTACTCACTTATAACGAACTTGGAACAAATGTAATACTAACGAAAAATAAAAAACTCGAAAACAGTCCCTCCGCATCGCCCCCCCATCCAACTACCCCACCCTCACGACCAACACCACCAACCGCCAGCGCCACCAGCAACCAACAGCTCCCTACCCATCCAAGGGCGCCCCCTCCGCCCCGGGCCTCCCGGACACCCTCCGCGACAACCTGACCCTCCCGGCGCCCTGGGGCCCCCCGTCCGCCGCGGCCCGGACGATCCCCGCGCCCGTGTCGACCCACCCGCTCGAGGCGCGCCTGCTCGCGTGGCGCGCGACGCACGATGCGATGAAGATGGAGACGCTGCGCCGGATGTACGGCATCGCGGAGCCGGTGCGGCGCGGGATGGAGCTGAAGAACGTGCGGGACGGGGATTTCCGCCCCGCGGTCCTTGGGGGGTCGAAGCTGGGGAGTGTCCATGAGGATATTCTCGTGCTGGGGGGCAGGGATTGCGAGATTGGGTGGGAGGATGTGTTTTTGGGTATGTTTTCCCCCTTTCCTGTCTTTTATATCTTTCTCTGGGTTTGGTCTATCTGGTACGGGTCGGACGACGACTGACGTTGGGATCCTAGGCGACGAATTCAGGGAACCGCCCAGCTTCCACGACGAGATGGAGAAGAGGCTGCGGATGGATTGGTAGACGAGACGAGTGCTTGCCGCTGTTACACTTACCATTGTACTTTACCCTTATCGCTACAATTTGAATTAGTATGACTTACATATCCTACCTTGCCTGCTTTGCCTGCAAGCCTAGAAAGGAAGGGGAAGAGAATAATATGTGGCCATTCATGCATTCGCTGATCCATACACGGACGTCTGGACGTCTGGACAGGACGGATACAGGATGTAATGTACTGTACCATAGAATGCATACAGCGCTTTCTCGATCCTTTTGTCGCAAGCATGAAGTCTTATCTGTCCCCCATGCATACTCTCGATGAGATGAATGGTGCAACGCATATTGTTATATTATATATATTATACGTTGCAGACCAAAAGACACATATAATGTATAGGGGCCCCTGCTTCAAAGTCCCGACAAACAGGAGAACAGGCACAAGACAGAACATTTCCTTTCCATTCATTGATTCCTCCTCTCCTTCCCTCCCCAGCGACAACTAAAAGCCAACTGCAACAGGACAGGATAGGACAGGCCAGAACGTAGCTATCTAAACAGGACCAGGTATCGGGGACAAAACAAGTCAGGGGCGAACATTAGACATCCAAGGGATATAACACAAGACACCAATTTCGGCAGGTCCAAAACAACGGGCAGGAACGGTGATAGATAGGTAGATAGACAAGAAAGACACAGTAGGCCAGGGGAGATGGGCGGGGGAGGTGGTGCTGCTCGTTGTGACTCTAGCCTAGGGCCACGCCACGACGAGGAAAGGGATAGGATCGGAGAAGGGGGTATGATAACAGATAGGAAGGGACAGCCTGACATGGCACGTGTCGTAAATACCCAGGCCTCTCGGTGGGTCTGAATGGAATGGAATGTCAGGGAGGAAGAGGGTCTGTGCGGCGGAAAAGGAAAAAAAAAGCAATATGGATTGACTGACTGATGCCGGGGACTCGCGGGAAGGAGGTATCAAGCGATTCATGGACGTAATAACAAAAATCTTATGCAAGAAAGAAAAAGGGTGAAACAAACGCATCGGATACAGGAAGTTAGCTGAGAACACGATAGAAAAAGAAGACAGAACGCCGTTTCCCATACATGGCTCCCCAGAGAAACAGAAAAAAAAAAAGAAAGATGCTCTTTCTCGAAGGCGAGCAGCGAGATAGGCAGAGAAAACTCTGATACCAAATGGGACCAACAAAGCGAGGGACGGATCCGAGTCCGGGTATATTATCATCCAGATAGCAATAATGCTAAATATCAACGGCATGTAGCAAGATATGACGGGCCGTGACGACGGGATTACAACATCGTCCATGGCCTATGTGGCTGCAGAGCACGTCGTGCTTCTGATTTTCATATGATTGCCGCTCATAAAATGACACAACGGCAACGGGGACTCCTCTCGCTTTCGTCTCGTTCCCGGCTGTAGTTTGCCTTGGCTCCTTTGGCATCTTCTTCGTCGACGATCTCTTGGGGCTTGACGGTCATGTGGACGACATTGGGCGCGTCGCGGCTGAATTTCGAGTCTGGGGAATATGCAATCAGAATAAACAGATACAGACGTAAACAAGGCCAACAACAAGACTAGAAAGAAAGGCATACCCGACAGCGGAGCTTTGTCATCCAGCATCTTGCCGAATGAGATCAGACGGATTGAGCTGGGAGACGAGGGACGAGGTTCCCACTCTGTATCATTATCAATCAGCATGTATACTTCTTCGAACAACAGCCATGTCTCGTCCTGCGCCGCCCCATACCTGGTCGCCATTCCCTCCAGATCAGCTCCTTCAGAGTATACACGCTCATCAAAAAGGGATCGTAGTTCTCAACGTTGACTTGCCGTTTTCGCAAGTACTTGCCGTCAATCTTGAACGGATGCCTCGCCCCGGTCGTCAGGAGCAGTGTAATCGTCAATGAGGGGCCAGAGTCTTCGGGCTCCTTGGCAGGAGCGCTTGGCTTCGGGGTCGAAGGGCCAATTGCAGGTGTAGGCATCTTGGATTCAGACGATTCGGCAGGCTGCGGTTTGGAGGAAGCATCATCGGGGGATGTTGCTGCGTCTCCGGATTTCTCTTCTGCGGTCTCCGCGGCGGTATCCTTGGTCAACGGGTCCTGCGAATCCGAGGAGGACGAAGCGACCACGTTCTGTTTATCCGATTCCTGCTGAAGCGCGTCGCTCGTTGTCGAGGAGGAGGCCGCAGGGCCTTCTTGTCCGGTCTCCGCGGCCGGGCCGGACTCCGGGGCGTGGTTGGAGGCCATCGCGATTCGCTATTTATTTATCACCGCCCAAGGCGCTCGCCGAGCGACACGCAATTGAACAATCAAAACCCGCTATCGCAACGAGCGAAAAAAAGGGATAGAAAGGGCGACGACGGCTAACTGAGGGAGTGGCAAACGTAGGGGCCCAAAGTGGAGAGAGCTGGGCAGCGAACGGTCGCGAGGAAGGTAGGTAAGGGCCCGAGACATGCAAATAAAGATAGGAGTTGTCCCAGCGGCAGGATCGCCGGCTCCAACCAAGGGACCGCGATAAAGGGGAGGGGGAAGAGAGATGGCAGACGACCCCTTCTCCGGCTGGCCCCGCGACGATGAAGAGAAAAGAAGGTGGATGTTATGTGGAGGAGACGGTGGGTGGACGAGAAGGGGCAGGTCAGGACCAGGGCCGGGGTCGTCTCCGTCGAGCGGCTTGTCCGGTCGAGCAGCAGACACGGCAGCGCGCCCGGACAAGAAGGGCTGGAGGAGCAGCTGGGGCAGAAAACAACGACCGCCGGGGATAATAATGATGATGATGCTAACTGCGCTGGACACAAGACCCTCCGGAGAAGGAGGAGAGAGCAGCAGAGCGACCAGGGAGCGACGCCGCCGGGCGCGTTGGAGCGGATGTTCTGGTCGGATGCGGAGAAGCCCGTGCCCTCGCTTGACGTCCAGCCCAGCTCTGGCAAACCCGCAGAGGAGAAAAGGCAGAGAAAAAGAAAAAAAAGAAAAGAAAAGAAAACACGGTGCCGCAAATTAACTGCCCGTGTCTGCTGGCACAGGATCCTGTGTCGGTTCGACGGCGTTGATCCCGTCCGTGTACAGGTGCTATCTCAAGGCGCTCGATCTGGGGATCCCGCGGCCCCCTGGTTCTTCTCCGCGCAGCACGAACCGGTGGCCCTCACGTCGCAGTCTGCGTGCTCGAGCATCCTCTGCTTAGATGCTCTCATTGGCTACGGGAAATATTGACAAGAACCACAATAATATATAAATCGTCCTCACCCTGTTCTATCTCGCGTCTTTTGAGATATCAATGCCCCTATGCACGAGCAATCCCATGTCGCTTACCCCCTTCCTTTGTCTAATGATAGCACCTACATCCCCTGCAAGAACTGAGAGCGCCCGCGTGGGTTGTCACAGGACTGGACCCTTCCCTGCTCTTTATATATCACTTTCGACCAATACCTCCAGCTTCCCCTGTTTCAGGGTTGCCGATACCCATGGACATATGTACGCCTTTCGCGCGGGCGCATGCAGTACGACCCTGACAGCTATCAATGCTCTAGGTACCTACTGCTGCTGCACAGGCATAGGTGGATATTTATAGTCCAGACCAAGTCAAGCACAGCAGGAAGCAGGATCGAACTAATATCTACAGTGAATTGGCTACATAAACGAAATCTAATCAATCTCTTTCAACCCATAGATGGATCTTTTCTAGGTATCTATGTACTGTTCAAGTCTAAGATACTAGGTAAGTAATAGCAGGAAAAAAAAAAGCTGCCTCGGTGAACTGGTGAATACAGCCATGCCATGTCGTGAGATATGCAGATGGTGGAGTTGGTATCTCTCTGTCTCTTGCTGCCGTCATCCCGGTTTGTGAAGGGGCCGACTTGCGGCTGTAAATCATCGCAGTCGGGATTGACATATGGCATTTCTGTCTTTCTGTCTCTCTCAAACTCAGATCCACCCAGCATACTGCTCTAGCGTTTCGTTCCTCACCCCCTCCGAACCATGCCTCACCCCCAGCAGCCGGACCTTCCCGATCTTCCCGCCAAAGTCGTCCTCGACGCTGCTCTTCCAGTTCTCGAACAGCGCGTTCAGCCGGTCCACGACGGCCGGATCGTCCCTGATCAGGAGCACAATGGCGTCGTACCCGCCCGCGCCGGGAACCACCCCGCCAATGACGCCCTCGATTTCCGACGCGGCATCGAGCAGCTCCGTCTGCACGCTCGGTTCGATGGGGACACCCGATTGGCGCGACATGGCGCGCAGGTGGCTGCGTGAGGTCTGGAGATAGGTACGGACAGCGGTATAGTCCAGGGGAGATGCGGGATCGGAATCCTCCTGAGCCAGCCGCTTCAGCTCCTGGCGGAGCTTCTCGTTGTTCGCCTGCAGGGTGTCCCAAAGCGTATCGGCCTCCTTGCGGTTCTGGCTGCGCCATTCGAGGACCTTCTTCACCATCCCTGGGGTCTGCGAGCCGCAGTCGACGTCGCACAGGACCATCTGCATCCCCCGGGGCAGCCTCATGCCGAAATCCACGCACTCGGTGTCCCAGCGACGTTCGGTGTCGAGGTCCTCGACGGTATTGAAGAGTCGCTCCTCGAATCCGGGAGAGCCCACATCGCCGACCTTCTCGAGGATGGCGGGGGAGAAGCGCCGATAGAGACATGAGCCGTAGACCGCGGCTGCGACATCGAAGCCGGACCCGATCTTCCCCTGAGCAGCGCAGTGTGCTGCTTGGGCCAAGTTGTGCAGCTTCTCCCTGCCAGCGCCTAGATCATCGGGATGCAAGGTGCGGTGTATGACCAGGGCAGAGACCAAGGCAGTGACGAGGGCAGCCGAAGAACCCAGCCCGGTTTTGTGTGCTTCATGAAGGGGCACTCCGAAGTTTGCGAAGCGGCCTCGCGATTTGGAGTCTTTCGACGAGGCTGTCTCCGAGTAGTAGTCGTTATCTGCAAGGATGGTGATGGAGAGGGATCCGAAATCCTTCGAGTCCGCGACGTAGCCTATATACGTCAAGGCATAGTTGAGAGAGGTCTCGACGAAGGGATTCCGTCGTCTGTCAGATATTAGCTCGGGCCTATTATTTCCATACACGTACGATAAAGCATCAGGCTGATAACAACATAATAAGTGGACGGAGCATACGTCGTTCAAGATAAGCCTTCCCGTTCGTCTTGGGCTGAAAGTAGGTTTCGTTTAGAATACAGAATCTTGTAGTAAATAGAAACCCCAGCAAGGCACAGGAACAACAGTAGGAGAGGGATACGTAAAAAAAATACAAAACTATGAAGCCAAAGGAAAGGAAAAAGCACTCACCCATCGCCCCTCTGCACAACCCTCACCCCTCCCCCATTCTCGCACCTCTCCACCCCATATTCCCAGACCGCATCCACAAACTGCGGCGACCGCACGACGATCGTCTCCTCTTCCCTGTCCCCTTCCGCTGCGGCCGCGCCACCGCCCTCGTGCTGCTCGCCTCTCCCCCGCCCCTTCCTCAGCTGTTGCACAATGACATGGATCCTGGCGTCGAGCGCAAAGACCGTGCCGGTGTAGTTGCGGTCGAGGACGAGATAGCCGCCGGTGAGCAGCACCTTTCCCGGCGCGGAGACGGCGGTGGTCGCGGAGACGTCGTGTGTCTGTGTCATTGGGTTGGTCTAGTTTTCAAAGGCCAAGCCAAGATATTGCTGCATAAATTACACCACTAAGGACAGAGATCCGAGGGAGCTGCCGTTCTTGTTTTGTATCGTATAGTAAAGAGACGTGGATAGAATGCTCTTGAGGGGCTTGTGAGATTTAGGTAGGTAGGTAGTGATCAGATGTGGAAGCCAGATGAGGCAAAAGGGAGAGTGGGATGTTAGGTCAGACGGAGCGATCAAGTCAAGACAAGCTTTTTTAAAGTTTCCAGGTCCTGTGGAGAAGATCTGGAGAAGTGACAAGCAAGCAGAGCAGAGGGGAGTTTGTGTAACTGCTCAGGACGGCAACGCGGTGCGGTGAGGGGAGCTAGGTCTATGTGCTGGGGAAGCGGGTTGGATTCTTGTTCACTTGCACCTCCAACCCAGATGACAGACAAATATTTACAATTATCGGGTATCAGAGGACGGGAGAATGAAAGCAATTGGAAGACTTGGAATGGAAAACCACAGGTCAAATCATAGTGGAAGAGCAAATTGATATGTCATTGCTCATCCACGTACGGAGTACCTCCCGGACACGTGGAGACATGTTTGTTTGGTTTGCATACAGCTAGCTAACTCCTGTAGCTGGAGATCTTGCCCGCCATCCTTCTACCTTCCTACATTCTACCTTGTACCAAAACTCTCCAGGGAAAGGTGGAAGATGGAAGGTGGAAGGTCTTGGTGGAATTTTGATATTCAGGTTCCTCTTTCCATCCAGTGATCAATTCTGGATAAAACAAAAAGAGAGACATAGAGGCATGATACGATCGTGGGGTCCTCAATTGCAGCAAACTGGAAAAGTATTTCTCCATCTCTTCAGTAGTTAGCACATAGGAGAATGGGAGCAAAGAAACCCTCATAGTAGAGCGAGAAGTATCAGCTCCGACATAACTCCGTACAAAAAGAGCAGTTGTACCCCACAAGCAAGATGTGACGACTAGAATAATAGACTGTCAGATGTCATCTCTGCAGAGGGAATTTTTTTTTATTATTATTATTATTACGGAGAACGTGAGAGGATAACGGCTAGCCCGGGCCAGCCCCTCCAAGAGACAAACGGTGATGTCCGCGGATATGTGGGGTAGCAGGGACCGCATCATGCCATCGCTTTGAGGGGGAGATCGTACGAACGCCGGACAGATCTATCCGTGTTCCGGGCGCAGGAACATCATGACATGATGAGGCGGAATCCGCCGTCGCTGCCAGAAGTCGGCTCCGCAGGGCGGAGAAAGCCGTAGCGACACAGGATCAGCTGTCTCATGTCGAACCAGACAGGTGCATGTTGCGTTCGTCGTCTGATCACTACTGGGCGGGACGGCATTGCGGGATGGCAGGCCGTGCAGTCGGGCAGTGCACACGGCATTGATGATGGGGAAGTTGTAATCCCGAGGTCCGCCAGGGCCGAGTCTATCAGACCCTGGAAGCAAGACGTCTTTGATGGGCACAACGGAGCTCGCCTGTTCAAGTATTATGGCATGCTCCGTTAGCAGATCTGACGGCATCAAGATATCGGAATGGGCCGAGAATGCTAGGCTCTGGTAGCCATCCAGTGTCTGTCCATCGATTACTACGACGATCAGATCGCATTGGAATTACTCCAAACCCCATAGGTGCCCGGACTGCCCCCGGTCCGGTAGCAAAGCGGATGCTTGGTCTCGATCTCGTGCATCATTATTATTTATGCCTCTCGGTGAGACTGTTTCACCGCGCGATGGCGTGTGGCCGGGGTCGGGGTCTTGGGGTCAGCGCACCCGCGCGACGGGCATTCCGAATCCCGAGTCGCCGACGGACCGCCCCAGCCACCGCCGCGCTGCTGAGGGGGGAAGCGCGTCTGGAAGAGGGAGCAGACTCCGGAGCAAGACACCGTGCAGGGCAGGCGGGGACGCCCGCTTCCCCGATCGGGGAGCACCAGCCACAGCACGTGCGCGGGCCCGGGACAGGATGAGTCAGCTCCCGGCGCCCGAGAAAAAGAACCGGAACGCGCCTGAGTCACAGCGACTTCCTGAAGCTTCCAGGGCGGCCCGCCGTTCCTGTTCTTCCCGTCTTCTGCCCCCTGCCATTGGCCGCCCCGGGCACCTGACCCGGCCAGGCACCGCGAGCACTTCTCGAACGCTTGCTGCGCGTCAGGCTGCCTTGCTGCACGCCGACAAAATAAATTGGCACTCGACGCAGTCGCCCTTGCCGGTCCTCTTCCCGGGCCTGATCTTCTTGGAATTAAGAATTTTTTTTTCTTTTTCTTCTTCTGTCTCTTCTGCGCAGGAAGAAACAGAAGCACTCGACCCTCCACCAAACTGCTGGGTCCTCGGAATCTCTCCTCTCGGATCCGCTAGGCACCCTCCCTCTTACCTCTTATAGCCGGCCCTCCGGATCCAGTCCCCTTGTCTTCATCCGAGTCCCTACGACCAAGTGCCTCTCACGGCTTGCCCTGCGCGTTCATTGACGGCTGCTAGTCGTTAAATGAACCTGCATTTTCGATTCCACCCTGGTGTTGAGGTACGTCTCAATTTTGATTTTTGATTTTTTTTAATTTTTTTATCTGTGTGTTTTGTGAACTGGTCGTCCATTGGTCCGAGCGCGGATCTAACTCCGTCCTGCAGCATCTCCTCTTCTGCGTGAAGAGGTTCTCGATCAGATAAATGGTCTTTAAACCGTTCACCCACCTCGCGCGCCAGAGTTTCACCAAGGCCTTTACCCATGGCTACGCTCAGTCGGTAGTCGCCGCGTCCCAGTCCTCCTACGCGTCCTCGGCCACCTTCAACCAGATCGCAAACCACCCGGGCAAGTACACCCGGACAAGCCAGCTCCAGAATGCTTTCCAGAACGCTTCGAGCTCGTCTGGCGCAGGCGCCAAGGCCAGCCAGACGACCCAGGGCGCGGGAGATGGCGGTCTAGCGGCCTACTACGCCGCCTGGCAGCATGCCCAGCAGACCGGAGATGACAGCGATTGGAGGCGTTTCCAGTTCACGCGGAAACTCGGCTGGAAACCGACGACGGCCAAGGAAGCTGCGGAGAAGAGCAAAGATGGCGACGAGTCCGCAGTCAAGGACGGCTCGTCGCGCTGCGATCTGCACGACGCTCAGCATCTCAAGAAGGCCCCGGTGAACGTGGACGTGAGTGCCAGGGTCGAGGAGGCGGTTAAGCGGGAGATCCAGATCCAGGAAGAGAAGGCGAAGGCGGAGGAGGCCGCGGAGCGGAAAGAGACTCCCGAGGTCGAATCCACCCCTGACTCGTCTGCGCCCGAGCCGACAGCGGACGCTGATGCCGTCGCAGAGAAGTCTCAGGCATCGTCCGAGCGGATCGTGCAGCTGGCGTCCGCGAAGAAGTATGCCGAAATCCCCGCCGCTTTCGAGACCCTGCTTAAAGACGGTCTCACCCCCACGGTTGGCGCGTACAACGCCCTGCTTGTCGCCGCCATCGAGCTCCATGTCGACACGCACCATGCCGTTCCCAAGGCGCTCGATGTCTACTCGGACATGCTCCGCCGCAGAGTGATGCCCGATGAGGAGACCTACAAGACCCTCGTCCAGCTGCTGGTGACCCGCGCGCTCGACACGATCAAGGCGAAGGAGGCCCTCGAGCAGCAGAGGGTCCGGTTCGGCGGAATGGAGGAGCCCGGCAAGTTCATGTTCCAATCCAGCGAGGTGGAGCGGGAGCTGCTGGCCGAAGACCACTCCCTCTCCATCGCCCTGAAGCTCTTCAGCGCCGCGACTTCACGCCATGCGGAACTGGTCTTCCCGCTCGCGGTATACCGGGGCCTTATAACCGCCTGTGCGCAGGAGGGCCAGGTCGAGGACATGGTCCGCGTCTACGCCCACATGGAGACGCATAAGGTGATCCCCCACGCGGCCATCTTCCCGAGCATGATCAATGCGTTTGCCGCCATTGGCGACCTCAAGAGCGCGGTGGAGTGCTACAACGAGTACCGGGAGCTGGCCATCGCCGACGACAACGGCATCTTCGGCATCGTGGACCGCCGCGACGGCGAGGTCTACGCCGCGCTGATCCGCGCGTACCTGTCCTGCGGCAAGGAGGAGGGTGGCCTGCGCTTCCTCGACCGGATCCGCGCCTCGTTCGACGACGTCCAGGAGGACCGCGAGGCGCGCCAGGAGGCCGTGGAGTCGGTGATCGTGCAGGACGCGCTGGTGCAGCACGCGCTGGACGCCGGGCGGTTCGCGGAGGCGCTGGCGCACGCTGAAACCCGGCTGCGCAGCGGCGCGCTGGAGCGAGCGATGGCCAAGATCTGTGTCGCGGCGGCGGACGCCGGGGACGCGGGCATCGCGACGGGGGCATACGAGCGTCTGCCGGCGGATGCCTCCGTGACGCTGGCCCCGGCCGTGGCGATGCTCGCGCTCCATGTGCGCCAGGGCAGCGTCGCGGCAGCGCGCCCCTTCTGGGCTGTCGTCCGCGGTCAGGCTACGCCGGACATGGTGCAGCCGACGACCATGTACGCCGTCGCCCTCTTGAAGAGCGGCCACGTCGAGGAGGGCCTCGCCGAGGCCCGCAGCATGTTCGCCCGCATCCGCGCCGCCGCCCCCAGCGCCCACCAGCTCGTCGCCCCCGTCCGCGAGGAGATCGGCGAGGCCCTCGAGCTCCTCGGCCGCGTGCTGATGCAGACCGGATCCGTCCTTTCGCCCCAGGCGGCCATGACCCTCCTCTGGTCCATGGTCGAGAACGGGGGTCTGGTGTCGCCCGTTGCGGAGCACGCCGTCGCCAGCCTGGGCCCCATGGCCATCTCGCAGCTCAGCCCCCCCGACCTGACCCTCGCCCTCCAGGTCCAGGCCGGCATGCTCATCAACAGCCCCGCCGTATATGATGCCGCCCACCCCGTCCGCTTCGCCCACATGGTCGAGGTCGCCATGTCCACCGGTCTGCCCATGGACGCCTACACGACTCACCTCGTCGATCAGGCCATCGTCAAGCTCTCGGACAGCAGGCCGGACCTCGTCCAGAGATGGCAGGAGTATGTCGCGCCCTGGAGGAAGGCGGCCTACGTGCCCAACCGCTACACCCCGGTCTCCTCCGAGTCGTCCATGGTCAGCGCCGCCTCCATCGAGGACACCTTCGACCCATACGCCTATGCCACCGACTACCGTGGGTCTGCCATCATTGCCGACGAGCTGGAGAACACCAGCGGCCGGCCCGAGGCCCATCTGGAGGAGGCGATGATCAAGTTCAAGAACATGCGTCGCGTTGGCAGGCATCCGCGCTACATCACCTACGCCAAACTGATCACCGCTGCCGCCAAATGCGGCCGGATGAACCTGGTCCAGGAGATCCTGGGGATGGCCAGGCATGATGTGCCCCTCATCCCCCAGTACAGCGTCGTCAAGTATGGCTGGGTCTCCATCCTCGACGCCATGGTTGCTGCCTGCTTGACCCTCGGTGACAGGAACCTCGCTGCCAAGTACCACCAGGAGCTGCTGAACATGGGTGCGGCGCCGTCTGCCAACACCTTCGGCCTGTACATCACCACGCTCAAGGAATCCACCAAGACGTTCGACGAGGCGACCGAGGCGGTCAAGATCTTCCACCGTGCCACCGCGGAGGGCGTCGAGCCGACCTCGTTCCTGTACAACGCCTTGATTGGCAAGCTCGGCAAGGCCCGCCGGATCGATGACTGTCTCCAGTACTTCGCCGAGATGCGTGCCAACGGCGTTCGACCCACCAGCGTCACGTACGGAACCATTGTCAATGCCCTCTGCCGTGTCAGCGACGAGCGGTTCGCGGAGGAAATGTTCGACGAGATGGAGTCGATGCCCAACTACAAGCCGCGACCGGCCCCGTACAACTCCATGATCCAGTACTTCCTGAACACCAAGCGCGACCGCAGCAAGGTCCTGGCGTACTACGAGCGCATGCAGTCCAAGAACATCCAGCCCACGATGCACACCTACAAGCTGCTCATCGACGCCTACGCCTCGTTGGAGCCGGTCAACATGGAGGCTGCGGAGAAGATCCTGGACGAGATCAGGGCTACCGGACAGCATCCCGAAGCCGTCCACTACGCCTCGCTCATCCACGCCAAGGGATGTGTGCTGCACGACATGGAGGGCGCCCGCAAGGTCTTCGACTCCGTTCTCACGAATCCCGAGGTGCGTCTGCAGCCATGCCTGTACCAGGCGCTCTTCGAAGCCATGGTTGCCAACCACCAAGTCGCCGACACTCCTGAGCTGCTCAAGGATATGGCCAGCCGCAACGTCGAGATGACCCCTTACATCGCCAACACCCTGATCCACGGCTGGGCTGCCGAGGGCAACATCGCCAACGCCAAGGCGATTTACGACGGAATCGGCATGGAGAAGCGCGAGCCCAGCACCTATGAGGCGATGACCCGCGCCTTCCTGGCATCGGAGGACCGCCAGAGCGCCTCTGCTGTCGTCCAGGAGATGTTGTCTCGGGGCTACCCCACCGCCGTCGCCAACAAGATTGTTGACCTTCTTGGCGGTGGGGTCCCAGCTGCGACGACTGCTTAAGGCAGTAGTCACGGCGGCCTGAACGACGCTGCTTCGTGTGTCCTCCATCTGACTGGATTTTTCTTTCATGTCTTAATGGCTTGCCTACGCAAGACACCAGGGCTGGATCCCTTCGAAAAAGCAAATTCTTTCAGCTTGATGGCCTCTGCGTGGGCATCCGAAAAATTACCTTCCATTTTCACATCTGTTGATCTGGGGAAAAAGCACAGGCGTTTTGAGTGATCATGTATTATACACATCGAGCAAACAAGCGGGAATGGCGTTGGCTGAGCATTTGTCTGTCTGCTTTTTGTTGAACGACCCGGCAAGGAGGGAAGGACATTTATACCAGGTTGATGGTGTTCTTTTTGTTGTGTTGTTGTTGTTGTTGTTGTTGTTTTCCTATGTTTCTTCGATGGACCACTCTCAACTCTCTTCTGGAGTCTCGACGATATCTGGTCCTTCCTGATATGCGTCGCGGGTCCAGTTGGCTATTTGCGCGGCATGTTTTCGTGTGGAGGTGACGGATCATCCTTCATCCTTCTCTCCTGTGCCGTGGCCTGTGGGTTCGAACTCTCTGTCTGCCCTGCTCCTATATGAGATGTGGGAGGGATGGAGGATACCGCTCACAGATAGTAGAAAAGATAGAAAAATGGAAAAAAATGAGAGAAATTTTCAGGAAAAAAAAGAACAGTACAGTAGTATTTCTTTTCTCGGGCCGTTTGTTTGTAGCAAATATAATTCCGAGTGTCCTTTGAGTCTTTGACCTCCTGAGATCCAAGAGCCTTGCTCGCCTCACGAAGTAGCCGCGCAGCTTGTTTGTCTTCGCCGTCCGTCCGTAAAGGTCTGTATGTAGGTTGACTCCCATAAAAGCAACTTCATGTAAAAAGATAGGCCCTACGACCATAGGGTGTGGAAAACAGGGCTTCCCGTCCGCTCAGCTGTTCTTGAGCGACACGCCAGGCGGTTAGTATGTATGCAGTTGGGTGGGTGACCACCAGTGAATCCCGTCTGTTGTAGGTTTTCTATTCCAATTTTTTTTGCATTTATTTTTCTATCTACATATTCTTACTATATAATTGTCAGGTTTTGATGCAGAAATAAAAAGTAGTGTTGATTATCGTCGTTGTGTTTGTGACTTGCCGCTTGAGCTTGAGTGGCATAAACGAGTTGACCTTTTGCTTTTGCTTTGACTCACCATGTTACTACCTACTTTACTTGGGTCGATCTACTACTTACTGTAGGGCTGCTGCTGATCTTGGCAACAGACATGACACCTTACCTAGGTCCTACTGCTAGTTCCGCTGTCCAGTAAGGAATTTTGAGCGTCCGAGGACGACCAAAAAAAAGGGGGGGGGGGGGGGGGGGGGGGAAGGTTTGAGCCTTTTGTTCACATCTCATACCTCGCTCGTAAAATCTTAGATTCTCATGCAGCTTTCTTTAGATGCAGGTTTCAGCTGTAGTCTCTGAAGACCGTCAGAGAAATCCATATATGCATCATACATGAAACTAGCTGATCTACTGATCTAGAACTCCGGACTCGTGCCCATCATACTACTGCCATGCAGCGGACCCTATGCAGGTAAGTAGAGAGGTTTTTGAGTGGTCTGAGACTGCCAACTCTACTTACATATAAATACGGTATAAGCAACAGATGGCGCGATGCTCGCTTGCTTGCAAAGCTTGCAAATAGACATAGCATCTAGGTCTAGAGAGCCTGAAAAAAAAAGGAGTGGTGAAGAAGACTAGAAGGATTCCAGAAGGACGGTTCGCCGTATTTTTTTTTGTTTTACTGCCATCTGAGACATGGAAACAAAAACAAGTCCGAACAAACAAAGAAGCGGGTATATTATTAAAATAGGTACTCGTTTGAAGGATCTGATTGAGAGCCCGGATTCGTGCATATGAGAATGATTCTGCAGCTGGCACCATGCAGGAGGAGAAGAAGGTCAGGCGGTTGTGACTGAGACTGTCTCATTCAGACACATAAAGTCCTCCAAGCTTTGGACTCCAATAGAACCAAAGAAAGTAATGAACTTTTTGATACTTGATTGATTCCAAGATATACTTCGGCTGACGGATATTACGGAGCAGAATGATTCTACAATATATATAATATGTATGGAGCAAGATATTGCTGATCAAAGAACTGGAAAAAATACAATGAAAGATCAGTACATAGATGCACATTTCTCAGTGGATATTGGTAATAGAAGTGATCATTGATAGTAAGTAACAATCAACTCCTTAGTATCATCTCAAGACAATAACTAAGAGCATTATTACGACAGAACAGACAGAGCAAGGCGTGTAGAAAAGGAGACGTTTCCAACAGATTACCAAGCAAGAGCAAGGAAACCTACTGATGCGCCAATAATATAAGATAATCGATATCCTCAGTACGGAGTACGGAGTGCATAACTGCAGAGACAGCACCACCGCCCAGGCTCAAGCCACAACTCATACTCCCAAAGTTCAAGCGCAAATAATGCTATGTATGTATTATTGAGATCTAGACGCTGAATTAGAAGTATGGTACATATATACATCGATACATGCATTGACAGACAGAAATGGTATTCCGCGCTGTTGCAACACACCACCTCTGCCGGCCTCTCTTGACCCTGACCGCCCTCCGGCATCTTTCCAAAGTTGTTGACCTTTGGACGACTGTGGATAACCCCAGGCGGGGCTTCGTACGATGCCAAACATCGGCCATGTCAATCGACCACCTTTGTCAAAGGACTCCTGCAGGCGCAGGGTAAGATCTGCATGCACAAGAAGGATATATGAAAACTCTAAAGACGAAGCGGTCACCACTCGAGGGAATGGCGTTCTGGAGAATCCCTCCGTGGAAAACCAGTCCAAGTTAAAATTGAAGTAGAAGAGAAAAATGGAAGCGCTGCTACTACATCGAATGGAAACAAACGGGGCATGATGATTGCCCTAATGTGGGGTATAAAATATTGAAAAAAGCACAAATATCATCTCACAGAACCACCCAGCAATCACCTCAAAGTTCCTCAACGGATATCGCAAGGGAGCATGCAGGAATCTGCCGTGGGAGAAAGATATCGCCGGGCGTCACGCGCCTTTTGAACAGCTAGCTGAAAGAATCGAAGCAAATAAAATCTGCAGAGACCTCGTCAAGCATGTGTACTGCCAAAGCTTGCTGGACAAGAAGGACAAAATGCGACGAGCGGTGGGATGGTTCGGAGTCCGATAGAGCCGTCAGAAAGTGCTGAAAGTCGGAAAGCAGAAAACCTCTTCGTAACGCCGGGAAGAAAGAAAGAAAGAAACATGAAGGCGCCATCGTCAAGACATGATACCGCGTGAAAGAAACATGTTCAGGTCAAGGACGCATTCAAGGTGGTGGATCACCAGAGCCACCTTCAATCTGCATCTCTCCCTCGATAGTCTTCCTCCAATGCTGTGGGAGACAGACACAGACAAGCTAGGAGCACAGTCAGCGAGGGAATCACTTGGCAGTTTATCAACAGCCTTCTTCCTTACCGGGAATGCCTTGATCTCCCCTGTGGGTTGGGGAGATGATCCTCGCCTCTCTGACCCATTGGACACGCCGCTGTCACGCTGAACTCTGCGCCTCCAGTCATAGTCTTCCGCTCTCTCGGGGACGCGAACGCCGGTCGCCCAGCCGTCGTCCCAGATGGCAATAACCTTCAGCATCTCTCCTCGATTCAACTCGAACTCATCAGCAGCCCGTGGCTGATACGCCCAGAGGACAGACACTTTGTCACCCGGATGGATGTCGTCTTCGGAATAGTAATCCCTGAAGAAGGGAAGCTGTTCGGACAGGGTGCTTGCGACCCCCTCGGGGGAGGACACTTGGCCAGCAGTGCCGGAACGGGGAGTTTCGCCCCCTAACATCGAGTGGCTGGAAAGCGAAGCTTTGCGCTTCGAAGTAACCGGAGGAGCTCTTCTCGACACACTTCCAGGGCTTGCACCAAAAGTTTCTGAATCCGATGAATCGCTGTACTTGGTTCTTGCAGCGCTAGCCCGAGAGCGCGGTGGGGAGTGGCTTGAACTGGTTTGCAGGGCCGACATACGTGCCACACGTCCGCCAGGGGTTACTTCGATCCCCTGTTGACTGTTGGTCGTTCGGGTATACTGCATTGGAGGGGAACCCTTTCGTTGCGGCGTTGGCTGATTGAGTATATTCCTTGCGTGCTGGTCGCGTCTGCGGCGCAAGCAAATTAGGAGCAATACTCCCAAAGCAAGCAACGCACCAGATCCCGCCACAGAGCCAATAACAATCCCAGCGATCTGGCCCCCAGAGAGACCTCCATGACTGGCAGCAGCCCCGGTGGCCGACGAATTTGAGGAAGAGGTTGGAAACAATGGTGGCAACGTCGTGGGCGTCGTTGGAAGCTTCACATTTTCACAGCGGCCAGCGGCATTCGAATTCACGCAGCACGAATCGGTTGCATTTGGTGAACTGGACGCGCAGTAGGTGCATAGACCCAGGAGATTCGTGCCAAACCCACACTCATCGGGTTCATTGTCACTACCCGAGATGCATGTTCCAGTGAGCGAGTCAGCGGGGAGGGAGCAGACGGTAAAATCGGCCCTGATCTGGCTCATAAAATCAGATTTGGGTTTGCCGCAAAGCTTAGGGTTCACTGCTATCTCCTCCTCGCTGGTGGCTGAGAGTGCCTGCAGAAAGATCAGCATACCTCTTGTCGATGACGGTCGAGGATGATGGAGGGGGACCAACGCATGCGTCCGCGCAGAGTGGTCTGGCTTGATCGTCCGACAATCCACAGGGCTCTTTCGAATTCTGCACAATGCCATTACAAATTACGCTCGTAGTGTATCGGGCATATAGGGAACTAGTGTTGCTGAGGTCGACATCCGAGCAGCCCAAGAGTTGCTGGTACCTGACGAGTGAAATATTAGTCCTGTCGCGCATGCATGGACCGTAGGTGCGCACGTACTTTAGCTTGACGTACTCCCCTTTGACATAGTTGCTCAATTGCGCGTCAAAGTCTTCGAGGTCCGAGACGTACGCGAGGAACGGACTATGGACGTGTCAGTCTCGAAGCAGACCGCAGAGACCCCGAGATAAAACGTACAACTGCGCAACCAGGCTGGAATCGGTTGATATGGACGACTCATTGAATGCTGGACAGGTTTTAGAACCGGCAAGCGAGATGCATTTGCCAGACATCTTGATCCCAGATCACAGCGACTTCCTTTTTTTTTTCTATTATTATTTCCTTCCCGCTGGCTTCCAAAGCTGCGATAAACAGAGAAAGGGATGAATCGAAGGTGGTCCCGGATCCGATCGTCGACTCAGAGGGTCTACCACGACCTTGTCATATTGTTTTCCCAATTCGGCAACGTAAAGCCTCTGAGAGCTGGATCGATCACGCAGACCAGTACCTCAGAACAAAGGGAACGTAGGAAAACCAAAAAAAAAAGAAAGACCACGCGGGTCCCTGGAAGAAGAGAGAAAAAAATCAACCAAACGAGTGACTCGGTTCCGGCGAGCGCGCGGGGGGGCAGCAGGACCGTGGAGCAACGTCAACTCCGCAACGAGCAACAACTCGGGAAAGAGAGGAGAGAAAAGGACGGGCCCGGCCAACGGAGAGAAGAAGGCGATGGGATCGAAGGCTGCTGGGCTCGCTGCCGTGTTTCCGCTGGTGCAGCCCGCTGCGGTTCGGGGGTGCAGGATCGGAAGGCGTCAAACGCGAGAGTGCTAAAAGGGGCCGGCCAGTAGTTGAGATGGCATGGGACGTGCCACCAGGAGACGGAGAGCTCCACCGTCTCTGTGCGAGGACGAGCTGCCCAGGCTGCTCCACCGGCGTCGGCCGTGCTGCGTGCCCGCGGTGGGTTCGTGGTTTGGGGTCTTGGAGAGCGTGGAGCTACGATGTCAACATGGACGACAGGGCTGGGAGCGGGCAGAGAAGCACAAGAACATGAACCACCACCGCACTCTTGCACACGAGCACCGACGTGGCAGGGGAGGGGGATCTCCAGGGACGCGACACGCTTGGGAAGGCGACGTCCGACGTCTTCGTTCCTAACCTTTTCCATGCGCTCCCCTGCCCTGCGGAAATGAGATGGCGCATGGCTGCCACTGAGCGCGTGCACTCCCGGCGCCATCCCAGCCCGGCCGGCGCTACGGCGGCCCGTTTCAAGAACCGCTTGGGCAACACACCATTTTGATTTTTTTCCCCTAGGCTTCGAGCCTCGGTTCGGCGATGCTGCGCATAAACTTCCAGGAACCACTTGAAACAGACGTGCCATGCCCTTGGTCCACGGGCCCAGGCCCCGGATCCAAGATCGTTCATCAAGGTGACCTGTCCACTGCTTGTTTGTCGAGGCTCGATGATCATAAACATTCCAGCAGATCTCCGCGTCCTTCAAAAGTTCAACTGGCCATGATACTCCGTGGACTCTGAACCGGTCACCTCCCTTGCCGTCGTGTGCTCCAGGATAAATACTCCGCGTCTCGTAGCTGCAGTTCGCCCTGCATTAGTACGGCCGACGGTCCATCCCGTCGTCAACCTTTGCTTCGTACGCAGTAGGATACGGCGATTCTGGCTTTCGTCGGTCTGGCTAGGTCGGCACTCGCACTGGCCCCGAGTTTGTGAATCGGGATCGATGATCCAGTGTGCGCAAAGACTCCAAAGAGCTTAGGCCAATTCTCTGGGCTATGATCATCAACCTGCTCTCTGGGCCGCCTAACCGCTTTTAATTCTAGGAGGTGGAGCAGTATGGAGCAGATAATCACGATCATTGATCATACTGTGTGAGCGAGGGCCTGATGATTCGAAACCCGGGAACTGCGGACTTGAGAACTTTGAACGTCTACCACCGTGACAGAAGATGTCAATTCTACCTCATACTGTATAGTACTCCGTGCATCATGTGGAGATGAGTGCGGTTCTCGCGTCAGCAGCCATCATCCAAGGAGAGTTAATGATGGCTCCCTTGCGCTGAGCACAGTATCTCGCATGTACCGCGGACTTTCGCTCCGTGCTCTCTGCACTCTGCTTTATAATAAACCCGGCATGTACGGCGTAGATGTATTCCGTTGTATGCCTGAGGAAACAGGCTCCGAACCGCCCATGGATGCACACGCCTCCGGGTCATGTGACTCTGTGCCTGGAGATCCGCGGGGCGTCCGGGGGCGTGACTCGCGTGCAACGGGCAACGGCTCAGCCTCAACAACGTCATCAGATGAGGAGCCCGGAGACCACCTGGGGCATCTTCAGGCTTCCGTCTTCTGGCCCCGCTTTATCACATCCACAGCTTTGATCGACGGACAGTTGTCATCTAGCCTTTCTGCGTACCGCATACGCGGGCTTCTGTACCGCGTTCTGCCCTTGGTCTTCATTCACCCGGAATCTGTTACACACGCCGTGCCGTCGCAGCAATGTGCGGCTCTGATATCTTCCTCGCCATCCTGGCGGTCTTTTTTCCTCCCATCGCAGGTGAGTTGTTGGCATAGTTGATCTTCGAACTCCCTGCCTTAACGGTGACTTTGATTTTCACTTTACACTGACCCTTGCTGCCTAGTCTGGATCAAGGTCGGCATCTGCACCGCGGACTCGATCATCAACCTCGCTCTCTGCTGCCTGGGCTACGTCCCCGGCCTCCTACACTCGTGGTACATCATTCTGAAGTATCCCGAACCGCCGTTCGAGGGATATGAACCGCTCGAGGGGGGTCGGGTCACATACTACTATGTCTCGCATCAGCCTCCTGCTGGTCCACACCCAGCCCAGAGGGGGTACGGAGCTTTCGAACCGTCTCAGCCGCAACCACCACACGTCCCTTCGGGAACCAGACCTGCTCCTCCGCCACAGCAGTACGACGCGGGGGCAGGTAGCAGCGACCAGCCGACACGGCCACCACCAACGTATGCTGAAGCTGTGAAGGGTGACTACAAAATTCAGACCCAGGATTAGAAGTAGGAAAAAGGAAAATGAAGATGATGAAAAGCTTCAATCCTTACGTGCCCAGAGGAACATTGGTGTTCGGAGCAATATTTCTCTACCGTGGATAGCGCTTCATACCTCTACTCCGTTCATGGTTGTGGTGCTCTAGTCTCCATGCATTTATAGCATCTTGATCTCTTGGATTCGCGTTGAAGATTCGCCGCTTTCTGGACTCTGTCATATATACCTATGATCAGTATCTGCTTTCGGCTTCAGTTATCCTCTGCGGCGGGATTACTATCCACTCTGACGTGCATAATGGAGAATTCGGCTAGGCCATTGTCATTATCTTGTCATAGTTTCTACTTGATATTCCAGTGCCACGTTTACGAAGTTAGTTCCCACAGTCGATAGTGTTGTACGGACCGTAAAATGAGATATGGACTGGTACAAATTGACCTTGAGAACTTCTTCATACGAATTTCTTCTTCCGCCCAGTTTGATGGACTAAAATATTCTTATAGCGTCCATCCTGCGGGGCCGGTCAAAAAAAAAGGTAATGGAAGAAAGTACCTCGTAGACCTCCACCGGACGGAATCCGTTCAGAAGATGTTGCATCTGTTAGACACACCTCTGAAGCAATGATCGACTTTGTCAGTCTGCAACAAGACACCACTGACTGTGAATAAAGATGGGCGATTCGGGAAGAATATCTTGAATTCATGTGATGGCGTAGAATTGCATCTCATCGAATTATGCAGGTTTCCTTGGAAGGTAGAATTCGTACCCGGAAATAAAGTAGATTTTTTTAAAAAAAAATAAATAGAGTACCGTCATCTCATAAGAACTATTGTTTCTAGATCAAGCATGTTTGGCAATAGCAGTATATGTACAACCGTACAACCTAAATTTGTTAGTTGTCTGTCTCAATATAGGTTTTCTTCCCGCCACCGTTCGCCGTGGACCACTGATCCCATTACCGCCTTGTACCTCCGACTTCCCCGAGTCGTCCCGTCCCGTTCTCCGCAACTCAACCAAAACCACTCGCAATTCATTTCCCTCCACGTCTCAACAACAATAAAAAAACGACGCTGGGTTTGCATTCCCCCTCCCCGCGCGCGCGAGCGCCAATTTTTCGGCGATGCAGTCCGTGCCGTCGCTGCTGAGGCAATCGCTAGTACGATCGAGCATCGGCCTCGCGAGACCCTCCTCCACCACCCGTCCCGTTGTTCGCTCGGCTGCTCCAGCTCCGACAGCTCTCTTCTTTCCCAGTAGTAGTGGTGGGACAGTATCCGCAGCACGCAACTTTTCGGTCTGTCCGCAATGCCAATTTAGAGCACAGTCCGTTTTCAATTACTCTTCTACTAGGGAAGAGGACAAGTCGAAGGATGGGAAGCTAGCTGCTGGAGAGGAGGAGGCGGCGGCGGCGAGAGATGTGAGTGAGTCGTCTCCGTCGTCGACATCGGATCTGGTCAAGGGAAAAGAGGCAGAGGCAGTGGCGGAACCGGCGACTGCTGCCAGACAGTCTGAAGGTGAACAGCAGAAGCAGCAGCAGAAGGAGGATGGACAGGGTAACTATGGTGCTACTGCACACAATGGAGAAGGACCAGGATCAGGATCAGGCTCATCGGGAGGAGAGGATCTCCCGTCTCAAGCGGAGGGGCGGAGATCAGAGCTGTCGAAGAAGTTCACCACCCTGATGGACAACCTGCAATCCAACATCTTCATCGCGGGGCAGAGACTCAACGACCTGACCGGATACTCTGCCATTGAGGCTCTCAAAAGGGAGATTCAGGAGCAGGGTAATTACTACCAATAGTCATGTCTATTTTATTTTTCAATTGCTTGGTCTGCTAACGGCGATATTTCCACGTATACAGAGGCCCGAGTCAAAGAAACCCGCGCTCGGGTCCGCAAGGCCAAGGAGGCCTACGCCGCCGCCATCAACCGCCGCTCCACCTCCCAGCGCGAGGTGAACGAGCTCCTGCAGCGCAAGCACGCCTGGTCGCCTGCCGACCTGGAGCGCTTCACGGCCCTCTACCGCAGCGACCACGCCAACGAGGTTGCCGAGTCGGAGGCGCAGGAGGCCCTCGCCGCCGCGGAGCGCGACGCCGAGGAGGCCGCTGCCAGGCTCAGCAAGAGCATCCTCACCCGCTACCATGAGGAGCAGATCTGGTCCGACAAGATCCGACGCATGTCGACGTGGGGCACCTGGGGCCTCATGGGCGTGAACGTGCTCCTGTTCCTCATCTTCCAGGTCGCCGTGGAGCCATGGCGACGGAAGAGACTGGTCAAGGGCTTCGAAGAGAAGGTCATCGAGGCGCTGGAGAAGGAGAATAACCTCCTCCGTGCAAGGGCTGAGGAAGGCATCGCAGCAGCAGCACCTGCTACGATCCCAGCAATCACACCTGAAGCTCCTGCAGATACAGAGGTCGACACACTGGCTGCGACGACAGCCTCACCGGGGGAGCCTTCTTCCGTGATCCCCAGCTCCGAGGAACCCGAATTCGAACCAGCCATCACCCCATCGTCCACCGAGGTGGTCGAAGAAAGCCGCCAGCCGGCAGAGCTCTGGCCATCCCATCATCTCTCCACCGCCAACGCCTTCTCCCTCGAAGCCTGGCAGAACACCCTCCAGGACCTCTTCAGCGAGCGCAGGATCGCCATCTCGCAGCGCGATCTGACCACCGTGGCGATCGAGAGCGCTGCGGCCGGCGCAGCCATGATGGGTCTGCTGATCGCGATATTCCGGCCACGGTGAATAAAAAGAAATTCAAACTTTCGACCAGAGACTAGAAAGCCTTGTTCCTCATCCTCCTCCTCCCCTATGACCTCAGCGGAGCTGGATTGCCCTTTTGCCTACCTACCTAACCCTGTCTTATGCACATATGCATGTGAAAGCCTTGCTTTTGGGCGAAATGGATATAAACAAAACCTGTAGATATGTTGCATACATGTGATGTGCGTGGTGGGGTCAGTTTTTTTCTAACTGACGGACTGTATTGACTGTATGTATTTTAGTTTTTGTTTTGTCCAGATATGATCTGCAAATGCATAAATAGAGTAGAGAAAGAGAGAGAGAGAGAGAAGCGAGAGAGAGAAAGAGGCATGCATTGGATATAGATATATGAATACATATTATGTCATTGTCATAGCCGTTCTAACATACAAATTACCCCAATAAAAAGCGGGACCGGGACTGCCTGACAATACAGAAAAGGCATTGGATAGTACTGTATGCACAGACACATGCGCAGTACATCAGACAAGATCAAGCCAGACACTAAGAAGGTACCTCCACACTTTTCCTTTTCTTGTGCAACTGAACCCGTTGGAATCTCCCAGGTTCATGATGGTCTATATCTATACGCGATTTCCGGGATATATATGCTATGATATAAGACCAAAGAAGGAAATGATACATGCTCTATGATTTCATCTTTTATCCATACTGAAACATGGTCCGAGCTTGACACACACACACATAGTGAGTGGATTCTGTCTTTCCTGTGATAGTACATACGGGATCCCCCTCCTCCTCGACAGCCCCTTTAATAACGATAAAACTCACCAATCTCCAAGAGCCGTTCGAACTGAGCTGTTTTTAACCAATGACCAGGGTGTCCTCGGTGGGGAAGCTGTACTGAGGGATCTCGAGGTTCAGAGGGGCAGGACCCTTTCTGGCACGGCCGGAGATGTCATAATGCGAACCGTGGCAGGGGCAGAACCAGCCGCCAAAGTCACCGGCCTCGCCGATGGGGACACAACCAAGGTGGGTGCAGACACCTGATCATCTGGTCAGAAAAAATCCATGTGCAATTGGACGTGGGAAAACTAAAGGAGAGCCGTCCCGGCGGTTGTCGGAAAAGGTTTAACAAAGGACACATACCAAGCATGACCAGCCACTCGGGCCTCTTCACACGGTCAGAGTCGGGCTGGGGATCTCTCAGGGACCGCCAGTCAACGCTGTTGGCCTCCTTGATCTCATCCGGGGTGCGGTGACGGATGAAGACGGGCTTGCCACGCCACTTGATGATGACCTGTATTCCCCAAGGGATGTTTGTCAGACATTGAAATGAATTGGAGGGAACTGTGAGGAGACGGGAGCCCCGAAACATACGTTCTTGCCCTCTGGGATCGAAGCGAGATTGATCTCAACCTTGGCCTGAGCCAGGACATCCGCGGACGCAGCCATGTTCACGAGGAAGTCTGTCACAAAAGTATCAGCCATATGGCCCCTCCGGAAGCCAAGAAAAGGACCCAATTGCTTCTCCCCCGCCGCTCCAGAATAATAGATCCAGAATTCAAGATATCAAGGACGGACGGAGGGGAAACCCACCCTGCACGGTCGCCTTGGCACCGACGGCGGAAACCAGACCCATGCTTCCGGCCACAAAGTACGAGAAGACCTTGTTCGAGGTCGCGGAGCCCTTGGCGGCGTACTTGCTGAAACTGGGGATCTTGGTGGTCTCCGAGCGGGTGAACGGGCTGTCAAAGGACGACGACTTGGGCGCCGCATCGGCCACTCCTCTGCGCTGCTGGACGCCGGCGATGGCGGCACGGGCGGCCGGCAGCTGCTGCCGGGCGCAGGCGCGCAGCATGGAACTCGAGGCGGCGGCGAGATGAGACATGGCGGGCGAGAGTTTAGGGCGGGAAAAGGAGGGACAATTGGCGAGGGATTTGGGGGGGAGGCGACGGAGGGCGTCGGGACGTCGAGGTGGGATTGAGAGGGAGGATTATTTTCCAGGTTCGAGGTTGAGGTTGGATTCCGTCGGCGTCGGGCCTTGTTCGCTGGTAACGTGCCAGGGCTTTCGCCCGCCCGAAAAGGGCCGGAATCACGGCGCCGCTGATTGGCCCGTGGCCCGCCCGGCGACACCAGCGCAGCGGGCGACTTCATGAACTGTTCGAGCAGCGTTGCTCGAGATCTTCGATCTACAGCTGTTATATATCCATTACTACTAGGCTTGTACGGACCTCGAAAGCCGTGTGGAGAATTAATGTCTATTCCTGTCCGCAGAGCATATCTAAGCACCGGCGCCAAACACACCCACCCGATTTTTGCTGTGAACCGAACCATATGCAAATGCAACCAGATAATAGCCAAAAAGCCTTGCAAAACTCCCCATGCCAATCCAGATAACCCAATCAGACGTGTACAGGGCTAATCCTCCATCTCAACATCCTCAATGGCTGGCCGCTCATGCCCAGCGTTATCGACAGTACGATCCACCATCAAGGTGCTGCGTGAGCCCGATGCGTGGATGACCACCGTCGGGCGCGGACCCGTAGGCTGCCTGTGACCGCTGTCGTCGTCCGTCTGGAGGATGGAGTGACTCCCGGACATCCCGCCCACACCGTTCTCTGCTGGCCGTGTCCCATTCAGCGTGCGCTGGCCCTTCTCCATAGCGGCCTGTTTCGCTTCTTCCCTCGCCCTCTTCTCCTTGAATTGCTTATATGTGGTCGTCTTTGGTATCACGTCGGACAAGAACTCGAGGTTGTCGATTCGTGAAACAGCCGTAGCTGCCCGCGGGTTCAGCGTCGAGCGCGAAACGGCGTGGGGAGTGCTCTACTTACCGAGATCCTTGTATTGTATAGTCTTCCTGGGTTTTCGCTCCGATTTGACAACGTTATACCCTTGCTCCGTCAGGTACTGTATGAACATCTCCTGTATACATGCAAAGTGTGAGCAAGCGCGGGGTCTTGCGAAGCGGAGACGCGGAGGTGACGAACGGTAGCCACGGCGATAAGAAATGTAGCGTTTTGGGAACATTGCCCGATGTCTTCGTCGAGTTGGATGATCTTTTTTATTCGCGACACTGGATCTGTCTTAGTCCCCTGATTTCAGAAAACGGTTCTGGATGCTTGCCACGAACAAGGAAGGGCGCTCTGGCCGGTGATCTCTCCGGAGGGAGGGTTTGCCGCGTTATTGGGAGGCATCTTCGAATGAAATAATGGAGATTATGATTATTAAGGAGCTGAAAATAACTCGAGAAACAGTGATGTGAGGTCTGCAATTCAGGACCGTCAGCTCCGCGGTTTGCTCGCAGGGGAGCAAGGACGTTGTCCAAGTGAGATTTGAGGAAGAGCCAGAGATACTGGCGCGTGCGGCTCCTAACACCCACGGCGCGCGAGGGTGGCTTCGTAGATGGACGCACGAAAGCGTCCTAGGATGACGTCTGCACGGGATTTCTATGCTTCTTATTTTTCGTATAGATTATTCCAAGGTCTACCCAAGCCAACCTAAGCTACTATCAACAACTCCATCCGCTGTTCACCCTGTATGCGCTGATCGCGCTCGCGACATCTCGATGTCGCGCCGAAACGCGGGACGGCGAAGCTCGTTTCACGTGCGGGACGTAGCGGCCGTCCCCCGGCCCACGTTAATCAAATGAGCAATCAATGCAATTTCCCCGAGTCCCTCTGATCGCACGAGCCCCGTCTCCCGGGAATCCCGGCTGAACCCAGTTATGTGAACAACAGAATCGATGTTATGACCCCTTCTCGCGCGCCATCGACCTCCGCGCCCGGTCCAGGTCAAGGGCACCCCGTCGCGCCCAAGCGTCGAGTCTCGCGGAGGGTATCAGGCTTCTCCGTTTCCGAGCAGGCCGGGCACGGAGCTCCAGCCACGGGGGCCAACGTCCAGGTCCACGCGGAGGAGATCAACCAGATCAAGAGATATGAGGACTTCACGACCATAGACTGGGTCCAGGATGCGGTGCAGGAGCAGGCACGGCGGAGAGCCAAGCGGAGAGACCGGTCCGGTTTCTGGGACCAAGAGGGGACGCTGGGATGGCGACGAAAGCTCAGAGAGTCCTACGACGCCGGACAGGCCTGGCTCGTGGTGACGCTTGTTGGAGCTGCCATCGGGCTGAATTCTGCCTTCCTGAACATCGTGACGGAGTGGCTGTCGGATATCAAGCTGGGTCACTGCACGACTGCATTCTACCTGAACGAGCAGTTCTGCTGCTGGGGTGCTGAAAATGGTATGCGCTTTTCTCGCAGCAGCAGTCGCGAGTCACTAGTGGCTAATATTGCAGGCTGTCCGGAATGGAAGCATTGGAGTCCCTTCGTGCTTCTGAATTACATCGCATACTTCATCTTCTCAGTATGCCATCCAAGATCTGTTGCACAGAACAGCTTCTGATATTTCATAGGTCATATTTGCTGCTACTGCGGCAATTCTGGTCAAGTCTTTTGCTCCATACGCAGCTGGCTCCGGTATATCGGAGATCAAATGTATCATCGCTGGTTTCGTGATGAAGGGCTTCCTCGGCGCCTGGACGCTACTTATTAAGTCTCTTGGGCTGCCTTTAGCCATCGCATCTGGGCTCTCTGTGGGAAAGGAAGGCCCAAGCGTGCACTTTGCCGTGTGCACTGGAAACGTCATTTCTCGTGTCTTTGGTAAATACCGAAAGAATGCTGCGAAGACGAGGGAAATCCTTACTGCTTCGGCGGCTGCTGGCGTGGCCGTTGCATTTGGTAGTCCGATAGGCGGTGTTCTGTTTTCACTTGAGGTATGAATTGTGTATGTGGGATGGCAACCAGCGTGTCTGGGTACTAATTCCTCCGCAGGAAATGGCTTCATACTTTCCACTCAAGACTCTATGGCGAAGTTACTTCTGCGCACTGGTTGCAACGGGAGTTCTAGCGGTACGTTCTATGGCTCAATGCTCTAACGGCTATTGACAATTCCAGGCCATGAATCCTTTCCGGACTGGGCAGCTTGTCATGTTTCAAGTGAAATATGACCGCACATGGCACTTCTTCGAGATCATCTTCTTTATTTTCATCGGTATTTTTGGTGGGCTATACGGCGCATTTGTCATAAAGTGGAATCTACGGGCACAGGCGTTCCGGAAGAAGTATTTGACAAAATATCCCGTGGTCGAAGCTACGGTTCTCGCAGGGTTAACAGCTCTCCTCTGTTATCCCAACATGTTTTTGAGGATCAATATGACAGAGATGATGGAAATTCTATTCCGCGAGTGCGAAGGAGGACATGACTATCACGGTCTTTGCGAGTGAGTCTTCTGAAGTCTTCATGTCTGGATAATTTCTAACCCGCTGCCAGAGCCAAGAATCGATGGTGGATGGTACTGTCGCTTGCTGTGGCTACTATTCTCCGTATTTTCTTGGTGATTATTTCATACGGCTGTAAGGTGCCAGCGGGTATTTTCGTCCCGTCGATGGCGATAGGCGCGTCCTTTGGCCGGATGATCGGCATCCTCGTACAGGCCCTGCAACAGTCCTTCCCTGATTCAGCGTTCTTCTCGGCCTGTGAACCGGACGTGCCGTGCATCACCCCGGGAACGTATGCCTTTCTCGGAGCAGCTGCAGCCTTGAGTGGCATCATGCATCTGACCATTTCGGTGACGGTTATCATGTTCGAGCTTACTGGAGCCTTGACCTACATACTTCCGACTATGGTGGGTTTCGCAGACGTCCACTGGGTTGGATGCACTCGACCAATGCTAATTTACATTTAGATCGTTGTTGGAGTTACCAAAGCAGTCAGCGATCGCTTTGGAAAAGGGGGCATCGCAGACCAGATGATCTGGTTCAGCGGCCTCCCTTTCCTTGACAACAAAGAAGACCATGTCTTCAACGTCCCAGTCTCCCATGCAATGACCCACGACCCCGTCTCGCTGCCGGCATCCGACTTCCCGGTACGGGAAGCTGAGCATCTGCTCAACGACAACAAGTTCCAGGGCTTCCCAATTGTTGAGGACCGCAGCAGCAAGACTCTTTTGGGGTATATTGGGCGCACGGAGCTCAGATATGCCATCGACCAAGCCAAGCGCAACGGGCCTTTGTCGCCAACGGCCACGTGTGTATTCACCAAAGAGGCCGCTGAAGCGTCAGCCTCACGCCCAGCGACGGCTTCGAGTCACCAGACATCTCGGACCTTTGATGACATCGAAACTACGGTGGGCAGACCCTTTGTGGATTTCAGCCGCTATGTCGACATACCGCTTACAGTTCACCCTCGTCTTCCGCTGGAGACGGTTATGGAACTGTTCAAGAAGATGGGGCCTCGCGTCATCTTGGTCGAGCATCGGGGCCATCTCACGGGGCTGGTGACAGTCAAAGACTGCCTGAAGTACCAATTCAAAGTCGAGGCAGAGGAGCACGCGCTCGCTGGTACCAATTCCTCTTATTTTGGCCTTGGCGCAAATGCGCATGCCGGTGGTAAGCCCGCTTTAGAGGAGAGATTGTGGGAATTCCTGCAATGGATCGGCTGGAAGCTGAGGCTGAAGTCCTGTAACGGCGTGAGACTGGAATCGAGAACGAGGGGATCAGCAGGCCGACGAGAAGGACCGTCGGATATACTGGAAGGGACAGAGGATGATGAAGGAATGCTCGAGCTAGAGGACAGGGACAGAAGATAATGTATCCTGCTCTGGGTATTTTGAATGACTTTGCGCTCTGCTTTGAGGCAATAAACTTCGAATGCCCTCGAACAGAATAAAACAATAAGCCTGCGTCACGGTTTAATCAGCAGGAAGAAGCTCATTATTATCCCGGTTGATCGAGCGACACGTTCAGATACCCGTGTAATGCCCAAATGCCGTCATACCATCCATATGGATATCATTAACCCACCATCAAAAAGCAGTAGACGCCCTCATGGTTGCACAAGCTCCTCCCCTTTGTTCATCTATATCATCTTCAATCAGTCAGTAATCGTCATTCCTCCTCCCTCTTTCCCGTCTCTGAGACTGGTGCGACTTCCCCTCAAACACATCATCGCCATTTCCATCACAATCAGCACCATCACCCCTCCCCCCCCCACCAACCGCACCCTCTCCTCCTCCGCGGACCCCTCACCTCCAGGCGGCCGGTTCCGGGCCCGGTTCCGGGCCGTCCTTCTTCCATCCTCATCACCACCACCAGTCTTCTTATCACCGTCTTCCTCCCTCATCCCAGCCAGCCCGTTCAGGGCGGCGAACGGCACGTGCCGCTGCGCTGGCGATGGTGCCAGCAGGAGGAGCCATCTAGGCTGCGACGGAAGTAACTGTATGTTAGTAGTCATGGTGTCCGCAGTCTGTCTGCCGACTGCCGACTGCCCGTTTCTCAAGCGGGATGTAAATAGTAATCATGGATCGGGTCCATATCTCCGTACAGGTACAGGGTACGGATACTCGTACCTGCCAATGATCTATCTGGTCGGTTGAGACCTGACTCGCGCGGAGCGGAAGTGCGGAGTTCCCGTGTCGCGGCGGGGAGGCGGAGCTAATTCCTAGCTTAGCTTAAAAAAAGGCTGCGGAGTTGAGGAATGGATGGATCTCCAGTTCTCCGTACCTAGATACGCCAAAGAAGATACTCAAACTTGAGATTTTATGTCTGAAACAATATTATATTACACAGTCTACATAGATATATAAGTACTTTTTTCCCCTTGATTCCAAGCCAAGACAGGAGTGTAGATGTGTCTTCACAGCCTCTATCGCGGAGTAGAGTAATCATGACCTCGTCGACGCAAGACCCATTAATTAATTCCCGATGCTTTTTGTCGGCTTCAAATTCCGTGCGGCTCATTCCCATGACTCTATGTGAGCTGCCGTCTTTGAGTAAGCCAAGGCATCTTCCGAGTAGGTATCAGCCCTGCGGGCCCCTTCTGGAAGGGAACCACAGGACGAAAGCTCAAGGGGACAGCCTCTCAATGCGCCAGCTGAAGAGGCCTTCTTCTCCATCCTTCTTTTCCTTGCCGTCAGCCGGGACCTTGACATACCGGAACCGGTCATGCAGCCTGCTCCGCCGGCCCTGCCAGAACTCCACCGACTCCGGCACAATGCGGACGCCGCCCCAGAACGGCGGCAGCGGGATCTCTTCCGTGTCCGCGAAGCGCGCCTCCGTCTCCTTGACGCGGTTCTCGAGCACGGTACGGCCGTCGTCGATGTCCAGATCTGCGGTGTCCTCTTGCACGGGATCTGACGATGTCGTGGACGGATGCGCTGCCGAACTGATGTCCTCCTGGACCTGGGCCTGGCTCTTCCGCCGACGGGGAGGCAGCGTCCCAGGCTCCGCCGACCACAGCACCTTGCTCTGCCAGCTGGACCAGGCACCGATCTGGCTGCCGCGTTCCCGCGTGCGCCAGTACAGCTCGCTCTCCTCCTTGCTGAGGGGCTCGATGATCCCCTCGATGCGGACCTGGCGCTCGACGGTCGGCCAGAAGAACGTCAGCGCCGCCCATCGGTTGCCCAGTTCCCGGAGGTCCTCGACGGCATCCTCATCACGGTCAGACCCAAACCCGGAACCGAATACCTCCGCAGCTGGGTCGTCCTTATCCGGGCCCTTCCCGAACACCTGCGCGCCTTTCCCCTCCCTGCTGCCCCAGCAGCTGTACACCACCCAGCCTCTCTCGTCCAGTTCCTTGAGGTACAGCACGCGCGCGCTCACCCGGCCCGAAGGGAGCGACGCCGTCGCGAGGACGCACGTCTCCGGCGCAGACGACGGCGGCAGCCGCGGGTCGCGGAACCACTTGTGGAACTGGCGGAGGGGGTTGGTCGGGTGCAGCTGGGAGATGGTCAGGGGCGGGTTGGTGACGAACTGGTGGGCGCGGGCGGGGTGGGCAAGGAGATGGCTCTCCGTAACGGAGGTAGGCGTCGACGTGTCGGATCGGGGAGGCTCCTCCTGCTCCTCCGCCATACGGGAGGCTGAGGTCTTGGAGAACGTCGCCGACGGATCTGGCGTCTGGGTCGGTGCGATGTTGGGCTCTGTAGCCGCGGACGGTTTCGAGGTCTGCGGTAGTCGGGGTCCCTCGATATGAATATCTCCGGGGGCAACTGTGGTTGTGATAGATTATTAGCCATCCGAACGGAAGCCTCAGGAGTCAATCAATCTCCGCTGCCAATTTTGCGGAAAACGGGCAATACGAACAGATCAGTTTCCTCGGATACTGAGAGTTCGAACGCTGCTGCTGCTGCTTCTTTTCTCGTTCAGTCCCATCCCCCCCGCGCATGCCAGAGCCGGAATTGGCCTCCTCCGCGGCCATTGCAGCGGATCGGAACGATCTCCTGTACGGTGCGTGCGAGAGCGGACGAGAGCGCGCAGCGGGTCGCAGCAGTGGACGAAAACGCATCAAACACACCACGTGGTCTAATGCAGGTCTCACATAGGAAATACCAATTAGAGCAAAAAGAACGAAGATCTAGGGTAAAGATAAAGATAAGGATTGGAGGAGAGAGGACGGGGGGAGGATGAGTCGAGACTCTCTCCGGGCGGTGACGGCGGGGCTTTTCCCGGGACGGAGATGGTGGTTCGAGGGCTCATGCGGGATTCCCCGGTTGACCGCTCATGGTACGGAGTAACATGGACGGAGTACACAGCACAATGCATCTCTTGCACTCTCACAGCAGACAGTCTATCACTTTGTGTCACTGTCGCTGATAATTTCTACAGTCCATTTCTCAATTTAAAACTAACAGTTCCATCTATGTGCAAGACCCCTTCACAAACACAAGAGATTGGGTCATCAGGTACTGTACATAGTACCAGAGACATCTCAGCTTTGATGGAGTACATCCACGGGTATATATGTCCTCATAGACGGACTACACCTCTTGAGTCTCTGGGCATTCCGTTATACTTACCTAATGCGGCTCACAGAGTCAATTAACCACATGATCGCAGCAAATATCGACTCGATTTCCCGATACTACTACCTTCCGAGAAGCAATCTTTCGAACCTGCCCAGTGTCATACCTTTCGATACCTTTTTTTTTTCAACGGGAACCGGCATCTGGATTCACGGTTCTCTCCAACCAATAATCCCAACTCTCTTATAAAGTACAGTGCATACCTAGGTAGGTTACCGTGGGTAACTACAGACGAACCCGCTCGCTCTCTCTCCCGACCACCGCCGGAATCGCATTCTCCTCACTCTCCAGCCTCTGCTGCGTGGTCTCGTATGTACTGTAATGTACATACAGCGCATGTACAGTACAACCGCGGCACTCACAGTCCGGTCTCCTCCTCCTCCTCGTCCTCGAAAGGCTTGCCCCTCCCGGATCCCTGGATCATCATCTGCGCGATGGTGCCCCCCTTCTCCTCGCGGACAGGGAAGATCTGTTTCTCTCTGTCAATAATGGGCGGGCGGGGAGGTTGGGGGGGGGGGGGGGACGAATCTCGTTTCAATGTTATTCCGGTTCAAATTAACCGTTGGCCCTGGGACGGAGAAGATAACAAAACGACGTGGCAGGGGATGGATTAGATAAAGATAAGACTGATATCAGATATCAGATATCCCGTATCTACCCACTCAGTCAGTCAGTGAAAAACAACGGGCCAACTGATTTTGCGCTACACTACCCCGCCAGTCACTACGGCTAATTACGAGTAATCATGCCTGATCACGGGTAGATGCATTGGATTCTCAATTGACAATCGCTGCTATGTACTCCGTACGGAGTATTCCTTCGGCCAAGGTGGGGGTCGATATATCTAGTAGTGTGTCGATACCACGGGTGAACATGTCTGGGACATGACATAGGGTGCTATTTTGGATACCCATATGTGCTCCGCGGCACGGAAGATAAATTGCGTCATGTTAGATCGACTGCTCCACTTTGACATGGTTGTCGATCATACGCCCACTTATCCCTGAACTTTGAGAGATTGTCCTACGTCTCCAGCTGACAGCCCATCTACTTATCTATGTACTGTATGCACATTACTTACTGTACTAGGAAATCCCCATACATAGGCACCTCCTTCGTTCCATTTCTGATATGGTCCAAGACCAGATAAGATAAGATTAGACTACAGTTAGCGCTCAAGAATGTTGTAACAGTCTTGCCGACGATACCAAGAACCGAGTAAAAAAAAAAAGGCTTGCTTCATTAACACCTATTATGTCTTGGGACATCCTGCAGATCATATTACTATCCATCACAACATCAGGCATCAAAGCTGTTGGCAGGTAAGACAGGGAGAGGAGTGACCGACAGCCTCCAAAACTTGGAGAGAAGATCAAACACACTCGTCCCTCAACGACAGACGGAACAACGCCAGTTTGTCCACTCCTTGGACGAGTAGATTTTGAGTTTCAAGATTATCGACAAGAGAAGCGAAGGTGGGGTATCCAATGTGGTGATGACTTTTAGGCCGCCTTGGACTCGGTGGTCTCGTGGTGGGCGGAAGTGGCGAGCTTCTCCTCGTCCGTGCCGGTTTGCTCCAGCACAGTGGCACGGGCGAAAGAGCCCTTGGTCTTCCAGGCTGGGATACCGATGTACGGGATCCCGGTGGGATCGGTGAAGATAGTCTCGACCTCCTCGAGCGTCTTACCGCTGGTCTCAGGGAACATGAAGAACGCGTGGATACACATGACGGTGCAGAAGACACCGAACAGGATGTAGACCTTCCACTTGATATTTTCAAAGGCCGGTGGCACGAAGTAACCGAGAGCGAAGTTGAAGGCCCAGTTGAATGAGGTCGTCAGTGCGTTGGCCTTGCCGCGGACGCGGAGCGGGAACAGCTCAGGGGTGTAAATCCAGGAGACAGGGCCCCAGGAGACGGCGAACGAAGCGACGAAGAGGTACGTGCATGCAATCACACCCCTGCTGGGTGCGCCGCTGATCTGCCAGGATACCGCCTTGATGTGATTGACTCCACCTGGGGGAGCAGGTTGGCCGTAAACAGCCAACATGGCTCCGTTGGCGTACATGAAAGTAAGCATTCCAATAGCGCCCAAAATCAGGGTGGGGCGACGGCCCCAGCGGTCGACCCAGAGAAGAGCAGGAACCGTGCAGAGGACGTTGATCACGTATTGAATGCTGGAAGAGACCAGAAGGTTGTTTCCCTTGAGACCAGCCATAGCGAAGACGTATCTGAATCGAGGTCAGTCGTCTGACGCGCACGGAAAAAGAGGTGAGAGGGGAGATTAGACATACGTGATATAGTACATCATGACATTCATGCCGGTCAGCTGCGACCAGATCTGAGTGAAGACGCCAACGTGGGTACGGTTGATCATGTTGGGCTTGAAAAGCTCCAGATACGAGACATCGGCATTTCTGCGCTCGAACTCACACATCTCCTTGATCTCCTCGAATTCGCGGTGAACAAACGGCGATGACGGGTCACCCTTACCGTGGACCAGAGTCAAGACCGCATGACAGTCCTCCCAGCGGTCCTTGCGAGCAAGCCAACGAGGGGACTCAGGAAGGAGCAACATGCCCAGGAACAGCAGGATAGCGGGGATCATCTGCAGACCCCATGGAATGCGGAAGGAAGCGGTGCCCTTGATGTAGCTGCAGCCATAAGACACGCTGAAGCGAGTCAGCAACAGGACAGACTCCAGCTAAGAGACGGGTGTATACTTACTAGAACATGATCATGATGCCCCAAGTGATCGCCCACTGCTGGAGACCAACGAGACGGCCACGCTTGGATGGAGGTGCGATTTCCGAGATGTACACAGGGACCTGAGCCGAACAGATACCCACGCTGAAACCGTTGATGATGCGGCCAACGATCAGCATTGGAACGTTCTGGGATGCGCAGACGATGACGGAGCCAATACACCTGCAGCACACACACACACACACACACACTGGTCAGGATCTCTGCTCCGGTCGCAAACTAGCAATAGAGGAGGCTTACCAGATGACGGAGCCAACCATGATCGAATGCTTTCGGCCGATCAGATCAGAGAGGAAGCCGGAGACCAGAGCACCGAGCCACGAACCGCCGGCCATGGAAGCGGTGATGCCGCCCTGGACATCGGAGTTGGGCCCAGGGCAGATCCGTTGGCCGTCCTGATAGTAGATGTCATCCTTGGCGAAGTAGCAGAGGTAGGATTCGGTGCTGATGATTGCGGACATGGACGAGATGTCGAAACCAAACAGACCACCGCCGATCACGGCGATGGCCGCGATGACATAGATGTTGCCCACGGCCATGGCGACTGCTATGCTGTCCCCTCTGTGACAATCCCCGACAGGAGGAGCCCAGCTGATTAGGTCTGTTGTTGAGTCAGGTGGAGGACTGGGGAGAGGAAAGACCGCCAAGCTGCGACACGGGGTGCGGACTCGGTCATATATATAGGAGTATAGGGTCAGGATACATGCAGATCCGAAGGGCAGGCCCTCGAGCCCCCGAGCCCGCGGCCCCGGCAGCGTATTTATTTTGCGCTACATGGCCAGGAGCGCAGCGTCGGACAGGGCGCAAACGACGGAAACGGGGGCGAGCTTCTGCGGACAACGACCGGACGATCCCATTCAACAGACGCCGTCCAAGACCCACCCATCAGTCCCTCAACAGAGCACGACGGTCCTGGCCAGATGCGGGACACGGCCATTGCCCATGGGGAACCCGCGACGCTTGCAACCGGGGGATGCTACCTTGCACGGAGCCCTGGGGATGCACTCACATCACGATCCAGCCGGCCGGTCGTTTGGCCCCTCCAATCGACGTCCGCCATTGCTGTCTCTACGCCGCGGGACTGCAAGGCTTGCTTCGATCCCAGACGCTGGGGACCAGAGAGTCTGGGGAAGAGAGCCACGCGGCAAACTAGCGCAGAGACCGCGGGGTACCAGATCCAGGTTAGGTGATGGTCTGACTCGTCCACAGAATACAACGGGCTGAGCAGGAGACGACTCTGACAGGATCCGGCCTAATCGGAGCGACGTCCGAGTGGACAGAGGTGACGCCTCTGTCGCAGGCCCGAGCATACGAGCTCCTGATCGCGGCGGGGAACAGGTGACTCGCAGGAGTGGTAAGATGCTGTCTTGCCGCAGACTTCCCAGCCAACGGACCGCGGGTTCTAGACAAAGATGGACAATGAGAACGGCAGAGAGTGCCCGATGTGGAGGTTTCCCGAAGACCGAGGCTTGGAACGTGATCGACACGGTGGTGAGCCCGGAGCGGAAGTGGCGTGTCCCGCGAGAGAGCTTCGCAGAGCGTCTCCTTTGGGGACTCATCCGGAACCGGACGGCGCGCCTACGGGACGGGAGAGAGACAAGATCCGCTCCGCCAGCCGCCAGCTCGTCTGGCTGTCAGCAGGATGCATGTGCGTTGGGACGCCGTCTTGGCAGTCAGCAAGCATCGATCTGTTCCCATGACCGGAAGCAAGTCAGTCCTTTCACGGTTGTACAGTACAGACATACGGTAAGAGTACTTGTGCGTCGGCCGCGGGGTATCGGCGGAACCTGGAGGGCTGCATTTTCCCCAGCTGGGTCCAAGCTAGACGCTTCGTCACCAGCGTGTGCCGCCCTCCGTACGGCCGTGAAACCTGGGGATCCGGGGGAAACCCAGCTGGGGAAGCAACTCGGGCCAGTGCACGTGCAGAACCACCCCGGCTACCTCGCTCGCCACCGCGCGGTCTGGTTGCGTTGAAACCGTCTGCGCAGCAGATGAGCGAGTCCTTCCAGGCATCGAGATCAAGAAAGAGACGGCCTCCTGACCGGAGGACCGAACAATTCTCCCGCGTGGACTCGGTTGGACTTGCTCTGCGAGCAGTATCGTAGGTACGGGATACGGGGTACACCCTGGGACAAAGCTTTCCCGACGGCGTTTGAGGGGAACCAGGGAAAGATGGAGAGCACTGGCAGCCTGAGCAGCTAGCTCCAAGCTCCGTCCAGCGCTGCAGCTCATCGTCATGGCAGCACTGCAGCCAGTGCTGTGTACAAGTAGTGGACCCCATGACCGTCCACTCTGATCGACGCATTTTCCGCGTTGGTTCACGGACAAGCAACGCCCCGAGACAGTCGACAGGCTGACAAGCTTCCTTGGGAGGCTGCACTGAGCGCTTCTTCGCCTGCGCACGGCGCAGCCCGTCCATCGTACTTAGCCTCTCAGGCCTCCCAGTCCGTCGAGGTCACCCTCGCGCGCTAGTCATAACCAACTCCAGTAGAATAATAATAATAATAATAATACTCCACCAATGACGTCGGAGGCACCAGGAGGGGTCCACATGGTCGACAGAACATGTCACTTACTTGCAACGTTGCACCCCCCGACTCGGACTCACGACCATAACACATGTCAACTCCGTAGTACATTATTAAGTCAGATCCTCCCAACTCTCGTTCACAGCCAAATAATAATTGGTAATTGAATAATGATCCCTAATCAAGGGTCCCCCGGATACTCCGTATGGATGGCAGGATGGCAGGATGGCAGCAATAATAATGGCGTCCTGGGGGCTAGCCTAAATGCTCTGAATTCGGAAATAAGACGAGAAAGAGGCAGACAAAGCCCGTTCCAGTTCCATCGCGCCAATTACTACTGTGTAGGTAGGTAGTAGCTAGGTTGCTGAGCCTTCCTCTCCCCCCCCCCTCTCTCTCTCTCTGACTCCTAAATTATTTGACCAAAGATGGACGTGGTGTCGGTCTGGAAGAGAACATCGAATATAAATGTTGTCGTGCTCCGCATATGAGGATGGACATTGGAGACCGTGAGTCGGTCAGTCCACTTACAGTATAGAGCTAGAGCTAGAGCTTCAATAACATCACCTGGCTGCTGCCCCCATTCGGGGCTCTTTCTTTTATATCTTAACTACCTACAGACCCCCCACACTTGCCTTCTATGTATGCAATAATGGTAATAAAAGACCAAGGAAAGAGAAAAGGGGGCAATGCTACCTATGTATTTGTCATTGTAAGGTTTCCAACCAACCATATATATATTCCAACACCCAAAGAGGTCGGCATACTGTACAGTACATACAGATACAGTATATAGTAGGTACCTAACTCCTAACTCTACCCAACCACAGACTTGCTTCTAATTGCCAGGCATGTGATTGATGGAACTGCTGACGCTATTATTTGCTTATATATTTATATAGCACAGCACAGACGGTGTTTAAATGAATGAATGAATAAATAAATTAGTGGATTGGATCAGATTAGATTAGAATCTCCACCATCCCACCCTCATTCCAGCACAGCCCAGTGCAATGCAGTCAAATCAAGGTCCTAACTAACTAACGGTTACATCACATTACAGCACGGCAGCGACGACAAGAACCTGAAGAAACAAGATACCAGAACTGGAGAGAGAGAGAGAGAGAGAGAGAGAGAGAGAACCTCTGAGACTTATCAGCCCAGCCCAGCCAGCCAGTCGAAACACAAGAGGATAAAAAAGATTCAGGGCCAAGTACAGTACAGGACAAAGTAAGCAGGGGTCACAGCAGCTCAGCTTCGGGCGGTTTAATTGATCAATTGACTCGGACTCCTGGTGACATCTGAGGGATCTTCCTATTTATTATTATTTACACAGGATCTGGAGTACCTGCATACCTATCTCTATCTCCAGTGAGCGCATGGGTTCCACTGCCCTCGGAGGGGTCTAATATGTCGAGAAGGGACGCATCTATACGTATACTATTATTTCTGCTGTTGATGACCGGTTACATTGCGCGGTTGGTATCAAACATATGTGTGTGTATTGATAGATTAGGTAGGTATATATTTGTATGCAGCTATCCTGTTTCTCTCTCGGTGCAGTTACTGTTCTATTCCTAAGAATGGGTAATAAGATATAGTCCCGATAACAATAATCAATGATTACAATGTGTGATGATGAAGCTGACATTTCTGTCGCCTGAAGATGTACCATGGAAGTAAGACCAGGGAAGTTTCCTTCGGAACGACAACGATAACCTTATCCATCCACAATATCCACCACCTGGCCAGGACCAACAACCCAAAGAACCATCCAAAAAAGAAAACCAGCATTAAACAATTATCAGTATTCGGGACCAAAACAAGGGTATCAAAGAACTATGTATCGCGGTAGAATTCCCAATATATATCCTGCTTCACACCAGCTCCCACTGCGCAATGTAGGACCATCCCATGCCAACCCGGCCCACGTTCTCCAGGTACTCCTGCACCGTCAACCCCCGCGCGTCGCGTCGATCGCCGAAGCTCGTGAGCGCCGCGATCTGCAGCTTCTGACCGGGCGCGCCTAGGGTCCTGGGATCCGCGACGTCCACGTACCAGAAATCGCCGCCCCCGCCCGGCGTCGAGCCACGGACGTGGGTGAATGGGATACGGTCGTCGTGTCTGCCCTCGATGCCGTGGATCATCAGCAAGAAGATGTACGGAGCGCTCTTCTTGCTGTGTCTCTCCACGGTCCAGTGCTCACAGATCAGACTGAACTGGAAACGGATGGGCCCGGGCTGATGCACCGAGATCTGCTTCGCGGCAGGTAAGAACGAGCGCTCCCCGATGCCATTCTCCTTTGCATCGACAAATATCAGGGGCTGCTCTATGCCGAACGGCTTGGAAGGGTCGCTGAGCATGTACTCCTCCCAGCTGATGCCTGGCCGGCCATCGTCACGGAAGAAGTGCTCCCTGTTTGCGGGGAAGTGCTTCAGGCCAAACTCGTCGTTCGACATTGTGAAGTGGGATGGATCGAACCGCTGGTTATATGTCCTGCTGTTGCCCTCGACAGCACCAGCTCCCCAGCACGCGTCGATGAGCTTCCACTGCCCACCATCGATCTTCACGGCGTTCCAGGCATGATTCGTGTGGAAAGGCGGGATACTGGCGCCAGGAGCCAGATGCTGGTAATCGAAGCCCTTCCCGTGTCCAGATATCACAACAGCCTCCAAGCCAGCGTGGTTCGCCAGAGCGGCAAACAGACCAGCGTAACCTTCACACACTGCCAGCCCCGTGGCGAGCGTTTTCGCCGGCGTGGACGGTTGCACACGATTATTGAAGAAAGAATCCACATCATACCGTATGTTGTAATGAAGCCAGGTAAAGATCGCCCTTGCTTTGTCGGTCGGCGAGGGAAACGGCGCCGTCAGCTGATTTGCCAACCATCCGAGGTCATGCGACGGAAGAGACTGTCGAGGGAACTGAGCGGCATGCGTGTCCGGCCCCGAGAAGTCACGACATTTCATACAAACCGCACTTGACGCAGGAGGAAGGGAAGAGGACGAGGGTGTGAATCGAGGTTTTGTTGCCAGAAGTTTGGAGAGATCCGGGGGTGACGGGCGCGACGCCAATGGCACCGGCGGCGGCGTCCCATTGGGAACACCGTTGGATGTAGGTCTTGCCGGTACCTTCGGCGCCTCGACATGCTTGCTCGGTCCTGCAAAGGAAGATTGCCGGATTTTGTCGAGAGCAGCCGTTGAGGGAGGAGGAGGAGGGAGCTTTCTCTGCGGTGGCCTAGCGCTGTCGACATTTGTGGAATTAACCGACTGCCCGGATCGGTCGCCAGACGGCCTTCGCGGCGGTAGCCTGGGCGCTGGACGGTCACTTTCGTTGGATTCATCGTTCGATTCCCTTCGAGGCGGGAGCGGCGGAACTGACAACGAAGCTGGCCTCGGCGGCGCAGGCGATTTCCCCCTCTTGGGAGGAAGAGGTGGCAGTTCCGCTTCACCCCATGCTGGCGCGCGGAGCCGGTTCACTCCTGTCTCACCAGACGACGTCGACCGTGTTCCAGAACCCTTCCCAGTGCTTGTAGATGATGTCGAGTGCGACGTACCGGACGTCGTCGACTCGAGAGACTCTCTGTGCTCGAGCTGCACGGACGGTCTGCGTGGGGGAAGAGCTGGCGGCGGCTGACTCGACCTGTTGCGCGCTGGGAGTGGTGGAGGAGCCTTTGGATTCGGAGCATCCGCCGTCTTCTGGCCAGTCGTGGTGATGGCGGGTGGTGGGAGGACCTCCTTGTGGCGGAGGCCTGTCGGCTCGTTTCCGACAGACGTTCGATCTGCAACAGAGCCGTTCACCTCGTGCGACGAGCTATTCACGGTCCTATTCCTCACCACGGGCGGCCGGGACGTAGGCAAGGCGGGCTGCGGGCGCGGGGCTCCATTCGGGTTCAGTCCAACCTGCGCGTGGTTCAGGGCCGCGATCCGCTGCTGGATCGTCCGCAGTTGAGGCTCTTCTGCCATCGCCATGAAACGAGTGAACACGCGGGGCAGATCGCGAGAGAGGATGCAGGAAATGCAATCATGGAGTGACGCTGGATGCGACGGGGTGTGCCGACTGCGACTGGAACGAGCAGGAGGAGAGGCTGAGCTTTATGTCGGGAGCTGAGGCTCAACTATACAAGGGAACTCGCAAAGAAGGCTTGCAGGATCTCTGTCCCTTGCGACTGCGCCGCCCACGCGAGGCTGTGACTGCAGCTCTGCACCTCTCCGGGTCGCCGCTCGCAGCACTCGCATGCTCGAGTGGTTGCACAGGGGATCTCCGTGCCATTGGCGCTAGCGACGAGTCGGTTGGGCGCTGGATCGTCCTGCGATGGAGACTGCGCGGGGCCGGCGTGTGGCCAAGCATCGCCGGCGCTGCGGCTCTGCGCCCTGCCGCCCCGTCTCGAACCCGTCACCGTCTGTAACCCTTAGGCGGTGCGGTCTAGAGCCTGGAGCCTCACACACTTCTAGAAGATGTGCTGTCCGACGGCTTGCATGGGATCAAGTGCGTTCAGCTGTTAAGCGTTACGAACTTGGTATCTCGATCCGCTCACAGCAGTCCTGCAGAGCAATTATTTAAACAGATAACGGGATAATGCTATTCGGACAGAGAGAGTCGAAGACAAACTAGAAACGACGACAGTTGCCAATACCATCCCCCAGCACCCAGCTCCAACCTGATGCGCTTCCGGACAAAGGCGGTAGAAAAGGGGTTGAGAGACAACGACAGTTGAGCAAGAACAAGACGTAGACACCAAAGACCTGGAAGGAAACAAGCAGCCCAATGCCGAAAGAGAGAGAGAGCATCCCACAGGCGGGTGAGAGCCACTGCGACCGGGCCATCGTGACGACCCAGCGCAGGAGCGACACCCGTCAAGGCCAACCCAAGAGAAACGAAAACGATCATGACTCCGTCACTTCACCAAGTATACATAATCATCACGCCACGCGTGTCGCGCGTCTCCTGTCCGAAGCTTGCATCATACATTCTGGTAGATTAACAGCGGCTCGCCAATGTTCGTGATCTCCGGGATGGTGCACTTGAGGTCAAACGCCTTGCTCAGGACAATCTTGAATATCTGTCACCTGGTCAGTAAGGCAGGCCATCGATCACGCTGTAAAGGTGCCGGAGCCCGACCTTTTGGACATTGATACTGTGGCTTGTACTGCTGAATATCAAACTCGCCTTCATAGCCTTTGCAAACCGCTTGGCCTTCCTGCTCGTTAGCAGGCGCAATCCACGTTCTTAGCTCCGGGCAGTCACATTACCTGCAGAGAGATCTCCTCCTGTTCCTCCCGCGGGAAGTTGACGAAATGGTCATATTTCGTGCCGACCAGAAGGGGGATGGCGGTCTTGTTGAACCCCCGCCCCTGGCGGTACCACTCCTTGATCGAGTTCAGCGTGCTCTTGCGGGTGAGGTCAAACATGAACAGGATGGCGACTGCATCGTTGCACACAAGCGGAAGCATGTTGACAAACTCGCGCTGCCCGCCCAGGTCCCAGATCGAGAACGTGATCTCCGTGTTTCGGATAGAAATGGTCTTTTCCATGAAATTGACACCTTCGCCGTGTCAGAACTCAGACCCGGATCGTTGGCGGGAACCCAATCCGACTTACCCAGCGTCTGGATGTAGTCTTCGTCCCAGCTGCCCTCGACATACTTGACCATCAGGCTCGTCTTACCGATCTGCGCATCGCCGACCATGCCAACCTTGATCACCACGCTGTTCTTGGTCTGCTGCTGTTGCTGCCTTTGGTTCTGGTCCTGGTGGGACTGGGAGTATCCATATCGGTCACCGCCGCTGGACAGGCCGGAGCTCGGCCTCGAGCTGGGCTGGGGCTGCGATTGATACGTCATTGTGGGAGAGGTATGCCGGGAAGGCTGGTCGCCATCGTGGTGGGAGGAGCTCTGGGTCGAGGGGACGTAGTCGGAGGAATGGGGGGAATGGCGGCTTCGCTGGCCGTTGCTGTAGCCGCTGCTGTAAGTGGGGGAGGTGGCCAGCGCTTCGTCGGTGCCAACGCTCTCGTGGTCGGCCGGGCCGCCATGCTGGTGAGCGTTCTGCTCGTCCATCAGGCCTGGAGGGTCCGTCTTTTGCGTCTGCGGCGCTTCCATGCCTGGGTTGCGGGGATCGCGCTCTAGTTTCTCTGCGACCATGGTAAGAGACGGAACCTAGTGCCAGCGTGGGGAACCGCCCAGGTACCCAAGTAACCTGCGCGGCGAAGGCTAAGGGGACCGACCAACGCCCAGGTTTATGTGTAGAGTCAGAGGCAGATCTCTGATGGTTTCATGGGATGCGATTGGGCATCCAGCACTGAAGAGGGCACCCGACTGAGCTGTAGCCGCGGCGGTGCACAGACGGGGAACTCGAAGCAGCACGGGTCGGAGCTCGCGGTCAGTCTGGGCTGCACGAGGCTGGAGGGAGAGGAACGACGCAGCGGGAGAGAGAGGTAGACAAACGACCGTGGGCAAGGATTCAAAAAAGCCGGGCGCTGGGGACAAGAGAAGGACGAAGAGCGCAGAGCTGAGAGCGACCTCGAGGCGCTCCCAGCCCGCCGGCCGGCGCGGGCATCGCGATCAGCCCTGGCGAGCGGAGTGGAATCAAACTACGCGCTAGGCCGCTTCGGGCCTAGCCCCGCTCGCCCTCGAAAAAGTGCACCGCAGCCCTACGCCGCGATTTTCATGCGAACGACGTCCTTTTCTCAGTTGCGCGTCTGGGCATCTTGGTCCCCGCCGTCTGCGCATACAAGACACCGCCCGACATGTCCAAGCGCACAGCAGACGCCGTCGAGGAGCAGCCCGCCTCCCTCAAGGCGGGGGAGCGGCCCGTCGCCGACGCCCCTCCCGACGAGATGGGCGAGTTCGAGGATGAATACGAGGACGAGTTCGAGAGCGAGGAGGAGTTCGTCGAGGCCGGCGTCGATGGCCGTCCGGACGAAGAGAGAGAAGCTGAAGAGCAAGGGGGTACGTGGCTGCCCGAGAACCGGTTGTCGCGGTGGGCGCATCCGCTGCCATGATCATTTATATACCGCTCAGCGAAAAAAAGAAAAAAAATGACTGACATGGGCCTTGACAGAAGCGATGGACGTGGATAAGCAGACCTTCATTCCCGGCAGGACGAAACTGGAGCCCGGGCAGACATTGGCCCCGGATCCGTCCACCTACGAGATGCTGCATACCCTCAGCGCGCCCTGGCCCTGTCTCTCCTTCGATATCGTGCGCGACTCCTTGGGCGACAACCGAAAAACGTTCCCCGCGACCGTCTATGCGGTTGCGGGTACGCAGGCGGAGGCGCCTCGGGCCAAGGAGAACGAGCTGCTGGTCCTCAAGCTCAGCGGACTGGGCAAGATGGAGCGCGACAACGAGACGGACTCCGAGAGCGACTCCGACTCGGATGACGAGTCGCCCTCGGATCCCATCCTCGAGTCCAAGTCAATTCCTCTCAACTCCACCACAAATCGGATCCGTGTTCACCAGACGCCCCATCCGTCTGGGGACGCGTCGAAACCCCCGCAGACTATTACTGCGACCATGCTGGAAAACTCGCAGGTCCTCATCCACGATGTAACCGCCCACCTTTCGAGCTTCGACGTTCCCGGCACCGTCATCCCTCCGTCCGCCTCCAAGCCTCTTTGCACCCTCCGAATGCACAAATCCGAAGGATATGCACTGGACTGGTCGCCGTTACAGCCCCTGGGGAAGCTGTTGACCGGAGACAACGACGGCCTGATCTACGTCACCACGCGCACAGAGGGAGGCGGATGGGTGACGGACTCGAGACCCTTTGTCGGCCACACCTCCTCGGTTGAGGAGCTGCAGTGGTCTCCAAACGAGAAGAACGTCTTCGCCTCGGCGAGCAGCGACGGAACCGTCAAGGTGTGGGACGTGCGCTCCAAGTCGCGCAAGCCCGCCGTGGACGTGAAGATCTCCAACACCGATGTCAACGTCATGAGCTGGTCGAGGCTGACATTCCACCTCCTCGCTACGGGCGCGGACGACGGCCAGTGGGCCGTCTGGGACTTGAGGCACTGGAAGCCTAGCGCCTCCTCCGGCTCGTCGTCGCAGCTGAAGCCCTCGCCCGTTGCCTCGTTCGATTTCCACCGCGAGCCCATCACCAGCATCGAGTGGCACCCGACGGACGACAGCGTCATCGCCGTGTCCTCTGCGGACAACACGGTCACCCTGTGGGACCTGGCCGTCGAGCTGGACGACGAGGAGAGCAAGGACGCCGCCATGCCGGATGTGCCGCCGCAGCTGCTGTTCGTGCACTACATGGAGTCCGTGAAGGAGGTCCATTGGCAGGCCCAGATGCCTGGCACGGTGATGGCAACTGGTGCGAATGGATTTGGGTACGTCAGCCTTTTCCTCTCTCTCTCCCTCTCCCCTTTTTTATTTTTTATTGGTTCCTCTTCACTCTCCCAATACAGCTCAACTAACAACCTCCACCATCCAACAGAGTCTTCAAGACCATCAGCGTCTAGATATCCAAGATCGACGTCACAGATCTCGATTGAGTATAGTACAGTACAGTACAGTACAGTACAGTACATACAAGAACCAAAATATCAAAAAGCTAACGTCTTCACGATCTATATCTATATGGATATGGATATGGACATGTGGACAACTTTGTATTGCGTTTATCCCCATCTTCGTTCGCCAGGTCAGCTCATGTCAGGTTGGGTATTATATTATATTATACTTAAAAAGGAATTCAAATGTACGATACGATTCGATTGTCACGAAAAAAAGCCCAGACCCAGACAGATCTCAGATAAGCTGTGGGGAGACACACAGAGCTTTCCTAATCCTTTTCCCTTTCCAGCATGTACTCTATAAATTTATAGAGTGTAATTTGACCTCTCTCTCTCTCCTTTCTTCCCTCTTCGGACTATGGATCGGATCGGAGCATGGTCACAATTTATCCAATCCAAATTCGGGGAGAGCCCTAGGCTTTGGCGCAAACTCCGCCCTCCCCAGAGGGGGGGGGGGGGGGGGGGGGGGGAGTTCACGACGTACGCTACCGTACGAAGTCATGAGACGATCAATGTCCGTTCGTCCGGATCTTATTATTAGCTAACTTTTCGAGGAACTCGGCCCTCTTCAGATCATTATCTACTTACTTTACTACCTGGTTGGTTGGTTGATCCCACTATCACTCACTCCAGCTTACTTGGATACCTACCTAAGGTACCTGCATAACTGCGTACTACTACGGTACTGCTACATGGGCCATTCCTTTCTACCTCTCTAGCTCTGTACTCTACGGAAATTTCCAGTCTACAGATCAAACAAGCATGAAAAAGCACCGATAGGTATCCCTTTTTCCCCCTTTCCACGCGCATATTTTTGATCATTTTTTCCATTTTATTTCCTTCCTATCCATAATAATGATCTTCCGAATTTCCCATAGAGCAACAAAGGGGAAAAAAATTTAAAAAAAAGACAAGCGGGCCGTATAATCACAACACAGACAACACAATAACCAACCAAAGTAGGGAAAAAAAGCACATGAGGTCATGCGAGGAAGGCCCCTCAGCCCCTAAGATCAACTGCAAGGACTCGCAAGCAAAGTTCGGCCGTCACGCATAAATGGAAAACATCGCCAGTAGCAGATAACAGAGCCATTAATCAAAAGGTGATGATGTCAGGGGTAAATCGCAATCATGTTGCAAAGCAACCGTAGCAAAATAGAGACTCTCATCAAGAGGCCGTCTCGTTTCCATGGCACAGTGACTGAGCAGCGTTTCTAATCCATCTCGAAAAGAGTCCATCCGCCGTTTCGATCAGGTCGAAGTCAACGGGAAAGATTTTTGCCAAAGCAATCAATGAACAAGGGAAACGAGTTATGCATAGATCAAGGACATGGAGCAGATGAATGGTGAATACAGCAAGAGAAAGGGGCACAGAAGAAGAAAAGCCGCTCAAGGCTCTGTGGCAAAAAAGGCTGACAGGGCAAATAGATGCACGCAAAGGTGTCAAAAAATCACTTCTGCTGTCCATTCCAATATTTCAACACCCTTATTCCCCGCATCGTAACCAGCCTGTCTGACTTTCAGCCCTTTCAGTATTTTGTTTTCCAACCATGCATCCCTCTTTTCCCTTTGATAGTTAGACCTTGTTCTCTGGAAATCATGGAGCTCAACCAGAAGGCGTAACTTCGTGACCGCATGCGCAGAAACACCTCAAATGTACAGAAAGAAGGCCAATGCACCTCCAATGTGGTAAAATGGTTGAAGATAAAAAATCGACGAGAAAGATCTGTACACACAACGGGCCGTAAGATAAAGAGATATGCTGAGATATTTCCAGTAAACACAAAGGTTCATGTTACAACCGCAGGGAGAAGTGTCCAATAGTATTTTGTCTAAGGGTATCAGTCCGGGTATCGCAGGTGAACCTCTCAAGTAAACGTCTCGAAACGCTGGATAGGCACTATCATGCAAGATAGCCGCGAGCAGAACATGGCGTGCACCGGTCTCGGCTAGTTAGCAATTATAACTGAATTCTCGGCGCGCTCTTTCATGCGCATTGCTTGCGTTTCGAGCGCTCTGGCCATAAGTTTAGTGACTAAGTACGGAGGTTAGTAGTTGCCACTCATAGCCAAAGGTAACAAATGGTCTCACCTGGCCAAACCGCGGCCCTGTCGAGTAAGTAAGCTGTAGCCACTAAAATCTTACTACCGTAGCCCCCATCGACCACACTTGGCCGTCGCTGCAAAGCATTGATCGCAGAGATGGAACCCGTAGTTTGGGCCTCACGCTGCATTTTAGCCTCGATGCTACCGAGGATTTCTTTGATCTTCTCCACGAGCTTGCAGTCCTCGTCTTCCAGAAGCATAATACCGGGCACCTGGGTCAAATCCACCTCATCCCGCCCAAGGATGCCCAAATACGGACCGACTCGCTCTTGGACGGTGGTGATCCACTCAGCAAGGACTTGGGCGCAGTCGAAGGCACACATAGCGCACTGCAGCGGAAGTTCTCTTGACGTGAATTCAGCGAACGTATTGCCTAGCCTGTCGGACATACAAATGGAGTCAGCTGCGTAGAATGCGGCCTTTCGCAAGTGCCTCTCGCGCTTGGATTGGCCTGGTCGATACACGGTTGACATGCGTGGAGGCTGCTCCTGGGTGGGCGTCTTGGAGATACTCAGATCTCCCACTCCCAAGTCTGCAATCGAGTCTCGCCGACCATCCGCATTTGAATCAAATCCATCCGAGCCGCTTTCATCTGCGTGCTGGATTACTTCGGCTCCTCGTGCGAGCTCATCTGCCATCGCGTTCCAGTCCCGTTGCCAAAATGCTTCTTTCGACCGACCAAGGTTAACGAACAGCCTGACATAGGCGAGATCGAGGAGAGGGATACAGTCGGCGGAGAGGGGACCTGCGCCGAATGGATTTGGTCGCTCCAGACTGTGAAGTGGATTGCTAGCCCACGCTGCCTGCCATGCTCTCAGGGCGGGCTCGATGTGCGCCTGCATCGCATCTGTCTCTTGCGTGGTCCACTGCCGGCCCATGTGCCTCTGGCGCGTTTCCCATATATAGTTGTGTAGAGCATGGATCAGCACGAGGCAACCGAAAGTACTTGGCTTCAGATCGCTCTGTGGCAGGTAATCCGTGGAAGTATTGGAACCAAAGGAGGCATTGGACGATTGCTGCTGGCGCTGACTGGCGGTGAGGAGTGTCGTTAACGCTGATGAGAATGAAACTGTTTTCTTTGCAGCCTGCGCTCCTCCCATCTTCTTCCAGGCTTGCGGCGATTCTGCTGCCCAGAGATCTTCTTCGCACGGTAGATCGAGCCGAATCTCGGAATTTGTGAGGGCTGGTGCATGGTTGTAAGCCGAGACAAGGAAACTGGACAGAGTAAAGATAGCGTAAAGTGTACGCTTCCGTTCTTCCACTATCTTCCAGTCCAGCCACTCTTTTCTTTCCTTGGGCAGATCGGAGGACTGTGCATTCCAGCTCTCAGCGTTAGCGCCATCAACCTGTATGTCGTTCTTTCCCGTCTTAATACCCAGATAATCCTGTGGAAGACTTTCCGGATCGAGATGATGGGTTAGTTCGGCCGCCCGCGCAAGGCTGACCAGCGCAGCGCAATGAGTGCTGGCGATATCAGCAGCGGTCTTATCCCCACAGGTATGCCCATAGATGACGTTGAGAAGCATTGCCTGCACCAACCAGAGCGGTGTGTTGTGCACGGAGTTCTCGCGTGTCGAGTTCGCGCGGCTTAGTGCTGCCGACATGTCTGCTTTTCGTCTCTCTTCAAGATAGAGTTGGATCATTTTCTTGGCAGCTTCAAATAGATCCTTGGAAGCGGCTGTATCAAACTCATAGAGAGCGCCGATCGCAGCCATCGATAGTATCAAACAGCCTCCCCCGCTAGCAACGCCGGTTGAGCTCAGGTTAAGATGCCCACTGGGTGTCCGCAAGCTGCTCGTATATTCGGGGGCCCGGAAATCGAGGGTAGGAATGTGGAGGAATGGAAGATGCGGGTGGAAATAGTTGATATAGGCTGATATGTACCGCTGCAGGTCGAAGGTGCTTGGGAGCGTGTAGGTGCTGTTGAAGCCAGTGGGGCGGGATAGGAGTTCGCGGTTATACATGTCTCCATTTGCTGGCTGAGAATACTTGCGGTGGTGAAACCCGTTTGGCTGCGACACGCTTGCTAGTAGAGCTTGTCGTGTTGAGTCTGTGAAAGTATCCGTGGAAGCTGAGGAAACGGGGTTTCCAAGGGGACTATTTGTGAAAGGTACGTTGAGAGGATTAGGAGATTCTCCGTTGGCTACCATTGAGGATGAAAACGTACTCTGCGACTGTCCCCCCAACAGCGGTGGACCGATTGGTGTTATTGGCGGTGGGGTTGCAAAAGCCGGATCTGGGAACTGGTTCTGCGCTATAAGGGACTTCGGAGATACCGTCTCTGGCAGTACACCTAGATCATGAAACGCAGGGGATGAAAAATCCATTGGAAACTGGGTTGATGGCGCTGCGGAGTGCGCGGGGAAAGGATTCTGCCAGCCTGATGAGGACATGGAAAGGTGACTGGAACCATCCACGATTGCCTCGCTTATACCACTTTGACTTCCAGTGCTCATGGCTGAGGGAGAAGACTCGTCGATTGCCGATTCACTTGGATTACCAAGCGGTCCGGTAGTGTCAAACCCGTTGACCCAGTCAAAATTCGTGTCATCGTCCATCAATGGCTCTGTGACAGAAGGCATCCCCTGAAACCCCTGGTTAAAGGGTGACGATGGAGAGTCGTTGCCAAATGTGTTGGGAGAACCTGTAAAATGAAGCTGGGCCGGGTTGATCGTACTGCCCTGGCCGAGAAGCATTTCGCTCAGACCGAAGTCGGAAGCAAAGCTGCCGTAGACCGGCGCGGTGCGAAGTCCGCCAGCCATGTCCATAGACAGCCCAGATGTGTCCAGCTTGGTCAGGCCATTGACAGGTGGATGTCCAGAGCTGAAACTGCGGAAGTCAAAACTTGAAGTCCCAGATGCGGAACTGAGGCTGGGATGATAGGTGTGGCCAGACTGTCCTGACCTTGTAGCTGAAGCACTTGCGTTGCTGATCATCTCCAAAGTTGCATCATCGATGTGACTTATGGTGTTCGCTCTAGGTCGCATACTCGTCGGCGTACTGGCGATAGAGTTCTTTCGGACTCGGTTTGTCACAGTCGAGGCAGCTCCCATACTTTCCCTCCTGCCATTCCTTGGACGGGATGACGGAGTTGCCGTCATGTGCAGTTTCTGCTGATGTCTGAGGAGGAGATCCCGACGCGCAAAACAACGTGCGCAGTCTGGGCATTCAAAGGGCTTCTCTTTTGTGTGCGACCGTTCATGGCGCTTCAAATGTTCAAGCCGCGCAAAGGAACGGCCACAGGTAGTGCAGACATGAGGTCGTGGCTTGTCAGATTTAGGGGGAGGAGCATTTGCATTCGGTGACGCGTTTTGGTAGTTTGAATCTGATTGCTTAGAGTCGTCACCAGGTCCAGACGCTGCAGATATAGTGGTTAACGAGACGAAAATGGAACAGACAATAACCAGCTCAATGCAGCCTAAGCAGTCAAGACATACCAGTCACATCTCCAGGAATCTCACTGATGGATGTGAGATCCTCAGTCTTGGGACTGATTGCGGGATCTTGATCCACCATTGTGTCTGACAACATCCTGTCTCAATGTGCCTCGCGAGCCAGACTGAATTTGTGTCAGAAACAACTGCAGATCAACTAACTGATCACGTTCGAACAACTATCTGCAATTGTGCTGCAAAGTGGGCGTCACGGCAAGCTCCGATGGGAGGTCAGAGCAGGATACAGCACAAATCACTCGAGGCAATAACTGGGGCTGGATCCACGAGCTTGTAGACTGATGACATCAGATTAGCATGACGTTCGGTGATGCCTACATGGAACCGAAGGGGAAAAAAAGAGAGCGGACAGTGATCCAGGGTAGAGAGATGGGTGAAGGGCAGGCTGAAGTGAAGACCACTGGCAACCCGCCCCAAAGTGAATATACTGACCGTAACGCACGAGCTGCAGACCTGGCAAGCTCCCAGCAAAAATAGTTCTAGCCCTGCGACAGGACAAGCGACTTATCTAATCCTCGTGGTGCTCGTGGAACGGATCCTTGTTGATAGGGCCAGGCGGTTGCCTCTGTACGAGTCCCGTCTTCTGCCAGGGCACCGACAAGGAAGCCGATAATTGGCTCTCGACTGCTCCTTCACTGGGAGGAGAGCACAGGCGTGAGGCCCGTGGGATCACTTCATCAACCGTTGTTCCAGGTACTCGTTCTCGATCGGGGACGGTTGGCTACGTCGGTTTGCCTTGGTCGCCAGCTCTGGAGATTCCGCAGCTGTGGTGGTTCGATCCGCGAGCGTTCATCCAGCGGCACGAGGCATGGCAAGCGGGAGACAACCGGACGACGGGATCACAGGCTGCTGCGACTCAATTGTACGAGCAGGACGAGGGAGACTGCCGGAGACGGGCAGCGGAAATCGCAGACGACGTTGACGGGAGGTCACGGTTGTCTGTGTCGAAGGCGAAGTTGGGCGAGTTCACTCGTCGTACGTCCACGACTCCCGCCTGCGACCAGCAGCACGAACCAACGTCAGTGGGAAAGCCACGCCCGGGGGTGCACCAACGGCCGGCGGCTGCGCGAGCATGGGCGACGCGCTGGTACGAGAGGCCATGCGCTCCACTGGCGGACAGGCCACCGGACGGCGTACCTGCTGCTGGGCGCTCCCCCATATCCGTCGCGCGCTAGCCAGCCCTGGGCCAATCGCCGCCCAGCCCGCACCCCGGGGACCGCCGTGCCGTCCAGTCCGGCGCCCACTGCGCACAGGCCGTAACGCCTGGTAATTCCGTGACCGCCCCGGCGCCGTCTCCATACCAGCCGCAAACCGTACCAGACCATGCCCGAGGCCTCCGGTGAGGTACCCGCTCAGTCACCTCTTTCTTACGCCCACGCGCTGCGACTCCCATTTCCACCTTTTTCCTTGCTCGCAAGTACTGCTCTCCGGTATTCTCAGGCCAGCAAATCTCCCGCTAATTACATAAATGGACCTCATGTTCGCTGCAGCTTCCTCTCCCGTCGTAGGCCGACAGGACTCTGTCCGGAGTAACCACGCCCGTCTTTCTGACAGGCACGCACCTTCTGCCACACCCTCATCGGAAGACCTCCGACTAGTTCCCAAAGCTGGGTAACCGAGGCAAGCTCTCCAGCAGTGCGAGGGCGAAGTTCTGGACCCTCCAATGCAGGTAATAATATCCCAATTATCGAGGATTCATGTTTTATCCGACAGTGCTCACGGCTTATCTGCAGCGGGCCTGTCCCGTGTCTATCCCAGTGGCCATGTCGGCTTCTTATTGAATCACTGACCGCCCACGCCGAGATCTCGGACAAAGCCGTTGAAGGACCAGTCTTGCATAATAAGCATCCGTCTGTTCGGCAAGATTTCGTCATTATTCTTGATTGCGTTTCGGATGGGCTGAAGCAGTCCATATCAGTCAGGGCATGGTCAACCCGCCATCGCACGCAGATAAGCATCGATACGCAGACCTTGGCAGCACAGCGCTGACCGGTATCACGGAGGACAGCCCACCGGCGCCGTACGGTACGGAATGGGACGCATACGTGCCCGCAACGGATCTCGTGAGCGGGCGAGACGGTACCAAAACAGGGTCCACGGACTTCGTGACCAGGGGCAGGGCCCGTGGGCGCCGCTGGCCGGGTTGTTGAGGCGGCGAGGGAAGGCAGGGAAGTGCTCGTGTGGTGGCGGATGGCCCGGCGGCCCAGCACACGCGCCATTCCTGTGGGGACCGCGAGTTCGTGTGGAGGAAGGCCGCTGCCCGCCAATCGTGCGCCCTGGCCTTGCGCCAAAATCCCCGGTCTAGTGCTCCTGGATCCTACCTTTCTTTGTCTTTCCCACGTCCTGCTCCGTACAGGGCTCTCGCAAAATCCTCAACAAGCACCCGCGCGAGACATGTCTCGAAGAAGCAGCCTCTGAACAAGTGTCAGGACTCGGCGTTTCTTCACAGTTCGCGGCTCACGGTACTCCAATTGGCCCGTGGGCCCCATGCCTCGCCTTGGCTTCTCCAGATCCGTTGTCCTCCCCTGGACCTTCCCCAGCAATGCTAAATTCTAGAAACCAACCGTCTTGGGCGATTGACATTTGATGGTGCATGCTGGGCCTGCGGCTGGCCGCTGTGGGAATCCCAGCAGTTGGGGTCTCTCCGATGTCGGGAAGGCAGAATTCTCTCCCAGGTTTTCCATAGCGAATGTTTGAACCTGACTCCCCAGCGACTGAAGCCCAAGAGACCTCGTCATATACTCGGGCGTAAGATGCCCTGCCAAACGAGAGTTTTCCGGGGTTCCTGCCTTCGTCTGTGGAAAGCGGAAACTCACGAGCACGAGATACGTCCGGAGTAGCAACCCAGTGTGGGTAACTGGGGGACTAGGAAGCCAGTCACTGAGCTCCCAAGTTCCACCTGGCCGCCCGATCCCTGGTTCGGCGCAGCCCGCTCCTGGGGAGCAAAACCCGGGGTTGCGGGTCCGAACGGTCATGAGACTTGTGCGATGAAATCCTTGCAGGGGAGCTGGGATTATTATTCTCCAGCAATTTCGCACTGCTTATGTACAGTACAAAGTCCCCCGTACAAGGTAGTACAAGAATCCGGATTGATCTCCTTCGTCCGCCTTGTTGACAGCCGCACACGCTGGGCCCGGCAACGGAACCGATTCCGCCTCAGTATGGATGACCTCAGATAGCAGAGCTCCCAACTCGAACAGACGACAATTACATCATCAGGTCAGATCCTGGACCGGAACAGACATTTCCAGGGGCAATCTCGAGCTAGCTTGCCCACTGAGAGATGCTCAAATTAGTATCTTGTCGCAGAGTCTGCTGCATACAGTTACCATCGAGAAAAAGGACCGACTGATCCATGTTTCCCACAGACTTTTGTTGAGATCTCCGACCGGTATCCACGCTTTGGCCCCGACAGGGTTTGCACGCCGACCCATGACAAGCGGGCCACATGACGGGTCAGGCTACCACTAACCGAAAACGCAACAGCATCGCCGACGACAGAAGCAGCAGCCATGCCGTTCCCCTGTCCACGGGCGGCCACGCTCTTCAACCCATACGATCACTCTGTAGGTTGACGCGCTGCCGGTAGCGAGCAGAGGACTCCCGTCTGTTGCAGCTATGACGTTCTGGGGCTGATCCCACGAATCCACGTTGGGCAGGTCACTCCTCGAGCTGGGGGAACGGGAGGCGTGCTTGCCGGCTATTCATACGGGTTACTCCTGATGCTGCTTTTACCCTCAGAAAAGCCGCTGGCCCGTGCCTTACGCACTGAGTAGGCTGCAGGCCAATAATAGAGCTGGAGCCCCTTTGGCGCACAGCTAGCTGGACGATCCAAGTACTCCGTAATTACCGACATAAATTACTGCTTCTGTACTGGCAAAGAGAGCCCTCCCCAACGGTCGCGGCGGTTATGTGCCATACAAAGCTGCTCCAGATATCTCATTGTGTCAACTCGGGCCGTTTCCATTGCCAGCACTGGTAGTAATGATGAATGTTTCCCATCATCTTCTCTACACTACACACCATACTTTAAAAGTAGTACAAGCGGCGAAAGTCGTATTGCTCGTCCCTTCGTGCACAGGATACGGGATGTCTTTCCAGCTTGGGGCTGTTAAGACTGCACCCGAGCGCTCAGCTACAATCCTACAATATCCCCACTCTGGTGGACCCGACCTATTCCGTCCACTACCTTACCTTTCGGTGTTTCCGACCCGTGCTCGCGCTCGCGCTCGGACCTGCATCTTGACCTCAGACCTCCAGGCTCCAGCTGGGTTGCTCCATGGAAGCTTCGACTTGAGTTAAGCTTGTTCGGAAGTCTTCGAGATCGCCTATGGATTAGTATTTAGTAGTAGTCTCCCTGAGTTAGGGGGATCTATGTATGTATGTAGATTCGCACCGTAGGGCTATGTTTTAGGTACATACTTTGTTGGATTCCGAATCGCTGAACTAGTAGTGCTGACATCTGCGTTTACCAATTTATACGAGGTTGTTGCAGGACAGAATTTTTTTTGCCTACAGGATAGCCTGGATAATAATAACCTGAGTACGGAGTAGCAGGCCTAGATATTATGAATGCCTGCTCGCGTCGTGATGAGAAATGCTGTTTCGTTATCACACCTGCGTGAGTGTGAACATGTATCTATCATGAATATTTCGTTGCTTTCGCATCGCTTTACTACTGTACAGTTTTCTACCGCTACTGGATGGGATGCCCAACTGTTATTACTTTCGAACTACCTCTATCCTCTCCGAGGAACAGCGATTATTTCTACAAGCTTAGTGTCTACGTTTAACAACAGGTTGCATCTAAAAAATAATGGTGATGTATGATTGTGGAAAGATTTTTATCCCACCGTCCATGGTAAATACTACAGCTAGCTAGGCAGGTAGGTAGGTACCTACCTGGGATTCGTCATTCTTTATAAGCGACATGCGCGTTTTCCTCCTGACCAGACGTCATCATACAGCGTTTACCAGGCACGGTGGGGAGCATAGGTACAGTACTTATGATCTCGGTTCCCCAATCAGTGAACTTAGCTTAATCCACCGGGCCGCACAGCGTGTCTGTTCGGTGGTTAAGCTTTTTTTGTTAATTCACAACTGACAATAATAATGCATCTTTTGCTTAAAGCATCGATAGATAAATCGTGCGTGGGAAGATAGCCCGTTCCAGGAATTAAATTAAAAAAAAATGCATCGAGCACCTGGTGAAATCGCTCTGTGACGATTTGGTGCCGTGAATCATCATCGCCCGACGCCTGTGGAGCTGCGTTACGGCCCACGGCTCGGCCGGTCAGTCCGCGACGATCCATGTCCATCCCGCGCACTATCCCCCATGTACTGTACGTAGTAGAGCCGGAAAAAGCCCAGAACCACCAGAATTACTAATAGAGCCCGACAGAGCAATTGATCCTCTTTTCGTCTGTGCTTATTCCGAGTTAGACTGTTACAGTAGAGTGCCGGTGGAACCTGGGACATCTGAAAGGACACTGATATTTTATTATTACTTGCAGGTATCGATTTATGTATCATCAAGACATAAACAGATGGGGAGGACCCGTGCCACGTCGTCCCACAGGGACATTTTTCACGGCGTGCACTGGCGCTTATCATGAAGCTCCTTCAGCCTTCTTCTTGCTCTCAAGCTCGTGCGGAAAGCATGAAACACCACTGGCAATCGTCTACCAGACCTATCGAGGAGCCGCCGCATGATGGATGCAAGGGAGGGCTCTTTCGTCGTGGGAGCTGTCAGGCATTGGCTGGAGAGTTTGTGACGCAGATGGCTTGCAGGATGACGAGTTTACTGCCTATCGAATACTATTATTATAAGGTTATCGTATTCTACGCCTCATAGTAGCCATTGCGGTCTTTTCTCCTTGCCAATTCCTCTCTTGAATTAACAGCGCAGCTCTCTTACATGATCGCAAAAGCCTTACTGGTCCTGCTTGCTTCATAGCCAGCGAGCGACAACCTTATGCAATATTAATGGAACTTCCCGTGTCGGCAAAACTAAAAAGGAGAACCGTCAGCTTCGAAGAGTCGCAGACTTTGAAGCGTGGCATCGGGGCTGCCTCATAGGTCAATTAGTTTCTTCCGTACAGGAAGCCCGGGCTGGGCTGGATCCAGCAGGTGACCCAGTTTTATGCAACTTCTGCCACAGCTAACGTGCCGACTAACAGGACCCTAGGGACCTATGAAATAATGAAATAATAACGGAGCTCCAAAAATGGCTCCCTCTTGGCTCTCTCTGATCTCGTAGTCCACTACTGGGCAACCACTAACCTCTGGTCCTCTGCACGCCCGAACCAGCTCGGCCAACCATCGCTCACCGAGGCGCAGGTTTCAGGAAAAATGGGCGGCTTATCGAGCGATGCGACTTTTTGAACGCTTCGGCTGCCAATAACCGGCCGGTCTGTGCCATGTGGGCCCGGCCCCCCGTGACTGTGACTGTCGTTTGATTCGAATCTCCCTGCCCGGTCGGATGCCTCGAGGTCGCCGACGCGATCCGCCGTCGTCACGCATTTTCAAGATCAAAGTTGCAGCAACGAAAGTAAACTTGGGCCGGGCGGTGCTTCTACCTGCATAGTATGCGGCAGCAATTACTAGAAGTAGGAATTATTATCATTCTCATTACCAGCTCGACGAGTTTCTTACCACGGAGTACTTCGTTCCAGCATACTTTCTTGGAAATTGGAACCCACTGCGGGCCGCCCGGCTGCACAGGCAGCATGCCAGCAGTCAGTCTAGGTCCTCAGAACCTAAGTGATCTAACTAACTGACGAAGAGACCGACGCGGCGGCTGGACCGCTCCGAATAATAATGGAATGGAGGCAGTTTGCGACTGTGTTGAGCCTGGGTTCCCCTAGCGTCGAGTTCCTCGAGGCGGAAGGTCTTGCGTTCTCGAGGCTCGAATCCGGTTTCCGAGAACGCGGCGCGCTTCAAGTTGCCCCTCCCCCTCCTTCGCGATAACGAACGAGGCCGATAGGCTACATATAGCGGCTGCGCAGCAGCAGCCCGATAGCTGGGCCGAGGATATTTCCGTCCACGTGATCGGAGTTGGTGCCTCGACACCTTGATATGCATATATTTTTTTTGAAACACACTGTGTACACTGTGGCATTTTTTCCCCGTTTCTATCTCCATGGTTGTTATTATACAGCAACATTAGGTAGGTACGTCATCAAGATTTGTCCAGGAAGACAATCAATCACTAGCCCAGCCGTGCAATGAATGAGTTTATATAAATATACAAATAAAAGAATCTCAAAGAAATCAATGATCGTGCGGGCAGGACTGCCAGCACATGGAATATGGCTCTCGATGATGATGATGATGCATTGCAACCATCTTTCACATTTTTAGATTTACCTAGAGTACGCCTGCGTTTTTATGAAGCTAAAGAAGGAAAAAGAAACATCCCGGCATGCATCGTGCTATATGTAATGTACTGTACACATCCTAATGGTATGGCACGATGCGTCTTGAAACGAAAGAAAAAAAAATCATGTACATACATTCTACTCCCAACAAAAAAGAACCCCAAATAGACACCATAGGTCATCATCACCCATCACCCAACTATCTACAACTACACAATCAGCCTCTCAAACGAGTACTTGCCGACCTGCTTCCGTCGGAGATATCCGATCTCACGGCTACTCCGCTTCTTGACCTCGCCCGTCGACTTCTTCACCTTGGTCTTGCTCACTTCGCCGCCGGTACCAGGGGCGCCGCTCGTCGCCTTCAGCGAGAGAGGCAGCATCTTGCCCGTCGGGTCGCCGTCGCTGCTGTCCGCGGGGGTGAAGACTATGAGATCCGCGCCGTTAAGCTTCTCGTGCTTCACGCGTGCTGCTGCTGCTGCGGCGGTGGCGGCTGCTCGTGCGGATTCATCGCGGTCTGCTTTCGCGGAGGAGACGACGCTGCCTGCGTACCGGATGAATTCGCGCAGGATGCCTTTCAGATATGTTGCCTCCTCGACGCCGGCCAGGGCGGCGGATACTTCGGCCTTCATGTCCGCGATCACGTCCAGCTCGTTTGCGGCCGTACCGGCGAAGCCCGCCGCTGAGATCCAGCCGGACGGGCCGATGGCGTCGACGCAGGCGGTCAGGAGGTCGACGATCGTGTTGAGGGAGAGGGGAGGCGAGGTCTGGTAGGAGGCGACGGGGACGGGCGGGTCCTCGGTGAAGGGCGAGGTGTGGCCGCCGGTCACGAGGGAGAGGCGGAGGTGGTGAATCACGGAGAGGGTTTCGGTGTTGGAGAGGGTGGAGCGGAAGGACTTGACGACGGCGGGGAGCGGGTGGGAATGGAGCTTCGTGAGGGTGAGGTTCAGACCTGTGAAGGCGTCCGCAAGCAGTGCCTCTGGGGCCTGAGAAGAACGGGATTGCACCGCGCGAGCCTCGAGGTCTTCTTGCATCCGATCTTTGTTGTCGTCGGTCCGCGAGCCGTCTGTGATCGCCTTGGCTGGCTCGTCGAGGGCGGCGGAGCGAGACCGTGCGACGTCCAGGAACACCTTCAGTGCGAAGGCCAGTTGGTCCGAATTCAGAATCACGCGCCCCTTGAGGAGAAGGATCAGGTGCGAGAGAGAAGGGTCGAAGTCAACCAGGGCCTGGACAAACGAGGCACTGGGGAAAGGTGGTAGAATACGCGGCTTCACGGACCGGCGGACGGCGATCTCGACATTGTTCATGGAGAGATATCCGGTCTCGATAAGCCATCTGCACGTCTCGTCTGGCCAGAACAGGATCGTAAGTTTCGGAGACGGCAGTGCTGAGATTTCCTTCGGCGCCTTGCTCTCGCCGTCCTTGACGGAGAATATTTTCGACAAAATGAAGAGGATCTTTTCCGAATTGACAAACTGTCCCGGTGGAGGGAGAGTCTTGGATTCACCGGAGCCAAAATATGACTTCACTGCATTGTCAAATGCATTCGCATCTTTTGACCTTGAAGAAGCATCCAGCTCCTTTGTGAAGTTGTTCCATTTCTCGACATCTTCCTTGCTAGTGAGGCCCAAAGACGCCATATGCTCGTTTTTGTGCTTCTTTGCAGTAGTGTCCCACTGGGCGGCGGAGGATCCGATACCGCGCCCAATTGCATCAATTAAAAGACCGTCCCTCGACCGCTTCAGAGAAGACCCGGAAGTCGTGTGTAGCGAACTCAAGTCAAAGGCAACGAGAGCGCTTCCCTTGGTCGCTACTGCAATTCCCAGTTTCGCAAAGTAACTTACGAAAATAATTGGTGCCTTGCTGTTGTCGGCCTTCGACGAGCTGTCGGACAAAATGTTCTTGATCCCAATGCTTCGCTGAATGGACTGGTATTGCGTGTCGTACAGAGCGACCATCGATTTCCCAGCACCGATCACGGAATGCGGGGAAATGCGGATAATGGAGGAGAACCGCTCGTCCTCCAGGATAAACTGCGACGTCACACTGGGCGAGTATTGGGAAAGGTCAATATTGACAAAGCCTCGCTCGAACGAGAGATTCAGCCCCGCGGATCCAGAGTGGAAGTTCCATTGCAGAGCACGACCTTCGAGGTCACCCTGTCCGTCTAACGGAGGAAGATCGACCGTCATGAGATGTCTCAGCCTTTGGCTTTCGTCCAAACCAAAGCCGTGTGGACGAGTAACTGCCGAGACAGAGAATATCTGTATCTTCACATCCTTCAACGAGAATTGCTCGGAACCAACAGGATGTAGAACCAGAAGTAACACTGAGGGCTCCTCGAGGCCAGCGCTGGAAATATCGCCCGACGCCAGAGCCACAAGATCCTGTCTTCTCTTAAACAGGGACTTTTTCGCGTCTTCAAACTCCACTAGGAAAGCCGTATGGACTTCGTGGCTGGAAGAAAGTTTGGACATCTCGCTGTGGTGGATGCTCCATCGCTGAGTCTCGAGATCTGCTGCAAGTCTCCGCACACGTCCATCCTTGTGGACCGTCAAGACGTCAAATGGATCCTTCACATCATCTTCTTCCGAAGCTGTGGGGACAATGCCAACAAAGACAGTCGGACTCTTCGAGTCTTTGAGTGCGAACGAGGAGGAGGAGATCACAGGTGCGCTCGTCGCAGAAGCTCCAGTCTCCTCGAAGAATCCCTTGATCTGCTGTTCGGGACGCTCCACTGCGCAGTATGTCTGCCTTTTCACAGTCGACTTGTTGGAGATCTTTCGACGAACCGAGCACGGTCGACAAGCAAATGACGACTGCGGCGGAACCGCATAGGACGTAACCAGCTTGGGAGTTTGCACCTAGAAATCAACCGTTTAGCGCAGATACAGGCAAAGCGCCGGGATGAGTCGTACATTGTAAATGTTCACTGCCTCGCCATCAACTGCGACCGCAACTTCATATCTCTTGCGTTTTTTCGATTCGGCAAAGCTATACACTTCACCGATCTGGGTATTGCCCGCCGAACCCTGCAGAGGACGAGGCAATTGGGCCAGCACGGATGGAGGCTGCAGATCCATAGCGACGGACAATCCTTCAGGATATGGAAGAATATCCCTCTCTTTTCCCGGTTGTGGCGCCGCGCTGGGCCTCGAGCTCTCCAGCGCTCTTTTCTCAAGAAATTCACTGTCGCGAAAAATCCTCGGTGATACATTGTGCCGCTCCCGGGCGCCAAGCCCGATCTGGCACGCTATGCCTTTTTAGCGCACGCCGTACAAAGGCGCCGGCACTCACTGACGTACCCGCCCAAACCACGGTGGACGCGCGCTTCGCGTTTCTCTGCCTGAGATGTTAATATTATTATTGCTTGTCCCGACTTTCCTTACTCAACTATCTCACCCCTCCAAACAACAATGAACCTGTGATGGGTCCTTCCTCTTGTTTCACGCTTACCTCATCTTAATTTATTGTTCAGATAAATTTAACAACGTCATTCTGCTGACAACGGCGGATGAGTGTACGCCAAGTCTATGGCTACTGCCGCTGTGAATAGGGTCATGGGCCAAGGAGAACAGCGAACCCTCCACCCTTTTTTCGGAAAGTGTCAGACATCTCTGTGACGCTTCATTCTAAAATATACTGATTTGTAGCAGACCCTAGCTATGTGAGAAGCTCGAAGCCTTCCAAGACCCCCAATTCGAGATGCACTACTCCGGACCGAGAGGAGCTCGCCGTCGCAGACACTGCCTCTGACCAAACTGCAAACTCCATTCACAATGGTTTAGAGTCTCAGGGCCGAACCTCTTCAGCAGAGGACGCTGGGCCTTCTGGCAAGGATGGCGTAGAAGGAAGCGCTCGTCAGGATTCAAGCCTCCAGGGCTTGCCTGCTCAATGTCCGGCGACTCCGCAGGGTGCCATATTGGACGAGGATCCTAACTCGAGCCGGAGAAAGCGAAGAAAGACAGAAGCTTGGGACGGGTTTGATTCAACCAAGGAAGTGAACTCCTTGCAAGATGTCTCGGAACAGGGAGGCTCCGATCTTCCGGCTGAAATGACAATGACCGATCAACGGGATGGGTCTGCATCTGAGGACGCTGCTAGTGGGGAGGTCGCTGGAGTCACAGATGAGCAGCCTGACATCGAAGCAGCTCCTAGTGCCAATTCGGAAAAGAAGTCTCCGAAAAGGAAGACGTTGAAACTCAATCCCAATGGCAAGCTATTGAGTTCCCCGATCTCAGATCGATTTGAGGATAAAGGTCAGAATAAGAAAGGAAGCAAACGTAGATCTGTGCCTAAGAAAACGAGACCGGAGACTAAACTGGTTGTCATCAAATACCCGGTTGCCGAAGGGGCCAGGGAGGCTTTTGGAAAACTCATAGATGACATTTTTGCTGGACAGCACAAACATGCTTCCTCAAGACGTCCAGCGGCTCCCAAAAATGATGACAAACCGCCAAAGCCCACTCATCCTTTTTTCCTTCTGAACAAACCGACCCGCAAGACAGAGGCTCCCGCCCCTTCCCAGGACAAGTGCCAGCATCATATGTCAGTTGCATCGGAGAATGTACGAGGCGCTAAGGAAATATCAAAGGACTCTCCCGAGACGCCTCAGACTTCTGCGTCAAAGGATTCCAGGAAGCCGTTCCCTCAATTCTCTAAACCGCGTCTTTTAAGGCATCCCGAGCCAATTGAGCCTATCTGGCCTCCTCGCGGTTTGGTCCATGTTCGGGGTCTTGAAATGGGCCCGGGCCAGAATCTCAATGGTAGCGTAGGACCGGTTGAGAAGGATCAGAGAAAGGCTAAGTCTCCTGTCATCCGCATTGACGACTCGGAAAATGTGCTCTTGGCTGAGCTGCGTCGCGTGCAACATGATGAAGGAGCTCCCACCTCGGACACTCTACGGATACCGAAGAGGCATCTTGCCAGTGGACGGGTGCTGCAAAAAGCAATTGCAAACCAACTGTCAAATTACAAGATTCCGTCGAGATCAGGTGGCGATCCTCAGCATAAGACACGTCATCCCGCTATTTCTAGGATCAGATCCTTGATATTATCATCTCTGAGTGCTTTCGATAAGGGGAATTTCGACTCGATACCGTGGACTCAGAAATATGGACCGACCTCTGCAGAAGAGGTTCTCCAGACCGGCCCAGAGGCTCTCATGCTGCGAGACTGGCTGAAGAATCTCATGATCTCCGCCGTAGATACAGGTAAACCAAAGAAGGAGGGGCAAAAGTCGAAGCAATCGAAAGCAGATGACGGCGGAAAGCGAGCAAAGCGACGCAGGAAAACAGACAAACTAGATGGATTCATTGTTTCGAGTGGTGATGAAGCGTCCGAAATGGACGAAATCACCGATCCCGAAGAGGATGAACTGGCAGGCGGTGTTACAGTCTCTTCGAAGAGGACGGTCGTCAGAGCCGGAGATTTAGCGATCAGCTCAAAGGGTGCTGCTGACAAAGGCCGGATGGTGAACGCGATATTAATCAGTGGACCATCGGGCTGTGGAAAGACTGCCTCTGTGTACGCAGCCGCAAAGGAGCTTGACTTTGAGATATTCGAGATCAATTCCGGGAGCCGTAGGAGTGCCAGGGACATCATCGAACGTGTTGGGGATATGACCCAAAATCATCTTGTCAGCCGCTTGCATGAAGCCGACGAAGTGGCAAGTAGCCTCTCTGAGGACCAGCCTCGCGACCTCCGCAATGAAGATACGAAGCAAAATACAATGACCAACTTCTTCAAGCCGGCTGCTACGAAGGATAAACAACAGAAGGATAAGAAGCATTCTGAACAGGAGATCGCTTCGAAATCTTCTCGGAATCAAAAGCAATCCTTAATCCTCTTAGAGGAGGCGGACATCCTTTTCGAAGAAGACAAACAATTTTGGACTGGAGTTTTGTCTTTAATTAGCCAGTCGAAGCGTCCTATTGTCATCACATGTAATGATGAAAATCTCATTCCTCTCCAAGATCTTTCCCTGCACGCCATCCTACGATATCGGCCTCCTCCTCAGGATCTGGCGGTGGACTATTTGCTCCTGCTCGCTGCGAACGAGGGCCATATGCTCAATCGGGAAGCAGTTAGTGACCTTTATTCTGCTTCAAACCATGATCTCCGGAGATCTATAATGGAACTCAATTTTTGGTGTCAAATGGGGGTTGGTAGTGAGAAGTCGGGGCTTGATTGGATGATTGACAGGTGGCCTCCTGGGTCAGATGTTGATCCAAAGGGTGATACACTCAGAGTCATCAGCTTGCAAACCTATCAACGCTTTATGGGCTGGTTCAGCCGGGATATAATCGTCAGTAGAAGCGATCTTGAAAGAGAAACAGAACTGCGCCTTGAAAGTCTAAATTGGTGGCAGTTGGCTATACAGGACGCGCAAGAGATGGCAGGCACAAAGCCTGTTATATCAGATAGCTCGCGGGTGGAATCTGCTGAAACAGAATCACAGTCAGCCACCGTAGAATTGCTACGTCGGGAAGCCGAGTTCGCGGATATGAGGAGTTCTCTTGACGTTCTTTGCTCCAGTTGCTCATTGGAGCCAACAAAGGTAAGCTGGAGAAATTAGGGCTCCTTTGTTCCAGCGGCTAACATGAGCAGGATGTCCTCGATACTTCTCTACCTCTGACCGAGAAGCAGAGAGCCAGCTATGTTGAAGGCTACCCGTTATTACATGCTGATCCTGAGCCTGATTATACAAATCTCGCGGCCCTTATTGGATCGACATTTGATGTTCTTTTGGAAAGGACGTTCTCCGGCGATGGCAAACCCGACAGTGAAAGCCTAGCCGCCGAAAAAGTGATGAAAAAGGCTGCGAAGGCCAAAGTCCCGGGTATCTCGAAGGCAGAATTTCTATCAGCATTCGAGCCTATTATGCGGGCAGATTATATTTTCCCACCCTCTACTGGACGCCTGGCGCCGTCCTTTGAGAACAGAATGGCTGCAATTTCGGAAGATCTTGCGCCATACATTCGCGCCATAGTGGCTTTTGACCTTCGTCTGGAACAATACCGGTTGGAGCTAAGTGGCCTGCTCTCGCAAGGTGGCGGCACTAAGAGGATAAGGAGGACGAGAGCAAGCAGGGCTGCACTCGAAGGTGGTGACAAGGCTACCACTCGAAGAGAGAGGTGGTTCGCAAATGATACAAATCCTTCCCGGGTTCTTGCTACTGGGGGTAAGGAATGGCAGGACGTACTGGTCCAAAGTGGATACTTCAATGTTGTGCCAGCTGTGAAGCAGAGAAGGGGGTCAAGTCATAGTATTTCTGAGAGTTCTGGAGATGGTGGGTTTTAGAAAGAAGGGAGACATATGATTGCGTTGTCTGGAGTAATTATAATATGGTGTATGGTTATGGGCTTCATGTACAGGAGCAGTCTCGTTGTGCATTTATGAGAACCCACAAGTGTCACTAGTTTAATAATTATATGATCCACACAGGAGAGCCATGTGATTTATGCAGAGTATGGGCGTTTAACCCTTGCTGGCGACGCTGTATTGCTGCTGTATTGCTTTGGCGTTGAAACAATGATGGTTTGATTTGCGGTGTTGCTGTTGTCAGGCGGTTACGAGTCCCGTAGTCCCGCGCTAACGAGACCCAGCTACCTAGGTACTGTACAATCAGCTGTGTCTCCAGCTGCCTTCTTATCACCGACAAAGGGCCACCTTTCTCACGCAGCATGCAGGCATAGACAACTGCATGTATCGCCTAACCATTTGAATGATCGATGTGGATTGACGGATTTCTTGTCCAGTTGTCTCAGCGCACTTTCCGTCGCGACTCCAGGCGATAGTAGGAAGCGCCCGACATCTCCACCCGTGTGACGCAGCAGCTATCTACCGCAATCCGACACAACACCCTCCTCCCATGTCCTTGTTTGGGACGTCCCCGGAGGAGCCCTCCATGGACACCTCAGCCCACAGGCGACAATCCTCCCTCTTCTCTGACGAACCGGCCTTGGGCGCGGCGTCGAGCTCGTCGCTTTTCGCTGACGACCATGCCGGCGATTCGCCATGGAACATCCCTGCCTCGAAGAGGACGGCCAGACACGAGCTTGTGAAGACGCTACTTCCAGCGACAGATGTGCCCGAGAGTTATATCGACGCTTATGACCTGCTGTTGAACTCTGGGCACAAAGTCGGGAGCGGTGTCGGCCTGACAGGCGTGAGGGAGCTACTGTCCAGCAGTGGGCTGAATGCGGCAGACCAGGCCAAAGTACTCGATCTTGTCGTCCCTGGTCAACAGGAAAATCCGAATGGTTTGGGGCGCAGCGAATTCAACGTCTTGTTTGCGCTGGTCGGGCTGGCCCAGGAAGGTGAAGATCTCACGCTTGATGCAGTTGATGAACGACGCAAGAGTAAGTCTATCAAATAAGATATCTCTGACTTCTACTGCAGGGGAACTTTGCTGATAATGGACAGAGCTGCCACAGCCCAAAATCCCATACCTTGACCGCTTAAGAGCCCAGGATGAGCAGGCGTCTACCCAGCCACCAGCCACCTCACCACAGGTAACCAACTCCTCTCGTGCTCCACGCATGCGACAAGACTCCTTGGGAGGCCTGGAGTCTGATCCTTGGGGTAGCCCCGAACTACACCGAGGTCACAGTCACACCCAAGTCGATGGAAATACGCCCGTGTTGAACGGTTACGGACGGATGCGGTCAACGTCGAATGGCTGGTCCAACAAGACTGAGAATGTTAATCAGCCGGAGTCTCCGAATCGAGTCCGTTCGAATGGCAGAACAGACAATGCACCTCCGAGCAGCTCTGCCTCCGCATGGGGCTACAACAGCGGCGCGAGCAGCGGGTTTGGGAACCCAGAGCAGTCGGCCCTGGGAGTGTTTGGCCAACCTGGAGGCGATCAGGGAAACTCCAACCCTCGAAGGCGGTCACTCGGTGGAGGAAGGGTTACGGGACCAGCCGTAGAGGAGGTGGTCACCGTCACTCTTCTTCCAGAGAAAGAGGGCATGTTTATGTTCCAGCACCGGAATTACGAGATCAAGTCTGCGCGTAGAGGGAGCTGTGTCGTTCGAAGATACAGCGATTTCGTGTGGCTGTTGGACTGCCTTCATAAGCGATACCCATTCCGTCAGCTTCCTCTTCTTCCCCCCAAGAGGGTTGCAGGTACGTTGCAGCAGGCTCGCTGAAGCTCTCCTACAACTTTGCTCACCTTTTCAATAAAGTCAATGGCACTCACCTTGCAGCCGATTCAAATTCCTTCCTCGAGAAGCGCCGTCGGGGACTCGTCCGCTTTGTCAACGCGCTCGTCCGTCATCCCGTGCTGAGCCAGGAGCAGCTGGTGGTCATGTTCCTCACCGTTCCTAGTGTGAGTCGAGTGTCGATTCCAACTGTCTGGGACCAAGATTTTGACTGAATTCTACAGGAACTTTCTGTATGGCGTAAGCAGGCGACGATATCTGTCCAGGAGGAATTCACAGGAAGGGTTCTTCCTCCTGATCTCGAAGACTCCTTGCCTTCCAATCTCAACGAGCTTTTCGATACTGTCCGAGCGGGCGTAAAGCGCTCGGCGGAGATCTATATCAATCTCTGTAACTTGCTGGAACGCCTGGCTAAGCGCAATGAGGGACTTGCCGCAGACCATCTGCGGTTTTCCCTGGCACTGCAGTCTTTGACTGAGGTCACGAAGGATACCTACGCAGTGGACACGAACGATGTGCCTCTGATAAACGCAGGTATCACTGCTACAGCGAAGCATCTTGCAACGAGCCAGACGCTGCTGGAGGACGAGGCAAAGGCATGGTATGACGGAGTGCTGGAGGACCTGAAGCGCCAGCGGGACTGTCTTGTCAGCGTGCGTGACATGTTTGACCGGAGGGATCGGTACGCGCGGAACAACATTCCGCAGCTGGAGCGGCGCATCGAGAACAACGAAAGGAAGCTGCAAGAACTGCGGGCTCGGCCCCAGGGCACTGTGAAACCCGGCGAGATTGAAAGGCTGGAGGAGGCAATCTTCAAGGTTAGAGCTCGTTCTCTGTTCCATTCTACTTGTTTCGGGCCGAGCGAATCGCTGCTCGTTTCTACGTAATGGGATAGTAAGGTTGGCTGACATTTCCTTTGCCATCCAGGACAAGGAATCGATCGTGCAGCAGCACGCACGGGGCGTTTTTATCAAAGAGTGCATCCGTGACGAGCTCATCTACTTCCAGCGGAGCCAGTACCACATCAGCCGTCTGCACCAGGACTGGAGCCAGGAGCGCGTCAAGTACGCGGAGCTGCAGGCAGACAACTGGAGGGCTCTTAGCGAGGAGGTGGAAGGGATGCCTACTTCTGAGTAAACCAAAAGAGCAACTTGGTCGGTTATGCTGAGTCTGATGAACACGCGATAACCACGACTAGTTATCGATGCGCCCCCTGAGACATGACATTTCTGCCTTGAATCCGAACCGTCGACTCGGACGGAGACAGACGACGAGAGCGAGCGATGACCTGATGTTTCCTTCTTTTCCATCTTGGCCATATTCCCCGTTCTGTTTTGCGTTGCTTGGTTATGCCCTGTCCGTCTGCTTCTAGAACGCTTCCGTCGCTGACCAGCGCTTACGTGCTTATGTCTGTTTTCTGTTCATTCTCTTGCCATACTACAGGCACCGGCTTGGTTGATTATGTGATCGGATTGACTGTTGTTTTGTCCTTTTTTACGCTGTCATTCGCTATACCCATGGCCCCGAGCACATGAGTTAGGATACCTCAGGTTCCTTTTTTGATGAATCTGTACGTACCGCACATAGTATTTGCTAGCCCGAAGAAACAAAGAATGCCCCTGTTTGTACCGTAACTCGTACCTTGCAGGATCCACCGTGTGGAACGAGATCCATCATATGATCATGCGGCGGAGGGTCTGCACGCTGCAGGCACGCGAGCCTGGGCCTGGGCCTGCGAGGACCCGGGCCGTCTTCCGTAGATCCTTTAAAAAAAAGTTCTCGACGTGGCCTTTTGTTTTGGTTGGGGGGTTGAGCGCCAGGCGGTCAAGGAGCGCATACGGTCAGGGACGCGTTCCCAGCCGCTTCCCCGGAGTACGGAACAGGTACCGATGGCATAACACGCGAGCACTCTGTCATACTGCGTATTCGTAGACGGGGGACTTTTGGATCTTTGACTTGGATGCCCAAGTCAGGGATGACTGAGGAGATATGCTATACCAGTAGGGAACGATGGGATTACGAGTAGTAGCGGCCTGAATGGCATCATGCTTGTCATTTGTCAGGGACGTCTTACCGTTTATCCACCTTACTACAGTACACAGTACACAGTATATACCAGGGTATAGTTTACAAAGTCACGTACGGAGTGCTCGTACGCCGCAGAGGAAGAGCAGAGAAGGAGCCCAGGGAGTTGGGAACAAACAAAAGGACCCATCGCATGAACTTGGCTTTTGATGCCCAGACCAGGTACGGTACGTCGGTACCTAAAGTAATTAGGCACAGAGTAGTAGATGGTGGGTCGACCCCATCATCGATTCCTTACCTAAACTAGAAAAGAAAGTAGAGACAGAAAACAAAGGGGACAAGAAAAGACGCCGTTTGTGTTAAGCAGAGTATTGTTATTATTATTATTATTATTATTATTGAATTACGTACAGTACATGCAGCACCATGTCTATCTTTTGATTGACAAAAGGGATTTGATAGTTAAGCGGTTATTGACGATGGGGCCTACCGGCCGGTTCGCCCTGCGATCTGCACGTTGTTCAGCTTGTTCTGCCCAACTCATGTTTGAGGCGAGATGAGACTGAGCGAGAGAGAGAGACAAGAGAGAGAGAGAGAGAGAGAGAGAGAGAGCGGAACCGGCCTTCGGGACCGGCGCGGCCACGGACGGCCAGGCCCCGAACTGCGAAGGGCGGCCGCCGCGTCGCCGTCGCCGTTGCCGTCGCCGTCACCGGAGGCGAGGGTCCCAAGTGGGGAGAGGAAGCGAAAGCGCGCGCGAGCGCGACCGGAAAGACCGTGCGGGGGGCGGTGTTGGCGAGCGTCCTACGCGGCCGCTGGTTGGCTGGCTGGTTGGCTCCCGGTCAGCCGGGTCCGGAGGAGGAGGGCCGGTCTGGAGGGAGGTATCCACTGCGATATGCCGGATAAGGGCTTCGTCTGGCATGCGCGGGTGTTCGGCCAGGCGATCTGTAGCTGTGGGCGCGGCGGAGGACCGGCTCTAGCGACGACGGAGCCGTGCCGTTCGATACGGATGACGCAGGACGTCCTTGGGCTGGCTTATAGGCGATAATCATGCATGTTTATCGGGTTAGCTGAGGCTAAGCCTTGCCACAGGCGGAGCTGGGGACGTCCGGAGGCCTTGCCGAGCCCTGCTTGTCGGGGGTCCGCCCGGAGTCGGCTGACTCCCAGCGTCCCCAGAGGCCGGAAGGACGGCACCGGTTCTGCTGCTGCTGTGTGATCTGTGCCTTGTGTCCGCTCTGCCCGGCCCTGTGCCGGCTTGACGCTGCCGTGAGAGCGCGCCTGGGGTCGTCTGGCCTGCGGTTGTACTGGGCGGGTCGCGAGGCTCCCGGCCCGGTTCGTCATCGCGGGCCTGCGACTTCCCTCCCCACACCCGCCCGCTCGCGCAGTGAAGCTGATCAGCGCGCGAGAGAAAGCATCAGGGAACCCCGGTTCTCCCCGGTGGCCGTGTCCGCTGCGCTCTTGGCCTGCATGGCGGGTCGCATGCCTGGCCGTCCGTCTGCCCCCGCCGGCCGCGTTTCCACCCGTTCTTCTTCTCTTCCTCCTCTTCTCTCTCTCTCTTCTTCCTCTTCCCTGTCCTCTCCGCCTGCCTGGCGTGGTCCCTGACCAGACGGTCTGGCTCCTTTCATCGTCTCTTGATCCCGGGGGCAGATCCTCTCTCCGCTCTCCCTTTCCTCTCCTTCTCGTCCCCGCAACCCGCCCCTCCTCCCCGACGAGAAAGGACCGCCACGCCCGCTCCCCCTCCCTCTTTGAGATCGGAACAACAGAGAGGTATGCAGAGAGTCGTCCGTGCGTTTCGAAGCAGAGGCAGGAACAGGACTTGGGAACGGCCCTCGAGGTCGCTCACTCGATCGTTTCACGCATACTAAGTGGCGGAGAGAGACAAAGACAGACCTGGTCGCTCGTTCTGCGTGCGGAGATACCCATAGCCTATCGCCGCCATGGCGTGGGAACACCTCGATATCGATAAGCCCCATGTGGCGTACATGATCCTGGGTGGCTTCACCGCGCTGTTCATGCTCTGCTCGCTGTTCGTCAAGGAGAAGCTCTACATCGGTGAGGCCACCGTCGCAACCCTCTGCGGCATCATCTTCGGCCCCCATGCCGCCAACCTCTTCAACCCGGAGACCTGGGGCAATGTCGACAAGATCACTCTCGAGTGCTCGCGCATCGTCCTGGTCGTCCAGTGCTTCGCCGTCGGGGTGGAACTGCCCAAGGCGTACATGGAGCGGCACTGGAAGTCCGTTTTCCTGCTCCTCGTGCCCGTCATGACCTGGGGCTGGCTGGTCACCAGCCTCTTCATCTGGTGGATGGTCCCCCCGCTCAGCTGGCTGGAGAGCCTGGCATGTGCGGCCTGCGTGACGGCGACGGATCCCGTGCTGGCCTCGTCGGTGGTCGGCAAGGGCAAGTTCGCCAGGCGGGTCCCGAAACACCTTCGAGATGTCCTCTCCGCCGAGTCGGGATGCAACGACGGCATGGCGTTTCCTTTCATCTACCTGGCCGTCTACATCATACGATACCGTCACAATCCCAACCAGGTGGCTCTCCACTGGATCTGCGTTACCATCCTCTACGAATGCATCGCCGGCGCCATCTACGGCTTCACGGTCGGCTACGCCGCCCGGCACGCGATCAAATTCGCGGAGCGGAAGAGCTTGATCGACCGGGAGAGTTTCCTGGTCTTCTACTTCGTCTTGGCCCTCTTCTGCGCCGGTTCGGGAAGCCTGCTGGGCATGGACGACCTGCTGATCGGGTTCTCGGCCGGCGTCGGCTTCAGCAATGACGGCTGGTTCACGGAGAAGACGGAGGAGTCGCACGTCTCCAACGTCATCGATCTCCTGCTCAACCTGGCTTACTTCGTCTATTTCGGTTCGATCATCCCGTGGGGCCAGTACAACGTCCCGGAATTAGGCCTTATCCCGTGGAGGCTCGTGATCATCGCGATCTTCGTCATCCTCTTTCGTCGCATACCCATCATGCTGATCCTAAAGCCCATTATCCCGGACGTGAAAACATGGAGAGAGGCGCTTTTCGCCGGTCACTTCGGTCCCATCGGTGTCGGCGCGATTTTCGCGGCGATTCTGGCAAGAGCCGAGTTGGAGCACGAATCCACTCAGCCCCTGCCGGCTCAGGATCTTCCTCGTCCCGGCCAGGAGAATTTCTACGTGGTGCGGCTCATATGGCCCATCACGACTTTCCTGGTGATCTCGTCTATCGTGGTCCATGGCTCCTCGGTGGCGGTCTTCACACTCGGAAAGCGCATCAACACCTTGACGCTCACCTTGTCGTACACGACCGAGGATGGTCCCTCGTGGATGAACCGTCTGCCTCGCGTCTCTTCCCTGTCCAAGAGCTCCATGTCTCTGCGCCGGGCCGATTCCGAGGTTTCGACCGAAAAGATGCCGGAATTCCCCCCCGGCACCTTGCCCCCCATTGGCTTGCCTCGCAACTTCCTTCGCCGTGTTAGAGAAGAAGACAGCGACGCGGCAAGCAGGGTCTCTAGCCTGCGGCCTTTGAGACGGCGGAGGCGGGAAAGCGCCCCAGGCGTCGGGGGTCCTATCAGTCAGTCCGCGATTGCGCCTGTGAGGCGGGCGGAAGCAGACGAGGAGGAAAAGATGACAGAGGAAGACAGGGAAGTGAGGGACCAGGAGGCGCAGGAAGAGAACGAGGAGGAGAATAAGATTGAAAGGGCGGGGTCTCCGCCGAGGAAGGAACGAGAGAAGTTTGGAAGGGAGCCCGAGATCGAGGTTTACCGGGAAGGCGACAATCTCGTTATAGAGGACGAGGAAGGGAACGTTTTGAAGACGGAGGATGTCCGTGACAAATCTACCGAGCAACAACGGGCCCTTGTCATGGAGCAGCACGAGAGGCTCCAGAGGGACAAGTCTGGCCAGTTTGCGAAATCAAAGAGCCGACAGCACGGGAAAACGGAGGGCGAAGAGATCCAGGAGGCTGTGGGTGAGAAGACGGGCCATCCGTACGAGAAGCTCCGGCAGCGTTTGGAAGAATGGGCCACCGCGAGGAAGGAGAAGAAGGAAGAGGCGCCCAAGGCCGAACCGTCTGAGAAGAAACCGAAGGACCGCCGTACTCGTCGCTCCGCGCACGCCTACCAATTTGGCAACACGATTATCGTCGAAGACGAGGACGGTGAGGTTGTCAAGAAGTACACCATCCCGTCTCCCGAAAGAGCTCGAACGGGCTCCGAGGCGGCTCCACAAGGTGGTGCAGAAGGCATTGTTCGACGAGGCCTGTCGCGGATGGGGACGTGGGTTGGCATGGGGGAGAAAGCGGGCGAGTCGTCGAAAGCTGGCAAGAAGAGATCGAAGGATTCGGACGATGAATCTGATGATGGACTCCGTTTCACTCTCGCCCAAGATGTCGGTGAGGGAGGTATCGGCCATCGTGGCCGCCGGATGAGCAAGCAAGAATTCATCAGGCAGTTCCAGAAACTGGATCCCAAGGCCCGTCGCGAGATGATCGAAGAGACCGATGCTCCCGAGCGGGTCAAGCAGGCTGCCCGCAGACATGCCAGATCCCAAGAAAGGCGCGGCTCGCCAGCGGGCGCGGCAGACCTCGAGATCACTGTTGAATCTCCCACGGAGAGCACCGAGTCGGATGATCGCGAGATCCCGACACCCGACATCGCTGCCTCCTTGGCCAAGTATGGCGGAGACTCGGCAGCGCAGGCACGACGTCGTCGTTTCAGCGCTACCGATTCCCCATCTCCTTCCTCCTCTTCTCGCCGGCGACGAGATTCCGATGACGACGGGACCGAACGTATTCCGCCGGCCGAGCGACGACGGGCGGCCGGTCTTCCTCCCGCCTCTGTATCTAGGTCTTCGGACCTAGATGAAGGGGAGACACCCGCTGAACGCAGGCGACGTCTGGCTGCGCTGGGCGAGCTCCCTGATGATGACGAGAGTGACGAGGAAGCAGCTGCCGACAGCGAAGATGACGGTCAGCCGCGTGTTGTCCGAGGCAAGGTCCAGTTTGCAGACGGTACGCATCCCGCGAGACGCAAGTCAGGAGCGGGCACCGTAAGCCTGGAGCCCACCGCGTCTGGGGCCATCAGCGATGACAACAACGGAAATGGCACCTCGAGCTCATCCTTCCGTACACACCGTCCACGAGTCTCCTGGGGAGGAGAGAGGAGAGAGGGGGAGGATGCTTTCAATCCTTAGCTCTCTCACCTGAAATCTTCGCCCTACGAGATAGATGTCTTAATTTCTTCTCCTGTATCTGAGACGAGGGATGTGCCGACGACTACAAAGCAACCCCATGCTTGATGAATCGATTGATCATACCGCTTTTGTAATTGTACGTTTTAGATGAGATACCTCCTTCTTCTGGCACATGTTGTTGTGTTGGCCAGGTGTGTCGATCAATTGGACAACTTGGTGTGAAGATTAATATTTTTTGTCTATGTCTACATGATGTGGCCACAGATGAATGTATGTACTTAATGAAGGTGTAGATATGCCAATTATTCATAGTATTTTTTTAATTGTCTGCAACATAAGCACTGGGTTTTTCCTTTCCTTTTCAATTCATCAAGATGCGGCTGCTTTAATATTAAATGAGTGCTCAGTAAATGTCCTCAGAGCATGTTGGCGAGTTGTAGTCGATGACGGCGGTCCGCCCCCGCACGATCTGACCAGGTCAAGGTTGTGCTGGGAGCAGGTCGTGATCACCCCGGTGGCCACAGCTGTATGTGATTTCACCGTCAGTGAAAGATTGTTAAATTCATCGGCTCAAGCAACGGTGTCTGTCTGCTGAGGAGGAGCAGGAGGAGGTCCGGGGTACTACCTACTACATCTTTCAGCATCCAGATATGGCCATGAGCCCAATTGTGGTACTAGTGGCCGCCGTATACATGAGGACAGCCTGCGGCGTCCTCGCCGGTTCAATCCAGCGTCAGTCCCCGGGATCTTGAGAGACCAAAAAGATTGACGATCCGATGGTTGCGATGCTGGTTCCGCACAGGGCCACGGGCGGCGGTCTTTGAACGACATCCCCCCCTCTGGGATCTTGAAGAAAGGTGTTACGCAGCCTCCCTTTTGTGATACTCGCTCGCCGGACTCTCGACGGGATCGGATTGATTGGCGCCGTGTACCGCACAAAAGACTGCCTCACTGATCGCAAAGGGCTTCTTTGTGGCTCTCATACTCTACCAGGGCCACTACCGTCCCGGAAAAAGTTGCTCGCAGCCGTCCCAGAGCTCTGGCGTCGGGAATCGAGCGGCCATCTTGAAGTCGTAGGGATTCAGGGTCACCGCGGCCGTCTTCACCAGTATGTGGTGGGCCTCGATACGGGGAAGAGGTTGACTCTGTGGGTGATCTTGAGCTCGCCGCCTTCATGCTGGCGGATGGTTGTCTGGGAAGTCGGGAGATCAGGTACGTCTGCCATATAGTGTTAGCTCTGCTGCAATCTTCGTTTTCAGATCCTCGTGCATCATGCTATCTGCCATCGCGATATTCGATATACGGAAAACTGCCCGGTTATGGTGGCAATAAGCATTTCATCTTGCAGCGACCGTGATGTGCGTCCGGATCGGAAGTCCGAGTCCCTCGAGATAGATGCGCTGATATTATTCCCATTCCCTTTGCACTCTGGTCGCTGGGTGTCTCGTAAGGATCCAATAGACACTCCCAACGCCAAGGAGACGGTCGTCATGAACCCAATCGCATAGCCTGGCTGCGCGGACTCGAAGCTCTGGCCCTCCAATAACGCGTCCACATTGACGGTGCCGCACTCCTACTGTGTTGAGTCCATCTCGGTGGCTGCCCTGACCATCGACGCGTGATCGAGGGCAAGCTGTACACCTTCACTGGCATGGGCGGCCACGAGCGACTCTGGGGTGCCTTCAACTGGTTTACCTACCTGGACAGCCTGGCGGCCGTCCGACTGCAGGCGGGACCATACGCGTTGTCCTACAACGAGTTTGGGTCCGATCGAAAAAGGGACTGAAAGTGCCGTCGATCATTCTAGCCAAGGACGGCCAGAAGATCTTTGCCACCCGTCGCACGGAGGGAGTCCGATACGGAAGATTACTTCGTGGTCAGAAAAACCTACGGCGGCGACGGCGTCACAGGCACCTTGCGGGACAAAGTGATGGGCTGGGAGATTGATCTGATCTCCCCCGGCACGCAGCAGCAGTACAACTTCTTCGTCACACACAAGAATGTAGGGTTTGAGTTCTTCCTGGATGAGGGAGTCGGCGGCACAGGATACTCGGGCATTGCTAAAAGAGGTCCCATCAAATTGATGGAGTGGACGGGGCCGGCATTCTCGCAGAAGTCTTTTTTTTTTTGCTCAAGAACTCTGCGAATTAAGTGAGCCGGATTGGACGCTTAGTTCATGCAACTTTTCAGATCCCTTGCAGTCGTAATGATCATCAGGACAATGTGAGATTGCATTGCATAATCATATAGTGTCAGCCATATGTTACCACTGTCAAGGACCGAATCTGGACCGTTAAACAACATTAGACTGGTAAATCATACCACCCCGCCATATACCCGGAGATCATGACCATATCAGCAGGATTATGGCACTCAATGAAGATATATTCTCCAATAATAAAGTGGTACACATGTCAAGATTGCCCTGTTTGCCTCAAATTGCCCAGTTAGTCAGTCCCTTGTCCCACAGAGTGTATATAAAATGGCCTACGAGAGAGATACATTGAGAATCAAGCTTCGCCTTCCATACGAGACGGATACCAGGTTCGCAGTAATCCAACGTAGTGTTGGAGGAGTAGGTCTGCCTGGCCACCTAGTCTAGGGCTTAGGGTTAGGGCTGGGATCTGGCCTTGCCTTCCCTAACCACCCTACGGCCCTATGCGTCAGTCAACTACCTCCGACATCATCATCACTAGTATCATATTGGATTGACATATTAAAGCTCCCTGACATGTAGTCACTGGTCATGCCGGAGTAATGTTGAGTTCGGGATCTGTCCATTATTGGTGTATCCCCGTGGCCGAGCCGACGAGGGCAGATTGGGTGGGCGGGAGCTCTTGGAGGAGAGCCAGATTGGGCATGATCGCGAGAGGATTGGATGGATTTTGTGATTCCAATGCAGAGTGATGGTGGCGGGGACAATTGATTCTGAGACTGGGCAGAGGACTTAGTATGTATACGGCACATGTGCTGAGGAACCGCTACAGTATGCGAATTTAGACTCCTTCGGCGAATGTTGATCGTGGCGTGAACCGGCTCATCGGAGAACTACACATGAAAACGGTTCTTATTTATTTGTTTGGTTTTTTTGCTATTTATTTATCTATTATTAGGCTTTTTCTTAGGACGATGTGCCAACAAGCATTCTCATCAGACACTCTGCGAGAAGGAAGATCGATTGAACAATTGTCATTTTATATATATACTTACCTACCTAGGTAGGTGAACTGATCAAAAATTGACCACAGCAACAAGCAACTGGACAGAGCTTCGTGTTCGCAGACACGGTCCACTTACTTCACACTCCGTACAGACGTACCCCAGAGGGTCAGAGACTGAGCTGGTCATGGCCAAGCGGAGTCCAAAGAGGGCACGGGCGGGGACCGATCCGAGTCCGAGTCCGAGTTCTTGGCTTCGGGATCGGACTGGGCGTGCTGCATCCGCAAATCGGAGTGGTTACCGGCATCAACCACGTGGACCGAAATACCCGGGGTTCCTCCCGGACGACCTGAAAAATAAACATCTGCCCAAGCGGGCTAGTCGCATTCAAATGTATACTTTAGACCTATAGGTGCGAAAGCTTTCGATACACATGCAAGCCCTGCCTAGAGGCTTGGTAGATTGCTATTTTATATCCACGTGATTTTGGAGCCACCGAAAGGTAATCAGACATTGTGATGGGTAAGAGACGAAGTCAGCCCAGACAGCGGCGTGGTAGGTGGCTTGGAATAGGGATATAGGTGAAACGAACATTTTTGGCAAAGTAGTGTAGTGAGGGGATGAGAAATAGGAAAATTACAGTGGTATCTCTCAAAACTACAGTGAGTGAGGATGGAGAGACAAAGTGGTGGAGGACAAATAGAAGTCAGCAACTTCACTACACTAGTAGTCGGCAACATGATGGAAAATAATAATGAAAGGAACAACGTATTATTCTGTAATCGTGGTCAGACATCAAACAAAAAGGGAACTGGTTTGCCGGCTAGAAAAAATGGAGTTCTGACTGCAGTTAGCGATCATGGCAGCTTGGTGTGGCCAAAAGGTGCTTTTCGTCCTCTTTTTTCGTCCTTTTTGTCCGCAGGAATTGATTGATCCCTGTGAAGTGCAGGCGTCTACGTCCAACGCCTCGCACTGCCATCTCCTCTCCTTTACATTTCCTCCTTTCTGTCCTCAGCCCCCTTTCATATGAGAGAAATGTATCGTCTCAGCGACCGACCATACTGACCTGCTTCGCCCTCCCTCGTCCAGACAATGACCTCCAAGCCCTCTGCGGACGACCATCCCCCAGGCTCTCCCTCCAACGCAGGCGTCTTGGGGAAGCTTTACTGGGCCGTCAGAAACCCTCCTATCGATCCAACCGTCTCATTCAATGGTAAGACCGTGCTGGTGACAGGTGCCAATACCGGTCTGGGATTCCAGGCTGCTTTCAAATACGCTGCACTGGGGGCATCTAGGCTCATTCTGGGGGTGCGATCCATCCACAAGGGCGAGGCTGCGAAGAAGGAAATCGTGCGCAGGACCGGCTGTCGCGCGGAGAAAATTACGGTCCTACAGGCCGATCTGAGCACCTTTGCCTCCGTACAGCCTTTGTCGAGCAGCTGAACGCTCTCGAGCGCCTGGACGTCGCGTTGCTCAACACCGGGCTGGCCACGCCCGCCTACTCCGCGGGCCCCGGGGGCTGGGAGATCGCGTCGCAGGTTAACGTTCTCTCCACGGCTCTCTTCGCTATCCTCCTCCTGCCCAAGCTGCACGACACGGCCAGCAGGACCAAGACCACCCCCCACCTCAGCTTTGTCAACAGCGTCGCCCACCAGGAGGTGACGCCCGACTGGCTGCACGCCGACAAGAGCCTCATCCAGCAGATCAACGACCCGACCGCCTTCGACGACCGCAGACAGTACGCCCTGGTCAAACTGGCCTCCTCCTACGTGATGCTGGGTCTGCTGGAGACCTTGCGCCCCAAGGACGTGATCATCATCAACGCCGCCTGTCCCGGTCTCTGCAGGACGGACCTGGGTCGCGACTGGCCCTGGTACAGCAGGTTGCCCGTCGTGCTCTTCCAGGCCATCTTCGCGCGCACCGCGGAGCAGGGCAGTCGGACCTTGGTCAGCGCGACCGCCTTGGGCGCTGAAAGCAATGGCAAGTTGTGGACCAATGATACCCATGCGCCGTGAGTACAGTGGACCTGGACCATATATACCACTCACAGACGACTGTATCGCTAGCTAACTGAACGCCCAGGATTAGCGAGCTCGTCTTGAGCGAGAAGGGCCAAAGACTGCGCCGGCAGACTTGGGGCGAGATCGTCTCCATACTCAAACAGCATGCGCCGCAGGTGGAAACAATTATGAACGGAGGTACCGCGAGAGATGGTGCGTGATACGATCTCGCATCAGAGTAGTAGTAATAGAACGACGGCAAAATTCAATTGGGGTTTTGTTCTTTTGCTGAGCGCAATGCATACATGCCCTGCTTCAATGGGCTTGACATAGCGATACTAGCTAAATTTTTGCACAGATTCGCATTATACGTATGTACGTATGAAATCATGCAGTGATAGTTAGTATGATTCTGGAGTTGAATTGCCTTCTGTACGAGTAAGCGGGAAACCGATGGAGGAGGTACACTTCGTATGGCTTTCTTTGCCTGCATTGGAGTCTAATAGCTCTACTATCAATAAACAATATTACGATGATGATTATGAGCAGTAAAGTGATGTAAAAAGAGAGACGTTTATTTCTTAATGTTGCGTCAGCTCGCGTAGCTCTTGTGGGAATTCTGCCCTCATCTATCGTTAAATAGCTGGGTTTACACGTCCTTCGGCTTCCTCGCTTTAAACAGCTACGGTTTAATTGACGTCCAGCTGCCATCGGCCATGGTTAGCAAAAAGAGAGGCACATCCTGGCCTTTTTCGCCCGATAGATGGAGCAAAACGTACCCTCGCATGGTGGCATCACCTTTTCGTATGCTTTCAGGTATTCTTGCTCCATTGAAGGGACCAATCTGTCTGTTGGGGGGAGGGGAAGAATTAGTTTAGCATCATAGGCAGTTCTCGTGAGTTGAGCGCTAACCAAAGGCTCGATTCAAGTCTACTCGCACAATATGTGATGTTTGATCTGTCGGTGGCGGGCCGCCTATGTGGTATAGCAAAAAAAGGCCTGTAACAACGCCTGTTAGACTGGATGGGATGATGAGCTTCATTTTTTTGTTTCAACGCGTCTTCTGTAGTATGGAATAACCGATATAACCTTTTCAGAGAAGAGGGGAAAGCTCAGCTTGCTCTCTGGGGTGTGTTCTTGACTTCATCCAGATATTTCATCGGCAAGATGACATGCGGCCGTGTTTGGTCCACGGGATTGCGCATCGCAAATTGGCTGGCCATGTTTCAAGTACTGCAGAGCAATGGACAAAGGTTCAAAGGTGAATCTAATGCCCTTAGAGACCAGAATGGCAGTCAGTGCTTGGGGATCGCCTCTCTGAGCCTTGGATGCCACGAACAGAGTGCTCAAGGTCGTAAATGTTTGGCCCAGAGACATGTCGAAGGCGAATAAGGACTGCTGGAGTACTACTTCTACGACATCTCTAAAGCTCCAGTTGTTTGTAGACACCTCAAGATTGTTTCGGTGCGACTAATGGTTGACTACAATGCCTTTTGGAACTCCAGCCGTGCTGCTGGTGTACATAATGACTGTGTTGGTGAATGGCTCAGAGAGGTTTGGGACGTCGGCCTGCGTAGATTTTGGAATATTGCTAACATTGATTGTCACCGCGTCCGACTGCAAAAAGTGAAAGTTCAGCCTCCGTAGCAGACTAAATCAAGATAGGAGAAGGCTGGCAGTCTGCGAGAACTAGCGACAGATGAGCCACCCCTACTTGCAGGTCAAGGGGGATATATGCTGCTCCGATACGCAGCAAAGCCAACAGGGAAGTAATCCAGTCCACGCCTGGGGTCAGGAAAACCAAACTCTTGCACCTGCGCGAATGCCATTGTTGCGCAACTCACTCGCAATAGCATTGATGCACTGCCTCATCTGCGCGTATGTGAGTTCTCGTCCATCGCCATCCTTGAGCGCCAGTCGGTCACCTCATCAATGCGGTGTGCAATAGTCTCAGGCCAGTCATCCTGATGCTCAGGTTCTAATCCAATCACGGTGAATAACTGACTGGAAAGGATAATGGATAATGAGACCTACCACGACCAGCCTCAACAGCCTTTTCGACATCATCCTTCAGATGCAGCACAGGCCAAGCAACATGTGTTGCAGGGTTCTGAGAAAAGCTGCGGAGAAGATTGCAGCAGCTGTTCATCAGTATCTCATCAGTATCTCGGCGGCGTCCACACTATACACATTCTTCTGAACAGCCAACATGACCAGATTTTCGCCACATCATCAACAGTGTCCAAGCTCAGATCATAGGAGGTCTGGCCTGCACCCAGCAGCTCACCCTTTGACTCACAGCCACAGAATGCGCGCACTTCACAGATGTTTTGGCGGTAGTTCAAGAAAGCCTGGAAAAGAGGGCTATACGATGACGATCGTGGCACATTCAACTCCGTGAGTATAACATCAAATGGAATACGAGAGTTGGTTAATGTGGCTTAGGATATGGCATGGGCGTCTTTCAAGGAGTTAGTTATATTGGAAGTTTCTGCGCGGGCTAGAAATCATACGAGGAATGAGCGCCTTTCCATCCCGCTGCGATATTTCCAGCTAAGTGTACCACAGAATATCACTGAGTTGACTTCCTTGCTCCCATATGCTAGTAGCCTCCAGCTGAAATAGTCTCTTGGACACTAAACGTCCATTTACTTCACTCAATCAAGCAAAGTCAGGAACTGGAGTCATAGATGAGTCATTTCAAGGACAAGACTTCGCTGAATACACACGAACATGTAAATATATGGATTCTCCAAGCTCGCACCGTGTCCGACTAAGACTATATTCTTGCTTTTCTTGAAAAATTCCTGGAGCGCTCTCAGCTTTTTAGATATCATTGACTTGAAAGTCGGCTCATCGAGATCCACAAGACTGACGACGCTAGACGGGCAGGTCTTCCACAACGAGATTTGCCTGGAGACTTTACATGGTTGACCTTGTTATAATGACAACCAACAGTGTGGATGATGTCTCCAATCAACTGTACAGTCTCCGTCTCGCCGTCAAAGGTGATGAGAGACTTATGCTGAGTATCTGATCGTGAGTGTTATTAATCCACTCCTTCTGCGAATACGGATGAGTGCCCTTTGCAACCCAGGACAGTCAATGATCAATGTATGCAAAGAGACCTTTGTGGTGCCATTCTAAACTCTCACGATCTGCTTGAGGAATATAGCGGCGTCGACCTGTCTGAGATAAAAGTACGCGACACGCTCCATCATGAGTGACAGGTTATAGTCATTGGAATACTCCTCTCTGTCCCAGGTCACAGTCTTTCCAGTGGGTTCCTCTGTTCCCCAGATGATTTCAGAGAACATATTCACGTCGTTACTGGCTGTAGTCGAAATTAAAGGCGTTGCATGGAGACTTTGCAGTTGAAGGGCGGTGAAACGCCCATCCTCTGAGTGTACCTCCACGTCTGCGGAAAGATAAGTAGCTTTGCCGGGCTCTACAGATGAATAAAACAGGAATTTGGACCCTGGTGGCATCAGAGCGATGCAACTGGAAGTATTGATACACAGGCACTCTATGCATGTTGACAGGCAAATGGAAGCAGAGCCGACAATCCAAATCCCAAATCACTGACGGCGTTATAGAATCGTTCCAACTCCAGGTCAAGGAAACATTCCTGATGCTCCACATGCGATGGCAGATATCATGAGACGGCTCCCCAAGAGTATCCTCAAGATGACCAGACGCGTTGAGGGTCATGGCCGTAGTATGTCTTTATTGGGGCACGAGTAAAATGAGAACACCGCGGTGATTGAACTCTGAGCTTTCTGGACAACATTAAAGACCAACAGCATCTCGACCGCCGCGTTTTCGCTGAGAATCCGACGCTTGCCCGATAGTAACGTCCCGAAAGTCAAGAAGCTGTACGGCTTCCTTGCCATATAGCCGGACAACTGCCTCGACAACCGGTCATATATATCCAGCAGTTGGGAAAATGATTTGATTCTGGCTTTGGTGACGCATCGGCCATGAAACCTCTCGAGGATGTAGGCAGTTTCGCCAGCTCGCCTCATCATTGATTCCATCGGGACACCCGATTCCCAAGAGCTGGTGAGTTGATGCGCCACACAATACTCGTCTTTACCTAGAAGTCTCCGCAACATAGTGCTTGAGAAACCCAGCTTTCAAAGTCCATTCTTTCAATGCAATAGTGTCGAACGCCAAAAATACCAGTTCTCGCTGCAATCAGCGGCCTTGTCCCCCTGTTCTAGTAGAGCGGTATTTTGGTTGACAAATAGACTCATTATCTTCCAACATGTATGATCCCTGAACCACGAAGAGTTCAAAAGTTAGTACTTTCAATCATCATCAGCTATGGAATAATGCTAAAACCAGTTAATAATTGGTGGTGATGTGCGTAACTGATACAGCGATAATTCATTGTTGAGTAGTCCTGCCTCGTATCTCCTTGTTCTTGGTCTAGTAATACGACTAAAAGCTTTGATTTGTAGCCTCCATAGATGTTTCCTGAACAAAATTGGCAGAAGTGGTACTGTATGTATGTACAGTACAAGCGATATCACTGCCATTGCAGCCGTTGCACAAAATTGGCAAAAATACCCAGAGGCGCCGATTGATATCTCAACCACTCAATATGCGTATCCTGTAGGTCCAATAACAGACTAATCTCGAATCTTTCGAATGACTGCCGCGTCCCTCTCAGCCTATGGGCCGGAATCGGAATCCCTTTCTTTCACCATGTCGCATATCGATCCGTCGCGCGAGCGACATACACAGCTTACTGTTTCTCCCGGGTTCACGCCCGAGTTTCATTGATAGTGTCTAAAGAGGCATCTGTGTTGGAGTATATACAGTCAAAAACTTGCGAAGCAACTGCGTAACGTTGCCTTTTTGCCCAACAATCTTCCTGGGAGTTATGAGTGCCAAAGAGAGGCCATCGGAGCAGCCCACGAGCTGCCGGAGATCTGCCAAAGCGGCCAGAAACTTGAGAAGGGCGATGCATTCATCTCGAGTGATGGTGGTGCTGTTAGCTGGCCCTGCAGCTGTTTGGAGATCCAGTGGAGGAATGGCTGGCGGTATTTGGTCCGTCCTGTTAGGTAGATATATGGCGGAGGTTCTTATTTTTGTTATTTGCTGTTGATATGCATTTTCAGGTTCTTTTCATGTGCTCCATCCCGTGAGAGTTGTCGCTGAAATTATTTCTGGTGATTGATGTATTCATGCAGTACACCGGGACTGACCATAACGAATTCGGATCATAGAAAGATATTTATAGCAAATCAGACGCAGAGAACATGACCTCCGCAGATCGAGTATCTTCAAGCATAAAAATAAGCATTGATAGAAGCCTTTTTCAGCCATGCCCTTGTCCGATTCCTTACATGGGCTTTGTCAGCCATCCGTCAGCCAGCCGGAACCGGATTCATCTGAAACAGGCGAGTGATCCGAATCCGAAAAGGTCCAAACAAACGAAAGGCGTGCGACTGAAACGGACCATGTCCGAAGACTCATGGTATCAAATTCAAACTAGATCAGGGAGTCTCGAAACTGCATGGGGGTTAAGAAAATGCGACGTGGTAGTACTCTGTACGATTTTTCTGGATGCAGGGTTACGTATCTTGAGCTTTCTGTCTTGATCATCTCCTGCAGTAGTTGCTAAGAGCGCCTACTGATACTGGCTACGCGTCCAAGGGTCTGTGCCCCTGGCACGATGTCATCCCTGTCGGCAGCCAAGCCATCCTGGACAGGGTCCAGCGCGGGGTCTTATCTTCATCTGGGAAGGAAATGGGATAGTTGCATATGATAGGACCTAGATAACTGAGGTACTTTGTAGTTTACTAAGGTTAGGTATCTAGTAGGCATGCATGTACATACTGTCTCGCTGAAACAGCAGATCTGACACACAGTTCTGAGGTTGAGGAGTTTCGCAAAACAAAACAGATGTCTGAGATTGACACAGAGCTGTGTGACCTACCTATTCAAGACCATGTCATCCCATCAGAGACATCACCGATCTTCTTGCTCCTGCAGTTATCTACTTGCCTAGGTACGCGGAACCTGGCGACATCTGGTCATTCTTTCATCGCGTGGTGACTCCGTGCTAGCTTTAAGGATGACGACGCTCTCTCCACTGACCATGATAGCTCCTGCAGGGGTAGAGACTAGGGTACTAAGTACGTACGCAGTGGTCTGCCATGGCATTGATTATTAAGATCAAGTCTCGGGGAGGGGGGAAAACAAATAAGGATATTCTGTACGGACCAGGCACACTACATAAAATGCCAAGCGATCAATCAATAATTGCATGTCGATAGGCTCCGCAAGCAGGTCAGCGCGTCGGCAGGGATCGATCCCGGATCATCGCATACCCCATTCTCCGTAGTTGTAGGATCACCTCCGATCATGCCGCGCTTTTTTCAGCAGTAGTTAACTCCGTAGTGTTTATAATTAGTTCAAGCCTGCTCGGCCAAGATAGCCTAAGATAGAATTAGATAGACATGTCTGTGGCCCTGTGGGTAAAGCATCTCCGGCACTATTGGAACATGACAGGCGCGCCGCCAATCGCTACTAACGGGTCGGCGTGGCGGTGCTTTAGGGCTCCGATTTAGTACTGTGGTAGTTCTCCTGGACCCTGGCACTTCATTGAAGCTTTTTTTCCCTGGCTGATGCACACAATGATAATATCATGTGTTATTGAAGATTTCTTTTTATATCATTTGCCCATACTTTACGATTATAAACTGTAACCGATGCCGTTGGCTCGGTGTCCCCGGCTCGGAGTCGGAACATGCCGAAGGACTGGATAAGGGTTCCCCATTCTACTAAGTCCCGGGCTTGACACTCTCGAAAGGGAAACCTGAGTCGATCTCCGTAGGTAAAAATGCTCATTATGCGAGAGTCTTCAGTCAGGGGTCTTGGAAGTTGTGCTCCCGAGATCCCTTTCTCGCGATAGCCACAGAGATGTGACCACGTCCGGCAGCATCCTGATCGGTATGTACTGTATGCTGTAACGTGTAGTTGTCCAAGGCGTGATAGCGAAACAGACGATCGATCAAGTGTCTACCAGCAAAGCCAAGCTGATAAATCCCATAAGAGGAAAAGGGTCACTCGACGCTGCAAACGCGGGGAAGGGAGAAATCGCTTAACTCGGATGGGAAGAAGGAGCGTTGTGAGCCGATGATGACGATAAGGGGTTCGCGACTATGGGGTGGATCCAGGATCAATAGGTCGACAATGTCTTGGTCGTCAGCGGCGCAGCAAATTTTTTCGTGCATGTTCTCCGGTGATGAAGTGGCAACACCGGGATCTGGTGGTCAGGCTGCCCAGAATTGCCCGTCCCATCGAAGCTGAGAAGAGGGACAAGATGGATGAGGATACGAGAGGTCGAGCTGTCGACGTTGTGCCCGTTGTCCACGCCCGAGTCCAGACCGCGGCGGCGCGCGCTATGCCCGGAACGGAAAGGCGGGCGGCGGTCCGCAAGCAGCCTAGCGCCGAGTTAAACGTGGGGTCACGTGCAGCGCCCGCTCCAGCCTCCGGGCGTGCGACAGGCGATGCGAGCCAGACGAGACATCGAGACAGCGCCGACTCTCGACCCCGTTCGAACTCCCCGCCGTCTTCTCCTTCTCCTCGGTGTCTCCTGGATCCCCATATCTATATCCTCCTCCTCTGTCCCTCTTCTCTTCGCCCTCATCCCCGTGCTTCTGCTCCCGACGTCCATGCCGTTGGAACACATCCGCCCCGGCCTCCCCCTCACTCGTCCAGCATAGGCACGCTGCCCACCTTTCCTCCGCTCTGCCTCCTCGCTGCGACGCCAACGCCCTTGTCTTCGCACGTCTATGATCTCGTTCGGCAAACCTTAAAATTGGTCCCTGGCACCCAGCCCTTGTTTCGACGTCCCCAGCTCCCTTGGGCGTCTACCGCACCGGTCCATGTTGAGTCCTGTCTAGGCGATTTGTTGTCCGCCCGCCCTGCTGTTCCTGACCGACGGTGGCTGCAAACCTTTGTCTGACTTTAGTCTGACTAAAATAGTCTGACTTGCCTTGCTGCTTTTTGTCGGCGTCTCGGTCACACGTCCTTCTTCTGTCCCCTTGCAGAGGACATCTCTTGGGATTTTGCGGGGCTCCGACAGTTACATCTACACAAGCTCTTTGCCTCAACAGCGCGGGCATCAGTGAAAGCTTCTCGACCTACTATTCAAAATGGCCTACCACGCAGATTCGGACGCAGACGATGAGTATGAGCGCAGTGTCGTGCCCTCCCCTCATCTCCCCACCGATTCAGAGACCTCCCATAGCGATTCGGAACCTCCTTCGGCAGAAGACACTCCGACAAAATACGGTAATTCCGGGGAGGATCGCCGCGCTCCCACGACTATCATCACAGAATGGACAGCGGAAGAGTGTGCAGACTTTATTGCTAGCCTGGGCCTCTCTCAATACTGTGAGACGTTTCTAGGTGAGTGGTCGAGAACACTTGAGACAGAAGGTGCTTTCCTGTCTGACTGCTGGTTTTCGCGGCTGCAGAAAACGAAATTGTCGGCGAAGCTCTTGTCGCTTTGAAGCATGAAGAGTTGAAAGAGATGGGTATCACCAGTGTCGGGCATCGACTGACAATACTGAAGAGCGTATACGAGACGAAAATCAAGCAAGATGTCCCGCTGGACCCAGATCACTATATCCCTCTATGTGCGTATCGCCTTTCCTGTTCAGTGGTGTCGGGGAATTACTGATCGGATGTTATTGTAGCGGCGGACCAAAGCTTGAACGAGACTGCCACTCAGGAGGACATCGCCCGCATCATACAATCAATAAGAATAAGAGATGAACGGATCGTTGCTGCTGAGGCCGAGCTGCGGAGGCTTACGGAGGATTATCGTCGACTGCGGGAGGAGCTTCTTCCTGTGTTTAAGATGGCCAAAGACCGATCGCAACCGCTCCCATACCAACCCGGTTCTGAATTCCATAACCATGAAAATCAGCCTGTCATATCGCCTTCGAACCAACACGAGAAGCCAGAGAAACCAGAGAAGCCAGAGAAGTCCGGCTCCAGTCTATCGCGCACATTCTCGAAGAAACTCTTCAGTGGGGGCTCGACACCCAAGAATCATTCTCCTACACACATCCCGCCAGCCATCCATGAAGGAAAGGTGTACGACTCGAACCTTGATCCTTCATCAGCTGCTTCCTCCCACCTGACTGCCAATGGTGGATCTTCACCGAAGAATGGCAACTTACCGTCTCCCACGTCCCCGGGCCACTTCCCACAGACCCTCTCGTCGCGCGCGTACAACCGCGATCACTCCGAGGACACATCAACCCGCCAAGACCGGTCAAATCCAACCTCGAGTTCGCAGTCATCGCGACTAGATCCTCCGAACTCCGCTTCCCGGACAGAATCGAGTCGGGGAGGCGAGTCTGGAGGTGCACCAAGTGTCGAGATTTTCAAATCATTTCGTGTCTCCATGGATGATCCATGCTACAAAGTCCTTCCCGCTGCGCTGAAGAAATACAACATCAATGCGGACTGGCGGCAGTACGCACTATATATCGTATACGGGGATCAGGAACGGTGTCTGGGTCTGGACGAGCGGCCGCTGATATTGTTCAAACAACTGGAAAAAGAGGGACGAAAACCCATGTTTATGCTCCGAAAACAAGCGCAGCCAATCGATCAGGCATATGCAGGCGGTTCCGCGCCCAACAGTGCAGGCTTCAATCAAGGTTTGAATAGTCAGATTCAACTACCGGGTGGAGTCCTGTAACGTCATGTACAGATTGGGAAGGTCTTGACGATACTTCTACATAAGATACCCCTAAAGGCCTTCTCGCAGGCTTTCTCCCTCTTGCGTTTTCTTCACTTTCGCTGAGATCTCACCATGCATCCCTTTTTTTCACATCGCCTTTTTAACGGGATCGAGCCGCACGGTTTGGATTGGGTTGATTATTGATTGAGCATCTGGGTTCCGGAGATTGGGGTCTGCTTTTTACATGTTCCGGTACGGGAAGCAAGCGATGAAGTGAAAACATGGGATTTAAATATATCTTTATTTTCTTCTTTGCCTTTTTTTGATTCCCGTTTACCGCATTTTTATTTTTTATTCCCCCTTTGGTTTCTTGTGAGCATTTGGAAGGAGTAATAGGGATGAGGCTGTCATTTATCTAGGTATTCATCATTTCAATTCTTTAACAAAACATTGGTACTCCTAGGAAGGAAAAAAGAAAAAAGTTATGAAAAAGTGATTGCGTATATGTTTGCTTTCTTAATATCCAGTTTGCACTTTGTTACCATAAACTGGTCACATTTGGCTGGAAACTGCGTCTTCTGATCAGTAGCAGATGGAACGATACAATGTATACGGCGGCAATTCCTGGGAGCTGCCTCGCAGGCTGACAATACCATACTGACTGCATATACGTCGATTCCTAGGAACTTTGCAAAATGCACCGTTCGTGAAGTATGTGATGCCAGATTTCGTTTTTCAATTGGTACTTGAATTTATTGCAGGCGTACGGCAGCAAAGCCCCAACAAGAGTCGGCACTTTGCCCCGGTCCAATTGTGAAGTCAAGCAACACCATGCAACGTTTTGTTTCGAACCCAGATAAGAGAAAATATCTCATTATGATCTCGATTTTGCGTTTACACCCATTTTGATGATCAACCCCGGATCAAACCCATGCTCATCATCCTTCACCGATCGATTTCTCTAGCAAAAGCTGGCCCCTTGCCCTTTTGTCTAATTCCTTTCCTTGCTTGCATTGCGAACGGCATTCATAGGCTTCGTTCGATTCGATCGTAACGGTTTCTCAATGTCGGTGGATGGATGGTGGGTTTAATTCGTTCATCGGTACTGTAGAAAGAGAGGCACATGTTAGTCTTCTCTTCCTCTGGTTGACCAAGCCGCTTTTCTTGTCCCGTTGGAGAAGCAAAGAGTAGGATTTTAGGTACCTTGATGAAGCCGATGTCCTGAGCCTTCTCACGGAAGCACTGTAATAGCGATGTCCGTCAATATAACCGTCCTGCAGATCAAGCGATCCTTTAATCTTTTTCATTAGGAAACACCAACCTGACGGCAGACCATCAGACCGTACTTGCGGATCAGACCGGCCCTGTGCGCGCAGACGCGGCTGGATTTTGTAAACATTTTTATCAGCTTCCACCTTCCTGGCTTTCGATCTTACATTTGTTTGACAAAAATGACAAGGGAATACTACTTACCACTGACGGCTGCCCTTACCGAAGTTCCTGGGGCGGCTGTACCAAACAGACTCGTGCGTCATCTTGAAATTTTTTTCGAGCGGTTATTCGAAGCAAGCGGGTTGCTTGTTACTGACGGACTTGGACGAGTCGAGGGTGTTGGTCGGGGTTCGAGAGGAATTGACGGAGTACGGGCACTTCTCGACCTAATTCTCGTTCTGTGTGCATGTCGCATCCCCGGCGCTCGATACCCGCAGCGCTTAGCGAGCGAGCGCTAGGCCGGATCGGGTAGGGTGGGTTGCAGCCCCAGGGTTTGGTCACGTGCCTCGGGGTCTGTCTTGTCTCCGGCCTGGGAGCTTGCCAGTTTGGTTATTCAACAGTTGTCGTCTTCCCTGTCCTGCTAACTGTCAACGTGTACGATTCTCGCGATAAGCCCTTGTCGGAAAAGCTTCTTTATTGGAAATAAACAAATTCACTTCTGTGCACTGTATAACAAGTCACCCCACTTACTGGTGTAGACGAGTGTCGCGAGAGCTCAAGGCGAGTCTCCCTACAGGCAGTGAAACAACTAATGGAACCATTCATCCAGCTTTCTTTTATTAATGAACAAAAAAAAGAAATAATGACGAGATGATGAGGTTGCATTCGTTTGATATCATTGATGCTGCTGCAATTAGGATCCCCATACGCGAGCGCAGGGGAGTAGTCTGGTGGAATGCTAGTTGCTACTTGATGCTGAAGTTCCTAGCAATTCTTGCTCGTTTCTTCTTGTTATCTATTCCCCTTCTATGGAGCAACTTGTTTCTATCTCTGGGTGAATCCAGTCAAGAAAGAATGGGAGGTGCTAGTATGCTAGGTACCCAACTGGGGAGGCTGGGGAATAATTCGCCTCCGACATGGCGACATTGTCTACATACCCGAGAATATAGCATGTCTCAGTGGCAAACATGGCTCTTGTGTTGATTACCTACGTAGAGACTACACAGTCAAACAGGAAATAGCAGCATCTCAAAAGCTTGAGGATCCCCCGTATGCATAAACGCGGTTGGCTCAAGGTTTCGGTCCAGGAACGGAGCGGGCGTCGAAGGGCGGAGACCGATGACGTGCAGCCCGGGAAAAAAAGTTAGCACGGCAGTTCCCTTTCCCTTAGCTAGAAAGTTAGGTAGTACGGAGTTAGCTACTCACTACTACCACCTACCTAGGTACCTAGCCTAACTACTAACAGACCGGACCGGACCTGTACCTCCATTCATTCGTTATTATATCCATTCAACTTTTCCACGCTCTCTTTCTTTTTACTCACAGCACAACTTGCTGCAGTGCAGTGACAAACCAAGAATGAAGATACAATGATGATGATGATGGTGATGACCTTCCCTTCCGGTATATAATTAATTAATGAACGAGACGAACGAACGAATGCCGCCGCTGGGTCCTTTGAGTACCTAACAGGTACCTACTTGATTGCCGCGACGAGATTTCTGCGGAGTATAGAAAAAAAATAAGGAGAGAAGAGATCTCAGGAGGCTTGAGGCGGTTAATGCTCCTTTGTGATTGGATTGAGATTCCTCTGATCAGATCAGATCAACGTGAGTTACCCAGAGTTGCTAGATCCTCTCTTCTGTTGATGTTTATGATATTGGTCGCTTGATTCCGTTTCGATGCTGATGAAGCAAGCATGCTGATATGTTGATCGATGAATTACAGCTGTTCCGGCCTACACGAGTTCGCCGACCTACCTCGTATCTGCTCGCGCCAGATCTCCCCTCACCCCCCTTCTCTCTGTATACAGTTACATGAACGATCGACCGTTTCCTCCGATCCTGCTCCTCCCCCTTCCTTCATAGCATAAACAACATCCATACGACACGAGACGAGACGAGACGAAACAGACACGACGCGACGAAAACATCCCATAATGCCAACAACAACAACAGAACCCACCGCCCCCGCCTCCCCCAGCGCAGCAGCAGCAGAGACGAGCGAAGAAGAAACCACCGCGCCCCTCTCCCCCGAAGCCCTCGAGTCCGACCTCATCGCGCACCTCGCGTCCACCTCGGCCCTCGAGGACCTGCACGCGACGCTGCTGGCCTCGCTCCAGCGCGCGGGCTGGACGGAGCGTATCCGGACCCTGTCGCTCGAGCTGCTCCGCGCGGGGCGGTGCCAGCGGTTTGACGACGTCGTTGAGGCGGTGGTCGCGCTGGCGGAGGGGCGGAGCCATCCCGCCGTGATGCCCAGGAATAATCATTCTCATAATAACGATACTAATAATGGGGAGGGTATGATGAATGGAGGAGGGGACACGGACGCGGCGGATGCGTTCTTTGAGAATGTCGACGTGCGCATCCCCCGCGCGGTGGTGGACGAGGGCGTCAGGGCCATCAAGAAGGCGCTGAGGGAGGTCGTTGATATCGAAGACGATTCGGATACGGAGGGAGTTGGTGATGCGCAGCAGCAAGAACAGCACGAAGCTGCGATGGCGACAACGGCAATGGAGGATGGGGGGGAAGGGAAAGATGCGGTGAAGACAGAGGCGGCAGACGAAGACTCTGCGACGGCGTTGAAGAATGGTCACAGTACGGCTGCCGGGAAGAAGGCTGTTAAGCACAAGCCCAAGGCTGGGAAGGAGGTGAAGTCAAGTCAATAACGACAGCACGTTTTTTTTTTTTTTTTTTTTTTTTTTTTTTTTTTTTTTTTTTTTTTTTTTTTTTTTTTTTTTTTTTTTTTTTTTTTTTCCATAGATCGCCCTTGATCTGGCTAGAGTCCGCTGTTAGTCCGCCGGACTGTTTACTTCTGTCATATTGGTGGTAGATCCAAGAGGATCTCCTGGTAAAGGCGCTTAACAGATTTGGTTCAGGAGTATGGCGTTGGGGAGGTTGGGTATTTTGCTTGTCTACTGCACATGTTTCGATGGATACCATCTAGAAAGCTTTCAGAAGTGGCAAAAAGTGTAGTGTGAGGACGTCTATTCTGGAGAAATGTAGAATACACTCAGAAGAGCTAGATCTACGGGTGATCCTCAGTTCCGCCTGCCAGATGCGAGCTTCTCCTTCGTGGATGTCTTTCGACCGTTGCGTGGGCCTCAGATCCAACGCAGAAAGACTCCACTTACTCATCAGCCATTATGCCACATGATATGCGTAAGGGGAAAAAAAACAAGGAGGAGATTTCAGAGGGGGAAACAAGACACATAAAAGAACCAATTGCAGGGAAACAAGATTCAGATCAGGTGGTCCACCAATCGATACCCTAAGGCCTGATTAAGTCCTAGTAGAGGCGTAACGAACCATTTAATCGTAGAGGCTGTCATCATTGCCGGCTTCGCCGAAACCATTCTGGGTCCCAGCAGTCTCCCCAGACGTAGGGAAGCGGAAGAAGGTGCTGCCACTAGCGTTCTTCATGCTCTGAGCGAAAGCCTCGTAGCGTCGGATCTCAACGTCGCTGACCGACCGACGCGCGGACTGCATAGCCTCCTCGAAGTGAGCCCGAGTAAGCTCAGGGACGGGGTCTTCCCATTCCTCCTCGTCCATCTTGACGTCCTCGCCCGCGGCCTCGCGCTCCTTCCGGCGCTCAATCTCGGCCGCGATAGCCTGCTTGATGGCGATCTTGGCGGCGCGCTGGGTGATGAAACCAAGATCGGCACCCGAGAAGCCGTGAGTCTTGCTGGCAATGTACGCAAGGTCCACGTCAGGTGCAACCGGTGTCTTGCGGAGTTGGGCCCTGAGAATGCTCTCACGCGAAGCCTGGTCAGGCAGAGGAACATAGACCAGAGTGTCGAGACGACCAGGTCGGCAAAGAGCGGGGTCGAGCTGTTCGGGACGGTTAGTTGCGCCAATGACGAAAACGTTCTTCTTCGAGGTCATGCCATCCATTTCTAGGACATCGTTAGTTTCTTTGCTCGTATAGCTAAAGGGATGAGCGTATCCTTACCGGTCAGAAGCTGGTTGACAACACGGTCGGAGGCACCACCAGCGTCTCCAACAGAGCCACCACGGGCCTTGGCGATGGAGTCCAACTCGTCCAGGAAGACGACGCAAGGAGCGGCAGCGCGAGCCTTGTCGAAGATATCGCGGATGTTACTCTCGGACTCACCGAACCACATACTCAGCAGCTCAGGGCCCTTGACAGAGATGAAGTTCGCGGCACACTCGTTGGCCACGGCCTTGGCAAGCATGGTCTTACCGGTACCCGGAGGACCATAGAACAAGACACCGCGAGAAGGCGCAAGACCAAACTTGAGGAACTTCTCTGGGTGTTCGACAGGAAATTGCACGCTCTCGATGAGCTCGCGCTTGACATCCTCCAGACCACCAATGTCTTCCCAACGGACGTTGGGAACCTCGACAACAGCAACCTCGCGGAGAGCCGACGGGTTGGAGACGCCCAGAGCGTAGCGGAAGTTCTCCATGGTGACCCCAAGAGAGTCAAGAACCTCAGCATCGATGGTGTCCTCATCAAGGTCGATCAGATCCATCTTCTCACGGATCTGCTGCATGGCAGCCTCAGAGCAGAGGGAGGCAAGATCGGAACCGACATAACCATGAGTCTCCGCAGCGATCTGCTCCAGGTCGACATCCTCTGCGAGCTTCATGTTCTTGGTGTGGATCTGCAAGATCTCCAGACGACCGGTTGGGTCTGGGATACCAATGTCGATTTCACGGTCGAAACGTCCGAAGCGACGCAGAGCAGGGTCGATGGAGTTGGGGCGGTTGGTGGCGGCCATGACGACGACGTTGGAACGTGCCTTCATGCCGTCCATCAGGGTGAGAAGCTGGGAGACGACACGGCGCTCGACTTCGCCGTTGGTCTTCTCCCGCTTGGGAGCGATGGAGTCGATCTCATCGATGAAGATGATGGACGGAGCGTTCTTCTCGGCCTCCTCAAAGGCCTTGCGGAGGTTCGACTCGGACTCACCAGCCATCTTCGACATGATCTCCGGACCGTTGATCAGGAAGAAGAAAGCACCGGTCTCGTTGGCGACGGCACGAGCCATCAAAGTCTTACCGGTACCCGGAGGGCCGTACATGAGAATACCACGTGGAGGCTTGATACCGATGGACTTGAAGAGCTGCGGGTGGCGCAGAGGCAGCTCAACCAGTTCACGAATCTGGGCCATCTGCTTCCGGCAGCCACCGATGTCGTCGTAGCCGACCTCGTTGAGGTTACCCTCCTCGTCCTCGCGCTGGATGGGTTCACCCTCGCAGTGGATGATGGTATCCTGTGCAACGATACCGTACTCTGGGGGATCAACCTCGACCACCTTGAACTCTACTTGTCTCATACCACCACGAACGGTGAACAGGTCACCCTGCCGAACTGGTCGGTAGGCCTCGCGGAAGTATGGGGCAAGGTAGACGTCGAAGAGAGAGCCGGTGAGACCTTCGACCGTGTCTGCGATGGGTAGAACAGCGATACGCTTGGCCTGTATTGCAGGTTATGGTTAGAACGGGCCCAAGTCCATAAGGCGGGGTTGTGTTCAACTTACATATTTGATATCCGGGCATGGGTGGACGGTGATGATGTCTCCATGTTTGACGCGCAGGTTATGTCTCACGACACGGTTGATACGAGCGCTTCCATCATCGAGATCGTCATCCGCGAGCACGATCAGGACGGTGTCTCTCCGCTTCTTGCCCTTGACCAAAACCGTATCGCCCCTGAAGAGCTGCAGGGTCTCCATGGTGTTGTTCGAGAGAGCAATGACGGAGTTGTCATCGTTGACGGCATCAGTCACACTGTGCGCTCCTGTCAGCGCCGTCCCAGCAGGGCGACTGGAAGAAGTGAATACTTACATCAACGAGTTGGGCTTCTTCTTCTTCTTGAGGATGGCTGTCGAGGTGTCGAGCTCCTGCAAAGAAATGTTAGTACTGCACGACCGGGTGGCGTGTCAGATGAAGGGAAGCGTACTTCTTTCTTCTCGGCGCCCGAGGGGTCACTAAACAGGGCTGTTAGCATGATGCCACACACAGCAAAGGCGTAGGTGGGGCAGGAACGTACTTGAGGTTCACCCTCTTCTTGGAGTGGACATGATCTGGCTCGTAAGACATCTTGCTGAGGCGATGCGAAGTCGCGGTGGGATATGACCAGCTGCGATAATAAAGTCGATGGGGATGCCGGGAACGTCACTAGACGACGCAGAAGTCCCGGAGGGGCAGACGAACAGGAGGGGAAAAGCTTGGTGGGCAGAGACCAGCTGGGAGAGAGGGGAAAAGGGCAGGGTCCAGCAGACAAGAGATGTCTGGAGGAGGGGACGGTGGGTTGGAGATGGAGGAGAAGAGAGAGTTGGAAGAGGGACTGGAGGTTGGCAGCGGCAGCTCCAGTTATGAGGTGACGATGTCCAGTGAGCGGTGGTGACCTGATGACTTAGCAGGGTCCGGCGGGCCAGAGGCGACGGGTGCGCTGCGCTGTCCGCGGCGGGACAGAGGCTGAGAGGCCACCTCAGCCCCGGTTTTGCCGCCACCGCCCAGAAGCGTATGGAATCCCTTGGACTGATCGCCAGGCCTGCCTCGCCGTCGGGCCACGACAGCCGCTGCAGCCTAACGGGCAGAGTTTTTCTCGTCGTCTCGTTTGCTGATCTCGATGCCGTGCAGCGCGATGCGGGGACCGACACGGCTCCGCACCCAAGAGGGCGCGCGACACCACCTCAACCTCAACCCCTTCCTAATCGGGTTGTCACGGCGCAGGCTCTACGAGATAGATACCACTTTGGTATCGCCTTACGCGCAACCCCTTGTAGGAATCCATCCAGGAACCAGACGCATGGAATGACGATTTCCATTTAATTGCTCTGGTAACCATGGTCGGGTTCACCAATCATGTCTCATCCTTTCTGTTATTTACGCTAGGTGTATTATCATAGTGATAACCTCTGTTATATGAGGGGTCCTAAAGATGATACTGTTCTCCTACCATACAGCAGGTAGGAAGGGGACGCACAAGGGACAGGGGCGAATCTTTGCCCCATCCTGACAGCGCGCCTTGACAGGCAAGGGGAGACAGTGGCAAGCTAGAATCAGGTACTGACTCAAGCGAAGCATGGGTATGTCTGGTCTATATTGACACACGCCATGATCTTACCGGATTACGTCTACGTGAAGTCTAGGAAGTTGAAATGCACAACCCAATCTACACCTGAACCGCGGTCACTTTGGAGGAAAAGCATCTAAATACCCTGCTAGATACCTGAGTACCTCTCTTAGTAAGCATCTAGAGTTGTAGGAGATAGGGAGGATAAAGTTAAATATAGTGTGCATAATCTATAAGCCTGGGGGCGGAAAGACAATAGCAGACCGGGATGAGCTAAGAGGCTTCTGCAGATAGGCCTCCGATTCATCAATAATGGTAACAGTACTACTATCTGCCCAATAGTACATCCCTGCCTAGCACCTTTCGCAGATTGCTATTTTACCCTCATGTGCTTTTGAAGCTATTGAAAGGTGGTGAGACAATATGATAGGTAACAGAGCCTAAGTGAAGTCAGTCATGATCATAAGAAAAGCAGCAAGATGGGCGGCTTGGCAGGGGACCCTGGGCAAGGAAAGGTTTTGGCAAACCTACTACTGCACTGTAGTCCCCGGACGAGGTATCGATTCACGCTGCATCGTAACCCGCCTTGTCCGCTTCATTCAGAGACCACCATCCATTCTGTTTGCGTCGTCAGCTATGCTGCAATAGAAACTCTCTGTGACTCGAACAATGGGACCGGTACCGTACCTAGCGACAAGCGCTCAGTCCAGGAACATATCAAGTTCTGATATGGAAATACGGTAGATTACGTCTTTAGCATAATTATCTCTGTGGAAAGCAGACAGAATAACAGACTGTACTCCCCAGGAAGCTCAGATAAGCTCCCAGCGGGCTATATCCAAGTATATTAGTCATGGCGATCATTAATGCTGGAGAACGATCATTGAAATGCAAATATATTCATAGAGTAGATTATACTAGCTTAACTTTATCAACTTATTGTGCCACCATGCGCTTCGGGAAGTCCTAGTAGTTGAATTTGCAGCTCCTCGAGAGAAACGGCAGTGGCGGCTACCGTGTATCTAGTGAAAATTAAGCGGATGGAGCTGCGTTGAAGCGGCTGGTGCTGGTGAGAATCTCTGTTGCTCTGGATATCTGGATTGAATGTCTATTTGCTTGATAGGAAGATAGGAATAACGTCGAATTAGTAACTGTACACGACATAGTCATCACATGGACAGCAATAAGAAGCTACGTCGACCAGGTGCCTAGTAGATAGCTTGTTGATATCTAAGGTAGATGCGTAAAACAGATAAGCCTCCCTTCTCCAAAATACCGTTGTATGTACAGTACCTGAACCATGTCAAAAGAAAAAGTCAGATGTCTCCTGATTTACGCCTGAAAGGTCACAAGACGATGTCTATTACCATCAGAAGATAGCAGCCTGTCTCCTAGTCCCAGTCGTCCATCTGTTCGGCTTCCAGCTCCACCGTTTCATGTACATCGTTCCAAAATCCAGTCACCGTTCGAAGATGCACAGATGAAGTAGCCCACTGGACGGTGTGCTTGATTCCAACCGTGATATATGCCTCCGTGGATGGCGAGTTGATTTCTTGATCTCCACCGAATCGGTATCCGTATCACACGAGTCGCTTTCCGGCTCGATATCCTGAGAGTGGTTGGATTCCACAGATGGCGTACGCCACTCTATGGTAAACTGATCCGCCTCGTTCCCGATGTTATCTCGCACCGGATCATAGAGCGTTCTCATGTAGAGGCCGACCGGCAGCCCGAACTTGAATCCCTCCGTGCTCGTGTGCCCCCTCATCTGGTAGCTTATTTTCACGTACAGTCGGCAGACGGGGGGCTGGCTAACGAGCATCCGTCGCCAGCTCGCCTCCCGTCGCCTGTACGCCTCTTCTTTCGACTCGTTCTTCCAGTCAAGCTTCTGACAGACTTGGCTGCCTCTCAGACTACACCACCCGCCTCCGGAAAGGTTGAATATGGACGGAAAGGCGGCGTGCAGGAGAGGGTTCACTTCCCATGGCGAGTCCCCATCATTGTCTCCGTCAGGACCACGACCGGGCTCCCGTCTGAAGAAGAGCTTCTGCTGCAGAAATGGAGACGAAGTGATTACCCGTGCGCGAGCAGGTCCCTCATGGGAGATGCAGAAGGATCTGCTCGAGTAGCTCTGTGGTGTTGAGCACCGACTCGATGGCAGTGGGCATCATGGAGGCATGGAACTGCGAATTGATCGAACGGACTGCAGAAGAGAGAAGGAGGAGAAGAAAAAGGAGAAGACCGCAAATCTGGCTACGCAATTCACTGATGCGCTTACTTTTTAGCCTATTAGACTGTTGAAAAATGGATGAATATAGTAATTTGGCCTGGCGCAGACAGAAACGTTCTATAGACAGAACCCCTGTCGATTTTCCCCTAGTTTTTCCTTTCCTGTATGCTAGATAGATCTGGGGCGAGCAAATGGCTACAGCCTGGGACAGAAAGGACAAGGATCCTGACTGCTGCGGGCCTGCGAGGCCAGGCATCATGCATGCGTTCTTGACATGTAGTAGTGGGGTCCTCCAGTCCATTGGGTACTATATAACGTGCCGACTACGGCACTAGTATTAGGTACAGTACTACACAGATACTTGATATGTATCTATTTATTGAAGCTTATGATTATGTACGCACAACTATGTAGTCCATACCGTGACCAATCTGCGTGGAGTAATGCTATTTACTCGTTGGCACCCTGCTGCATTTCGTGGCAAGTCTCCCGCCAGAACCTGTGGCTGAGGGCACATAGCGCTAGGCGCGACATTGTTGGCCTGGTATCAACCTTCGCCTGCGAGTTGAGACGCTTTTGCGAGGGGAAAGCTTCAGCCTGATCCACATAGGTTCCATGGCTCGTCGAGGGGAAGAAAGAGCCTCGCTGGCTGCCTTCTAGGCACCTCTTGTTGCGTCCCTTGTCTTCAACAGCACTGGACACCTGGAAAAGCACGTCATTAGCTGTCGGCTGGCCTTCACCCGCGGCACCCACGCAGCGTCCTGTGGGTGTGTCGCTGGTGAAGTACCACCAAATGCCAGATACCTGTGTCTTGAGAATATACCCAATCCTTTCAGCTAGGAAGGATATACGTGCTGCTCAGCATTTCTGTAAACTCAGCCACATTCTCAGTGTATCTTGCTTGTGTCTATGATGCGTCTGTTGGAGCTGCTCACAGAGCATTCCTGTGCCAAAGGGGCTGTCAGATGCGGAGTTTGTTGATCTGATGCCATTGTCATGGCGATGCAGCTATTCCCTGGAGACCCTGTGGTGACTTTCTCTGCACGCTCGTCAATCTCTTCCTGATATTTCCTGCCCACTTAACTTCACGGAGCCTGAGAAGAGAGAGGAGATAGCGCGGCATCCAGAGACCCTGGGATTCCCCTGTCTCCTGTAGGGAGATCAGGCATCCATCGTTGATATCTCCTGTTCAAGATGGAGATAAAGCCCTGGTATCCAGCCGACTACCAGCTCGCGGTCAGCAACACCTTTTCTGAAAAAGAGGTAGATGCCTTTCTCAGCATGCCGGGCTGCGCACCCCGATTTGTCTACGGGGTCCTCATGCTCCCAACGGTCCTCAAATACTACATCGACATGGATGAGAACGTCGACATTTCTCGGAACATGACGCAGGCCACATTGTTCGGCTACAAGCTATACCACTTCGCCGAGGAAAGCCCCCCCGTCATCGCGCGATCCTCGGACCCCGAGGCAGCCGTGGAGGGGATGCTCATCTTCGGCCTGGACGAGGCCCAGCGGAACTCCATCTACGATCTCGAGGGCGGGCTGATGGAGCTGGTCAGCGTGGAGGTCGAGATCTGCCAGAAGGAGCGCCATCATCACCATCTGCGCAGCATGCGTACCGTCGAGGAGGTCGGTACCTTCGCGTGGAAGGGTCCCAAGGAGGGCCTCATCGAGATGGGGACCACGGCGTGGCCGATCGACAGCTACCTGGAGAGCCAGTTCTACGAGCACATCGTGCGATCCCAGAACAGTGCCTGGTGCGAGTCGCAGTTGCCGTTGCAGTCCCAGTCTGAATCCTCCTCCGGGGAGTACAATATGCACAGTATGCAAGGTCGCGGCGGAACATCTCCCCCAAGCAGGCGACGAGGGAGCGGGAGCAGCCACAGTCGCAGCAGCCGGTTCCAGTCTTCGTTGGAGCGGATACTGGAGGAGATGCAGATCGTCGACGAATAAGGGCCCGACCGCGAGTATCCCCTTTTGCTCCGTTCTGTTTTTCACCTGACAGATGTCTTGGAGATTCAATATGATACGAACCGAAAGTTGGTATGGCCCATACACTGTGGGAGAAGATCTGTTTCGGAGACTCCCTCCTTGATTCCAATATCCTGCGACGAGAACGGAGGCCAGACAATGGGATCCAGCCACGACAGAGAAACCTTAGAGCCAGGGGATATACAAAAGAACGAAGGCTCGGTACATACAAATACACGGAGTGCAGTCTCAACATATACGGCATGCGGCATACAGCATATGGCAAACATAATCCTCTTACCTCCGCTCACGTTTGGATTCCTCGTCATCACTTGGCTTGATGTTTTCGGGCTCCATTCTCCTCCTATTCTTGCAAAGTCACCACGGACTCGAGTCTTCGACCTTGCATATAACGTTCCCACTTCCTCTCCTCAGGACTCCCAGCTCACAGGGAGAGAGAGCCATGTGTTTATTCTCTCAACTTGTCATCACCATCATCATGTTTCCCTTTTTTTATTTCTGTCTTTTCCAATCATGTCAGATACCCCAGCGTTTTTTTCCTCAGGCGGTTGCTTTAAGTTCAAAATTTTCTTCTTCTGTCTCATTCCTAGACTACGTACCTACTACCTAGAGAGAGAGGGAGAGGGAGTGAGAGAAAGGGATGTAAATAGTCATTCCAGCATCACAATGCAGATACAGATACAGCTAAAGATGCAGATACATCATCCATACCCAGTACCGTACCTTCCACTTTCTAAGTAGGTAGTGTTCGATATATTTTATTCTTCCACTTCCAATCTTCCTTATATAGTACTGTACTGTACATGTACATACCTTATGATCTCCAAAAGCGGAGATATCACACACACGCACACACACACGCGCTCTCTCTCTCTCTCTCTCTCTCTCTCCCCCCGGTCAACCAACCAACCAATAATAATAAATAACAATAAGCAAAGCCAAGTGCGGATCCATCCGTACGTAGAAGAGGCCTGGATAGAAGAAGAAAAAGGAGAGGAGAGGAGAGGTAAGAAGATAAGATGGGACCTTATCTATCTATCTATCTACTCCACACCCCATAATACTAACTAGGTACCCACCTAAACCCCGCCGGGGCCCAAAAGAAGAAGATCCAAGTACCGTATATACATACCTAAGGATAATTATTATCGGAATGGATCCCCACGGTAGTAGTACAGGTACTACTACTACTACGTAGTAGTAGTAGTAATAGTAACCTGACCACAGATCCGATGATTATCATAGATAGCCCCGCCCCGCGGGCGGGGGCCTGAACATACATTCATTCATTAATTCATTCATTCGGGCTGACACGAACACGCCACGCGGCAGTAGATCTATCTACATACAGACTGTCTTCTTCTTGTCTCTGTGGCTGGTAGGCAGGTACTGTACAGTACGTTGTGCCGACTATGCTATTATAATAATTGCAGACGTCGAGAATGTAATGTACCGTGCTGTACAGTACATTATAATGATAGCTTCCTCACGCGTGCCATGCCATATGATATATGATGTGATTAATTAGTTGGCTTGGATGTACTGTAGTACATGCTCTAGTTTCTACGTAGAGAAGATAAAGGTAGAAAAAAAAAAAAGAAAATCGCTACATGATGTTATATGTCAATTAAAACAAAACAAAGAAACAATTTTGGCATCAGGAAGTGTGTGTAAGAAGTCCTAGCCCAATGGGTTCTATGTAAAGCAAGTCTGTATTCACATATCCATATATACATATAACAATTGCATATAGCGCAGCAGGGATCGTTTCGACAAAAAAAAAAAAAACTTGACAAAAAAGGAGGGTATGAGATAACGACCAAAGACGCTTGAAATATATACCCAGGAGGCCAGACCAGCGATCGTCTATATGATAGCATAGGTATCCTCCCGCCTTCTATGGGCCATACTCCCGATCTTCTTTCATCTATCATTGAAGCGGAGGAGAGAAAACAAGACCACGAAGGAAAGCAATATACATATGTACAGTACATACCGATGTACGGGAGCAGGAATCACAGCGAAGTGGCAGTCGCCTTCCACGAATCATACAACCCCCACGCTCCCGCGAGGAAGCTTATGAATCCCGTCAAGCTATCGGGGATCCCGATGCCCTTCTCCACGCTCCAGTGGAGGCACAGCGGCGCCCAGCAGATGCTGTTCACCAGCTTCTTCCGCCACGCGCGGATCTCCTGTCTGCGCGCCTCCCGCTCCTCTTCCGAAAGTTGCAGCGTCGCTGCTGCCTTCTCATCACCACCCCCTGCTTTGACTCGCTTCCGTTCTTCTTCGTCCCTCCGCTTGGCGATCGCGCGCTCCCTCCCCAGCTTCACGAACTGGAGCAGCACGTGGCCGAGCCACGCGCGCGTGCTCCAGAGGTACCACTTATCGATCCCACCCCAGCGGTCCACGAGACGTTTCGGGAGGATGCCCTTGGAGGCGAGATACGCCACGTTCTCCAGGGCCTGGTAGACGACGTTCATGAAGACCTGGAGCAGGACGACGGCGCGGATGACCGGATCGGCGGGAGGGGATCGCAGGGTCGCGGAGCCCCAGGTCCAGAGCGGGAGGAGGCCGAAGAGCCGGAGGGTGTAGCGGGTTTCGGAGAGGAGGGAGGACAGGGCGAGGAGCGGGGGTTTCGATGACGATGGCTGTGACGGGACGTCTTCTGGCTTAAACGACGACGGCGATGACGACGCGGTTGCTTTTCTCCGTGCTAGCTGGAATAGAAGCAGCCGGAGACGGGCCCGGAGCGCGGCGACGGCGGCCGACGCAAGCAGGTAGTGCAAGGCATGGGACGAGTAGCCTATGGCTGCAAGGACGGAGTCTTGACCGGCGGATGTGGAGAGGAGGCTATACGTCCATATATGCGGAGAACCAGCGCCGGGTTAGCGATCCGATTCGTAGGCAACGAGGCATAGCAGCTCTGATGAGCTGCAGAACAGAGAAAGTACGGAGAGCAATTGAACTCACGTATCCAGCCGCCGGACGGTGACGTCGGTGGTCGAGAGCGCTGAGCGCAGCGCAGGCCGGAGCGTCGTCGCTGGGGATGATGACGAGGGCGGCGGCGGGTTCGGCCCCGCGGGGTCTATGGGCTTCCCCGCAGACTCGGAGGGGTCGACGGTCTCTTGGGGTTGATGCGGGGGTTGCGCTGGCTCCGCCATGGTATTCTTGTCTTCGCAAAGGCCAGCTCCTCAGGAGGTTGGGGCAGAAGGCGAAAGGCCAGCGTCCGCCTTATCTATCGGAACGGAGCACAGGCTCTCCAGCGCAGCGCACCTGGCGTGATGTTTCGCCGGCGCAGCGGAGCCGAGGCTCGGAGGCCGGCAGTCCCCCTGACGTCACGTGTGCGTGCGAGGATCGGAGTCTCCTGGACACGCATCTGCGGCGGCAGAAGTCGGTAGTGAATAGAAGGATATGGTCTCGTGGGAAGTGGATCGAAGGCCTTCATGAAGCACTTTGCATGTTGCATGTTAAATTTAGCAGCAGAAAGTGTGGTCATAGCAAGTATCAGCTTCCGCTGAATGCATCACATGTCGTATTACATACATACATACATACATAACAGTACAGCATCTATGTCGTGCCTCAAGCGTATCCCTTGGTTCCAGCACCGACAACGCCTTTCATAAATCGTAATTCTGCCCATACGGAGCCGTAAAGGTTCCTTTCACGGATTCATAATGATATCCCTGGTGCCGCTTGTTATCCCTTCCTCTGTCAACGCGACCCCTCCGCGGACTCCGACCTCGTCCTGTTCCGACTTGGTATCATGGCACTGATCATGTTTTTCGGCAAGCGGTGGCTGCCTCTGAGTGTTGGTAGCATGTGTACTCCCTGGGGCTTTCTGCAGCATCGTCTCGGAGCCGGTACGGTGTTGATGAGCCGGGGGAGCCCAGAGGGATCGATTCTTCCTCTTGGTCAGGAAGATTCCGCCACGTTGCGTGGGCGAAGGCGCGTGCGACTTCGGTGCGAGGCCCTGTGTCGACTCACAGCTGCTGTCATGTCGCGTTGCTGACGCTTCTGTGTCTTTCTCAGTCCCCGACGATCCATTTCTCTTTTCCAGAGAGGCTTCGCCATGTTTCTGGGACGATTGTGATTCCATGCTGTGACGTTCCATGTCACCTGTCTGCGTAGGTGCGGCCCGTGTTTTCTCATCAAAAGCGCTGACCTCGTTATCCTCCTTGAAAGGACAAGGAGCCTCTGATGGTTTGCGAGAAACGTTGAATTGCCCCAGCTTTCGGACAATATTCACATCGGAGACGCGCCTGTTCATAGCATCCCAAGCTGGAGGAGGTTGGACACTTGCTTCACTGCATATCTCATTGAGACTGGCCCAGGACCGCTCACGACTGGCAGGTCGACAGCTGTGGCAGCACTTCAAACGACAGGGTGGGTTTGGTGGTGCTGCGAGGTCGGTGTTATTGTCTTCGACGTCGGGATCGCCATTCGTCGCGTGAATGTCCTCCACGGTCTCCGTCCACACTTCGTCATCTGCGCCGTGCAGGTCAGAGAAATCAGAGAGACGGCTCAGAGTGGATGCAGGAGTAGGGTTTCTGGTTGCCGCAACGGCGTCGCAGACTCCGGCCTTTTGGAGCTTCAACAGCTCGATCTCCTTTTCAGAGTAGTGCCCTCTTTCGATGGCTTTGGTGATCCAGGGGCTGAGAGAGCTCCGGTCAGTGGGCCCAGAGTCACCGGGTTGGTAGCCTCCCGAAGAAGAGGAAGGGTCATCGTCGCCTGGAAGAAAGCCGCCATGGTCTTCCGTACAGACGTAGAGCCATCCGAGAAAGGGCTTGCGGTGGCATATGTCGCATGTCTGATCCTTCTGCGTGTCGAACTGGCGCGTCATCGTCGTGTGGGTGCAGGTCGGGAGCTGGATGCTTGCATGGGGAGCGGCCTGGACATGCTGGAAGCCGCTGATCTTACGGGGAGGCCAGCCCGACGCAAGGGCAGGAGGCCTTGGCGATGCTTCCGGCGGGTCTGAAACGGAGGAAAGACCGGGAGACGCCAGATTCGGCAGCGACTCGGTGCCTGCCCCGGGGGAGGCGTGGTATGGCGAGGACGAGAGCCGCTTTGCATCTGTCCCACCGGGATCCGCCATGATCCGGGGAGGAGACGAGGGCAGCTGGGCCGCGGGGGCTGCCATCTGGCCCGTCACCGGGAGAGGAGCAGGAGAGGAGAGAGTTCTGTGTGTTTTCTGAGGCCTCAGGCAGGAGGTTCGACATCACCCTCACGCCGTCAACAGCGAGGTAGGGTGTGGGTGGCTCAACCGTGGTACGCAGTCAGTCAAGATGAGAGATAGACGCGGAACCGGGGGACACAGGAGATTCTGTTTGATTGTTCTCAGTGCCGGTGTAGCGATGGAGGGCACCCCAGGAGGGGTATGTGAAAGAGACCTGGTGTTGTCGAGGGAGCTCCTATTCCGGCACTGGAGACGAAGCCAGAAGCGGAGCTTCCGTCTATTGCTCATGGAGCACGTGGTGATCTATGAACGGGGGAATTGAAAAATAAAAATCAAAATAACAAGAATAAAAAAAAGAAAGGTCTCCAGGAAAGATTTCCTTGTTCGACCGGTTTTCATCCTGTGGATTGGATCAACACTGGATACTGGGCCTGTTGGAGTGGTACAGTACCGAGATCTATGTACATAGGTGCAGGACGGCTGTTACAGGTGGAGAAGCCATCCGCACGGCTGTAGCATGCCTCCGTCCCAGCAAGAAGGATATCTATCAGGTTTATCTCCACCTAGCTGTGCATGGACCGAGACCAGATCTTGCGGTGGACCACTGGCCAGACCCCGCGGTCCGGGCGCGCGGGCCCGCTGGAGGAGGCTGGAGACGCTCCATCACAGGGGTCCGCGCATCCCCAGCCAGCCAGCTCAGCTTCCCAGCCCTGCCGGTGTATATCTTCCCTCTCCTTCTCAGCCCCCCGATCCTCCCTGCATTGCGCACTTCCGACGCACGACATTCTTTCCATCTGGTGAGTGCACCCACTCGAATCCACCCTCCCCGCCCCTCGCGTTCGCTGCTGGCGTCGTCCTGGCCCGACCGCCGCTCGCGACGGCCACCCTGCCCGTGATCTGCCTCGGGACCCCCCCCCCCCCGGGCCTGCGCCAATCATAAGCACACAGCCCCCCCTTTCCCCACGGTCTCACGTCTGCATCGCAGTCCCTCAAAGATTCCCAGCCCCCGCAAGCTCTGGACGCTCTCTGAAAGAAAAAGGCACGCCGCTGACTTCGAGCTCAGTCGCTTTTCGCAGCCATTGACCTCCAACTTCGCCCGCGCTGCGCTCGCACCCCGAGAACCGCTGCGTTTCCGCAGACACCCGTCCAACATGTCCGTGGTCAAGGTGCAGCAGGAGGTGGTCCGCGTGGCCGAGAAGAAGACGGAGGAGGTGGCGCACAGGGTTGGGGAGCGCTTGACAGGTGGAAAGACCACGACGGGGTATCTTGCTGTATGGCCCTCTTTCCCGTGTTTGATGAGGCGCTTCTTCTGACACAGTGGCAGGTCTATCTCCGACAGCTGCAGTCGAACCCGCTGCGCACCAAGATGCTCACATCGGGCGTCCTTTCGGCCCTGCAGGAGCTGCTCGCCTCGTGGATTGCGCATGATGTCAGCAAGCACGGCCACTACTTCAGCGCCCGCGTGCCCAAGATGGCCCTCTACGGAATGTTTGTCAGCGCTCCGCTGGGCCATCTGCTCATTGGCATCCTGCAGAAGATCTTCGCTGGGCGCACGAGCACCAAGGCCAAGATCCTGCAGATTATCGTCAGCAACTTGATTGTACGGTGCTTCCCTTCCTACTGCCTGCCGGCTTGATCCGGCCGTTAGGGAACGGCAGTTGCTGACCGGTTGCATAACCGCAGGTCTCCCCGATTCAAAACACGGTCTATCTGTGTTGCATGGCCGTGATTGCGGGCGCCCGGACTTTCCACCAGGTCCGCGCGACCGTCAGGGCCGGTTTCATGCCAGTAATGAAGGTCAGCTGGATCACCTCGCCCTTGGCGCTCGCCTTTGCGCAGAGATTCCTGCCGGAACATGCGTGGGTGCCGTTCTTCAACCTCATCGGCTTCATCATCGGCACATATGTCAACACGCACACCAAGAAGAAGCGTCTCGAGGCTCTGAGAAAGGTATGTTGCCCACAGCGAACGCGCGATGACTACTAGGCGCTGACAACGCCGGTACAGCACTATGACAGCCAACGTCGAAGCGCTGGCGGCGACTATGGTCGCGGTCGCTAAAGTCGTCTGAGATTTTCGCTAGATCTCTCATTTTCTTGACGGAATGTTCGAGACGACATGACATTCAGTCAAGTAGGACTATGACCTACTCCTCGAACCTCCGCCGCAGCGCTGAGGACGTTTGCAGTTGTCATGGCTGGAAAAAAAAATCGACGATGCGATGGAAGCAATGGTTATGTTATGTTTTCCCGCCCGCCCTTTTATGATGATCGCTGTTCACGATTTCCAAATTACTTTGTGCCCTACGTACCCTACCCTACCCTGCTCGTCCCCCTGGTTGGAGATGAAGATGTATTCCTGATTTTTTCTTTGATGATGGATGGATGGATGGCATTATTTCCTGCCTAGAGAGATATCCCCCCCCCCCCCCCTTTGGTCTGTTTCGTTCCCTGATTCCCCCCGATTCCCCCCACCTGTTCCAGTTGTATTTTGTGTATTTTCTGGATGGCCTTTGTTGGACGGATGTATAAGGAATCGATGAATGAATGAAATGAAATGAAATGGAAATGAAACGAGAGAAGTCAACTCTTACTTACCATTCATTGAACCAACTTTTTTTTCGGGCAGCTAGCTATGCGAGCGTATTTTTTTTCCCCTGTTCGTTATTATTCTCCTCGACGATTATCTATCTTTTCAAATAAACGACTTGATAAGATCAGAGATGGGAGTCTTCTCTTCGTGCTGCGTCCTTCTTCTGAATTGGCGACTATCAATCGGATCGGGTTCTATTCTACACAGCTTCTGCAGTCTGAGTCCGCTTTCAATGGAGCCCTCGCGAGTTACGGTACGGTTCAGCTCCCGTTACTTAATATTCCCGCCAAACAGAACAGAATGGACAAAAAAAATATGGGAAAAAAAAAGTAATATGTCTTACATGGAATCTACGCCACGACTACCGTCGAGTCGATCGATCCCTTCAGCAGAACCGTTCCCTCCCTCCCTCCCTCCCCCTTTCGACCTTATATGCATCTCGTACGCAGTGCACAGTCGAGCAGGGAGAGAAACCGTGTCTGGCCCCGTGAGGGCCACGTCGTCAGGGTTTACAATATATCTATATTTATAAAAGCACATTGCTTGCTGTGCTTTGCTTTGCCCCCGGCATCGATCCCCATCATCATCGATCCTCATCGTCCTCGTCCTCGTCCTCGTCCTCGTTCTCGGACAACTCTTGAGCACTGTACTACTCGAGGGCTGGAACTAATTTCATTTTTTTTTCTCCTTATATTACGATTAGACTGATTGTTCGTGGGACGTTTCGTAGGTGGCATTAACAAAGTATACGAAGTACATACGTGGAGAAATTATGTCCAGTAGAAAGAATCATCGATTCATTTCATGCATACTTATCTATTCTCGTCCATCATCACAGGGGGGCTAGCTAGCTTAGTTTCAGTTGATGTACATACTGTACCACAACTGCTTATCACTGCCCAGGCCATTCATCTTGCAAACTCTACGCCAAGGCAACATAAAGAGAAAGGTAACAATGCGCAAATGATCCATCATAAATCAGATCTATTCAACCTCCATCGCCTCCCCGCGGTTGCCTCGCTTGCCCTGCACCCACATGACAAAGTCATCCAGCGCACCAGGCCAGGCGCCGTCGGCGCTCCACCATCCAAAGTTCTCGTCCTCGTGGGTCTTGCGCATGAAGACCTCGACCTGCTCCCAGAGGTCCTTGTTGACAGGCTTCTTGCCCCTCCCCTCGAGGAACTCGATCCACCAGTCCAGCCAGGGAGTCGTCTGCGTGTTCCACTGGATCCCTCCGTTCTTGGTCGTGAAGAAGAGACGCCACTGCTCCGTGGCGATGTCGAACTGCAAGTTGCGCTGGCCCTGGAGACGGCAGAGCGGGAAAGCGTAGCGGTAGATTCGGCGGAAGAGGTCGGGCTGGGCGGGGATGCGAGTGCGAAGCGCGGCCACGTACTCTATCATCTTGGGAATCGAGTCGCATCTTTTTCGATGTCAGAGATCATCCTTCACTTCACAATGACGGGAAAGGAGAGATTTATCATTCTCACCCGGCAGTCTTCCAACCCTCAACAAAACCTTCTCGGGTAAATTCACCCATGGAGGGGGACTTGAGTAGCTCCGCGACGCCGAAGCAAGCCACTTCGTCCAACTGGACCCGGATATCGCCAAGGAATTTCATAGCCCCCTCGATGCCGATGGCGTCGGGGTTGTCCTCGGGCGCATCTAAGTCTCAGTTAGCAAGGACATCTGTGAAAGAGTCTTCCACGCTTGAAGAACACTAGCCTCGGTAGCTATCAAATATCCTGTTGAGGGCCTGAGTGGTACCAGAAGAGGCTGCGCCCTGGGGGCTCTGGAAATAACTGCGATGGCGAGAAGAGCGGTTAGCATTCCTTGACATTTGGAACCTTCCTCTTATGGTGTGAACGAGTTAAAGAGGAAAGAGAAAACAAATCAGTTAAAAACGTCGCTGAGAGGGTGAACATGCTGAGGCTGGGGCTGGTCCCTCAAATGTGGACAGGACATCGAATCTATCTCTCGCGGCCGTCATCGATTGTTTGCTTTCAAGGATGACAAATAAGCTGGGTGCGGCTGTAATATGTCTCTAGGTTGTCCATACACAATTATGGACCAAGGACTGGCATCTCTGGCACTTGAAATGTATCGCAGATTCTTTATCTGTCCGCTAGGTGGAGCTGAAGATATATCTCAGCATATGGCGCCAAAAGAAAGACTCTTGCTGCAATCCTCCTTAGGACTGCTTTTGCAGAGGATCGTCCCAACCGTGGTAGCAGGGAGCACTCTTGCTGCGCTTGTCACCTGCATTCAAGGACATTTGTGGTCGCTTAGGATTAACTTCTTCTTTGCTCCGTATGCAATGGCGACTCAGCAACACGATTTATTTGAGACTGGCACGCAGTTCCAAAGAGTCATGGAGCTCCGCCACTAGCCTTCTTTTTAGAGCGATACATGCAGCCGTATTCAAGCCTCTGTCCCTTCTGAAAACCCCCTCACTTCCAAGTATTGGAACAGCCACCGCCTCATGTTGGCTTTCCATTGACGGATTTGGTCCTTCGAGGTGTCACTAGCGGTCTCAGTGTAGGCATCGATTGAAGCTCAAGGCCTTCGTCCAAAATCTGAGTGAACTTTGTCGCCATAAAGTAATTGCTTAATGGGTACCACGAGGACTGGACACTTGACTGATAACCTGAGGGCGGCGTAACAGCGGCTAAGCCGACGTGAAAAGTCGATATCAATCAGTTCTCACGTGTCTGTCATGATGCCAAGTTCTCATCTTGCATGTTCTCGTCCTCGTCAAAGGTGGGAATAGCAGAACATCGCCGACAGAAAGGAGATTCCAAAAATAAAGCTATTTTTAAGCCCGCACAATTTCCCATTGTCGACAAATCTAATTAGTTTCGAGAAAAGGGCGGTGTAGGGCGCTTAGAATTCCCCCTCAAAAGACTGCTCGGGAGGGGATCGCACGACACCTCATTCAAGGTATAGACTGTTTCCATGATAACTCGCAGATATTTGTCCTCTAGGGCTGTCAAAGAATGGTTCCTGAGCGGGAATGCGTGAACCGCACATACAAAGATGCCCACCGCTCATCCATGGTTCTGACATCAAAAGAGACAATGAAGAAATGGTACCGCCAGGATAGAATGCCTGATCAAAGGATGAGGATATCTGATGCACACTAAATGAGCGTGTTGCCAAGCCTAGAAGCCTGTTTGGCTGTCTAGACACGGCAAACAGGGAGCTTCCTTGCAGCTCACGAATGAATCCCGGCTCTTGCTTAATAATGATTTGAGGGACCAGCCCTTACGTGCCTTTTCCCCAGTATGGCTTCACTGGCTGTCTCTAAAAGTGAAGGGATATCTGGTGACTTGTTGCTGCAAAAGTTCAAAATAACGAGAAAGCAGAAAGCAGAAGAATAGAAATGGGATCAAGACTAGACACTAGTGGCAGTGAATGGGAAATAGAGAAAGGGGTCTGAAGGAGAGAAAAGAAAAGATCATACGTACGCATCAACTGCTTCTTCAACATTCCATCCGTGACTTCTGAGAAACTAAGTCGGATCGGCAAACGTCAGTCTTCCTCTCTTGATATTAAGATGCTGTCTTCATGAATGCAAGCCCTCAAACATGGTTCGAGAGTCATATGGAAAATGGCAGGAGTACCTTGGTAGCCACAGCCTCCTTTGCCTGTGTGAAGCTCATAAACTGAGAGATGGCCTGCTTTTGAGAGCTGGTGTAAGCGGGAGGCATGGTGAAGTGGGTGACAGTGGCCCGCGCAGGCAGATCTCGGCGTTAGCTAAAGCAGCTAGATCTAGATGGATGAAAGTAGGGAAGATGCAGATGGGGAACAATCAGGGAAGGAAAGTATGATTTTAAAGTGCTTTCCGCCGTAGAGCACCTGAAAGGGCCTGGCTTGTCTTGGTCCACTGTAATACTTGTTTGTGTTCTGTATGCCGGGTTTCCATGATGGCGGTCCGACGCTGGCAGCGTAGCTTGGCGCATCTCGCTCACGTGCGGTCACGCGACGCGGTGGAAGATTGCAGATGCGCTGAATACTCTTAAGTCTTCATTGATAGCGATAAAACCTGAGGTTTATTTTGCCAAGGCAGCTCTAAAATTTCAAAGCTAGAGGACATTCTTACTGGAATTTTCAAGACTGCCAGTGACACCACAGAGCACTTTCTGTGTTCTACAAGGCAGTATGTCTAGTTCCTTCCTATGGACCCAATATCCCATTTGAAAATCCTTAATTTATGGTGAACGTCAAATTTTAAAACCTGCAAATTTTAAAAAAAATGGAATACTCGAGATGACAGAAATTTGATTCAGGCCGTGAATATAAGACAATGGTATATGGAACAAAGTAACAAAATCATTTTAAATCTCCAAACATTGGAACTTTTCAGCCATACTCTAAACATACAAAACTGAATTCACTCCCAAATACCCGTAACCACCAGGAAAACAAAACGCCATAACTTATACCAGTGGACAGAAGGTATGTACAAAGTTTTAGGTCGTCGTAAAGAGCGTATCCTCCTACCAATTGTTAGTAATACCCTCAGCGACACTGATCGAAGAGCACCTACCTCTCTCAGGTACTCTCCTATATCCGCCTGTCTAAACACAGTGATGCCGGTCGGATCAAGTCTTCGTGCCTCAGCGGTGGATCGGGCCGTAATACCAAAACCCTAGCATGATGTCAATAAGATCCGTAGGCCATATGGAATCCTCAGCAAGTCTTACCAGAGGGGTATCATCCATGCTACACACAACCACTCCCTGATGCTCAGGGATATCATCACTCCACTTTCCCACGTGCGCCTTGACAACGTTCCCTCCATACAGATACGGCATTTCGCCATTCTGCTTGATCCACACCTTGTATCTCGCGTGTGGCGCGATCACATCCAGCGCCGTGATGTGGATCCGGAACTTGCCCGTCTTGGTGAACTTTCCAATGCAGGTGCCCAGAGACAGAAGGTTTGGCCGCGCGATCGAGGTAGCCAAATTGGCTATCGAGAGACGCACGTAGTAAACTCTGGAGCCGTGGAGGCGGAACACATGGCGGTCGTTGGGGTTATCATTGTCCGACGATGGAGGGGCAATAAGGTGGTTGAGCGAGCGGCCGGTGTAGTTGGCGAGCTTCGAAAAGAGCGTCTTCGTCTCCTCTTCCGTAAGGGGGCGCATCTTGGGACGGTCGCCGGGTACGAAGACTCCGAAAGACCTGAGTAAAAGCTTGGAAGATAGGCACGTAGAAGAAAAACAAGGGTCTTGTCGTCGAGGTGAAGCTCTGGCCGGACAAAATTCTAGACTGGGGCGGGAGCTCCGCTTAGCGCGAAATCTTGGCGCTCAGCACCGCAAAACCGAAAAAGTGTGAGCCTCGGAGGAGAATTCATCTCCGCATCGTTAACAACTGCATTGCAGGACAAAATGGCGCCAGGACGAGCTACTAAAAGAAGGCGCCTGAGTCCTTCAGATGATGAAGCGACCTCCGATTCGGGCTCCAATGGAGCCTCATTAAACGACTTCTATAGCCGCGCCGCCGAGTGGGATCTCGAGCAAGAATACGAACGTCGACCGCGCAAGGCGAACAAGAAAGAAAAAGAAAGGACTCGGTTACCGATCAAAACTGAAGATGGAACTATCCAGCACGTCGAGGAGCCTGAAGTTCCCGACGAGGAATCGGACAGCTTCCTCGACAGCGACAGAGATGAGGTTGAAGCTCCAGCCCCGAAGGAGGAAGAGGAAGTCAAGGAGGCACCAAAGGTTCCCTTGAAGGTCCAAATAATACAAGCGAAGGAGGAGATTGCAAGGATCGCGTCATTGATCAATGAGGATCCCGAGGAGCATATCGCGTCCTTCAAGAAGCTGGCCGAGATGGTGGACAAGGGGTCGCATCCTACGATCAAGAAGTTGGCGCTTGCTGCGCAAGCTGCAGTCTACAGAGATGTTATTCCTGGATATAGGATCCGTGAGCTGAGTGAAGAAGACATGAAGGAAAAGGTCTCAAAGGAAGTACGGAAGCTCCGTAACTACGAGCAAGCGCTGCTCTCAGGATACCGAAAGTACGTTCAAAAATTGTCTACTCTCGCGAAGTCAGGAAAAGGGGGAGAAGATGATGATGGAGGCATGCGGAGTGCAGCAATAAATTGCGCGTGTAGCCTTCTGCTCGCAGTGCCGCATTTCAACTTCCGCGGTGAGCTGCTGAAGATTCTGGTTAACCAACTGTCGAAGACAAAGATCGATGCAGATTTTGTCAAGTGTCGAGAGACTCTGGAGGAGATTTTCTCCAAGGATGATGATGGTATTGTCTCCCTCGAGGCCGTCCGTCTCCTTTCCAAGATGATGAGAGCGAAGGAATACCGAGTCCATGAGAGTGTCTTGGACACATTCCTCCATCTGCGATTGCTTTCCGAATTCTCATCCAAGGGTTCGAGAGATAAAGTCGATAAGCCCAGCGAGGAGAACACTATTCGCGGGAAGAAGCCGAAGGAAAAGCGGGAGTTCCGGACCAAGAAGGAGAGAAAACTGGAGAGAGAGCGTAAAGCAGTGGAAAAAGATATGAAGGAAGCGGATGCTCTCGTTGCCCACGAGGAAAGAGATAAGAACCAGGCAGAGACACTGAAGCTGGTGTTTGCTACATACTTCCGCATTCTGAAGCTCCGCACTCCGTCGCTCATGGGAGCGGTGCTCGAGGGTCTTGCCAAATATGCCCATCTGATTAACCAGGACTTCTTCGGCGATCTTCTCGAAGCTCTCAGGGAATTGATATTGCAGGCAGAAGCTAGTGAACGGGTTGAGGAGGAGGATTCCGATGAGACGGAGCTTACTCCAGCCCGGAACTCACTTCGAGAGACCCTTCTATGCACAATCACAGCCTTTGCCCTCCTGGAGGGTCAGGATGCCAGCAAAGCAGCGTCATCACTTCACCTTGACCTTGGCTTCTTCATCACGCACCTATATCGCGCATTGTACCCTCTCTCCGTCCATCCTGACATCGAGTTCAACCCCAACAAATCTCTCCGCCTCCCCGATCCGGGCTCGGACGACTCCAAGGATGATGATAAGTCTGCCGAGTTGCAGAAGCCGAAGAACAAGGTCAACTTCCAGACTCCGACCGTCCTTCTCTTACGCTGTCTGCAGTCTATCCTTTTGGCCCGCGGTCATGCCGCTCCAGCTCCTGTTCGCCTTGCCGGCTTCACGAAACGTCTCATGACGACAGCGCTCCAGCTCCCCGAGAAGTCATCGCTTGCAATTCTATCTCTGTTGACGCGGGTCGTGAAGCAGAATGGACGGAAGGTTGCTCCACTGTGGAATACCGAGGAGCGGAAAGGCGACGGGGTCTTCAACCCCTATGCCATGGATGTGGAGGAAAGCAACGTCTTTGCCGGAACGGTCTGGGAGGGTGAACTACTGAGGCTTCACTACTGCCCGCAGGTCAGGGATGCTGCAGCAGATGTCGAGAAGATGATTGCAGATGTGAAATAGGGTTTGACGTCAGGATGATGTTCAAGTCACGGGGGAGAAAAGTTATTTGGGTATTGAATTTGAAGGATTATCATTGCGGGGTTTTCATTTTATATTTCTGTGAATTCTAGTAGACAAAAATACCCATTGACTTATCCATTCTACTCCCTGGACAGCCGGAGCGGCTCCGAGACTTTATCAGTTTTATTAAGTTGGACAACAAAATTACTCATGACACAATTGCATTACCAGTCACAACTATCGTACACATACATTACATACATGCAATAAAAGAAATTCGACAGGCCATTCCCTAGCATAAACCAGGGCACCACTGACTTTGGTGAGTCCAACCAGTAAGGAAGGACCTCTGGTGATCACATAAAGTGATATGCTCGGGAAGCGAAGACCAAACACATACCAAAACTTCCAACCAACCAAAACAAAGGCAAGACACTACTACCCTAGAGACAGATTTTTGAACCCGAATTCCCTGACTTTCCACCCAATTTGACAACAAGCATAAAAATGAAAAAGGACAACTCATAGACACTCACAGAAGAAAAAGAAGGATGTTGGATCATGATTTGTATCAAAATGTACCATTACATCTGATAATGGCTACTTGCGACCGTTATTCGAGTCATTGTTGTTATCGTAAGCTTCGTGATACCAGTTACAGCCCTCAACGGGGCCGCTTGGACCAGAAACTCCCGAAGCAGATGAACCGACAGGCCAGGGAGTGGTAGGAGTAGACGGTCCGTAGCTGCTCGCAGACTGGGGCGGCGGCGGAATGTGCGGAACCGGAGGCATGTTCGATTCGGCGGACAAAGGCGGGGGATTGATGTACTGGCTGCTACCCGGCTGATTATTGTTGAAAGGGATCGATCCAAAGCCGAAGCCAGGGTTGTACGGATGGGAACCTGGAAGAGGCGGCTGGTGCTGCCCGGCCGGCGGATATCCAGAGCTTCCATGGCTAGGGTAACGCCCATAGTGTCCATGACGAGACCTGTGTTGACCCTGATACCAGTTCTGATGCTGCTGCTGATGCTGCTGCTGCTGCTCGCGTTCGCGCATGATCTGCTGCTGGTGTGGGTTGCGGAGCGCAGGATGGATCGAACTGGGACTCGTATGAGGCTCATACTGCGGATAGTTGGAAGTGCTTGAAGGTGCCATCTGCGGCGGGGGAGGAAGGACTCCAGGAGGAGCTGGGGGCAGAGAAGTGCCTTTCTTAACAACCTGAAGGCCCTTTGTGTTGCTTTCCTTGCTGCGGCTGGGGGTCTTAGGGAACTTGCTGTGGTTCTCACCGTCACGGCGTCTGCCAATGCCAAACATTCCTCTCCTGCGAGGAGTCTTTGTTCCCGTGCTGCCACCCTTGTCGGGAGTCTCAGTGTCTTCATGTGAGACTGAAGATGGAGCGGTTTTGGGAGCAGCATCAGAGTGAGAGCAAGTAGTGGCCTTCTTTGATTCAGGGCTCCCAGTGGAATCCAAAACAGAACGTGATGAACTCTTCTGCTGGTGTTGCTTGCCCGGGCTGCCGCCGTCATACAGGTCTTCCTCTTCGTCTCCGTGCTCAGAAGGAGTGCGGAAAGCAGCAGTTGGTGTTGGGACGTCACTCTGAGATTGCTCGGCAACAGCGGGTGTGCTGGTACGACTCACACCTTCAGCAGAGGAGGGCTCTTCCACCTTGCTCTGGATGCTACCTTTCCTTCCTTCGCGTGTCGAACTCTCTCTCTTCGTGAAATAACGTTTTCCTTTCCCCCCTGATCTTGTTGTCTCTTTCCCCTTTTCTTCCGCGGCAGCATGGCGAGCTTCAACTTCGGCCCCCAACGCGTCGATCTTCATATGCAAGTTGGCGAGCTCTCGGTGGAAAGACTCCGCCAGTCGATAATTCGCGTTACGCGTCTCCATGCACTCCCTCCGAACATATTCGAGTTCGCGTCGGAGCTCTATCATCATCTTTCTTGCCTCACTAGCAATCTCGGTCTGGCCGACTGCTCGATTGGTGAGCAGGCGGGCAGTGTCGCCGAGGTTTTCCACATTGCGCAAGACCTGGTCCATCAGCCAGTTGTTTGTATCCCCGAACACCTTGCTGAGTCTGTTTACAGCGCTGCTCAAGTGGTGGTGAATTGAGTCGGCGTGGGCAGCAAGTTGCTGCTCCAGGGAGATTGTGTTCTGGTAGCTGGGATGAGGCGGAGGGGGTGCATATCCGCCATGGCTTGTCACTCCGAAGAAGACGTTCTCGTTAACTCTCGGATTGACGCCGTACTGACCCGCTCCTGATGCCATGAAGTTGGGCGTGAAAGCCGGAGCAGTTGGTGTTAGAGAGGTATGGGAGGAAGGGCCGTGGCTGCTGGACGGGTGACGAGCCCTGCTGCCTTGATCGCTCGAAACAATGACAGGTCCAGATTTCGTTCTCTCATCACTAGAGAGAGACTTGAGTTGGGTGTCTTTGCCTTCCTCAAACGAAGGACGGTCAGAGGAATACTGAGGCATAGTGTCAGGATGCTCCCGTTGCATCTGTTCCCACGCTCCGCCTCCAGACACATTATACACCGACGGCGAGTATAGGGCCTGTTGATCTGAGGCTCCAGAATTACGCTGGAGACTGCCGGAGTCTCCGTCCTCTTGCTCAACTTCCGCTCGCATGCTGACGATTCTTGGCTGAGATGTGACGATTTCGGGATTTCCAGTTATGGCGTATGTCCCTTTACGGGTAGGGGAAAGAGAATGATCGCCTAGGATCATGCCTTCGATTCTCTCTCTGGGCAACACATAGTTAGCCTGTGGAGTTTCGACAGTGGTACCTGTGTCTGCAGGTGACGGCTCAAGCTTTTCAACGTTGGATTCAGCTCTCTTGTCGGGGGTTCTCAAAGTGAACGGCCCAGGAGGTAGTCCAGGTGTGGAACTAACGGTCCTGGATTGCTGATGTTCAGATGAGCTTGAAGACGAAGAGTCGTGAGATTTGTTAGGTATATGCCCAGGGGGAGCTGAGAGAGGAACCACGCCCAGTTCTTTTGGCTTCGGGACATACAACTTGGGCTCTCCAAGAATCCCAGGTGCCTTCTCGGAGTCTGTAGGAAGGTTTGTGGCTTGCTTAGCCGTCTCTTTTTCCTTGGCCTTGTCTTTCGGCGTGTCCTTCGTGTGATCTTTGCCGCTTTCTTTATATTCTTTTGCTTTTGCTTCCTTGGCCTCTTTGCCTATGTCTTTGATGCTGAACTTAGATTTCAGCGAGGCGACCTTGGACTTCTTCTCTGTGACTTTTTTCTCGACAAAGAGAGGCTTTGGATTCATGCCCTCAGACGCGCTGATGTCTGCAGGTTCTGTGAAGGAACGCCCCTTCTGTCCACCTCGTTTGGCAGGCTGAGTAGCAAGAGTTGACGGTAGAGGCTGCTTGGACGCAGCACGAGGCTTTGGCATCGGAAGGGCCAACTCGTCATCATAGTCGAGAGATGACTTGAATGAGGCTTTCCTCGGAGCGGTCTTCAGAGACTCCGGCATCTCAGGGTTCTGGTGAGGGACTGCAGAAGCATCACCACTGGCACGGCCAGACCCAGACTGTGGAGACTTGTCGTTCCCGTCCTTTGGACAGGAAGACTCTTGCTGCATCTGCAGCTGCCTCTCCTTCTCCTGGCGTTGAGCCCAGGCGTTCCCAGGCTTACCCATGAAGGGCAAGCGAACTTGGATTGACGTGTTTGTGAAGAGGTCAGATGATTCAGGCTCTGATGTCTGAGAGTGTTCACCTGCAGCCATAAACTTGACTGAGGTTTTTGATGTGTGTGGGTTGTTGAGAGAAGATATCGGATGAGGATCGGCTGGGGATTGGGTGGAGAAAGACGCGTGAAGGTGATTCTAGAGATAGGACGAGACGCGTTGAGGAAGAATAACAACAGACGTGAGAGGAACATGAGGGTTTCAGCTCCTGTAGTGGTTGCTGGGGGTGTTGTGAGGCGGGAGAAGCCGGTGAGTATTCCCTTTGAGGGCAACGGAGCCCGCCGCAGAGCGCACAGTATGATGGCGGCCGGGACAAAAAGTGACAGCAGAACAGGGACATCACAAAGAAGGCGAACGTTGAGCCTTCTGCATCCTGCTTGCAAGTAAGAAAGGAACAGATAGCTGTCCAACTATCAGAACGCTCACAGAAACAGATAGCTAGTGCTCTCAACCGGACCTACCTGCTGTGTGTAGCAAATCAATGACGCTTCCGAAGAATGCAAAATGCTTCCTATAATGATGTGACCTACAAAACTTGAGGGCCTCGAAATCGAAAGGTTCGGCTGCCTAGAGACGTTAAAATCAAAAGAGCGCAACAGCCCTGGGGATCGCCAGCATGTCAGTTGTCAGATGCAGCCAGAAGCATTCAGCGTTCTACTCTCTGGCTAGTCTAAGAAACGATGGCGAACCCTGAAATTCTATAGTGATTATTATGACCGTTATATGGGACTGAGTAGCGAGAGGTAATAAACCTCAAACATCAGGTATCATTCTGGACCTCGGTACATGATATGAAAAGAAAACAACCACGACTTATGAAAACACAATGAAATGCAGGGAAACAAGTGAGTTGAGAGAAGCATGAAAAATGCAAACTTCATATCAACGGCTCATCGGCTGTATGCACGTAGGCAAACGCTATCAAGGGGACAGCAGCAATTGTTGCAACTGTGCCCCAATTCTGCGGAGATGAGATGAGATCCAGTGAACATAGCCCAAGACGGCAATCCTTATTTGGAATCTGCACGACGACGGCGGAAGGGGGCAAAAAGGCTGCCAAAGAAAGTGACGAAAAAGGTACGCAGGAACACTTTGAACCAGTTCTCGTGCTTTGACAGAGATACTGCATTAGAAAGGTTAGATTGGGATCCTGCATCTGACGAAGCAGCGGTGACAAGTGCACCGGATTCAGCTGACGGGGAAGGACCATCGACAGGTTTAGCTGGCGCTTCAGTCTTGGGCGGTTCTTCCACTTGCATAACTTCTGCTTCCTCAGAAACTGATTTCTTAGTCAAGTCATCTGCAGATGGCTGTTCCAGCTTCCTGAGAAGCGCTTCACGTTCGTTTGCAAGTGCTTTGAGAGTTGGATCAGCCTCAGGCTCAGGGGTTGGCGGCTCTTGCACTATAGACGGCTCCTTTTGCTTACTTTCTGTGGAGGTCACTTCTACCACAGGAGCAGGCACTTCGGTGGTGGCCAGAGTGGGTTTAGTCTCCAAATCTGCCACTTTGCTGGAGGGAGTGACTTCATTTTCAACAGCTTTATCTGCAGCCGTAGGCGTCTGAGAAGATGAAGCCAGCGCTGCGGCGGCAGCACCCGCAGCTGCGGCAGCACCGACAGCAACAGCAACTGTTTCAGCGTTGCTAAGGGTATCAGATTTCTGGACTTTATCCTCCAGATCCGCAGCCACTTCATCTTTCACGGGAACATCTTCCTTCATTGGCTCAGAAGGAGTAATATCATCTTGTGGAAGAGGAGACTCAGTTGGGAACGAGTCTGCAATGACCTCCTTTGAGGCCACAGGCTCAGTATCTTGAACATCACCATTCGTCTGGTGATCTTCAGGGACGGCCTCCTTCAAGTCTTCCTTGATCTCTATCGCTGCCGTCTCCGGTGGCTGAATTGGTTGACTGTCAGGAGACTCTGTCGTCTCCAAAATGGGCGCAGCCTCCGTTTCATGTGAGGGCTCCTCCTTCGATTCTGCGACTGCAGGTACATGTTCTTCTTGAGGCTCAGCCGGTTGTTCAGGCTTCTCAGCTAGTATCTCTGCTGGAGTCTCCTCGGTGACCGCAGTAACAGGTTCAGGAACAGCCTTGTCTCCAGAAACAAGTTCGGCGGCTGGAATATCTTCCGAACCGGCCGCTGTTTCCACAGAGGCCGTGGCCTCGACATTTTCGGTCTCATGGATATGAGATTCTACGGCTTCAGCTGTAGGTTTCTCTTCAGATACTGTTTCAGTGTTTTCGACACTGGGAGTGGGCTCGGAAGGTGTAGGCTCCGGCTCTACAACATCCTCCTTCGGTTCCTCGGAAGGTTCGACGTCAGCTGGAGTACTGACAGTCTCCGCGTTTGGCTCATCTACCACTTTCTCTTCCGGTTTGGGCTCGACCTCTTTGACAGCACCGCCCTCGGGCTCCTCAGGCCCCTCTGCAACGTTTTCCTCCGGCTCAGGCTCGATCTCCTTAACAGAACCACTGTCAGGCTGCTCCGCCACTTTCTCATCCGGTTGGGGCTCGAGCCCCTCAACAAAACCATCCTCAGGCACCTCGGGCTTCTCTGCCAATTCCTCCTCCGGTTTTGGTTCGATCTCCTTCACAGCACCGCCCTCAAGTTCCTCTGCTGGGGCTCGTTCTGTCTCAGGAACGACAACGTTGTTGGTTGGAGCAACCTCCGGCTCCTCCTTAGAAGTATCGGCGACAATGGGCTCTGCAGGTTCAGCAGGCGTCTCCGGTTCAACATCTTCCGTCTGACCATTAACGGAGGCTCCATTGACATTCTGCACCGATGGCTCGGAAACAGAGTGAACACCATTGGCAATCTCGGGAGCCGCATTTTCTTCTGCAGAAGCCGTTGCTGCCACATCGAAGTCGATCTGCTTGGTCTCTGCCTGGTCCTCAGCGACAGGTTCAGCAAAATTAGTTTCCTCAACAATTTGAGCCTCTTCCTCCTCTAGCTCAGAGAGAGGCTCTTCAACTGTAGTTTCTGGTTCGGCGGCCTTCTCTTCCACTGGCTCGACTGCCGACACGGAAGTATCGGGAACGACCTCTGCTTCATGGGCTTCGGCAACATCTTCCTTCAAAGACTCGGTCTCTTCTGCTTGCGTCGCGGGCTCGGCAATCGAATCGTCCCTTGGTGCGTCAGCTGTCTCCTCGGTTTCTTGCAGCTTCTCAGCCTTATCATCTGAAGGCTGAGCAATAGTTTGCTCTGGGACTGGTTCTTCCTCATCCTTGACAGCCGGTTGCTCGACTTCTTCAGCTTTAGCCTCTTCAGCAACAACTTCGAGAGACTGCTCTTGGCCCTCTACGGCTTCTTGATCTTCCGCTGCTGACGGTTCAACTGCTGGTTCAGCGGGCTGAGATTCAGGCTCGGCAGCGGAGGTTTCTTCAACCTGTTCTGTGGCTTCTAGTTCCGGCTTTTTAGCTGTCTCTTCAGCAGCAGCTTCAATGGGCTGCTCTTGACTGTCTACGGCTTCCTTAACCTCTGATGTCTCTCCAACAGCTGACTCAGCAGCCTGAGATTCGGGCTCGGCGGCCGTGGTTTCGAGAGGTTCTGTGGCCTCTGGTTCCGGCTTTTCCGCTTCTATTTCTTCAGCAACAACCTCAATAGGCTGTTGCTGACTCTCTACGGCATCCTTAACCTCTGATGTCTCTTCGACCGCTGACTCAGCATGCTGAGGCTCAGGTTCTGCAGCTTCAGTTTCTTCAATGGGCTCTGTCTCCTGGGCCTCGGGCCTTTCCGCTTCTGTTTCTTCAACAACGGCTTCAACAGGCTGTTCTTGAAGCTCTATGGCCTCCTTAACCTCCTCTGATGTTTCTTCGCCTGCTGGCTCCGCATGCTGAGGCTCAGGTTCTGTGGCTTCAATTTCTTCAACAGGCTCTGCATCCTGGGATTCAGGCTTTTCCGCCAGTGTTTCTTCGGCAGAGGCTTCAATATGCTGCTCCTGACTCTCTACTGCTTCTTCATCCTCTGCCGATGTCTCTTCCACTGGCGGCTCAGCATGCTCAGGCTCAGGTTCTGCAGCTTCAGTTTCTTCAATGGGCTCTGTCTCCTGGGCCTCGGGCCTTTCCGCTTCTGTTTCTTCAACAACGGCTTCAACAGGCTGCTCTTGAAGCTCTACGGCTTCGCTATCCTCCACTGGTGTCTCTTCGACTGCTGGCTCGGCAGGCTGAGATTCAGGCTCAGTGATTTTAGTTTCCTCAATCAGCTCAGTGGCCTCTGGTTCAGGCTTTTCTGCTTCTGTTTCTTCAGCAGCGGCTTCAGCGGGCTTGACCTCAGGCTCTACAGCCTCTGCGTCTTCGACAGCAGCATCAGCGGAGTTGACATCCTGTTCTGTAGCTTCTACAGCCCCTGCTTGTGTAACGGCGGCTTCGGCGGGTTGTACTTCAGGTTCTGGAACATCCGTACCTTCAGCCCCAGGTTCCTCGTGTTGGACTGCAGGCTCTGTGCTTTCCTCAAGGGCAGGCTCAGGAGATTCAGCTTCAGTGTGAGCCGCTTGTGCAACTTCTGTTTCCGTTACTTCTGTTTCTGCGACCGTGGCTTCGGCGGGCTGCGCTTCGGGTTCTGGGGCAGCTGTATCTGTAGCCACACTTTCCACAGGTTGGACTGCAGGCTCTGTGCTTTCTTCAAGAGCATCCTCAGGAGACTCAGCTTGAGTGTTGGCAGCTTCTGAGACTTCTGTTTCTACGACGGCGGCCTCAGCAGGCTGCGCTTCAGGTTCTCGAACATGTGTATCCTCGGCCACAGTTTCCTCGTGTCGGACTGCAGGCTCTGCGCTTTCCTCGGCAGCAGGCTCAAGTGATTCAGCCTCAGTGTGAGCAGGCTCTGCGGCTTCTATCTCTGCGACGGTGGCTTCAGCAGGATGCACTTCAGGTTCGGCGACATCCATATCTTCAGCCACAGTTTCCTCACGTTGGACTGCAGGTGCTGTGCTTTCTTCGTGTGTGGCTGCAGGAGATTCAGGCGCAATTTGAGCAACTTCTTCAACTTCTGTCTCTGCAGTAGTTTCAGTGGGCTGTGCTTCAGGTGCTGAGGCATCTGTATCTCTAGCTGCAGTCTCCTCATGTTGGACAGCAGGCTCCGCGCTTTCTTCAAGTGTGACCTCAGGAGATTCAGCTTCAGTTTGAGCAGCTTCTACAACTTCCGTCTCGGTGACGGCGACTTCAGCCGGCTGTGCCTCAGGCTCCACGGCATCCGTGTCTTCAGCAGCAGCATCGGAAGGTTGAGCTTCGGTTTCCACAGCCTCCTTTTGCTCAGAAGAGGCTTCAGCAGGCTGTACTTCAGCTTGCGTAGCTTCTACCTTGACCTCTGCGGTCTCTTCAGCTGGAGTCTCTTTGGCTGCTTCCTCACCAGCATTGGTATCCTTGTTTTCAACGGGTTCCGTTGCTGCCTCAGGCGTCTCAGTGTCAACCTCTAGAGACTCCTCAGGATTGGCCTGCTCCTCCGCTCCGTTATTCTCGACTGGTGCCACCTCAGCTGGTGCTGAGTCGGAAGCTTCCTTGGTATCTTCAGCATCCTTCTGTTCAGGCAGTTCTGTTTCCTCCACGGCGGGAGAGTGGTTATCTTGTTCCTTCTCCGTTTCCACCTCTTTGTCGTCCTCCTCGGTGGTCAACGGCTTCTGCTCTGGCTCTGCGGCAACATCGGTCGGCGCTGAAGGATCCTCTTTCTGTTCTTCTGGCACTTCAGAAGCCTCCGCGGACACAACAGCGTCAGCAGAGACATCGACAGGCTTGTCCTCAGGTACTTCCACGTCATTCGAGGCAGCCGGTTCCTCTGTGGACGCCTCATGCTCATCTGGTTGGGCCGGTTCTTTGTCTTCCGCTGCTTTGTCTTCGGCTGATTCCGTGGACTCCTTATCTTCTGCAGGAACAGGCTCTGAGCTCGATGGGACTTCAGTCTTGTCGCCATCCTCAACGGGTTTCTCTGGCTCAGAAGTCTCAGGTGCAGATTCAACTGCTGACACTCCTTCGCCTGCGACTTCTTCTGGTTGTTCCGCAGCGGACTCGCCCTCGTTCTGTTGCTGGGGAACCTCCCCCTCATCGGCATTCTGTTCAGCCTCGTCCACAGTTTCGCTCGGGGCAACGGGGTCATCCTTCTCGGCCCCCTCAAGAGGCTCCGCTGGCGCGGACTGTTCAACATCACCTGCCTTCTCTTCGGAGACCTGAGTTTCTTCCCCCTTTGGCTCAGAAGCACTAGCATCGGCTTCCGGCTGCGACCTCTGCTCTGTCGGAGCAGCTTCAGGTGCAGGCAACGCAGACGGAGCATCCTCTAAAGACTCCTTGGTCTCCTCGATTTTCGTCTCCTCAACACTGGCAGCAGGTTCATCCCTCGTTTCAGCAGCCTCTTTAGCTGGCTCTGACTCTTCCGCTACTACAACATCATCGGATTCCTTAGTCGTGGCGTCTTCCGCCCCCGCTGGAGAAGATTCAGAGGCTTCCGCGGTGTTAGGGACGTCGGAGACCTCATCTGCTTTCTCGTCAACCTCCTTGACTGGGTCCGCTTGCGGTTCCTCGGAACCAGCCTCCTTTACCACTTCGGAAGCAGTCTCCTTGTCGTCAGAAACTGCGGGGGGCTCAACCTCAGTGGTCGATGCCTCCGGAACCTTCTCCGTCTCTTCGACTTCCGACTTTGTCTCCTCTTTCGAGGGCTCATCCGTCTTTTCGTCAGCCTTGGTCTCTGTCTCCGTTTCAGCCTCCTCTACTTTCACGCTGGACTGCTCTCCCTCCTCTCCCGAAGCCTTGGCACTTTCCTCCGCAACAGGGGTATCATCTTTGGAATCAGCAACTGTCTCTGGCTTTGCTTGTTGAGGTGCAGACGACTTCAGCTCAGGGATATCACCAGTGACTTCTGCGTCCTCCACCTTTGCGTCAGCGACGTTTGCAACATCCTCGGGACGGATCGCTCCGTTGGGGGTATCATCTAGTTTTGTGTGGTCTGTTGGTTCAACCGACTCTTCAGCAGATCCCTCTTTGTTATCCGACGCTTTTTCGACATCGGCATCCGCCTCAACTGTCTTTTCTCCGGGCCCGTCGGTAATGGCAGAATGTGACTGCTCGAGCTGGACGTCATCCTCTTTCTGCTCTTCGACTCCCTTGTTGTCGTCTTCCTCTGCGGCTTTTTCTTCGGCTTCGGGGGTCTCAGATTTCTCCTCCGAATCAGCCACGACTGAGGAAGAGGTGGAAGGGCCTACAACGAGAACGTTGTTCTTGATCCCGTTGTCATCGGTAACTGGAGGTAGTTCTCCGTCAGTCTGCCGTCCAGAAATACTTCATGCTGCTATTGGACAGTAGAACGTACCAGTTTCTACCTTCTCATCGTGGAGCCACGAGTCGTCAGATCCCAGGCGGAATCTGTACTGATACCGCCCTTGTGGGATCTCGAAGTCGCGGGAGAACACGTATTCAGTGGCGCTCCCATCTTCCCCGGGGGTGTCTACGGGCTTGGCACTCAGCTCCAGAGGTTCCCAAGCAGGATCCGAAAAAGTACCCAGAACAAAGACAGAGGGGGTATCGGTGGGGCGACGGATGGAGAGGGTGACGGTCTCTCTGCTTTCATGGGCCATAATGGTCGTGACAGTCGTAACGGTCGTTAAAAGAGAAACGAATCAAAACAGGGTTTTGCGTGTACGGAAGTTTCTCCCGCCAAGCTGGGTTGGAGTGGAGAGAGAGAAGTCGGAGACCAGGACTCAAGGTACAGAAACACGGAAGCCTCCCAAGCTCAACAAGCAACCAGTGAGAGACTCTCAATGTCTCCTGGCGGTACAGAACGGACTTGGGATCTGAGTCGGGAGATGGGGAAAGCAGGAGGAGAGAGGGAAGAGACAGGAAAAAACAGCCCGTCCGACGCCGTTTGGTCTGTCCAGCGGAGCTGCGGAGGAGGAGGAAGAACTGAGGCCGGTTGGCGGGGGTGCGGTGGCGTCGATAGGTGGTCGAAGGCAGCTTCTGGCAGCGAAGCGCCCAGCAGGCCTCGGACGCGGCGAGCCCGGTGCGCGCGATGTGCCGCCCAGCGGTGGAGGCCGGCCAGGCAGATCGCTCGTCGGCCGATCACCTCGTCTGCCGTCCGGAACGCTGCCAGAAACGGAAGATGCGGTGAGGTTGCTGGTGTCTCTCTGCGTCCTCAGGATCTCAGCGCAGAGACAGACGGCCAGCGACGTTTCCACGCCGTGCAGGCCCTCAGGGACCGCCTCGCCAGAACAGAAATGTGCGTGGAGCGGCCGTCGGGCTCTGCTAGCCGGCGGTGGGCCGCGCCCGGCCGGAGGACCCTGAGAGGCCCTAGTCCGCCCGCCAAGCTCACCAGGTCCCCACTGCCCTCGCCGCTGGCCTTTTCTCTCTGCACAGCTAAGGCATGGGACAGGCCTTTTCATGCAGGAGCAACAGCCATCTTTTTTTGTCGTGCAGAGCAAGCGAGGGGATAATCCTCCGTGGGTGGAGTGCGTGAGGTTGCGGGTGTCCGCCCGCTTGTCCAGCCCTTGCTGCATTCAAACATAAGCGCAGTCCCGCTGGCCGACGATATGGATATATCATATCCGAATATCGCCATTCCCGGTTCCGATGGTCGACTGATCAGCACCGGAATCGTGAATCCTATGGCGATTTCGTCTCATGTCCAGTATGATTATTACTATATGTTCCTGGCCAGTGCAACTCATTACCCCGCACCGCTCGCTTGATATTGACGAGAATGCAGGTGACGGCACGGTTTCTGGCCCACAGTTGCTCAACGCCAGTACGTGTCAAGAGGCTACAAAGTAAGCAAGGAGGCCGTTTCATCCTCTGCACACCCAGCCTTGTTTCCGTCCCCATATCCGTCTCTTGATCGAGTGCCCGGGCATGGCGTGCGCCTGCACCCGCGCCGTCACGACATGCGGAGACGCCATATGGATGGACAACCCGTTTGGTAGGAAACATCTAGTTTCTGAGAAATGTCTATCTTGTCGAGCAGGCTTCTTGGACCTTGGGCTCCAAGGTGCGCACCTGTTTCATTGTTTATGGCTCTCTCTCCAATTTCCACCCTCCTTCGCCGGGACGCGCCGTTCAATAAGAGCTTTGGACAAGGCATCCCGCCTGATCACCAGAAGGGCATCAGGCATACCCAAAAGTCAGCAGAAAGCAAAACAAGCGAACGATATCAATAAGCAGCCACAACAGACAACAACCTGACGCGATAAGGGCGAACGCCACCAAGGATCGACAGGGAAGATTCCTCTAAACGGGCGCGGGGTTCTCCAAGCGATCAGATGTCATTTCTGGGCTTGCGCAGGTGATCAGAAGGGCTCCGCATCAAGTCATTTATTCCTCTCGGTGATATCTGTAGGGCAAAAAAGCCCAGCAGGGCGACCATGCGCTGAAGGCCGGAGCCAATGGTGGGTGTCCACGTCGAGCCGGAGACAAAAAGTCCATGATCTCGGCCAATCGCGCGGGGCGGTGGGAGGGGAGGCTCCTCGTCACGTGCAGCGCGGCTGCGGGCTTGACGGCGGGGTTTTGCGGCTTACGAAGCCCTAGGCGTGTATGGCGCTATGCAGACCTCTTTGTTTTGAGTCATATAAGAAACATTGGGTTTGGAGCGCTTGATTCGAGACTCTGCTCACGTTTCAACGGTATCACGAGAACAAAGTCAAAAGGAGTACGATAGGGAATCCCAATGGGAGGTCTCCTAAATTTCTGCCAACCTGCCGATCACCCAGGACCGGAGTTTTGCTTCTGATAAGGATGTCGCTCGAAGTAGCACGACTGCATTCAAGGTCACATCGGATCTGCTCCAATCGAACCGATGACGTCTTTCGCACGCTGCGCTAGAGTTAGCTGCGCAGCAGGTACTTGACACATGATTCTGTTCTGCAGCTTGAGCTCCACGCATTGCATTTGCATATCGCTTGTCAAGGTATCTCCCAGATGGATGGATTTCCTCCGCACGTAATGATCTCGTCTCGAGATATAGATAATGATATAGATGCCGACAGAAGTATCTATCAATTTGCTACTAATATAGCAGGTTACCTGTCGATCCATTTTCTTTTCTTATATACCAAGAGACCCTGGTTTACATAATGACCAATATATATTCTCTACCCAGCATCCTGCCTATTTACACGAAACTAAATGAAGAAGCTCATGCACACTCGAGGACTCAACCCTTCATGTTCATACTATCTCCACCCGTAACATCTGCAGCCCACGGGCCTTCTCCTTCTGTTTGCCATCCGCTTCAAGCAGGCTCTTGAAGAATGGGTCCGTCTCTCGAAGCGTGTCCGGATCTGACTCGAAGAGGCGCCGCAGGTTCGCCTGCGAGATCGGATCCACGATGTTGAGGAAGACGTCCCGTCGCACCTGTGCGTACTTGTCGAGGATGCTGTCGGGGTAGTTGTCGTTGATCCTGGCGATCAGGGCGTCGAGGAGTCCGCCTGTGAGTCCTAACCTGTATTATGCATACTCAAGGAACATTAGGTGCCTAGTGAGAGGGTGTGATAAATTAGATAAGTTTATCCGGGGGTTTTAATCCCGCTCGTTGTGCTGTGGGATGATGGGATGTTTTATGTATTCGGCCTTGACGAGGCCAGGCCGGGCCAGACTCGGGAAGCTCTCCACTTCTCAGGTAAGACTGTCTGGGGCCCCGCAGATCTTGATATCCATGGATGTGGCTGTCTCTTTCCGAAACTTAGACGCAAGTGGGGAGGTTTCCCCATCGAAGACAATTTTATTATACCTACTTAACCTGCTGGGGGATCCTCGATGAATGGCCTAGGTAGTAAACCTGTGCATATGTGAGTTATCAGATCTCCATTTTGCTATGGATCTGATATATATATATATATATATATATGGCACACTTCCTACTTTCTCGTATGAAGTTCTCTGTTGAGCCACCTATTTAATCGTTAATTGTAGTCAGCAAGTACAATTCAATTGATAAATATTCGCTTGCTATTTTTCCCCATATTCTTTCAAATATCATCTTCTGTACTGACTGATGAGATAGTTAAAAATAAATAGTAGAAATGAATATTTTTAGTCCGTCCAGAGAGGCAATATACTGCCATCAGGGACCAGATATCCATAGTACTGGTCACCGACTACATATGTTTTCTTTTTCTTGCCTTTCTTTCTCCCTCTCCCCTCTCTCCCTCTCTTCCTTTCTTGATTTTTGCTCCCATTCTGGGTCTCGTTTTGATATCAACATCTTGGAAAAGATCTTGGTTAAAAAATATATAGATACCTAACTTATCAGTGCGTTTACATACATAGATACATCCACGGTATCACAAGCATCAAGCAGAGCCTTTTTTTTACTTATTCGAGAAAAGCAGCATTCATTATTATGCTGTGGAGTCCTCTCCTCCCTTCCCCCCGCCCTCTCCTCTTTCCCATCACCCCTTTGTTGGAATATAAGAGATTGGAAACTTGCAAAAACAAATAGGTAGCGCTGCCTTTTTAAAAGTCCAACACCTTTCCCCTTTCCCCGACAGAATTCTATAGAAAATGGACAGTGACAGTTCTTTGAAATTCTCACAATATACATAGTAGGGATCTATTCCCAGCCCTAGGATCTTTCGGGGAGACATCGGACCTTTGAAGTCCAGTATGCAGGGATATTCCTTGCAATCGCCGCCTGTCAGGCCAACAATGCCGCGATCCCGATCTTTGGTCAGAACAACGTTGTCGGGTCGTTATGGATGAATGTGGCATGTGCTGCAACAGGAGAAATCTCCAGGCAGATAAAAGTCATATCATCATGCCCAATGTTCCTGGATGGAGGTGGACTTTGTAAATCACAAGTCTATGCTGAAGCTGCAATGAATCCTGCCATCGAAAGCGACTACTCTGTTTATCAGGGGTCATGTCAGTAGAACTTCACCCGGGAAACAGTAAATCTCTTGCTAAAATTAACCCTTGATCCTGGAGGTGATAGAGCTCCGTCATAGTAAACATGGTCACCCGCCCATGTCCACCGTGATACTACTCTGGAAAACTTGGCGGACGCAGTCAGGGCTCGACTCCGCTGACACAATCTGACGGCTTTCGCCGCCCCGATGACGGATACAGCAAAGTCGTTGATATAGCTTCTCCGAACTTTTGCCGGATAACCTGATCTTCTACAATAAAAGCATGGAACATAGCATTCTGCAAATGATGCCACATGCTCTTGTGGAACTTGAGAAGAAAAGAGAGCTGCATATCCGAAAACAAATGACGTGTGAGGTTACAGATGGCATCTTTACAGCCAGTTTCATGTGATGTTAGTAAGACCTAATCAGATGTCTGATTAATCGGTACGCGTATCTGCTGCGTATTTTCTGAAGGCTTCTGGAACATGAATGTCCCGGATAGCATAAAGGGTTTTGTTGAGGAGTCTGTGGAGTCGGAGGGATCGAAGTGGTATGAGGACGAAGCAAACTTCTTGCCACCAGCATCTGCAGGTTGACAAAATCCTGCAGCGCTCTCTGAACTATGCAGGGCCTTCTTTAGACAGGTGATGTATCGAGGGAGAAACGCTGTGTGTTTTCAGTAGACTCGCTTTGGATGGCTCTTAGACTCCTGTGTTTCGCCCAAGGGGGAAGGCTGGCCGGAAGAGATGGCTAATTGACCAATCACCAGACACACAGGCGAACACGTCGACGATGAAATGACGACCGACCAGAGGATACACGAGAAGCCGGGCCAAGAAAGATGGAGCAGGTTCATCAAGCGGCAAGGCTGATCCTGGGCTGCAGGAATAAGCTTAAGCTTCATACCTATTATCCAAAGCTTCGGGACTGTCGATGAAAGGCTGAAAAGGAACAGGCGGTCAGGCATGGATCGGACAACGGTGGCCTTCTAGGGTCTTTTATCGTGCGCCAGTCGATACGGGACTGATCGAGCGCATGGAGGAGCACCGCCGCAGAGGGGCTCCACCAGCTGCCACTGTTCAGGGTCTCCAGATCTAGAATCGGAGCTGTGCATGGCATTCCTAGCCAATGGTCGTCGGGGATCGTGGAGTTTCTGCAGCATGGAGGCCGCAGCAGCCACAGTATCACCATCGAGCCGTCGAGCGTATCTTGGATCGCGCATGGCGATCAGGTACGATCACCGGCGTCGCAGCCGAGCCTGCTGGGTCTGGAGCGGCTGAACGCAGCGGCGTCATCTCCAGCTTGGCGCAGCACCGCGAAAGAACCGCCTCGATCAAGTCAAGGGAATGCCCGCCGGTGTTCCAGAAAGACTGCTGTGCGGGTGTCCTGGTCTGATCGCGCTGTCGAGAACGAGCAGGTGGAGAGACACGAGATGACGACAGATGTCCCAGCCACACACCGAAGTGAACACCAGATGATGGATTCCACACTCCAGCACGATGCTAGATCTGAATGGCTGCCAAGCAGCAGCCCCGTCGCAACGAGGTTTCACGGCGTCCTGTTGCGGCGCTCCGCAGGTGAAAAACTGCGCAGTCAAGAGACGGGCGATACGCCGCTCAGCGGTTCTTCGGACGCGAATGGATCTGTACAGGTACAAAAATGAGACCAGCAAGCGTCATAGGTGAGGCTTGAGCCCTCGTCCCTGGGCCGTCGCTCTTGCGAAGCCGTGGCAAATTCGACGTGATGGATCAGTCCGGCCAGATGCTGCTAAGGTTCGCCAGATCCCAACGGAGCGCTCTGCTGTTCAGCTGGATGTCCCTCAGGGGGACCCGAACGGCCTTCGCAATCTCTATTTCGATCTTTTCTTCCTCAAAGCCCAGTGCATCCTCTCCCTCAAGCACGCCACCGGTCTAGTGGTTGACAAGACGCGGAGGCAAAGACACGATGGAGGGTCAAAAGACAAACAGGCACGACGCCGTAGACTGCCTGTACCCGGCCCCCTTCCCGTTCGAGCACTGAAGCGCCCTTTGATATATAAAACCCAACGCCCTCCTCCGCGTGGGCGACATGCTTTGCTGCTCATTATTATTACTACGGTCTTTGTGCTCATCTCATCTCATCTCATCTCATCTCATCTCATCTCATCTCATCTCATCTCATCTCATCTTGCCCCAGCCCTCCTCTTTTCCCACCCTCCATCTAGCCCTCTTTGCTACGCTGCACGCCACGGTGCTTCCGCTTTCATTCCCTTTCCGGCACTTACCATTTTGCGACCTGAGCTCGAGGCCACCATTCTTCTATTGCTGTATGGCTGTGTTTGGTGTCCGAGCTTGACCGTTTCAACTAGTTTCCGCCCCGTCTCGCGGGTCAATTGTCAGCCTCATTCTGATCCACCACACGACGAGGCCCAAAGTCTATCACGAGGCCGTCAGGCTTACCTATTGATCCTCGGGCCCCCACCGCGTGGTTGCATAGCCTGTGGACGCCGACTTGGGCTTCGGTCTTGCAGGGAAATTGCTCTGTGACTTTTGCTGAGAGCGCGTGGAATTGTGCCAGATACTTTCTGCGACCTGGCCAACGGCAGTTATTAGCGACCATTTCAGGGCTGGTCGGGGAGATAGTGGGAAATCTCAAGGAGATCGACTGGGTCAACTGAGCGGAGGACAGCCTGGACCTCTCCAGAGATAGGCAAAGATGCCGCCAGACCCGTCATGCTTCACGGCGTTGAATCTGCCTCCGACATTCTCCCTGCCGCAATGCATGGACTACTTCACCCTCGCCGCTGGCCCCAACACTGACCTCTGGCGCAAGCCGCCCAATGGAGATACTGCTACTGCGCCGATCGTATTTACTTCACTGCGGCGTCCGTTTGTCGTAGCTGAGGTCACGGTCACCGCTGACTGGGAGATGGAATGGGACCAAGGCGGCCTGGTCATCTTCGCTGGTGCTCCGCCAGGGCAGTCACTGCCACCTGAGACGACTACCTCTGCCGCGCGTTCGTCTTCTGGCCGACAGAGCCGGAACCGTCAGACCCCGCTGCAGTCCTGCAAATGGGTCAAAGCCGGCATGGAGTTCTGCTCGGGCACCGTCAACGCATCGTCTGTCAGCGCAACCGCCGACGGCGCAGACTGGTGCCGGTCACCTCTCGCGCTGCCGAACCTCCCGACGGCCATCACGTCGCTGCGCATCAAGCTCGAGCGGATCGGCCACTCGCTCTGGATCTGGTACCAGATCCCATCCGTCTCGCCGTACGCGGCGACCCCGGGGGCCGTCGGCAACACCTGGAAGAAGCTGCGCGAGGTGACCTGGTTCTTCTACGGCGTCGAGGACAAGAGCGTCCACGTGGGCGTGTACGCGAGTCGCCCGACGAATATGCCGAGGAGCAGTACGATGTGGGAGACCATGAACGGGCAGCGGCTGGATGATTCGCTGACTGGTGGAGCCGGGGATGGTCTTGTTGTAGAGTTTGAGGATTTGGAGATCTTCTGATCGATGTGGTAACTCTTTGATATTTCACCCATACATCCAAAGCTGAACATATTCTCTTTTCATTTTTCTTCTTGACATGGCGCGATATATTCACATATCATGGTTTCATTCTCTCCCTTCCATTTCTGGCGCTGGTAGCCGTGGCTACTGTGTATGTACTGTACACCACCGGCCTTTTTTCTCTTGTATCAAGCAAGTTTTCTTAGTACCTTTTATGCTGATGGCATCTGCTTGGAATATTTGAATCTTCTATGAACGAACTAGGAGTTCAGACATGCCCATCTCCTTTTCTAGTATCATATAAGTTTCTCCTTACGCAATTATGATATTGACGGCCGCATACCCCCTGATATACTTACTTTTCGCATCATAAACACCAGAGTATCGACATCAAGACTGTTTCTTTTGCTATTTTTTGAACGATATCCACAGATATGCACCGGTACAGAACCTATATTCGTACATACATGCATCCCAAGTGGAGTCAAGAGGACATCTTCCGTTTCCAACCCCTCCTGGAATAGTAGGACCTCGAGGCTCGGAGTGAATCAACACTCAAATAGGTATTTACTATTTGACATACTCCGGGACGGTCCGGCCTGGGCCCAGGCAGCTCTTGTGGTGCAGTGTTCCTTGTTTTGCTCTTAGCCACAGCCGAGATCATGCACCAGGATTCTAGGTAGATGCATACCTACTTACGTACGGCTGTGGCTCAGTACTGCATCTAACTCTGTACACACATGCAGTGGCTACCTACCTTGGCCTACTACTGGTAGGTAGTTATCTAGTAGTAGAAGCATCTGGCTTACTCCTTGCGTGATACATCAAGCCTTAAGCTGTTATGCTCTCAAACCCAATCCAATCACCGCCCCAGATCCCCGGTTCGAGACTCAGTTTGGCCCCGCTCCAACTCAGCGGCTTCAGCTTCAGCCTCAGCCCTCATCTCCTGTAGATAGGTTGATAGATTTATGCGGGCGATACTTAATGTATGTATATGCGCTGTGGCTTATCTTGTGTTTCATTCGCCGCGTTCCCGACCCCCCTGCTGCACCGCCTCAACTGTGGGGTACAGACTATCTGTACAGAGTAACTCTAGCCCTCTACCTAACCGAGGTAGGTGGGTGACGGCGAAAAATGGTGTGGACTGGTTGTCGGGGCGTTTAAGATGCTGCTTTTTATGGCTCTTCTTTGCTTGCAGCGGATTATCTACTTATTCTATATTTGGAAATAGATAGTCCGGAGATTTCGCATTGACTTGATGTCTCTCACAAAAGGGGTTATTGTTCAAAATCGATGTAGAGGTCAACTCGAGCACGCAAAAGTTACTATTTCGCCGTCACTTAATTTAATACTTCGTATTCAGATCTATGATATCAGTGCCCTTGAGCTCGCTTAGCATGAAGTACCGACCATCTCTCTCTCTCTCTCTCTCTCTCTCTGTGCAACTTCAAATCAAAGCCCCCAACCGTTCTCCCGACCATGTCTTCAAGCGGCGTACGAGCTTTCGCTCTCCTTCCCTACCTGCAGCAGGTCATCAGTTTCAAAGTTCCCTCTCTTCGAAGTATAAGAAGACTCCTCCTCCCCGTCGACTTGAAGAATGACGGTCGGCCTCGAAGTGAGTGCTCTTCTTGGTGTAGGGCGACGACTCCGTATCGACCTGGAGCATTGGGTCGGCTTCCAAGTCTGAGAGCATATTTAGTCTTCGATACTAATGAAATGGCCGACTGTGTGAGTGTGAGATGAACATAATACTCGGTTTGCCTACAGGGGTCGAACCCGCAACCAGGGCAAGGCATGCATTGACACAAGAGCGAAGGATCTCATATTGGGTGTTCTTGGTTTGGGTTCAATGCTTTCGAGAGATCGAGTATGAGACTGAACTGAGCCGACGCAACGACAAAAGTAGGTGGGTAGGTAGGTTACTAAGGGTCTGACTTGAGTTGAAGAAGAAGAAGAAGAAGAGGTATCTGCGCCCAAGGGAGTGGATTTGTCTGTCTCCTTATATACATCTTTTGTAATCGACAGCGGTCGTTGATGCAGCGGGAGATAGATCCCAGTGATTGACAATGTAAGTCTACATACAGCTCTGCACAACCCTGGAGGCTTAAGGATGCAGTTCTACCCGAATAAGGATCCTGGCTGTTGTCTCTGTAATGCTTCGTTCGCCGCCTGAGCCTCCAGCATATATACTTTTGACTGAGAGGCAACGGAGCGTAGGGATCTACTGTGATTGAATGTACCACGACCATCCAAAAAACGCGCTTCCCAAGTGATCTTCCAACATGGACTGCCTCGGATGATAAAGATGGACCACACGACCCGAGCCCTAGCCCCGAGCCCTAGGCTAGTCGGGCCCGGCCGAACCTCAAAGATATGGACTAACCCTTTCTATATAATTGGTTATTCTTGCTGATTCTTTGCATATTTTACCTGATGAGTCATTCCAGACAATTTTCAGGATGTATATAAATCTCTCATCAGAATTAGACTTGTTCGCTCAGCACCAGCGGGTACTAGATTCAAAGGAATCCAACACTTAGGTATATCTATGCGCAGCACTTGTAAAGCAAGCTGAGGCTCTTTACGTTACTAATATATATACATACTCTAACGGACAATTCAAACTGTACGACATGTACAAGATCTTTTTCCATCTGACTGCTGCACACACGTTGCACACCGTGCTCGCCCCCTCCCCAAATGCCCCGCGAGGACCCCCCTAGAGTGGCCGCGCCGGATCCTAATAATCGCTTGCCCCCCGGGTCTGCGCCATTTTCTGACAGGACGGACTCTGCGCCCTCAATGCCGGACCCCAGCGGATAAAGGCAAACGGGATCGGCACCAGCGCGAGGCACCGGAATCCCAGGAGCGTGCAGGCCCAGGCGGTGCCCAGACGCCGGTACAGCGGGTACGTGGCCAGCGGGATGACAACGCTCGCCAGCATGTTGCGCGTGCATACGCTCGACGCCAGCGCCGAGGCGCTGTAGACGCCGTAGGCGTCGGTGAGGTAGTTGTTGAGGGCCAGGAAGGTCAGGTCGATGCCAACGCCCAGCGGGATCCCCGACAGCGCCGGGGCCGCCCAGCCAGAACTCGGAGAGCGCGAAGAGAGGGCAGGCCAGCGGCAGACGCCGATATTCCTCCCTCGACGCCCACGGCTCGTGGCGGCGGACGGCGCGCAAGGCGTCCCAGGCGAGGAAGATGACGACGACCAGCACGGCACCGATGCCCGTGGGGATGAACATGAGGGCCGAGGCGCCGGGCGACAGGCCATACGTGCCCTGGAAGATAATCGGGTAGGCGCTGAAGTAGAGGAAGAAGATGATGTACTGGTAGAGGATGCAGAGAAGAAGACGAGGGGCTCGCCGAGAATGCGGATGGGCCGTGCGAGCACGAGGAGCGAGAATCGTTTCGGACTCTTCTCGACTGCCTCTGGTGTGCCGCGAGATGGTTGCTCTGCTTTTGCCGCTCGCCGTGCAGCGTTGAGCACCGGTGCGAATGTCTCTGCAGCATGGTTCACAAGCCAGTAGTCAGAACCACATAGCACGATTTAATCCACGCTCGACCGTGTTGATCGGCGATCCTTACCCGGCATGATCAACAACATCGGCCAGATGACGCCTGCAAGGATGCGATCCAGAACTGCCGCTGCCAGTGCGTCGTCGACGTGAAGCCAGAGATAATGGGCCCAACCAGCGGTCCGACGTTGCTCGTCGGACCCAGTACCGTCACGGCGCGGCCTCGTGGGCCGGGGATCTGCGTAGATATCAGAGAAGAGCCCGCTGGAGACGGTCTGAGGCGCGGCGGCTCCGCAGCCGAGCATGAACCGGAAGAACAAGAAGGCTGGCCAGTTGGGCGCGAGAGCACCGCCCAGCGTGAAGACGATGTAGATGGCAAAGGAACAGAGGAAGACGGGCCTTCTACCCCAGGACTCGGACAGGGGCGCAAAGACAATCGGGCCAAAGATGTAGCCGATCAGGAAGACGGAGACCGGCAGGGGGACCTGGAACTGGGACGTCACTCCAAAGGCCGCATCGAGAGACTCGCTGGCGCCACTGGGAAGAGACGAGCCGAGGGTAACATTGAAGTTCATGAGGATGGCGGTGGTAGCGATGAAGAACTTTTTTTCTCTGATAGAACATCAGTAAGCATCTACGTGGTGTACATATATCAGCGAAGGGAGGAAACCGTATACCCACGACCAGCTGCCTGCCAGCTCGACGGAACTCTTGTCAGGAGGAGATGCTGAACTCGCTGGCATGTTGTGCATCCCCATCGAGGTTGGCGGCTTCTCGCCTGTGGGGGGGGGGGGTTATGCTGCTCCCTGATTCGAGATCCCCAGCCATGTCGCAGCTCAATGCGTTTGGAAGTCACAAAGAAACTGCACCTCCAATTTGTCATGACCAAGCTGCACCAGATTCTACTTAAGGCGCCGAGCGGGGATGTACAGGTCAGAATGATAACCGATCAAATAAGAATGCCTCGCGATGGTGAGCTCGATCACTGTGCTCACCGGATGAGCAGGATGAGTACCTACGGCAAGGATTAGATACTATTAGAAGGATGGCCCACTGGAAATGCTGCATTCACCAAGTGCGCAGGGCGAGCGCCTCCGTTATGTATGTGGGCTCGACTTCCAGCACGTACTAATGTAGTTATTTGTGATATTGTTGCCAAGTTGCTAGTATACTGGAAGGCCAGCAGGCAAACTTACTCCTGTTGGATTACCCTTGGATATTACTTCACTACTGACCAATCGTGATGCAAATACGGTCCTCTTGGCCCGTTAATCAGGTCCCTGATATCAGGTTACTGTTCGCTTTGGAGCTGGCCTATGGAAGTCCAGGCCCCCCTACCGTGAGTACTATTGTCGAATCTTTGGCGCCTAGGATTTGCGAGTGTGAAGCGGAGAAGTCTCATTTTTGAATCTATCTAGGGTAACGAGTGATTTACATGCATCCTGGGTTTGTGCATAGTGGACTAATTGGGTAACATAGGCAAAAATAAACAAGAATAATAAGTGAAGGGAACACATATATCATCTCTTGGAGCATATACCCCCATTGAGTGCTGTCTAATCCATATATGGATAGGTCGTGAAGTGATCCCTATAACGGTAACCGATGGTTGACAACTATTACGAATACATCGGAAGAGCGCCTAACACATGTCTTTGCACGGCGAGTGCAGCGTTGTTTAACGATGCTCAGTAAAATACGAGTATTGCGGGCATGAGCATGGTCTAGACCCCCTCGAAAGAATGAAACAAAGAAACTACATCATCAGGCACGCCTAAAGTCCGATCCACGTATATACGCCCTAGCGTCTCAACCAATCAATTCATTGCCAGTAAGTACAGCTATCCATATAGAGTTGGAGAGTCCCAAGGCACCACCATGACGAGTCAGGTACTTTGGATACAAATCACCGGCCCGTGTACCAGAACTGCTGAGGCTGTGAGAGTGGTAGCCCTACGGGAAATAATGGCTGGGTTGGAAATCGCGGTTTGATATTGGAACATAAGGTCAGAAACTTGCAAGGACAATTAAGTAGCGTTGTCTTTTTGTCCAACATTTGGTTTACCCTTTTCCCTTCTGTCAAAATGTGGATCCATGCGTAATGTTGGCAACATCTTATGAGTGCTGTGAATGGATAATGTTCTAATTATAAGAAATGTTCCGAACGCTTCACAACTCGGAATCAGATACCAGTAGGTAGGGAGGTGGGTAGCAAACACCCATAGGGGCCATGCTCCAAGCCAGCCAACCTCCAGGTGTAGTAAGCAGCCCATCCACCTATCAAGGTTGGCATAGACCCTATGGGGATCAGATCCATAGCTGCGACTTGACCTTGGCTTGGCAACCATATCTTTAAATGGGGGATCGAGCATCAAAAGGTGATCAACATTTAACGCTTTCATTTCTTTGATAGAACTAGGTAGCTAATCATGTGAGCTGAGACTATTTAGTATTATTGCATAAATTTGTTACCCTTCTTGTATTTCTTGTAGTCTTACATTTGTAACTGCAATTCCATCATCCAACCATTAGACTGCTTGCTGGAAGTTCACTGTGATCTCATTAGTGATGTGCACTGCACCGGTCTCAGGCTTCTCGACCCTCGGACAGCGCGCTGGAATGGTGTGCACGTTGTACGTCCTGACGTCGTCGAGCTCGATATAGCACACGTCCAGCTCTCGGTGCCTGTTGAGATTCCTCGAACTTGCCGCAACAGCAGATGCCTTCGAGATGCTGGCCGTTGGAGGATTGGGCCTGCTTCGGTTGCGGGCGTGTCCACTGAACAACACACCCATCTCAGGGAAGCAGACGCAGAGATTGCCGGCGGTAAGCTCCGCAGCCCTAGAGGCGACCGTTCAGCAAGGGACATGCAAATGTTGGTCAAGAGCATGCTCACGCCCAGAGGAGCATTTCTGGCTGGTGCCAGGTGGTTTCAATGTTGGAGCTCATTCGAAGTCGTACAATGAAGCCGATGGTGCTGAAGACCGGTGCACCTTATGAAATCATGTCGGACTGCGCGAACCTAGTAATCCGAAGATACGATGATGAAAGCTCTGATCATTCCAATCTACCTAACTATCTGACCACTATTTATGGACTTAGGGGTTAAGACCTTCCGAATACTTCTTTGTTTAATGATCCCGAGACATTTTCGTGAAATAACAAAGGAAAATAGGTGTTTCGGGTATAGACAGTATGATCCCTTTATTGCAGGGATTATAACCTTCGAGATGCCTGGATCGGCGTGTGCTGAATAGGCTGATAGGTCTCTTGGTATACCACTAGGGTATAGTGGTAATATTCGGCTGACACACCCCCCCAGCACCAGGCGAGACGGCGATATATAGATGGAGGTGCTAGGTTATAGATCTCAGTCGGTCAGATATATCAACTAGTCCAAGTAGTTTGACGAATTCTTCATGCTTTTGACGCGGTAGGATCTTGGTGAGACCATCTGCGGCCATGGATGTAGTCGGGACCCATGTAATTTGTATGCGACGGGATTGAACTTCGTCTCGAAGCCATAGATGATGAGTATCAACGTGTCGAAGTTTCGAACGTATAGCGGGTTCGTCCTCCTTAACTAGTAGGTCAACAGTCTGGCGATTATCGCATTGAATATGGATGTCATGCTCAAGATCTAGGTCTATAGTGTTGAGCAGTCGGTTCCACCACTTGATCTGCTTTCCAGCTTCAGATATTGCAAGCAACTCGGCTTCAGTAGTAGACGTAGTGATGGTCTTTTGCTTGCCTGAACGCCAATCAACAGGACCTCCAAATAGCTTAAAAAGGTACCCTTCAGTGCTTTTGCGATCCTCATTATCAGCATAGGCAGCGTCGCTTGCGCAGATGAAGACATCTGATGTGAGGTCATCTGGTGGAAGGGAGTATTCAATTGCATATGATTTTGTTCTGTTGAGGTAGCATATAGCACGTTCGGCGGCATCAATATGCTTTGGAGACGGATTGACAAGGAATTCTGACAGCTTACTACTAGTCCTTGCAATATCAGGACGAGTAATAATTGCAGGATACATCAAGGACCCAACAAGCTGCTGATAGTAATAAATTTGATGAGCAGATGCTTGACCATCATATTGAGTGAGATGTTCTGTAGTAGCAGCAGGTGTTGACAGGGTTCGATGTGTCTCTAGGTGAAATCTCTTGACAATCTTCTCAATATATGAGTCCTGGCAGAGCCATAGCTTTTGCTGAGATCGATCACGGATGATACATATACCTAGGAACCATTTCAGTTCTCCAAGATCCCTCATATGGTAGGTAGCCATAATATCTTGCTTGAGTTGCCTGACATGGCTTTCATGATCACGGTGGTATAGAATAACAATGTCATCAACAAAGAAGAAGACTAGGCAGTGGCGATTGGTGAAAAGGCATGGCTCTTCAGGGACTTTCTGGAGTCCTAAACTAGTCAGTGTTTTGGAGAATTCTTGATGCCAGAGTCTAGGGGATCTTCGTAGTCCATATAGAGCTCGTTGAAGCTGCATCACATATCCTGCCTTCTTGAATCCATCTGGGAGCTCAACATAGACTTCCTCGTCAAGTTCGCTATTAAGGAAAGCGTTGACTGCATCTAGTTGGATAGTCTCCAGGTTGAAAACAGCAAGAATAGCCATGAGGGTTCTGAATACTTTAGCCGCAAGGGTAGCAGCATATGTATCCTTTAATAGATGACGCTGTAGATCACCTCTAACACAGACTCGTGCCTTGTACTTCAATAGATATCCGTTGGAATCAAATTTATATGAGAATACCCATATAAGAGGTAGGACCTGTGTCTTCTGGGGCCTTTTGACACATCTAAATGTGCCTCGTGCTTCAACCTCGCTGAATTCAACTTCCGCAGCTTTCATGAAGTCATCCTTGAAGGGATGAGCAAGGAGTTCTTTCCAGTTCTTGGGCGGAGATGGCAGCTGATCGCGATGTAGAGGTCTTGGCTGGCTCATAGCAGTGGCAAACGCGTTGAAATAGCCTGGCAGATCGTATGGGCTTTCAATTTGGGTCATATAGGCATCTCTGCGGCGACGAGAGGATGAGAGATCAGCTTCTTGCTGGCATTGAGATGGCCTTCGAACGCGCGGTTCTGTCAATATATTGGATTCATCAATTTCAGACCTGATTTCTCGCAAAGGAGGTGCTCTAGCAGTCCTAGCACGGGTTGATGAAGGACCTGGCTCAGTAGACCTGCTGAGCTCGCCTTGGAGTTGCAAATCAATGTTAGATCCATGATCAGGATGTTCCGCAGGATTCAAAGTTGTTGGCGGAGAAGATGATCGCTGGGGTGTTGGATCAGGTGTCATAAAGACTGGCTGATCAGGTGTCATTGCTTTGTGAGTGGTCTCATCAATCAGCTCATCATGTTCAACATCCCTAGGCCTGATATCATCAAAATCATCATGTCTGACGCGTTGAGTAATCTCTGCCGATCTCATAGGCATGGTAAGTGTCTCTTTTGACTTCTGAACTGCTGTTTTGATTTGATCTTCGAGGAAGGGTTCATCTGGATCATATAGCCTTGTTTCATCAAATATAACATCTCTGGCCTCAGTAACACAGTTCTGACGTGGCATCCAGATCTTCCATATATTAGAAGCTTTATAACCAACCAAATAGCCTATTAGGGCGCGTGGCTGCATCTTTTGTTTTCAAGGAATCTTGGGATCTCTGACATATGCTCGTGAGCCATATACGCGAAGGTTTGCAAGATTGGGGCGTTTGACATGCTCGCCAGTGAGCTTCTGAATCATCTCGCGTGGAGTAATCCATCCTAATGATCTTGTGGGTGATCTGTTGATGAGATAGACTGCCGTTCTGACTGCTTCTGGCCATAGATTTAGTGGCAATCTTGCTTCAATGAGCAAGGCTCTAGCCTTCTGTATGATCACCCCCCCAGCGCGTTCAGCTGCACCATTCTGTTCAGGTGTATAGGGAACTGTGTCTTCAATGATAGTACCCTGGGCTTTGATCATGGCATTCCATTCATTTCCTAGGGTCTGTTCCTTGTCGATATGATATACCTTCACTCTGACACGGTATTGAGTCCAAATCCGATGTTGGAATCCTCTGATAGAGTCTAATAGATCAGACTTATGTGGAAAAGTATCAACATGATGTTCTCGAGACGCATCACAAAGGTAATGTGCTACCCATTTGTCTCCATTGTATGCTTCTTCCATGTTGATTAGATCAAAATGGACCTTCTCATAGGGTTGAGTAGCTCGGTCAGCTGGTCTTCGAGATATCTGACGTTTTGCAGTTGATATGGCACAGACTTCACAGACAGACGGAGGCTGAGAGATAGATCTCTTGGTGGTAATCTTGACACCTTCTGTAGCCTCAGGTAGGTGTTCTAGGGCGTCATAGTTCAAATGACCAAGTCGCTGATGCCATAATTCAATGGGAGCTGCTGATTCAAGTGGTTTTATGGACGTCCGAGTCGCAAAGGAAGTATGTATTGGGTTATATTCAATGGTCCAGTTTTCATGACGGAGTTGAAGCTGACATATATGCTTGCCTTGATATATGAGGTAGTCTCCATTAGGATCCCATGATATACCGATCTTCCGCATTCGAAAATATGACACCAGGTTTGTATGGAATCCGGGGGAATAGGCGACATTAAGCAGGGTCATATTCAATGGCTTTCCATCTGGACTGACTACTTTCAATGCCACAGTGCCGTATCCTTCGATCTTGGTCATTGTATCGCCAACTTTGACCATATTGTCAGATCCTGCAGGTCGAAAGTCTTTGAAGCGGTCCCGAACATTGCAGACGTGTATATTTGATGCAGAATCAAGGATGAAGCTGTCACAGAGAGGATGAGGACTGTCCCATGTTGAATAACTTGCTTTGGTAGTGGCAAAGGTAATACCATAGGAGGAATCTTGGTTCGATGACTGAGAAGCTTCCTTGGGTAATTCTGAATTTGAAGCCTTTTGCTCAATGTACTGACATGCTTTCTTGACAGCCTTTTTGATCTTCCAGTTTGACTGGAGGAGATTCTTCCACTTCTCATCAATCTTGGGATCAGGACTCCACCCATTTGGTCTGATTGACTCGATGATATATGGGCATTCGCTGAAACGATGTTGTATCCCACAGATGCATGTACGGGGTTCTTGCAGTTGATTTGAAGATCTAGATCCAGGCTGATTTGGCTGTTTTCCTTCAGGGCTTCTGCCTTTCAACGTCACAAATGAGATATCATGCTGATTGTGCGAATCGCTTATCTCAGCCTGTCTCCATTCGCGAAACTTCTGGACAAGATCATGGAAGCCTATACAGCTCAGATCGTCCTGGAGCCTGCCAAACCAGTGGCTATAAAATCCGGGGATTAATGACTTGACTGCCAGCATGAAGTCGGTCGTTGGTCGATTGTCCTGGAAGTCAGGAATATTGAGGGCTTTGCCTTTGTCATATAGCAAGTCCCAGGTTGTCAACCAATTGTCTATGTTTGACTGACAAAGCGAATGTGGGTGAGCCTTCCATTTTCTTATGATCTCAAGCTCTCGATACCTGGTAGTAGGGGCGAAACGCTTCTTTAGGGCCACAAGGATGTCATGGGCATTGCCATTGTAGGTATAGTGCAAATTATCTCGCGATACTGTCTGCTGAATGAAGGATTTGAGATCTCGTACCGCTCTAACCTTGGAATCATGAAACTCTAGGTCTCGTTCGTATTTGCGCCATTGATATCGATATATCTCTCGTCCCGGTTCATCTAGATCAGCAATAGATGTTGCATTGGTCTTAATCTTACTAGGATCCGGTTCCTGGGGTTCCGTCATCTCTAGGAGAGCTTCCCTATTTGGATCGACATATTCCCATATATCCTTTGCTTCTGCAACCGTCTTGATGACTTGGATCCATTCGTCCCAATCGTCGGAGCTGGCCAAGATGATCTGTCGAGATGCAGATGCCATGATGGAGGATTCGAATGGTTTATAATAGGAATATGACAAGCGGTTCGACTTTTACGCAGAGGTCTAGTGCTCGAGAATGGCAGTGATAATATGATGAAGATAAATCGCGCCTCTATAACACGCTTATGGATGGATATAGCGATAGAATGATGGAGGGGATTCAATATGAGGATGAAAATCAGTGCCTTAGAGCGACTCCGGGCTCATAACTGTCGGACTGCGCGAACCTAGTAATCCGAAGATACGATGATGAAAGCTCTGATCATTCCAATCTACCTAACTATCTGACCACTATTTATGGACTTAGGGGTTAAGACCTTCCGAATACTTCTTTGTTTAATGATCCCGAGACATTTTCGTGAAATAACAAAGGAAAATAGGTGTTTCGGGTATAGACAGTATGATCCCTTTATTGCAGGGATTATAACCTTCGAGATGCCTGGATCGGCGTGTGCTGAATAGGCTGATAGGTCTCTTGGTATACCACTAGGGTATAGTGGTAATATTCGGCTGACAAATCAGTATTGCTGCGCTCTTGAACCAGCTGCGCAAAGGGTTGGTACCAAAGACCAAAAGTAAAGACAAACACGACAAGAATCTTCCGTGTTCCATTCATCTGCAGCTTCCGTACAGCATGGACGGGTAGGAGAAGAATCAGATAGTCAGTTATCGTGTTAAACAAGCCGCTGGCATTGACCAACATGGAAACGTTGACGCAACTTCCAGGGAGCTTCTGGTTTACAATCTTGGCTCTGGGAGTGCACTCAAAGATTTTCACAAAGGACGTGATTCCGTAGAAGCCGATCGAGATGATCATGAGCGAAACAATCATGATGTCGAACGGGCTCCCACGTCGAGTCCAATTAAGCTACCAAAAGCTAGTGTTACGCGTCATGTGTAGGGTACTATCATCCCAACTGACTATATTGTAGCCTTGCCTGCATGGTAGCATCAAACAGAAACAAGGTGGCGGTGATAGGGAACCCCGACAACTTTTTACCGCGACTGCAGAAGAAGCACCAAGCATCTCACGAGTAATAGGGGTGTGCGGTGAGAGCAAATGGCAAGACTGTTGCAGCGGAGGTTGTCTGAAATGTTTTCTTTGTTCTTCCAGCAAATTTAACATGTCAAAAGCCCGGCTTGTTGTATCCTTTCCAAGTGGCTCTCCACCTTCTTTCGCCTGCCAGATCATCTCAAGCTGCTGGAAGGAACCAAACATCGACTTCAACAATCTATGAAGGGACATCCTATTAAAACAGCGACAGGACGCCCTCTGTATTCTCGGCATCAAGACAGGCAATATTAGTATGCCCATTCTTTCAACGTTTATGTTGTGACTGTACTCACAGTAATTAGGCCAAGAGAAAGTCCGAGCTGCTCCGCAGCGCAGACTCGCCGGTGGTGGCAGAGACGGGCGCAGAGATACTGGTCGATGAGGCAAAGCTGCTGGGCAAGATCGACCTTCGGGTCATGCCAATGCTGTTTCTATGTCGTTGCGTTCCTTGACCGGTGAGTGTCGCGGGCTCATACCAAAGCTCTCCACTTATACAATTATTGGATAGGGTCAACATCTCAAACGCGCTCATTATGGGTATGCCGCAAGAGTTGGGCCTCACTGGTCAGCAGCCCAACGTCGCCTTCACAATCTTCTTTGTGCCTTATATCATCCTCTAGATCCATTTGAATAACTGTATGAAAATGTTCAGCCCGCACAACTTGCTATCAGGGTGCATTCTTGCTTTCAGGATTATGATGCTATGCCAAGGCTTCGTGCGCACTTATAGCGGTCTTCTTGTGACGCGCTTCCTTCTCGGACTGGCGGAAGCTGGTGTCTTTCCCGGCATTTTCTATCCGATCAGCTTTTGGTACAAGCATGATGAGGCGCAGAAACAATTTACCATCTACTGGTCATCAGTGATCATCGCAGGCGCTTTTGGCGGTTTGCTCGCGACTGCAATCGCCAAATGAACGGTGTCCATGGTCTCAGCGACTGGATATGGATTTTTATCTTGGAAGGAATCCTGACAGTTCCTGTCGGCATCACAGCTTTCTTTGCCGTTAGTGACTTCCCGCGAGAGGCAGAGTGGTTGACACCGGGGGAGAAGGAATTTGTACTGGCAAAGACTCGAACAGATGAGTCACATATGGTCCCCATCACATTTGAAGACATCCTTAAGTTCTTTAAGGACGTCAAGATCTATCTTGGTGCCATCATGTAGTTTGGTAAAGGAGCCACCCTGGAGTGACTAGAACAAAGCTAACGTCATTACAGCAGTTGACGTTCCGTCTATCCTTTGCATACTTTACGCCCACAATCGTGAAAACCCTCAACTACTCAATTGTCCAAAGCTAACTACACTCTGTTCCTCCCTTCGCCGCCGCCCTAGGATTATGTCTTGTCATGGCCTACCTGTCAGATAGAACTGGGATCTGCTTCCCTTACATTATCTTTGCTAACGCACTGCTGATCTCTGGACTCGCGATACTTCTCACCGTCCATGGCAAATCACGCTTTTCGGCCGAATACACAGGCATATGCCTCGTCTCGATGGGTGCTTTTGGAGCTGGTGCCAGTGTCGTCTGCTGGTACCTGATGAACTTGCAAGGCTACGTGCAGCGCAGCATTGGCTCTGCCTGGATGATCGGTTTTGAGAACGCTGGAGGCATCGTGGCAACATTCGCATTCTTGAAACAAGATGCACCTTACTATCGTACTGGGTGCTGGATTTGCATGACGATGGGAATAGTGGGTACAGTTGCCACGCTCCTCTACGCCGCACTTGGGCAGAAGGAAAAGCGCGATGCCAGGAGGGCAGGCGATGAGAAGGCAAAGATCCTGTTCATGTAGGTTTTGAGTTCAAGTTGGGGGGCGGGGGGCACTCTAGGCACATAGCGGATTAGTCGTAATTGTATATGAGGGTTTTATCATATACTCCACACTGCTACCCCGTAAGATGAACCTAGTATTATTTACCTGGGTAGGCGAAGGGTTCCACTCAGTGCTTTTGTGACAGTAGAGTTTGTATAGAGTCACGTGGAGATTAATTTGTACAACATCCCTGGATGATTTCATCTGCATCTGTTTCCACAGCCGCAGAGGTGGGCTCCGGGGAGACAGTTAGACGAGCTGGAGGACTTTGAACCACATAATCACATCTTTTCTGCTGCTCTCACCCAGTAACTTACAAGTTCGTGTTTGATTTTGCACTGGCTTGTTGACGGGATTTGCATTTCTAAATTACTGCTTTTTAAAGTTGGAAAGAGATAATGGAAACAATGTCTCTCGAAAACAGCGCCACTAGAGCGGTAATTATACTGCTCGAGGTGCTAGCACTCAGCAGCTTTGCCAATGCCACGGTTGCAGCTCGGTCAAGGTACGTCTAGCGTATGCATTATTCATGCTGACCTTTACCCAACGTTGAGATCTTGGTTTCCATAGATATCTTATTGATACAATTGGGTCCTCGCCCATGAACAGCTCCTCAAACAACAGCGCAATCCCAGCCATATGCACCGATCCCCAGCGGGACAACTGCAGTTTCTACCCCGTCTGCGTCGAGTCGCGATACCACTGCGGACCCTCGGGCTACCCAATCGGATACGGACTCCGCTACTGCGAGAAGTTCAGGGAGGAACGAGACAAGTTGAGCGCCGAGGGCCAGGATTGGATGTTGAACACGATGCTCTGCCTGCAGCGTAAGCTGATTCCGTATGCTGTCGGTGGCTCCCAGAACACCACCTGTGAGGATTGATAGAGTATGCATTCAGCACACACCCCGAGTGCTATGTGAAGAACGGGCTTTGCAAGCTTCCTCTCTCGGACTGGCTGGCGATTGTCGACATCGTAGGTATCTCAGTGCTGGCTGAGAATTTCGATGCGTTCAAATCAAGTGTCGAAACGGCGGAGGATTGCCTGGAGTTCTATTTTTGGCTTGTTGCGAGGGAGAGTTTGTAGGTGGGGGCCAGTAGAATAATGTCACAACCATGACAGTGGAATACGGCGAAAATTTCACCTGTACATTATTATGTGCAGGGGTGAAGCGTGAGCGACATGTCGTTCAATCAACTGGAGAGCATTTGATGATATTGACTAGAATGGTAAATCCCTTTCAAGTTTATTTGCTCACCCTTATCCATGGACGCTGAGGAAAATTGTTATTCTTGTGTTTTTTATTGTCACCAGGATCGGCAGGTCCTCTTGATAGATCTATTGGATAGGTCTCGGTGACTTTGATTTTGTCAAACACCGCCCAAGATGGCTGTGTCCGTAAGTTCATGCTCCAGAAGACAGATAGAGGACTTTCCCCATTAGAGGCAGTGTTGATAATGGAAAATGGAATTTTAGGTAGCCAAGAAATCTGCAGATGAGATAATCATACATAAGCTTGCAGATCCCGGCGTCAATTACCTCGTCGGCTTTCTGCACCAAGCAGTCACCTGGTGCGTTTTTCAACACCTTGATGGGACCCTGCAGACTGCTATTGCCTACCTAGGTAATTGAGGAGGCGATCGATACCAGGATCTTCATTCAAGATTCCTTTTTAAGGAATGTGGGAGCGAAGGCCCGGGGTAGACTGATATCTTCTATGACAGCTGTGTCCAAAACATACATGTACATACATGGTACCCCATAGGGCTGATTACTTCACGGTCGCCTGAAATTTGGGCGCACATGTATGCAGTCATTGTTCTTTGTCTACTATTTTCCACTTTTAAAGGCACAGCTGTACCCTGCATGCACACTTGACCAGTTTTAGCCCATTGTCTTTACGGCTCACTGTTTTGATTGGAGTGACTAAGACTGGTCATCCTCTTGCTCATACACTTGAGACACAGAATGAATACTAGACAATTTGCTGAACAATCAACTATCCTTTCAAGAGCGGGCAGCTGACTATATCTTAGTAGAGGAAACGCCTTTTTAGAGAGGAAGTAGTAAAGCAGAGTGCATTAGTCGTTTTATTGCACAGTTGATATTCAAGATCCAGCATTACTTTGGAAGTATATAAATATGCCACTCATCCCACCGTGAGAGCAATCTCTATTCAAAATCCCCAAGCACACATCTTTCTTCTTTCCGTCTGTCGAGCATCAATTGATCTTATCTGCAAAGGTTTCGTCATTGAGAAAATGCAATTGCCTTCAGCTTTGCTCCTCGGCTGTTCCTTGCGCCTTCGGCCTTGGGGCGTATTCGGACAACTGCCACGGTTCTGCCCTATGCAACAAAAACATGGGACCGATGTGCCAGGGCGCCATCGACCGGTACACGGATACCACCGTGTACAGCGGATATACAAGCCGCACGAACGGACATTGCACTGCAATTTACCAGTGCAGCGGTGACTATCCGGCTCTGACTGGTGCTCAGCTCAAGAGCCTGTGAGTACAAAACTCGGCTCCACAATGTTTGTATCCCGAGAAATTAACACCCGGCTACTAGTTTTGCTCCTATCTATGGCGGACAGGGTTGTAAGGGCTGTGGTTCGCATGCTTTTATAAGTCGCTTTCCCAGACTCCCAGTGAAAAGTTTCCACTCTTTAGAAACTGATATCAGACATATAGAACGGCGAATCATGCGAAGTCACCGTCAATTACTGCAGCCGATGTGTTGATTCCGGTCCCCCAGGTAAATAAGCCTGACGCTCGTAATCTGCAATGTCGAGTCTTTTGAAAACCTAGTTCTGATTGAGATCAGGTCTCGTTCCAAGGAAAGCTGGCGAGGATGGTTATGAGTCTGGTGTAGTTGAGGAACCGAACGAGTTCGATCCTGTAGAGATTGGAACTGAGGGATAGGGCCGCAAACACCGAAGCTATGCTGGAGATGATGTCCATAAGTTTAGAGCGCTTGGATTCAAGGTATTGGAAGAGTCGACAGAGATTGGCCAATCGTGTAGATATTGGAACACAGGTTTAGGGTTATCAACGAAGTCGCCTCTCACTGTAAACTGATAACTTCCATTCATGATTTACGTATACATGTGTATAATTCCAAACTGTATACAATTTACTGGACTTTTCAAGCCCCTTGTAATATCACCAGTTCTTCTTCCAAGATCTCCTGACGAGCTCGAATCGGAACTCCTTCTCATTTTGTAACTGCGTGTCAAAAGAGGCCCAAACTTGCCATTTATCTCTATCGCCAGTTAGAAATGGTATTCGCACCCGCTTAGCAGTGCGGTAGACAAATGCATGCATCGGATGACATTGGACTCTAATAATTAAGTTCACATATCGCAAACCAGTGTCTTGGTAGCAAAAGCTTCCGAAAGGACATATGCGCAATTTTTTTGGGGCTTCAGATTGTTCCCGTACCTTGTACCGTCTGGACATTCTTTCAGGTACAATATACACTACTCCATTTCTATCTACCGTAATCCTGTTATTATTATTCCAGCAGAAATGTTTGTTTTATTGACGGTATAAAGTCCCACTATAATATGCGGGATATAACTAGCTGAGATAGAAAAAGGAGCTAAGTAGTACTATCCAGCTCATCAAGAACACAAAACTATGAATAGAGTTTCCCTAGCTTCCAGTACACACATAGATACCTAGGTATATAACAGTCTTTCAAGGAGCGTATGTAGTGAGCTAAGCTTCCAGTATAATGGAAAACCCTCTGTCGTCCCTAGCCAAGCAAAGAAGAGGAGGTAGGTATGTTGTGAGGTGATTGGTGTAGACAGTAAAACGTCTATCGATCACTCCTGATCGGCTTCCAGGTCCAAGTCGTAGAGGTCGTACTTTTCCTTGGTCGTGAGGGGCTCCCGCTTCTCAGGAGCATCATAGAGGTCGTACTTTTCCTTAGTCGTGAGGGGCTCCCTCTTTTCGGGAGCGTCGTAGAGTTCGTACTTGTCCTTGGTCGTAAGAGGCTCCCTCTTCTCGGGAGCATCGTAAAGATCATACTTCTGCTTTCCAGAGACTTGCTCTCGTTTCTCGATGGTTCTAGCAGCCGGAGAAAATTCTCTTATGCAGGTCAATACTGAACACATATGGACAATATAGATCAACACAACGCAAAGCTAGAAAGCATCCTTACTCTGTAACGGGTGCAGCGGTAGCAGCAATAAAAATGGAGGCAATAGCAAGGGTTCCAAGGCCAAACAGCTTCATTGTGAGGGCAACTTATTCTTTCTTTGGAATGAGATATCAAAAAGTGTGTTTCGTATGGCTTTTAAGAAGTGTATGCAGTAAACCAATATAGTGAACAGAACGAGCGGAATATGAGGGGGATTTTATAGAGTAGAAAGAAGCGACCTTTTCCCAGTACGGCAGTCTCTTTGCAAATATTCAAAGCATGGAAACAAGCAAATGAATGACGCCATTAAGAGTCTCTGCATATGCTCTAGCTGACCAAATTATCTGATAGCCAATAGATAATAGACTCACTAGCCTTGTTCATGGTTCTAACTCTTTCAGTGCATTGCTGGATTGCGGCCGGCAACCTTCGTGAACGCCAGGTTCAGCCCTTTCCCTCAACCATCGATAGCCTAAAGACACGGAGTCCCTTCCGAGAACCCATATGCTCTTTTTTGTAGCAATGAGCTGAGTCCAATCAACGCATCAGCTCTCACCGCTCTGCTTCAGAATTTGTCGTTACATGGGCCAGGTCTAAATTGCAGCGAGTCTTGTGATTAGTCCATGGATATAGCAAACAACCCTTCTTTGAGAACTAATTGATGCCAGAACCCACCTTTATCTTTTATTTGTTCGGCGCCTTTGCTGACTTTGCAGCTTCACCGTGTGCTTGCCAGGCCTAGCATTGGTTTGCCAGAGCTAGGTCCAGTACTCTGCAGCCTTATCATGGGTGGCCTGAAATTCTAGTAGCACAATACTGATCGCGACAGTTTACGCTTCTTTGAGATCATACTGCTCAATCCCTTTTTGAAAGACTAATGGGCCGCCCAACAGCCGCTAGTCAACCAGTGACGTTGATTCTTGTCTAATATGTGGGACAATGTCGCATCGTCCGATGCTTCCGAGTCATTGATACCGCAGATGAGCCAGCCAACACATTTCCAGCACATACCAACATTGGATTATTTGTCATTGATTAGAATGCAGCTTATAAAGCTCGTCGCTTTACCGTCTCCCGTTTGCAGCAATTTACAGTTGGCAGGCAGATAATACTCAATGTCTTGCGTCGATACGTTGAAAACCACATATTCTGTTCCCTTCTACAATAAACAGATCTTGCGCAGATATTGAGATACCACTGTGATGGCTAAACTCTCAAGCGAGCTTCCTATTTCAAAGAATTCATCGGATATGCCTTCCCAATATGACAACGATGCAGAACCTCTTCTTGAGGATAACGGTGAACCTTGGAATAGGAGATCCCCTAAGCGATCACGCCTATACATTTGGATGCTCGAGATACTTCTCTTGATCTCCTCTGTTGCTTTCTTCTTTTCGGGACTAGTGCGAAGGGCTCCCACTGATAAGGAATGTGCTGCTCAACTATCGGCATACTGTAAGTGCTCGACAGGAGCTCATCCTTCCGCCGATGGAAACTCATGCTGATAGATGACAAAAGCCCCGGCGATAGGGGCAGTCGAATATGAGACGATCAAGTTCCAGGGTGCCTTACTCGACAGAAATCCCTTCAAAGGACCTCCAAGTCCAGCTCTTGATGCGGCATGGAAAGAGATCGTGAATAGTAGGTTCTCCGGTATTAACAATATGGAAATAGATTCAAGTTCACACATCGGCAGAGGCACAGATCAAAATCGATCCTCGCGACATGCCACGTTTGAAGAAGCCATTGACACAAGCAAAGTATCCAGACGACGAAGGTGGCTGGTATACTGGTGGTTTAGAGGTTTTCCATCAGGTACTCTGCTGCGAATGATCTCCCTCACTCCAACTGCTGACAAAAGAAGCTCCACTGCCTAAACTTGATACGACAATATACCTATTTTGACTACTACTCTAGGCCGGAAAACCTGCCTGTGGCATTCACCGATTCGAACCACACTCTTCGGCTCCATGTTGGTATGTGACTAATAGCCCTTTTCTAGGATGTCATTGCCCCAGAAAGATTAGTAGAAAGCTGACGCCAGTGGAAGATCATTGCATTGATATGCTGCGGCAAGTTATCCAGTGCAATGGAGACGTTGGAATCGTCACCAGCAGCTGGGTCAAAGGATTTTCTGGATCTTACCCTGACTTCAGCACATGGCATAAATGCCGTAAATTCCAGCCCTTGATGGATTATACAGCAAAGCACGAGGTTGACGGTGAGCTTGTCATGCCGGAAGATGCGTTGCAACTCACACACCCACCTTGCGAGAACGCAACTCCGGAGGAGATATGCCCGTAGATTCAAGATGTCATGGGGTTTTTTTTAGGAAGAGTGAACTTGCGTGACAGGCATTGAATTCCATGGATTGACAAAGTAAGCAGAGGATAGGCCGCATTTACAGTCTGTTCTGTTATACAAGCTTTAGCAAATACTTGTCGTATGAGAGCATATCAACTCGGTATTCTGTGAAGAATTGAATTTGCTTAGATTACGTACAGTACTTTGAAGCCTTCCCGGTCGGTACTACTTACCTATCTAGGTAGGTAGGCACCTTGTTCGAGTTCATGCACCTCTGAGCGGCACAGCCTCCAAGAAGCGTTCACGTACTTGTTATGCCTACAAGCTCAATTCCCCTTTATCCCCGTACTCGATACAGCATATTGTACCTATCGAGCATCTCATAATGCCTCTTCAAGTGACTGGTTTCACTACTTCTCCAGTTCCTGCTACACCAGAGGGGGCACGCACAATCCGAGATATCGAAAACTCAGCACAAAAGGACAGCCCACTCTCGAGGCTGCTCTGGCCACACGGTGCACCTCAAGGAAAGGAAGAAGATGAAGAAGTGTCCCGTGATGTTGCTTTCCTACGAGATCCGGCGAACAAATACTTTCTGGTTACTGAAGACGCATCGAACACTGCCGTTGCGTACGTCTGGTGGCAGCATGCCAAAGGTCGCACAGAGGCGGAGTGGGCAGAGACCTACGCCAACAGGTATCGGCCAGAGGGGATGAACAAGGCTCTCATGGACGCTACAAGCGGTGTGCGGTTCCTGAAGCGCGCGAAGATCCTCGGCGAGCAGGATGTGTTCAGTATATTTTATCTCTTGAATAGACCCAACTCATGAAACGCTGCTGGGACTGACTATCTCTGTGAAGTTTTGAAGGAACTGTACGTCCGACCGGAATTCCAGCGCCGGGGTCTCGGGGGGATGTTGGTGGAAAAAGGTCTCCGTGAAGCGGACGAGCTGGGTCTGCCTGCTTATACTGAAGCGACTGAGGAGGGGCTGGGATTGTATTTAAAGCACGGTTTCAAAGAAGTTGACAGGGTGACCGTGGATTTGGAGCTTTGGGGAGGAGCGAAAGGGCAAGTGAGCACGTATACTCTTTTGTTGCGGCATGCCAAAGGTTATCTAATGCGGGACTAACCCTAAGCTCCTTGAGCTTGGAGATTGAATCTGGGTCGATTGGTTTCTCAGACTCTTGATATAAAAACAAACCCCACTATCCCCACAACAACAAATATGCATGAGACCTTGGAAGGGTGTAAGGCATCGAACTGAAGTTCGAAATCCTAATGGAGATAGAAGTCGAGGGACCAGAAATTCAGCGGCCCATAGTTTCCGCACCACCCTCAGCAAAAATGGAAACATTTTGCAAGTCAAATGTGCTTAGGAAATCAGAGCCATGATGATATAGGTTGCAAATTGACCTCATGCAGAATGATTCTACAACTGCTGTACTCTGTTGTATTTCCTGCATATGAGCCTCATAAGGCTTAGAAGTGGGTAGTTCTTAGCTAGGACAATCATTTCTTAGGCAGGTAACTGTTCTGGTTGAATTGAATTTGGTGCCCGCCAGCACAGCCTATGGTAGATGCTGTCCTGGAGCGTCCTTGATCTCATGAACTTTTTTGAATGACAATCTGGTCTGCAGTTAGTTGAAAAAGAGTTCTGATACAAGTTAGACGGATTGAGGCTGAAGGGCTGGTATCATCGCAGGGACCAGCACCGATAATTCTAAAAGATCTTTGGGCAATTGGACAGCAGATAGCATGTCTGATTGTCTTACTGTTCTTTGACAGTGCGATTCTCGAACACACGCGCTAAGCAGCAAGCGCTCGTATTCAACAACGCTTCATGTTGCTTCCCAGCAGCCAGACCAATCACAACCAGGTTCGTATCTTGACTTTCACCATCCACCTCGTATTCATTCTGTTCGGTCAACAACAATACTAATAATACAGAGTGATAATGCAAATCATCAAGAAACTCAGCCTTGCTGGCTGCCTAGGATGATCTCCTTCGCACGGGAAGGATGACTTGTATTTAGAGCCTCGATGCCCATCGTGTCGAGGCTCGTTGTCCTTTTGTACTTTGTTATTCTCTCTTCAGCGTGCTTTTTCGGACTTACTTATCTCTGTCTGCTATTTTTGCGGTTATTTAGATATCTAGCAGACAGTTCACTCCTTTGTTGCTGCCATAGAGAATGCCCCCTCGTCGAGGCGGAAGCTCCTTCGCGGACAGCAGCTCTTCTCTCTTTGATGATGATTCCCCATGGAACGAGGACGTCACATTCTATACATATGGAGCGAGAGACAAGTTGCTCCGACGGTCGCACTGGCGTTTGAGGTAATAACCCTCATCGCCTGCCTGGTGTTTCTCGTCGCTTCATGCTTCATCAAACGGCCGAAGCGCGACCCAGCGGTCAACAGGGTTCCCTCCAGATCTCTTTTCGAGTCGATTTTGAGCAACATCATGTGAGTACAGCCAGGAAAACTTGGACCTTCTGCGTTGTGACATAAGCCCCTGGGTAAGAATACTAACCATTGGCCTGCAGACGTTCGATTCTTACCATCATCTACCTGTTCTTCTACGTCCTTGAAGCCACCGTGAAGCAGAGCTATGTTGTCCTGCTTATGTTCCAGACTATATTCAACCTCCTTGCACTGATCCTCATCTTCTACGTGTTCTACCGGATTCTCCACAACTATCTGAATCGACTTTACCATAGCAGCAAGGGTTTTCTCAAGTTCACCTATCTGCACTGGGGCATCCTGGGGATCATCTCGGTCCTTTCCCTTGTGGAAGCCATACTTAGGATTGTCACATTAGTACAAAGCGTGAATTCCTATGACAGCTTGAAGTTGGACCTAGACCTTGCCAGGCTCTCCGGCGCTCGTATGATTATTTCCTGGCTAGCTTCTCTGGAGATAATTCTCTGTGCTGTCTTCGTTGTCATTAAATCCAGCGCTCTTGAGATCAATTCACGGGTAAGTTGTGGGTTGGCCTCGTTTGTCATCATCATAGATACCACTCACCTATTTATTCAATTGCTAACTAGACTGTTGTGATAGGTTGGATCCATCTTCCTTGGTATTGGATGCTCTTTTTTCTTCATTTTATGCTTCTCCAACGCAATTATCGCGATGCGATACACTTTTGGAACAAACATTGCGCCAGACTACATAAACACAGCGATCTCGATCCTCTATACCATCTGCATTGGTCTTTACACGGGTATCATCGGGTGGTGCATTCTGTGGCGTAGGACCAGCGCGCAGCACCAGGTTCCCTCAGTGCAGCAGCAATACTCTCCTCAGCAACCCTTCCAGTACCAGCAGCCCGTTGGTCAGTTCCAGGCGTACCAGCCTCCTAACGGCCAACAACAGCCTTATCAGCCCCCTATGCAGTTCCAGCAGCAGCCAGGAATGTACCAGATGCCGCAGGCTGGATACGCACCTCAGCCCGCGCAATGGCAGCAGCAGCAGACGCCCCCGCAACAACCCCAGTACGGACAAGTTCTTCCAAGTCAGTATCAGCAAATACGCGAAATTGGATCTCAGCCTGGGAACCAGCCTCCTCAGATCCAGACTGGCCCGAGCCCTGGGCCTGCGCGGTAAGGGATGATTTCATGTCGTCTGCGCTTCCAGTATGCTCTTACGGATCTTGGTCACGGAAGTCACAACCCACCTTCCCTCCGCCTTGCCGAATTTCGACGAAAGAAAAGGAAACAAATAGCTAGTTTATTTTCGACGGTGCTTTTTATTCACCACTATGTCAGATCGAGGCTTTTGTCGCTTTCTCGATTTTTTTTCATGATCTTGCCCGTGATATACCCTGTTCTAATATATACCCAAGCTTTTTGGTCAGAATTGCCTATCTTATGTTTTACGGTTCTGGTCGTTCTCATGTGACGGACGCCTGGGGCGCGAATGAGTTATAAATGATGTATATGTATGCGTGTCCTATAGATACAGGAATGTTCGACCCCAAGATTTCCCAGCTCCAGTGCAGGAAGCAAGTGAGCTTAACCGTAGAAAGTGATTGATCTGGACACCGAAAACATTTATATAAAAATTGTCACTCACCACGCTTACAATTGGAAACCCGACAAAGGATCGAAGACGATAATACCTCTATAAATCTAGCGCGAGCCTATGGATTGAGAATGAGAATGACACGCAGACAAGTTATGTAATCCAATTCTGCGCTCCATGATTAATAGCAATAATACCAATGACAACAATAATGCTCCGTGGGTGGACCTCGACCTCGTATCCCCTCGTCGCTGATCTCTCCGGACGGAGAAGGCTCGCGGACTTGTCGGCGGCCCCGAAGGCGGAAGGCGGTAGAGGGCAAGGCGGCGTCGCGATGTTCTTGGCGCTTCTCCGCTGTGGCGCATCCGCATCCGTATCCATACATAGCACTGCACACCTGCAACCACCGAGCTATCCTCATCGGACGTCCAGACATCGTATCTCCCTTCCTACCATACAACCTCCTGAGGCTGAGCGTTGCAACCGTCTCGAACGCGTCCTCTTCAACAAATTCGGGATATTCCTCCACGGGGGAACCTATCAATCGTCTGTTGCCACAAGTCTACCTCTGTCCCTAGTTAATTAACACCTGACAGCTTAGACAGCAAGCAGCAAGCAGGGAGCAACCGTCACCATGGTGTGCGCCAAGTGCCAGAAGAAGCTGCAAAAGACCGAGCTCGTGACGCCGGGCGTCAAGCGCAAAAGCGACATGTACTACGGCTCGCCGACCAGCACGCTTGGCGCCGGCGGGGATGCGAAGGCGAAGCCGACGCTGGGGAATACGGGGGTTACTAAGGTATGTTTGTGATTTTCCTTTTTTTTTCTTATGTTCTGTTTCTTTGTGTCTTCGGCTTCTGTGAAGGAAAGAAACGGGTGCCTTAATGCTCTCATTTTTGTTGTTGCCATTCAATGCCTACTACTGTTCATGTACACCATGAACATATCAAAATCGCCACACCTCCCCCTGCCCGACTGACCCGTGGACTTGACCTTTCCATGTCACTACTCTATCTCTCAAAGATGCATTTACCATATTCACCAAAAGAACCAGACGCCGACTAACATCACAACAGAACAAACTCCTCAGCCAAAAGGCCAAGAACCCCTACGCCGCGTACGCGTCCTCGTGCGAGTCGTGCAAGACCAAGACCGAGCAGGGCCGGAAGTACTGCCAGCGCTGCGCGTACCAGAAGAATGGTAGGTTCTTCTCCTTTTCCCCTTTTCCTTGGTGTATACGGCTGGAATGCTGATGCTAATGTTTTGTACAGCCTGCCCCATGTGCGGGAAGAGCTTGAGCGCCACGCCCGGGTCGAAGGACCAGCCGATCGTGCAGGGACAGAAGTTTAGTCTAAAGTAAAGGCGATGAGATGGGTTGTTGCTGTAGCTTGCTTTTTTTCATTTTTGTTTCCTTTGGTTCTATTATTCGTTGGGGATTATGATCATATGGAGTTCTGGAGTTTTGAGTTTTGAGCATCATGGCCATGGAGACAAAATGGCGGGGAATTTTCTGCGGTAAATGTGGTGGTGTATCTAGTTATACATAGCACAGTAATATATGCGCTTCTGTAGCTCCCTTCTATACTACAGATGAGACAGACAAGAAAGACGCCGATTGGCCCCAGCCAAACATACAGAGAGAGGGAGGTACGTGAAAACAAACACTCTCGTTTGTCGAAGCTCGAAGCCATCCCGCTCATTGGAGACATGCACTCAGAACCAGCATTCATGCCGCACATTCAACCATTATACAAAGACATTCAAGTTTTGTCCCGCTCCAAGTTTTTACCTATCGGCCAGCATGTTCTTGATGGAGCTGTAGTACTGCGGAATCACATACTTCTGGATCTCCTCCTTCGCCAGCCACTTGAAGTCTTCGAGACCCTGCGTGTTTACGCTCAGGTCGGCCTGTCCGGCGAAGATGCGGCACTTCATGAAGAAGGTCTTCTCGCCCAGCAGCTCGACCTTGGCCTTCTCGTCGATCTTCGGTTTCCAGTAATTGTAGACGAAGTGGCCGATCGGGTGGTAGCCGACGAACCAGGTGTTCATGTTGACGCCGGCAGATTCGGCCAGAGTTCGTTCTGCGGCCTGGAAAGAAATTGAAGTCAGGTCATAACGCCTCAAAAATGAATAGCAGCTGGAACTTTCGTCCCAGAAAAAAAAAGCTTCAAGGAATAAGACTCACCTCTCGAAGGTCCTCGCCTGGCACGAGAGGCGAGCTGGGGAACTTCCAATACCCCTCCTTAGTTTTCACGAGGAGATAGAGCGTCCTCTGCAGCAACCGGTTCAGGCTCTTGTCGTCCCCCTTCTTGTCCGCCTCCGTCACCCGGGGGTAAGGCCTCTGGATCTCCTCCTTCTTGGCGCTCTCCTGGGACGACGCGTTGGCCGCGGTCTCCGCATCCCGAACGAGCTGCTCTATCATATGCTCCGGCTCAGACTCAACTGCGCCGACGAGCAGCTCATCGTTCCATGCCTCTTTCGAGTACGCATTGTATTTGCCGATATCGCGCGCCGGCGTCTCACGTTCTTTGACTTTACGCTTAAAGTCTTCGTAGGCGGGCGTTCCGCGCTGGAAGTAGAAGTATCGGGTGAAGGGAAGGGCGAGACGCTCGTTCAGCCGCTTCTGGTAGAAAAAGAACGCCTTCTCGAACGGCGTCAGGTCGCGAGTAATCTGGGGCGGACGGGAGAGCACCACTCCAGCCTTGACAGTGTAGGTGGGCTTCAGGACCGGATGGTTGACAGGAGTGGCGGGTTGTGAGGAGGTCGAGGATGAAGGGGGAGGTGCAGACGCATTGTCCGCGGTCGCTGAGGCTGCAGCAGAGGAATAATTGCGGCGGACAAGCGTTTCTTGACAGCTTCTGCACACCGCGGAGTCGAAGGTGGACGGACCTGGCAGAGAAGTCAGCAACAGCGGAAACAAGGACAAAACCGCATCAGAAATACGTACGCAACAGCGCCGCTATGCGCCGTGTGCCATTGGATCCGGCAGACATCTCCCGGCCTTGGTGGACGTTGTCCGTGCTGGTGAACGCTGATATCCCGTCCGAGAAAAGTTCACAGCCGACCTCCAGCCCGCCTGAGGGCGCAGAGACGCCGAAATTGCGCTAGACCATTTCAGGTTAGCCTCCGCGTGACCTCGCCGGCCCCTCAAAACGCCGCTCGTCGTTCATGTGGGATTTTCCTTTTTCTCTCTTGTTCTCGAGCACCCATCCCTTATCATCACTGTGTTCTGACATTCCACAACCAGTCGATCATTAGTGGTGCTCAGAGCGAGTACTCTACGGTGCAGTCAGATTTCGCTAGCGGTACCTTCTTTGAACCAAGGCGTACTGTTAGATAGACACTGCATACATACTTCCCCTGCCAGTCCACTGGGCCACCGGAAAGTGCTTTCCACGTTGTGGATCTGGCATTTCTGGTTATCTTTAAGACGCCTATCTACTGATCAGGATTTGAGGATGTATTTCTTGATCATATGGCGGGTGTTACTACACTCTCAGCTCGCTGTATGCCTCTCAAGTCTCAGCTAGGCGGAGAGAGTCCTACTGCTCTCAATGCTCCGTGGAGTCTATCCGCAGATGTTACTCATTGGCCTGTTCGTGGCTTTCCGGCTTTCCCTAGGATACAGACTCTCTCCTGCGTACCAAATACGCGGAGCTTGTTCCCGTAGACCTTCCAGAACGGCGCACCTGACCGGGGGATAAGCTCCCCGGCCTTGATTTTCCGGGCTATTTCGACATCGTCCTCGAAGCTTAGAAGTTGAGATTGGTCCTCAGTCCCGAACGGCTGATTTTCGTCTTCAGAATCCTCCGCTGTCTCTTCCGCTGTGTCGGTCAGGAGATCGAACTTCGTGCGGTGTGCGAACGCAGACCGGATCCAGGTAACCTCTGCTTGTTCCTTCCAGTTCACAGGCTGCTGGGTTGGACGATGCTTTATGCGTTCACCGTCCCTGCCGATAACCTCATCTGATCTACTGCCCGAGGTGCTAGATGCTCTGGAAAGTGCACCTTCGCTCGCAGAATCTTCATGAGCAGAAGCTAGGCCTTGTTTCGGAGTGAAGGACCTCCTAGTCTCGGATTGTATAGATGTCCCACCATCACGCAGCGGAGCAGAGAGCTTGATAAATACCTGCGCGGTAAGCAAGCTGTCGTAGCCCGCCTCATGGAATAGCTTCTGGCTCTGGTACTTGCGGTGCTGGGGATCCACAACTGAAAATGCAACAATCAGCGGTGCGTGTTGTCTTCGAAGGAATCTACTCACCTATCTTTGGACTCTTCTGTCCCGCTAGGCTTTCATTGATCTCCGATAATGACGACGTCGGGTTAATAGAACCACAGTCGTGTGTAGCCATGTATTTTGTATCGACAAGAACGGGGAATAACTCATGGAGCATTTCCTGGAAGTCTTCCACTCGCTCCGGTAGAGGCCCGAAAAAGCATCTGTAAAAGTTGACCACATCCGTGAAGAGATTGTGGCCGACCAAGATTGGTCTGTTCGCCTTCAGTCGTAGCTTAAGCCTGTCAGCGAACTCTTTCAGGGAGTGCTTTGCTTCTACAGCAGCCGAACTCGGCATGATGGACGTAAAGACTCCTGGATCGAGCTTCGACAAATCCCCGCCAGCCAAAGCCTCAGCAATCCACCTGAAACCCGTCTGTTTCAAAATGCGCTCCTCAGTCCGTCTTATTCTTTCCTTCTTGATCTCCTTCTCACGAGCCTCATCGTAAGGGATTATCTGCACGAAAGTAGGCTTGCCGACTGTCACAAGGGACGGATATTCTGCTTGAACCAACTGGTGAACAAGCCTCTTTTGAAATCGGTTAAGTGTGGTAGGGAAGGCACTGGGTCCCTTCGGCGTATGCAGGCTCCTTGGTGGCGGGATGTTGAGATACTTTTCGGCACTCTATATAGATTCAAATAAATAAGCCTCGTTCGTTACAGAGAAAAGAGGGCGCATCCACATCACCGAGAGCAAGCCAAGCGTTGATCCCGCTCCGAACGACTTTCAAGAACTGCAGGGATTCGTGGTCTGTTTCCTTGACGTCGATATCAGATGGAACCGAAGTCCGGTCTCGCCTTTCCAGCGCTTTGGCCATTGCCAGCTTCTCTTCATCTCGAGAGAGGTAAGGGACGCCTTCTTGAAAGACAGCCTCCATACGGAATTTATTTCCCATCAAGAACTCGACCGCTTTGTTTGACTCAATGTCACTAGGAGTAGATGGTGACTGATCGGGGTAGTCATACCGCTGCTCTGGAAGGACCAAGTTCTCTCAACTTCCAATCGCTGGTCGATAATGGGGCTCAGATGGAGGTTGTATGGTTTCAGGGTATAAGTCCCTGGGGGCATTAAGTTCTCGAATTGTCCGAAGGCAGCTGTGCTTTTCCTTACCTGTTTTAGGGTCCTCATGTCCAATTGTAAGCCCGATCTGCAGGATTTGATATCTGTTGGCAGCCTCCCGGATTTCAGCATATCGTTCCTGGAGTGTCTGTGTTCCGCCTGTTGAGGGGCCACCTAGGTTTGTGGCTATCCCGGAAAGCTCCAGATCCAGAGATACAAAGCAGCAAGTTGCAATGCCCTCAAGGATCCTTGGCAGATGATAGAAGAATGACTGGCCGGTGACATCCATCATGCATGTCTGTTAGGAATGGATGGTAAGCTGCCTCAGGAGGTGCCAAAGTGATCATTCATGTGGAGAAGCAATTCCGCAACAGACAGAACAAAAGAGAAGAGTGAATGATATGGTCCCAGCACTAGTGGTTGTTTCTGAGGCTGCTGGACCTATTTGCTTGTGGACTCTATGCCCATATCAGAGCATGGTCTATCATGATAGATTCACTTGCCAAGATCTGCCGCTTTGAATGGAGAAATAATTACAGAAAAGGCATGAAATTCATGTTGGGGACAAAAACTGTCAGTCAATCAACATATAATTAGAAGTCAATGCACAGCAGACAAGCAGTAGCACGTTCTGGAACGGTGAACAGTGTTACAAAGATGGAGCATCTACAGTACAGTACAGCGCATGTCTTGGGGTGGCTTCTCCGGATCATCCCGTGACATCAGACAGCCCAACCCCAGACGCGACGCCCGGGCTGGGCCGAGGGTAAAGCCAGCCTCCCCCGGTAACTAAACCTCGCGCCTGTCGGCCTGTTGCTCCGCTTAATGGAGCTCTGCTGGCGCTCCCATCCTACCACCATAACACATGCAGTATACTCGATTTTCAACCTCAATTTCTTTGTGATAACTTTGTCCTTCCTCCATCCCGCCTCTGAGCGCTAGTAGCAACTCACGGCTCAGAGCGCCTGAGAAACTGACAAGATGGCCGACGGGTCCTACCTGTCGTCCTCGCAGCTCCTCTCCTCCTCCGCCCCTGCCTCATTTCCGCTCTCCCCCTCAAAGCTCTGCTCCCAGATACACAAGAATGCCTCTCAGCTCTTCCTAACACGCCGGCTACCGGAGGCCCTGGCAGCTCTTGAACCGATCATCACCGTCCCGATATCGCCACAGGAGGAGCAGCAATACGCAAATGGCGACGACGCTTCGTCGCGTCCCCTTGCACCGATAGCAACGGTCTCCGGCTCGCTGAGGATTAAAGTGTGGAGCCTCTACATCACGCTGCTCAGCGCCATTGTCGATCTGGGACCTGAAGATGGGAAGAGAGAATTTGGGCAGAAGGAGTGGAAGGCGCTTGTGTCCAAGGTCCGCGATGGAGAGATATGGGAGGACATCGTACAGACTGGTTACGGAGGGCGGGAAGGCGCGGTGGATGCGGATGTCGTATATAACCTGTGAGTTAAAAATGTCCCATGTATTTTCACTCGTCTCAGTCTAACAACAGCCTTTACGACAGTGCCACTCTGCTACTGAATCATTCGCCGTCGCAGACCCTGAACCAGCGGCGACTCGAGACCTATCTTTCATCGTATGGCCAGCCGAACCTCAACATTGCAGAACATCTGCAGAACTCGCCGTCTGGCTCGCGTCGGCGCCGGTTAACCGCCAGCGGAGCAAACACTCCAAAGGACTTGGCAGCTAGAGTCAGAATAGTCGAGCTTTTCACCCTGCATGTCCTTCCCAGAAACGACGAATGGGAATACGCCAGAGAGTTCATAAGGATGAGCGAGGTCCTAGATGAAGAACGGAAAGAAGCCTTCCTACAGACACTCGAGGGGCTCAAAGAAGAAAAGGAGCAAAGCAGCCTGCGCGCTGCAGAACTACAGAGAGAAAAGGACGCGGAGCTCGAACGGCAGATGCGAGAGAAAGAGCGAAGAAGAGCGGAGGAAGCTGCAGAGCGCTTGAAGCAGGAGAATGGGCATAAGCGAACAAGCAGTGAGATAGACTACGGGATCGAGAAAGGTCATCCAAATGGCGCCCCTAAGACTAAGGCAACAAAGTCAGCAGAGAAGCCCTCGGATAGTAATGTCGTTGACCCGACAGGACGAACAACCTTCTCCCCATCTCCTGAGGCTTCGAAAACTTCCAAGAAAGTGGAGAAGTCCCAGCCTAAGGCGCGACAGTCGCGTACGCTTGTCAATGTACTTCGTAACCTGCTGCGCAGCATAGCGCAAATCGTGTCCGGCAACAGAATGGCGTTACTTCGCACGCTCTTCTTCATGTTGGGCATTATGATGGCGCTCAGCAGGCAAGATGTGCGAGATCGAATAAGGAGGATAACAAACACCAGTTGGCAGAAAGTAAAGGGAACTGTTGGGATGGGAGTGAAAGTCAGTTACATATGACGATGTCACGAGGTTTGCATGCCTGCGAAGACTGTGAAAAGGATTCTGATTGGGTTGTTCGGAGGTCTTAATGGATTGCCCTTTTCTGTAAAGTTAACTTGTGTCTATACGTATGTCCACTCTTCTATCCGGTTATATTAACCTGACGATGCAGGGTATCGATGATCTGAGACGGTCATGTTTGCCTCTGAGAACAAACCACTTTGGGATGAAAGATTATTCTTTTCAAGAGAGCATCAATCATTCATAATCTAACCGGCTGAATACCTTGGACAGGATCCTGACCTAGCCCTTTTCATTTGTTTTATTCCGTGTCCTCTGTTGGTTCGGTATTATTGTGTTCAGGTATTTAGTTTTCGGTATATATTTGTTCTTCCTTTGGTCATGGAGTATATCTATGGAATCTAGATCTTTTCGTTTTCATTTGAGTGGCCCACCATTCCAGGTGCATTGTTGTTCTCCGACATGCTATGATCATTTGGATTCTCGGTCATCTCTGGCAGACCCTCCGTGTCTCCGATGCTTTCGAGATCATGTTTCTTATTCAGTCTCGCGTGCCACCTTCGGAATACATACACCATGAAATGTGCAACGCAGATTTGCTCCGTCGTGTAGAGCAGGACGGGCACAGACGTCTTCGCCTTGGTGAACAGGTCGACGGATGTCCACATGGCGTACAGCAACGGAATTCCCAGCCCCGTGGTTTTTGCCGGCCCGCAGAAGCAGATCGCTATCGTCACTTCCGGGGAGATCTGCCGGAAAAGACGCTGGCTCCAGGGCCGGGAAGCTAGGATCTTTGGTGGCCGCGAGGCGTAGAAGCAGACCAGAGTGAGGAAGAGGTACAGCGCGGGATTAAAGAAGACGATGAATATGACGCTTTGGGTGGAAAGGGCTTCAAGAGCCCTTGTCGCAAAACAAGAGGAGAATGTGGTCCTGAATAATAAGAATATCTTGTTAGTTACCTAGCTGTTTGATAGAATTTCTCGACAGAAAGACGCTCTTTATGAATGGAAAATCAAAACGTACCAGATGAGCAGTAGCAGGCACGCCGTGCCAATCTTGTTTACTTTGAACTTCTGCAACACCCGTGCTGTCTTATCGGGCCAAGTCCACTGTATCAGCTGCCCCACGACCAGCGGGAGCAGCGCGCTGAGTCCCAATTGCTTGAAGACATCTTTGTACATATTGTTCAGGTCTCCGCCTCCGTTCCGCCAGGGATCGAACTCGGAAGATTTGGGCAACAACGTGACGGTCCAGCCCGGGGTAACAAAAGGGCCCAGCATGTTGGCAACCAACACCTCCACCAGCGCCGCGGAATCATCCCCTCCCGCGGCTCTGGTCATGACCACGTTCGAGGAAATCGTGGTGGGGATGCACGCCGTGAGGATGTACCCTGCCAGCACGGCCCGGTCGATATGCCCGCGGGGATCCCCGGCCAAAATGGCATGGACGAGGGCGACAACGAGCGCGGGGACAAACAGGAAGGACGTGACCTGGACGAGCGCGTGGAGGCGCCAGTTGCAGACGTGCGCGAACAGCTTCTGCCGCGGGATGGCCAGCCCCGAGATGAGGAAGATGACGGCCACGGCGCCGTAAAGAATGCTGTACTCGGAGCGGATGACGCCGCCGTGCTTCGCGACGTCGGGGAAGAAGTACGCCAGCACGCAGGCGACCCCGATCCCGATCATGAGCCATTGGTGCAGGAGGAACAGGAGGACCGTTTTCACGATGTCCCGCTTGTTCCTCTTATTCTTCTTGCTTTCCGTCTCGTTGCTATGATCCGGACCGTTGTCGTCGCCATTGTCCATTTTTCTTTCACGAGATAACTCCAGGGCGATGAAAGTGGCGTAATAAGAGGGGTTTATAATGGCGCCCTCTCTTTTGGTCTTTTATTCTCCTTTATCTTCACCTATCCAGGCGCGAATGAAAATTCTGTAAAACAGTCCGCTGGTGCTCCCATTGAGGCGACACTATTATTATTATTAGAAGGTTGGTAGATAAGTGGGCGAGGATCGTCAGCTTCTGCACGATCGGAGACCAAGCCGATTGAAGGCTGATCGTTGATCCAGCGGTGTGTGTGGAGAACTCCGCCGACCCTCTTCCCCGAACCTGGAGTACGGAGTATCCCGTCATGCGCTAGTTGTCATTCTGTCTAAATAGATACACGAGGTACTTCATGAAATATCCCTACGATATGATGAGTGAAGCGTTCATCAGTCTACAACTGTGCTAGTTCTACAGTGGTTGATCTATATAATTCCCTGGTGCCCCTCCGAAGACAGGGATTCTGACTAATCCCGGCATTTTGATGCTGCCTTTTGAAATTGCTGCTGGCCATCCTTACTGCCTCTGAGACGCTGAATCTTAAAATCATTTAATATTACGACTGATTAATATATGCCTCTTCTCTAGATCTATGCAATCTTATATAGACTAATCTGAGTCTTCTAATCTAAAGATCAGAGAGGGCTGTTATGCAATGTTAAGGATTGCTTAAGAAAATAATTTCCTTTTCTATCAAGAGAATTCAGGCAGTGAGAGAGCTTTAAAAGCACCACCGAAAAGCTGACCCCTGTCAAAGCCTGAGTCTGTGGGGCGCACCAGGTAATCGCATCTGGGGAGACTGCCGTATGTATGATGATGTAGAGATGCTGCGGTCTCCAAAGTTATATATGCAGGTATCATTGCACTGTACTACCCTATCTATGACTCGAGGGTACCGGAGGGTTCCCAATGGTTCAGTCAACCGATCTTTAGGGCAACAATTGGTCATTCGCATCGGATCACCAATACTCTAGGGTACAGAAGTCCGATGGTACGGGGAAGGGGAAGTTGTAGGAGAAAAAGGATTCTGGGGTGCCTTTGAAGTAGGTCCCGGGTTCCTCCTGATTGCCCAAATAGGTAGCACCACCGAACCGATATGAACTGTCCTGAGAGTAATGTCTATTTTAACTTGTGAACATTAATCAATAATATGTCCAGTTCTTTTCCTTTGGACGGCAACAGAGACGATGGAGGCTAGTCATGACTCGAGAGTCAATCGAGACTTCAGCAATTCTATTCAGTACCTCCGCAGTCTGCAATCGGCAATTAATGAAGATTAATCTATTGCGGCATGGTCATCCAATTTACATCATGGATTTATCCTCGGCTAGGACAACTGCAGGGTGACCTCGTGTTTTCACATGCTTTGCTGCGGTAGTAACACAACGAGCTATGTATGCATGGAGTTTTCAGGCCTCCTCAAGCATCAGCTACACAAGTTCACGTTCTAAGCAGTATCACTTTGTCGGCGTCTTGCTGACACTGTCGTTACCAGCAGCTTGCTCATGAACAAATGCATAGTAGTTCAGGAAGCAATTGGAGGACAGGGCATTGTATCACTGAAGTTTCCCCAAAGAGAAGATGCGCATGTGTGTACCTGGGGTATATTGATACTTTATATAATGCATGCAGCCTTCACCCACGGCTCTGGAATTTCCGATCTCTGAGGGAGATCAAGTGGTGGGGAGCGCACAACTCATCAATGCATGGCTAGTAGTTGGCCCTTGAGAGGATCCTCAATGTGAGCAAAGCAGTGTCGGCTCTGTCGGAGATGAATGACGGGATTTGAAGATTGATGGATAAGATAGTACTCCGTACGGAGTATTACCGTATGTATCTCGGGCCCGGTAAGGGGAATTTTCCTGAAGGTAAACTGAGGAATGCTGTCCCATAGAGAAATTCAAAATCGATGACAGGTGAAATAGGAGGCTAGCAGAACGAAAGGCTCAATTACCGCGATTGAGTATCCAAGAAATTCCATCCGGAAGGCTGTACTCCGTAGTTGAGTGTTCCTGGATACCATGTCGGGTAAAAGATGGGACTCCGTGGCTTCATATCCCTTCTGAGATCTTCTGCCATTCCTCTTAGCAAGCAGCCAGCAGATCGCCAGCCCATCATGGACGAAGGATCTGGAAAACATATCCAGCCGTAGGGACCCTGCATCTTAATAATACAACGTGGTCTCGAACCCGGCACGAGCCACGTCTGGGGTGGCTCTCTGTGCCCAGTATTTTTTCCGGTAACCCGAGAGTACGGCAGACTTGGGCTTCCACCGCCAAAGCATGGAAGCGTGGTCGAATATCAATGTTAGATGATCACCAGCGATCATCTGATGGAGCACAGCACATGCATCCGCGGGTGATCTAAGAGTGCATCTGGATATCCCAGCAGGCAGCAGGCTGCTAGGGCCGCTTGTTGACCATCGCCAATATCTATATCCGCCAATGGAGGCGGGTTTGCTGGGATTCCGAGCGTCGGCGGGCAGCGTGGCGAACCTCGGCTCGGCGGGGGCAGGGCCAGCACGCCGCATTTGCCGACATTTTCCGCAAACGGACCGTGAACGAGGGACCGCCGACGGCTCTCCATCAACCCCATCTCTGCTCTTCTGGCTCGTGACGGGCAGAGAGATGGCTTATGACGATTCGACCTGCCAGGGACGGGGCTGTGGACGCAGAAAGGCGCATGTGAAGCGACCTGGACGCCTCCGCCCCCGATCCTGTCATGGATTGGCAGTGCCGCAAGACTCGAGGCTCTGGAGCCTGGAGACCACTGTGTTGCCAACTTGCCAGCGCCAGCAAGCCCACTCTGAGCGCCAGAGGCCCAGATGGCTGGAGCCAGAGCGCTCAGGAGCTCAGCCCAGCGCAGCGCCCGGAGCCTCGGGACTCTGCTCGAGAGCTTTATCCGCCGTGCGGAAGCCCTGAGGAACATGTCCGCAACGGCTGCTCAACGGCGCGGATAAGAGATGCCAGGCCGTTGCCCGGAGGGACTGGAGCATTACCAATTAATAAATCAGATCAATTCCTCCCCAGCCACTCTCGGACGTAGGAAGATTTGGTCTCGCCCCTTCCTCCCTGTTGTGCGAGTTTTCTCCGTCGCGGTGGACGGTCTCCATCTTTCCGCTCGCCCAGACAGCTCTCTCCGCTTCCCCGTCATAGCTCTCCTCGCTGGCAACTGGGCCCTTGGCTTAACCAAGGTAAAGATCCTCGGTCCCCCAGTTATAACCAGTGGGCGTCCCAAGTCAATCTGACTCACCTTTTGGCTCGTGACGTCGAATTCATAACCCTGGTGCTGTCCCTCCCACGCCGGGGTCGTATATACTCCTTGGAAAGTCTACGGGCTACACCCCTCCCCACCTTTCTCGGTTCGCTGGGTGTCCATTGCTTAGCCCGGGATTTTTCTTTCCTTTTCTTTCCTTTTCTTCGCTTATGAGGAGCAGAATCTTTACGATTGTCTAAAGGAAATTTGGCATTGCATTTGGCTGCTCAATCGCGGACACGCGAGTGAAAAGGGACGCATAAGGATTGCGGGACGAGATATTCTAAAACAAAATGTCTGGAAAAAATCAAAATGGCAAGAAGCCCGCTTCGGCGGCCACCAACTTGATAGGTACAGTTCATATTGTCCGAGGAGCTCAACTGCGGTACTGACTCTCGAGAACAGCTGGTGGAGGTGCTGGTATGATGGAGGCTCTCGTCTGCCACCCTCTCGGTAGGACAATTCCAGACCCTGAATCTTGGATGAGAATGTACTTACAATGTCCTTAGATACGATCAAGGTCCGAATGCAGCTGTCGAAGAGAGCCAAGGCACCTGGAGTAGGTGACACAGATGTCCACGAGTTTACATTCGAATTGGTCAATTGACTCATATTCTCCAGGTAAAACCTCGCGGTTTCATTGCCACCGGTGTAGAGATCGTGAAGCGTGAGACCGCATTGGGTCTGTACAAGGGTCTTGGAGCTGTGCTGGGAGGAATCATTCCTAAGATGGCCATTCGGTTTACCTCCTATGAGTGGTACAAGCAGCTGCTTGCAGACAAGCAGACCGGAACTGTCTCTGGCAAGGCGACCTTCTTCGGTAAGTAAACCAGCACCAGCAGAAGACTCTTGTGGCAACGCTAATGCATGTGTGCGCTCAGCTGGTCTCGCTGCCGGTGTGACTGAAGCCGTGTTGGTTGTGAATCCTATGGAAGTCGTGAAGATTCGTTTGCAAGCGCAGCACCACAGTCTTGCGGACCCTCTTGATGCTCCGAAGTACCGAAGCGCACCACACGCCCTGTTCACTGTGGTGAGGGAAGAAGGAATTGGCGCCCTATATCGCGGTGTGTCCCTCACCGCACTACGGCAGGGTACCAACCAGGCCGCCAACTTCACGGCGTACAGCTACTTGAAGTCGTTCCTGCAGAAGATCCAGCCCGAGTACGCCGACAAGCAGCTGCCTTCGTATCAGACGACCGTGATTGGTCTCATCTCCGGTGCCATGGGTCCCTTCTCGAACGCCCCGATTGACACGATCAAGACCAGACTTCAGAGAACAGCTGCCGAGCCCGGGCAGTCTGCCCTGTCGCGCATCGTGAACATCGCGCGTGATATGTTCAAGCAGGAGGGTGCCAGGGCTTTCTACAAGGGTATCACTCCTCGTGTGATGAGAGTGGCGCCCGGTCAGGCCGTCACTTTCACCGTGTACGAGTTCCTGAGAGAGAAGCTCGAGAAGTCGAAAATCTCCATCTTTACAGGCAACTACGAGGAGTAAATGTTTTCTTAACGCTTAACGTTGATTGATCTCTTGGAAGCGTTTGATACCAAAAGCATGGCGTCTCCGTTGCATGGCTATATCACGCTGGCTTGGTTAGAAGGGGATTTAGGTATACAGGTCGAGCCATTGGTTGACGGCTTCCCTTTCTAGTGTACTGTACATATATCTGGATTCCTCTACCGTTTGGTCTTAGACGGGTATCAAAAGGAATCGAACCGTTTCGTTTTCATGAACAGTTTGGTTGTCATTCTCATGCGCGGTAATAATAAGCTTCCCGGGGCTCTTGATTTGGACCGGACCGATCTTTGGAACTCAACCTAGTGGTAGACGTATCATCTGGAGAGCTATGAAGACAAGCGGCATGAAAACAGTGTAGCAGCTATCCTCTCACTTGACCTGCTCGCAAGATGCTATGATCAATGGCATCCCATCACGGTTGTCGGTGCCTGAGAGCCTGATGAAGCAGCGGGAAAGCCCGTGCCCCGCCGCGGCCACGCAGCTCCAAACAACTGCCGGGGCAAGCTACTACGCAACAACTTAGCAGTTGACCGCCGTCGTCAACTATCTAACGGTTTCCTACGTAGAAACCGACATCCTCTCCTCCATCAAACAATCCATCGCCGGCCAAGATGCAGTCCGGAATAGCAGGTGAGCCAGCAGTTCTATCGTCCTTGCCCATCAGCTACATCTCCGTTGAGCCTTCACATGCACCCCCATGCAATCCCGCTACTGGAACAACTGCTGCCTACCTGCACAGCATAGCGTACCCTGAATACAAATAAATAAAAGAAACGAAACAAATCCAGAAAGCTAATGACACGATTCCGAATGACCAGTCTCCCCCGAACTCCACGATGCCTTCAACGCATTCACCGCGGACCCATCACTCTTCTGCCTCCCTGTAACCATCACCTCCGAGAGCCTAACGCCTCTCTCCCCAATCCCATTTTCTTCTTCCTCCTCCTCCGAGCCCAAGGATGCATTCTACCCCTCCCTCCCACAGCTCTCCTCCCTCCTCAAACCCCAGACCCCGATCTACCTCATCCTGCGCCGCAGCAGCGGCGCCCTCGCCGCGCTGACCTACATCCCCTCGAACGCGGGCGTGCGGAACAAGACGCTCTTCGCGTCCACGCGGGCCACGCTCGTCCGGGAGCTGGGCAGCGAGAAGTTCGCGAGCACGATCTTCGCGACGGAGGAGGAGGAGGTCGTGGGGGAGGAGGCGTGGCGGGAACGCGACGCCGAGAACGGCGGAGGGAAGAATGGCAAGTTCAAGAGGGAGGATCTGATGGACGAGAAGGAGAGGGAGCTCGAGGCTGTGAAGAGAGCGGAGGAGGAGGCCAGGAGCGGGACGCTTGGGAGGGATGTTGGGATCGGGGGGACCTTCATCAAAGCTGGTGCTGAAGGCAGTGTCCCCATGCCGGTTGATGAGGATGCGAAGGCTGCTTTGAGGGATTTGCAGCAGGGCGGGTTGGTGCAGTTGGTAAGTTCATGCTATCTTTTTCATTGCTACGGTGGAACCGCTACGAGAGCTTCATCGTGTTTCTTTTTAAGTTTATACGATTTTTTTGAGCTAATGATTTTATGATACTATGTACAGGCCATCGACGTTCCGACTGAGACCATCAAGCTCGCGGCATCGGAGTCGTCCATCGCCCCCAGCGACGTGGCTTCGAAGATCTCCGACTCTTCACCACGGTACACATTTTACCACTACCCTGATTCCGACGTCGTGATCTTCATCTACACCTGCCCGTCGAAATCGTCCATCAAGGAGCGTATGCTGTATGCTAGCACGCGGAGGGTAGCTATCTTGGTGGGAGAGAATGAAGGAATTAAGGTTTCGAAGAAGGTAATGCTCTCGTGAAGTTCCGTGAGGCATGGAGATGAGTTCACTGACAGCCTGGGCTTTTAGATTGAGGGTTCTTCGCCGGATGAGATCACCGAAGCTAGACTGCGTGAAGAGATCTATCCGCCGCAGGACGACGGATCGAAGAGAGGATTCGCGAGGCCCAGACGGCCAGGACGGTGAACTGTGTTCGATCAATCGGGGGGGATGTTCCCCGCTTTGCCAGCCGCATAGCCGGATATATCCCATTATTGTCGCCTTCGATGATTTGTATCTGCTTTAACAGGACGGTTCCTCGAGATTGAACCATTTTTTGACGAACGCCCCCCAGACTATTAGGTTGTAGCCTCTCAGCACACCTTGGTGTATCTCTGTTTGAAGAGATAGGCCCCTGTTCCCTTCTGAGAGTGTAAAGGAACAAGGACCTAAGACGCTCTTCATCAATGATTCCGGAAATTCTTCTTTTGGTAGAATAAGTCCGTCCTTGAGCTTCCCAGGTTTATAATCTTCGGACATCCATCACGATCCTTTTCGAGTCGCGTGCACTCGAAGCAGTAGAAGGCGTCGCTGATACCCTCGCCACCGCAGACGATACACTTGTTCTGGTAGTTACCGAAGGAGCACTCGTCGCAGATACGCACGAGGGTTGTCGGTCGCACGTAAGAATCGCACACTGGGCACTTGCCGTCGCACTTGTCGCAGAGTCGGCCGATGGAGATGCCGGTCTGCTTACGGCACATAACGAGATCGGGGTGGTGGCGGGACATGGTTGCGACTAGAGAGAGTAAAGAGACTGCAGTGACTTGGGGACGAGACTTGATTACAACAATGAACGAGAGTAGAGTTAACGAGCAGTGAGCAAAGCTCTTTATCGAATCCAAAAGCGATCTGGCTGGTTCTGCGTCGTAGATCTAGTGACGTGCCGTGGAGAAGTGGAAGAAGGTCGAAAGGTTTCCTTTCTGGAGTTCATAAACCGGGCATGTGGTCCGTGCGCGATCAGCTGCGAGACTCGACGGCGCCGTGACAGCCTCCGGCAGCCTTCGATTCCCGCATTGCGCTGTAACATTTCTCGTCTCTCGAACCTTCGCGGCCTGTTCGACGGTTTTCCAGCCTGCTGCTATGGCCGAAAGGTTTGCTTTTTCCGGAATTCCTCGATTTCCCTCTCCTTCGAGCCTGCAAGCTAATCCAACTCCCAGTGAAATCGCATCCGCGGTCGCGTTGCCCGAGCCGGACAATGATGTCCCAGCATCGCCTGAAAATGGCCTGAAACGAAGAAAATCTTCCATCTCAGAGGCTGACAGCAAACGGCGCCGACTCAGCGACCAGGACGATCGTCCTCCCCGGTCTTCTCCCGAGGATAGTAGACGACCGCCGTCGTCCTCGGCCGGTGTCGCGGATCGCAGAACGGACCGGGAGCGGAGAGCAGCTCGATACGGTAACGGGGCAGAGGAGGAGCGCAAGCGCGGCCAGAGACTGTTCGGTGCCCTGCTGGGCACACTCTCACAGAGCTCATCTTCACCAGCACAGAAGCGACGCGCGGACATTGAGAGGAGGCAGCAGGCGAAGTTGAAGCAGCAGGATGAGGAATACGACGAGCTGAAGCGGAAACGGCGCGAGGAGCTGACTGCGAGGCGGAGGAAGGAGCAGAGGCATTATGAGAGGGAGGCGGTATGTTATATCCCTGCATATGCGGATAGTGAGGGATGTATTAGAAACGTGTACTGATGCCTCGCGCTGTGCAGATGGAACTCCGTCACTCGAACATGTTGGCTATGGCACATTTCCTCAAGACCAAGACCGAGCCTGTTTTGGTAAGTTTGGCTTCTATGATGGCTTTAGGATCATCGACTAATTGCGGAAATCGTTTAGTACTACAAGCCATGGCAGCTGCGCCCTGAGGACGAGGAGGTGATAGAGCGGCAGATCAGGGAAGCTAGGGAAACGATCGCAAGAGAGGTTGCTGAATTCGAAGCGCGATATCCGCCTGAAGAAGAAGAACGCAAGCCTGAAGATCGCAGCCCAGAGCGAGAAGGGGGGAAACAAGCGCCGCACCCCGACAAAGAATCGAAAGAGGCACAGGATGCATCTTCTCACGCTCCGGATACGGTGGGTCCTGATACTAACCACGCAAAGAGCACTGAAATCCCAAAGACTGATACTGCTACCCCTACTAATGACAACACTGCTTCCGCCCATAACCACCAAGACGCTCACAGGGGACATGAGGACGATTCAGGAGAGGTTGTGGAGGAAGACAAGGAGGATACGGTCATTTACTAGGTTCAGGGAGTATATCTTTCAGCTCTCTCGATATGCGACCCTTTCGATGGCGATGTACGGGAGTTGAGTGATGATACCTACTCGTTCCGAAGAACCCTCGGCCAGGGCATGAGCCCTATGCACGAACGAGTATCATCTGTATTATGTAGTTCTATGTTTCTTTCTGATGATTATTATTTTCACGGTAACTGATCAAAACTGACATCTGAAAATTAATTAATTAAGCATTTATCAACCCATGACCGGCCAGTGTCATTTACTGCATCGTAATTACATTGACCCACTGCTGATTTCCAATTAAAGCTCTTCATGTGAAGTTACCTCGGCGATATTGCCCTATGAGACCTGTCAGCCGCGGTGAGTGGGGTCGGAAGCGGTCGAGCTTACAATAACGAACGCAGTAAGATGGAGTAGCTCAGGTGTAACGACAGGCCTAAACAACTAGACCAAAGGGTCGTCGGGTTTATCTTGAAGACAGAAAACAAGGGGGTGGGCAGAGAGATAATCAATAGGCCTTGGGTTACTAGCAATGTAGGATGTCCGATTGCTATGTGAGTCGACCACGAGGGTTGAAATCTGTCTGAAAGGAGCGTCATTATATACATGCCTGTCTGCCTTGAATCAGTGGATCAGTGGGAGTTCTGGACTGATCATCTGATCCCCAGATCAGTTGGCTCAGCAAGCCGAGGGTTTGATCGTCATGTGATAGTCAGTCTCCTCAGAATAAAGTAGTTCTGTCATCCACTATGACTTGGCAAATGCTTTGTAACATCAGGCAGCTCCTCCTTGACGCCTACTTATGCTTTTAGAGCTACTCGATCGTCGTATATTGGGCTTATTTGTTATTCCTTAGAGTTTAGTGTTAAGAATGGCTATCGACAAAATCGATGTGACCGGTGATCCGCGGATCGAGCGTCGAACAGCCCAGATCAATGGGAAGACCTATGGTGAGCGAACACAAGATAAAATACCTACTATATAGCTATCAATTGATGAGTCCTAGAAGTAAAGATACTGACTGTATGTGACATCGTTCAGGTTACCTCCTCGGACAGCCTAAAACCGGCCAGTATCGGGCAACGGTCTTCCTGGTTTGTGTTCCCCTTCTTGCCCCCCTTTTCCTTCTGAAGAGATTATCTGTTCTTATTGTGGATCTTTATGCTAATACTATAGGTAGATTCATGGCTTTCCGGACCTGTCGATGGGATGGCGGTACCAGATTCCCACCCTCATTAACTTGGGTCTACGGGTGGTTGCCCCCGACTGTCTGGGATATGGACGAACGGTAAGATGTTGGCCATTGTCTTGAATTGCATACATTAGTATCATACTGAATGTAGGCTGACGGAAGCGCACAGGACGCTCCGGAATTTACGCCGGAAAACGCGCCGCTGTACAGTCACAAGCGGTGTGCGGATGATATCAAGGAGCTCGCGTTGAGCCTGGGAGCCTCGAAGATCATCCTCGGTGGACATGACTGGTATATCTTCTCTACATTTCTCCTCAAGATTTATTTGTAAACCCTATTTGATTGTAATCAGCAATTGCATTTCTAGCAGTCATTACTATTGAACACATCCACCCGTCCATCTACTAACACATCAATCGCAGGGGAGCCGCACTCGTCTACCGCATCGCCCTCTGGCACCCCGACCTCATCTCGCACGTCTTCACCGTCTGCGTGCCCTTCGTGCCCCCGACGCGCCAGTACCAGTCTCTCGAGGACCTCGTCCGGACCCGCGCCCCGCACCTCGCGTACCAGCTGCAGTTCAAGAGCGGAGAGCTCGAGAAGGCCATCCGCACGAAGGACGAGATTAGGCAGTTCCTTGTCGCGCTGTATGGCGGGAAGACTCCCGACGGAGAACTCGGGTTTGATGCCCGGAAGGGCGTGTTGTTGGACAAGATGATGCGGTTGAGGCCGTCGAGGTTGTTGGGGAAGGAGGTATGGTGCATTTTTATTCAACTTGCTTATTCAGATCGCATTTACGACGGCATTGTTTTACGCAGATTGCTGATTCCGATTACTTACATTTTTGTTTCTCACAGGAACTGGATTATTACACCGAGGAGTTTGCCCGGAATGGTATCCACGGACCATGTATGCTTCCCTCCCCTTGAACGATTCTATACTGTACAGTACATTTCCCTCAGAAGCCCGATACTAACAAGCCCATCTTATTTCGCGTCACCCAGCGAACTGGTACCGAACTCGCGAGATCAATTACAAAGACGAGCTCGAGATCCTCGATCGCCGGATCACCGTCCCTGTGCTCTTCATCCAGGCACTCAGGGATCCGCCGCTGCCGCCGCACTTAGGGAAGGGGATGAGCAAGGTCATCCCCAAGTTGACGGTCGAGCAGGTTGACACTTCGCACTGGGCACTCTGGGAGAAGCCGGAAGAGGTGAATAGCATCATTGTCCGGTGGTTGGAGAAGGTAGCCCTTGTTGATGGGCAGATGAGTAGTAAGCTGTAGTTGGTATAGCTGTAGCTGGTAGTTCTATTAGTGCATTTGGGGCTGTTGGAAGTCATATAGAGAAGGCAGGACATGTGATAATCCTGAAATTTTGACATATAATGCTCTTAAAATAATTGTTCACGATATAGCGCTCTGTCGTCTTTTGGATAGAGAACTGTTTCTTTGAGGGACTTTGGGGCTGTTTCAGGAGATGGTTGTACGCCAGCTTCACATTTAGCAATCCCGGGATGACTGAAAGACAAACAGAAATCATTGAACAGATCCATGAAAACAAGGGAAAATCAGAAGATTCATACCACCAAAGAGACTCATGAGCCAGAACTGGCAATAGTCCAGGGTCTTAGTACTCGAGAAGCTTTGTTTCGATGTGACAACCGACCTTGTCGAGCCGGTCGACAAACTCCTGGCCCAAGGTGGCTGGCGTGACGATGCCACAACGGGAGACCTTTTTCACCTTTTCTTCGTTCTTCAAGATCACCATAGCCGCCTCAGCCAGGAGCAATCCTGTAAGCGGATACAGGCCTCCATGGAATCTCAGTTTGCCAAGCGCACGCCTCGGTCTTGCCGTGTCCTGATCAGCGGTAGCCACCGCGCGGAACTCGACCACATCGTTCACAGAATCTTCCCTCTTGGGCCCTTCACCGGGAGCGTAGACGAATTTCTTAACAAGCCAGCGGACTGGTGGTAGGACCAGGAACGCCAGTCCTATGGCCAACGCAATGTGGATGAAGGCGCCCACGAAGACGTTTCTAGCACGGAGAAACTGTTGGAAATAGAAGCGGGGGCCGTAGAATTCGCGCATCAGCGTGCTGCTGCGGTGCACGATCGTGACATCAGCAACCGCAGATGGTGATGTGGTAAGAGTTCCCAGATCGGAGACGGAACGGACTCCAAGGATCATCTCAGCTAGAGATGGTCTCGGGATAACCTTCGGCGGCGGAGAGGCAGCGAGTGCAAAGGGGTGCGTGCACTCGATAAGATCGCGGAGACGGACAGTTTCAAAAGTTGTAAGGATTGTGGAGAGTGTTCCACCACTGGGACCGGAGCTCCTGCATAGCGAGTTTAGCAACAGGAAAAATGGAAATGTCTGACAGGTAGAGCATACTTTATTTCATGGATCGAGCTGGTCACTTGCTTTGTGCCAGTCGACAGCTTCTCGCGAATCAGTTTGACCAGAGACCAAGCCAAGATATCTGGCGGGGCGCTTTCGATGCCGACTGAAGGGATCATCTGATCACTGGTCAGTGAAACGATCCGAGAATTTTTTTGTCTGTAGAAGGATAGAACGAACAATTGCACCGTTGGACTTGGCTGTTTCGTGATACTGTTCAATTATCCGTTTGACCCATGGTGTTTCTCCGGTTCTTCTGACATCAGCTTCATAGCACATTGCAAAGGAATTCTGTAGATTCTTACGCATCAATATAATGAGTTCCATTGTTAGCGCACGCTTCGACCACCGGGGTCGAATACAGATGGTACGGTCCAACGCAATTGATGATCAGGCGAGTCTTCTGAACCAAGAGGTCCAATTCCTCCTTGTTGAGTTGGACAACTAGGATTTCTGTATCTTATCAGTCTTTGCTCGTAATCAGATGTTCCAAAAGATACTGGGTCCTTTTACCGGGCTGGACCCGATCAGGGTTCTCATTCTTGAGCTCCTTAGCTACTTTCTCGAGCTTCTCAGCAGAGCGACCTGCAATGGCCCATTTCAGGTCTGTTGGAAGACGTTGGACAATGTGTTCTGCACATAGTCTTCCTGTATAGCCAGTTGGCCCCAGGAGTACAAAGTCGAACTTATCTGAAACCATTTGTTTCCATATAACACGAGGTATGTACTTCCTTTGTAAGCAGATTGCAATGTCGATCGAGATGGGGGAACTGCAAAACTTCACAGGAATACCAGGACTTCACAATATTAGATCTTTCAATCAATGGGAGGAGCGCATTATCAGAGCAGAATTCTGTCCATTGCCCCTGATGGCTGTTACAGTCGGGACATGAGTTCTACCGACGGGGGTTGCAGATCCACCGGAGGCTCGGCTCTCCACAACTCACATGGCAGTACGGAGTACTACTATGCCGTACTATCTGCATCAAGTATGAGCCTAATATGGAGTGGCCGTGGTCCTGACGAAAAGCCACGACGCAACCCCATTTGCATGAAGAGCATCTCTAATTCTTTTGGGTGGAGAGCCGGGAAAGGGTTCAAAGGCTAACTATGTTGACATGATGACATAGAAGCTGACTGCGTTATGCGGCTGCCGTGGCCGGTCGCCTGCTCCCGTGACTGCACTAAGGCTCTCCCCTGCGTCTACTGCTCACGTGACACAACGATAGAACGCCTGGAGCGGCTATCACGTGGCTTGGTGCTCTGCCAAGAATTCACGCCCTAAGCGAGCCCACAATCACACCCTCACGACATAGCGCACCGTTCTCGAACCAACCGCACTCCAAACCTCCCTCGACCTCGACAGTCAGACGCGAGACAAGATGACGAAGCGCACCAAGAGTATGTCTTAGACCCTTGAAAGAGACGACTCCGAGATGATGATGAGGCTAACTCGATTCTCCAGAGGTCGGTGTCACCGGTAAATACGGTACCAGGTACGCTCCAAAACTCTCCGTGTCGAACACTTCGTTTTGAGGCCGATCGCGATCATTCCGGCGATGAGAGATTTTGAATGGATTATTGACACATTGGTTTGATGACAGATACGGTGCCTCCCTGCGTAAGCAGGTGAAGAAGATGGAAATCACCCAGCACGCCCGCTACATCTGCACCTTCTGCGGCAAGAACACCGTCAAGCGCAAGGCTGTTGGGATCTGGGAGTGCAAGGCCTGCCACAAGACCGTCGCCGGTGGTGCCTGGACTGTCTCGTAAGTCAACGACTGGGACCGGAATTCTGCGCAATCGAACGGACCGGCAAGAGGGACCGAATGGAATACAATATACTGATCAATGGGCTGTTGCAACAGGACACCGGCCGCCGCTGCCACCCGCTCGACTATCCGCCGTCTGAGAGAAATTGCGGAGGTTTAAATGTGATGATGGGTTTCTTTTTTCTTTGCATGTCTAAAAAGGGAAAGAAGAAAATGATCGGTTCTGGGGAATAGCATGGGTGCTCGGTCTTGTTACGGATACCGCTCACTCGATGTCGATAGCTCGAGCTGCCTTCATCGATACGAAGCTTACCAATAGACACAATTCAAATGCTGATCTCAGACTACGACTGAGGACGTCCATGTACCTGCGACTCCTGCGGAAGAGACCCAATGCATGCATTTATGTGGACCCTGAAACTGCCTCCTTCAACTGGGTATCTGCGTCGATTAGCGATCAACTGATATGATAATTCAATTCCATGTGATGCTTTGATAGTAAGATTGCTCAAGCGTGCTACTGACCGGGGACGTGCTTTGCGGAACAGAATGAGATTTGACGGCCTCAGGCACGTCCGGTGCCGCATTGTTCTCCGATAGTGTGGTAGGAAAAAGGTTCAATGGTAAGAATTATCACCGTAGGTACTTGGAGGATTTCCATGCTATATACCTGGGGGCATGAGCTGGGATATACGGGGTCTACTAGTCTTCTTGGTGAGTGATACTTCGCTTCAACGCTCAGCGGCCGTCACACTACACTAAGAAGCGCTCACAAGGCCTCAACACCAGTTCCTAGGCGGCCAGGCATGGAGTCCTGCGTCTCGACATGCAGCCATGCATATCATGATGCATTCTCGGGTCGAGAGAGCCTGTTGAAAGGCCGCGTCGGGTGGCCCGCCGCTCGCCTAGGGCCGGTCACGTTACCGCCCAAGCTGTTTCGCGTTAGCTCGGCCGGCCGATCCACCTTCAAAAGGCCGCCGCGTGCTCCCCACACTGTTCTCTACTACACTCCCCGTCGAGCCTCTTGAGCTTGCAAGTTGCTCTTCATGCCTTCCCACAGCCTGTCTGCAGAGTATCTGCGCACGTATCCCTCGTCCAATGTCAGACACTTGCATTGTTTGTTTAGGAGACCTTGGCGAAAGCGCCAGCGACCCTCTTGCCGTCGCCGGGTCCTCGCCAAGACCTGAGGACGGCGGCGGGATTCAAGGAACCTCGGACAGTGATATCAAAGCCAAAGCTGCTGCCAGCAGCGATGAGTCGCGTCAAATTGCTCACCTACTTCCCTGTGGGCATGTTCTCCATAATATCTGTCTGAAACCTTGGGTGGAAAGAGCGAACAGCTGTCCCATTTGCCGCCAAAGTTTCAATGTTGTTGAGCTGAGTGACACCCCCGGAGGTAAGTTCTCGAAACTTTGCTGCGCTTTGCATGCTTCGGGACATATCACTAACTTTCATATGTTGCAGGTCCGATTGTGTCGTCTTACACGGTGGAGGACCGAGTCCAAGTCGCGGATGTCGATCCGTCGATGATAATAGATCAGGTGGATGTTGATACAGACACGCAGCCCTGTCCAATCTGTGGAGATTCTGACAATGAAGAAGCGCTTCTCTTATGTGATGGCTGTGATGTTGCCTCCCATATTTGGTGTGTTGGGCTCGACGCTATACCTTCAGGAGCTTGGTACTGCGATCAATGCGAGGAACAGCGTGCTCTGGGACCGGTATCTGACTCACCGACGAGGCTATCGCGATCCCACGGCCGCTCTCAGCATCGCACACGAGCTCAGCAGAGGAGGCTTCGGAATACCCACTGGGCACGGGTATGGCAGTCTGTTTGGGATCGTCTCAACCCTGATCAGGACTTTCCTTTCGATGATGACCGTGATGCAGATGGTATTCGCCAGCGACGACGGCGACAAGCGTCCAATCAACGGGACTTTCGAGCGTGGGAACGCCGGTACCGGGTCGCAGAGCGACAAGGTGCCGCAAATAGATTCAGAGACACTGCTGCTCTGCTCGACATCGACGCACCACGACCTTCGCGACCAAGGGTTCCGAGGGCCCCAACCCCTGAGCCTGAGTCACTGGAGGAGATTATGGCGTGGAACGCTTTTGAAAGAGCCCGTGAACTTGAAAACGACCCGAATGCTGCGCGAAAGAGAAAGGAGCCTACACTGTCTCCTTCCCCTGAGCCCGCAGAGCCCGAGCGGAAGTTGAAACGTCCGCGAACAAGGAGACCTTCGCAGCTGGCAGCAATGGCTTTACAAAATGGCGAATCTTCAAGAGCAGCGAGAGAACAGGTATCCGCAAGGCTCAACGCCGACAACTCCGGGCCGAGTTTCTTACAGTCACTACTTAAAGAGGTTGAAGAAGCCGCCAATCCGAACCGCAATGGCCCCTATGGTCCGTCTGTTCCGGCATCAAATGCTCCACCCTACAACACACCAGGTCCATCGTCGCCGTTCATATCACCTTCTCCTTCCAATCGCTCTTCTCCCCAACTGTCCTCAACCACTCCTCCTCCTCACCTAAGGGGACGACCTATATCCCCCGTTCCGCTTGCATCTCCAACGGACCCGGTCTCTCCCTCCTCACCCGAGTTCTCACCTTCCGCTTCTCCAGTCCGGAACTCTGACGAGGCCTCCCAAGCCAGTCATTCGCATCCTAATGCGTCCAATTCCGGCACTGGTTCCCTAAACAGGTCATCCCGGCAGGTGACATCAAGGTCTAATGAGACCTCGCCTACACGCACAGGCCCCTCATTGGCTGTCAAGTCGGAAGTCCAGAAACTGGTTGGTGCTTCGTTGAAGCCTTTCTACCGCAACAGAGTCGTCTCGAAAGAAGAGTATACCGACATCAACCGGACCATATCTCGAAAGCTGTACAAGCAAGTAGGAAACGTTGAGTCACTGGATGCAGAAGCAAAGGCGAAATGGGAGAGCGTCGCCAGCGAAGAAGTGAAAAAGGCCGTTGAGGCCTTGAAGCAAAAGAAGGAGGCGGCAACCAGCGCTAATCAGCATAATTAGTGATAATACGTGTAACGACAATGGAATATGTGACGGCGTTTATTGTTCTCTGGCGTCTGTTTGGTCTCCGTCGCCCTATCTGGGGTTTTCGGTAGGGTTTGGAATTTAGGTTTCGTTAAGGAGTTTTGCGCAAAGGATTTATGGTGGTTTTACCGGATACCCTCCTGGGATTTGTACTGTACAATTGTGTCTGTGGCGTTTTGATCTTTGTCTGTTATAGAGTATTTGTTCTCAGATTTGTCAATAATGTCAGCATTAGACAATTGCTGATCGCCTTCCAAGCGGTCACGGTCAACATTTGAATTTCAGGCACTCACTGTCCCAGCGCTGAACTTGTATTGTAGGCATTAATGTATAGACTACATTATCCTAGCCCGATTACACCGTTTTCCATTTCCATCGGAAAGAGCAAAACCACAACTTATGAGAGCTGCTGAAAAAACATACATATTTTTCGAGAACCTGCAATCTGCGATGAGTAATTTGGCCTGCTACTAATTCACTTTCTTGGGGTGAAGAGCTCCGCATGCAACGGGTCCATGTCAAGAAGGGGTGTGAATGAAAGAAGGGGGCATCATTCATGCATAAAATTCCCTCTCCTCCGTCGGGAGCTGCTTTTCCCTTTTTCCTTCCCGTATCATACCTGTCTATTTCCTTTCCATGGTATACTACTGGCAATCGATGAAATGGTTTCTTTGTGTGTAGATTACTACAAGTTCTGTGACGGGATGCATGATAGAAGGATCCTATGCCTAATCGTCTACATGTCTTTCATGAGTTATTGCAAGACCCCCTTCTGCATCGGTCCGCTGCAGGCTCATACTATATATGTATATGCCCGAATCCGGAATCTAGATCAGATCCTTCGCACTGCGAATACCCGTTTCTTTGTTAGGCTCGTTTGAAGATCTCGGATACGGGTTAAAACCTGCATTAAAGGCAAATAGATCCGTCAAAGGTCCCAGAACTTTCTGAAGCCCTCTCAAAGAGGGTGGTCTCAGCATATATATATATCAGGGAGACTCCGTTGCAGCTTGATTCTGCTCCTCATTATTCTTATGGCATCCGGACTACTTAGTTATATAGATCATTTTCAAACATTCAGTCGCTTCGGAAGTCTCCGTATTACTTTCATGCGCATATTCTTTCTTCACGAGGTTTACGAATTCACCATGTCCAAGTGATGCTGGCTCGACCGCTAATTGTATACATACCAAAGTCTTTTGTCTCGAGGACCGCAAATATATTTCAGTCGCAGCCAGTCTTTTAGGAGCACTTCTAGAGATACTAATTCACCGGTTAATTTCATCATCGGATTTTTTTTGTTGCATATTAATTATTGAATAAAATTCGAAACTCCTCCAATTACTACCATCACCTTCAATGGTCGACCGAAAAGAATTCGAAATCAAGAACAGAATGGCTGACGGAGATCCAAAGACGTTTTCCATATGCCGCCATAGTAACGCAAACGGAAACTGGGAATTCTATGTCGGGGCAAACATGGCTGGATAACTGGGAAGGACTACCGGCAATCTATGATATCCACCAAGCTGATCGCGACCACCGACTTGCATCCTATGTCCCACTCCCATAGAAGCATATTCATTTAGAAAGCTGAGAGAAACGTCGTGCTTCCCAATTCATGCTGGAGATTGAGAAAATCTTTTCTACAAGCTCTTCAAATTGATCAGGATTTTGAGGATGCTCCATCTAACAGCTAGCTGAAGATCTCAGAAATCTGCCTGTTCCATACAGGGTTGCAGAATCGGTGGTCTGAGAGTCCTTTGTTCCAGATGAATCTGTGGTGAGATTTGTTTTCTCCAGAGTTCGCTGCGAACGCAACATTCTATTGTAGTGTGCAACCATTTGGATATGTTTGTCTCGGAAAGTAGACAATTGATTATATATTTCTTTCAAGACAGTTAGAAGCAGGAAGAGAAAGATATTGTTCTGAGTTTCAGTAAACAATTGGAGGATTCTGATGTCAAGACTCCCCCTCTCTACGACGCGATCCCTTCGCGTTTTTGGTCAACTATATGGGACTGGCCCAAATCGTGCTCCAGGGGATATAAAGCCACATTGGAAATGGAGTTCTGCACTTGGAATTGTCAGCTTAATTCGCAATGGAGTCGAATGGACCTTGGAGAAAAACCGGAGTTGGATAAGAGAAGACCTGCGCTCCTTACAGGCGCAATTGGGACGCCAGATGACAATGCCACCACCAAAATTATTCAAGAATTGTCATTCTCGGACAATATACAATTATATTAACTTTTTGTAGGTTTTGTGGTCCTTTATCACCGTCAACCTATTATTACACAGAACAGCATGCGAGAGAGATTATTCCGGAAATCTGGGGAAGCCCTCGCTTACCCCTTCGAAGCTTTGGAGATGGACTCTGCATCCAATCTCTGCCTGTCCACGTTCACAATTGAACAGTTTTCTCCTCTGAGAATGTTGACCAGTTGGCTTATGCTGTACCAATTGGCAAGAAATGTGGAGAAGGCGCCGGCGGAGAGAGATGCGCTGCTTACAGGCGTCAGGAGGATTAACATTAGACCGGACAAAATTCCATATTGAAGATATCACATTGCCTCAATGCCACATCTTAAGTTTCAGACCTTCCTAAAGTCGAAGGATGCTGAGAGCGCATGCTGTCCTGGAGGCCTACCGATTGGGGAAGTTACAGATTGAACCAGGGATGGTCACATATTTATTCGAATTGCCTCTCGCAGCTACCAGATCCTGATCCTTATAATACCCTCAATACTGTACAAAGACCTTGTAACGACAGGCCCTAGAGACTAGGCCTAAAAGGTCGCTGGGTTTATCTTGAAGACAGAAAACAAGGCGGTGAGCAATATAATAGTAAGAACAAGCCTGTGTTACTAGCAATGCCTATATGCCAGATTGCTATGTGAGTCGACCACGAGGGTCGAAATCTGTCTGAAAGGAGCGTCATTATATACATTCCTGTCTTTCTGGATCGATGGGTTGTTTGGATCATTCTGGGTGTTGGATCATAAGCCTTGTTGGATCAAGATGGCAGATGGATCATTTTGATCCACTATCACGTGACCTCCGTATGACATACCCCTCCATTATGCCAACTCCGGCTATAACAGACCTAAACAGATGTTTAAGCACGTCTGTAACGCAAAATTACCAGTATGGGCCTTGACAAAAAAAATTTAAATCTTCAATCATCAGATGATGTCAAAGGAACCAACTGAAAGGGAAAAAAGGCTCCAGACTGTTCCTACGCACTGACTGTTCTTCCACAGGGCAGGTGCAGCAAGTGTCACACGAGAGATGAGGATCTCCAAAGCGGCGAACTGGCACATGAATGTCACCAGTGGTCCGCTGAACCTGCCCTTCGAGAAGGTATTCCTTCGTCCACTTCGGCGGTCGGAAGCCGACTTCATCTTCCTGGACAACTTGGATGGATTATTCCTAGCCGGAGATGATTAGAACATGGGCATTAATCTACCATTACTTCCCGGTTTTCGGCTTCAGGCAAAGCTAAGTAAATAGACATTCATCACCACTCCTTCTCTCCCTCCTCTGCACTAAAAACTATGGCAAATAAAAAGAGAATTCAGATGCAGTGTGATCTATCTACTTAGTATCTAGATCATCGAACAAAACGCACGTGCTGAAGGAGGCGCAACAAGAAGGGCCCGTCAAACAGTCTACCTACCTACCTACCACACATGTTACATGTTGCACCAAGCCCAATCATTGCGGACAGACACCACTGTCTATCTGTCTGTCTGTGGCGTGTTGACGCGCTAGGAGTTTATCTATGTACTGTACAATGACAGAGAGAGCATGAAGCGTTGAAGAAAAATTTCCTCTCCTTCATGTAATTATGTGGTCGTGGCATAAAATGAATTCCCCTAAAAAAATCTGTGAATATATATCCATTCTACATGTCTAGGTAGATACCTATGTACTATACAGATCGAAGTGAAGTTACAAGTCTCACTACACTAACACGCATTGGATACCATTCAGTATGTATATACATATCGAAAGAACAGGTAAGGAAGGATGAGACAAAGATCTTTTTGTGAAGCCAATAAACAAACGCCGCCACGCTATGCAGATGCGGATGCAAATGCAGGTACAACAGAATATTCAACGCTGCATGTTTGGATGGATAGACAAAAATCACCTCAAACCCTCACATACTTTTTTTATATAGGTGTGCAAATGGTGGCCGTCTATACATATGTACCGTATGTTTCATATCCCATCTATGCATGTATATGCATATCCAATCCGTGACACCCAACATAGCATGACCCGTAAAGCAGATTAGACAATAATAACATCGAAAATTAGCGTCATACTCCTTTCGCTTTTGAAAACCGGATCCGATGGATCAGGAATCAGAACTTCGGAGTGAACTTGCTCATCGCACGGATCTTCTCCCCGTAGATGAAGAACAGGATCGGGATCGGGACCATCGCAGCGGTGATGAACCCCAGCAGGCTCGAGGCCCAGTCGACGCCCAGCCGGTGGAACATCTGGACCGCGAACAGCGGGAACGCGCCGCCAAGACCGCTCCGCATGAGCGTGTTGGCCGCGATGGCCGAGTTGGCGAACATCAGGTACACGTCGATGATGTAGTTGAGCCCCTGCATGAAGATGACCAGCACCCCGGCCCCCATGGGGACGCCCGCGAGGACCTGCGCGATCCAGTGCACGCGCGGGGACGACGTCCATCCGAACCAGAAGAGCCCGATCGGCAGCAGGAACGAGGCGATCATCATGGGCGGGAGACGCTCCTCGGGGACGACGCGGCCCTGCTCCTTCAGCTTGCGCGCGAAGCGCGTCTTGGTGATGTAGGCGATCATGGCGGCGCCGAGCATGACGCCGATGAGGAGGCCCAGGAAGGGCAGGGCCGCGACGCCTGGGTTCCTCCAGCCGCGGACCTCCTGGAAGGAGACGGGATAGGCTTCAAAGAAGAGGTAGAGGATGCCGTAGACGAGGGCGAGGTAGATGGTGATGAGGAGGAGGATGGGTTCAAGTAGGAGCATCTGGAACGGGCGGAGCAGGTATTTGCGTCCGATGTCTCCCCAGGTGGGCCGGTGCTCGTCCAGGAACGAATGGAGAGCCCAGTTGCCTGTCTCGCGGCGCAGACGGGCGGCGCGTCTCTGGAGCAGGACAGGAGCATAGGTCTCGGGTACTATCAGAAAAGATACGACGCCGAAGAATGCAGATGCGATCAAGGTGATCCATGCCGTCCAGCGCCAGCCCAGGTATGAGCTGGTGATGAAGCCACCCCTATATATCGCACTGGTTAGTCCACTGCCTTTTCCCCCGTTTTCTTTCGAAGAAAACTATGTACTCACAGTATTGGCCCAAGGGTAGGACCGCCAAAGGTGGCCGCAGAGAAAAATGCCACGGCGATTCCTCTTGTCGTGGGGTCCCAGAAGTCTGCCAGCGCGCCGCCCACGACAGCCAACGGCGCGCATCCAAAAACACCGACGAAGAACCGGCATATCATGATCGTCTGGAGGTTCTGCGCCACCGCAACCGGGATCTGGAAGATGGCAAAGACCGCGTAACCGAAAAACAGCGGCGGCATCCGGCCGTATAGCTCGGAGAGCGGACCCCATACCAACGGACCGAGAGCAAAGCCCTGAGAAAAAAAAAAGAAAACACAACTCAGACCAGCAATTCTATATCAAATGGGGGCTGAAATAAGACTTACAAAAACAACAAGGCTGGTACCAAGAGTGGTTACTTCGGTCGAAACATGAAACTCCTCCGCCGTCGCCAGAGTCGCAGTACTGAATACACTGCTCGCGAACGTGATCCACACGGTCATGGTGGACAGAGTCATGGTGATGAGCCACTTCTTCCATGTTGGCCAATTCTGGGGGTTCTCGGGGTCGTCGGGTCCATCCCACTCGACTAGATTAGGGTCCTTCTCTGGCTTTCTCTTGTCGTCGGCGGCGGCGGAAATGCCTGCCGCCTCCTTCTCTATATCCCTCGCATTCCCATTCGCTCCTGCATCCTGATGACTCTGTATGGAGCGCAGCTCGTTCGTTTTCTCCTCGTGGAGTGTATCACCAGACGGTACTCGCGGGGTGCGTCCATGTTCAACACTCATTCGAGTGGGCGTTGTGGCATTGGAATCGAATATCGCGGGGACTGTACTCTTATCAGGATCCATCTCGTTGCGCCCTTTGCCGCAATGGGCTATGGGACCTTGGGCCAGATAAATAATTGAACTTTCTTTCAGTCTGGAGTAATCCGCTAGCGTCTCCGCGTGTTCTCTGGAACAGCAGGCCTATTGTTTTAAGATGGATGCAACGTTAGGAGAGAACCCGTCTGGAGGATACTACCTGGCTTTGCGCAGGATTCTCAGGGTCTGGAGAGGAGATCTGCGGTCATCAAGGGCCGTCCGGACGATATATGATGATAAGGAAATCGGATTTTAGCTAGTAAGACCCATTTATCTCCACAAGACCGCAACAAAAACTAAATTGTGTATCCACCCTAGGTCGCAGGGGTGTATAAAATTCTGCTCACACCAAGTAATAGTGGGGAACTAGACTTATAGGGGAGAAAACCTATAGAGCAAACATGACAATGGCCAGATGAAAATGAACCAGAAATATCAAGTGAGAGAACAAAATAAATACAGCAGAGACGTCTTCTGCAACTCCCGTTGATAAGCGATGACGGGGGAACGCAAGATACGGTAATCATCACGCACTCGATGCCACCAGGAAACAACCGACTTGGCTATCCGAACGGCTCCATCCCACCATGATCCTGGTCCGCAAGTCGCATCTGAACGGACCCGAGAGGCCGAGCCACAGCTTGAACCGGTGTTATCATTGGAAGCTGCTTAGCATGTCGTTAATAAGCACGGCGTTTGGAGGAACCGAGGGTCCGGAGGCCCGGAAGGAGCCACCAGATGCGCAAGACCGGGCCGCAAAGCTTGCACGATGCTCTGTTTCTGTTGGACAGGCTGCACGCCATCGGGTCCACATGGCATTCCAAAAGCATCATCAGACATCGCGCGCCGGTCGTGGATGCAAACCGCCGGCTGCGGCTCGTCGGCGTACAGCCCTAATCTGACACAAAAGGGGCGCCCTGTGATAACAGTGCGAGCAATGGCGCAATGATGCAATCAGCCTGAATCAGGCAGAACTAAGAGACCAGGGGTGGATCTTAGATGGGTATTCCCAATCGAAGTCGGACACACGAGCGCTGCTGCTCCTGTTCCATGCGCTTCCACGCGGAAACAGAGAAGATCCAGCATGCGGCCGACGGAGCTTGGGCCCAAGATCTGGCTGAGAATGGCATGCATCAGCGCAACAATCAGAGGAGAAGTCGAGTTCTAGAAGCGCACCTGGACGTTGGGGTTCGTCGGGGTCTAGATGGCGCGACGCCGAGACCGAGCGGGCTCCTGGGCGCCTCTTCTGTCGGCAGTTCGTCGCTTGCGGCCCTCCGAGGCGCCGACCTCAGTGCTCAGCTGACGTCCAGCACATGCTGGACGACACAGGAGGAATGGCAGCTGGGAAATCCGGGGCAGCTGTCGCTCTGTGCGGATCGGGGCCGACGGACGACGCGCGTCCAGCCCATCTCCAGCATCGTGAGAAGTAGACGACATCATGACAGGTCGGCGGACCGCAAGCCCTAGCGACTTCCCGGGAGGCAAAGCCCTAAGCCCTAAGACCATATTTGTCGGCGCGGGATATCGATCTTCCGCCCGCACGTGCCACAGGGTCACGGGTCTCGCGGCCCCCGCCGGCCCCAAGCTAACCGCATGCGAGTTAGCCTCGGAGCACGTGCTCAACGCCAACGGACTCTCAGTCAGGAGCTGCTCAGCTCCACCACTTGATGTGAAGCCGAGGCCCTGTCTTGCCTTCCCGAGGCTGTTCTGCAACAGGTAATCTGATTTCATCGTCGACCACGGAGGCTCCCAAATGGGGGTTTTCTTACACTTTGGGATTAGTCACCCTAGCTAATCTGGCAGAGACGTTTAGCTGCAATCTTGGTTATCATTATTCATCGGTTTGAAGATCTACGGAACTGGTCATAGGGGTAGTTTTAATTAACCTTAGATAAGACTTGACCTAAGCTGTTGCAGTATTCTGAAAGTCATATGATTCAGGTGATCTACAGTACAGTACAAAAGACGTCCTCCTTTGGGCATCACCGGATTATAATTTAACCGGCAGTCGACAACTAACAGAGCGCATTTTAGTATCTATCTATATGTTGATTACAGGCGTCCTGCTCTATATCTGGAGCATAAGAGAGACAGCAACCGCATTCTAACCACTCTGTACAAACTCTGCTAGCCAATAGCAGTCAGAAACTTCACCGTGTTAAGAAGCTCGATATTGAGAAACTCGCCAATGCCAACCCAATCAAAGAGAATGAATAATCGTGTTCAGACAACGGCCACGTAGATACCGATGCTTCCAACCAACAGGGACCAAGACATCGCGGTGCCTCTAGCGCTCGCACCAGTAGACGCTGAGGTAGCTGCAGGGACTGTACCAATGCCCGTGGTGAATCCCGCAGCAGTATAAGATGCAGTGACCTGCTGCAACTGTGTGTAGCTTGTCAAGGTCACCGTCGTGTACGCGGGGCCCGGCGGCAGGGTGCCGCCCTCATGTCTAGTAGGAGTAGTAGTACTATTGGCAGCAGTACCATTGACGACGGCACGGCCGACCCCAAACCCGGAGAAGTAGTTGAGGGTATTGACGCTGCCGTTGATATCAACCTTCTGAAGCTATGCGATGGCGGGAATCAGGGGGGCCCCGGCAAAGATATCATCCACGAACTCTGGGGTGAGGTTGGTGCGCTCGCAGAAGTCAGCCCACGCGGGAACGTCCTGGCCATGGTAGTACGTTGTGTCGGTGAAGAATGCGTCCACGCAGTCGAAGCAGCTGAATTTAAAAAGTCAGTGAAGCTAAAAAGGATCAGATATGGGAGGTACATTGCCTACGAATCGTAATTCAAATAGAGACTAAGATATATCACCGTCAGCTTCGACCTACTACTCATTGTAGGTCAAGAAAGTGAAGTTCAGCGAACCACTTAAGTACTTACGGGACATGGTACGGATCAGCACGCGGAAGGACGCCGGGCTTGCCATCCAGGAAATCCTGCCCGTCAGGCCTGCACATGCAAGCCTGTACGACCGAGACCGTCGTCGGCTCGCCGACGGAAGAGTTGAACTCGAGGCAGTTGAGGAAGCCGTTCGCAGCGGTGCCGCAGCTGCGGAATCGCCGTGAACCCACCAGACCGGCCAGCAGCTCGGAACTTCTCATGCACACGTTGAATGCTTCCACGGAGACCACGATGACACTTGGGTGAGGGGTGGTAGTGGCCCTGGGTCTGTGGAGCAAGCAGAGCGCAAGTAATAACAGTTCGAGAACGGCCATCTTGTGGTGACTCTGCTTCGGGGACCGGTACGCGAGAGCGGAGCTGGATAGATGGGGAAGTGAACAGGACGCAATATCAAGATGTCAAGCAAAGATGGACGCATAAGATATTCATTTCTAAACAGTGAAGGAAGCTCTACTTCACACAGAGCATGGCAGTCCGGAGAGTGGCAGTGATGCATTTTGCAAGGATGATATTCATATGCACTAACAGGGAAATAAAATCAAAGCAAGCAAAATAAAAATGGCATGATCAATGTCGATATGGTGGTTCCCCGACCATATTTTGTAGCAATTTAATTTAAAACTTTGATAGCAATACAACTGGGTCTATAATCAGAAAAGAGGCTTCAAAAAACATGTCAACAGCCTGAGAGAACCAGGATAAGACACACTTCAAAGCAAAGGGTACAAAGAGTTGATACGTTGGAGAGCGTCAAGCGGGTGTTTCGGTGCGCGCAACACGCTAGACGCGTCCCGTCTCGCCCTCCCCACTGGGCCGTAAGCGCCGCGCTGCGTCTGCCGCCCGCAGCTACCACTGCCTCGTGCTCGACTCTTCGTCGTCTCAGGACCGGTCATAGCGACATCCACGCATCTCCTCGCGCCCGAAAAGTCCGATCCCTCCGTCTGGACGGCTTCAAGTTGCTGCGCGTCTTGCCTCCGCCTGCCGTCCGTCGACAGTCTCATGTTTTGCTGATCCGATCAGCGCCCGCTCTCCCCCGCCCTTCCTCCCACGATGCCTGCGCGCACCCGGCAAGCTCCCTCCTCCGCAACGGAGGTCGTGGAGCCAGAGGAGGAGCAGAGTGGTCTTCGCAAACTCAGATTCAATGAACCGCTCTCATGGCACCCTGGGAAACCGGCCATTCCCGTCGCGGACCTGCTCCAGCGCTTGCAGACGCTTGCGCACGAGCTCCGCAAGATGGAGCAGGAAGAGACGGACAAGGATTCTCTGAAGAAAGTCGCCCAGGAGCTGGCGAGCGGCCATCTGCTCGCGCATAAAGATAGAGGTGTCAGAGCCTGGACGGCATGCTGTGTCGTGGATGTTTTGCGACTTTGCGCGCCGGACGCGCCGTTCACCGGTAACCAGTTAAAGGTTCGCGGAGCTTCCTCTGCCCCCATTAGTCGCTGCGTTGCTGATTGCGAACAGGACATATTTACTTGTATCGTCACATCGATAATACCTGCGCTTGCCGATCCATCCAATGCCTACAATGCGCAGCATATCTACGTCCTTAACTCGCTCGCTGAAGTTAAGAGTATTGTTCTTCTCACGGATCTCGATGCAGCGGATGCGCTTGTCGTCCCGCTTTTTACCTATTGCTTCGACATCGTCTCGGGTTCTTCAAAGGCCTCGACTGGTGAGGAAGTGGCCAAGAACGTGGAATACGACATGACCCGCTTGCTGGTGACCGTGATAGACGAGTCTCCCAGCCTCGCACCTGAAATCGTCGACATCATTGTCGCGCAATTTCTCCGTGTCGACCCTCGCGTTCTGGAGCATCCCCTGAAGAAAGGCAAGAGGAATGAGCCCGTCATCGACGCCAAGCAGGACACGCTCCTGCTGAAGGACTATCCGCCTGCGTACAACATGGCCAAGGCTATCTGTCACGCCTGCCCGGAGAAGATGACCGGTCACATCAGCCAGTATTTCAACAATGTCATTATCGACGCCTCAGCCCCTTCCTCGATGAATGGCTCCTCGAAACACTCCGCGAATCGGAGGGTCAGCTTGGGCGAATCCGATGAGGAAGGAGAGGATATCAAAGAGCTGAGCAAAGCGCACCGCTTGATTCGTGAGCTGTGGCGGGCATGCCCAGATGTCCTCCAAAACGTAATCCCGCAGCTGGAAGCGGAGCTCTCTGCGGAGTCTGTCTCCCTGCGCCTGCTGGCGACTCAGACCATTGGTGACCTGGTCGCTGGGATAGGCGTCGCTGGTCCTCCCCCTCCTCCTCCGATGGATCCTGCGGCGTATCCACCGGTAACATTGGCTGGCTATCCCCAGACCATACCGCAGCCCAACGTCCTTGTCACTCCATTGTCGCCAAAGCCATTTTCACAGGCGCACTCCGCAGCTTACGAGAGTTTCTTGAGTCGTCGCCAGGACAAGTCGGCTTCTGTTCGAGCCGCCTGGGCTACGGCGGTAGGCCGGATCATCCTGACTTCCGCTGGTGGCTCCGGTCTGAGCGAAGGCGAAGAGCGGGCTCTAGTCAAGAGCCTAGCAAATATGCTTCGCGATGCGGATGAGAAGGTCCGGCTCGCAGCGGTCGACATTGTGGGTGCGTTTGGTTTTTCTGACATCGTCAACAAACTCGCCACAACTGGCGGCATCTCGACATCGGACTCGATTCTTTCGATTCTCGCGGAACGTGTTAAGGATCGCAAACCGCAGGTGCGGGAGCGCTCCATGAAGATTCTGGCTCGAATGTGGGCGGTAGCAGCCGGGGAGATCGAAGAGAACAATGAGCAGGTCGTGGCTCTTCTCAAGGACGCTCCTTCAAAGATCTTTGATGCTTATTATACAAACGACCTTGATATCCATGCTCTGATTGACCGCGTCCTCTTCGAACAGCTCCTTCCGCTGAACTACCCTCCAATCAAATCCAAGTCCTCCAAAGGGGGTTCCAGCCAAACTCCGAAGAGCGCTGAAAATTCCGCGAATGAGACTGAGGAGGACGCGCACAAGATACGCGTTCGGCGTATCTTGACCCTGCTCAAAGGGCTGGATGAGAAAGCTAAGAAGGTTTTCTTCGCGATACAGGCACGGCAGTTGTCCATGAGGACTGCTGTGACGATATATCTGCAGGCTTGCGAAGAATATAACGTAAGTAGACCGGCTGCATCGGGCCTGAACAAAATACTGACGTGGAATCCAGGGCGGTGTCATGGAGAAAGATGAGGACCGAATCAAGGCACAACTTACCAGGGTGGTCGATGGTCTGGCAAAGATGCTTCCGGATGCATCTCGGGTATCTGCAGACCTGTGGAAGTTCGCCAAAGCGCACGACAGACGAAACTACCAACTAATTCGATTCGCCATGGCGGCCGTCAGCGATTATCGCACGGTCACGAAGGCCATCAGAGAGCTTGCGAAGAGAATACAGAACACAAACAGCGCCGCCATGCTAGATACCCTTACCCCTCTCATATACAGATGTAGCTCGCTGGTTTATAATAGGAGCCACATTCCAGGGATTATGGAGCTCTCACGGACCGATGAGAAGGGTTTGGCGAATACCGCGCATGAGCTGTTGAAGGAAATTTCCACTCGTAATCCGGAGGTCCTTGAAGCACACGTCCAAGAGATGTGCGCAGACTTGCAGGCCCAAGCACCAGACTCCAAGTCCACCGATGATGCTGGCGCTGAGGAGATCCTCAAGGCCTGCTCAGGCTTTGCCAAGAAGCTCCCTTCAAAGCTTCCGAAGGAACGAAAGTTCCTGCTTGCCCTGACGAACTACGCTCTGTACAGCTCATCTCCTCGGGCCGCCAAGCACGCGGTGTCGATCATTATGGCCGCTGCAGACAAGAAGGAAATGTATGCCAAAGATCTCGTACAGCAATGCGTCAAGGATTGGACGTATGGGTCTGATCACTTCATCACGAGACTGGCAACCATTTCCCAGCTGAATCTGCTTGCACCAAGAGAAGCGGATGAGGAGAGTGATGCTATCATCTCGATTGCGGTGAACCAAATTCTCCTGACGAACCGCTCTCCGCAGACATCCTCCGGGTACACCTGGTCAGAGGAACCCGACGAGGAGGCCGTTGCCAAGGAATGGGCTCTCAAAATCATCGTCAACCGCCTCCGTGCCAAAGACGGCTCCGACAATGAGGACGACTTCCGCGCTCACGCAGAGCGTGTTTACGGTATTCTGAATCAGCTGGTCGCCAACGAAGGAGAAATGTCGAAGGACAAAGATACCCCTGCGTCTCAGAAGTCTCGGCTTCGCCTTCTCGCAGCCAAGCTGCTTCTCAAGCTCTGCTCGTCTCAGAGTCTTTGCGAGCAGATGCTCACCCCTAAAGACTTCAATGTACTGGCTTTGGTAGCCCAGGACCCTCTACTGGCCGTGAGGCGTGGTTTCATAACCCAGTTGAAGAAGAAGCTGGTGCAGAATACTTCCCTTACCGCCCGCTGGTATACCATCCCCTGTCTACTTGCATTCGAGCCTAGTGTAGAGCTGAAGGACAGTACTCTCACTTGGTTGCGGTCGCGCGCAAACTTCTTCTCTAGACAGGCACAGGTCAATGGCAAGAGAAGCGAGCAACAGACCGTGATGGAGTCGATATTCTCTCGTCTCTTGTCTCTCCTTGCCTATCACCCTGATTATCCCTCTTCTGATTTGGATGAATCGACCAGAGTCGCGGATCTGGCAGATTTTGCGCGATACATCCTGTTCTACCTCTCTGCGGTGGCTAACGAAAACAACATCTCGCTGATCTTCCACATCGCGCAGCGTGTTAAACAAACAAGGGACGGCATCACGAAGTCTGATGAGATTACCACACGTCTCCACACCCTCTCCGATTTGGCTCAAGCTACCATCCGCCGCTTTGCCGACATCTACTCGCAGCAGCATAAATTTGGCGGTGCGAGTGGCGGCACCAACATCCTCCAGACCTATCCAGGCAAGATGAGATTGCCAAGCTCCATTTTTGCCCCGATGACAAATCACCAAGAAGCACAGGAGGTTGCGGAGAAGAACTTCCTGCCAGACGACATCGATGATCTCATCGATCGGATCGTCCGACACTGGATGAAGCCCAAGAGCACGTCTCACGCACCGAATCACGCGAAGAAGAGGAAGAGCGAAGCTGACACGAACGGTGATGCGAACGCCGTGAAGAAGTTTAAGAAGGACAAGGACAACAGCAAAGCCCTTCCGATACGGAAGTCTTCCTCCTCCGCAGGCGGCAACGCCAAGGTGCTCAAGAAGAATAACAAGAAGAAGGATGATGACGAATGGGGCTCTGACGACGGTGGAGCTGGTGGCGAGGACGTGCCATCGACTGCTGCTAGAAGACGAAGCAGCAGGGGCGCGAGCAGGAAGGAGGTTAGTTATGTCGACCCGGACAGTGATGAAGACGACTTCGAGATGGACGAGTGGGATCAGGGTGATGAGCCAGAAGAAGAAGCCGAGGAAGATGGTGCGGAGAAGCAGGACGAAGATGGCGAGGAGAAAGCGGCGGAAGAGCAGGGGCAGGAATCAGAACCTGGCGGTGGAGAGAACGGTGAGGAGAAAATGGAAGATGTCGCTGAGCCCGAGCCCGAGGCCGAGGCCTCGTCACCACCGGCAAAGGAGGAGAAGCAGTCGACTACTGCACGAGGCAAGAAGGCCAAAGAACAGCCCAACTCGAAAGGCAAATCCAGTTCCGTGGACAAAGCAAGCAAGAAGACGGAGGCGGTACCAACGAGACGGTCTACAAGAAGAGGATAGCATCTCCAAACTCTCACTCCAACCCTGCCACTTCTCAGGTTCTCCTTGCTATCAATATCATCTCCACTACTCCCCTGAAGCCAGTTCTCAACTCATTCTTTCTGTTCAGTTCAGTTTAGTTTCGATCTGATCTGTCGACGATTTCAAATACCCATCACCCGTGTCCAGTTAGTTACTCAGTTGATCTGATGTGATCTGTGATCTCATGTGGTTGCTCTTCTTTTTCTGTTCTGATTGGTGCCCAGGATACGCCTTGTTCTGGCGTTTTTTATCTTTTTTTTCACTTTCCGCTTTCTGTTTTTCTTCTGATGCTGGCTTTACGTATGTTTGTGTTTCTTTTTCTCGTCCTGTGTTATGTTTGTTATGTGTACGTACGGTATCCTGCCTTTCCTGTGTTTACACTGTAAATGCAATGCAATGCGACTTGAGCTTGCTCTGGAGACCGTGAACATGAACCACGAAGCACGAACTCGATCCTGGCTGGCCTTGTCCGGTCTTCTTCTGGTAAAGAAAACAAAATGTAATACCAGAGTCCTAATTATTTACTTGGTTTAATTCAGCCATGGCTGAATCCTCTTTCCTCCCCCCCCCCCTCTCTCTCTCTCTACCAGCTTGAAGGATCTGTTGTTATGCTATGGCATACCATGCTGTGCTATGCTATGTTTATCTTATCATCCTTGCTTTAATTTGCTTTGCTCGATTTTGCTCGATTAATTAATCACTTGCCTTGCTCATTTGTTGCTAAGTTGTCGTGTCTATTATAGTTTTTTTAACTTACCTACCTGGGTAGGTTAGGCAGGTAGTAAATGAGTGATAATCTTCTCTTTGTAATATGATTTTCCCTCGCTTTTCTCCCTTCCTGGAGAGAAGGGGGGAAATGATCATTAAGGTACAATGCAACAGATACTGCATAGTTTATCTATATCAAAGTTATGGTAGATGGGCACTCTACACATATACATGCCCTTTCAATTTATAAATATATCAATGATGTCAGAGTAGAGTAGAACAAAGGGGGGCAGGAGGAGAAAGGGGAAATCAAAATCAAATCAAGGTAACTCAAGAGTCGATTCAGGGGTTAAATTAAAAAAAGTTACCTAATAGACACCCACATCTTTACGAATAAATAAAACCATTGCCCGGGCGATGCAGCGTATCTAATATCTAATAAATGACATACCTAACCAACTACCTAGCCTAGGTACAGTACATACATACATACATACCTCACACCTGGACCAACACCGTACCCTTCCAACATATCAGTCGGTCAGACAGTGGGTCGGTCTGCTTAGGTCTTTCTTCTTCCCTGTTCTCCACCTCTTATTGAAAGCTGATTTTGCTGTCTTTCCTTCCTGTTCTCTTTCAGCAGCGAAAAAGTGAAGGAAGAGAGACAAGACGGCAACAATCCAAGACGAGCTACAACCATACCGAATCTAGAAACTAGAAACTAATTCCGGTGATATCATCTCATTCCTTACCTGCTCCACTTAAACTCACTACTTACTTACTCCAACAGCTTACAATCAACCAAGGGACCAACAACACAACGATGTAATGTAGATATGACAGGACAGGGCATAGCACAGACATGACAATATTGATATTGATATAATATACATCTATTTTGACACATACAGAGTTAGATAAGTAGCCAGATAGATACAAAACACACACACACACATACACATACACACGCACGCAATACATGGAGTTCCTGAGAGGTATCGCCCAACTAAAGAAGAAGTAAAGGTAAAAGAAGATGCCGCACAGCACAGCTTGAGAAGATAGGAGATGAATAACCCCCCCCCCCCCC